>Ga0268266_10000077_pt1 | contig 215734 bp, 217 predicted proteins | sample KBSS13metaG_FD_190356 | JGI IMG/M metagenome (GOLD analysis project Ga0268266, IMG submission 190356) | Switchgrass rhizosphere microbial communities from Kellogg Biological Station, Michigan, USA - KBS S1-3 metaG (SPAdes) (version 2) | ecosystem: Host-associated > Plants > Roots >... | reverse complement strand
TGAGGTAGAGCGCTTGGACTATCCGCACGCTGGCCACCGAGCTGGCCTGCCTCAGATTATCCCTGCGTGGTCATCGGGCGTGACTCATCCGGTGAGTGGTGCGACAGAAGATTATGGTGGAACTCCGGAGGGTAATGCAGCCTCATCGCTTGATGCGGCTCCCAAGGTGCTTGAATTCCTCGATAAAGCATTCACGAGTTCCATAATCGGCCCATCGGCGTCTGGACTCGACAGTCGCTAAAGAATCCAAATGTCGGAGTCGTCATGAGATTACTACATGTACTGATTTCCATCACTTCATCACTCGTCGTTGGAACGGCTCGGCAAAGCGCGGCACAAACAGTCGCGATAGCGAATGTTATCGAAGCGCCCTTCACCGCTACCTGGAGCTGGACTCGTATAGAAACAAGAACGGACGGTACTCAAACCAGTACCGTGGTCGCCACAGCACAATTGGCTCGAGACAGTTATGGAAGCACCTACGAAGCGGACTTTATGAACGGACATCTTACTGCGATCTGGATCGTTGATGTGTCAAAGAATCGTAGGATCACGATCAATTCGCAGAACTCCACTTATCGCTACCTTCCCATATCTGAACCCGCAGGCAAGCTGAGGACGCACTCGGTCGGAGAGATCTTCAAAGAACTGCAGGGCCTACTGGAAGGCTTCAACGAGCATCCGGATCGTCCAGCTGCTTCTGGGGCAAGTTGGCACTTCACATCGCTTGGCTGCCACGCGGAAAAGGGATTCAATCTTTGCGGTCTCAGGGACGAGGTTTCGTCAGATACACAGGAACATCACGTCAGAGACACATGGTGGTCCGATCTAGGTCTGATGATTTCGTCGTTAGAGCAGACGGACCATCTCACTGGGAGCGAAAAAGGTCTCCGATCTGTAACCTACAAGCAGGAGGTCGCAGCTCTTCAGCGCGCAGATCCGAGCTCCGAACTCTTTGATATTCCTACAGGGTTCACACTAGAATCATCTGTTTCCAGTGAAAATCATGATGGCAGGTAGGGAGAGCCCCGAAGCGGCCGATTATCTAGTTTCAGTTCGGACAACTAACCGTCGTAATCGGTACGCACCTAAGGTAGTGGAATCATCTCTCCGCATTCTGTGCCCTTGTAGATGTGTGCGGTGTCACCTTCGCGTTTCCACCATTGCGACCACTTCGCTAATTCAGCTTGCCGGTTTCGGTGAAACGGATCTCGCACGGCGGTTCGGTGGGTCAGAAGCTGCAGCGCGTAGCCAGCTCGATCGCTGATATTGATGTCTGGGCTTATTAGGTAATCCAGCAACACCGGTATTGCATCGCGTGAACCCGTAGAGCCCATCGCCATAATCGCGTTGCCTCCGGTGAACTCCCGATCCGGACTCCTTGCAAAATCAACCAGCATTGGGAGTGCTTTGTCGCCTCCGAGTTCGGCCGCATAAGCGGGGTAGGGGCTGTTCCGGACATTTTTCTCAGCTGCGTCACGTAGTAGGGGATACCACCTCTGATCGCCGGTCTGGGCCAAGTAGCGAGCCGCCTCGATTTGCTCGCTTGTGGCCGAACCTTCCATCAACTTAGCCATGGCGTGGATGCTTCGGGGAGTGTTGAGGCGGTGGAATGCGAGCGCCGCATACCTTCTGAACTCTGGGTTATTTATGAACTCCAGCAGCATCTCCTCCAAAGATGGTGGCGCGATACTAGCCAGAGTCCGTGCGGATTCAAATCGTTTCCTTCGATCGTTTGAAATCAGGCTGTCGAGCCACGGTTGAAGCTCATTCGGTGCGATGGCGTTCTCTTCCACGCGAAAGTTCAGCTTTACGTGCGCATCTCCTGCGGTCGCCTTTCCCACGCCGAAGTTCTTGGCCTCTACCCAGTAATCGCCAGGCGAATTGATTTCGTGATCGAAGTTCAGCAGAAACCGCTCTGTGGAGGACTCGCCGGGGCGTAATAACCTTGGTTGCTGAGGCGGACCGTTATAGACGCAGCTCTCGAATCCTGGGCGGGGACACAAAGGTGTCGGGATTGGGTCATTTGAGACCGTAATCGAGTGACCAGAGCAGCCAGGTTGTTCCGGGTCGAGAATACCGGCGACCGTTACCGGTTCCGATCCGTTATTCGTAAGCCGGTAGTAGAGGAAGACGGGTTCCCAATGAGCGAAGGAGGCTTTCTCCAGATAGAACTTGCCCGTTAGCTGTCCAACGGCCGGTACAGGCAAGAGAAGCGACAGACATGCGAGGAGCTGTCGGAATTTCACGCCTGCATCATATAACATCAGTCGCCTAACACCCGAGTTCCATCAGCGCGTAGGAGAAGATTGAGGTGCGCCCAGCGAATTCAATGCGAGATTTCCGCCTCGGGTTGATTGGCCACGACATCGATCCGCCGGCATGCGAAACGGGTCTGATCCTACCTTGTCGAGCGAGTCATGTTCCGATCCTAGACCGAACAGAGATTGCGGACGACGAGACAGGGAAGTGCGCTGAGGATCTCTATAACATCGGAAAGGGTGTTCGAAGTGCAATAAAGAGCGGTGAAACATGGCTGCGGACGGCTTCAGATCTGAGCCGAGTCCCATAGGTGAATTGATTGGTAGTCCGAGTCGGCAGGTAATCTCCCGGATCGATCGAATGTCTCGTGAGCCAGCTCGACGAGCTGTCTCACAGATAGACCTCCCGAGCGAAATTGAGATTGCTGTTCATGAGCTCGTATCGATACCATTTCCGATGTCAATTCGGGGGCTCAACACCATGTTGCGACGCGACTTGCTTCTACTCTCCTTATTAGTCTGCTTGTGTCCGAACCTTCTGGCGCAGCAAAGCTCATCAGAAGCGATTGAACTGATTGGCCGGGTCTCAGACAAATATAGCCAAGCGAAAAGCGTCCATCTCGAGGCTACTTATACAACTTCCACTCACAGCAACCTCTTTGACTACTCAACGACAAGCCCATCTCATCGTATGGACTGCGGACGGCAAACGCTTCCGATATGAGGGGAAGACCTCCAATGGCTCCGGTCTGGTGGTATCGGATGGAACGACAGAATGGCACCTCCGCCGCAGCTTCGCTCAATACGATAAATCTCCATCCGGTTCATTCTTTCGAGGCCCTAATGTAGTGGGCAGCGACGATGATGCTCCCTTTGCAGCCCATAGGCTGCTTCCACAGATAACGAAGATGCGTGTCCAGATAGATCTTGCGCACTTCGCCCCATCCGAATCTCTAGAGTATCAAGGCCACAAGGTTAAATGCACAGTTGTCCAGTTCGAGTTCAAACGGGCTGTTGATCGCGATCCCAAGCGGCCAATTGAATGGCACAACACCGTCTGGATCAACCTCGCAAATCTCGCTGTACTCAAGATCGAATACCGTGACCATTATCCAATGAAGCAGGGTATGGTTACGCCTCCCAACGGTGAATGGCAGGATAGACTCGATCAAACGGTGTTCACCGTTGCGGATCTGGATCCTTCAATTCCACACGGAACCTTCTCCTTCGCACCGGCGGTTGGCGCTAAGGAAGTTGCGAAACTGCCCCCGCTGTTCCCACAACCTGGAACCCCAGTCGACGGGCCTTCACCCGAAGCGGCGCAATACGTCGGCAAGAGGCTACCCGATATAGTTGTGCACGACGCCGCGGGAGCAGATATCTCGCTCGCCCAATATGAAGGTCACCCTTTGTTGATCGACGTATGGGCTACTTGGTGCGGTCCGTGCATCCACGACATGCCCGCTTTAGGAAAGCTTCGGGCTTCCACTTCCGCGACTGACCTTCAGTTCGTTGGTATCGATGAGGACGGGAACACCACTGATGCTGTTGCGTACTTGAAGAAGAACAAATACGACTGGCCCGACTACCACCTCACGGAGACCGCAGAAAGTGCGTTGTCAGTTGTTGGAATACCGGTCACAATCCTTGTTGACGCTAAGGGAAACGTCGTCTACTACCATACCGGCGAAATCATCACGAAGGAGCTCGTCACCGCAATTCGAGACCTCGGTTCAGCCTACTCCACTGCCTCGACGGATTGAAGGCTTGAAAACTAATAACCATATGCCTACCCCGATAAAACTACGTGCAGCAACGACAATGGCTCTTCTATGTTGCTTGCGTCTCTTTGCACAAGAGCGGGGTGCTGACCACGCAGAACAAATTATAACCTTGCATGCATACGCTGATCTCGTCCAAATGCCGGCTCTAGTACTCGATCACAGTCGAAAGACTATCGACCCGCGAATCGATGAACGGAGATTTTCAATCAGGGTCGACTCCGGACCTTGGTTCAAAGTCACTCATGTCCGTGCGGAAGGGGACGACCCGATATCGCTCTCCATTCTGCTCGATCGGAGCGCATTGGAGCTCTTGCCCAATATCGCCACCCAGATCGCGAACTTCGCGACAACTCAATTAACCTCTCGTGACCACATTTCTCTTTACGGTCTAGGTTGCGGCCTGGATCGCTCTCTTGATAATGCGGCGGGTAAGGATGCCGCGATTATGGCCAGAGTAGATGCGCTCGTTATCCCATGGTTGAATCGGATCGACAAGGAATCGCCCTGCACAGCGACTCCAGTCTATCTTTGGGACGTGTTGGGGTTCATTGCGAAACAAATGGAAGGGCTACCTGCTCGGAGGGTCATACTCGTCATATCGGATGGACGAGACAAGGGAAGTGCGCACACCTGGAATCAGGTACGGGAATACGCCCAAATCGCAGGCATCGCGGTCTTTGGCATAACAATGTTGCCGACGAGGACCTCCGTAGTCGTTGCTCGCACCGACGCCTATCCCTTCTTATCGATTTGTGAGCTGAGCGGCGGCATACTTATGCCAACGACACCACAGTTCATGGACAAGACCTTGCAGCGATTCATCAAAATGGTGCGGGAGCGCTACATCCTTGAATTCCCTCGACCATCCAACGCGACCAAGGGAGAACATGCGTTGGATATAAAAATAGCCGGTGGGGACAATTACTTTATCCGATCTACCGGCGTCTCGGTTCGGCTGCCTGACGAACTCATCTTGAAAGATCCAACCACGGTTCCGTCCGATCCCTCCCGGGCACCTGAGCAAGGGAAGCGTCGCATTTTGCGCCCATAAGGATGGCTACTGTGTCACGATTGTTGCGAACGATTGGTTTCATGGTCGTGGGAGCGACGTTATAGTCTGCAGGAGGCAAAGGGAAGTCGTCGACATGCTTTACGTGGAAGGCCTCAGCGATCTTTTGTTTGTCGCTCTTTCGGTAGTAGCGTCCGCACACAGAACTATCCTAGTCGTTCCCGCTTCCACCAAACTTGTGCTTAATCTCTTCAAAATGCTAGAAGCCTGGGAAAAGCACCTCCGCCCCTGCGCGCAGTTTGGAAACGATAGCTGTCGCATCCTCTTTAGGCACAATCCTCGAAAAATCTTCGACGAAGGTGCCGACGTTCACTGCCGTCCACTTCGCAGTGATGATGCGATTTTCCGCGACGAAAGTAACAAATTCTAGATGCCCTTTATCTTCGCCTTCGGCAATTCGCCCGGGTATAGCGGTCAATGTGAATGGTTCGGTCATAAGGTCAGTTCCCGAGTTGGCTCCAACCTGGAACTTTTGGCTGTTCATATTCTCCGCAACAGTGCGGGCAACGGCAGTGCACTCCATCGACCCGCATAATCTTCGCAGCTTCGATGTATCCCTTACAAAGAGGGCAAGTATCGCCGAATGACTTCTCGTCGATACGGACTATCTTTCGCGTTTTCATGAGGATGGTCTAGGCGAAACAAACGCGAAAGCCATCCACAGGCATAATCTATTGATATCAGAGGCTTACTGCACCGAACGATGGTGTGGGCAGGTGCAGTGCGAGACACATTTGCCATGGCTTGCGACCTAAGTTGGCAACTTGGACACTTGCCGGCTTTACGGCCATGTGTGCCTAAAACGCAGATCGATCTGAATAGCGAATGAGCGCATTGCCCTTCCATGTGATGCTTCTAAAGCTATGTCGGCTATCCGATATCGACTATAGTTGAAGCAAGGCAGAGCCCACACTGTTTGCCCCTTGGGGGGTAAATGACCGTCGCGAACGTTCTGTTGGTCGATGATGATGCGGCTCTGCTGTCCAGTCTGGCCCAGGTTCTGAAGCACCACGATTTCATGGTGACGACAGCCTCGACCGTGTCGGAGGCCTTGAAGTACATCAGCTCCGCTCAGTATGACGTGCTGTTGAGTGATTTGCACATGCCCGGCGCGGGGGATGGCCTGACGGTCGTGAGCGCAATGCACCATTCCAATCCTAAAGCTGTCACGATGCTGCTCAGTTCGTTTCCGGAGATGGATGCGGCTGCCCAAGCCATTCTGCTTCAGGCGGACGAGATTCTGGTGAAGCCCATGAATATGCCCGCGCTTGTCGATGCGATCAAGAATCGGCTGGCAAGTGGCCCTTCTCGCTTTCGTGTGGTGGAGAGCGTGGCTACAATTCTGGAGCGATCGGCGGAGAGCACCATACAGGACTGGTTTGAGCGCGTTCAACACGACGAGAACCTAATGGCGGTGCCATTGACTCAAGACTTACGTTGCGCTCATCTTCGTCCTCTATTCCGAGACCTGGTGGATCGTCTGCGTTCCTTCAAGCCTCTGGGGACGAAAGAAGCCATGTCGACCTCCGCCACCGACCATGGGTTTAGCCGTCGTCAACAGGGGTATACCGCTGCCCAGATGGTGGAAGAGTCACGGGTGTTGCAAGTGAGCATCTTCAATACGCTGCAGAAGAACCTCGCGAGTATCGACTTCAGCGTGTTGCTGATTGGTGTGATGACTATTGCAGATGAGGTGGACTCACAACTGAGTCAGGCGATGAGGAGTTATATCGCTGAATCAAAGGTGGATGCTCTAACGGCCTGAAGCTTGGAATGATTACGGGCTGGAAATTCAATTGACGCACCATCGCCAATGCACTCACTGAGCCGTGATCGAGAATCACAAAAACGTAGCTGGATCTGCAGAGCGACCCAGCGGCGATGATGGGGGCAGCTCAAGAAAGGGAAATTTACGTACGCTAAGGATGCCGGGAGCCGCCAGGAAGGGTTTGTCTGTCGGATATAGTCAACTCCGCCACCCGTTCCACAGATGTGCCGCCACCGCTACAACACCATTCCGCCACTGAATTAGAGCGGGGTGGCGGTCTCAAACACATCGCCCGCGCCGAAGGCGTGCTCCGGGGATTCGAAGTTTCTCATCACTCCGTTTCAAGGAAAGTTCGGATATTCTGTTTGGACTTGGATATCGACAGTCCGGTGTATCGGAAGCGGATTACTTCTGGTTTAGCCGATTCGCCCAAAGCGTTCGTCTAAGCAGCTAGCGGAGGAAGACTTTTGAAACTCGCCGCTTTGTTGTTGCTTCCGGGAGTGTTGACGGTCCAGGCTGCGGCAGGACAGACTTCCGCAGCCCGCTTTGAGTCATTCCTCCTGCGAATTTCGGAATCGCACACAACATTGAGGCCAACAGCGGGACCGAATAATGTGGGCAACTGTATGATCGTGTATCCTGACGGTCGTTTACACCTTGAGCTTCGGAGACAGGAGTTCTTCGATGGACAGGCCACCTTCGTCTCGTATGAGGGGAAGCTTTCGAGCCAGGAATTCACATCTCTCTCCGGTCCATTCTCGATTCGGACGCCGTAAGAAGCCTCCAAACAGTTCCCTCGCGGAGAGTGCCCATGGTTGCGGATGATTGGGAGTCGTTCACAGCAGAAATTCGGCGGCCGACAGAAATGCAGACCGTCGGCACCTTTACCTGGCGTGGCGGGGGTCCGAAAACTCCGAAGATGATAAAAGAGCGTGGCAGGAGGCAGGTTTAGCGCTGCTTGGCGAAACCCCGTTTGCAGGGAACCTCAGCGAGGGGCGGCGAGGCAGGAGGCTCCCCTCATCCGCGTCCATTTCTCCCGAATCGTACTTCCGCTCTGTCCCGATTGGATCTTCTTCCTGTCCGGTGTGAGCTTGCCCGCATAGGTGATCGAGCAACATCCTGCGGATAGTGCTTTCAATTCGATCAGCAGGGCCTTCGGAGATACTGCCTCGACAAGAGCAATCGACCCATACTGCTCGAAGGTTTCGACGGGCGGCCGGATTCCGTTCGCATACCGAATTGCTCCTGGCGTTGCAAGGTCGTCGGACCAAGCAGCAAGTGACTCGCTCCCAATCTGTACGATGTGGATACAGTTATTATTCCCCGGATCAGGACGACTCCAGGTTCCTACAAATGGGCTTCTGGCAGCTCCAGTTTCCGGATGAGGGCGAAGAAGGGTGACCGAGCGATCAAAGGTGCCACGGCGGAAACGCCCGCACCAACTGGTAGAGACGGGATCGAAGGTGAGATCAAGTTGTACTTCCGGACCAAAATTGGTCGCCGACTGTTTGAGTACAAGATGACGGTCGGTCCACAATACCGGGGCTGACTCATCTGAAAACCAGTTCCCGTCGCCAACCTTCCGCGTGGGACCTGTGCGTTCATATACCTCAATAAAAGCACTATGAAAAATCTGCTGAACCCCGATAAGCGTGATTGGCGCTCCGTCCACTCTGGTGGCTAATTGAATATGTAGTCCATAGACAGCGTGATCGCCTTTCACCTCCCAAGACCCTGACAGCCCCTCCGGATGGTCAATCACAAGGCCCCGCATCGTTCCTCTGGCAGCTTGTGGCTGCTGAGCAGGGACGCGACTTGGCAGGAAGATAAAAAGGATTAGTGGAACGAGTCGTGAACCTATCATTGTCTTGGACGCTAGTACTTTAGACACCATCGAAACGGTAAAAGTTCATCGAAGCCATTGGAGCGCCTCGAAGTCCCCGTTTTGACCAAGTTCGCGGAAACGGCAAATTGAACTTAGTGAAAAGCCCGTTTTGCAGAAACCGCGATACGTCGTCGAGCCATCTCCAAAAGCTACATACGAACTGGTCGTGCGTTTTCGGACAATAATTTTGGATACTGGACATAGTTTCCTGTGGCATTACCACACAAGCCTCTGAAAACACAGATCTCAGCAATGGAACCAGACATGCACTCCTGATGGGCGATTGATGTCTTCCAACTCAGAAGGAGGAATGAGACGTGCGTCTGAAACATGTTGCCGCTGGGTTGATTGCAGTAGGCTGTCTGACGACGGTGGCCGAAGGGCTGAGGAGCTTCTGGGACAGTCCGCAGGCATACCTGGGACAGACGCGCCCGTCGGACACGCCTCAGATTTTTGCGCGTGATCTGCTGACTGAGCCGGGGACGATCGCGATGGATCACATCGCGTTTTCGCGAGATGGACGAGAGATCTATTACTACCAGTGTGACCGATGGGGTAGCCTGGCGAACGCGAAGATCAAGGCCTTCCGGTATGACGGCCATCGTTGGACCGGGCCGACGGTGCTCAATGAACACCTGTTTGCTGTCGTGATAGCGCCCGACGATAGAGAGCTTTATTTCGAAGACGACGATCCGAAGCATGTGTGGCGTTCGCAGCGGACCAAAGATGGGTGGACCACACCTGTGGTGGCCTACGAGGAGCCTTTCGGCATGTATGGCTTCACGCCGACGAAGAGCGGAACCTTCTATATCTCAAGTGATAGCGACGCGGAGGATAAGAAGAGCGGGATAGCGAGTTCGTTTTCGACGATGAAGATCTCAGAGGCTGGTCCGCAGGTGCGGAGTCTCGGCGTACCGCCGAATGAGCCCGGATATAACGGCGATTTCTTTATCGCACCGGATGAGTCGTACATGATCGTCAGTGCGAAGGAGACCAAGACCTTTGAGTGCGAGCTATACATCTCCTTTCGCAAGCCAGATTTGACCTGGACGGTGCCCGTGAGTCTGGGGCCGAAGATCAATGATGGACTGGCGCATCGGTGGGCAGCATACGTGACTCCGGACGGTAAGTATCTTTTCTATACGCGGGGGACGAGCGCAAAGGATTCTGCTATTTACTGGGTCCGGTTCGACACGTTACTGAAGAGCTTGAGACCGAAGTAGCGTTGACTAGAGGTGCTGCAAAGCCCCGTTACTGGCTCCAGCAAGCATCCTCGCTGATTTGCTGGGAATTTGTCAGGTTCTTCTACGATCGCCTTGCATAATTTGGAAACAGAGATGTAGATTGTCTACAGCATGGTGTAGACGTTCTACGGCCTATGACAAAAAGCAGATATCAAAACCGGATTGAACTGTTGCAGGGGACGCTGGACATGTTGATCCTGAAGACGCTCCAGTGGGGCGAACGACATGGGTATGGGATCAGCCAGGCGATTCGTGCGAGTTCGGCTGAGGTGCTGCAGGTAGAGACGGGGTCGCTGTACCCGGCGTTGCACCGGCTGGAGCAGCAAGGGTGGGTCTCCGCTGAGTGGAAGAAGAGCGACAGCAACCAGCGGGCGAAGTTCTACCGGATTACGGCGCTAGGGAAAAAGCAGCTGGCCGCTGACTATCAGCGGTGGGGCAAGATGGTCGCGACGATTGAGAGCATTATGCGCGCGGATGGGAGTGGAGCATGAGCTTCTTTTCGTTTATGCGGAACCTGTCTCGGCGCAAGCGGGACTTAACAGACGAGATTGAGAGCCATCTGCGAATGGCGACAGCGGATCGTGTAGCTTGCGGGGAATCGCCGGAGAAGGCAAGGAGAGAAGCGGTGCGTGAGTTTGGGAATGTGCCTCTGGTGGCGGATGTGACGCGGGAGCGTTGGGGTTGGATGTGGCTGGAGCTGCTGCTGGCGGATGTGCGGTTTGGGTGGCGGCAGTTGTGGAAGCGGAAGGTGACGACAGTGGCGGCGGTGTTGTCTGACATGATTCGGGGGCTGTTAGCGCCTTCAAACTCCGACGCATTGAAACGCGCAGTTCGCACGGCTGCTATGAGGGCGGCCATGAGTAGAACGGTATTTGGGGGAACTTCTCGGTCGGCCATGGATTGAGCATAGGCGAAACAAAAGCGAAAGTCATCCACAACATTATGTAGAGGAAGATCCCCTTCGACTGACGGTTAGCACATCTCTAAAGTGTTGCAGTGTATAGGGACAGAGGCCACACGAAATCATCGTTGAACCGAGCCCAGTAGAAGGCGTATGATTTTTCTAGGCTTCTGGTGGGCTCCACCCCCTGAAGATGTGGAAGCGCCTGTTGAGACGCAGCATCGCTTCTTTCAACGAGAGATAACGGCCCTGTTCGCGCAGGGCCGAGTTGCTTTAAGGGTTTGGTTGTCGCTTACCCGGCTAGATGATTAAGAAACTCGTTTGGAAAGTCGTTTTTCAGCATTCGTCGCACAATACATTTTGTCACCAGTAGATGCTGTGTGACCTTATGCGTGTGTAAGAGATCGTCGGATTCAAGCGGCAACTCTCCGCCTCCGCTGAATAAAGCGTGAGCGACGTTTTTTCGTATCGGATTTAATACTGTTTCAAAAACATCCGATACTGAACGCGCGCGGAGGCCCGGAGGAACGGCTGACTCGAAAGTAGAAAGATCAAAATCCCTTCTGATGTAGAAAAGCCCTTCAAGCCACGATCTAATTTCTGTTGTTGTGCTCGGCAATACTTCACTGGGTGGGATGTAGACGGAGCCGGCCTTTTTGGCATCTCTCTCAAGCCTAATTCTGCGCTTGCGGAGGGATTCAATAATTTTGAAGAGGCAAAGGTATTGGTAGACAGGGCTATTAGTGTTTAGTGCTTCTCGATAAAGGGCAGCATAACTCTGGAAGTCCTGGGAGGGTGTGACGGTAGCGTTTACGGCAAAAGGAGCCTCGAGATTAGGCGAAACAAAGCTCATTTGGATACTCTGTGTCGCCAGCTCCTTCGTCTCACGGTGACCAATTTCTATTGGGATATCGAGGTGAATGCTTACGTTGCTGAGCGGTGATGCTATGGCTCTATATGCAATCTCCTCTGCATGGTTTCTATTCTTTGCCATGAACGGCAGGCTAACCAACTTTCCTAAAAACCCTTTCGCGTTTGGTAGACCAATGAACTCAAAGGTTCCATCTGGTGTCTGCCCGAGAATCCTAATCTCGGTTGCGTCTGGATTGCCAGGCGGGGTATACGCGGGTTTCGTAATTGCGAGGTGGGAGTCGCCTGGCAATCCCGAGGAAAAGGTGAGTTGACCTTCCGGCTGAAGTTTGTAACCAGGACGATTGAGAATAAACGTTATTTCATACAGCCCTGGCGATCCCGCCAAGGGCAAACTGTTCCTTGGGTCGTCGCCCTTATAGCGATAGATCTGATGCATACTTTGATAGGTGCCGGGAAACCCCACCAATGAAACACGGGCCTCAGTAGCTTTAAGCGGGACGTTACCGGCCATTGTTGCGGTGTTCTTCAACACTGAACCATGGCAACGCTTGTACTTAACGCCACTTCCGCAGGGACAGGGATCGTTTCTTCCGGCCTTCGCCATATTTGTAATTTTCGCTCGTGACAGGCGTATTCTTGTTTTGACTTCCGGCAGGCTCCACCCCACCGGAAGTTTGCTACCTGTCTACCTCAAGAAGAGGTAGGCCAGAGCTGCAATCCACCGCAAGGGCAAATGGATTGCAAGGTTGAAGCGCATGTTGAGACGCAACATAGCTTCTTCCTCCTTTCAACGAGAGATGACGGCCCTGTTCGCGCAGGGCCGTGTTGCTTTTGGCAACCTCGGTTTTGCCCATGCTAGACCAATCGCACATCTGTGAAGCCTCATTGAAAGAACATCTTTTAGTGTAGAACTTGCGGGTTCGAAAAAAGCTTCAGCTGTTGTCTCTGCTGATGCTCACGACGTGCTTCGTGAATGATCAGAACGACAGTCAATGTGAAGATCCCGTACGAAATAGGAAGCAAATAGATCCACGCAATATAGTCCTCCCAAGCGGGATACATCAGCGATGCGTGAAGTCTTCTCGCTGTTTGGAGGCCGCGGAAATGTGCTTCGCCTTCCTCAGTCATCCAGAGATGCCTTAGGAAAGAATGTTGGCTCACCAATGATGTAGGGTCACCGTGCTCGACGTGGACCAGTTCATGAGAGAGAGCCACGGCGCGACTATCTGGGGTGGTAAGTCGATCCATGCTGAGGAAGATAATTTTGGTTCCAACAGGATTATTGGAATTCACTCTTCCGAAGCATCGGTTCGACGTTGCGCCATCCAACGGCGTGACGGTCACCCCAGCACTATGGAAGTAGGCAACGGCCTGCGGATCGGCCTGAGCGAGTCGATTGAGTTCCTTTGTGAGTGGGTGCCCCGACCGTAGGGTCTGAAAGAGCCATGCACGGGAGACCGCGACCCTCAGCCTCCCGCTCGGCAGTGGTCCTCTCACTCATCTGGTTAACATCGACCAACAATGCAACAAATGCGATCGGAACCAAGCTGAACGCGAAAACTCGACCGAATCGAATGTGTCGCCGAGTCGTTCTCATAGCTAAGCGGTGCGTTTATAGGGGTACGTCTGAGAGCTACAGCATCCCGCATCGGCGTCGGCCCAGCCAGCTCGCCAGCCAGGAGTTGCCCCAAGACACTGAGGTTCACCCGAGAGGCGTGCAAGATAGCCCGCGTCGAATTCGGTGGAATCGAAGGGAACAGAGTTGTCATTACGCGGTTGGAAACGAGTGCTATCCATGGAACCTCCCCATCTCTGGCTTCGCATCAAAAACGACGGTTTGTGGAACGTTTTCGCAGCAGCTTTTGACGCGAGTTATAAATCCCTCAAATAGTACCGCAACTCACGTCATAAACAAATAGAATATGACACTATTTGTGATATCCTTTCATATGGTCATTGGGTATGCTCGTGTTTCGACGGACGATCAGACGAACGCGGCCCAGCTCGCGGAGCTGAAGAAAGCCGGTTGCAAACGGATTTACGAAGAGAAGATCAGTGGGCGGAACGTGGACCGGCCGGAGCTGACCCGATGCCTCGATCGTTTGGACGAAGGCGACACCCTCATTGTGTGGCGTCTCGATCGCCTGGGAAGATCGCTAACCGATTTGTTGGAGATTGTGAATACTCTCCAGCGGCGCAAGGTCGCTTTCGTCTCGCTGAAGGAGAAGTTCGATACGAGTCATGCCGCAGGGCGCTTGATCTTTCACGTCTTCGCATCGCTGGCCGAGTTTGAGAGGGAACTGATCCGTGAGCGGACGATGGCGGGCTTGTCTGCTGCTAAGGCTCGCGGGCGGCTGGGAGGTCGTAAGCCAAAGCTCGCAAAAGACCAGATGAATAAGATTCGTTCTCTCTGGGACGGGAATCAGTACTCGAAGCATGAGCTTGGAGCAATGTTCAACGTGTCGAAGTCCACAATTGACCGAATCGTTAGACCGGAGCCGGTAAGGCTGAAGGTTGTAGCAAAGGCGGGGAAGAGGAAGAGAACCACAATTAGGCCGAGGGGAGGGAAGTGATGCGCGTAATTTGCACTGGGGGCGGGTTCGATGTTGAGGGAGAAGTGATCGGCGGTGAAGACTTCGACCCGATCAGTGGTACATGCGATCTTGATTCCACTTTTACGGTCCGATGCGATGATGGAGCGTTATTTCAGGTGCACGGTTGGATGGTCGAGGTTGCCGCGGTTGAATCTCGGCCCGTTATGGTCATGTGAGCGATGAAGAAGAAGCCTATTCAACGTGCGATCTGCTGTCCCTGTGGATGCGAGAAGATTCTCGCGTTGGGCCTGTGCGCCACCTGCTACACGCTGAAGCGGCAGGATGAGGAATACTTCGGCGGTCATCGCGAGACGGTCCTTACGCGGGATGGCCATCTTTGTAGAATTCCCGGCTGTACGAGCATCAAACGCGGCAAACGGTCATTGGCGGTGCATCATCGTGTACCGGGAAACAACAACCCTGACCTAATGATTACACTCTGCCTAGGCCATCATGGTCTGTGCCGCTGTCACAGCACTGATGCTGTACCTGGCTGGAATGCAGCTCAAGTATTTGGGAATCGGTGCACTGTGTTCCATGCCAATTCTCTATTACTTTCTGTTCTGCGTGCCGTGGCGCAGGGCGCGCATGCTGGCGTTCGTGAACCCCGAGGCCGATCCGCGCGGGACAGGTTTTCATATTCTGCAGTCTCTGATTGCCGTGGGAACCGGCGGCCTGCGAGGCCTTGGGCTGATGGAAGGAAGGCAAAAACTCTTCTATCTTCCGGAGCCACATACAGACTTCATTTTTGCCAACGTCTGCGAAGAGCTCGGATTGATCGGCGCCATTATGGTAATCTCGCTGTTTGTCGTGCTGGGCTATCGCGGCCTCCGCGCCGCCTACCTCTCCACCGATCCGTTTGCACGTTTTCTGGCTTTCGGAATTACGTCGACCGTGCTGATCCAGGCGTTCTTTAATATGAGCGTTGTCATTGCTCTGCTTCCGACCAAAGGAATTACACTTCCATTTATTTCCTTCGGTGGAACGTCCTTGTTCGTGATGCTGGCGAGTATGGGTGTTTTGCTGAACGTCACTCGAGAGATCGACTGAGGGCGCTAGTTCCGCGAAGCGAATGGTCGCCGATTGGTCATATGAAACGACGAGCGTACTAGGAGATCGCGCAATCAGTTGCGATTGACCACCTGGCAGCGACACTTTGACTTTGCGGAGCTAAAGACATTTCACATACGGAATATCCATCGGCCCTAGCTTCACCTCCGTGGAGGTGGTTGCGGCACCAAGGAGAGATGCCTTTCAGCAGGTTTGTTCGACGATCTAGGCCTTTGTCTTTTCGAACTGAAAGTGGTCTCGTTGCCCACACCGGCTAGCAACTCGATGTAGTCCCTTCTGATCTTGGATCGGTCGAGAGCAACAATTCGATTCGTCGATTGAATGGCAAATGGAGCCTTCGAAAGTTTGGGGCGAGAGACTGCAGGGAAGTCATCATCAATTCCCCATACAACGAGTCTCCCTCCCGTGGTGCTTATCACCCGTCCTATCTTTAGTCCGGGTGCGAGGCCTCCATTGCCGACGAACGCAATAATATTGCCTGCGTGAATCTCTTGACCTGCAATGTCCCTGAGGTGATCCAAATTGGCCTCTTATTTGAGCTCCGGAGGAGTCTCTCTACTCCACCGGAGCCTAAAACGAAGCGCTGTGAACCAACACGCTGTCGAAGCTCTGGGACGAGCCAAGCGCTCCTGGCGCGTTGCGATGACCACTCCGAGTGTCGGCGGGCTCTGGGCTGCCGTCGGTGCTGGGCTCGGAGTGACTGTTCGCACAATGAAGCACTTGCCTGGACTTGCTTCCTTCTCTCCGGCGGGACTCCCCAAGCTTGGATCGGTTCCAGTCAGCCTTCTAAGTAGAACCAAGAAAACAGATACTGCTCGACGAAGACTCGCGGACATCATCACAGAAGAAGTGCATGCTCAGCACGCGGACGTGAGGTCGACGGCTACATGACCGTTCCTCAGGACAGACTTGGACTAGTAATGCTGGAGCAGTTTCCCCTGCGCAATCCATTGTGGTCGCAATTCCATCCACAACTAGGTTATTTTATTTTCGCTTTTACTTCGCCTAAACGTCCAGTATGAGAACCTGACGAGTACTTCAAATGCCACCCCTCGGAGACACCTGTCCACGGTATAAGAAATACATCGAACCGGCTAAAATAATGAGGACAGACGGGGTCTACTGCCTCTATCCGCATTGCTGTGAAGAGTACGAAATGCCGAAAGCTCCCAAGTGGAATCAGCTCGGACAGTAGGTTACGACCTAACCATTCAAATAAACCGAACTAGAAGCTTATATGAAACTGTCTACATGCCCCGAGTTGAAAAAATTTTCGCAGGAACTTGCTATCGCTTACGGTCGATTTCACACTACGTCTGGGGAACTGACCGAAATCCACATGAAGTTCGCGAAACATCGCCAAGGATGCCCGATCTGCAAGAGTAACGAAATAGTTATCCGCTCGAAAGCGGCTGAGACACTTTCGGCTGAGGAGCTCTGAAGCGAGTTGGGTCAATGCTGGACGCTCCGCGGCGTCAATTCGCTTGAAGGTGTTAGCCATACCCACAGGTTAGCATTTGAGGTTTTATCGCGGTTGATTGAATCCCAAAGCGACATGAACGATGTGGCCGCGATGGAGTGATTCATCGCGAACGGCGAGCCCGGTTTGAGGCGGTAGTTCTTCCAAGGCGGAAGACATGCGGAGCATCGCTTAGTCGTTCCACTCAGAGAATGGGCTAAAAAGAACATCAACTCAAAATATGTACCCGAGGATCTCCTCAAAGCTTGGGGATTGGGAGCCCGGACTGACAGCTGGGTTAGCTCAGGTACATCGTTCGACCAGGCTTTGCGATATCAGATGCGACAGGGGGGCTGAAGTCAGCCCATATGGATGGGACGAGTTGGGCAAAGCAACGTGGAAAGCGGCTTTTACATCCTGATGAATGTAACTACTTCTTCGCCGTGCTTGCCTGGATGTCAGGCTCCACCGCTCTGGCCGTTCGCAGACGACTGCTGTTCCATCGCTTGATTCCAATACCCCGTTGAGACTCGAATATGACAGCAGGGTCGAAGCAAGACGCGGCACCGTTCGTTCCCAACGAGAGGACCTTGTCCGTTCTGGAAGCTGCCGTTCAGAACTGCCGGGGTTGCGATCTCTATCGGCAAGCGACGCAGGCAGTCTTTGGGGAATTGAAGGCTCGAGCACAATCCTTGAAGCCCAAAGTCGCCATGATGATGGTTGGCGAACAACCGGGCGATCAGGAAGACCAACAGGGACGACCATTCGTCGGGCCTGCGGGAAGATTGCTCAATCAGTGCCTGGAGCAGGCTGCAATCGATCGTCAGAAAATCTATCTTACGAATGCTGTCAAGCACTTCAAGTGGGAACCACGCGGCAAGCTCCGCATCCATAAGAGGCCGAGCATAAAAGAGATCCGTGCATGCCGGCCATGGCTGGATTCGGAACTCGAGACAGTTCGTCCGAAGTTGATTGTTTGCCTCGGTGCAGTGGCTGCACAATCCTTCCTCGGATCCCGATTCAAAATCACGCAATCCCACGGAGAGATCCAGCGGATCGAGGGGCTTCCGCCTGTCCTTACCACCTTGCATCCCTCTGCCATCTTGCGTGCCCTCTCCGAAGAAGATCGACATCGCAATACAGAGACCCTTGTGGAAGACCTGCGACGAGCGGCCGCCTACCTGATCGGCGGATCCTGATCGCAGGCTGGTCTTCGACCCTCAGGGAAGAGCGTTTACGCGCGTTCCGTTTAGCGCACGGAGAGTATCTCCACGTTGCCTGTCCGGCGGAGGACGTTGATGCCGACCGAATCTGTGTATCGTTCGAACGCCAGGTCCAGAGAGGCCGCCCCAACATTGAGGTTGCGAATCTCGACGCGTTGTAGTGATGCAGGCAGGGCTGTGTGATACAGATGAATCTTCGATTCCCGTGCATCGATCGAAAGTCCAAGGCATGCCTGCAATGTCATGAAGATCGCACCGGCGGCCCACGCCTGAGGCGCACAAGCGACTGGATAGAGTGTCGGTCCCTTTCCCGGACGTCGAGGGAAGCCACAGATGAGTTCGGGTAGGCGATGCGAGTCAACAAACAGTGACAGATCCAGCAGGCTCGTGAGTGTCCGTAAGGCCAATTCCTTTTGTGGCAGATCTCTGCAGCCAAAGGCAATCAAGGCATTGTCATGGGGCCATATAGATCCGTTATGGTACGACATGGGATTGTAGAGTTTCTCGCTCGATGCGATTGTGCGTATACCCCATCCTGATGACAGCTCCGGTACAAGAAGTGACTCCATGGTTCGCAGAGCATGCGGTCTCGAAGCAATCCCCGTAAACAAGCATTGACCGGCATTGGAACTGCGCACGCGGCATTGGAGTTTCTCCCCATCCAACGCTAAAGCGAACATACCGAGCTCGTCGGACCAGAAGGCCTCGGCAAATCTGTGACGCAGCCTTTCAGCTTCGGTACGGAGCTTGGCGGCCAGATCACTGTGGCCCAGATCCTTGGCGGCAGTTGCGATGCCACGTTTTGCGGCATATACGTATGCCTGCACTTCAGCGAGAGCGATCGGGCCTCCGGCGAGCATTCCATCGCTGTGGAAGACGGAGTCTTGGGAATCTTTCCAGCCCTGCTGCAGAAGTCCGGAATCGGTCTTGCGGGCATACTCCACAAATCCGTCACCGTCGAGATCTCCGTAACGATTGATCCACTCGAGAGCAGCGAGCAGGTTAGGCCAGATGCTCCGCAGGAACTCTTTGTCCGCTGTGCGTTCGTAGTAAGCACCAGCCAGGAGCAAAAACAGTGGAGTGGAATCCACGCTGCCATAATAGCGGCCAAAAGGCACTTCGCGCAGCCGAGCCATTTCGCCCTTGCGCATCTCGTGAAGGATCTTACCGGGTTCGGCGTCGCGCTTGGGATCGACATCGGTCGCCTGAAGTGCTGCAAGGTAGGAAAGTACTCCTCTGGCAATCTCAGGAGCAATCCACAGCAACTCCAGTGCTGTAAGAATGCCATCGCGGCCAAATACGGTGCTGAACCATGGCACGCCTGCGTACGGATACAGTCCAAACTGCGTCGGCGAGAGCAGCATGTTGAGATCGGCTCGCGAACGATTCAGCCAATCATTGAACTGTTCGTTCGAGGTGTAGATGTCGACGTCGTTGAGTAATGAATGTTGCCGTTCATTCTGGATTTCATGAAGCGTCTTCTGGAACGAGTACACGGGACGGTGTGCGCCATTCGCCTCGCAGGCCAGGTCGAGGGAAAAGACGACCTCTTTATGAGGTTCAAGATGAATCGGAACGAACATCGTGCCGGATTCAGCCCTACTCGATAGACCGCTGCACTGAATACGAGTCCGCCGAACAATCTGATCTAGACCTTCGTACGAGAGAAGGATGCAGCCATGCTCGCTTTCGTCTGAAAGAAGCTTTCCACGTTGCTTGCGCAATTGTCCGCGAACTTCAAAGATGTCGGCGAAATCCGCCGCGAAGATATATGACAGCTCTGTATCGACGGTTCTCGTTCCGAAGTTGCGGACACTAATCTGATCAAAGCAGATCCCGTCGGCGAGGATTTTGTTGCGGTGGATATGCAAGGTGCCCCGCGGTAGTGAATCCTCTGATCCGAATTCGATATCAGGGTTCGTCAGGTCAACGGACAGTACGAGGTTATCTTCCTGCACGGCTGAGCTCAGCAGAAGAGGTTTATGTCCCGCGATACGCATTTCGCACCGCGACAGGTACCGTGTCTCTTCGTGAAAGAGGCCTTGCTGACCAAAACCCACTGGCTGGATATCGCCATATCGATCGAAAACGGCGAAAGTATCTTTGTGCAGCAGGGTGAGCGTTCTGCCATCGGCCAGAGACGAGTCTGCGCGAATGTAAAATCGCTGCCCGATTTCAATAACGTCCGTGGTCCTTTGATCCAGAGCCATTCGGTCTCCTAATTATGCCGCCGAGGACAACAGGTCACCTGCAGTCAGATCGGGATCGCTGTTCTTGATCATGCGGTAGATATTGACATACTCACGCGCCATGCGGCTCGCACTGAAGCGTTCCTCGAAGACCCGACGGACCAATCTCCGATCCATCTTTCCAGCCAGTTCGACAGCTCGCGCCGCGTCCTCCATGGTTTCAACGATGTGTCCCGTAACGCCGTGATCGATAACCTCCGGCACTGAACCCTTCCGCCATGCAATCACTGGTGTGCCGCAAGCCATCGCTTCTGTCATTACCAGGCCAAAAGGCTCCTCCCAATCGACCAGGAACAGCAGAGCGTAGGCGTTACCTAGGAATTCGCTCTTCTCGTGCTCTCCAATCTCACCGATGAACTCGACGAGAGGATCATTCATCAAGTGGCGGACCTTGCTCTCGAAGTACTCCTGATCCGCTAAATCGATCTTTGCTGCAATTTTGATGGGCATCCCAACCCGCTTTGCAACTTCGATCGCTCTGTCTACGCGCTTCTCCGGAGAAATCCGTCCCAGAAACGCCAGATACTTACCCGGCTGTTCTTTTGCTGTATATAGATCTTGAGGAAGGCCATGATGCACCGTTCCTATCCAATTCGCCCACTTCATGGGAGTGCGTTGCGCCTCTGAAATCGAGACGAGATTCATCTCCGGAAATTCGCGGAACAGCGGGTGGATATCCGGGATGTCGAGTCGGCCGTGCAATGTAGTCACCGCGGACAGGCGCTGTCGGCGGGACACGGGAAAATGGAGATAGTCGATATGGAAGTGCACTACGTCGAACTCCGATGCTTCTTGCGCAACCGCTTCCACCAGGCGAATATGGTGCGCGAGAGAATCCACGATCTTATTGCCCTGAAGGCGAAGAGCACGTTCGCAGAGGCGGCGCAGATCGGCTGTTGTTTTTGAGTCCGCGCTGGCAAAGAGCGTTACCTCATGCCCCTGCCGTACCAACTCCTCAGTGAGATAAGAGACCACACGTTCCGTCCCACCGTACAGCTTAGGCGGAACACTTTCATATAATGGTGCAACCTGTGCAATACGCATATTTGATTCCTCCCGATCATGGCAGGACTATGACTGCTTCTCGACGGACATTTAAGCTAGATTGTTTTTGCGTGCCCACAGCGTTGTCCGCAGCTAGTCTACATACGGCACGACGAACTGCCCCAAAAAAGTCAAGCCCTTCCAAGCTCTTGAGTCTCTTTCAACGGATGCCCTAACCAGTTCTCCGGCTTGACAGCAGCAGAGATAAGTCCGACCGCAGGTGTCAGGTGCAGAATCATCTCCCGCTGAATATGCCGGACCGCAAGTTGGACCCTGCAGAGATAGAATCCGCAGAATCCCTTGTACTGAATGCTCACGATCTCCGCCCCATTCCGCGTGCCGGCGATCTTGCGCATTGCTTTACGAAGCGCCTTCCTGGAAGCTTCTTCTTTTCCACGCCCGATCGACCATCCCCGCACTTGTTCTTCCAAGCGGAAGAGATGCCAGCCCGCTTCGTTCACTTGCTCCTTCAGCTTGGAAGCATTATCTGAAAGCGTTAACCAACAAGCATCAATTACCTTCGCACACGGACGAAGCTGAGGGGGGAGCTTCGTTTCTTTTCGGATGAATACCTGTCCTTCAATGACTTGCATTGGCGACCTCCTTGTTTGAGGCGCAGGGAGTCGTGGTGAGCGCGACCGTCTGCTCGAGTGAGGAGGCAAAGTTTCGTACGAGCACTTCGTCATCAATGGTTAGAACGCCATACGTATCGCGGACCTTCGATATCAGATCCTCTTTTGTTTTCGCATCGGCGACGGATCCCATCAGCCTGACCGTTCCATTGTTGAAAGACGCACGAACAGGAACAGCGCCACCGATTCCGATCTCGCCGTTGGTGCGCGTGGCACGGTAGATCGCCTTGTTGATGCGGATCCGCGCGGCCTCATCGTTATGAAGGCCAGGCTCGATCGATAATTTGTCTCTGACAGAGAAGACCCCGTCAGTATTTCCCACCAGTGAGAGAGCGACTGCATGCTCGATCGGATCTTTCACCGTGCCGGTCAGATAGACCACGCCCTTATGGGCTTCTACCTGAATTTGCGGGAAGCTCGGGCCCACATCCATCCTGGCAAAGCGAAGATGATCTTCCACGCGCTCTTCCAATTCAAGATCATCAACCACCGGAGTGGTGAGCGAGATCTGATTGCGAACGCTATGCACACCCGGCATCTGGCGGGCGGCGTTTTCGACGTCGATCCTGTCCTGATAATGTGCCACGGAACCAGTCAAAGTGACGATTCCATGCGACACATTTGGTTCGATCTGGCCGAATGCGGGATTTTGATTTAGGTAACCGCGCAGTGTGCGCTCGATACTCTCATCGCCGTAACCCGCTCGGGAGCTTTGAGCCCTTGCATGCAGAGCAGACGAGCACAAACCAACAATTACTAGACCACAAACGATTCCTTTCCACAGTCTCATGGCAGTCCTCCAGTGATTCAAGACCAGCCCGGCATACTCTGAGGTTGTCGAGGAAAACACGACTCAATCATGTCCGTAGATTGCCGGGCGTGGTCGGGTCAAAAAGTTACGAATGTCAACGTGTCACCGCTTTAACCGGTCAGCTGTTTTTGCTGGCCCTTTACCTGGATCTGACGCGGTCGAGCATCAGCACGCTTCGACATCGAGATATGAAGCACTCCGTGCTCGTAGTTGGCCTCGATGCTGTTTGGATCGACGGTCGACGGAAGGGTGAAGGTCCGGGAGAAGCTTCCGTAATAACGCTCCACCCGCTGGTATCGGCCCTCTTTGCGATCATCGCTCCGCTTGCGCTCGCCACTGATCGTGAGGGCATTGCCTTCGAGTGTCAGATTGACATCTTCCTCTCGAAGCCCAGGTGCTTCCAGTTCCAGGACGATCCTGTCAGCTTCCTCGTAGACATCAGTCTTAGGGGCAAGCGACATGGGAGCCAGGAGCGATTGTTCGAGCGACTCCATCTCAGGAAGGACATCGCGAAAGACTTGATTGATATGTTCCGAGAAAGAAGTGACTTCGCGGAACGGCCGCAAGATATTCAATGCAGTCATAGCTGTTCACCTCTCGGGAGATTCCCGATGTGCCCAAATAGACGCATGATATTAAAAAAGGTTGCTCAAAACTGATCCGGGGAATGCATAAAATGTGAGGGTATAAGGCTAAGATCTTGCCCAGCTCGGACGACTGTCCTAGGTCCAAGCGAGGAACAATCTGAGAAGTTCTTCCCACAGTTTACTCAGCAAACCAGGCGCTAGTCGCGACAGTTCATGAGTTGCTACGCTCCGCTTCTGCAAGCAATTCATCGCCTCAACGGCAATCTTCCTCAAACACGGACGCGATTCGTCCCATGCCCTGTAGACGCCGTTCCAACTTTGATCAGCTTCGCAATGAAATTTGCATCAACTTGAGTCCTGCAGACTTTGTCCAGACAATAGTCTGATACTCGCGAGGTTGCACTTACTGCGTCATGACTGGTGCGCGGCTAGTGCCTCCGCGGTCCGGTAGGACAGTTTCGACAGGCCGCGGATGATGCCCTCAGAGGCAGTTCCTCCCTTGCATGCAGGATGTCCGAAGTCGTTCGGGCTCGTGTTGTTCTGCTCCAATCCAGAATCATATTGTCGTTGTGATCCTTACCGGTCCCATGGGTACGGCATCCAGGTGCAATTCATGCCGGATTTTCCATGTGATCACATGAATACTTAGGTCAACGCGGGGCTACTCACGAAACTGTGCTGACCTCTTCCGCTGCCGAGATGCAAGTCTGGGTGGTCGCAAGATTTGCGGGAATAACGGCAGAAAGTAATTGCTCTGTGCTTCCAGCCGCTGCACTTCCTGGAAAATAAGTGAACTACCATTCTGAGATGGCGACTCCTGTCGCGTTCGGACCGAAGTTCCTTCGGTCCATAAGTTCGGGAATACTTCGGAGTAGCGAGAAACGGCAGAAAAGCCCTGATTTATTTCTCCTTAGTAATCTCGAGGCTCGCCGCAGCGAGAGCCTTAAGAAGATTGAGCAGAAGAAGATGACTAGCACCAACTACGTCATCGCCAACAGCTGAATGTTCGCTGAGACCTACATTAGATCTCCTCAGCTACGGAGATGGTCTTAAAAAAAGGATCATTAGAGGGAAGGGTCAAGGTGGCTGCCCTTTTAGCTACCTCTCGGGAGGAATGGCTTTCGTAGGATGGCAAATCACCAGTGCAGCCGCTCAGCAGGGGTGAGTTCAAACGAGGATCTTCTGGTCCTCGTTTCTTTTTGCACATATAGCGGTTTGTGCTTCGGCTGAGATGAGGTCATTCAGATATCACGCGGCTATTGCTTGGGGTAGATTGATGAATGAAAATGCCGTCTTTTTAAGCCTTCAGCGATGAGAACGTAAAGGACCTTCCGTATCCGTCCCTTTCGTCTGTTCGGCGATGGCGAGATTCTCGACCTTGATTTCAAGTCGCAAACGATTGAATACACCCATATAGAGATTTGCGATCCACACTAGCGCGAATTCCGAGATCACAAAGCCCCGCCATCCCTGGTAAAGCATCTGGAAATGGGTCAGAAGCAAGAACAGTGCGGTGACATAGTGGCTGAAACAATACTCACAAGTGAATAAGTAGAAGAATTTGCGTTGGTAGAGCGGTCTGCAATTCTTGCTTTTCTCCTTGCAAAATTCTCGAGGCTCCCGAAAGACCTCTTCATGGGTAACGGTCCATGAAACGCAGGCGACAGCAAGGCCGAGCATTAGAAGGAAACTGAATTGGTGCGATAGCGGCTCGCCCAAAAGTTTTGGTGACATTCTTATGACTCCTAACGCTGACCTTGCAAGAGGCGAAACTCTCGGAGTCCCGAACCCCGTTGTCCATTATCGCCAAGGAAGATCCCGACCAGCTTGCGATCGATGAGGTAAAGAGGACGTCAAGAAGAAATTAAGAGCCACCAGCGTAGATCTATCGCATCCAGAAGGGGCGCCGAGTATATGTGCTGAATCTCGGCACTGGTGGCTGAATCAATCGATATGGATCGTCTAAGCGTGTAAAGAGCTGCTGAGTTGAACTGTAATGTTGTGTCTGTTCTCGTTGTTGTACTCTTCGAAGCTATGCTCGATGCTCGCTACCTCACCATGCCCTAGATAATATCTGACGAACTCTCCTACACGGGGAAGGGGAGGACATCCCGATGGATCACCGCCGTAGATGTCATAATCTATCCCCTCGGAATCTGTGACCCGAAGATTTACAGTGTGTATCTTAGGGCGTTCAAACGAATCGAAAGAATTTCTGACCTTTGCTTTGGGTTTCATCACGTCTCCTGCACAAGCCTATCACTCAGACGTGCAGCGGCCGCCTCATAGTTCAGGCGAAACGAACAAAGTGACAATTTCCAAAATCGAAGGGCCGTATGCGCGGGGCATCCCCAGTCTGCCCTTCGGCACGGAGAGGATCGTCGCACTGGAGACGCTCACTGAACTTGGGCCGAATTGCCCTCGGATAGGCTGATGTCTAATATGGACGGGCAGGCACCGGCAATTGCGATGAGAAAGAGATTGCAAGGACGAGAATTTTTATCTCCTCCAGAGGCAGAGAAAAGATATCGTTGGAATGAAAGAGTGATCGCTACACACTTCGACCATCCCTCCCGGGCCGACCAGTTCAGAAAACTCGCGGGACACCTTAGCGAAAAGCATTACGTCAAGAACACTAGTTATCAATTAGTAGAGGGTAACGGATCCGTCTCCTTTGAGACACGATCAACTGAGCATCCGTTATCTTTCTTCCAGCATTCCATCGATTGTTTCGAGCGCCACGCCCCAACGATCCTCTATATCCATGCGCAATTCGTCCAGTTCCTTTGCCGCTTGCGAGGGAACGCCCATTTTCTTCACAAAACTTTTGAGAGTGGCGATCTGTTCTTCGAGCTGATCCAAATCTTTCTGACGAGCTTTCTGGAGGAATTTCCGTACCCCGTTCACATCAACCCTAGGCTGATGTGCGATTGCTTCGACCAAGCGTTCACTAATATCTTTCAACTCAGCGACTTTCGGAACTTGTTCGATAGGCATATCGACAAAAGCATAGTACTATAACGGACTACACTCTCGAAGAAGATATTTCACGCGCTCTCCAGCCCCGCCCGTCGATGTACGAATTCGCAGGATCGCCACGCCACAGGCCGTTATGCGGATTTGCGGCAGCTATCGGATTGCCCCTTAGACTACCTGGACAACATACTGCAGATTTTGCGGAACTCTTACGTTGGCCCAATCATCCATCCAGTGGCTCGACTATCCAGAGAGCGCTATCCGGTCCCATTATGACCCCCACGACTTAGAAGATCTTTTTGGAATCGGCGGCCGGGCTGCGCAAGAGTTGTTCAAGTCCTCCCACCACGCAAGTGGAACAAAGTCTTCTGGTGGCGAAGGAAGATCTTTCCGAACTCCTGGAAGGGGTTCATGGCGCTGCCGACCCCGCAGCGCACCTCGCAGCGATTAGAGACGATCCGCCCGGCAGATCTCGGAAAAAGCTAAGAGTGCTGGTGCGGAAAGATCAGGCTGTGGCCACGCTGGATTCGCTCACCGAAAACCTTCGCCTGGAGCCAGGGCGCCTTACTGTCAGCTTCGAGACGTCGGAAGAACTACCCACAACCTTGTACGGAATAGCTCAAATCCTGGAAGAAGAGCTCGAAGAGTTCGAGAGACGTTACCAGAAGGTGCATCAACCTGAAGATTCGGAATCTCCTGAAAAACTCGATCTCCAGCGGCTACTGAGAGAGCTCGACGATATCGAGCATAAGAGAATATGAGATATCCAGCGCGCTGCGACGTCGTTTCCAACGGGGCATCATCGCGAGTTCTTCAGCCATTGAAAAAGTACGCAATCTGCTTCGCCACTGACCCGCCCCGTAACCGCCTTGAGGATTCGCCCCGATTCCCACAGTCGCTTTGACGGTGGACCCCGGCGACATTCTGACCTTCAACTTCTGTCCGGCTCCTTTCACGGAGCTCAAAAAACAGGCGGCGTACCCGGCGGCGAAGAGTTGCTCCGGATTGACACCATCTCCTCCCGGGCCGCCGATCTCTTTGGGTATGGAAAGGTGCAGATCGAGTTTGCCATCCTCGGTCCGAGTTCTTCCATCGCGACCTCCGTGGCGGTGGCGGCAATGCGATATTTCACATCGATAGACATGAGATCTCCTTCGGTTTGAATGTGTGGATGAAGGCCCTTCGATGAATCGATAGCTAACTTGTGGCGACAGCCGAACTCTTCGACAGCTTGCGGCTCAGCAGGATCGCGCCGATGAGAAAGTAGAAGGCGCCGAAGATGGCATATCCACCGACGTCACCAACATGCTTCTTGCCCTGAAGGCCAAGGAGGATGAAGAATGTTCCCGCAAGCGCAGATTGAGCACCGCTCAGAATCATGCTCCATTGACCCCCTCCAAGCTCCTTGCGGCGAATGAGGCCGACGACGAGTTGAAGTACTCCCGCTCCGAACGCCCACACACCGAAGATCGCGACCGCATAAATCGGATTCTGAAAAACCGTTGCGCCAATGCCGATGGCAGCCAAAACTCCAAGCGCTGCGTTGATCACTTGCGAGGTGCGTGATGACCCTGTCTTACTGAACGTGTTGAGATCGTAGATCGTGCAGGCGACGTCCCACAGTGGGTAAAGCAGAAACAACACAGAGGCTACCTGCGGTTGATGCGCAGCTGCGGAAATGACGGCCGCCGCCCAGACCACCTGAAAAGCGGTCCGAACGAAATAGAGATTTCGTAAAGACCGCGTTGAGTCGATCGAAACAGTTTCCATGGTTCACCTCATGATTTGTTAGTTAGTAGGCTTTGGTGCCGGTGGATGAAAGTCAGCCGCCTTCGCCAATTTAGGAACGCCATCCTTCTAGTTGGCGTAGCTGACGGTGCCGTCAAGCATAACGTGTAGGCATACACGCAGTTTCATCAAGAGCCTTGCTCGAAGTTTGTTGACCGGGTGACTGCTTCCCACGCTGCGAACTCCGACCAAAGTGTTTCAAGTTCCTTGTGCACATACTCGAACGCATCGGGGCCGAGCAGAAGATGGAGCGGCGGCTCAGCGGCCGTCAGGAACTCGGCGATCGCTTTCCCAGCCCTGGCGGGATCCCCTGGCTGCTGTCCGCTTCTCGCCTTGCGCGCTTCCCGAATGGGATTGAAGATAGCGTCGTAGTCGGAGATGCTGCGTTCTGCACGCACCATGGAGCGGCCTGCCCAGTTTGTTCGAAACATGCCAGGCTCAACCGCCGTTACGAAGATGCCGAGAGGCCGGACCTCCTTGGCCAGTGATGACGAGATCCCTTCGAGTGCGAATTTGCTCCCGTGGTAGTAGGAGAGTCCTGGCATCGTCATCAGGCCCCCCATGGAAGTGACGTTAAGGATGCGCTCTTCCCGCCGGGCACGCATATGGGGCAATACTGCTTTGATTATGGCGACCGCAGCAAAGACGTTCACCTCGAACTGTCGGCGTAGCTCATCCATGGAGCTTTCTTCCAGAATGCCTTCATGGCCGTACCCCGCGTTATTGATAAGTGCATAAATCGGCCCGACATTCTGTTCAATCTCTTCGACCACTGATGCCAGCACTTCGGGAGCTTCGGTCACATCGAGTGTTCGTGCAAATGCGGCTCCCGGCTTCAGTTGCTCGAACTCCAATTCTGCTTGCGGTTTCCGAACTGTCCCAACGACTGTGAAGCCAGCCTCAAGCAGAGCCTGGGCGAATGCCCATCCGAGTCCGCCGCTGGTACCGGTAATGAGAACGACTTTATCGTCCATTCCTGCCTCCTATAAACGATACTCACGGTATCGTTTATATAGCATATGATACTTGCGGTATCGTTAAAGATGTATTTTCTTGTGGGAGTGCAAGTCGGTGGGGACAATCGGGCGGCCACGAAGCCAATCAGCTCATGATGCAATCCTTAAAACCGCACTGCAGCTGGTGACTAAGCGTGGCTTTCGCGCGGTGAGTGTAAACGAGATTGCAGCCGCTGCACGCGTTGGAAAGATGACGATTTACCGGCATTGGCCGAACAAGGCAGCGGTTGTAATGGATGCGCTGTTGGAACTGATTAGCCCCCAAACAGAGTTCCCGCCAGCCGGCAGCGCACTGGAAAGCCTTCGGAGGCAGCTCGACCTGCAAGCAGCGTTTTTCCGAAGTTCGCGGGGCAATCTCATTCGTTCTCTGGTGGCTGAAGCGCAGTCAGACCCGGAGCTTGCGGTAGCTTTTCGGGACCGCTGGCTGCGTCCGCGGCGGGAACTCGTGCGCCAGAACCTCAAGGCAGCGATTTTGGAAGGCTCATTACGGGATGACTTCAACATAGACACCGCAATCGATCAGCTCTACGGATCGCTGTATTACCGGCTGCTGCTCGGTTCCGGAGCGATCGACGAAGAATTTATCGAGCATACTTATCAACAATTCCTGAGGGGTCATCAAGCACGGCTCGCTATTCGGAGAAATGCCTGAGAAGTGCGTATCTCGATGAGGCCCTTGAAACGGCCTTTTCGTCAGGAATGCCCGGGCGGGTGCCTAATCGCCGACTCACTCGTTTGCTGAGCACTATTACCGTGGCAGTGTTAATAAATCACTACCATACCGAGCTGATGATTGCATTCAAGATATGGGTATGCTTCGGAAGCTTCTTCGAACGGGAACACACGATCAACGTGCGGCCGGAAGGAACCTTCCGCTAGTTGGGCATACACGTAGTCCTTCATCGGTTCGAGTCGCTCGGGGTATTGAGGTCTATCAGCATGAAAGATGTAAGCGAAATGCTTTTGACGAAGGCAGTCACGGGATAATCGTTTGCATCCCCGGAAAGTAATCCATACAAGTAAATCGTCCCGGAAGGCACTACGGGATGCGCCAAAGGATCATGAAAGGAGCCGGCGGCAATGCTAAATCATGGGTTCTAACCTAGGATCTAGCTGGTCCTCGGTTCTTTTTGCACAAACAGCAGCAGTTTATGTCTCTGGCCGGGCTGCGACGGTCGAAAGCATCCAAATCGCCTCAACAGACTATCCAATTTTCAGTAGTACTAGCTTCATTCCAACTCGCCGAGGATCTGGTCAGGGTCCTCGGCTCTTTGAACACAGATAGCAGTAGGTTGTATTGGATCACTCATACTTACAGAAATAGGAGAGCTGCTTCGGATTTGAAGCGGCAAGCTTTGTGATTGTTACGAACCGACCGTCCTCGGTCTCATATCTCCGCCCGACGATTGGTCTGCCCACTGCATCTTTCAGCGCGACCCTCTCTTTGCCGTGGTAGATCACTATTCTTTGCCGAGTCATGGAAGCTCAAAGAGTAAATCGACCGATCGGGCACAAACAACACCATTTATGTGGGGTTCATCTATATATGGTCGAGATGCATGGCGAAGGTTGGAATATCGATGATGAAGATGTGTACATGGGGATATGTGTCATCTGTCAGGAAGGCAGACGGATACGACTTCTCAACGATCCATCTCTAGAGGCGAAGAGGCTTCTGGTGCCACTCTGCAAGCCTTGCTGGGACTAGCGAAGGGCGATGCGCACCGATAAGATTATCGAGTTGCACAAGCAGCAGTAGTTTGTGTTCGAGCGACGGGTGTCGCGGCCCGCGAAACGTTCGGGCATCCCGTCAACTCGCAAAAATATCTAAATAATCATCAAGGCAACTTCATACCAAACTCCACCGAGGATCTGCATAAGGTCCTCGATTCTTTGTTGAGGACAAACAACAGTAGTTTCGTGACGATGCGGACGGCTGATTTTGTAGCGAGGATGAACGTGCTTCCTTCTGGAGCACACAATGGTGAAGGGGCGGCATGGAGGATGTCTACACTACCTTCCCGCGTCCGTCCATCCAAGCTTCTATTTGTTCGAGTGTAAAGGTCTCATAAAAGAGGTACGGCCTTCCCCCGCAGAGCTTCTGAATTATGCGGGCCGCTCTTCCTGCATCCACCAGGCACGCTAGATCCAGAACCAGGGCGCCTGTGTTCTGGACCACGTAACGACGCGACTTGATTCCATTGGTTGCAACGAATAGAACGGATTTGATCCGGTGGCCGCTGTCCTTTTGTGAATTGACGGTGGGTGAGGCTACCAGGAAATAGTCGTTCATTCCCCGGAAGGCTATTCAACGAACCTTAAGTAGACCTTAAGCCTTGCGAAAAAGGAGTCTGCTGCACAAAAGAAAGCCTTGCCGGTGAGCGTTAGCAAGGCTTGAGCGTTACGAGATAAGCATGCGCAGAAACCCATCCCTATCCCCAGTCCGAAGAGCAAGAAGAGACAGTTGCCAGGGTGTAAGCAGACGTCAGACTAAGTCTCGCCAAAGCAGCGCAAAAGGCCTACTGGAGAAGGCGTTTGAGGCCCTAGAGATCGATCGCTTCTCAGAGAATCAAGAGTGACAACCATCCGTGATCATCATGCATCGTAACCTTTGCTCAGCCGTAAGTTCCTAGGGCCCAGTGGCTGTTCAGAAGGGACGGGTCTGTTCATGGAAACTCATTGCGATGCCCTGCATCGCTTAGGAATTAGCCTCGCCAAATCTTATCACCGCCTCGCTGAGGCCAAAGGCGACTTGACGGAAGCGGCCAATATCTTTGAACAAATCTCTATTCTCCACACCTCTATCGGCAAGCATCGCGAAGACTGTTCCATGTGTAGAAGCGTCGATGCGGCTGTTCACGAGGGAATGCAGATCAATCGGCCTATTAACCACATACAGTAGCCGCAATCTTTCAAAGATGTTGGGAGATATCGTAGAAAGTGCTACAAGCAGATACTCGATTGTTTGACGCGAGATCTAGTCAGATGTGCGAGAACCTACTTCCTCCCTTGCCACATCTTCCGCGTTTCAGCTGACTGCGCCATGCATCTCTCCCGCGTTTTTGGATGCTCTGCTGTCCGGGGCGGTGACTATCAAATCCACTCTAGACCGCAAGAATAGATAAACACCAGCGTCTCCTAACCTCAAATGGCGTGGTTCGCAGGTAGCGCGAACAGCGCCGAGATCTTTTGGTAATGCATCTCGCTTTGTGCAGAAAGCAATTCAAACAAATGGTGCGAAAGCGGTATCGCCGATCTCCCTGATGATTCGCGAAAGAAAGAGCCGCGTCCGTTAGACGGGAAGATGCTATTAGAAATTGCGGATCGAAACTAAGAGGCATTGATTGAAGGGCTAAATGCCGCAAAGACTTCAGAACCGACCGTTTTCCCGATATCGATGCAGTCCGGAGATGCGCGTACTCTTCATCACGAAAAACCTCAGCACAACTGATCCGATGTTGGGAGCTAAGACATGGCAAGCCAATGAAGCGCTCGAGAAGACTCCCCCCGGAACCCGAAACGTACTTATTATGCGGTTACAGCCGCGCCGATCAAGGCCGCAAGGATTATTGTGCAACAAGCGCACCTCGGATTAGGCGGGTGTACGGACCCTCGATACGGAGAAGTTTATGCTGACACGAGTTTCTGATCAATAACCCGCGGACGATGAAGAGAAGGCTCCAGTGCCTCTGAATCGTTACAAAGGTAGACCAGATGTCGGTGTTTGAAGAGGTAGCGGCCTGTAGCGGTGAGGAGTCACTGTCCGGTGAGATCCCTCGTCAACAGGGACTGCAACTTCCTAAACACCCACGCAGAAACCATATCCTTCCAGCGCAAGTAAAATTCCACCGGCTTCGTTCTTTGGATGCCGATGATGCCCATAGGTCGATACTCCTGCACAAGTAAGATGCAGGTCTTTACCAGCGGAAAAAAGGGGCCGCGCATAGAAAGAGATCGAAGATGCGCCGACCATTCAGAGTCCATGCCTATCTATCGCACGTGCGCCAGTTTATCATGGTCGTCTAGGGCAAGCACTGACCTAGTCCGTGTCAAAGAATCGAGCCAATTCCTTCAGGAATGTTCCATCTTTAGTGCTAGCCGCTTGTGAGTTGAAGGGCGGCGGTAGCAACAAAGGTGATAGACATGAAGATGTTCTTTGAATTCAGCTTCGGCTAATGAGCGAGGGACAGCCACCAATGTAGGATGGTCCGCCGTCGTCGATCATCCTCGCTTCAATCGGACATATTGTTCGCCGGTGAGGATGAAGCGTATGCCACCGCGTCCCTTCTCAATTGCATGATCGAGCGCTTACCTATCCTCGGACATCTTCTTCTCGCCAAAGCAAGCGAACATCTCCCGAATCTTAGCGGCATCCTTGAATGTCAACGAATGAGGGAGCGGAGTTACCAGACCTTTTTCAAGAAGGGACTGTTGCCACCCCTCTCTTTGAAAAATTATGTGTAACCACGGAGGCGTGTCGGCTGCATTTTCGGACCATCTTCCGTTTTGGAAGCGGCATTCGCCCCCACCCAATAAATTGGGAAATTGGGTGAAATTAAAGCGTAGCTCATCCACAATCGATCAAGCTGCGGATGCTCTAATCGAAGTGCCACTTAGGCATCGCAACGGGTGCGATGGCACTCGTGAGTACAGACGATGGAAGTGCCGTCTCCTGCCTTCACCGATCCGGGACATCTACTGCAGCCGTAAACGGCGCAGAGGTTCTCGGTCACAACTTGTACCTTCTCTACTTTCATGGCGACTTGGATGCTAGCTTTCCGGGTCTTGAGTTGCCGGCATACATAGGAATCAAGAGCAAGAGCCATCAAGGCAAAAGACTACCTAGAGTGGATTACCCGCCGCTATCAGTCCCGCCTGCTCTTTTCCTGCGTGTCGGTCTTGCCGAAGCCCGGGAAGAGAAAGCGAAAGCCTCTCCTCGGCGATCGAAGGGAAGTATGTCGCGATGAGGCATGGGCCCGGGGGCTCGCTTGCGGGAAGCGTGGCGGCTTAGACAATCTGGAGTTCTTTGCTCACACTGTCATTGGAATTCGCATGTTCCTGCAAAGATGATGCTGCGTAAGTCTATGCTAGACTGGACTTAGCATCGTAAGCTGCTGGGGGCTGGAGACTCTTTAGGGAGCGACCGGCCCCTTCTGCATTTCGGGATGTGACTTCTCTTACCTATTTCTTCGGCCAAAAGGCGGCCGGAAAACTACCTGCAACATTCATAGGACTGCACAGTGGGAGGCATGGCATGGCACGCACGCGCGTGCAGAGGTCGAAGGGCTCCTCGCCTTCTTGACGACGCGGCATCCCGCGCGACGCCATAATCTTCGTCACTGCAGTCTTAGAATGATTGGCGTATGGTCCGAGGGCTTTACTTGAGCTCGAGGACCTTTATCGATTTCACAGCTGATCATACGGTCGGCCAATTTTCGCGAGAGAAGGAAATGATCTATCCGTATGCCACGATTGTGAACGAAGGCTTGACGGAAATAGTCCCAGAAAGTGAACTGTCCCGTCAGATCTGGGTGGAGTGACCTGAAGGCATCGATGTACCCGAGTTTCAGCAGTTCGCGGTACTTCTGGCGCGGCTCCGGCTGAAATAGCGCATCCCGCATCCAAGAGGAAGGCTTGTGGCAATCGATATCTTCTGGAATGACATTGAAATCGCCACCGACAAGGGTAGGTAAATCCTTCTTTCGCCAAAGGGCCATCTGCTTATAGAGCCGATTCATCCACGCAAGCTTATAAGCAAAGTTGTCGCTGCCTACGGGATTGCCGTTTGGCAAGTAAATGTTGACCATCAGGATTCCCTGAATCATCACCTCCAGATATCGAGAATGGCTATCTTTCTCATCGCCGATAAGGGTTTTACTTACAGTCTCGATGGGTTGGCGCGACAAAATGGCGACACCGTTATAGGCTTTCTGCGTGGCCGCGACGCTCTGATAACCGATTTCATGAAATGCTTCCGCAGGAAAGTCGGTGCTCTTCAATTCCTGCAGTAGGACAACATCCGGATGTCGAGCTTTCACCATGTGGTGACATGTTGAAGACGGGCTAGTATCGAGTTCACATTCCAGCTGGCGATTTCGATCACGATTGCTCCATTTCTTTTCAGGTTGCGTAAGGATTCCCTGAGGCGCCACGCCTATACGATAACGCGTATGCGTCCCATTAGTTCGACCCGCTGTCCCTGGTCTTCAGGCCTCGTCATGACTTTGATCCAGGCCCTGCGACACCGCCTTGATACTTCTTCATCAATGGGCAGCCCATGATCCGACCGGCTGCCTTTGTGTTTATCTCTTGTCTAAAGAGAAGGAGCGATCGGCCCTCCATATCCGCTGCTCCGAAGCCGACCAGTTATTGGCCCGAACCGGAACATTCTCGAACTGCTTTAGTCCTACAAGCACTAGCCCGCCTTGTCGTAACGTTCGTAATCCTTGGAGCGGCGCTCTGCATTCTCCTTCACCAACGCTATGGCGAAACACAGCAGAGGTGGGCTACGGGCGCTATCGGAATAATCATCGGCTACTGGCTTAACACATAGTCTTCAGATTTCGTATTGATGCGTCAAGATGCCCCTATGAGGGGGCTCCGATATTACGCTCACTCATGACCGGATTCTTTTTCCCTTGCTATGGGGCTCGGGTCGGTGCGCATCGACCCTGCCCTATTGCCTACCGGATGCCGGCATTGAGGTTCTTCCTTACTTTGCACAGCGAACACGAGACATAGGACGAGCACAGGCGAAGAGCCGCAGCTCGGCCGTTGAACAGAGGCGCCCTAAAGATCATGAGTGCAGGTTGTTTGAGGCCTGGGACGGTTGTAATTTCTACAGTGACACACATCTCATCACGATATGAAGGAATGTTCGTCTGCTGGGCATCGGCGTCTAAGTACAACAGGCTGGGAGGTCGGCCTGCAGAGGCGGATATGACGAGCACGCGCAGAGCCACGATAGGTCTGCCCGCATTTCTGGGCCAAGTGTTTAGACTTTTCGATGGCGTGTTAACCGAGAACGATGTGATGATAGCCATTCGGGCGGAGAATCCTTGTGATGGGCAGTCACTTTGTTGGAAGATCCCCTTAGAACAATTCAAGCATCCAAGACATCGTGTTTTTATCCGCACGTAGGAGCAAATCATCTTAAGGAGTCGTTCATGCTTTGGCCAATAACTGGAGTGTTGCTTGTGTTGTGGCTGGTGGGATTTGTTGGTTTCCATGCAGTTGGCGCTTGGATACACATACTGCTGGTATTAGCCGTGATTACTCTTATCTTCAACCTGCTTAGTGGTAGGCGAACAGTATGAGTCGTGACGGCTTTTGGACGTAGCTAGAGTTCGAAGTATCCAGTCAAAACACTAAGTGCCGCGATGGGGCGTGCGATTTGGTTTGATAACAATGATGGGGTTTGAAGGCCTCTCTAAAAGCGGTCTTTTTTTGTGGCCTGCTCTACTTCTAGTGGAGTAGGGATCAGAAGACATCTGACGAGGATATGCAGGACGCACTTTATTTTGCAGTCTACAGTTCGTCAATGAATCGCGAGGACCTCCTGACGGGCTCCAGATTCATGTTTTCATCCAAACTCCATCGATGATGAGCCTCTTCCGTGATCAAGTTTGGCATCTTAATGAGTCGCGGGAAGAGATCCTTTGTGTTTGGAGATGATTCACAGTGAGCAGACCGTGTTTTTTAGTAATAGACCGTGAGTTTCCAGGCAGTATTTCAACGCGCAAGCTGGTGTTGGAGACGGCGAAGTTCAACGTAATAACTGCCTACAGTGGTCGAGAGGGTCTCGAGACCATGCGTAGGTTCCCGGGTATTGATGGGGTTGTGATGGATGGTGACGTTGAGGATATACCGTCTGACGAACTTATGCAGAGCTTCAAATCGCTGGCGCCAGAAACTCCTGTGATTGTTATCTGCCCACCGTCAGGATTTTATCCAAACGCTGACCTCAGAGTGGATTCCTTCCAGCCCGGATTATTGTTGGAGGCGCTGCGAGGGCTGAGATCGAAAGAGGCTAAGGAGATCATCAATCATGAGGAGAAGATCAACCGCGAGGAACATGGCTGATAAACAGAGAGGATCAATGGCAAATTGCATCTCCCATACAAATCAGGTCTCACACTTCATCGTTTCAAAAGTGGTAAGGATCTGATCTTATAATGCGTGCTGCGGCTTCAGCACTTCACCGCGCTAAAGCGCATGGACGCGATCGGTAGTTCTCTCTGAATGGTCCTGCCCTTTACCAGATAGTCGGGAGACGGTGCCGAGCTGCCCGTAGAAGTATTTGGGCGTTGTTGTGGATCAGTTCGGGCGCTCACTGCCTTAGGACAAGCCTCGTGAAATCGGTTTCTTCTCAGAAGCCTTTTCGAATGCGTTTGAGATAAAGTTCCTACTTTTGCCCATTTATCTGCGCAGAGAGGTGATCTTCTTCGCGAGAGATGCCTATCGTGTAAAAAACTCACGTCAGAGTTTGTGAATTAGCGTTACGCGCTTCGCAGTCTTTCAATCAACTTCACAGGATGAATTGGTTTCGCGATCAGTTCAAAGGCGAAGCCCCTCCGTTGACCCTCTTGCAAGATCTCTGATATGCCCGCTTGCCCCGAAAAGAGGATGATTTTGGCGGCAGGGAACTTCTGGCGGACCGCGATGGCAAGATCAACGCCATTCATTCGCGGCATGAGCACATCAGAAAGCAAGTAGTCGGGATGGAAGTGCTCTGTGGTTCTGAGCGCCTCCCACCCATCGTAGGCCTTTGCCACGTCAAAACCTGACATGTGGAGTATCTCGGTCAGGGTATCGGCGATCCGCCTTTCGTCATCCACAACAAGAATCTTGGGAAGGTGGCGACTGGGCTGAGGACTGTCCAGCTTACCTAATGTCGAAACGGCCTGATTTACGGAGAAATTTTCTATAGCGAAAATGGGCACCGACGAAAACTCTGGCATAAGTTCAAAACCTAGCTTCAAGGGTCTATCTCTGCTCCTCGGCATCGCGCAGGACAGGAATTGCGAATGGAAGGAAGACTGTAATCGTGGTACCGCTATGTCCTGGCTCCGTATTGCTCGCAACGGAAATCTGTCCGCCTCTTTTTTCGATGAGCTGCTTGGCGACCCAGAGGCCGAGGCCTGTTCCCAAATCGCCCTTCGTAGTATAGAAAGCCTCAAAGATATTTTCCAGATGGTCCTGCTTGATACCTATTCCTGTATCGCGTATCACGATCTGAATGCCATCTCCGGCGGCGCTCCTTACTTTTCTGGTGGCAATCTTTAGCGTGCCGCCTTGACGCATGGCATCAATGGCGTTTGAGATGATATTGGAAAACACTTGCAGCATCTCGCCTCGACTTGCCAAGATCTTTTGCAGGTCATTGAATGATGAGTCGACCGTGATTCCTGTAGCTAGGAGCTTGCTGTTATAAACGGTGAGCACATTCTCGATGAGGTCATGCAGGTGGACTTCAACGGGGGAACCCGTATCTTTGTAGTAGCCGAGCGTCTGACGAGCAATATGAGAGACGCGTTCCAACTCTTCTTCCGCGGTCACTAGATAATCATGTGGAATTCTAGAACCAGCACAGTGTTGTCGAGCCAGATAGATCAGGTTCATGACAGACTCGAGAGGGTTGTTGATTTCGTGTGCGATTGCGGCGGCCATACGACCGGTCGCGGCTAGCTTCTCGGACTGTATCAACATTCGCTCAATACGTTTTCGATCGGAGATATCGCGAGCAATCTTGGAAGCGCCAATGACGCGCCCTGACTCGTCCTTCACTGGCGAGATCGTCACAGAGACATCGAAGATTTCTCCGTTTTTCTTTTTGCGTCTAGTCTCGTAGTGATCGATTCGCTCCCCGACCCTTAGTTTGCTGAGGATCTCCTCCTCCTCATATTGCAGTTCGTCGGGGATCAGCTGGAGTATCGAGTTGCCTACCATCTCCTCAGCGCTGTATCCAAATATCCGGCGGGCCCCCTCGTTCCAGCTCGTAACGATACTGTTGAGGTTTTTGCTGACTATGGCGTCATCCGCCGAATCGACGATAGCGGCCAGCCTAAACCGACTCTCATCAGCTTTGCGCTGCTCAGTAAGGTCGCAAACGAGCAGAGATGCCCCGATCACCTTATTGCTCTGGTCCTTTACTGGATAAATCGTTACCAAAACTGGTATTTCTCGCCCGTCCTTCCGCACCCAATCAGACTCGAATGGGGGAATCACCTTTCCGGCTGCCACGCTCTCTAGAGATCTGAGTTCTTTAGCCTGAGTACCCGAGGGGATAAGAAGCTGAACAGATTGACCAATAATTTCCGCAGGATGATAGATGAAGAGGCGCGCAGCGGCGGCGTTCCAGCTTAGTACCGTGCCGGTGGGATCGCTGCTGAGCATCGGATCGGCAGAACCGTTCACAAGAGCAGCAAAATGTGAACCCACATCCAGCGAATGCCCGCTAGAGATAGCAGGTGAAAGTTTGCCAAGTCCCGACTTCAAGTTTCGACTCCCCGATTCTTGTCATTTAGCTATTTTAGCCGCCACGCTAGCATCCTACTTACGCGAAGGCAGGTCGATCAACTATTTAAAGATGGATGCTTTTGAGAGGAAAGTTCGTTGCCGTCAGGATATTGCCACGACGACCGTCCCTGCGATCATTCGGCGGTTTACTGGCCAGATACTTTTCTCATTCTCCTCTACATATAGATACATCTTCCGAAGATCATTCATGGCTTGGCAAAAGTACTAGCCTGAAGGTCTTGGGTGGGCTCGGCCCAATGTTCGGGGGCACCGCGACTTCGTGCGTTTCAGGACCTCCCATTGCACTTTTGGGTGCTATCCAAGGATTTGGCAAACGTGAGCTTTCCTCCTGGAGATGTATGGTCCGCCGCGCGACTTTAAGGAAAGTTGGTTCGAGATGTTGCCGCGCTTGCTGATATCCAGCAGCTTCGCCTTGCCGCCGGTCGATTACTGATGCGCAACGAGGCCGAGCCGCGCGGAGAAGTCTCGCGCTTTACGGAACGCTGTGCCGTTACCGATGGCTGCGACGATCGCGGTCGCAACGATGGGACCGATACCTGGGATCTGACGGATGCGGCAGCAACATACATCGCTTGCAACAATCTGTTCAAGCCTGTCAGTTAGTTCATCTATTCGCTGCTCACCGGGTCTTCCGCTCGTGCACGTTGCCCGGTGCTTTCCAGCGCTACAAGGTGAAACGTTGTCCGGCACAGGTCAATGCCTACCGACCAATCTTCATGCCGATGATCCTCCTCTAACCGCTACATCTAACCACCGCCCAAGCGGAGGGTTTACAGTGGCGGACCATCTCATTAGTCGGATTTCATGGTTTCTGTGTTTTGCGAACAGCCCTTTATCCACGGGTTGTCAAAATCTCGTCTACCGTCCGTCAGTGTCTTAACGGTTTCCTTATGTAATGCTAGCCTGTTGAGGTAATGAAGAGATTCATAGTCAATTTTGGCCTTCTCGGCGAGGGCGAACGGTAGATTTGCGTTACACGTTCAGTGATCTCGAACCGCGAATCTCATTGGCCAGATGTCCCGGCCAGGGACATTCGATGAGGAAATGATGGTGGCTGCCACATTGCGCGAGTGCGCCACATCGCCAATACCCGTTAGCCGTGTCCGGTGACAGCAAATCAACCTTGAAACGTTGGATTCGCCAATGTTCCCGGGTAGCTCTTTGGATTGTGTATGGCTTACTAAGCGCTCGGATCGAGCACAGAACAGTAGGGAAGTGAAGATTTTTGTGAAGTTTAGCAATGCATGGGCCGCCGTTCGATGGAAGATGATGATCATCTTCTCGTTCTTCAGCGTAGTGTCAGTGGCGATGATCACGTGTTTCTTCATTGCGCTGCTGAATGTCGTGATACGACGGGAAAGCGCCTTTCTAATTGAGGAACGGATCAAGGTAATTGTTGAGAGCCGCAAGGGAATCATAGATCCCGTCCTGAAAAGGATTGACGGATGTGACTATTCATCCAATGCAACCCTCTTTTCGCTGTTCACGGAGTACATGAATGCATCGTGGCCGGGTAGTCAGACTGTGGTGAGCATGCTGCCCCCGGAGGTGCCTCCTGTCGTGAATGCACCGTGGCTTGATTCGCCCACCTTTACGGGCATTGTTGAAGATCACGATAAGCTTGAAATCCGTTTCATTCGGATGGTGAAGCGGAAGGGTTGTTTGGTGAGAGTCGTGGTCAGAATACCGCTCGGCTGGGCCTATGTGAGTCAATCGGCAGCTGCTTCCGGTCTGGAAGTTGTCGACAGTCAACCGGTGATGCTGCGCCTCTATAGGCATGACGAGGGGTTGCTCGGTGAGATTGAAGCTAACTTTCTTCCGGGATCGTGGCGCCCGATTCCAGTCGTCGTTGTTGCGCGGAACTGGGAATCAGGATCGATTGAGAGTTGGGTAATCTGCCAAATTCGTCCCGGCTACTCTCGGACTCTTGAGGACCTTTCGCGTATGGGATTGCGCCGGGCATCGTGGTTCGGTCCTCTCATCGGCATCGCATTCTGCCTGTGTCTGGCGTATGCATGCGGCTTGTTTTTCTCTCTGCGGCTGAGCAGGCGTATTGTTTCGGTGATCGACAACCTGAGTTATGCAGCGCAGAGACTCGGCTTGGGTGATTTTTCGGTGAGCATTCCGGTTGGCGGGCAAGATCAACTTGGACTGCTCACTACTTCGTTCAACACGATGACTAACCATCTGAGAGACCTGCGCGAACAGGAGAAGCAACGGATTATTCTTGAACGCGACATTGCACTGGCTCATGAAGCACAGCAGTACCTCTATCCGCGGTTTGCACCCGTTCTGCAAGGTGCAGCGGTGTGCGGCATAACTGCGCCTGCCCAGATCGTGAGCGGCGACTTGTATGACTTCTTTTCGTTCGATGACAACACTGTGGGCTTTCTCTGTGCAGACGTGAGCGGTAAGGGAATGTCCGCCGCCCTGATGATGGCGCATTTGCAGGCGGTTGCGCACGGCAGGATGCTGGTCCTCGAACAGCCCATTGCAAGACCTTCACCGTCGACACTTGCTGCGATGCTGAATCGCGATCTCTACGGCCGTTTCGGTGACAATCGATACGCCACGATGTTTTATGGAGAATATGATTGGAGCACTCGAGTGTTGCGGTACGTCAATGCTGGGAGTTGCCCCCCGATCCTGATTTCGGCCACTGGAGAAGTGACAGTACTTCGAGATGGCGATTTGCCCATAGGACTATTCCCAGAAATGACCTACCAGGAACGGAGACTCACGCTTTCGCGCGGGAGCGCTATCGTTGTGTACAGCGACGGGTTGATTGACGCTCTGAATTTGCAAGGTAGAGAGTTCGGCGAAGAAAGACTTGTGAGCTGCTGCAAACTTTTGTCGAAGGAAACATCCGCCGAGTCGATCTGCTCATTCTTGTCGCAACGCGTTGCGGAATGGTCAGCGGGTGCGGAACAGTTCGACGATACGACTCTGGTTGTCTTGGCCGTGAACTGATTATGCGCCTCTTTTCAGCTGACGCGAAATCGTCTAGTCGCTAATTTAACCATGATTGAGATCAAAACTGACGGTTGCGAGATCTTCTAAATTCTTTCATGGGCCATGTCACAAATAAATCTTAATGAATACACGGAAGCGACTTCGCTTCGATGCCACAAGTAAATCCTTTTTAGGTGTTAGTGCAGGCGCAACTCTTTGGCATGCGGCGACATTGAAAACATCAACCGTTAGTACAGCAATGCTTTTAGGATCGCACCGGGATTGCTCTTCAATCGAGCTCATTAGCTCCTCTCCTATGTCCGAAATTGCTGTATTCCTGTCGTGGCACGATGCCTACGAACACCCTTACAGTTGACCTTAAAGAGTGCCGATGCAATCCGAAAGCGAAGGGAAACTGACAGACTTGGTATCTATTTGACTAAAGGTCATGAGTTTCGTGCCGTCTTGAGTCATCTTTTGTCGCGAGTGCATCCCGCTCCGATGAGCGTTACAGGAGAGAATGATGAACATTCATAAGGATCCGAACGAAATAATTGCTGTTCGCGCGGAGGAGATTGGAATAGCGTTAGCTCTCTTTCGTGCTGCGGTTTTAGATGAGAGTAGCGAGGAAGTTCTCCTCCCGCTCAGCGATCGAGGAATTTGGAAGGCCTTGCTCGAACCAGATGCGCTTCAACGTGGGATTGGAGTTATCAGAATTCATTTTGAATCCAGCGACAGTATCCACCCTGTCGTACAAAGAATCATCTGCTTTCTCCAACTGCTGGGTGAACAAAATCAGACTCCCCATCTACTTTGGAACGAAATCGTCACGTATCACAACAGGTTTGCAACCATAACCAATGCGATAGCGTGGTGTCCGACTCACAGGAATAAAGCTTTTGATGTCGTCCTGTTTGCCAAGATCGCCAGCAGTATGGCGACCGCGCTCGATGGTTTCAGTTAGGAACAGAAGATGCCGCCAAAACTCGATCTAGTATAGCGCTTTCAAACGTAACATCCAGATTGGTTCATGGGTCTCATCTCGTTGTCATCAAGCTGCCGCCGTGAAATATGGAGCTCAGCTGAGACGTTGAGGTGCTCGTTCCTCGCCGTTGCACCCCAGGATTGAACACACCCGTTGCGGTTGAAAAGCACAATAAAAACGATATATCGTCTTCTTCAAGTCATATGCCATATTCTTGTGAGCGGCTACCATAGTTTTGCCCTTCACCACTGCGGCCCGAAACTTCGCATCTTTAGTGTCTTTTGCTTCATCGGTAAAAAGATCCAACGCTTTCGAATGATCCGAGACCATTAGATCCATGTATTCCTTATCGAAATCGGCACCCGACATGCCATCGAACTTCGCTTCTACGAGTGCGCGAGTAGGAGGCTTGGTTGCTCGACTATGGGGTTACTCATTACAAACGAACTTTTGCGTTTCCCGATCATCTAGAGAATCCGAGAGCGCCTTTCCTAATCTGCTTTTCCTACGGAGAGACTGCTAGGCGTCACAATTCTATGGAGTATTGGAGGGCTTTTTAGGTCGTAATTCTGACTACCTTCGACTCGTGCATTGATCGAACCGGCCCGCGCGCTTGACCTGGAATCGATACCATCCCGGAATCGATTCCATATAGCGCAGTTAAAAGGCGGTCCAGATCCCAGGCAATAGTGACAACCATCCGTGATGATCATGCATCACAATGTTGCTCAGCCGGAAGTTCCTAGGGCCCAGTGGCTGTTCAGAAGGGACGGGTCTGTTCATGGAAATTCATTGTGATGCGCTACATCGCTTAGGAATCAACCTCGCCAAATCTTGGCAGCGCCTCGCTGAGGCCAAAGGCCACTTAACGGAAGCGGCAATATTTTTGAACAAATCTCCATTCTCCACACATCTATCGGCAAGCATCGCGAAGACTGCGCCATGTGTAGAAGCGTCGATGCGGCTGTTCACGAGGGAATGCAGATCAGCCGGCCTCTTAATCACATACAGTAGCTGGTAATCGTTCACTGATTTTGGAGATATCGCAGAAGGTCTAGAAGCAGAAAGTCTACAAGTAGAGATTGGATTTCCCGCGAGATCTAGACTCATGTCAGCACGAACATCTCCTCAGCTGTGCACATGCTATGGAGGACGAGTTGTGAGATGCGCTGTACAAAGTTGAATGGTTGCCCCCACATATGATCACCTCGGCTCGCGATAGGGTCACGTGTCCTCCGTTCACGATGATGTGAATTGCGTGGTAGCCAAGCGGAGGATTGTTTGTGATGCCACCAGCGGCCAAGACGGTATCCGCACCGGGACCGATGGCCTGCATAGCGATCCCTGGTTAGCGTTGTACTTGCGTAGGGCGGGTTGGGTGTAAATCAGGTTATAGACTTCGGCGCGGACGCGATCGTCCATTGGAGATAAAGGAAGTACCTTGATCTCGTTGTCGACCCCAGTGATTCCCTCAATCCCCTTCACGGCCCGGCCCGCATCGTCTTTCAGGGTGGGTCGGGATGCAAAGCCGTTTAGGACCAGAGTGCGTCCTTTGAATCCAAAGGTGATCCAATCGAAAACATCATAGTTGCTAAGACCCGCGAGACGCTTACGCACCTCCGTGACGATCCGCATCCCGTCTTCCTGGGACATGGGTCCAGCCGTTTGAGCGCTCTGTGCAAGAATTGGCGCGGGAATAGATACGATGAGGAACAGAAGTGCTGCGGCGAGGCTGAATGCCCAGTAGGCGACCTCGTAATCTTCGTTGACATTGATGCGAGCGCGATCTGCAGGTCCACGATTAGACTTATCGTCTGCCATATCTAGGTGTCCCTGTGCTCAAACTTGAGCGTCAAAGAATAAGAGTTCACAAAGCCGGTTTAAGGTTGTCATCGACAACTAGGCTGATCATGGCGAAAACAGGGAAAGCAGTCGGTTTCATCGACACGATGGATTGTCTGGCGGTTCCGAAGATTCCCGGGGGTCCGGAATGGACATATGAAATCAAACTTGACGGCTTTCGCTTGGAGGCGGTCAAGCATCACTGAAAAGTGACTCTCTCCTCGCGGCGTGGAAACATCCTGAACACGAAGTTTCCGGGGCCCCTCTCAGAAGTTCATTCGGTACGAATCAGAGCCTTGCACAATTGTCTAGAACGAGAAACACCAGGACAAATAAGCATGAGAGCTGTTCGCATGCACGACTATAAGCAACCGCTGGTCATAGAAGAAGTGCCTGTTCCTGATATCGCCCCCGACGAAGTTTTTGTAAAAGTCAAAGCTGCTGGAATGTTATTGGTAACCCGGTAATGCCACCCACAAGGATCATCAAATTTGCTGCTCGCCCACTTACAACCATTTCAGCTCGATGTCCCCTATCGCCGTATCGCGCCAAGACCATTTCTAGGTCCGAGTTCTATTGCGCGTACTTGGTACAAGGATCGTGTTCTGTCCGCGATTCCACGCGGAGAAGAGGGAAGGGCGCTGGTCAAGCTTTTTCTCGACCGTTGGGAGAAGAACGGTTCGGCTGGAGATCTTTGCGGGCCAAGTTGCTCCCTCCATCAAGAAGGTAGCAAGCTCGAAGGATCCTGCACTCAGTGCCACCTTGGTCGCAAATCAACTAGTAGGCATCGCTTTCCTGCGTTATGTCTTGAAGCTACCCGCAGTGGTCAATTTGCAAAAAGAGGAGCTGATCACAAACGTTGGCGAAACCCTGCAGCGCTATCTGGATGGCAGCTAAGGAGGCGATGAGACTGTTCTGGGGTTCCGCGGCAACGACGAGACTTCATCGAAATAGTGCCATTGCTGAGCCTGCTGCCGTTACCGCGGCGTCATAATGAACGGTACATCGCCTCAATCACTTGCATCTCACATCTTGGGGTGCCCACTATGTTTGTAGTACTTGGAGCGTCTGGACATATCGGCGATGCACTCGTTACTGAACTCCTAAAGCGCGGACAGGAGGTACTCGCGCTGACCCACGATCCGAGCAAGATAGCTGGCTTTCACAATCGTGGTGTCGAGGCGATGGTAGTCGATGTCCATGATGTGGATGGACTGCGTGCGGCATTTCGGAGAGGAAACAGAGCGTACCTTCTCAACCCACCTGCTCCGATCTCGGCTGACACGGACAGAGAAGAACGGGCGAGTGCAAAGGCCATCCTTCAGGCGCTTGAAGGAACCTCTCTGGAAAAGGTCGTATTGCAGTCCACCTATGGAGCCCAGCCTGGGGACCGCATCGGGGATTTGAGTGTCCTGTTCGAATTCGAGCAGGGTCTTCGCAGTCAATCAACACCGGTCTCGGTACTGAGGGCGGCGTACTACATGACGAATTTTGATCCGCTGCTTCCTCAAGCGAAAGAAGGCCAACTGCCCACAATGTTTCCGGCGGACTTCTGTCTTCCCATGGTGGCTCCCACGGACATCGCGGCAAGCGCAGTTGACTTGCTGGCTGCTCCACCTGAGCCGTTCGAAATCCATTATATTGAGGGACCAGATCGATATACGTTGACAGACATGGCCAAAGCATTTGAGTCGGCATTGCATCGAAACATCGAGGTGGAGAGTATTCCGTCGGATCAATGGCAAAGGAGCTATCGTGCTTTGGAATTCTCTCCAGAGGCAGTGGAGTCTTTCGCACGGATGATGAAGACCACGATTGAAAAAGGACCAGAAGCTCCGCTCGCACCGCATAAAGGTCAAACGAGCGTGGATCGCTATATCCGAAGCTTAGTCGGTCGCGATATCAGTAAGAACTCGTAACCGCTCATTGAAATTCCAGCTAGCGCCACGAGCATCTTCGGAAGTGGGGCCAAGTCACCAAGCTCCTCGCAGGTCACAGTGAGCAAGGCTATTGAAACGGGCGGGTTCGAATACCGAATTTCGCGATTGGCTTGCCCGACTTGGACGCTATAAGGTGATCGTTACCGAATATGCTCATGAACGCCCTTCATGCCGGTTGACGATCACTTCCGAGGAACCGACTTGTCGTTTGCCAAGAGTTTCGGTCGCCATTCAGAGATGGTATCCAGCATCGGAAATAGAGATAAAAGGCGATGATCGGGCTGACATGGGGAAGCATCTCACCAATCGATGGCTACTAAGAAGAAACCGCCAGTCATGGCGGAGTGCGAAGTCAAAGTACGGGGCCGTTGGCTGCCATGCACCCTCTACGAAGCCCTCACCCAGCGAAGCGAGCTGATGCGCTGCAAATACTGTCACGGCCCGGTGCAAGCGTTGAAAGAATCTCGCACCAGGCGTCCGAGCCCACATCGAACACTTGCAAAGCCACTCGGGCTGCAGATTTCCCGTCAGCAAGTTCAGCGGAGTTCACTCTAAGCATCCACTCGCGTTGAAATAGCTTGTCCTCATAAGTTATCTTGTCACTCAATTGGGCCGCTAGCGCGAGACCTGCATCTCAGTAGGGATGTGTGAGCATTATTTTCTGCTTACGATTGAGAATGAATCGCGGAAGGAAGCTCATCGTTCTGCGGTGCTTCGTACAGGCGTTCTGCAAATTAGAACATCGCTATCGTCACCTGAAAGGCAAGGGTCTCACCGCCGTTTGCGTTCCGCCTTCCAGACGTTTCCGTCTAACCTCTTTGTCGCACTCAAGAACGTGCCCCTCGACTATGTAATTCCCGGCGGTCGCTCTCTGATTGGCTTTGTCTCGACGTTCTCGACGAATGAAACCCCAATCTAGTACCACGTTCACATCACGACGCAATAGTTGCTCGGCGATCTGCCAGGATTGCTCCTCGCAGCGGTCAACACGTTCCGAAAACCACGTAAGATTGCTTGGACCTGAGCCTGTTGGGATATCCCGTCCGAAGATTGTCTTCATCAACTTGTCGCCCGATAGGGAGGGAGTTTAAGTACTCCCGATTAACCGATAAAGGCAAAAAGCAGCTCGTCGTGGAAGAGTCGCAGTGGAAGCAGATGGCGGAAGCCGTCGCCAGGGTGATGTCGCCGGTTACAGACTAAGATTCAATCGGTCTACCCAAAGCGAGCATCGATCAAGATCGAAAAATGAACCGAGGTAGAATCACGCTAATATGTACCAAGTGAATACCATGAAGAAAGCTATCTGGAATGGCCATATCATAGCCGAGAGCGATAACACCCAAGTATCCGACGGGATTACTTACTTCCCCGAGGGAGTTGTAAAGCGAGAATTCCTAAAAGCAAGTTCAACAACCTCCAGCCATGCCACGAAAGGGCAGGCCAAGTTTTATAGTTTGTGCATCGATGGCGCGGACAGCATGGATGCTGCCTGGTATTATCCCGATCCCAAACCGGCTGCACGTTTCCTGAAACACCACATTGCATTCTGGCGAGACGTCGAGATCACGGATTAGTATTGCATACCCATGCTCCTTTTCATGGCCGATGCTCTAAACCCTTCAAATCGCCGTATTCGGAAACCAAGGTCTAACGCCTTCGATTGGCTGAGTAATCGCAATTCAGACGATCAGAAATGCGTTTCGTGGCGCCCATCTATTGCCGTATCGGAAACCTTCTTGGAAACCATCCATTTACACTAGAGTCGGCGCTCTTTACGTGGATCATCAACGGGTTCGCTGAAAGAAAGCCGATTGCTTCATTCAAGCCGGAATGTTCCCTCTGATTTGAACTTCCGTCAAATTCCAGAGCATACCTTTCAATAACTGGGCGTTTACTGCGATCCACAGAAATCAAGCGGACGAGCCAAACTCACTCAGCGTGAAGAGCCAAATACCTGAGGATAAGCAGTCTTTCCACTTCGGCCAGATCTAAGGCGACATCAACGTTGTCGACCGCGGGAGGGGCTTGCTGGTGAGCTCCAGCAACTCACCTCGCAGGGTGTCCCCGCGCTGACCAGTCCCCACCAGGTCGGCGACCTCGGCGTAGACCTGCCATGCCTCCTGTTGGCGGGCGGACCGGCATAACCATGCTCGATATTGTGCTCGATCATGAGATCGGTGGCGTGTCAGTCGGATGCGTTTTCTCTGCCCGTGCGGGGCCTACGCCGATCAAACGGCTGCCGGACTTGTCGACAGCGGAGTCAACCATTATTTCACCGCCCGACATTGTGACGAGTCGGCTAAGCAAGGACTTGCCAGGATCAAGATCTGGAGGTGCGTCCAGAAGGTGAGCCGCATCGCGTTTTGCTTCATGACCTCAGATAATCCGCCTGAGTAACCCCCGCATGCGCCGCTTTCATCAGTCTCTATTGCCCCCGAAAACAGTAGGAATAGTCGTAACGCTCAAGATTCAAAGTGCCCTCAAAGGGAGCCGCCAATCTATCATCGCGAGTTGGCTTAGAAAGACACCGTCGGATACATCGATGGCGAGACGATATCGTTTGTATTGAGGAAAACCTCCACTCTCGAGCTAAACGCACGAACCATCTTCGCCAAGCCTCACAAGGTTGTCGGAGAGCGCACGGCAGAACGGATGACAGGACCGCTAACCTCTTTCTGAACAGGTGCAACTTTTGGGGCAATTACAGCGCCTAAGTTGCTATGTGAGGATAGCTACCCAGCAACTCGGTGGGACAGAAGGGATTGGCAGCAACCGCAGCTGACAACATTATCCCAAGAACGCTATCGGCAGCGAGGTGATGGGCTAAACCGATGTCGTTAAAAGAAGGCTCCCCCAAATGCAAAAAGCACCGGTAATTTTCGAAGGGAACTCTCTGGCGATATGGATTCATGATCTTGAGTCGCTACGTTTTTTGGAAGTGAATGAGAGCGCACAGAATCAATATGGATATACCCGCGAGGAATTTCTCGCTCTAACGGTCAACGATCTCTGTGATCCACAAGAGAGGGCCCCCGTTCCACCGATCCTCAAGGTGGGTATGACCGATCCAGATGTGGTGTCCGTTCACCGCAAGAAGGATGGAACCAGGATCTATGTTAAGGCTCGGGGCAATAATGTCCTTCATGACGGTCGAGCGGGAAGATTCGTGATCGCAGAAGACGTCACCGAACACCGTAATGCACATGCACAACTCTTCCAGTTGGCTCACCACGATCCTCTCACGGGATTGCCCAACCGGATTCTACTCGAACAACGAATGGGTGACGCGCTTGCCTTCGCTGAACAACGAGGATACCGCGCAGCAATCCTCTGTCTCGATCTGGACCGATTCAAACAGATCAACGACTGGTATGGACATGCTACCGGAGATGAGTGCCTCAAACACTTGGCAAGCCTGCTGACCCGAAGGCTGCGCGGAATGGACACCGTTGCACGTACGGGAGGAGAAGAATTCACGATCGTTTTAGGAGAAGTGGACAGTGTTGCCTCAGCAGAAATAGTTGCCAAGGTATTGATACAGGCTCTTTCAAAGCCGCTGGAGATCGAGGATCACAAGATTGTGCTGGGCGCCAGCATAGGAGTGGCGGTTTATCCAAATCACGGCACCGAACCTGCTGAGCTTTGGAGGTGCGCAGACGCAGCCATGTATCGGGCAAAACGCGCAGGTGGGAACCGACACACCCTTGCAACCGGGAGTACCAGCAAACTAATAGACGAAAGCTTGGATGTCGACGCCCAAATGCGATCCATGCTGCACATGGAAGGTTTTCAGCTGCATTATCAGCTTCAGTACTATCTCAATCGCGAGATACGTGGAATGGAAGCTCTGTTGCGTCTTCCCAGCTTGAAGGAAGCCGTGGTCAATCCGGATCGGTTCATCGCGATTGCTGAAGAGCGCGGAATGATTCACTCACTAGGAAAGTTGGTGTTGGAGAAAGCGTGTCGACAATTAAAGATATGGAATCTGCAACGTGATGTTCCTGTCCGCATCGCCGTCAACATCTCACCCCTGCAACTGATGCGATCCGATTTCGTCAGCGAAGTTCAAGAAGTTATCTGTGACTCGGGCATAGAGCCCGGTTGGCTGGAGATGGAGATTACGGAGCGGGTCGTTTTGAATATTAACGAGATCGCACCGCGAATGACGCAGCTGGCGGAGATGGGCATTCGCTTCGCCGTCGATGATTTTGGGACAGGATATTCGTCCCTACAGCACTTACACCGACTTCCTGTCTCGACTCTCAAAATAGACTGTTCTTTCATCCAGCAGCTCTGCGAGTCCAGCCGTAGCTATTCGCTCGTAAAGTCCATCATCGCAATGGGGCACAGCCTCCAAATGGAAGTCATCGCGGAAGGAGTCGAACATGAAGACCAGATGCAAGTTCTTCAAGATCTTGAGTGTGACTGCATACAAGGCTTTTTGTTGTCACAACCTTCGTCCCCTGAGACGGTAGAAGCTTTACTTATATGACGTTCACATCGCGTCGACTAATCTCGGAGACGACCTTTACTTCAGTTCGCTGCATAATAATCCGCCGGTGTCGACGCGCCGGCCCCGGTTTAGAATCAGGATGAGAGTAGCCCTTTACATGCAGCAGCGGCCAAAAGTCGATGGAATATCAGAGGTCCCTCGAATGCGAGCACAGCGGGACCTTTTCGTTATCGGGATTGTGATCTTAGTCGCCTGTATTGTAATTTTGTCCGACCCCGATCGGGCGTTCGAATGGATCGCCAGCCATGAAGAAGTACGGGTCGATGAGTTTCTAACGGCGATCGTACTTATTGGTGCAGGATTTGCCATTTTCTCCTGGCGAAGATGGACGGACTTGAGTCGCCAAGTTGCCGAGTACAGGCGCCTACAGGCTGAATTGAGCGCTATCAATCAGGATGCAGCCTTGATGGGAGAAACTGACGATTTGCTACAGTCGTGCTTGTCCACCGATGAGGCATACAAGATAGTGATTCGCCATTTAGAAAGTCAGCTTCCCTCCATGAGCGGAGGGATCTTTACCTTTTCTCCAATGCAGGAGACGGCTGAGCTAACTACAAGCTGGGGCCACCCTGCGATCGGTCAAAAGCTCTTATCCATTAAGGATTGTTGGGCACTTCGAAGAAGCAGAGTAAACACCTCTCTCGCCTCTGACCCTAAACTGGCCTGTGCCCACATTGGCGCCTCCATTCCGATGTATGCCATGTGTATTCCCATGATGGCTCAGGGCGAGACGCTTGGGATACTTTACCTGGACAGTGGAACCGACCGTGCTGCATCCGAGATCACGATGCTTACCGATTCGCAACAGAGAATGGTGAAGACGCTCACCGAACACCTCGCATTAGCGGTCACGAACCTGAACCTGCGGGAGACTTTGCGCACACAATCTATTCGAGATCCTTTGACGGGGCTATACAACAGACGCTATATGGAAGAATCTCTTGAACGAGAGTTTCGTCGAGCGCTACGTAAAGGCTCTCCACTAGCGATCCTTATGGTCGATCTCGATCACTTCAAGCGCTTCAACGATTCACATGGGCATGAAGCCGGTGATGCGGTGCTTCGAGAGCTGGCTAAAGTTCTTCAGGCTCTGCTCCGTACAGAAGACATCGTCAGCCGGTATGGAGGTGAGGAGTTTATCCTGATTCTGCCTGACACAAATCTCGAAGCCGCTCATGACTGTGCGACCCGACTGCAGATGGCTTGCCGTGGAATTCAGGTACAGCATTACGGAGAAACGTTGGATGGTATCCGCTTATCTATCGGTGTGGCATGTTATCCAAGAAGTGGCACCACCGCAGAAGCGATATTGCGCGCTGCCGATTCTGCGCTCTATCGCGCCAAAGAACGGGGACGCGATCAGGTGGTCCTCTCTGAATAGCCAGTCTCCCTGATGAGAAGATCGAGGTAGCGGCGCAAGACAAAGAGCCTCTCTCCATCAGGATTGAAGGCATTGCAAAGTAGTAGGTCGTTGCGGTCCTTTTGCCGCCGAACTCCAGTCGTGAGATGCTTCTGGCCAAGCTCCGCCGTTAAGGAAAAATTCCGTCTATCGAAAGAAGGTTCAGGGAGGATTCGCAACAAGGTGGGATAGATTGGCTATCCAACCTTTTCCCGACCCGGTTGTATGTCTACCGCTTGATCTAGACCTGCTTCGTCTGCAGAGAGTTCGCTTTGCGGATAAGCAGAGGCAATCGAACGGAAGCGGACGAAGTGATCGCCGCTCCCGTCGCTGCCTCGATCTGTTTGAGGGCATCGGCATGTTCGCCGAGACTGCGACCGCAGGAGCAATCTGAAGGAACGGCGATTTCAAATCCGCGCATGTTGGCGTCATGCGCCGTTGCCGTGATGCAGCTGCTCGAAGTCAAGCCTGTTAGAATTAAGGATTGGACCTGTAGGTGCCGCAAAAGCACTTCTAAGGGCGTCATATAGAAGGCGGAGTGCATGGGCTTCAGGACGAAGTAGTCTTCGCTGTCCGGGATAATTGGCCGAACGAATTCCGCACCTTTACTTTCCAGGCATCGGCCGATCAGGACTTCCTTCTCGCTCCGCCAGTCCCCAAAGTTGTCATTGACATAGAGCACGGGAATACCCGCCTGCCGCGCTCGTGTTTTCATCCGTACAAGCGCGTCCCTCATACCGAGCGCCTGCTTCAGGATTGCGTCCCCGTCCGGGAATCGAAACGTAGTGAGTACGTCGATCAAAAGCAGCGCGACAGGCACAGGCGAAGGACGGGTTTGCGCATGTTTTCTTGACTGCATCTCAGCCGACCTCAAGCCCCCCGGTCGCCGCATATACCTCGCCCGTAACGTAGCTGGATTCCTGCGAAGCTAAAAGCACATACAACGGAGCCATTTCGACAGGCTGCCCTGGGCGCTTCATGGGTGTTTCCGATCCAAAGTCCACGATCTTCTTCTGAGGCTGACCACCGCTTATTTGGAGCGGCGTCCAGACCGGACCGGGTGCGACACAGTTGACGCGAATGCCGTCTTCCGCGACCTGCCGCGCGAGAGCACGTGTGAAAGCAAGAATCGCTGCTTTAGTTGGAGCGTAGTCCAGCAGCGACGGACTCGGATGCGTTGCTTGGATGGAGGCCGTGGTGATAATCGATCCTCCCGGAGGCATAAGAGGAAGTGCTGCTTTGCAGAGCCAGAAAAGGGCGAAGACATTGACCTCGTACGTTTCCTGAAGCTGCTTGGTGCTGATGTCTGCGATCTTATCCACCGCGTGCTGCTTACCAGCGACGATGGCAAGAATGTCCAGACCGCCGAGTTTCGTATGTGCCTGCGCGATAAGCTTTTTGCAGAAACTCTCGCTACGGCAATCTCCCGGTATGGCGACGGCCTTCCGGCCTTCTTTTTCGATGAGCGAGATAACTTCTCTGGCGTCGGACTCTTCGCCAGGTAGATAGCTTATGGCCACATCCGCACCTTCCCGGGCATAGGCAATCGCCGCGGCTCGACCAATGCCAGAATCGCCGCCAGTCACGAGAGCCTTGCGGTTTGGAAGTCGCCCGTGACCAATATAGGACTCTTCTCCGTGGTCTGGCCGCGGGTCCATCTTCTTCGCCAGCCCTGGGACAGATTGAGGCTGACGCTTGAACTTCGGCTTGGCGTACTGTTTCGTGGGATCTTGCAAGGTATATAGATTTGCCATTCGGTATCGGACTCCAACGTGCGACCTGTGAAGGATGGGCTCGGGACAACAAACATCCCAAATGCGCCATCTTTGTTGATAGGTTCGATGCAATTAGCGGCAGTTTTCGTTGTGGCGAAAACGGGCCGTCTGGCTCGAGTCCGGAGTGGGGGGACTATGCCGAAGACAAGTAAAGGGCTTCAGGATCCAGTCAAGCTGAAGCGGCAAGACAAAGAGACTGGTCTGTATCAAGTGATCGTGGAAACGCCAAAGGGGAGTCGCAATAAGTTTGCGTACGATTCTGACCTTCGAATCTTCTCTTTGAAGAAGGTGCTTCCTGCCGGAATGACCTTTCCCTACGAGTTCGGTTTTATCCCCCAGACGAAGGCGGGCGACGGAGACCCCATCGATGTCCTGCTGCTAATGGACGAACCTGCGTATCCAGGCATAGCAGTCCAGGCACGTTTAATCGGTGTGATTGAAGGGGAGCAGATCGATGGTAAGAAACGAATTCGGAATGATCGCCTCGTCGCGGTTGCGGATGCCAACCATATGTATGCGGACATTCGAAAGCTGGAGGACCTGCCCAAGAAGTTTGTAAAGGAACTGGAACAGTTCTTCGTTAACTACCATCACCTCGAAGGAAAAGAATATAAGTTGCTCGGCTGCCACAGCGCGCGTACCGCGCAGAGACTCGTGGACAAGGCGGCGGTATGACTCAATTTCTGATTCGTTTCGTTATCGGCGGATTAGTCGTGAGCGGATTCGCTATCTGCGGTGAAGTGCTCCGACCCAAAAGCTTCGCGGGATTATTTGGTGCCGCTCCATCAGTCGCCCTCGCTAGTCTCGGTCTGACCTTCAAGCATAATGGGGCTCAGTATGTTGCCATCGAAGCAAGATCGATGATGCTTGGGGCTGTCGCCTTTCTTGTCTACGCTTATCTGGTGGGTCAGGTTCTGAAGCGAGGTCAAGCGAAGGCTCTAACGGTGTCCATACTGGCCATGCCGGTATGGTTTGCCCTCAGCTTTTCGGGGTTGTGGCTGCTCACGAGGTTTGCGTGATGCAAATTCGATTTGATCTTCGTTCGCTCAAGGAGACGCGAGCACATGAATATGTTGCACGCTTTCTCTTCGGAGGCCTTTGCACCGGGGTAGCCTGGATCATCGCTAAAAAGTTTGGTCCAGCAATCGGTGGCCTCTTTCTGGCGTTTCCAGCCATCTTCCCGGCGGCGGTCAGTATGATCCAAGACCATGAGAGACGTAGCAAAGCAGAGATTGGATACGATGGCACTTCCCGCGGGCGCGAAGCCGCGGCTCTTGATGCGTTTGGCGCCTCTATCGGATGCGCAGGGCTTTTAGCCTTTGCGCTCTGGACCTGGCGATTCGCCACAAGATTTACTTCTTCGTACGTCCTGCTGACTTCTTTGTCGTTGTGGATACTCGTCTCGGCAGCTGGCTACTTGATTCGATCGCATTGGCCTCGGGGAAAACGAACGCAGACGCTCTAGGCCGAGATGAAACCGTGCTGTTCGTATTAAACTTCACGGCACGATTGGTCCTCGCAGAGATAGGGAAGGCGCCTGTCAGCGATCCCTTGCTCCCTGTCCGGCATCGAAGTTTCTATGTAGCTCAAGGAGCCTATTCGAATGCCAACTCGTCCCACCTGGTCTGGATCGTTGCAGATATCTCTCGTCTCCATTGCCGTCAAGATCTTTCCAGCCTCGAACACCGGTAATCAGGTCGAGTTCCATCAGATTGATAAAAAGACGCATCAGCGTGTTCATCACCGGAATGTCGATGAGAGCGGTGACGTAGAAAAGACGGACGTGGTGAAGGGCTACGAATATGCAAAGAACCGCTATGTTGAGGTCGATCCAGAGGAGTTGAAGTCTCTACGAATTCCGAGTGCAACCACGATGCAGATCAAACAGTTTGTAAAAGTGGATACGCTCCCACTATCGTTGTTTGATCGCCCCTACTTTGTGGCTCCGAAAGATGACGCCCAGAACAAGGCTCTCAGCATCATGCGTCGTGCACTGAAAGAGACGAATACCTTCGGTATCGGCGAGATCGCGTTCAGCGGCCGCGAGCATCTCGTGGCTATCGCAGCCCCGCTGGATGCAAAACAAAAGGGGTTGATGCTCTACACGTTGCGGTACGAAGAAGAACTGCGAGACTCGAAGTCAGCACTCGGTGGTGTCAAGGAGTCGACCGTAGCTTCAGACGAACTCGATCTCGCAAAGCAGTTGATAGAGAAGAGCACTTCGAAGTTCGATCTGTCAGCGTACAAGGATGACTACGAGGCAGCGGTCAAGAAACTTGTCGAGGCGAAACGCAAAGGCAAGAAACTTCCAGAGCAGGAAGCTCCAGAACCATCGCCGAAGGTAGTCGACATCATGGACGCGTTGCGGAGCAGTCTCGCGAGCGATAAGAAGTCCAAGCGCACCACCACGAACAAGCAAACGAAGAGCCGGAAAAAAGCTGCCTAACCAGATGTGTGGTTTTTGCCCACAGACCAATATGCTGAGCGGGTTGGCACAGACGGCCAAAGGTCTGGTTCAGGTCTTCTTCCTCTGGCAGCCCATGCGATTGTGATTGGCGGCAAATGTGGCTGGGTTAAACGGAGTTTATGTTCACTCTTATGGCAATCCATGGGTTCATCCGTTGCAAGAAAATGGAGATCACCCTCGTAGACAAATGACACGACATCAATCAGTTATCCCGTTAGATTGACCTTAACCGTCACGAACGGCCTGCCCGTATCTCGGGCCGGCCCCGTTTTTTATTGGCCACTATTCACCCTCAAAAAATGTGACTAATTTTCTATCAAATGTTCTGCAACTTTTTTTGTATAGCTGCGTCATAATGGGCGTGAAGGTAAGACCTTCACAGACCTATTGAGGAAGTAATGAGGAGAGTGCTATGACCACGATGACTCGCTTTGTTCCGTTCCGTTCGCCGCTGGATGGCGTTGCGGTACTTCAGAATCGCTTGAATTCGATCTTCAACGACTTTGCCAGCTCGAACGGCGAGCTGCAAAACGAAAGCCTCGGCGCCGGTAACTTTATCCCTCCAGTCGATATCTATGAGGACGCGAACCGCTTGGTGCTGAAGCTTGAGGTGCCAGGGATTCCGCAGGATGATCTGCAAATCAACCTGGAGAACCAGACCTTGATGATCAAAGGCGAACGCAAGTTCGTGAAGGACGAAAAGGAAGAGAATTTTCACCGGATCGAGCGCCGTTATGGCAACTTCGTCCGCAGCTTCACTCTGCCCGCTACCATCGAAACGGACTCCGCGCAGGCTAACTACGAAAACGGCGTTCTCTCGATCACGCTACAGAAGAAGGAAGCCGCCAAGCCGAAGCAGTTGAAGATCGAGATTGCCTCGGGCAGCAGCTCGAAGTCGGCTCCGAAACAGATGGACGCATCGCACGCGGCCTGAGCCCGTCGCCCTAGTACCAAACAAAGACAACTCAAAACCTTGCGCTGCGAGGGCGCGTGCTCCTGGGAGCGCGGGCCCTCCTGTGCGGCGGTACTGAAGGAGCAGTACCCAAGGGGGATGCCGTGAGACTTTTCAACCTCGATTTACAGAAACGCTGGGGAACTTTTTCGATCTACGAGAAGTTCGAACATTTGATCATCACGCTGCTGACAGCCATCATTGCAGCTATCGTCGGGGCGGCGACCTGGCAACTCATTCTTCACACCTTTGCCCTTGTACGCAGCCACTTAGTGGACCCGAGAGATTCTCAGGTTTTTCAGACCGTGTTTGGAATGGTTCTGACGGTCCTAATCGCGATGGAGTTCAAGCACTCCTTGCTGGTGGTGCTGCATCATCAGCGCGATATCGTTCAGATCCGCTCGGTTGTACTAATAGCGCTGCTTGCAATGGTTCGCAAGTTCATCATCCTTGACATTTACCAGACCCAGCCTGCGGTGGTTTTCGCCTTGGCTGCGGCCTCTCTAGCGCTGGGCATCGTGTTTTGGTTGGTGCGCAATGAGGATGGCCCCGGGTCGCACGCAGGGACTGCTTCGGAAACGGAGACAGGCGCCGATCATGCACCCCCACCTCTCAGGTGAACGCAATCCGTCCACGGTACTGGAGCGGAGAAAAGGACAGACAAAATCTAGCGAACCAAGGAGTCACTTTTGTTGGCGTGATATCAGAGACCGAGCACGGGCTCATGGTCTCAGAGGCCCTCATTGCCCTGAAAGAACCGGGCGCACTTCCAGCATGGATCGAAAGATACAAGCTGGGAAGACACCGCGAGCCGGTCCTCGGCCAACGAGATGAGATTGCGCTTCAACAGGAAGCCTCGTGGCGCTCTGCCTTGGGCGGATCACCGACTGGCTGCTCGCATTTCGCCTAGCCCCGCATACACACCCATGGGAGGAGATCATAAGAAAGTGGGTGCCATTATGATGGCGGGGTACTCTGGCGGCCGGTTCCAACCGAAGGACTGCCCCGGGCCTGCAACTCGATGAATTAGCCAGGGGGCTGGCCTATTGGGCAGCCGCGTATCAAACGGTTCCCGGCGACCTCTCAAGAAGAGTGAAGAGTCTTTGGAGGAAGCTCTGGGACGGTTCTTCCACGGTACAGATGAGAATGGGCCGAACAGCGCTCCTTACATTGTGCTCAGTTATGCCTTTTGGCAGAGCCATTTCCAAAGCGATGCAGGTGTGGTGGGTCGTACTGTTCGGGTGAACAAGTTTGCCTATACGATCCTTGGAATCGCGCCACAGGGGTTTCGCGGCACTGAATCGTTTTATACGCCAGCGCTTTGGGCGCCTCTCGTGAATCAGCAGCAGATTGAAGGGTCTAGCAACCTGGACAAGCGCGGAAGTCAGGGGCGGTGGGTCATCGGACGCCTGAAGCCCGGAATCACTCCGACGCAAGCGGTGGAAGACCTGAAATCCATCGGCGCATCGTTAGCCAAGGAGTATCCCAAGGAGGACGAAGGTATCAGCTTTGCACTGGCGCGTCCAGGGCTGGCAGGCGACATGTTGGGGGGACCAGTTCATGCGTTTGTAGCGGGGCTGATGCTGCTTGCCGGATTGATTCTACTGGCGGCTTGCGCCAATCTTGGCAGCCTATTTTCCGCTCGTGCCGCAGATCGCTCACGCGAGATCGCCCTGCGGCTGGCGCTAGGTTCGAGCCGCGGACGCATTCTGCGGCAACTACTAACGGAGGTGGTCCTGGTGGCGCTGGCCGGGGGAGCCATGGGTGTGGCGGGAAGTGCCGTGCTGCTGCGCTGGCTTAGCGCATGGCAGCCAATTCCGGACATGCCCATCAATGTAACGGCGCATCCGGATGCGCGTACTTATATCGTGTCGCTGCTGCTGGCCCTGGCGAGCGGAGTTCTTTTCGGTATGGTGCCGGTACGACAGGTGCTGAAGGCCGACCCTTATCAGGGCATCAGATCGGGTGCCATCGAACTCGCGGACAGGCGACGGCGCATTACGTTAGGCGATGTGTTATTGGCAGCTCAGATTGCGGTATGCGCAGTGCTCGTGACTTCCTCGCTGGTGGCAATGCGGGGCATGGTGCGGTCGCTTAAAAGCAATTGCGGTTTTATACCGCAGAACGTGATGCAGGTGAACGCCAACTTGAATATGGCTGGCTATAGCGGTGACCAATTGCCGGTGATGCAGAAACGCATCCTGGATGCGGTCAAGACAATTCCCGGAGTAACGGTCGCTGCCTACGCAAACCGGATTCCACTCAATCTTGGTTGGAGCCAAAACGCTGTTTTTCTCGATAGTACGACGGATTACAGGATGGCGAACAAAGCGGCCGGAGCGATTGAATATGATGTCTCGCCGGACTATTTCGAGGCAGCAGCAACCTTGCTCCTGCGGGGAAGAGCGTTCACCTGGAACGACAGTAAGGACGTACCGCGCGTGGCAGTGGTCAATCAGGTATTTGCGCGCAAGCTTTTCGGATCGGAGGAAAAAGCTATTGGTAGCTTTTTCAAGATTGGGAACGGAGCGCGAGTGCAGGTGGTGGGCTTGGTTGAGGATGGGAAGTACGGGACGTTGAGCGAAGCCCCCAAGCCAGCTATGTTTCTTCCGATTTTGCAATCGCCATCGAACGCGATGTGGCTACTAGTCCGCTCAAACCTCACTTCGCAGGAAGTAGGGCCTTCGCTGGAACGTACACTGCACGCGCTTGACCCCGGCCTGCCTTTCACAATCAATACTTGGGAAAAGGAACTGGGTACCGCGCTATTTGCAGCGCGTGCAGCTTCGATGGCGCTGGGTGTGCTGGGCGGACTGGGTGCGATGCTGGCTCTAACGGGCATCTTCGGAGTCGCGGCTTACTCTGTAAGCAAACGGCTGCGTGAACTGGGAATTCGTATTGCGCTCGGCGCGCGGCGAAGGCAAGTGCTGCGTGCGGCGCTGGGCCGCGTCTTCCGATTGCTGGCGGCGGGTTCAGCGGTGGGCCTGCTTCTGAGCATAGCGGCCACTAAGTTGCTGTCATTCATCGTGTACCAGGCGACTCCGCGCGATCCGTTGGTGCTCGCTGGTGTCGTTCTAGCAATGCTGTTGCTCGGTCTGCTGGCAACGTGGATTCCCGCGCAGCGCGCGCTGTCGATCGATCCTCTAATCCTGCTTCGCGAGGAATGAATCACCTTTGTTGCCCGAATGGATTCGGGCAACGTTGTGCCAGGAAAACCGCGGCCCGAATTCTGGCTCGATGCCAAATCGCAAATGCGGGTTTTGAGGATGGGTCGGTCTGGAAAAGCGCTTTGCCCTGTGTGCGCCAACTCACCTCGATCCGAACCAGGTAACCAAAACTGAAGGATATATCTATACGCTGAACCCCAAGTGTTGCAAGTCGGCAATTCTCGCATCACGACCGGGTCAAAATTTCACTTGACAAACAAGCGGTAGAAGAGGGAATCTCTTCGTGAGGTGAATACTTGGATGCCAAGTAGAGAAAACGAGTCGATTCAACTTCTTCAGGGAACCTTAGATCTCATTGTCCTTCGCACGCTTGACAGCATGGGATCGCAGCATGCGTATCAGATCGCAAGCCGCCTGGAGCAGGTCTCCGGCAGTCTTCTCAACCTCAACCAGGGTACGCTCTATCCGGCGCTGGTGCGTCTCGAGCAGTACGGGTGGATCAAAGGAACCTGGGGGAAAACAGAGAACAACCGCGAAGCCAAGTATTACGCGATCACCCGCGCTGGCCAGAAGGCGCTTGGAGAAGAGACTCAGCGATGGAGAAGGATGGCGGGCCTGGTCGAAAAGCTTCTCGTCGAGGAATTCTGACAATGAAGGATCTAAGGCGAATTTTGCTCAGGTTCCTTAGCCTCTTCACCAACTCCAGAGCGGAGGCCGAGCTGGACCGGGAGATCGCGGCTCATCTCCAGTTGCTCGAAGACGACTTTCTGGGTCAGGGGATGACTCCGAAAGAGGCCCACCGCGCTGCCCGACGTACCTATGGTGGAGTGGAGCAGGTGAAGCAACTGCACCGCGACGAACGAGCTTTCCAGGGGCTGGCCACCATCACGATGGACATTCGTCACACCCTTCGACAGCTGCGCAAGTCTCCGGGCTTCACGCTAACGGCGATCCTGATGCTGGCATTCGGAATTGGCGCGACGACAGCCGTCTTTTCGATCGTCGAAGGAGTTTTGCTGCGTCCGCTTCCATTCGACGATCCCGATCGCCTCGTCGTCCTTGGCGATAACCTCGTCGGATCGCATTGGACCCGGCCTACCGTGACCCCGCCGGACGTCCGCAACTACATGCGGGACACGCATAGCTTTCTTCACCTCGGCGGCTATCAGCGAATCGGTCGTGAGCTGTCCGGCGACGGCGATCCCGTGCACATCTTTGCGACGAGAATGAGTGGAGAGATCTTTTCGACACTGGCCACGGCCCCGCTGATGGGCCGCTGGTTCACCCAGCAGGAAGACGAGCAGCATCAGCCGGTCGTCGTCTTGAGTTATGCCATGTGGCGTAACCGCTTTCATGGAGATGAGAAGATTCTTGGCACGAAGATCCTACTGGATCGCCAACCCTATCTCGTGATTGGCATCATGCCTCGCGATTTTGAATTTCCTCTGGTGCCAGGGCATTTAAACAGCAGTGAACTTTGGGTTCCGCTGAGCCTTCGCCCGGAAGAGTTCACTGCGGGCTACGCGGCATCGTGGAACTTTCGCATGGTGGGCCGACTCAAACCTGGCGTTACACCGGCACAGGCACAGAGAGATGCCCAGCTTGTCGCTGAAGAGACGATGAAGAACTACCCAGGATTTATGCGGAGCTTGCGCATTCAATCGCAGGTGACACTCCTGCATGAAGACACCGTGATGCAGGCCCGTCCCCTGGTGCGCACGTTGCTGATCGCTGTCACCACGGTTCTGCTGATCGCATGCGCGAATCTGGCCGGTCTTCTCCTGGTGCGCTCGATCCGGAGAAGAAGAGAGATTGCCGTCCGCCTTGCCTTGGGAGCGAGGCCCGGGATGTTGTTGCGGCAGGCGCTGGTGGAAAGCCTGGTGCTGAGTGTCGCGGGAGGTCTCGTCGGATTGGCGTTCGCTGGCGCCTGCATCCGGATCGGTACGAGCCTTCTGCCGGAGACCTTGCCGAGAATCCGTGAGATCTCGCTGGATTGGCCCGTGGTGGGCTTTGCTCTCGCACTGGCGATCTTGACGGGTCTAGTCTGCGGCCTGGCGCCTGCATTCGCTGCCATACGAACCAGCGTCAACGACACCCTGAAGGAGGGTGGAAGAACCGGCACCGCGGGAAGTGGACACGGAAGACTGCGCTCCGCGCTCGTCATCGCGGAGATCGCAGTGGCCCTAGTCTTGTTGACGGCCTCTGGGCTTCTCCTGCGTAGCTTCGAAAAGATGCGTCAGGTCGATCCGGGCTTTCGGGTGGATCACACACTCACCGCATACTATGTCCTCCCCAAGGAGCGATATGCGACCCAGTCCGGGGTCGACAACGTGACTAAAGACCTGCTGCGCAGTCTGCGGCAACTGCCTGGAGTCAAAGCCGCAGGCACTACTTCCTCACGTCCGGGCTCAGGGAATAACGGAGGGATCGCAATCACCGTGGAGGGTGCTGTCCCTCGCAAAGACGCGGAGCTGAATATGGCGACTGTATCGCTGGTGCAGGGCGATTCCTTCCAGGCGCTCGGCATTCGCTTGCTTCGTGGACGAGTGTTTATGGAGTCGGACAAGGCAGACTCCCAACTCGTCGCGATCGTGAACCGGAAGCTGGCTGAGCACTATTGGCCCGGCGACAACCCTCTGGGAAAAAGAGTGCGTCGCGGGATGCCGGAGACTCCGACTCCCTGGCTGACCGTCGTGGGCGTCGTGGATGACGTCAAACTGGGATCGGCCGATGGAGAGACAGCAGAACAGTTCTATCAGCCTGCAACTCAGCAAGCCATCTCGGAAGGAGCGTTTGCGCCGGCCGGCGAACTGACCGGTACCTACGGCTGTATCGTCCTGCACACGGGGACTCCTCCGGAGCAGCTGGAGAACCCGCTTCTGGCCGCCGTCCGAAAGATCGATCCTCAACTTCCCCTGGTCGACATGCAGACGATGGAGAGTGTGATCTCAGAGAGCGAAGCTCCACGCCTGTTCAACACCGTGCTGATCTCCTCCTTCGCAATGATTGCCTTGCTGCTGGCCGTGCTAGGGATCTACAGCGTCATCGCATTCTCGATCGCCTTGCGCGAACAGGAGCTGGCGATACGCATGGCGCTCGGCTGCCAGCGCAAGGGGATCCTCCACCTCGTTCTTACCTCGGCCGTGAAGCTCGGTGCCATTGGATGTCTCCTGGGCCTGCTGACCTCAACCGCTGTATCCCACCTGCTGCGTACATTTCTCTTTGGAGTCAGCCCCTTCGATCCCTTGGTGCTGATGCTCTCTGCCGTCGCCATGTTGTCGTTTGCGCTCGCTGCATCCGCTCTTCCCGCGATGCGCGCAGCGAACATCAACCCCATCATCGCCCTCCGTGGCGATTAGCTGCGCCGCGCCGAGAACGTAACGCGGACGACTTCCTGTGAAAAGGAGGATTATCCTGGTGCGCCACGAAAGCCAGCCACCGAGATTGGCGATTACGGATTGCAGTCTCGATCGCCAAAGCTTCGTTCCCCTATATCAGCAGATCAAGGATCTCGTATTGGATCGGATTGAACATGGCGACCTTGCCGCCGGTGATCTGATTCCATCAGAGACGCAGCTTGGGGCCGCATTCAAAGTGAGCCGCCTAACAGTAAGACAGGCTCTTTACGAGCTTCGCGTGGAAGGTTACGTAATTCGTGAGAAGGGCCGCGGCACATTTGTTGGAGGGGCCGCGGTCGAGCTGCTTATTGTCTGAGGACACAAACGCGCGCTTCTTAATCAACCTTGAAGGTTGTGAATGTCGGTATGTGACAAATCGCCCGAGTCAGTTATTGAGCCGATCAAGACATCAAAAACGACGGTTTATGAACTACGCCAAATCTCCTCATATGTCGCGTCATAAATAACTCCATTTGGGACCGGCTTAACTAGTGCCTTATCCCCGATGCGTGAAGCCAGTTCCTTAGCCGAGATGGCGAGTCGGCGAGACAGCATTATTGATGTGCGACCTGCTTTCACTTAAGGCAGCACAGGCAAACTGGAACGAAGCATTCGGATTGTCCAATCCGCGTGAGGAATCCCACTTGAGGACAAAAGCTCTACTTCTCTGTCTACGCTGTAGTCAACTCGCCGAATGGTTGGCTTTCCTTCGTCAAGGAGTAGGTATGAGGCTCGGGGATCGCCATCGAAGGGAAGACCGACACTTCCGGTATTGATGAGAAACTTCGGAGTTGCGTTGAGAGACCGAATGGAGGGTATGTGTACGTGCCCAAAGACAGCAATTGGACGATTCAGCCCGCCGTAGATCTCGCAGAGTTCCTCGTTTGATGCATTAGCTGGAGGAGCCTTCCAGCAACTCTCGGGTGTCGCATGAACAATCGCAAAGTTCTGGGCAGTGATGGCTGTAGGAAGTTCTCCTAACCATGACAGGCGCTCGGAACCAAGAAGTGCCCGAGTGGCAGCAGCCATCTCCCGGACGGAGGCCCAAAGGGCAAGTGAAGCCGAAGAGGAAGCGGTAAACTCCTCCAGGCTTTCCGGTTTGCAGAGCATCTGATCTCCGTTCCCCCTAACTCCTTGCCAGCCAAGATTGCGAATCCAGTCGATGATTTCAATCGGACAGGAACCTCCATCAGCAAGATCGCCACCGTGAACCACCAAATCTGGGGCGGCGGTATTCAGGTCTGCCACTACAGCATCGAATGCAGTAAGGTTCCCGTGGATGTCCGATAGGATCGCAATTCGCATTCACTCTGCCCCCATGAACCTTGTTGTTTGGAGAATACTCCTTCGGTATTGAAGACGACTGAATCAACCCGAATGCCAATAGTCGAGTGAACCGAATCTGTAGTCCAGTGGAACTCATAGCTAGGCGATGCGCGTGTAAGAATATCGCTCCGATCTCCAGTACCCTGCATCAGCCTCGGACCAACCAGCTCGCCAGCCAGGCGTTGCGCCGAGACATTGTGGCTCGCCGGAAAGACGAGCTAAATAGCCTGCGTCGAATTCGGTTGCGTACATTCGGCAACATCTTGAGCCGTGCGGGTTTGACCAGTCCGCAGAGGAAGAGGAAACGCACCACGCCATAGAGAATCAGTATTGATTTATATATCCGACCAATTCAAACGAAGCTCGAAGTCAGCTATCTCTCCTTCGCTAACCCCGCAACGATCGCATCGAGCAGCACATTCCCAGAATCACCGCCATACTGCCAGAACATAATTCCACCCAACCCCATCTTCCGCACATACACCGCACGGAAGGCCTCAGCCTCTGCGTCGTTGTAGGTAATGAAGGTCTTCGTCTCTGCGTTGTATAGGTAGGGAGCCTCTGCCGTCGCATCCCAGTACCGCACATATCCCTGCCTGTTTATCAACGGTGCAACGTGGCGATAGATGATGTCCGCTCCACCCGGTGCATGTATCGTTTGCCACAGACCATTGTTGGTCGCCTCCACGCCCGTCCACTTGCGGCCATAAAAGGGAACACCGACGACCAGCTTCCTTCTCGGAACGCCCGCCGCAATATTCATCTTCACTGCGTTGTCGATCGAAATCTGTTTCGGATCCGCGGCGCTTGTGTGAAGAGGAGAGTCGTGCCCCGTATTCTTCTCGACCGCGTTGTACCAGTCGTAGCACATCATGTTCACGCTGCTGAGCCACCTCGATGCAGAGCGCATGCCTGTGTGGTCGAGCCATATCTGCGTCGCGCCCGTCGCCGACGAGGTCGCGAGCGGCCGGCCCAGCCGCTTCTGCTCACGGTTGAACCGCAGCCGCAGCTCCTTCAGCAGCAGGGTATACGTCATCTTGTCCTCTGGTCGTACCGTTGTGTTCGTGGCGTGCGTATAACCCGGATACTCCCAATCGACATCGATGCCATCTAGCGAGTACTTCTCCACCATCGCTACCGCGCTGTCTACAAATCTCTTCCGCCCCTCCGCCGTAATCGCCATGTCCGAGAATCCTGCGGACCCATTGCCTCCTCCGCCCACCGAAACCAGGATCTGCAGCGATGGATTCTCCTTTCGCAGTCCGGTCAGTGCCGCCAGGTTCGCGCCGTCGGTCTCCCGGCGCTCCACAATCATGCCATCCTTCAATCCGAAGAAGGCATAGTTGATCCGCGTCATCTTTCCGCCCGCGATCGTGCTGGGATCGAGCACGCCACTTCGTGGCCCCAACACATAACCCACCACCTCGTACCGAGGACGTTTCGTTGCCGCCCCCGCGTGTGCCACCACGATGCCAAGGCACAGAATCGCCACCCACTGCATCCATCGCTTTCGCATCAAGCCTCCATCGATTGAAAGCAGGATTCCATGGCGAAGCTGTTATCTGCAAGCACACGGTAAACGTGAGGTACGTCCGATCGGACCTTTCCGAAATTTCCGCTGTCATGAACGGACTAAAAGAGCGAGATCTCGACCACGGAGCCCAGCATTGCGTGCCTCTTCAGTCGATCCGGTTCTCGCTCTCCGATCGGAATGAGTGCAGGCGCTCACTCCTCACTACTTGCTAGATCGCAGAGAAAACGAAGTAGTCCGGCAATGAGCTTAAATAGTGATAAATCGCCAAGTCAGTGCACCGGGATAAACCGGCATGAAGCAGGGAATGAAAGAGTCCTACGAGAAAGGAGTAGCGAACCGCTCGGCCCCGAGTTTTGCGTCGCACAGCGCTAGGTGTTCGGCGAAGCGTAAACAGCGGTACAGGTGGGCTGGGTATTGAGCTCCGAAAAGATGCAATCAGGACGCTGACGCTTTTGACTTGGCGGAAGGCAACATGGGCGGGAGCGATATCGCAAGTTCCTGCTCGGTCCTGCGTAGTCGTAGACCCCAGACACGCCTGGAAGCTTCATGCACGAGAACCGGGAGACCTCGGAGACGCCTGCTGCCAACCAGTGGCAGGACGGCGGGTGAAGGCTTAGGCCGTAAGGCTCGCATGAATGTCCCCGAGGAGTCGGACAGCGGCGTATTACCTATGAATCATTCGAACAAAATCGAGCAGTCGATGACGGAGAGTGAGGAGAAAAGGCCGCTGATCAAGGAGAACACTCATCAGTCCAACACGCGCCCGACACAGAGCGGGGCGCGTGTCACAGGGACTGGCGGGTGTGCGGAAAGCAACAAGGGAACACAAGGAGATGAAGTTCACCGCTCTGCTCCACCATGTCACGATCGATCTATTAAGGGACAGCTTTGGCTCTTTGAAGCGCAGAGCCGCTCCCGGAGTGGATGGCATGACATGGCAGGAGTATGAAACCGGGCTGGAGGATCGGCTCGCCGGTCTGCACCTCCATCTGCATCGCGGTGCGTACCGTGCGCAGCCATCGAGAAGGGTGTCTGGCCCATAGACTTGGCGCGGTCGCCTCTTGTATCCGATCTTCTCGCTGTTGGTCATAATCTTAGGCAATCGCTTGATATCCTGCTGTGCCTTCACCGTAGCGAGTGCATGTCTCAATCTCTTGTTCTCGACGATGGCTGTGTGACTGACGCGCTGGTCTTTGTTGAAGACGCGATAGGGAAGCGAGTGGCCTTTCCATCGCACCTCGAGCGGACGATCCGCGAAATCATAAATTTCGACGTACTGACCTGCCAACCCGTCCGCTACATCACTTCGTTCGAGGATGATCTGTCTGCGGTCGTAGGCAAGAGTGAGCTGCTGACCCACGTGGCGCTGTTCGCGGTGGCACAGGATGTCAGCCAGGCGAGTAGCCGGCAGGTTCAGCCTGCGATGCAGGTTCTCAGCCTTGACTGCGGGTAACGAAAACTTTTCGTTGAAGCGCTCCATAAAGCCGGGCAGGAAGGCGTTGCCAGAACTCATATCACTGATATCAGCTAGGCGCAGTTCCTTCACCAACCGGTCCTGCAAGGTGCGGTTCGCCCGCTCGACGCGGCCCTTAGCCTGGCTTGAGTTCGCGCAGAGGATCTCGATGTTGAGTTCTGCCAGGGCACGGCCGAACTGCGTCATCCCCGGACCGCCCTTCGCGTTTGGCTTGTTGACACGAAATACGGTGTGCTTGTCCGAGTAGAACGCGACAGGGCAACCATGATCGTTTACATATCCCTCGAGCGCAGCGAAATAAGAATCCGTACTTTCGCTGGGCACGAAGCGCATCTGCATCAGCTTGCTGGTTGCATCATCGATGAAGACCAGCAACGTGCAGGGCTCGCCTCGTTGCTCGAACCAGCGGTGGTCGCTTCCATCAATCTGGACTAGCTCACCGTAGCTCTCGCGACGCAGGCGCGGCTGGTGGAAGCTCCTGCGCTGCTTGCGGAAAGCCAGAGGCCTTCCTCCAGCATCCATGTCCGGAGGGTCTCGCGACCTATCTTAAGGTCATGCTTGGCGAGTAGAACTTCGGTCGCCAGAGTTGGACCGAAGTCCGCATACTTCGACTTGACCAAGTCGAGCACGTACCTGCGGATCCCGTCGCACATGCTGTGGTTAGAAGACTGACCTCGGCCCTTGTGGATCAACCCGCCGCCACCGTCCTCACGAAACAGGACCAGCAGACGGTTGACCTGCCGAACGGTGATCGCCAAAACCGCCGCAGCCGAAGCCACAGTCCGACGGCCAGAAAGTACTTCCGTCAAAACCTCAATGCGCCGTACGTCGCGCTCGCTCATCAGCACCCATCCCATAAACATCCATCTCCCAGGTCGTAGACCTAGAAGGCTATTTGGGACATTTCTATCGGGCGAGAGTAGGACATTTCTATCCGGCGCTAATAGGTCATGTTGCTGCAAAGCGATAACGTCGCTGCTTCTGCAAAGCGGTTCTGTCATCATAATGAGTTGTAGTCGTCGTGCGGTGCGTAATGTGGGAATCGACGTAGTTTGTCGATTTCCAAGGACTGTGGGACGCGTGGAACAGTTTCATCGTTCCACGCTTCCCATCAGGCCGTCATTTCCACCGCGGGCGTCGGTGCGATTTTTGTTTTGTAGTCTGGCCCATACACTTGGCGCGGACGCTTCTTGTAGCCGCCCTTGTCGCTGTTCGTCATGATCTTGGGGAGGTGCCTAAGTTCTTGCTGGGCCTTCACAGTGGCGAGTGCATGGCTGAGACGCTTGTTCTCGATGATGGCGGTGTGACTGACTCGCTGGTCCTTGCTGAAGACACGATAGGGAAGCAGGTAGCCTTTCCATCGCACCTCGAGCGGTCGGTCTGCGAAGTCATAGATCTCCACGTACTGGCCTACAAGCTTGTCTGCCACCTCATTTCGCTCCAGGATGATCTGCCTGCGGTCGTAGGCCAGGCTGAGCTGTTGGCTTACGTAACGCTGTTCGCGATGGCATAAGATGTCGGCAAGCCGAGAAGCCTGGACGTTGAGTCTGCGATGCATGTCCTCAGCCCTTGCTGCGGGGACCGAGAACTTCTCGTTGAACTGCTTCATGAACTGCGGCAGGAACAAGTTACCGGCGTTCATGTCACAGACGCCGGCTAGTCGCAGTTCCTTCACCAGGCGATCTTGCAGCGTGCGGTTCGCCCGCTCCACGCGGCCTTTTGCCTGACTCGAGTTCGCACACAGGATCTCGATGTTGAGCTCTGCGAGCGCTCGCCCGAACTGCGTCATGCCCGAACCGCCCTTCGCATCCGGTCGGTTCACTCGGAAGACGGTGTGCTTGTCAGAGTAGAAGGCGATCGGACAGCCATGCGTCGTGAGGTATCCGTTCAACGCTTCGAAGTAGGAGTCTGTGCTCTCGCTCGGCACGAAGCGTAGTTGCATCAGCTTGCTGGTCGCGTCGTCGATGAACACCAGCAGCGTGCAGGGCTCACCTCGCTGCTCGAACCAGCGATGATCGCTGCCATCGATCTGGATCAGCTCACCGTAGCTCTCTCGCCGCAATCGAGGTTGATGGAAAGTCCTGCGCTGCGTTCGCGACAGCCACAAGCCTTCAGCCATCATCCATCGGCGCAGGGTCTCGCGACCGACTTGGAGCTGATGCTTGTCCAGCAACACCTCGGTCGCCAGCGTCGGTCCGAAGTCAGCGTACCTGGTCTTGACTAACTCGACCGCATACTTCCGGATGCCTTCGTTCCGGCTCCGATTCGACGTTCGACCACGCGCCTTATGGATCAGACCGCTGCCGCCATCGGCCTCATAACGGGCAAGCAGTCGGTAAGCTTGCCGCTCGCTGACCGCCAGCACAGCTGCCGCCGCCGCGACCGTTCGACGCCCAGCCCGCACGTCACTCAACACTTCGATCCGTCTCAGATCGCGCTCGCTCATCGATATCCAACCCATCCTTAGACCCTGACACTTCTAATGGGCGGAACCATGACATTTCTATTGGGCGGCTACAGATCGACTATACATAAGGCACATTATCAGACATATAAATAAACTGTTATTGATATGTAGGCGGATAAAAGATACATACTAGAGATTATGTCTGATAACGCTTTGGAGAGGATTCAATCGACCACGAACCCCTGATCTACATTCAAGACGGCATTCCGCTTCGTCCACCCAACCGAGACACCAATCGATCAAAGAGCAAGGGTAGCTCGAGAAACGAATATCGCTTTTCCGATGTAGCAGCCTCCAATGGATACATTTTGATAAGCCCCAAATGAGATTCCACGTCAAATTCTCCAAGCGCATCATCTAGTAACAAATAGCCAATCTGTTTCCAATCGGCATCTCCCTCTTGAAAGCCTGGGATGAACAGACGGATCCCAGCAACCTTACCGTTATCAAGTAACGAAAATTCCACTTTATTTGGGTCAGCGCTTTTAGTTCCTAGTTCAATAACGCTGAGTGACGTTCGTCGAGGACGGAATGCCGTAATTCGCCAACGATCAAGAGACGGTGCGGGGTGAAGAAGGTGGGGCTGGAAGGGGTCATAGCCAAGCGGGCAGATAGCATCTATCAGCCAGGAAAGCGCACCGTTAGCGCAACGACCATTTCGCGGCCGAATAACCTGGTAAAGGCATTTATTTTTGCTCTCGAACAAACTGTCAATTTTGGTTTAGTATTTTGTCTGCCTGACAGAACGCCGGGTGGGCAACTCTCTGCCCCATGCCTCACAATTCGGAGTGACTCATGAACAAACCTGTAAGCCGTAGTCCTTACTTGACCCGTCGTGAGGCCCTGAAGTTATCCGCCTCAGCGGGAGTAAGCTTGACGTTCGCTGAGCCACTGCAAGCCCTCGATAGCACCAAAACGGCCGTGCATCAACAACCAGGGAGCTGCACTACTGCGCAGACCGCAGTCACGAAGACACAGTACGGTAAAGTACGCGGCTATGTCAGCGGAGGAGTAATTACTTTCAAGGGCATCCCCTATGGCCAGGACACAGCGGGGGAGAATCGCTGGCTACCGGCTAAACCTCCTATTCCCTGGAAGGATGAGTATCCTGCCCTGGTGTATGGAGCTAACTGCCCTCAGACGCTGCATAATTACAAATCGATCGAGATGTCATTTCTCTACGATTGGGATGACGGCTACATGAGCGAGGATATGCTCAAGCTGAATGTCTGGACGCCCAGTCTTTCCGGGAGACGCCCTGTGATGGTGTACTTTCACGGTGGCGGATTCAGTTTCGGTTCCGCATACGAATTACCCTCGCATGAGGGTGCCCAGATGGCCCGTAATCATGACGTCGTGCAGGTATCTGTAAACCACAGGCTCAACATCCTAGGTTTTTTCGATCTTTCGGAGATTGGTGGTTCTACTTACGATGATTCAGCAAACGTCGGCATGACGGACCTCGTAGCCTCGCTTCGCTGGATCCAAGAGAACATTGCCAACTTTGGCGGCGATCCTAACACGGTCATGATCTATGGCCAGTCCGGCGGCGGATCCAAGGTGACCTGCCTGATGGGGATGCCTTCGGCCGCGCGGCTCATTCACCGGGCCGGAGTGCAGTCAGGTGGAGGTGGAAATATCCCGGGCGCGGAGCAGTCGAAGGATTTGGCTCGTCAGGTGATGAAAGAGCTTGGGCTTGCGCCTAACGATATCGACTCCTTGAAGAAGATGGAGTGGTCGCGGCTCTTCGCTGCTGGCAATGCAGCGATTACAAAGATCAATCCTGCAACCAGAGGCCTGACCGGGCCGGGCTCAACACCGCCGGCAACCCCTAGAGTCGGCTGGTCGCCCACGGTGGATGGTCGCATCGTAACGGTTCGATCTTTCTACGACACGGCTCCCGAGGTCTCGAAGAATGTCCCGATGCTTGTCGGCTCAGTGAGCGAAGAGGGTATGCAGTACAAATCCAATCCAACAGAGGCTGAGTGGCAGGAGACACTGACTAAAGCTTATGGCAGCGACAAGGCGGTAAAACTCATAGCCGCGATGAAGAAGGCGCATCCTGAAAAGAGCATTCGCACTCTGTCGTATGGTGTTCAGGGTTTGAATGCGCGCAACAATGTACAGCGCATGGTGAAGCTGAAGCATGGGCAGGACGGCGCGCCCGCGTATCAATATTGGTTTACGTGGCAATCGCCTATGCTCGATGGGGAATGTGGCGCGTGGCATACGGCTGAACTCGCATTCTGCTTCGACAATACCAAGCGCTGCGAGCAAGGCACCGGCAATTCACCGGAAGCCCAGGCACTTGCCAAGCAAATGAGTACGGCGTGGGCTAATTTCGCTCGCAGCGGAGATCCGAGCCAACCCGGACTTGCATGGACGCAAAGTGATCCGTCGAAGTGCCAGACGATGGTCTTCGATAAGACTTGTCGCATGGTGGACGACCCGGATGGAAGCGTCCGAAGGATACTGCTGAGCTAGCAAATGTAATCGGAGAAACCAATGCTTAAGGAACGATTCATTCTGGTGTTGTTGATGCAACTTGGCCTTGGATGCGCAACCTGCGTGCAGGCTCAGGTTCAAACTCTGGTACCGGCTATAGTTCCAGGAGCAAAATCTGCAAAAGTAGAGCAGATAACTGTCCACGGCACCTCGCTCGAAGGCAATCTGGAAGGTGATGCTGTCGATCGGGCGGTGATTGTTTACGTGCCTCCGAGCTATCCGAGTGACAAGAAGAGGCGTTACCCAGTGGTGTACGCCTTGCACGGTTACTCCATCGGAGCCGAGCAGTGGAGCAAGGAGATTCACGTACCACAGACCATTGAGGGCGCGTTTGCCCAGGGCGCAAAGGAAATGATTGTTGTCCTGCCGGACTCAAAGACGGTTCACAACGGTTCGATGTACTCTAGTTCGATTACGACCGGCGATTTTGAAGAGTTCATCGCGAAGGATGTAGTGGCCTATGTCGATTCTCACTACAGAACAATCGCGAATCGAGCGAGCCGAGGCCTTGTAGGACATTCCATGGGCGGTTACGGTGCTACACGCATCGGCCTGAAGCATGCCGATGTCTTTGGCAGCCTTTACATCATGAGTCCGTGTTGTCTATCGGCCCGCAAGATTGGGCCTGCGACATCCGAGCTTGAAAAAGCCGTACAGAACATGAAGACACCAGCGGATTCTGCATCGCTACCATTCGGCACAAGAGCGCAGCTGGCGTCGGCGGCGGCGTGGTCACCCAATCCGAAGAATCCACCTTTCTATCTTGATCTTCCCATCAAAGATGGTGAGCCGCAGCCGGACATACTCGCCAAGTGGGCTGCAAACGCTCCCCTGGCATTTGTCGATCAATACATTGGCAATCTGCGGCGGTACAAGGGCATCTCAATGGACGTCGGCGACAAAGACGGCCTTAAGGTAGACGCCACCAAGCTCCACGACGTATTCGATGAATACGGTTTGCAAAACAGCTTCGAGATCTACCAGGGGACGCACACAAGTGCCGTCGCCGATCGCTTTCAAAACCACGTGATGCCATTCTTCAGTAAGAATCTCTGCTTCGAGGCCATTTGCAGCAACCATTGATACGACGAGGTCCGTCTTCTTCGACTTCGGATGAGCACTGATGCTATCCGCGCGATTGGCGACCGCGGGCAGGCGGTGATCAGGACGATTCTTTTCTCAGCTATCAGCTGCTAAATTTGGTTGTGCCCAAAGTACAGTTCATCCCATCCATGGAATGCCTCCCGGTAGATAAGCTCCCAGAAGGCCCGGAATGGACCTATGAAATCAAGTTGGACGGCTATCGGCTCGAGATCATCCGTGACGGTGGAAGGACAACTCTTTATTCCCGTCGCGAGAATGTCCTAAATAAGAAATTCCCCTACATTGCATCTGCCCTCGACTCCTTGCCTGATGGTACCGTCGTCGACGGGGAGCTTGTGGCGTTGGATCCTGACGGAAGACCAAATTTCAACCAGCTGCAAAACTTCCGATCGGCGGAGGCGCATATTCACTACTACGCTTTCGACGTCCTCGTCCATAAGCACAAGGATCTGACTTCCCTACCCCTTTCCAAACGCCGGGAGATTCTTCATTCCGTCATAACACCCAGCGATCATATTGACCTTTCGGCCACCCAAACTTCCGCGAAGGACATGCTCGCTTTCGTGAAAACGGTGGGGCTGGAAGGGGTCGTAGCCAAGCGGGCGGATAGCGTCTATCAGCCAGGAAAGCGCTCCGGCCTTTGGAGCAAGTACCGTCTCAATCTCGACCAGGAGTTCGTCATCGGCGGATACATCCCCAGCAATCTCGGCCTCGATTCCATCGTCATTGGGTTCTACCAAGGGAAAGACCTCTACTACGCGGCCCGCGTCCGTGCAGGCTTTGTTCCAACGACGCGGCGGCAGGTCTTCAATCAGATCAGACATTTAGAGACGAAAAAATGCCCATTCTTAAATCTCCCTGAAAAAGAAGCCGGCCGCTGGGGCCAGGGTCTCACCGCGGAGAAGATGAAGGAATGCGTCTGGTTGAAGCCGGAGACAGTCGTTCGCGTCGCCTTTCTGGAATGGACCGGCGCCAACCACCTGCGCCACACGAAGTTTATGGCGCTTCGGGACGACAAGGACCCCGAGAAGGTCGTCCGAGAGACCTGAACCGAAAATATTTCCGCTTCGATTCTGTGGCGATCTGGGAAGGATTCAGCGGGCCGAATTAGCTTGACCGGAGCATTTCTGTTCGACAAGGACCCTAAACGTCAAGACGGATTGACTCGACGACATCCTGTGCCATCGTGAACAGCGTTACGTAAGTGAACAACTCACCTGCGATCAGTTGATCTCCGTGCCTTGTACGAAGGTATGAGCCAATACCTTGGTCCAATAGAAATAGCCGCGCTCCTCAGGCCTAATTGCACCATGAAACACAAGCGCGCCGGCCGCGATAGCAAAGAATCACGTTGTCTTAGTTGCCTGCTTCCTATTCCCAACGCGATACGTTTGCGTCTACAAAGTTTCGTTCCATAACGCGAGCTCAGCAGCTTGCGGTTCCTTCTCCACCCGGCTTTCGGCGCTGGCATTCTTGCCGAAGATCATGGACGAGCGGTCTTGTAAATTGTAGGACGGCCACGTAGGAAGTCTCGACGCCGTGGGACCTTCGCCGCGAATGAACGCCGACCACGCAGCATGTATCTGCTTGCCTAAGGCAATTTCGGATGCAGCATTTCCGACGTGCTCGTGCGGATGATTCCAAACCATGCCAACCTCGAGACCGTGATACGCGTTGCCTTTTAATTTCCCACTAGTCTCCTGGAATTCCAACTCATAGACATATGCGCTACCGCCGCCTTTGACATGTGACTCCGCCACACGCATGGAAGGAACCCAGTATTCTTCTGCCGTAAGGGCGCGAATGCGAAGCTGCTCAACGCTGAGTCGCGGATACACGGCCTTGTACTTCTGATAGATACCATCAAACTTTGCGACGCCCATATTGGCTAGTTGATCTGCACTTGGATCTTTGGCCGGATGAGGTCCGATGAAGGCCGCACTCTCTTCGCGGTTAGTTCCGATGAGCAACCTCTTGCCACGGGTCGAACCGTTGGCGATTGTCTCTACTGGAAGACGCGGAATAAGTGCCCCATCGATTTCCGGGCGTAATGGAAAATGCTGCGGCCATGTTTTTATGAACTGATGCTGAGCTTCGATTAACGCGCCTCCTGCTGCTGTCTTTAGGCTCGCAATAGTGCTACGCGATTGCTTCCGCCAGAGGTCCCCGAAGCTCTTTGAGATGTCTGCACTTGCCTCACGATTCCAGATGCGTTCGGCTCCTCCGCTTTCGGAGATCATCTGGTGGAACAATGGCTGAGCTGATGGAATTCCCATCAGGGTAGCGGACAGCTTCGCACCCGCAGATTCCCCACCAATGGTTACGCGAGCGGGGTCGCCACCGAACGCACCGATGTTTTCTTGTATCCACGAGAGGGCGGTCATCAGGTCACGCAAAGCATTGTTCGCGGTTCCTACGTATTGCTGACCAAGCAGGGGTTCGTAATCCAAGAAGCCGAATACGCCGAGTCGGTACCCGACCGAGATGCTGATAATACCTTCGCGGGCGAATTGTGTTCCGTCAAACAGGGGCTCGAAAGAATGGCCGTCGGTGAAACCTCCACCATGAATCCAGACAAAGACGGGAAAGAGCCCACGAGCTTGGGGTGCCCAAATGTTCAAGTAGAGACAGTCTTCGCTGTGCGGTACTTCTGGAAGTCTGTATTGCATGGATGCAGCAGAGAACTCCGAGGCCTCACGTTCGCCTGTCCATGGGGTTACTTTTTCTGTTGGGAGAAACCGTAGCTCTCCGACAGGTGGTTTAGCAAAGGGAACGCCACGGAAGAGCCGTACTCCGTCTCTGCATTCGCCACGCAGTGCTCCGCTCGGTGCGCGAACGACGGAAGGCGTGACTGCACTAAATGCTAAAAGATTGCGGGTCCCGGAAGCACATGCGGCCAGAGAGCTATTTACCAAGAAGTTTCGGCGAGTGAACGTAAGCATCAGAATGGTCTACCTGACAGAATTCAAGTTAGCTGAAGTTTAGCCTCTAGTCCTACGGCGACGAAAAGCCTGATCAGCGCGTACCGTGCTCGATCCATTCTAAGTAGCGTCGTTACACTCACCACCAACTCGTCAGAATGAGTATCTGAGACCGAACTGCATTGAACGCGGACTATTTGACTGCGATGTTGCCACGCCAAGCGTCGGGGACGTTATTCCACCGCCGCCGGTGCTGAAGAGTGGATGATTGAAGAGGTTATATGCTTCTGCACGGAGCTGGAGCTGGTGCTCTCTGAGGGCGAAGTTCTTTAAAACGGAAAGATTGGTGGAGAAAATTCGCGGTTGCGAGCCAACTGTCCTCGTGGTGCCATATTGGCCCGCCGCGGGTTGGGCAAAACAAGCAGGATTGAAGATGTGGAACCGAGTGCGTTGGAACCCACGCATAGGATTGCAAGTAAGATTTGCGTAAACACCATGATTTGGACTTGTGTCCGCGTTATTATTTGCGGTCACGCTGATCGGTTGGCCCGATGCAAAGTACTGAAGACCAGAGAGCTCCCAACCCCCGAGTAGCTCACGGTTGAATATATTGTTCGAGTTCGCAAACCGCTTGCCAGGACCAAATGGCAGGAAGTAGATCGGGCTGATGTTGAGGTCCTGGCTACGATTGAAGCTCGCCGGGCCATAGGTCAGTTGAGGATTGTAGATCGACTGGATGTTGTTGTTATCTCCATCCACGTTGTCCAACGCCTTCTGCCATGTATAACTGACGAGAAGTTGGAGATCCTTGGAGAGCCTTCGGTCCAACTTGACCCCCAAGGCGTTATAGTTAGCGCTGAAGGCGTTGAGCTGACCGTTAATGGGACCCGCACTAGGATAGGGGCGAACGTCTAGCTTGCCAGATGTATTGCCAGTGGAAAGGGCGATGGGCTGATTGAGATCGGCACGGGCAGACTGATGCCGGGTGACATTGCCGAGATACTGCACAGTGAGCATCGTGCTGCTTCCAAGGGTCCGCTCGATGTTCAGATTCCACTCTTGAGTGGACGTGTCCTTAAGGCTAGGGGTAATGGAGTAACCGCCCTGGCCCGGAACCGAAGGTGGGTTGGCCTGAAATAGGTTTTGTATATTCTGCGGAGATTGAATATTTAGGCTATAGCTCTGCGCCACAACGTTCGGTGAGTACAAAAGCATGAACTGAAGATTGTTATAGAGGATCGGGGCGTAGTAAATTCCATATCCGCCACGAACGGCAAGATGATCTGTTGCCTTGTAGGAGAAACCGATCCGGGGCCCCCAATCGTTATAATTTGCGTTCCAGGCACCTCTGCGGTTCGCATTCGCCGCCAACACGTAGAGTGCGCCTCGGCCGTTCTTGTCGGTTGGAGGATTCACGTAGTCGTACCGCAATCCGAAATTCAGGGTCAGGCGGGGAGAGACTCTCCAATCATCCTGCACGAATCCCGAGACATCGAATTCCCGGAACGCCCCGGCAGAAGTACCCGTCAAACCGCTACCTCTGACGGGAAGTCCTAGTTCGAGGTCGGCTAGCGCATTCCCCTGGCTGGTCGAGCTGCGCTTTCCAGAGAGGTACTGGGATGTAGCTGATCCGTCGAAGGTGTAATTGCCATTGTTCGTGACGACCCAGCTTCCGTTAAATTGGACCCGAATGAACTCGCCGCCGAAGCTGAATGTATGGTTTCCGCGCGTCCAGGTAACCTGATCCGCGAACTGATAACGGTTTTGAATGGCGCCTTGCGGAGAGTATGGATCACCAAGCGAGGTGTAATTCGACACTGAGATCGCAGGTGGCGTCGACTGCGCCAGCAGCGGGTTGAGATTCTTCAATCCATAATAGACGGCATAGTTCTTCGCACCAGTTCCCTGCTGTGTGCGAAAAAGATTGCTGCGGTTGTAGCCAATCTTCAAGGCGTTGACGACGTGATCATTCACGATATAAGTGTCGGTGATAGAAGCGTTGGTGCCTTTTAGCGGGATGCTTATGCCGAAGAACCCAGGAACTATGCTGTTACCACCGCCGGAGCTACTGTAGCGCGCTACCGTGCCAAAGAGCTGGTTCTTTTTAGAAACGTTCCAATCGGCACGGCCGAGATATTCGTTATAGTTGCTGATCGAGGGAAGGTTCACCTGATAGTTCACATTGTTGGCGTTGAGCGCCATATTCGGGAGTGGATAATTTTGCAGCCACAGCTGGGCGAATGAGCTGATAGCCGGGAGCTTGTTGCCCGGAAATGGGTTGGATGTGCCAGTCGCAGCATTGTAGGTTGAAGGATCGTAGATGACCGGGCCGGATGAAAAGTCTCCCTGACGCTCTGCCGCTGTGGGGACACGATTCTGGGAGAGCCCTGACGAGTGGCTTCGCAGGCCGGAGTAGTCGAAGAAACCGAATAGCTTGTTCCGGAAGATCGGGCCGCCCAGATTACCGCCGAAGAGGTTGTAGCGCAAAGGTGCCTTCGACGTTGCAAACCAGTTTTTTGCATTTGCAGCATCGTTTTGAAGGAAGTCGTAAACGGTCCCGTGGAACTGATTGGAGCCGCTCTTGGTGATGACGTTGACTATCGCAGGTTGCCGGAAGATAGCAGGTGCGTTGCTGTAAAGCGTGGACACCTCTTTGGCTGCCTCGACAGAGGCCAAGATGTTCGCAGTTTGCGTGAGAAGGTTTGTATTGTCAATTCCGTCCTGCAGAAACTGTGTCTGATTGGGGCCCAGACCAGCGAGGACAACCGAGTTGCTTGTCTGGCCAAAAAAACTCTGATCGCCAGCCGACGAGTTAGAGTCCGTTCCATTCTGTGCTGCTGGGCCTAGGGTCGCAATGCTGAGAAGGCTGCGGCCGCCGTTCGGAAGTGTTGTCAGTTGCACACTGTCTACGGATGTGGACAATTCATGGCTGTCCGTGTGCAGAGCCACCGATCCGGACGACCCGCTCACCGTGATCTCTTCTGAAATGTTTCCTACCTTCATTTGAAGGTCAAGGTTGAGGCCACCCAAAGTGAGCGAGGCTGAAACCACAGCCTTATTGAAGCCCGGCATTGTTGCCGAGATACGGTACGATCCAACGCTCAATGAGGGAGCCGTATAAAACCCGTTTGGATCCGTCGTAACCAGGCGTACTGCCGTGGTTTCAGTGTTCAGGATGGTGACGCTGACATTCGGAAGTGCGGCGCCGGAGCTGTCAGTCACCGTTCCTGTGATGCTGGCAAGGTTTGTTTGACCATGCGCCTGCCGCGGAAGAACGACCGACACGATGATGACAAAAAGCAACGCGGGGAGAAAGCTGACAAGGGCTGCTTTTTTATGGACTCGCCCTGTCGCCTGTGCAGGTCCAATCTTCTCTGCGGCTTTGGGTCGTAAGCTTTGAATGAGCAACTTCGATCTCATGTCCTGCCCTCCTGAAATGACGCAAATAGTGACACCTGTGATTACAAGCCTCACAAGTGCTACGGTTCAGTTGGATTGACTGTCAATGATTCGCAGGTATCGTGCAGGTATGGTGCGGTACGCACAGAGGCTGAAGAAATCGTAACGAACACTTCCGCAATGCCTTAGGGCGTGACATGCGCGGCAACAGCACGTAGTACGCAGCGGTATCCAGAGAGTGCCCAAAGGCTCAGAGTCATTAGTGAGGAGACCCTCCCGACCTTACCGGAGGGCCTCACGCTCAACGGTGTCGCGGCAAGAAGTTCGCGGGGAAGTTTAACTCAACTTGTCCCAGGGACGAAAACGCTGGTTGCGACGATTTCATACGTTGGGGTTCTAGAAACCACTACCAGATCTTACTTGCAACGACCTCTACCGAAGTGGGTGCACAGTTCACCAAGGATGTATGGAGCACAAGCTCGATGTTCTTGTTCATGAGGGCGCCACGGGAAATATCTGACAAAGCTCGCATTTGCACCGGATCGGTGACGAAATCCGCCGCAGCATGCGTCCCGCAAGTCGAAAGTCCCACGACAGCCAGCACCGGAGCTCCGGCCTTCGAATTCATGATTCGAAAAACGAGAGCATAATCTTCCATCATCCGCGGTGTCATCTCTGCTTTCAACGGGTTAAACCATCTCCGATGCCTTCCATCGCGTTCGCGGATCCCGAAGCCGCGATCCAGATAAAATGGAAGAGTTTCATTCATCACCCGGGTCCAATAATTGTCAAAGGAGCCCACAAGAATGAGAGGGGATCCCTTCAAGTCCATGTAAGGAAGGTTGGCGCCAGAGCGCATAATCGGAGTGCGCTTGCGCTCATTTAGAAATCCTGCTAACCGTATATCTGCATAGACGGATCCCGTAAGCATACCTTCGCCCCATGAGAAGACGTGATTTGGGCCTGTTCCCGGCACATCCGCCGATGGTGGTTCAGGCACGCGCAAGGGAGAATTTCGATCTTCGGGAGACATCGCTTCATCGAAAGGAGATTCTTCTTCAAAGACCGGGATTGTCCCGGTGTAAACATATATCGGTTGCTGGCTTTTAATGATCGGTCCCCATAGCAGATCAAGCTCATTTTTCGAGCTTCGCAGGAAGAGCAACCATGTTACGAAGAGGAGCAGCAAGACGGCTAGTGCGGCAGTGGAAATCCTAAAATGACGTCCCCATTGGGGTGCCCACCGGATGACGGCGGCTAGGCCGATGCGCCGACCCATGTCTGCCTGAGTTTGGGGGATACTGGGTTCGATCTCAGAGATCGCATTTGAAAGCGATGGCGTCTTTGTCTCAACGAGAACGGACTTCGAGCGCGGAACCTTGGTGGCCGTCCGAAATACAAAGGCCGGACGATAGGTTCCACTAGGGATCACGATCTGGACCGCAGCGCGCTCCCCATCAGCACCCTCGTAATACTGCGCGAGCCGTTTCCGGAGTAACCCCATTCGGGACCGAACGATTGGATCATTAGTCGTGTCGTAATCGGGACGCCGTCCAAAGACGTTTATCCCGATTATCCTCTCCTTGAGATCGTCTTCATTCCCTTTAATAGCCTCGCAGACGACATACCGCAGCAAATTCTGCAACTGAGGACTGTCTTTGAAGCGGGGACTCCGCAGTATAGAGGTCAGCACTTCTTCGATGCGTTCGGAAGAGTCTTCTCCTTTTATCTGCGACTCTTCGCCAATTGCGTCGATTTCGTTGGCTAGCAACGCGGCACCTCGAATCTCGTCCCCTTTCGAACTCGCAACATCAAAGGGACATTGAAGCTTTCTTAGCGCAGCCATGATACAGCACCGCACCTGCACTGTTCCCCCAGAACCTTGACAGTACAAGCAGGCACCGTCCGAAGATAGATATAGACTGGACTGGAATCGAATAGAGCGACGCCCCATCAGAAAGCTAAGATCGCACGCAACCAGTCCGCCAGATGTGGGTAGACGGGTTGCGGCTTCGCAACTCCTCGATTCTGGACATAACGAGAACGGTCAATCGAAAAAGTCCGGCTTAAGAGGAGAGCTATGGATCGTCGTGAATTTATCACCGGAGCGAGCACCGTGTTGTTGAACGGAGGGCTCAGTCCCCGGAGCGCCTCCGCCGAATCAAATGAACCGGATGGTCTGATTACTGCAGCCTATTACTTCGGCAACTTCCACGTTGATCCTCGGAACGAAAAGGCTCATGGCAACGACTGGACCGAATGGAATCTCGTCAAAGCCGCAACTCCGCGTTTTCCAGGTCACAATCAACCGAAGGTACCGCAATGGGGATACCTTGACGAATCCACGCCTGAAGTCTTCCGTAAAAAAATCTCTGCCGCTCACCAGCATGGCGTCGACGCACTCATATTCGATTGGTATTGGTATGAAGATGGACCCTTTTTGAACGGTGCCCTCAATGAGGGTTACCTTAAGGCCCCAAACAACAAAGACATTCGTTTCGCCCTGATGTGGGCAAATCATGACTGGATCGACCTGCACCCTGCCAAGCTTAATAGCCCTGGGAAGGTACAGTTCCACGGAGGCGTTTCACGCAACGCTTTCGATGCAATGTGTCAGCGTGTCGTCGAACTCTTTCGACACCCCTCTTACCTCAAACTCGATGGAGAGCCTTACTTCTCCATCTACGAACTCTTTCGCTTTGTGGAGGGTATCGGGGGTCTCTCGCAGGCCGCGCTTGCGCTTGATGCACTCCGCGAGCGGGCCCGTGCGGCCGGCTTTCCCAATATCCACATCAACGCAGTCACATGGGGAGTGAAGCTTTTACCCGGGGAAGCGGGAGTCAAGAATTTTCCGCAGTTACTCCGGCAGCTGCGCATCGACAGTACTACTTCTTATGTATGGATCCATCATGCCCAGCTTTCAAACGCCTGCACTACGGAATATGCAGATATCCGCCGCCAGTACGAGACGTATCGGAGTCAGGCGTCTAACGAATTGGGTTGCATGTACTTCCCTAACGTAACTGTGGGATGGGATGCCACGCCTCGTACGTGTCAAACGGACAACTTCCGCGTAGGCGGCTATCCTTTCACATCCGTCGTCGTAAACAACTCGCCGGGGGCATTCGAAGAAGCACTTCATTCAGCAAAGCAGTTTGCACTCAGCCAGTTGCCAGCAGGTAAGCGCCTGGTCACTCTCAATTCGTGGAACGAGTGGACTGAAGGCAGTTATCTCGAGCCTGATGCTGCACGCGGTAGTGCGTACCTTGACGCAGTCCAAAAGGTATTTCGATCATCTTGATTTCTTTGTTTATAAGCCGAGTTCGGAATTGATCTGATTTACGGTCCCTAGAACCATCATTCGAACATTCCGCAAACATCGCCTACAACTCGATCGCATCCTGGGCAGATGTTGACGCTTTCCAATGAGCGTCCATCCTCGCTGCTCGCTTCCTTTGCACCCATGACTCTCCGAAGGTCGTTCAATTACATTGAGGTGAGCTAATTGAGGCCCTCACTTTCGTTTCGATTCAGGGTTTGCTCGATCAGTCGAGCGCAGGGTAGCTCCTGTAGAGGCATCGTCGAAAGTTTTTCTGAATCGTAGAGTTTGCCCCTTTCCGTGAGATGATCCACCAGCGTAACCAGGGGTTCTCGCATAGCTGCTGCAACTTCGTATTCAACGTGCAAAACGGAGCTGCTCAAGTCCCGTCTAAACCACTCGCGCAACTTCTAGTGACCGCAAACTCGCGGTGAGCGCTTTCTTGGATGCCGACCGTATCGCACGTTTGAGCTTGCTGAGGCGCATAGGACGCGTGCGTATGGCACAGAGGATTTGGACCGTCCATTTTCCCTGCAAGAGTTCGACAACCCGCTAAACCTGTCCTGTATAAGAGGTATCCATCGGGGAATGACGCAGCCTTTCTGAACTAATGAGAGGAGCGTCGTAACCAGAACTTAGTTGAGTAGGCCGTTAGGCGGCGCATTCATCGAATCGGCGCATGATTTCCCCGAGCTTGCATCCCAACAGGATGACAGAGCCCCACGTGTGCAGGGAACACCATAGAGTATGAGACGCTTGCGCGAACAGGCTGATTCAAACACCCCCAACTCCACGATGGCGTATACGTTCGCCGCGAGATAAGCGACCACCAAACAAATCACTAAGAGGGCTTGCATGTTCATATTGCTCCTTTACCGGCCCGCGCCCGACGTGTTGGTAGACGTCCGAGAACCGTTATCGCTTGGTTGCCAGGGTCATTTGGCCGAGGTGATAAGAAAGATGACCTGTTCGACGCAGTAAAACAGTGAAGCGATTGCGAGATGGTTCGCGTTTGAAATCTTCGTCCGATACAGAGGTATGCTTCTCTAGCCACTGCGAGGGGGAAAGCTTGTCAAATGAAAGGAGCAGAGCTTGATTCACATTCACCCATCTATGCTTCAGGTCTCCGCCTGAAAAGGCCTGTTGAACCGGCGAACGGTCCGGGCTTGTGAGGAATGCCTCGTGCATCTCCGGATAGAGCCGATCGCCGAATCCGAAAAGCGGAAAGAGTGCGTCATTGACCGCAGTGAGGTGGCCAAGCAGATAAATAAGCCTATTCCTGCCTGGACAGATCTCCCGAAGGAGCTCCTCGTCAGAGATATCACTAAAGAACTTGGTAGCGCGACCGACGTCTGACTTCCAAACGCTAAGGGTCAAATCAACTAATTGCTGATCGATATTCACTGTCTGTACCTCCACAAATGTCTGCATTCCTATACCTGCGTTGATAAACGATTGCTTGAAGACAAGGGGAAATGAAGGTGACTTTGGACGGGATCGCTACTCTTCAATAAGCGGTCTCGGAGTCACAAGAGGCCAAGGGTTCAAAGAAGTAGTGTTCTTGCGAACCCTTGACTTGCCAGCAGCAGTAACTGAGATCCTACAGATCCAGACGTCTCATTCATCTTTCATCAGGTTGATTCCTGAATGCGACGCCTAGCCCCTCGCTTGGAAACTCCCGAATAACCGCTTCACGTTCTTTTCTGACGCTTGGCCCTGCAGCGGCACGAATTCGACTCCAGCGTCGCCAGGGCCTTTTCCAATCGTGGCGATCTGGTGCCCGTTCTCTTCGGTAACAATGCGGAGTACTTCGTGCGCAACGTCATCCCCTGAAATGAATTCTTTGGGCAAAGACTGCAAAGAGCGTGTTCGCACAAGAGAATCAATGACCAATTCAGTAATCCAAGGTGTTGTCTCGGTTGCTTCTGCGATCAGAGATCTCGTCCAAGCCAGCTGTGCCACCACTGACACACCAAAGGCCGAAACGTTAGGAACTGCCTGCAATGCAAGGATGCCATTCAATTTGATGAAATGGGTGTCAGGTCCTAATGCCGGAATAAGGGTTTGAGTCAAACCCACATAAGGCAAAAACGTTTCCTGGACGACTCGTTGAACTTCGTCTATTGGGACCTCCAAGGAGCGGGGACCCTGCCAAAATGTTCCAACTGAGCAGACCGCTGCTCGCAAAGCGCCTTCTTTGTTTATGGCGGCAGCAAGAGTCTTCAGACCTTGAGGGGTGCTGACGTCCGTTTCCAGCGGAATGAGTTCGCCGGTAGAGACGTTTGTAAGAGATGAGTCCAAGGCTTTCAACTTCTCTTTGGAACGCGAAGGAACAAGCACTCGTGCACCCTGCTGCAAAAACATTCGAGTAATTCGTTCCCCGATTTCACCTGCTCCGCCCGCAACAACAACCAGCTTGTTTCCTAAGTCATTTTGGGTTTGCGTCATGAACTTCTCCACATAGAGCTTGTTGTTTCTGCGGACGACTTCTCGTCCGCAGCTCATCTTCCCGAACAGTCAGTGGCTCAGAGTTGAGACCATCCGCCGTCTACCGGAATTTCGAATCCCGTCGTGAAGGTTGCGTCTATTGCCAGGAATGCTACCGCTTTGGCAATTTCTTCGGGCGTCCCGAGACGCTTCATCGGAACGCTTTCCGCCATTTGAACGTAGACCTGATCCTTTGCTTCCTTCGGCATTCCCACCTTCTGGAGTATGTCTGTCTCCCCGATTGGACCCGGGCACACCGCATTCACACGGATTCCGCGGGGCAACAACTCACTGGCAAGGCTGCGAGTCATGGAACGGAGTGCTGCTTTAGCGGCGCCGTAAGCGCTTAAGGCTGGCACAGCCTTCATGTTGGCCAACGAAGTGGTAAAGATCACCGAGCTTCCTTGCGACATGAGCGGCACCACTTTCTGGACGATGAAGTAGGGACCCTTCGCGTTCAGGTTGAGCATCTCGTCATAGATTCCCTCAGTCACCTGCTCGAACGGGACAAAGTGACCGTATCCCGCGTTGACGAACAACACATCGAGCTTGCCGAAGGTCTCTTTGACCTTCGCCGCCAAGGCATCCATATCGGGAAACGAGGTCGCGTCGCTGCGGACTACTATAGCGTTATCGCCGAGCTCGGCTTGAGCCGACTTGATCGTTGCTGCGGCGCGGCCAGTCACGATGACGTGGGCACCTTCGTTGATGAATAATTTGGCAGTCGCCAAGCCGATGCCTGCAGTTCCGCCAGTGATAAGTGCTGTTTTTCCCTTGAATCGGTCCATGTTGTCTCCTATGTGATGGGTTTCGAGCGATTACGTACGTTTGAGTACGATAAGCGCGTTAGCGATGCAAAGTATTTTCATACTCAGTAGGAAGGGCTGTTTCCAAATCGGCGAGGATTTATTTGATCCCGCGAAGTCGGCGAACAAAGGCTGCCACGCCTGGAGCGACAACCTCGGGTGCCTCCTCAGGGATATAGTGATTGCCTTCCACTTGCATTTCTTCTTGATGGGAGAAGGTCCGGCAGAAAGCAACCTGCTTTGGATTGGAGTCAAGTATGCCGGGCGTTGCGTGGAAATAGAGCTTGGGGATAGGGGTCGTCGCCAACCAGCGCGAATAGTCCTTGACCGCCTCAAACACATCTGCTGGTTCTCCCGCAATCGGGAGCTGACGCGGCCAGCTCAAGGTCGGCCGCCGGTCCTCCCCCGGGTTCAGGAAGGGTTTACGATATTCCGTTTTGACTGCATCCGAGAGGGGGCGTTGGATGGTTCCGAAGAGCACCTGCTCAACGAAGACATTCTGCTGCAGGACCATCGCATCGCCAGCCGGAGAACGCATCGCCTCGAAGGCAGGACGTACGGCCTCGTTGAAGTCACTCCACTCGAGCGGCATCACGATCGATTCCATATAGGCGATACCCTGTACCTGATCGGCATGCTTGCTTGCATAGTCGAAGCCAAGTGCCGAACCCCAGTCGTGGACGACGAATATGACCTTGTCACCGAGATCAAGCTGATCCCAAAGGGCATGCATGAAGCTGCGCTGTTCGAAGTAGCCGTAACTGTCAGGACCGGAGTTGGGGAGCTTATCCGAATCTCCTTGGCCGATTAGGTCGCAGGCAATGAGCCGACCTAGCCCTCGGCACGCCGGCATGATGTTGCGCCAGAGGTACGACGAGGTCGGATTACCGTGGGAAAAGACGATGGCAGGGCCTTCGCCCTCGTCGATATAGGCCATTCGTTGACCATTGACGGTCGCAAACTTCTTTTCAGCGAAGGGGGTGTCACTCAGGTTCATTTTTGGGGTCCTTTCAGAGCTTGATTCTTTGCTTCGATTTAGGCTGGGGCTAAGGTAAGTCCACGCCGGAGACGTTAACGACGGCTTCCCACGCGGCCTCTTTGTTCGCACGATCGTGAAGGTGCGGTTGCTGCATCGCCTCCAGTGGGCCAGTGAACTTTTTGGGTGGCGATGCGAAGAATTGGCCCGATACGTCGTTTCCGAAATCCAATGCCTGGAGGTATCGACGGGCCGCGGTCTCAGGGGTATGTGACATACCCGGTATGAGCTTCGCCATGGGCACCAACACCCACTTGAATGCCGAGCCGGCGTTTCGTATTCCCAGTGTGTCGGGGGTGGAACCTGGTGAAATTGCATAAACCGCCATGCCGGAAGGCAACCTGCGAGCTAGCGCCGCAGCCCACCATGCAACGAATATTTTCACGTCAGAGTGCGCCCGGTTGGGCTCGTATTTCAGGTTCGGTCCATTGCGCAGCATCGCTTCCACTGCGGCGCTTCTGTCACCGCGGTATTGTTTGGCTGCAAGCGCCGCGACATCCGTGTAACTGAAAAAGGGTATGTCTCCTCGGGCAACCTCCGAGCCAGCGATGACAATTCGCGCATCTGGGCTTAGGAGCTTGGCGCGAAGTAGGCGGATGGTTAGTCGATGATGGCCGATCAACGGGGCAAAGGTCGCCTCAATGCCCTCCGCCGTGAGCACACGTTCTTTAGCTCCGATCCATCCGGCGTTCAGCAGGAGGAAATCGATCTGCCGACCATGTGTGGCGAGTCCAGCGAGTACGGCCGTAACGCTGGTCGGCGAATCGAGATCCAATTCCAGCGGCGTGAACACTTGCGACTTGAACCCAACCGCGAGTCGAGTTGCGGCTTCCTGGGCCCTGGCCAGAGTGCGCCCTGTCACGATGACCTGGTGGAAACCCTTAGCAGCAAGTATGCTTGCTGCCGCGTAACCGACCCCGGAGGTGGCGCCGGTGACGAGAGCGATCGAATGTTCCATGGACGGCGTCTCCGTGTCGAAACGAGTGTCCGCGGTCTTTAGGTCGCGGCTGATTCGTCTTGAAGTATTACAGACGCGAGAGTACGATATTGCTAACGACAATGCAAGGAGTTTCGTACGCGATGGTATCTAATACTGAAAAGCGTCCTCCGGGCCGTCCAAAAAGCTTCATTCCTGACGAGGCACTTGATCGGGCCGTCGAGATGTTTTGGGAGCACGGGTATGAAGGAGTTGACGTGGATCGGATCGCGCGCGCCGTCAACGTCACCAAACCTGCGCTCTACCGGGCCTTCGGCGACAAACCCACACTTCTCGTCAAGGCGGTCGAGCGCTATGCGATGACGTACATAGCCCCGAGAATGGCCGCCTTCGAAGCGGAACCGGATATCCGTAAAGCCGTGGCTGCTTTTTGCGAGGCAACCGTGAAATCCGCTGCTGATGAAGCTTGCGGGGGCTGCATGATGGCCGCCGCTACGCTTGGACATTCAGAGAGAGTCGATGAGATCCGTGAGCGTGCCGCAAGCGGCCTCTCCGCATCCGCTGAGATCTTCGCGAAACGGTTCGAAAAGGAGATGAGGGCGGGTAGGTTGACCCGCACACCCTCTGCCAAAGTGCGAGGTCGCGCGCTCGTCGACTTGATGCAAGGTTTGCAGCTCCGAGCTAGAGCTGGAATTTCCCGCGAGCTGTTGCTGCAAGATGCGCGGAGTTATACGGCGCTGATTGTTGGTGAATAAGTCGTTCGATCGCGAAGCTGGTGAGTCTGTATGCACGCGTTTTAGAGCGTGCATGTCTCCGCTTCGAGCGAGCGGGGGCAGAGCGAGTCTTTGCGTTTTGGGCCACGGTAGTGTGCACCCGCATGACTTCCGTCTTCGGGCGTTCTCTTGACCTGGCGTAACTAGTGAGCGGCTAAATGATTCTGGCTTCCGATTGCAGAAAACATGCCAGCGTCAAATGGTCCGTTTTGAGGAACAGCGCAAGTCGTCCATGCCTGTTCGGTGTAATGCAACCTTCGGAGGAAAAATGAAAGCGATGAAGCGGATTGCAGTAGCGGTGAGTTTAGTTGTCATCTCTACGATGGCACCAGCATTGGAAGCGCAGCAGGGCGTCGGGAAAGTTGCCTCAGGGGCGGTGGTTGCTCCGGCCGAGGCGCTAAATTCGCTGTTGAAGATGACCGAAAGTCAGATGATAAGCCTGGTGAAGGCATTGCCGGCCGACAAGTACGGTTTTGCTCCGAGCGCAGCGATTTTTGCACCCGGGCAACAGATTGACTTCACAGGTGTCCGCACGTTTGGGGGCTTGGTCATTCACGTCGCGCAGGCAAACTTCGCTTTGGGCTCGCGTGTGAGTGGGGTCAAACCCGACATCGATCCAACCACGCTTGCGAAGTTGTCAAGCAAGGATGAGATTGTTGCTGCCCTTGAGGCTTCATTCGCTTTCGATCACAAGGCGATTGGAACGCTCACGACCGAAAATGCCTTTGAAAGTGTAGGCGGACCGTTCACCCGCTCCACTCAAGCTGCATTCATCGCGGTGCATGCGTCCGATGAGTACGGGCAGATGGTGGAGTATCTGCGCATGAACGGCATTGTCCCTCCCGCAAGCGTGAAATAAATCAAGATCCTCGAAGGTTCACTTACGCCGCGTCAGAGAAACCTCTCCGACGCGCGGCAGCCGTTTGAACGTCGTTCAAACCTCCAAGGGAAATCATCCCGGTGTTTCGACGGCAAACTTTCGTCTGTTCCAAGCAGCCATGCCGCCATCCATGCTCTCGACTCTGGAAAATCCATTCTTTGCCAGCCCACTTGCTGCGACGCTTGATCGATACCCGCTGCCGCACACGCAGACGATCGGACGGTCCCTCGGAAGTCCCTGGCCTTGCTGAGGCAGGTCGCCGAGCATGATGTGCGTCGCGCCCGCGATATGGCCCGTCCTCCATTCAGCGTCACTGCGAACATCGAGCACCAAAGTGTCTTGTGAGCGATCTCGAACATCTTCGGTGGACAGTTGAGTTGTTCGCGCGAACGACAGGCCCGAATTGATCCAGGAAGAAATACCCGCTTTTAGGTAGCCCACGATGTTGTCCAACCCAACTCGAACAAGTCCCCGGCGGGATTCCTCGTCATCGCCTTGGTCACTGACCAGCACGATCCTGCTCTTGGAACCGAGGAGCCAACCCGCCCAAAGGGAAAGGTTCTGACCCGCCCCGATGTTGATTGAGCCTGGGATGTGAGCTCCGCCAAATGCCTCGGGCCGCCGAAGGTCAAGCACCATCACGTCACGGTCTGCCGCCAACGCCTTAACGTCCGACGGAGAAAGAGCAACCGCTCCCGGAACCGCTTCGAAGGCCTCGGCTCCTCGCGCATTCAGCTCTTTCATTCGCGGGTAGTACGTTGGCATCGGCGGAAAGCTGCGAAGGATCTCGGCGACAAACGCTTCTTTGGGTAGTTCGAACAACGGATTCGTCCGGCGTTCATAGCCCAGAGTGGATTCAGCACGGTCACTCATACCCGCACCGCAGAGCGATCCTGCGCCGTGCCCCGGATAGACCTGGACGCTGTCGGGAAGAGCTTCGATGCGAGTGTGCATACTTCGGAAGAGTTCGTGGGCCAGCCCCCGTTTGGCTTCCTCGCCGAGCAAGTCCGGCCTACCTACAGAGCCCACGAAGAGGAAGTCGCCGGAAAAGATTGCAAGCGGCTCCTTTTCGCTGCGCTGCGTGTCGTAAAGAACGAAGGAAAGATGTTCTGGAGTGTGTCCGGGAGTGTGCAGTGCCTCTAAACGAACAGTCCCCACCTGTACGTGGTCACCATTCCGGAGCGACCGATGGGGCATGCCGTATTGATAGTGTTCGCCCTTGTCATATCCGCTCAACGCCAGTTCTGCTCCAGTCGCTTCTGCGAGCGCCCTCGCTCCCGACGCGAAGTCCGCGTGGATGTGCGTCTCCACAATGGACGAGAGAGTAAGACTGCGCTCTTCAAGGAAACGCAGATAGCGATCTGTATCGCGCATTGGATCGACGACGACGCTTCGACCTTCCGAAGTGATGATGTACGAGTATTGCGCCAGTCCTGGAATTTCAAAACGGTCGATCGTCATGCTTTCTTCTTCTCCTTGAGGATTCCACGGAAATCCTCGAACTCACGTTGGCTCTTCTTTGCTTCGCTCCGGCAGACTAATTCGCAGAGCTTGAACACCACGGGATCGTCGATGCAGTAGAGGACAGACGTTCCTTCGCGCCTGCGGGCTACCAACCCTGCATCATGCAAGAGCGCTAGATGTTTCGATACATTGGGCTGATTGCCATCGAGCGCCTCAACCAGCTCATTCACCGTCTTCTCGCCAGTTTCGAGTTGCTGCAGAAGTCGGAGTCGAAAGGGCTCGCCGAGAACGCGAAAGCGCTTCGCTACGACCTCAAGCATTTTGTCTGTCATGTCAGGTCCAGCCATTAACATGATAATATCACCATATGGCAATATGGTCAATATCTAAGAATAAAGGAGAACATGATGCAAGAGACAATCATTGATGTACGGGAATATCCGGAATTCGCCGCAGGCCACATTCAAGGCGCCACTCTTGTGCCCCTAGCGACCGTTGCGGAAACCAGCCGGGGATGGGAGAAGTCAAATCCCCTCACTCTTGTCTGCAAGAGCGGTCGGCGGGCCGAGCAGGCGCGACAGAAGCTCGACCGCCTCGGCTTCACATCTCTCACCGTCCTTCCGGGCGGCATGGACGCGTGGAGCGCAGCCGGTAAGCCCGTCGTCAAAGAGACGCGTCAACCTTGGGCGATGGAGCGACAGGTACGTACTGCGGCCGGAGGCCTTGTGTTGGTAAGCATGGTCCTGGGAGTGACGATGTCGCGCTACTTTCTGATTGGCGCAACACTCATTGGTGTGGGTCTTGTCTACACGGGCATCAGCAACTCCTGCATGATGACGTCCGTCCTTAGTCGCATGCCGTGGAATAAGGCGCGGGCATGACTCCCGTTTCTATCGCAGGTGGTTTGTTGCTTGGCGCGATCATCGGCATCATCTCCGGCCTGATTGGAATCGGAGGTGGCGCATTTCTGATTCCAGCCTTGATCTACTTCTACGGAATGTCGCAGATCAAGGCACAGGGGACCTCGATTGCAACCCTGCTGCTTCCGATAGGTGGGTTTGCGTTCTGGACCTACTACAAAGCCGGCCACGTAGACCTTAGGCTCGCACTGCTGGTAGCAGCGGGCTTTGCGATTGGCGGCTGGGTCGGCGGCGCCTGGGCACAACATCTTTCGCCCCTTGTTCTACGCCGTGGATTCGCAGGATTGTTGATTGTCTTAGCAGCAAAACTACTCGTAACCGAGTGACGAACACCAGCGACCCAATCATGCTGACTTAAAACGTGCCAGTGGATAAGAGAGAACTGGACAGGGAGAGTCTATGGGAAGGGGCAAGAACTACTAGCCTGAGCAGGTAGACGAGGATCGTGTTGAGCGCGTCAGGCGTCGCGAGAGGCTGAAAGTTCCACAGAAGCAGAAGCCAAGGGGTTAGGTTGTGGCTCAACGATGGTTCATGTGTGCGGATCCGCCCAAAACGGGGGAGTCATGCGTTGAGCTACGACTTCGTCAGCGTACGGAAGCAAAAATGGCCGAAGCGTACGGCTTCTCACCGTGATCGAGAACACATGCGAGAGAGCCTGCGGGTGCCGCTCGCCCCCCTCTAGGGTTATCTCTTCGCTGGCCGATGGGATGGTGTTGAGGGGCGTGCCGGAACATCTTCGCTCGGATACATGGGGCATGGAGAGGGGAAACCGCTACGCTTCCCTCTCTCCACACCCCCGGCGGGGGCTACTTAAAATCAGAAATAGCTCCGATACCCTAACTATTCCACCGACACAAATGCTCAGAGTTGAGGCTCGAGAGCTTGAACAATTCGACCTGCGAAACGGTGGAAACGAAAGTATCCATCAGTCCAATCGTTGGACGATTGGGCAATTGATAGAGAAGCCGGCACTACCAAACGCTGCTCCTCCCGGCCCGGTCAAAAGGCCATCCCGGACGAATGTCAGGATTTGAAACTCCTCTCGAAGCTGGCCACGGAAGCCACGATTGATCGCATCGTCGGTCCACTCATAAAGGTTTGCGTCCCAGGCAGGACTGTAATCCAGCGCAATTGTCGGAATGCCGCCCAGAACATTATTGGGCCGATATCCGTCAGCGAGATCTGCGGAAAGCCCTTGGCGCAGAGGGTTATTGCACTCCTGTGACTCAGGACCGTTCGTAGCGATGAAGATCCTCTCGATCGGGCTTGCGAAACTGTCATCGTTACCCAGCACCAACTTACTCATCAAGGGTGCGTATGTGTTGTGTTCAACCGAAGCGGCAAGAGGAATACTTGCATCCATCGACATGTACCAGACCGGTCTACCGAAACTGAAACCATTGATCAGATTGATGGTCACGGTCATGTTTATCGGATCGATGGCAACGACCTGATCGTGCACCTTGGAATAATCGACGTTTCCACTCGGGAAGTTGATCTGGTTAGCATCCACATCAAATGCAACCATTGGAGCGTTGTAGACGACGTTGCCGGCGTTGGTGATAGTCACGAAGGGGCTATAGTTCTTGTCTCCCACTGCTCCCGGCGTAAAGGACTTTGGTGGGAATTCCTGACCGGCAGGTCCCGGAACGATATTGCGTTGGGGTTTGAAATCTACCGTTCCCTTATCGAATACGATATCGCCATTGCCGTCGAGTTCTCCGCTTCGCGCGGCATTCTCTGCAAAGCCCAACTTCGCTGAATAGTTCAAGCCAAGTTCATTCGCGATGCCCTGATCGGAGACGTCTGTGAGGACGTACCAAATCTTTTTCTTGGTTCCTTTGAGCGTTCCTACGTACAGAGGTATCGTGATCGTCCCATTCGTTGCGTCGACGGTTCCCGAGTTAAGGAGTTGAACCGGTCCGACCAAGCTCGGATTGACTGTGGAAGGAGATGGCCCAAAGTACGACAAACCAACAGCAGCACCGGTAGAGGCGGGTGCAGGAAAGAGATTGCATCCAGGTCCTGGTCCAATCGGCCCAGGGCCCGGGCCCTGTTCTGAGTTGAAGCCGGATGAAGTTCCTGCGACCGACAAGGCAGCATCCGTCCTAGCTAACGCTTTCGCGGTTGGTCGCTTTGCGAGGCGATGAGCAGCCATCACTTCGGGTGACACCTGGGGCTTGGCTGACACTGCGACTTGTGCAGAACCTGTTGATGTTACGAGAGTAGTCAACATCGCCGCGCCGGCTAAGATGAATGCCTTTGTGCAAGAAAATAGGTATGAACGAACAGAATTCACATTCTGTTCTTTGCCAAACCGAATGGAAGTGCTGTGTGCTTGGACCATTGTCGAGCTCCTGAGGGAATTCGCGACGAGGTGTTCGGAAAAGATGCGCCTGAGGCCGCGTGACAGTGAGAGCTAGCAGCGATGGATTCGGTTACAACAATAAATATGTCGACCATGGTCATGACCTGACTAGGGTGATGTAAGTTCCAAGTCGATTCGTGCATAAAGACGTTTACTGAATCCAGCCGGCAACTCGAACACACGGCCATCATGGGGGCCCCTCCTGTTAAGCGCACTGAATTGCCGAAGCGAGTTGCGCTCCTTGCGTGAGGTCTGACTCAAATCGCAAATGAAGTCTTCGAGATCGTAGAAGTTCGCCTAAGCTCTTCGAGATAACCCGACGACGTCGCCCATTGCGAGATGCCGGGATGTGCAGTTATGCCTGTAAAGCCCTATCGACTAGCTTCAACCTCGCCGCTCTAGTTCCTGATGCGAACATCAGGCATGCTGGCTTCGACTAGCTATATCGAACGTTGAGGCCCGGGATCGAGCCGCTACGATCGCCGAGCGCAGTTTGATGGCTTGGAATCGACGCTTGAATAGATCTTTTCTCTTAATATTTTGGGAACCCTTCCGGAGTTCTCATCAACGTGCTTCGCAAGGAGCATCAATATACAGGTGCAACGCTTCAATCGACTTCAGAAACCTGTTCCGGGTTTTCGTGACTCTATGCGCAGACTCATCGGAACAGCTTTGTTCGCCGAAACGCCCATTGTCGGGGCCGAGGCCGCTGACTTAACAATTCGACCCTACGGGAAGGACCGTACAGATGTCGCAGGAAGTGCATGGGCACAACTTGTTGCTGCGAGACTTCTCAGGCTATCAATGCCTGTACGGCGTTAACAGGTTCACGACATCGCTGGACATACAGCCGAGTTTGCCGCTAAGAATGTTGAGGTTCTCCTTGTCGAACCTGGATCCACACGCCAAAGAGGCTATTGGGGGCGCTCTTCTGCATGATGGCCAACATTCGAATCCGTCAGCGAACAAAGAACGTCTTCGCGAAACGACGAAACCAACGACAAAACCAATCCTCAGAAAACGCGGGTTGAAATGGTCGCCCCGTATCAGGCCGAGGCATTCATCCAAACTGTTTTAGCGACCTATGTCGGGTTCGTTCTGGAAACGTCCGCCTTGTCAACGTTGTGAGCTGTGCGACCGACGACGGCTCTAGATCGCATGGACAGAAACAAGCCAACGCCGAAGCTGCCGTGAAACGCGTGAAAAAACGACGTCGGTCGACATTGTTGTACGTCAAGGGCTACAGGGCCACAGGCAGATTGCCTTGTCGCTGGGACTTCTTCTCTCCTACGCTTGTATCGCTGGAAGGAATCTATGACCCTGCGCCTCGACCTTAGCAAACACGCTCGCGAAATACCTAGTGTGGAACGGAAAAACCGCGTACGTCGTCATAGCGCATGGCCAATCCCCATCCGTATTTTGTTCGAGACTTGCCGTCGTCGTGAACGGAGTCATGCAGCGCAATGACGATCTCGTTGTGACCTCGATGGAGTGGGATGGAAAACGATCCATTCTGAAGGGAGAGACGGCCGTCAGGAGCGCGTCGCTCTGAGTCCGGGTAGTAGAAATTCTTGCCGGAGGTAATCAAGGCTCCGTTCACGAATATCCAGGCCTGGCCCAACCAACCCAGCGAGACTCGTTTGCTCTGGTCCTGATCGGAATCAATGGAGGTCTTTACCCAGGTCAGGGCCGACGGTTCTTCGGAAGCATGGAATTGTCGATTCAGGTTGAGAATGCCAAAGCGTTCGGAACGAAGGTGTTTCCATGCTTTGGGGTGTTGCGGTCGCTCGGCGTAAGTAGGAGCCAATCCGTAGTGCAGAGGTGTCAATGGGCCTAACGACCAATCATGAACGATACCCACCGAATTCCCCATGCTGTCGGGAAGCGGAACCGGCGACAATCCATCCGTCTTACCAGGTGCGACCGTTAGATTGGCAAAGGCGGCAGGGCCGTGTAATTCTAAACCGCCCGCCTGGGTGCCCCCGAGGAGTTCGCCGACTGAGAGCGTAGGTTGGATCGAGTCGTTGATAAAGACGTTCATACGCTTGCCTGAAACGATCAGGCGCACATGATTCCAGCCGTCGGGTAAAACGCCCGCACGCGACTGGTATTCAGGATAGACATTCCAGAGCAGGAATCCATTGATCACGGGACTGTATTGAATGCAGTCGTTCTCCGCCCTGCAGTCCGGAAAACTCCGGATGTAGAACTCCTCTCCGTTCTGCGGGTCGCGCATTCGAAACCGGATGCCGGGTATGTCCTCAGCCAACGGCTTCATATCGAAGTCGATGGTTCCGTCGCGAAAGGTGAAGTCATTGAGAGCAAGATCGCCCGATTTCAGAACGATGATTCCGTCGGGGAAACCTTCTTGTGACATATAGTGCACGTCGGGCTTGCCACTGACAGGACGCCAGTGACCTGAGGTCATCGGAATGGTTTGGGTTGTTCCAACCTTTGGTTCTGCCGCTGGAAGAGAGTGTGGCAATGAGCAGCAAATGGTTGCTGTCAGTAACCAAATTTGTAATCGATGCATTCTTGTCCTTTGTCTATTTCGCTTTCGAGCCCTGCGCATTGCGGTCAACTTGCAAAGCTAGATGTTGATGAGAAACGGGGGGCCATGCTGCCTTCCCCGACTTCGCTCGGTCGCTTGGTAAACGATCCAGTCGCGATGGAACCGGACCCTGAGTCACGCAGCGAAGTGGCGTGGCTCATCTCGCGTGCAGAACTATACGTGACTCAATGATGTCGAGCGATCGTTGCTTCCTTCCGTTTCCGCGGATGACTGTCTCTCTTGAAAGCCATCCTCAGTCGCACGGCCTTCGGGCTGCGTGCGCAGAGAGCTGCGGCTAGACATGAGAGGCATGAGCTGAACAAAAGTTACCGAGATCGAGAACAAATTTTATAGCCGTGAAGAACTCATGAACGTGAGCAACTGCTCACAGGGCTGTTGCTGGAGGTTACACATGTGGCCGCGTCCGCCAAGGCGTCAGCGCGTGTCGGCGCACTGCTGTCGATGAATCAGGCCGAAAGTAGCCGTGCCAGTGTGGGTGTGGGCAGCGACTTCGTGATCGCGCGACTGATGGATCTGACTCTTGTGGAGGTTCTCCGCACGCTCAACCCAAGCGTTAAGGCTGGCAGGCTGGTATGTTGGAGGGGCTGACCGATCCAGTCATATCGCGCGCGCTAATGGCGCTGTATGGGGATGTAGCGTGGCAGTGGACGACGGAGATGCTGGCGCGCCAGTGTGGCAGGTCGAGGTCGGCACTGGTCGAGCGATTTGCACGAGCCGTTGGGTACGGGCCGATTGCCTATCTGTGCAGACGTGGACGCTTTCCTTTGAGCGTCGATTCTAGCTGCGCGCTCCCTTTGCGCCATAACTCTCCGTAGGGTCCTTTAATTACAGTAAGGGGAGCTAATCGGGACCCTGACTTGCGGTTCGATTCAGTGTTTGGTCGATCAGCCGAGTGGGCGGTAACTCGTGTACCCTGCAGCACCGCCTCCGTAGATGGTCGTCGGGTCAGGCTCATTCAGAGTGGCTCCGAGTTGCAGTCGCCTCGGCAGATCCGGATTGGCTATGAATGGGCGTCCATATGCGATCGCATCGGCATGACCGCTTCGTATCGCTTCCTCCCCTTTGGGCCCGTCGTAGCCGCCATTCACAATGTAGAGACCTTTCCAAATCTCTCTTAGGCGTTTCGAAAGTGCGAGAGCCTCTTCGGCGCTTCCTTTGCTGTCCTGCGCCCTTTCAACGACATGAAGGTATCCAAGCCCGAGGTCATTGAGTCTTTCAACCGCGAAGGAGAATGTTTCAGTCGGGCTGTCATCCCACATGTCGTTGAAGTCAACCGTCGGAGAGATGCGAACACCGACCCGGTCCATATCCCAGGCGCTGAGCACCTGCTCAACCGCCTCTGTGAGGAAGCGGACACGGTTCGAAGCAACACCTCCGTAGACATCAGTACGATGATTTGTTCCGGTGCGTAGAAATTGATCGGTCAAGTATCCATTGGCGGCATGAAGCTCGACTCCATCGAATCCGGCTTCCTTTGCGTTAGCCGCTGCTAGGCGATATTCGGCGAGGGTCTGTTTGATCCCGTTGGCCGTCAAAGCAACCGGCTCTGAAACCTGTGCGGGCCCCGTGGCGATATGTGTGTGTGCATTGGCGCGGATAAGAGACGGTGCAAGGGGTTGCGCATGGTTTGGCAGCAAGGACGTGTGAGAGATTCGTCCGACATGCCACAGCTGAAGGAAGATCCGGCCTCCACTGTTGTGAACAGCCTCCACGATTCGGCTCCACTCTCGCACCTGTTCAGGAGAATGGATTCCTGGAGTGTTGATGTAGCCTTTGCCCATGGGCGAAATTTGCGTCGCCTCGGTAACGATGAGTCCCGCTGAAGCCCGTTGCGAGTAATAAGTCGCTGCAAGTTCGCTCGGCACGCCATCTGCATGCGCGCGGATACGAGTCATAGGCGCCATGAAAACGCGGTTCGCCAGGACCAAAGATCCTAGCTGAACGGGTTCAAAGAGATTTGCCATTGGTACTCCTGTAGGTGTTTGTCGTTGGCTGCCGGGAGAAGCTTTGCATCAATAGCTCATGTTCGGGCAACGCACTAACGCTATGATCTGAGCGGAATTCAGAAGGTTTCGAGCCCGGTTAGTGAGCCGGCGTATCGCGAGCTATCTCTGTTTGCCGCTGCTTCCAAACATCAAACGCAGTCAACAATCCGAGTACGAGAACTGTGACGGGGATCACGGGCGTTTTAATACCTAGGGGCAGAACACCTGCAGGCACGCCGGGCTGTAGGTGCACATAGATCGCCACGCCCATCTGAGTAAACAGGATCAAGCACGCGATCAGCAGAATGTCATCTTTGCGTTTTGCACCTAACGATCTCCAAAACCATGGCAGCACGAAGAGTATCCCGCCGGCCATCTCCGTCACTTTGCCCGCAAGAATCGCCTCATGGGGAAGATGGCTCAGTTGTATCTGGACATCGAACCATCCGCTGATGGGTCGGAAGAACTTAAGGCAGCCGAACATGAACATCCACACTCCGAGGAGTAACGACAGAACTTTGCTTAGGCGGGTAGACATTTATTCTCCATTCGAATTGTTGACTCCAGTAACGAGGGCAAGAAGTCGAGGTGATGCCTTGCGTCCGCTCGTCACGTCAACGACGCACGATAAGACAGACAGGTCTGTCTTATCGTGCGTAAAGAGAGTATAGACAGACCTGTCTGTCCTCTGTCAAGATCATTTCATGAGCGTGGGAAACAAACCCGATCCGAGAGAGCGGATTCTCGCCGTAGCGGACCGTCTCTTCTATGCAGAGGGGGTTCGCGCCACCGGAACGGAGAAGATCATGACCATCGCGGAGGTGGCGAAGGCTACGTTCTACCGGCATTTTGAAAGTAAGGACGCCCTCGTACTTGCCTACCTCGAAAACCGCGATCGAGCTCTTTGGGACTACCTCTCTAAACCGAAGGCACCGAGAGATGTACACGAGGCTCTGGACAAGTTCGAACAGTATGCGAACTGGCCAGAAGTCATCGGGTGCCCCTTTCTTCGTATCGCGTCCGAGTTCCCAGACACGTCACATCCGTTCCATCGCCTTGCGATCGAACATCAGGACAAGATCCTTCAGTACTTTTCCGATTTGCTCAAGCCCTACCCCATCGACAGGGCTACAGCAGCTGCAGCGATCCTGAGCGTCATCGACGGAGCACTTTCCACACGAATGCTCTACGGAACTTCAAGAAAGATTCCACTCCGTTCGGTTGCCGAGGCGGTCCTTGCTAGCTTTCAGAGCGCGTGAACTGAACAGCTATATAGGGCGTTCGCTGATCGTTAGTGAAAGCCAAAGCAGATTAGGGAGAACTGTTGCTAATGAAGAACCAGTTGCTTGAGGACACCATGCCTATTGATAGCCGCCAGCCGAATGACATGAAGAGCAAGTCGTGGGCCATTGGACTCACAAGCCTGTTTTTCATCTTGCTCCAAAGCGCGTGTACAGCCTTCATGGCGCTCAGCGGCCTAAGGCTTGTCATTGGCATCGGCTCCTTGGCCGCTGCGACAGCCGGCACGGGTTGGCTCGCCTCAATTCATGGCGCGGCGATTCGCATCCCGATGGAAATCATCGCCATTGCAGGGTCAGTGATAAACCTCTATGCAATCTGGCGAGTACGATCGTTGCGCGCCAGGCCATCTTCTCAGTGGAGAGTTGTACCCGTGACTGCCGATAAGAAGCGTGCTGAGTCAATCCAAATAGCCATTGCTTTTGCCACCCTGCTGTTGGTGGCGGTGGAATGGGCGATCCACATCCACTTGCACCATTCCATCTAGGCGCGGTAACCAGACAATTTTCTCGCCGCCGCGAGATCTGGCGATCACCCGGCGCACAAGCACGAGCTAGATACGCGATGTCGTGGACGTTATGCGCATGGTGTATCGAAGTAAATCTGAAATCCCGGGATCGAGAACTGTTACAGCATGTCTTCGAGAATGCATTCAGGGCGGTCTCCAAGATCCGCCCTGAATAGCGTTAGGAGTTCTTTTAGAGAGCTGCGATGCCATTGAAACCGACCGTCTTCGGCAGCCCGTCTATCTCCCCAAGCGGATTAACCGTTCCGTCGGAATTGATGCTAAAAACGCTGACAGCTCCAGATCCAGAATCGAGGGTGAACAGATACTTACCGTCACCACCGGTCGTCACATCGAGGTTGGTGGTGCCTTGACGAAGCGTGCTGACGATCGTACTGGCGACCGGAGTCAACGATCCGTTCGTGGCGATGGTGAAGCCTGCGACACTCGATGTGGCAGAGTTGTCGACGTACACCCAGCGGCTATTCGGAGTGATGGCATTCCAGCAGTTGCCGTTTCCATAGGTGGGGAGGCTTTGCGTGATCGCGGCGAGCGTCCCATCTGGCTTGATCGTGTAGGAGGAGATGCTTGACGTATCAGTACCACTGTTTGGTTGATTTTCCGAGACGATGAGTTGACCGCGGGGAGTGAATACAGTGGCGAAGACGCCGGGTGTCACGCTCTTGTTGTTCACAACGGTGCCCAATGTTCCGTCCGGATGGATTGGAAACACGTCGATGCTATTGGAGGCTTTCTCAATCACGACGAGCCATTGGCCGTTCGGGCTCACCGAGATGGACGAAGCCCCTGAATTCGTTCCGGTCAAGAAAACCTTCGAATTGCGGACTTCACGGAGCCTGCCAAGTTCGTCCGCCCTAAACACGTCCACGGCGCCTGCTCCGCCGGCATCAAGAACGTAGACGTTATGGTTATGTTCGGCGACTGCAACTGGGAAAGCGCCACCGGAAGATTCTTTCCCGACGAAAACAGGCAGACCTTCCAGCAGGTGAAAGCTTGAGACAGTACCGCTGGCTGAGTTCACAGCGAAGAGCAGGTCGTGGTCTCCGCTGAGAACTAAAGACCCCTGCGACTGAAGCGGATCTGTTGTTCCACCGCTTCCACGCCCGTCAGTAGCCGTCCGAGTCTTGAGAACATACTGCCCGTTGTAGCTTCGCTGGTACGTGAGGACTTCGTTTCTTGCATTGTCATTGGTCATGACGAACACTGAGCTTCCGTTGCCTTGGAAGCTATCGGCTGCGTAGGTGGGAGTGGCAATTGCTCCGATGGACAGAGCTATAGTCAGAAGACCGGGGGCGGACTTGAACATCGTGTTGACTCCTAGGGGACTGTTCTGCGCAGTGGAGTCTTCGTCGCTTGCAAGCACGGCAAGTGTCAGAGAACTCCGTAATTTCTGCGCAACAGTAGGAACGACGAACGATAGAAAGGTTACAAGGCTAAAGAGGACGCACCCAAGAGAAGAATCCGCTCCACTCCTGCGTCAGCCTCTCACTTGGTCGACGTCAGTTCCGAATCGATCCGCGCATGGAGCCGCTCACTAAAACCAACTGGCAGCTCAAAGACGCGGTCATCTGCCGTGAGAATGATGATGTTGCGCGTCGAATCGAGGATTGCAGAACAAATCTCGCAGTGCTCCAGATGCTTTTGGACAGTGTCTCGCGTCGCCTCTGGCAGAGTGCCATCCAGATACTCGGAGATGTAATTCCAAACGTGTTTGCACTCTATGACCATAGGAGCCACCTCCTTTTCGGCGCTCGATTGACTGTCTTTAGTTGAGGCGCCAGTTCCTTTTGCAGCATCATCCGAGCGCGATGCAGCCGAACCTTTACGTTGGAGATGCTGATGCTGAGTGCTTGGGCAGTCTCGTTCACATCTAACTCTTCGACATCACGCAGAAGAAAGACTTGCCTGTAGATCTCGGGCAATGTTTCGACCGCCCTCTGTATCAGTGTCCGCACCTCTTCTCGTTCCACTGTCTCGGAAGGGATCTCGCGCCAGTCACGTAAGAGAGCGGGCGAGACCGTTCCTTCTTCGTCCGGGGGCTCATCAAGAGATTGCATCCGGACGATGCTCTGCCGTCGCAGTCGGCTCCTCGCCTCATTCAATGTGATGCTGATGAGCCAAGTGCTGAACTTCGCGTCACCACGGAACGTCGACAGATTGCGGAAGGCCTTGATGAAAGCTTCCTGAGCGACGTCTTCCGCGTCCGCCTCGTTTTTCATGAACGACAGCGCCATCATGTACACGCTGCGCTCGTGTGGACGAATCAGCTCATGATAGAGCTGTGTGTCACCTGCGAGGATGGCGGCGATGATCTCTGCCTCAGAACGAATTGGCGTGCTTGGTTGCATTCCTACTCGGTGACCTTGAGTCGCTTCGCAATATAGGTGTCGACCGCAAAGAACCCAGCGCCGAAGATCAGAACCATGAGCGAAGCGAACAGGAATGTGTATGGGTCCGCCACATAGAACTTGCCCGGATCGGAAAAGATCGACATGAGCGCTTCCCGGTCTGCCGTCCAGTAGGCCACAAGCATATTCCCCGCCAGCAGGAAGGCCACGGGCCGCGAGAACAGACCGAGCATGAGAAGAATGCCGCCCACGAATTCGAGTGTAGATACGAACGGAGCGTTGAAGGCGGGGAAAGGAATATGGAGGCTGGCAAAGAAGCTGGTGATCTTTGCCAGGTTGTGGAGCTTGCCCCAACCAGTCTGAGCAAATTGAAAGCCCCAGTAAAGTCTCAGCGCGAGTAGCATCGGGGACTGTAAGAGCGAGAGTGCAGCGACAACACGGCGATAAATACGAAGCAATTGATCCATGGAGTCCTCCTTTAGCGGGTTCTCTCCTGGAAGCAAAGAGCGCGCCGTTTCGCTTCGTTAGAGCCAGTTCTGACATTTTGGTTACAGCGCATCACTTGTAACCACTGGTTCGGCCGAGACGTCACAGTAGGGCGTTTTGCCGGAGGTCCATCTATGAAGTTCCTTAGCGTGTTTGCTGTCTCGCTTTCCTTCTTTTCGATTCATCCTTTGCCGACCGCAGCTCAATCAGCACATGTGGCGGCCGCTACATCGAATCGAGTTGCGATTGTCGAGCTTTTCACTTCCGAAGGATGTTCGAGCTGTCCTCCCGCGGATGAGCTCCTTCGACAGATTCATTTGAAACAGGCGTCGTCGGGGCAACTCATCGTAGGGATCAGCGAACATGTGACCTATTGGAATAACCTTGGCTGGAAAGATCCATACTCGTCTTCGGTCTTCACGGACAGGCAAAGTACATATGCTTCGCGACTCTCTCTCGAGGGGCCCTACACCCCGCAGATGGTCTTGAACGGCAAGGATCAGTTTGTCGGTAGCGACGCCAGGGCGCTTGAGCGCGCTCTGCGCGACGACACAAAGCGGACACACGTCGATCTAAAGATCCTATCGTCGGCGCTTACAGCAGAGGGAGTTGATGTGAAGTTCTCATTCGCGGGGCACAGCTCCAAGCCGCTGGATGTCGTCGCAGTACTCACCGATGATGCGGACCGATCCAATGTTCTACGCGGAGAGAACTCCGGGAGGCTCTTGGCGCATGTCTCGGTCGCTCGATCGTTGACCAGGGTCGCCACGGTTGCAGGAGATGCCGAAAAGTCCATCCACCTCTCCCTCCCAGAAGGTTTCCGACCAGCGGGCGGCACGGGACACCACCTTATCCTCTTCGCGCAGGAAGCGCACCAGGGAACGATCATGGGAGCAGCCAGCGCGGCTCTCTAGCAATCCACCCGAAACTTTCTGTCTTCCTCTGTAACCATTCGTGCTCCCAAGCCTCAAACAGGCGACATGGGAAGAGCAGTCTCCAGGTCATAGAACATTGCTCTTCCCGGACCTCCGGGTCATGACCCAAACTTCCAGGCGAAAGCACCTGGCTCAACCGACGAAAGGAATCTCATCATGAAGATCAACACCGTAAGCAACCTCGCACTCGCAGCAGCTTTTGCCGGCATCATGGGCGGCACCGCAATCCGCGCCAATGCCCAGCCGCTTGCCGGTCACACGGGCGTTTCGAGTGTTTCGCCAGCGATCGCCGGTGCCTTGGCGGAAGACGGCGCAAAGGCCCTCCCTAAGCATGCCTGCAAGGGACAGAACGACTGCAAGGGACAGGGCGGCGGCGACAAGAAGCATGCCGGCAAGAACGATTGCAAGGGACAGGGCGCCTGCGCGACCGACGGCTCCAAGAAGTAATCTCGACCCGTGTGGGAGGCTTGTGTGTAAGCATGAGCCTCTCGCCGATCACACCTCCTCACCCGAGATCGGATCTGCTATGTCTGCCAATCGCTTCAATGGATATACCGACTACGGAGTCGGCATTGGTCTGAGAGTTCCTCACTACGATCACATTCTTTCGAAGAAGCCAGTTGTCGATTGGTTCGAAATCATTTCGGAGAACTACATGGTGGACGGCGGACGTCCGCTCGGGATGCTCGACCAGATTCTCGATCAGTATCGAGTCGTCCAGCATGGTGTCTCCATGTACTTTGGAAGCGCACAATCCTTGAACCGCGATCACCTCAGGCGCATCAAGGAACTGACGAAGCGCACCAAGACTCGTTGGCTTTCCGATCATCTTTGCTGGGGCAGCGTTGACGGGCGCTATACCCACGATCTGCTACCTCTGCCGTATACGTTTGAAGCTGTACGTACGACCGCCGAACGTATCCGCATGGTGCAGGACTTCCTGGAGATACCTGTTGCCGTTGAGAATGTCAGCAGTTACGCGGCGTACAACGACTCTCAGATGACCGAGTGGGAGTTCCTGAACGAGGTCGTTCACACCGCCGACTGTGGCATTCTGCTGGATGTAAATAACATCTACGTGTCTTCGCAGAACCATGACTTTGATCCTATGGAGTACGTCAACAGCATCCCCGCAGAGCGCGTCGCGCAGATCCATATTGCGGGTCACTCGAAGTTTGAAAAGTACATCCTGGACACGCACGACCATCCGGTACTCGATCCTGTGTGGAAGCTCTACGAGCGTGCCATCGAGCGTTCAGGGCCCACAGCGACGTTGCTGGAGTGGGACGACAACATCCCCAGCTTCGACGAGGTGCATGCCGAAGCGTTGAAGGCGAACCGCTTCCTGCTTGCTGCCGAAGCGGAACAGAATCATGGCGCTGAATTGCAAGAAGAGGCCCACGCATGAACCTGCTTGAACTGCAGCGTCGTATGGCAGAGGATGTGCGCCGCCCCCTGACTACGGACTACCAGATGCAAAGCGCAACGGAGGATGGCACACCGGTCGCCGATATTGCCGCCAGCTACATCAGCCCGAACGATCGGCTCACGTCGTTCGAACGCCTGGAGATCTACAACCGGCAGTATTGGTTCCGCCTGACAGCCGCAGTCTCAGAAGATTACCCGACGCTCAATGCAGTACTTGGGGCGAAGCGATTCGATGCTCTGATCCTTGCTTACCTTCGTGAGCATCCGTCTACCTCATGGACCTTGCGCGATCTGGGTGCGAAACTTCCGGCGTTCCTGGCCGCTCATCCGGAGTTCGGTGGTCGCCGTCATCGCCTTGCAGTCGATGTTGCGAACCTGGAGTTGGCTTATGTCGATGCATTCGACGGAAAACAACTCGAACCTTTGACGGCGGAAGAGGCTCAGGCACTGGAAGCGGACTCCCGACTCTTCCTCCAGCCGCACCTGCGCCTTCTCGAACTGGCCTACCCGGTGGACAATCTCGTCTTGGCTGTGAAGAAGGAAATGCCCGAGATAGATATTGTGAGCAGCGCCGCCACGCAGCGCGATGCTACAAATCGCCCCAAGATACCCGCGATCAAAAGCGAAGCCGTGTTTCTCGCTGTGCATCGCTACGATGGCTCCGTCTATTACCGCCGACTGGATAGAGAGGCGTTCCTCTTGTTGAAAAGCCTTCGCTCGGGCGCGTCCGTAGCTTTGGCGGCTGCACAGGCATTTGCAAAGTCGAAGCTGACACCAGAAGGACAGACGAGCCTGTTGCAGGAGAGTTTTGCGCTTGCCTCGCAACTCGGATGGTTGTGTGCATCTGGAGCGAGTCTGGAATCGGCAGATTTGGTGATGTAGACCAGAGTAGGAAGAGTTCATGCCTGAAGAACTGAAGCCGCGATATGAGGATCTAGCTACCGCATATGTCCTCTTGCGAGTCACCCTCGGATTGAATATTTGCCTCCATGGCGTCGTGCGGTGCACGAGAGGTCTGCACAGCTTCGCCGAATCTCTCGTTCCTTTATTCGCGAAGACGCCTTTGCCGCCATGGACTGTGTTTGCTTTCGGATATGTTCTTCCGATCCTTGAAGCTCTTATTGGTGCGACCGTCTTGTTTGGACTGCGGACTCGCCGGGCTCTGCAGGTCGGCTCCATTCTCATGATCGTGCTCATGTTCAGATCGTCGCTACGCGAAGACTGGTCGACTGTAGGAATTCAGCTGACGTACGCGGTTGTCTATTGCGTACTGATCGCTGGGGTCCGCTTCAATCGCTTTGCAATCGACCGTCTAGTGGATCCTCTTTCTACAAAGATTCTGTAACCTTTGCGGCGTCCCTTTGTCCCATGGACATCTTGGCAAGGAGCGTCCATATGCAGGTTTATAGCTTCAAACGATCTCAGAATTTGTTCCGCGTTCTCGTGGCTCTATCCGCAGTGTTCTTCGGGACCACTGTGTTCGCCGAAACCCCTCCCGTGGGTGCCAAGGCCCCCGACTTCACCCTTTCGACCCCTACCGGCAAGTCCGTACAGATGTCGAAGGAACTGCACGGGCACAACTTGGTGCTGGTTGTGCTGCGGGGCTTCCCAGGCTATCAATGCCCGTTTTGCGTGAAGCAAGTTCACGACTTCGTTGACCATGCGGCCGAGTTTGCGGCGAAGAACGTAGAGGTTCTCCTTGTCTATCCTGGCCCTCCAGCAGATCTGGATCAGCACGCCAAAGAATTTCTAGCGAAGCAGTCCGACCTGCCCTCGAATATCGTTCTGGTCACCGATCCGGATTACACGATGACCAATGCGTATGGCCTACGTTGGGATGCTCCGCACGAGACGGCCTATCCGTCGACATTCATTCTCGACAAGAATCGCACCATTCTTTTCGAGAAGATCAGCCACAGTCACGGGGACCGTTTGTCCGCACAGGATTCCCTCGACCAACTCGCGACGAAGTAGTCATTCCAGGCTGCGTCCGGGTATTCAGCGTAGCCTCCTTTGTTATTCGTTTCCCAGGTCATGCCATGCGATCGCTCCGTCACCAGCTTCTATCGTTCCTTCTACCCCTAATGCTCTCTGTTTCCGCCGTGGCTCAGATCCATGAAGTGGGAACAGGAGCTCCGGGACCAATTCAGGCTCCTCATCTGACGGCCGAGTTGATCACCGACTCTGGCGCTATTTCGCCGGGCAGAACAAGTCATGTCGCGCTGTCTTTGACGATGGAACCTGGCTGGCATGTCTACTGGGTTTATGCCGGCGATTCAGGCGAGGCACCGCGGGTCGCATGGTCAACGCCGCCAGGAATCGTACTGGGCCCGATGCGATTTCCCGCACCCTTCCGGCTTCCTCTCGGGCCGTTGATGGACTACGGCTACGAGGGAACGGCAATCTTCCCCTTTAGCCTGACGGCATCCAAGGAACTTCCTGTCGGAGCGGCGCCGCTGAAAGCGCATGTGCAGTGGCTGGTGTGCCGGGAGATATGCCTCCCCGGCAAAGCGTTTCTCGGTCTAAATCTGAAGGTCGCACCGGCACCGCCATTGGCAACGAATCCACTGATCGCCGCAGCTCTTCGTGTGGAGCCACTTCCGTTACCAAGTTCCGTGAAAGTTCATGTGAGCGCTAACCGGAGCCTCCTCACGGTGGATGTCGAAACCGGCCACAGGGAGACGGCGCTCGAATACTATCCTCTTGACGACGACTCGATTCGCAATGCTGCCGAGCAAAAGGTCGAGCCCACCCCGCGAGGGGCGAAGCTCGTCATCGAACGTGCGGAGACCACGGACACCCTCCCTAAGCAGATAGAGGGCGTTCTTAAGCTGGACGGCGACCGATCCTATACCTTCAATGTTCCTGTCGGAGCACCCATCGCGAAGCCTGCCCCAAGCGGCGAGCCCGGACTCTTCTTCGCCATCGTTCTCGCGTTCGCAGGCGGCATGATTCTGAATCTGATGCCCTGTGTTTTCCCCGTGCTCTTCTTAAAAGCGATTTCGCTCGTCAACAGCGCGAACGAAAGCACCGTACGGCAGCGGCGTCATGGAATGGCCTATACCGCAGGCATTCTTTTCTCTTTCTGGGTTATCGTCAGCGTCTTGTTGACTCTGCGCCTCGTCGGGAAACAAGCGGGCTGGGGCTTCCAGCTCCAATCTCCAGGCTTTGTTGTCGCGATGGCCTTTCTGCTCTTCTTTATGGGACTCTCGCTGGCCGGGATGTTCGATCTTGGCATGACATTGACAAGCGCAGGTGACAGTCTCACGCGCAAGGACGGCTACGCCGGCTCTTTCTTTACCGGAGTACTGGCTACCGTCGTTGCGACTCCTTGCACAGCACCGCTCATGGGAGCCGCGATTGGCTTCGCCCTCTCACAGAGTGCGATCGTTACGTTTGCCGTGTTCACAGCACTCGCGCTCGGTCTGGCCGTGCCGTACCTGCTGCTGACCCTAATGCCCGGTTGGGCGAGCAAGCTTCCGCGGCCTGGCCGCTGGATGGAGACATTAAAACAACTCACTGCCATCCCGCTCTTTCTGACAACGGTCTGGCTTATCTGGGTGTATGGACGCTTGAGTGGGGGCACGCCGGGCGAGAGTTCTGACCATATCGCCCGTCTGCTGGTTGGGCTGGTCATCCTCGCGATTGCTGGCTGGACTTTGGGGCGTTGGCCCGCGCGTCGTTGGGGCTATGTCGCCGCACTACTCATTGCGACAGCAGGTCTCTCCGCGCCGCTCTTAACAAGGCACACCGAGAAGCTGCAATGGCAGCCTTTCTCCAACGCTGCCCTCGCCGCAGCCCAAAGTCAGGGCAGGCCTGTCTTCGTCGACTTCACCGCGGCGTGGTGCCTCTCCTGCCAGGTCAATGAGAAGGCTGTGCTGCAGGACAAGAACGTAGAGCAAGAGCTTCTTCGCCGGCACTATGTATTACTTCGTGCCGACTGGACTCGTTATGATCCCGAGATCACGGGAGCCTTGGGCAAAGTCGGACGAAGCGGGGTTCCGACTTACGTTGTGATCTCCTCTGACATCGGCAGCAGTACACACGTTTTGCCCGAGTTGCTAACCCGCGGCGTTGTGCTCGACGCTATCCGACATGCCGGATCATAGAGCAAATTTACGCATTGGAGTTTTAACGTGATCCAAGAACCCAGCGTTAATGAAGTTCACGACATCGTTCAGTTTGTATTGGAGATCGACAAACTCAAGGGTGTTCTCCGCAAGGTGAAGCCCGTCGGAGAGGAGCGATACGAGAACACAGCAGAACATAGCTGGCAGATCGCCGTCTTCGCGCTGTCTCTTGCCAGGACTCTCGAGCTTTCTGTGAACGCAGAGCGTGTTGTCGTCATGCTTCTTGTCCATGATCTCGGGGAGATCGACGCAGGAGACAAGTTCGTATTTGTTCAGGATGGTTGGGAAGAACGCAAAACCGCGGAACTACGCGCGGTGGAACGGATCTTTTCCCTTGCACCTAAGACGCTTGCAACATTCCTCCTGGACATGTGGAAGGAGTTCGATGCCGGCGAAACGCAGGATGCAAGGTTTGCGAAAGCAATCGATCGGAGTATGCCAGTTCTTCTCAACCTCTCAAATGGCGGCGGAAGCTGGCTTGAAAACGGCATCACCTACGAACGGGTATGCGCTCGGGTCGGACCCGAAATAGAAGCAGGATGCGCCGAGCTCTGGGATTACGTGGAGAGGCGACTGGAGACGGCGAAACAGAATGGCTCCTTTTCCGAATCGCAAAGCTGAGGAAGTGTTGGTTTGAGATTCCAATCATGGTGACAAATTTGCAGAACTCCACCACCCGCAGCATCCGCGTCGCAATTGCTCAGCATGCTCCGGTGTATCACGCTAAGGCCTTAAGTCTTGCCAAGGCGCTTGATCTCATTCACGATGCTGCGCGTCAAGGTGCGGCTCTTGTCGCTTTCGGCGAGACATGGTTTCCCGGATATCCAGTTTGGCTGGATGTCTGTCCCACCGCTGCTCTGTGGAACCATGAACCAACAAAGCGGGTATTCGCCGAGCTTCGGGAAAACAGTATTTCAGTCGCAGGAGCCGAGGTAGAAGCCTTGGCAGCCGCGGCACGCGATTGCAGTATCGGCGTGGTGATCGGTATCAATGAACGCGTGGAGCAAGGCCCCGGACAGAAGACGCTCTACAACAGCCTATTGACCTTCACCCCGGATGGACGGTTAGCCAATCATCATCCCAAGCTCATACCCACGTTTACCGAGCGTCTTGTCTGGGGACCTGGCGATGGCAGTGGGTTAGCGTCGGTCCCCATCGGAGAAGTTCGGGTTGGGGGTCTGATCTGCTGGGAACATTGGATGCCCCTGGCGCGGATGGCCATGCATCAGGTTGGAGAGGACATCCACATTGCCGTGTGGCCCACGGCGAACGATCTCGCCCAACTGGCAAGCAGACACTATGCCTTTGAAGGGCGATGCTTTGTGTTGGCCGTGGGGCTCATGATGCCGACGCGAGATATCCCCAGCCTCCTTCCGCATCAAGTCGATGGGCTGTGGGTCGAGCGCGGCGGCAGCGCCATTATTGGTCCTGATGCGAACTATATCGTCGAGCCAATCTACGATCGCGAACAGCTTATTGTGGCTGACCTCGACCTCTCCATGATTGATCGAGAGTGCATGAATCTTGATGTGTCCGGCCACTATGCTCGACCGGACATCTTTAGCTTTTCCCACGCAGTGATCAATCGGCGTTGATGAAGCAGCAACCACCTTGGCGTTATGTCTACGGTCGGAGATGTGGTGAAGATATGCGAAGAAGCACCAACAGTTTGTTGTCCACTAGGCTTCTGCCAAGCCGTCTAAAGGCATTCGCGGTACTGTTGACCGTGATCATTGGAGCAGGGCAGTCGTTCGCGCAGCCTGCGGCTACAGAGGTTCTGAAGGTAGGAACCTCAACGATTGAGATTGTATTTTCCGGAGTTGAGCCGGATTTGCCGCACAACATTCTGCTCGCCTACGTAGGCGATGCCGCTCATGCCGTGTCCCATTACTACGGAACATTTCCTGTCGGCCGGGTTCTGCTCCGAATCGTTGTAGAGCCCGGGAGGGCAGGTGTACTGCAAGGGACAACGTGGGGGGACAGAGAAGGTTATCCAGCAGTGACACGTGTGCGCATCAGCCAACACACAAAGCAGGATGACCTTCGCACCGACTGGAAACTGACTCACGAATTTGTTCACATGGCTCTTCCTTCACTCCCTGACGATCAACACTGGCTTGAGGAGGGCATCGCTACTTACGTCGAGCCTATAGCCCGCCACCAAAGCGGCTTTCTCACCAAGAAGCAGGTGTGGTGGGGAATGGTAGATGGAATGCCCCATGGCGAGCCCGGGATGTCGGATCTGGGACTCGACAATACACATACTTGGGGGCGTACTTATTGGGGCGGTGCGCTCTTCTGCATGGTGGCCGACATCCGCATCCGTCAACAAACCAAGAGCGCTCTCGGGCTCCAAGATGCTCTTGCTGCCATCGTGCATGCCCACGGATCAATCCAAGACGAATGGCCTATTGAACGGGCCCTCGCTATCGCCGATAAGAGAACCGGGACGACCGTGCTTGAGGACCTCTACAAGTCGTGGCGTGCGACCCCAGTTAAGGTCGATTTGGTTGCACTCTGGAGCCAACTTGGAGTCAGTGACAGTCCAGACGGTGTTGTGTTCGATGACTCAGCGCCGCTCGCAAGTATGAGGGACACGATCTTGCATCCTTGACGAATTACTCAAGCCACCATGTTGGGTATAGGCAATCACCTGTGTCGGACCACCCTCTACAATCTGCAAAATCAACGAAGAACCCGGAAGGAATTATGACCCAACGTGATGCTATTTTCCCCGCGAAGCCCCACGCTCTTTACGAAACACACGGTTACTCGGCTGCAATCAGATCTGAAAATCTGCTGTTTGTATCCGGACAGGTCGGAAGCCGCAGCGACGGCTCTCCTGAACCGGACTTTGGGAATCAAGTCCGCTTAGCGTTTGCCAACCTGAAGGCGACGTTGGTCGCAGCAGGATGCGGATTCGATGACATCGTCGACGTAACCACCTTTCATACGGATCCAGAGAAGCAGTTCGAAACGATCATGGCGGTAAAGAACGAGATTTTCGAACGGGCTCCTTACCCGAACTGGACGGCGGTCGGTGTCAACTGGCTCGCTGGCTTCGACTTCGAGATCAAGGTAATCGCACGCGTTCCGTCTCGTCTCCTAGCGTCGGTGAGCCGTCGGAACCCCGCGACAATGTGGGATATGGCATCGCTCGGGTTTTCACACATAAGCGTCGCGGAGCCGGGCCGCCTTGCGGTTCTGTCTGGCCAAATCGCCGCGACACCTGACAGTGAACACGTGCCCGAAGATCTCGCCGGCCAGGCAAGGCTTGCAACAGCAAATCTTGCCGCAGCGCTTAAGGACTTGAACGCGTCCGTGCAAGATGTCGTGATGCTGCGCGTCTATGTCGTGAATGCGACCAGCGAAGCTTTCGGGCAGGCGGTCGCGCCCTTGCGTGAATTGCTCGGGCACGAAATGCCCAGCATCACGACAATTGGCGTCCAGGCACTCTATAAGCCGGAGATCAAGGTCGAAATTGAGATGACGGTGCGTCTTCCATAGCGAATGGCTGCTTACGGTTGGCGCCCAAACCCTCTTTCAAGAGGCGATGATAGCGACCATTGGCGGTAGGTCGTCTGTAGAAAGTAGAATGCCTTCTTCTTGGCGCCCTGGTCTGATATCAGTCCCTTGCGATTGAAACCGTCTTGTATGCCCGGAAGTTGACGCATCGGTGACCGGAAATCGACCAGGATCCAAGGGCTGAGCCCGCGGAACTGGGGAATGCGTTCCAGCATTGGAAGTTGATGCCGGAAGATGCTTTCTTGGTATTCCTCGGTCCAACGCTCAGTGTCACTACCATGGAGGCCCACTTTGGCGTCGCCTCCAAACTCGCTGACAATTAGCGGTTTCTGGTAAGCAATGTGCCAACGTGTATCGTCAGCATCCTTTGGCGTTTTCTCATACCAGCCGATGTACTCATTCATTCCGATGACATCGAGCGATTCGCCCAGGGATCATCAACAAACTTATCTTGGCCCGAAGTGCGCACTAGCAGCGCCGCGGTTACCAGTCGAGTGGGATCCATCGCGCGGACGTTCGAAGCAAGGGTTTTTAGGAATGACGTTCGCTCCGGCGTCAGCGGGGTCTCATTCGCGACCGACCAAAGCACGATCGATGCCTTATTGCGATCGCGGCCGATCTCTTCCGTGAGCTGTCTCTGCGCCTTCTGGAGTACGGCAGGATCGCCAAAGTGCTCCGCCCAGTAGACGGGAATCTCCGACCACACCATAAGGCCCATCCGGTCGGCGAGCCGCGTCATTCGTTCGTCGTGCGGATAGTGGGCGAGACGAACATAATTGCAGCCAAGTTCCTTTGCCCATCCCAGCAAATCGTTCGGTAAAGATTCAGGTCCGTGGCCTGCGAACTTAATGAAGAATCTCTGTGTCTTTACCGAATGGTCGGTATCTAAGGATCAGGAGCAAATAATTTACGGCCTTTCGGCCACACAGGAGAAATCCCGATGTCGCGTTTCCAGACCTTTGATCCAAACACCGCCACCGGCAAGCCTAAAGACCTTCTCACCGCTGTTCACGCTAAGCTCGGACGTGATCTGAACATGGTGGGCGTTTGAGAAGTGGAACTTTGCCGTTAGCGTACGATTTTTGACGTCTGGTGTAGTGACCCCCTTTGCTTGTTTCGAATCGCGTTTACTAGGAAGGCTTTTTGATGAGCGTCGCCTGAGTCGCGAGGATTTGGTTAGCCACCTTCGTCAGCTCCTTAGCAATCCGTAGAGCTTGTTCGGCTGAGACACCGAGCTGCACGACGCCTAGCATTCCTTCCGCGAGGTCTTCGGGCGACTCTGCGAACTTCACTTGCAGCAAGAGGCCATGACCGAAGCTCTCTGTGTGCCATCCGATCAGCGGCATCAGTTCGATCTCGCCCTTCTCATTTCGCAGGTATTGAACGTCGTCCGCCATCTTTCACCTCCCTATGATTCTAGTGGTGACGCACTGCACCTGTGCACAACCACCGGTCCATGCAATAAAGATGAGCTTGGTTCAGCCGCTAATTCTTACTTCGTGGTTCTTCACACGAAAATCGACATGCGTTGGCTGGTTATATGCCGCACGGATGACAGGTCCACCGCAGACAGCGCAAACCGTTCGGCCTTCCTTTTCCCAGATGATGACGCGGCCCCGAGACACATTGCATCGATCGGCTACCGTCTCGATTTCATCAATGGCCATGAGCACTCCTCAAAGGTCTCTGCTCGTTCAAGTGTATTGTTGGGCCGTGGAATTCGGCGCACCTACACTTATTGGCATTATTCGGATGACAGCATCATCACTTACTTATCTGTCAGGTCCCATGCCAAACGCATGAATTCTTCGGCTTCTTTCCCTTCAGTTCCGAAGCATTGGGTCAGGAAGATTCGAGTGATCTTTCTCTCAGGATCAACCCAGAAAAAGCAACCAGAAGCTCCCGCCGCACCAAAGCTCCCCACCGTTGTCGGATAGGCACGGGGCGCGTTTGTCGCGGTATGCAGAAACCATGACAAGCCCATATCGAGCGAGGGGTTATCGGTAGCTACTTGTCGAGTGATCATCATGCGAATAGCCCGGTAAGACAGGAAGCGTTTGCTCGAAGAGAGTCCATCGTTCAAGAACACTTGTGCAAGTTTTTCCAGGTCCCGCCCGGTTGTACAAAGGCCAAACTCTGGCGCGGCATACAGCTGTCCTTTGCGAGTGACATCGAGTGCATCTCTGTGCAGCCTTCCATTTTCACGGATGTACATGAGCGGTATCCGCGACACCTTGTCTGCCGGTGGAAAGAAAAAGCTGTCTTGCATCCCGATTGCGGAGAAGACGCGCTCATGCATAAAACTCTGGAACGGCTGCTGGGAAACAACTTCAATGATTCTTCCGAGGATCGCAAATCCGGCACTACAGTACTCCCATTTTTGGCCCGGTCCGAATTCCAAAGGATGGGTAGCGTATCGATTTACGGCTTCTTTCAGGGGTAGCGCAAAACTACGTGTCAAAGACTCATTCAGTTGAGCATTGATGCCAGCCGTATCAGTAAGCAGATCAAAGATCGTGGGCGGCCTTTTAGGAGAAACGAGTCCCCCAGAAGAATTAACCTTCACATTTCGGAACTCGGGAAGGTAACGGTCAATTGGATCATTCAGAGAAATCCTTCCTGAATCCATAAGGACCATTACACCAATTGCGGTGACTGGTTTGCTGATCGAGCGAACATCGAAGATCGCATCTGTGCGGATGGGTATCCCGGCTGCCAGATCGGAGTAGCCAACACCATTTTCAAAGAGCAATCGCCCTCGCTGGAAAACAAATCCCACCGCACAGACCAGCTTGCCGTCGGCGACAAAACCTTGCATCGCCGAGCTTATTTTGGCGCTGAGGGGATCGTTCTGCGGCGTCAGCCCCAACGCTAAATGGCTGAGCGCAGGAGTCGCGAGAATAAGCTTGAGAGCTTGCCGGCGATCGATCATTTGCAAATCCGGCTGATCTGAAGGCCGCAGCGATCCAATTGTATTCGCGGGTTTCCCGATGCGGGTAACTTAACAAACATGGAAACCTTATACAGGGTTACCTCTTGCTGGCAAAACAAGAGCAGGGCCATGGAAATGACAGAACCGTGCAAAGCGTGGAACGGTGAATCTGTCCCACCCTTCACACCGCTCTTTGGGAGACGCCGAAAAGTCGGGCGTCTCCCACATTTCCACCGCCCTCGACGGCGATGATATTTATTTATGTAAAGATACAAAGACATAAACACAGAGACTAGAAGCCGATACCAACGTCGTTCTGCTGCTTGGCAGGGGACGTGATTTCGGGTGTTGTTTCGGGTGCTGTGATTTCCTTGGGAACAGCGAAGTCTTGCTGCGGCGAACTTGTGTACACGGCGAGATCCGCTTTGCCGGAAATTGCCTGGAAGGTTTGCTGCGTAAGGCCGTCGCCGGTCGCAATGACGCGCTCTGCCCGGATGTTCTTCGAGCCGTCGATGGCGTAGCCATAGTCGATGTGTCGGGCCTTTTCCGGGGAGAGTTCGGCGGTCTTGCCTGAGTCCATCTTCACCGTCATGGAATTGTCTGGGCCGATGCGGGTGACGGTGCCGAGCTCACCGGACCGCACGCCCAACTCTTTGTCGTAAGTGGTGATGCGAATTCGTTCGCCCTGCGCGACTTCGCGGGTTTCTTCTTGGAAAACTCTGCTTTCGCGCGTCTGAGTGCGAAGCTGGGCCGGATTGTAGGAAACCTCCTCGCGGCTGGCATCGAGCTGCACGGAAAGGACGTTGCCGCGCGGCTTAGTGGAAACAACGGTCGCTTGGCTATCGTGGGGAATACCGTCAAGGTTGGGGCTGCCGGTCTTGTACTGGATCTTGTCTCCCGGTTGGTAGCTCTCGACGCGCATCTTGCTTCCGCTCTCCTTCTCGATGAGGACGGAAATCGCCTGGGCGTCGCGGCCGAGTTTGCCTTGCGCGAAAAGGTCTGCCCGAATGAGTTGTGTCAGCTCATCGCGTTCTGCGCGATCGGGCGCGACGATTACGGAGCGCTCTGGTCGGCTGACGTACTCGTTGGCAACAGCGGCGAGCCGCGAGTCCTGATTGTTGTATTCGTGAATCTGGACGGGATTTGATGCCTTAGCAGCTTGTGCGGGGGCGGCTTGTGCAGTTTGTTCCGCCTTCGCTGTGAAGTCCAGTGCGGCGGTTTTGGTCACATCCGTCGCGAGGCGCTGGCCGAGTGTTTCGGCGTTGTTCGTGTAAATCCTTGCGTCTTGAGCCCCGCGAGAGATGGCGACATACGCGAGCCGGTCGTTGATGAGGCTGCGCGAGGAATCGGTGTCGATGTTGGCGATGACACGATCTGCGGTAAGTCCCTGGGAGCTGTGAGACGTGACGGCGTAGCCGTGGTCGAACTGCCGGAACTCCGAAGGGTTGAAGCTGACAGAGCGCTTTTCCTTGCCGTCCATGAGGACGGTGAGCCGGTCGGCCTCCATCTTCGTGATGGTGCCCATGTCTCTGTTGGAAATTCCCAGCTCCTTATTCAAGGCTGAGAATTGGAGCCGGTCACCTGTAGCGAACTCGCGACTCGTCTCGCGGTAGACGTTCACGCCATAGATTCTCTTGGGATCGTAGTCTACGCGAGTGCCGTCGGAAAGCTCCACGGTCACGCGGTTGGTGGCCGCATCGCTGGAGCGCACTACGCCGAAGCTGCCGCGCTCGATGCCCTCGGCCTTGCTGCCGCGTTCATATTGGACAACATCACCTGGGCGGTACATCGCCGCCCAGGTACGATCCGGGCCAGTCATATTGGAGCGATGAGACAACGTGAGGAAATGCTGGCCGTCCTCGGCCAACGTGCCGGCCTTTTTCAATTCGTCGCGCACGGCTTCATTGATCTGTTGCCGACTGCGATTGTCTGGAGAAACAATGATCGTGTTTTCTGGCTTGGAGGCATAGTCCCGCGCTATGGCTGCGATGCGCTCTGGCGCACTGGCAAGCTCGGTGACGCGGCCCTGTTCGGAAAGCAGTGCAATTCCCTTCTCTGTTTCATTCGTAGCGAGATGCTGCACGGCACGCAAAAGCTCAGGGTCTTTTTGCCTCATGATGGTTTCGAGTTTGGACGTTTGCATCCCTGCTTCCTGCATCTGCTGGAAGGGTCGGCCTGCGTCCACGCCCTGATGCTGGCGGGTATCTCCAATCACCAGAACGCGGTCCTCTGGTCGTATCTTGTCGAGGAAGGCCCGCATCTGCCTGGTGCTCGCAAGACTCGATTCGTCCAGCATGTAGAGATGTCTGATCTCAGGCTCGGTCATCTTTTGGCGGGCAAGAAAGCTCTGAAGCGTGTTCGCCTCGATCCCGGCTTCTCGGAGCTGGCCTGCGGCTTTGGAGGTTGGGGCAAAGCCCTCAACCTTGTAACCGGCCTTCTCCGCGCCCTCGCGGATGGCTTCAAGGGTGCTGGTTTTTCCGGTTCCGGCCAGCCCCTGAAAACCATGTACACGGTCGCTACTGGTCAGCACCTCACGAATCGCTGTGCGCTGTGCCTCGTTCAGAAACTCGCGCGATTGCGCCTGCCTGTCGGCGGCCGCTTCACTTAGCATCGGCGTGGCCGCGCCGCGTCCATTTAGTACGTGTTGGACGTTCGCACGCTCGGCCGCAATCGTCTCTGGTGTCGTGAAGCTACGGCCTGAGCTGTGTTTCTGGCCTTGGACGGAACGGAACTCGCCCTCTTGCCTTCGCCGCTGAAACTCGCTCTGCACTTCGGAAAAACTCACTTCACCCATTCCCCGGCGTAGCGCCTCGCGAATGATGACGCGCTCATCCGCGACGGCCTCACGCTCGAAAACCTTCTCCTTCGCGAAGGCAACGGCACCTCGCGAGTCCGGCTGCAGGCCGGTTGTCTGTGCCTGGCTCAAGGCACGTTCGCGGGCTGCGGCGATCACTTTTTCCGGTTGGTTTCCGAAGTCCGCGGCCATCTCTTTATGTGCAGCCAAAACTTCGGAAGGCGTGAGCGTCTGTTTGCGGTCGCGGGTGGTATGCGCGGCAATCTGCGCGGCTTCCGGTCCTTGGAAACCGGCTCGTTCCATCTGCTCTTTGATCTGTTGTGAACGGGGGCTGGAGGCGTCGAGGTAAGCCTGTGAATAGCCCTTTATTTCGGGTGCGCCGCTCTGTCCTGGCTCGATCTCATAGCCCAGCTTGCGGAGCTGATGCGTCAGCACCGATTGGTATACGGCTGTGGCGTAGTTCTGTGATTCGAAGAAAGTCCGTTCTTGAATGGCGCGTGTGGAACCATCTTCCCTTTCCGTGACGTTGAAGATAATGGCGTGGGTGTGGAGCTGCGGGGCGGCGTAGCCGTTCACAGGCCGCGCCGTGTCATGTTCGAACTTCGCGGCGATCATTTTTCCGGTCTGCTCGGCGGGGTTGTTGCCGCCGATCCGGGCGTGAGTGTACTTCTCCAGCTCGTTCAAAGCGGTCGTAACGGCCGCGCGGTGCGCTTCTGTTACTCGCTCGTCACCGCCTACCAGGGCCGTCAAGGAAACAGACTTGGGCGCTGAGAAAGTCGCGTCCCATCCGGCGCGGTGCTCGACGGGCTTCGTCACTGAGCCGTCCGCGTTGGTGTACTCCTTCCCTTCTCGGTGTTTGACCATCTGCGCCTCGGTCTGTGGGTGCTTGCCCTCGGTCAGACGGGAAAACTCCAACGGCGCAACCTCACCGGAAAGTCCTAGGGAAGCAGCAAGTTTGCCCTGCCACTCCCCTTTCACGGTGGCGTCCTGTTTGTAGTAACTCTGCGCATCACTGGTGTATTCCAGCTTGTGATACGTCTGCGCTTGCGCGGGACTGATGGCTTTGGAAATGGTGAGCATGGTCGCCTATAGGTTGTGCGAGAGTGGGGGAGTCTGCGGCGCGATAACGACAACCTTGGGAAGCTCCGGCTCGGCCTTCGGCACAATGGCTTCGGCTTCCTTGATGGGAGCGCCCTTGCTGGGTTTCTTCCGCGTGGTGGGTGCCGCATCGGGCGTCGGCTCGCTGGCGTCACTGCTGACCGGCGCCAGTGGGTTGAACCACATCTTGTGTTCCGGTATCGCGCGGGCCTTCAACGCTTCAGCAATCTTTGGAAGATTCATAGGCGGAAACGAAAAGCGCGAGACATAGTTGTTGATTTTCACGAAGGTATGGAGGTCGGGCAGACCTTCCACCTCGGACTTCATCACAAGCGGTTCAATCTGTCGGTCAAGGGTGAAGCTCTTGCCCTGCCGCTTACCATCTGCAACTGTCTCTCGAAGGCGTTCGATCTCAATCTCACCGATCATCTCTGCTGCCCACTTTGCCGCGTTGGGTTCGGCGGTACGGAGGATGAACTTGGTGGAAGGCTGGGACAACATCACCTCGGCCAGATGGCCGTAGATGGTCTCAAGCTGGGCTTTGCCCTGATAGCCGAAGACGATGGGGTTGTCACTTTTGCGGCCCTTGGTCAGCGCCGTATGGAACTGCGGGAGCCGTTGCAGGCTGGCCAGCTCGTCGATGACAAGCCACACCTTTGTCTGTCCAGGCCTCGGCTTCGTCAGTAGGCGCAACACGAGCAGGTCTATCCATAGAGAGTGCAGGGGACGCAACGCTTCCTGCTGCGCCTCGGTGGACGTGAGGAAGATCCACCCCTCACGCTTCTCGGCCCAATCTGTGGCGCACCACTCTCGACCGTCTGCCTCTTCGCGGGTCGGTAGCAGGCGCAAGCTGTCGGCCACGAGGCCCAGCGAGGCCAGGACACCGCTCCGCTGCTGCGGTGCATCCTTGGGCGCGAAGTTAGCAAGCTCGGTGCCCTTCAAGCGGCGGTCAATCTCCGCCTCGTCCGACATCCACGCGACCAATTCCTCCGGCGTCGGTTTGTACTTTAGGAGATGGGCGAAGATTTTTTGCGGCGTGTCCGTGAAAAATTCGCCGCGCTTGTCCTCTCGCGGTTGGTACATCGACGCCGCAATCGTTCTCGCTTCGGCGGGGTTGCGAAGCTCACTAGAGGGCGTCCAGTAAGGCGCACGTTCGTCCAAGGGATTCAGAATCCAATCCCCTCTGCCTTCTTTGTAAAAGCATTCGGTGAACTCACCTGCCGGGTCGTAAACGATGGCGCTCTCGCCCCGGTCCGCGATCTGCTGGAGCATCTGTTTAATGAGCGTGCTCTTCCCTGCTCCGGTGTCGCCCATAATTTGAATGTGCTTGGCCTCCGCGCTTCGCGGTATGCGAAGGAGGATTGGGTTCCTGGAATACCACGGCTTTTGCGCCGTCGTGATGGCTAGACCGTCCGCCGCGAGAGTCTTGCTGAATTGCGTCGGCGTGAGCATCACTGGCCCTTTGAGGCGGCGTCCATACTTCAACTCTCGAAAGCGCTTCAGGTCGGCCCGTCCAGCGAAAGCGAGAGCAATCACCAGGACAAGAAAGCCCTCTACCAACGAGGTCTGATAGACCTCGAAGATTCCTTGCCCGTCGAAGAAAACGGTACGTAGCCACTGGCTCAGGGCGGCGTCGTTATAGTCCTTCTCCGGACCTTGATAAAAGGCGGTGTAACCCTGATGGCGGGTGATCGCGGACAGCTCGACGGGGGCAACAGCTCCATTGGGGAGCGCGGTTTCGCCCGGAACAAAATCGGCTGGCAGGGCCAGCCGGGGAGCGATCCTGCCGCCGCCGACGTAAAGCAGCCGGTACTTTCCGTGTTGCTTGAACATCGCTCCAACAAGCGACCGAACATAGGTCGCCGTGTAGGTGCGGCGCAAAGGTGTCTCTCTGAAGTGAAGAAATTGCCACACGAAAAGGAGTGTGACCAGCAAGGCGACGGCAAAGGCACTGAGGGTATAGATGGGGGCATGTGGCGGCCACACGATAGTCTCTTTGCGGCCCCACTTCTGGTTGCTATTCATCGGCTGGACTCCGTTGGGGCGTATTGCTGCATCACTTCAACCGCAGCTTTGTGTTTGCTGGATCGAATGCCTTGCAACTCCGCTTGGAACGCCTCGGGCGTCATAACAGTCCCGCAGGCGATATGGCGCAAGGCCGAATTTAGAAGCTGACGAATCGCTACGATCTCGGTGAAGCTCGGCGTTATGGCCTCACCTCGGGCGGCAGCCAGAAGCGTTTCGCGGCTCCACTCGCCCAGAGCCTTGCCGCTCTTGCTGGCGGCCTTCTCCAGTTCGTCATGTTCATCCCGAGTCACTTTCGCAGTAGCGCTAATCCTCCGCGCGAGACGGCCAGAGGAGCGTCGAATTCGATCCGCAAGGGGAACGAGGGTGTAATTCTCTACGTCGGTCATATGCTTGTCTCCAAGGGTGCCAAGTGGCACCCTTCGGGTGCTGTAGAGCACCCTTGTTTCTGCAACCCATTTGTTTTGTTGTGGGTTGCCCTACAGCACCTTTGGTGCTTCGCCACGACACCCTGGAAGGGATGGAGTGTCAACAATTCATGCGCAGAGCGCATCCCTACGATCTTTGCTGCTTACTTCGCACTTACAGGTGAGGCCGATGATGCTGAAACAGTGTGGCCGCCGACGCTGTTCGTCGTAGCTTTCATGCCTTTTGCAGTGCCGGGAGTCTTCTTGATCCGCACGGACGCCGCTACTGTCTCGTTAGGGTTCTTCTGTAGGTGCTGCTGAAACTCTTTGTCGTGTTTGAAGATGTATTCGAGGGCTTCATTCACTACTTCATCAGCCGGGCCTTTGTGAAAGTGAGCGTATCGATCCAACATTTTTGCGGTTGACTCTTCAAGCCTGATGTTGGTCTCGACCTTCTTGGAAGTCTTCACTGTGAACAACGCCATGATGTGATTCCTCTCTGTGTCTGGTTAGGGAAACTGCGCAATTGATGTTTAAGCCGAAGCAGCGATTAGCTGAGGCTCGCGGTGTGATTTTGGCGGGTGCGCTGTATAAACTTCCTCAACCTCGAACTGCTCAGAGCGGAAGTCATAGCCATGTACCAGCACAACCTCTCGCACCTGACGACGACCGCTGGCCGCACGCTCGCAGTACAGCGTGAAGTCAATAGCCTTTGCTGTCTCACTCCGCATGAACGCGTGATTGAGGTTCGACCTTGCGCTTAGAGCGAGATTGGAAAGACGATTCAGGGCATCGACGGCGGAGCTAGCGTGGATAGTGGACAACGTACCGCCGTGACCTGTGTTCATCGCTTGAAGAAGGTCATAGCCCGCTTCGTTGCGAATCTCACCCATGATGATGCGGTCGGGACGGTGACGCAGAGCTGCGGCAAGAAGCTCGCTCGGCGTGATGGCAACCTGACCTGGAATGGCGTCGACGGCCTCCCACCGAATAGTGTTCGGCTGCGATATCTGTAATTCGGCTGGCTGTTCGATCACGCATAGGCGCTCCATCATCGGCACATGGTCTAGTAACGCCTTCATCAGCGTCGTTTTACCGCTGCCAGTACCACCTGCAATGATGCCGTTCTTGCGTTGGCCGATGAAAGATACGATGAGGTCACGCACATCTCGCGGCAGACTTCCACTCTCTACCAGTTCGTCGCTCGTGTACCACTTGTTGAACTTACGAATAGTGAGGGTCGGACCGCCTATAGAGGCAGGCGGCCCTACTACCGCAACGCGCGACCCGTCGGGCAGACGTGTGTTTAAGATGGGATTCTGCGTTGTCAAATCCTGCCCTAGAACTCGCGCTACCCGTTCAATCGCTGCTGTCAGCCGCTCGTTTGTGTAAACGTCTGACAGGCTAACGCGCTCGACAACTCCAGCGCGATCGGCATACACACCGCTGGTGCCATTAATCATCAGGTCAGAGATGGTTGGGTCCAGTAGTAGAGTCCGAATCTCTGATGGAAAGAACGGGAGAATGAGGTCGTAGCTCACTGTGCGGCTCCTTCCTTCCGATCGGGAAGAAATGGGTTCGGTGGTGTGATGATGGTTGAAACCGGGCGCTTCGGTGTTGGAAGTTGCGTATCTCTGGCTATGGGATCTACGCCGATTCGATTCTCGTGAAATTCGGTGATGGTGAGACCCAGGGGATTGATCGTTTCAAATTGCGGAAAGACTTTAGCCTGGTCGGATACCTGCTTGGGATTGAGGTAGTACGTGACAGAAAGCATCCAGTGTTCGGTACGCGGCTCTCTGGAGTTGCGCAGAGAGTAGAGCCGGTCGATGTTCACCAACGCGGTTCCCTTCGCCATCACCATGCCCTGAACCTGCTCAGTGGACATAGAAGTGATGGTGACGTTACGCACCTCGACGTCGCTCTGTTCCATCTGCCCTGCCGTGACTTGAGAGATGGTGTGGTTGGCATTGTCCTCTGTCATAAGCTGCGAAGCCAACTGTTGTGAGAGGAAGTAGTAGTTCAACGGATATTTCTTAGCTACAGTGTCGCGATTCAGGGTGTACCGATAGTTCGCCCAATCAGTCAGATAGGTCCGCACTTCTCCCTCTCGGGGGCTATAGCTAAGGTCGCTGTACTGAATGGCCTGTGCTCGCCCGATCTCATCGATGCGAATGTACCGATTGATGACGGGCTTGTGTGCGAGGGTCACGATGGACGCAAACGAGCCCAACAACAGAACAGACAGCCCTCCGATGATGATTCGGCTTGTCTTCCGCTCGTTGTAGTGGGCGGAGTAGACCTCGTTTGCGATGGTGTCAATAAGGACGGCCTGCTCTGATGTGTAGGCCGCATCGGTGAGAGGTGCGATGTGCGTTGCCATGGTTTAGCTCCTAACTGGAAGGTGGAAGAGATCGTCTTTATTTGCGGTGGGGATGCGCCCTCGTGACTGTAGAGTGTGGACCACTCACGATCTGATGGACGATAAAATACATGCGATAAGCCTGAAAGAGTCCCCCGGCGAGACCTCCGATTGCGAGTGCTACGAAAAGAAGACGGAGCAACGCACGGATGGAATCAGGTGGGGCTTCGGGTGGGGACGTGGAGGCCACTGTAGAGATGAGATCGTTATCCATCTTTATTTCCTCGGGAGGCATTCGGGCGTCTTCCTGCGTAACGAAGCGCTACGCTGGTCGCAAGATTCTGTGCGGAAGCAGTTGCACCCGCACTTCCACCAAAGATTGCCTGCGTGATCTGGGGAATGAAAAGCATGTTGACGACGAACGCGAGGATCACCATTGTGACCGGGATAACGTTCGCTATCCACATGAGGATTGAGTAATCACCGTTGAACGTTTGTTGGAAAAATGTCGTGTAGAAACCTGACCAAACGAAGATGAAGGCGGCGGCGACAGCGCGAATCATCGCGAAGCTGAGCAGCGTGTCGAAGAACTGGAAGAACTTCCCGCGAAGGCTTTCGACCATGTATAGCGGTATGATCAACGGGCCAAAAAGAGCAGTGACTGCATAGAAGATGAAGCTGCTGACATTGATAACGAAGATGACCCCGGCTGCCACCCCCATCAACCCTTGGATGTACACGTATTCGAAGATTTCGAGTGGTGACAGGAGTGAGGGCGGACCTGTCTTATGCCAAGCCTCAAGGATCACGGAGGTCAGTTGCGCCTGCGTGTTCTGGTCGAGAACCCTGACGATCTCCTGCGCAAGAGCGGAGAAGAGTTTGTTAAACCCCCAGCTCGCACCCGGTAAAGGATTGACCCAATAGGTTTCAAGGATGCAGCAGAAGCCGAGCCGCAACATAAATCGAACTATTTCTCCACCTTCGAGAGGAGCCGAATTGAGGCTGAAGCTCATGTTTGCGAGGCTGAAGTTAATGACCATCTTGCTGAGCTGCATGAACGCAATGAAGCTGAGCAGCGTGAGGCCGAAGCTGGTCAGCGCACCACCGTTCGCCGTGGTCAACGCTGTCAGGTTGTTGGTGAACTGATAGAGCCAATCTGTACCGGGCATCGTGTACGCCTTCTAAAAGGGTTAGGGTTGCTGAATGGACCCAGGGGTGTGTTTCACAGCAGGATCAGAGTTGTGCTTCTTCTTTGCTGCCGCTACGCCCTTCCAAAGACGGCAATCCTCTGCTTGGGCAGGGTCCTTGATCGCGGCACAGTCTTTGTTACTCGGGTCTGGATTCTCATTGGTCGGCTGCACGGACCCTTTCGCATCTGGTGTTGTCGCTGGAGCCGACGGTGTATTCGAGTGGCAACCGAGGAATACGGTTAGAAGGAGTGAGAGCGCGATGGGTGCTTTTGTCTTGGTCATTAATAAACTCCGTGTTGTTATGAGAGCAGCGCCACTGCGGAAAGAAGTGACGCTGCCCGGTTGTTATGGCAAATAATCGGTGTACGTTCCGCTAGAGTTAACGTAACCGGTGGGGTTGGCTTGGCGTTGTGCCTGAATGTTTGCAGCAAGATTCAGGTCGTGCGCCATAGCGTTACGTTGCTGCATATTTTGCACCGTCATTTGCTGAGCGATGCAGGCATGGAGAGCGCCCTGGGCCTGTTGCTCGTTGAGCTGCTGTGCCTGTGATGCGTTCACAAGGTTCAACTGCTGGACCTCGCTATTTGTGCCGTTGGAGCCGTCAAGCTGGTTGTCTTGAAGGCTTTGGGTTGCCGTTGCCGATGCAGCCCGCGCCGCGCGATATGATCCAACGGCATTGAGGCAGTCCGGCGATACAGTGTCCGATGTTTCAACGATGGCAAGCTGTGTGAGCTTGTCGCTGTTGCCAGCAGCTTCACCAGCAAGGTAGGTGTCAGTGTTTGAGGAGAGCGCAACGCCGGAATTTGTCCATGCCGTGGTTGCGGCGGTGGTGGAATTCTGGTCGAGGGCGGTAGTCATGCCGTTAGTCTCGCCGTAGCTGTTGCGGACCTGCACGTTTTTCATGCTGTTCAGGGCCGTTTGCCATTGCGTTTTGATGCTGAAGTTGACGACGTTGTTTTTGAAGCTGTTGTACTGATTGTTGGCCGTGGTGTAAAGCTTCGTGAGTTCGGATAGCTGGCTTGCCAGTGATCCGTAGCTCGTTGGATCGAAGACGATATCGCCAAGGCCGAAGAGAGCGAAACTCGGGGTTGCCGTGCAGAGCACTAACGCTCCCGCGGCCACCCATTTCCTCTTTCGGGACAGCTTGAATTGCATACGTCCTCCGTGTGTGAAGCGTTAGAGAGACGGGTCTACGCGATGTTCTGCATAGCTCGGGATAAGTATGTCTTGGTTGATATAAACGCGCGCTCTTGAACCCTCCTTTACCGTGATGACGGGCAGACGATTGAGGAATCTGTTCAATATCTGCTCGCTCTCCTGCGCCGTTTGCGCGGAGATCCCGTTGCGGATTTGCGTGTTGGGGTCAAGCACGGTTCCGCTATTTCCTATCTGTGCCAGCCCGCCGATTCCCCCCACCGCGGCGGCGGCAGCAAATGAACTCAGGTAATGGTTGTTCACGTTGGTTGCAAGGCCAGTCGTTCCCAGCGGGTCCAGGCCCATGTATTTGTTGAGGTCTATGGAAAACCCATCCGGACAGATGGCGCGATTAAAGGTGACAAGGAGTTTCCTCTGGCCAGCACCCGACACGCTCTGCACGTTGCCAATCAGTCTGGTTCCCTGCGGAAGTAGAAGCTGCTGGTGGTCGTGCGAGTAGTAATCAGTTGTAAGCATCACAATCATGGGACCTGCGAAACCGCCGTCAATGTGATTAGTCAACACACCTTCAAAAACGGTGCCCTCAAATACTCGATAGAGACGGCCTTGTAAACCGTCAAAGTCGTACTTTGCCATAGGGTCTTTCTGACCCTGTGCAGCAACCGAGGCTGGGCGAATGATCGGCCGCTCCTGTGCTATGTCGTCGGCTTGGGCTTTCCCTGCGGGAGCGTCGGCCGTAGCTGCTTCCACGGAAGTGGTGTTATTGGCGTTGCCAGATGTCGGAGCCGTTCGCGCAAAATCAATGGCTACGGTGTCGCTGTTAAGGGCTTCCTGATGCTGCCGTTCACGTTCAAGTTGGCGTTGTTTAGCTTCTGCCTGGGCCTGAGATACCCCGGAGGTCTTCTGCGGGGCATTGGGGTTGCCAGTCCCATACATGGCGTCCCTCTGCGCCTGTGTCATCGGTGCTGCGTTGGGTGATTCTGGGCCAGGAACCGCCTGCTCCTGCTGGAGCTGTGCGTTTTGGGCGGCAAGTATTGCCTGCCGTTGCCGTTCCTCAGCATCTCGCATCTGAATGAGGCGCTGTTGTGCTTCAAAGCTATTTACCTGCGTGGCGTTGGGCGAAGCGGGTTTCACCATCGCGCTGTTTGCGCTGGGTGGCTGCTTGGTGCCGTTGTGAAGATTGGCAAGCCCGATCACGAGGATGACGGCGCCAATGCCGCCAACAACTTTCAGATTGAACCGGTTACTTTCCTGTGCTTCAGGCTGGCTTGGAACCGAGCCTACCGCCGTGGATTCGATATCGTGGGGAGTTTCTGCCATGGCCTTAGTTCCCTTCTTTGCGGAAATCGACCCGCTGTTTACCGATGGTTAGATATCCCTGCAAAACGGTTTTGGGAACCGTGTACAGGCCATCGCTGTAATCCCAGTTGATAAGGCTGCCCTTGCCGTCCTTCAGCTCATACAGAACCGGAGTTTCTTGGAATTTGCCCCGTAGGTACGTGAACTTGTCGTCACGCCATACCTCTTGCAATCCCAGCGTGCCAGCCTTTTTGCGGTCCCAGGTGTAATCGAAGTGGAGCTGGCCGGGGTACTGGCTGCGGTATGCTTCGGCCTTAGACTCGGCCGCCTTGCGCTCCGTGGTTTCCTTTGCAGTGGCCTCTGCTGCTTCTCGTTTGGCTCGGTCTAACTCTGCTGCGGGAACAAACACGGGCATCGCTGCCAGCTTGTCCTTCCCGGCCTGGTCGCCGGGCATCACAAATACCTTGGAATCAAAGTGTGAGTCAGGATCGGTGCTGATCTCGCGAAGCTGCAAGGTGTATTCATTGCCGTGATCGGAAACGATATGCACGTCTGTGCTGCTGCCCGCGATTTTCGGCTTGATGGAGATGAACCGACTGGCGACGTGGCCGCCGTCGAAAACCCAGCTCGAGGTGTCGCCGCCGAATACGGTCGCAACCTTTTCCTCGGCTGGTAGCAGAATCAGCGTGGATTGCAGGAGGCCAGCGCGAACGACGGGCGGCGTCTCGGAATCCACCACAACAACCGTGCGAGGCGCGCTTGGAAAAAGGGGGTGCTTGGCATCGGCGGGTTCTGAAGCATGGCAAACCGCAACAAGTGCGAGAGTAGCAGCGAGATAAAGGGGTGCTTTCATAACGAGTCCTCGTGGCGTGAGTTTGTGAACCCAAGTAGGGTTGGTGGAAGGCATCATGCGTTTTCTCCTTGTGCGAAGCGCTCGATGCCCTCGGCTAGTCCGTACTTTTCGACTAACTTTGCGCGGCGAGTGCGGTCCTTGGGCTTGGTGGAGAACTTGGCATAGCTGCGCTTGTCGAGGTTCAGGATGATGACTTTGGTGAGTCCGTCCCTGCGCACGTACAGGGCTTCACGCTGCTGAAGACTCTCGAAAAGGTCTAGCTGCTGTTCGCTAAGCTTGAACAGCTCCCCGTAGAACTTCCTGTTGAATGTGGCGTCCGGTAAGAACAGAAAAGAAGTGCAGGAGTTCACGATGCTGTCGGCATTGACGCCTAGGTCGTTCGCAGACTGGCCAATGAGTGTCACACCGCCCAGATTCTTGCGGACTGTCTTGATTGAAGCGAGCGCTGCATCGAGAAGTTGTTTGTTCTTCATGGAAGAAAACAATTCTTCGATGACGACATGCTTTGGCACACCCCAGTTCTTCGGGTCGTAGAGCACCGCATTGATACGGCGGAGGAGCCATACCATTAGTGGCTCAACGAGATCTGCGTCCTGCGGCCCTATGCCTTGAAAGTCGAAGCACTGGACCCGGCCTAGCTCCAGCTCGTCATGCACGTTATCGAAGATGGCGGCATAGACGCCGGTTCCGGTCCACTTGGAAAGGAAGCGGTTGAGATGCTTGGGCAATAGCAGATTGGAAAGGCGGCGGTTTTCGGTTTCGAGCTGATACATGCCTCTCACCGCGCTAAAAACTACATCCTCGTCTTCTGGTTTAAGCTCTGCGCCACCGTTGGTGAGCAGCAACGTAATGAAGCTGTAAAGGAACTTTAGGTTGTCATCAGTCGGTTCCAGTGAAAAAGGATTGACTCGGGGGCCGTTTTTGCCTACCTTATCTACCTTGCCGCCGTACAGCTCCACCACGCTTTCATAGCTGCCGCCGATATCGAATATGTAAATGAAGCCGCCATACTTCATCTCCATAGCTATGTGCTGATTGTTATGTACGCTTTTTCCCGCGCCCGGTGGCCCAAGAATCATGCCGACCTTTACACCGTTCACAAAAGCATCTTGAAAAAATGGCGTCTTGGTCCGGGTCTCGAAGACATTCAGATACTCGTTATCAAGGTCTTCCGAGTGTGGATGACCGGTGCTTGGTGCGTAGATGCTTGCGAGCCTGGCATTGTGATCTTCTGGAAGCCAGAGGGGGAAGATGTTGAATTTGGAGTTGCCGGGAAACATGGTGTAAAACGCCGAGAGGTTTCCTAGTGATTCCTCCATCACCTGTGCGCGTGCATCGACAAACAAGCGATGCACGCTGGGAATGGTTTCGTGGAGCTGTTCTTTGCTCTTGGCTGCAAGCAACAGGCGCATAGTGAACTCGCCCTGGCCGATCTTGTCGAGCTCGCGAATCACGTCGCTGAGGTCATCGACATTTGAATCTGCTGCGCGTGCGCCTGCGCCTTCCTCAAGGACGGCGGTATCGCGTCCAGCCATGACGCGGCTAAAGATGCCGACTTTGAAGAAGCTGATGAACTTCTCTTGTTGGGATATTTCGGCGCGGGCCTGCGCTGCTGACTTCGGCCTCCATGTCGTGCAGAGGACGCTGTCGCAGTCCAGCGTCATGAGACCGGCAAACTGGCCGGGTCTGGAAATATCGGGATTGTTCATCAAAGAGAACATCTGCACGTAACGCTTCCCTACGCGCAAATGGTCGCCCTGGATCGCAACCGGACTTTGTACGATCTGGCGATCTAATCCCGCATCCGACCGCAGTACAGAATGATCGGCCCAGGGCTCCAGATTGAACAGGTATGAAAAGAACGGAAACGCCTTTGTTTTATCGAGTACCCGGAAGCCGATGACGGACTCTAGTTGGGATTCGAGGATGCTGGCCGTCTTGCGAAGTGATGCGAGACGGCGAGCGTTGTCAACTTCGGCATCCTTCGGCTTTCGGTCCAATGGATTGGTCTTTGACGGCTCAAAAGTGAGGCACCAAAACAAGTCGATACGCCGGAACTCGGCATTGGAATTTAGATACTCAAGCCGGTCATTCACAAAAGAATCAAGTACCGGATCGCCGTAACTTTCCTTGCGTGGAATCGCATAGCCGGATAGCACACGGCTGTATTGGTAAAGGCAGGAGCCTTCAGGCATGCCACGCAACGCGCCTTCGACAGCGCGCGTGCGTGAATCTAGTTCCTGATCGGTAAGGCTCTCCTCATCAATGCCGGTCACGGCAGCCAAGATGCCGTATCCGCCATTTTTGAGCGCGAAAATGGTGGGCGATACCCACCGGGATAGAGGGATGATGCTCGACGCCGCGCCAGCTTTCGCATACCACGGCAACAAACGGGATTGCTCAGAATTTGCGCGGGTCATAGTAGCTCTTCTGCTGTAGGCTGTGCCCCCAAAGCTGAAACATCTTGGGGTGCTTGCGGACAATAAGCCATGCCGTGCCGACGAGAACTGGAAAGCTCCCGACGGCCAGCAAGCGAAAGCCAACGAGGAACACCGTGATCGAGAAAAAAACGATCACCATCCACGTTCCGAGGTCCAAGCCCAGCTTGGTTCGAGAACGGTTCAGTGCTCCGTTGATTGGTAGCGGTGTTCCCCGTTTGCGCATGGTGTGATCCCTAATTCCCTGTGACCGACTGGCCGGTGAGAGAGGAGATCCATCCAGCACCCCAACCCAGGACACCGGCACCAAATAGAGCGCCGAACAAGCCGGGCACCGCGCGAGCGAAGTCGCCGCTCATCATCTTGATTCCGGCAAAGATCAGGCCACCGAGGCAGATGACGGCTCCGGCGTACATGGCGAACGTTTTGAAGGTGTTCATTACGGTCGTTGCACCGCTCATGTCGATGGACCCCTGAGCGTGGGCGATGCTTGAAGCGGCGAACATCAGGGCGATAGGGGCTGCGGAGCGTGCGACAAGCCCCGCCTGGTGCTTGACCTGCTGTCGGGTGATTGTGATGTTGCGAAGACGGGCGAGACGAGACTGAAGCGACTTTTTCAAGGGAATCTCCTATTGATCCGCAAGTTGGAGGGACGGTTTGCTCTCTTCTGGAGAGCCTTCGGGCGCTTTTTACAGCTCCTCCTTTCAGTTAGGCTCTGCGGTCCACAACCCTACGGCCACGCGGGACCATTCGCCGCTCTGTACACGTTGCTGTGTTACCGCAAACTTGTGTTGCCATGCACAACTTATCGCCGAATCCGAATTGCGTCAACACGTTTTTGTGACTACACAATTTTGTGTACAGCACACGAAGGGTGTGTAGCCACATTTGTGTGTGTGCATGACGGTTGCTAAGATTTGGAGGCGATCGCTATGCGGGGAGGTTGCGATGTGATCTTATCATCTTGTGCGAGGTCTACATCGGTACCGGTCCCATGCTGCGATACGACTATAAGAAGTTCTCGGTAGAGCTAGGCCAGCGCGTGAAGCAATTGCGCAAGGAGCGCGGGCTAACCCTGCGAGACATGATCGTGAAGTTTGATTTTCATCTGACCCAAATCCAACGCATAGAGAAGGGTGATGGTTTGTCCGTGCCGACTCTGCTGCGAATCGCTGAAGTTTTTGAGATCCCCATCGAAAAGCTAGTGGCGGGTGTTGGCAAGGCTGATGTTCCCGAGGCGCGTTCGAAATCGTCAAAGAAATAGCTCTCCCTCCTCTGCGTGTGAAAAACGGGATTAACCATTGCGTAGTAAATTTGTCTTCTACCTTCTAAGCGGGGTGAGAAGGGGAGTTTTTGACAGGCATTGGCATTTTTTTTTTGTTGAGCTTATTTGCTAATGAACAGGGCACAGCTACATCTCGTCGATGGAAACGGAATCGCGATCGCCTCTGAGATTGAAAACGCCGTAGAGCGTTCCTTTCATTGGGTGCTGAGAGATTACCCGCAGGTCGATCCAGCCTTGATTGCAAATTGGGCTGAGGATCTTGCCCGGCGCATGCAGGCGCGTGAAATACCCATCACTTCCCCGATGCGGTATGCCTACGCCGCCCTAAAGGGCAAAGTTCGTGACTGGATGAAGAGTGGTGTCGCCCAGGAGCGGTTGGCTGGAGTTGGGCGCGATTTAGGGCCTATTGGTGGTTTTGGTGGGTCTTTCCAAAGTGCGGTAGATCGGAAAATTCTATTTGAACAACTAAAAGCAACGTTGAATGAACGGGATCGGTATATCCTCGTTTTGCTTCTGCAGGACCAAACAAGTCCCGCGACTGTCGCGAATGCGCTGGGAACCACATACCCAACAGCCGCGAAAGCCATCCAGCGCGTCAAAGAGCGGATAGCGAATACTTTGAAGGGTGCTCGTAAAATAGATGATTCGGGCCACGGCTCACCACAGTTTTGCGAGACGAAAGGGTAAACCGTCATTGAACCCGGATCTGATGAAGGACTTCCTTCTCGAGGCATTTCCGAATCCTGAGCGAAAAGGCTGTCCAGACGACAAGACGATAGAAGGGTTGGCTGAGGATAGGTTACCCGCAGGCCATCCGGCACTCCTTCACGTTGGTTCCTGTTCCGAATGTTATGCCGAGTACCGGCACTATCGGCAGGACTGGGAGGAAGCGAACGCTGCGACCGCTTTCTTTGATCGCTCCCAGATAAAGGGCAGTCGGCAACCTAAAGCTGTGCCTTGGGCCGTAGCAGCCGCTGTGCTTCTGATGTCCGCCGGCGGCTATGTCGCCTTCAGGCATTATCAGTCCGTACAAGTGGCTAGACCCCAGGTAGCGTCGGTTGAACCAGTAAATGTGTTCGTTGATCTCTTTGATAGCGGAACTACGCGAGGTCCGGCTGTGGAAGCGACACCGTTGCAAGAGACATCGTTGCCTTCTTCGATCGTGAATCTTGCTCTCGTACTTCCCCGCTTTAGCGATACAGGCAGCTATGTTGTTAACGTGTCGAGGGACAGGTCAGGAGCGCAGATTGTGGCGTCTGGGTCTAGCAACGCGGTCATGAAAGAGGGGGGAAAGGTTTCGCTGGAAGTGACGCTCGATCTGCGAGCGGCCCAGCCGGGAACCTACTTCCTGGCGACGATCCGAGGCTCCGACAATGGAACCTACTACTATCCTCTGAAGATCCACTGATTAGACAGGTCCGGTCGCGCGGAGCTATCGCCCACTAATAAGGAATCCCGACAGTCCTCAAATTTGAAAGGCTGTCTCGCATTACCGAATTTCAGTACAAATTGCGCTCCGATGAGCGCATCGGTTATTTTCGCAGTCGTCAAGCGGCCTCTGGGGCTGCTAGTGAAGGGCTGCTAGACGTCTGCCGTGACAGAAGTGCTTTTGGATGTAACTCATTGAAAACATGAGCACCCATGGCTACAAAAAGCACTGTAAGTCATTGCAAAAATCCGTGGGCAATGTTCCAGCACCCTCGCCAGCACCCTCATCGACCTCTGCCTTTTGGTTACAGACCTCTGCTCTGCGAGCAGAGGGTCGTCATTTTACCGAGGGTGCGAGATGAGGGAGCTAAAGCAGCCTTGAGCCGCAATCTCTTGAGAGATAAACACGTTTCGCGGTTGAGTTCTGTTTACGACAATTGGGCGGGAAAAGCTCATTGCGAAAGCGCCGGTAGCTTCTTCGCGATGAACTCCAGGAACATACGGGTGCGATGGGGCTGATGCAGACGGTTCGCCGTGATCGCGAAGAGATCGATTGGATCGGCCCAGAATCGCTCCAGACATTGCACGATCACTCCGTCCCGGAGTTCTGGTCCTAGATCCCAATTCGCTTTGAGCGCGATGCCCCGGCCAGCACGAACCCAATCGTGCACCACCTCGCCGCTGGAGGTGGTGAGGCTGCCATCGACCTTCACTTCGAAACGCTCACCGTCCTGCTGGAAAACCCAGGAGTCCATCACACGCTTACCCCGCATGAGCCGTATGCAGTTGTGCCGCTTGAGCTCCTCTGGGTGCGATGGCACGCCATGGCGTTTGAAGTATGCGGGTGAGGCACACACGATCCGCTTGGCCATCAGAATTTTTCGGGCCATCACCGTGTTGTCGTTCGGCAGACCGATTCTGAGCGCGACATCGAGATTGTCGTCGATCACGTCCAGTCCCGCATCAGAGAGGACCAATCGTACCTCCACCTCGGGAAACTTACTCGCGAATTGCCCGATGAGGGGCGCGATGAGGCGTCTGCCGATCTCACTCGGAGCGCCGACGTGGAGTGTGCCTCGGACCGTTCCCGTCTTTGCGGAGGCTTCGGCCTCCGCCGTGGCTATATCGGCCACAATCTTCTGACAACGCTCATAGAACTGATTTCCTTCTTCGGTGAGCTGAAACGAACGAGACGTGCGAGTTACCAGGCGAACTCCCAGGCGGGACTCCAGCGTACTTAAGGCCCTGCTCATCGCCGCCGGCGAAGCATTCAGGGTTCGTGCGGCGGCAGAGAGATTGCCGGCCTGCACGATCTTTACGAACAACATCAGGTCTGAAACTTCATCTGCCATCACACACCTCGTACCGACGCGCGGTCATGGATAGCCGTCTCCAAAAACCGCTACATCCCATCTTTGCACAATCTGCAAAGCTGGATTGAAGGTTTTCCGGCTACTCAGGACGTGGTACGGATCCTAGCCTCAAATCACGGCAGAAAGGGCCGTGAGTTATGAGGTTAGTTTTCGGATTTCTGCTGGCGTTTGGAATCGGCGGCTTCTGCCGCATCAGCCGGATTCCGTCCCCGGCACCGCAAGCGATCATCGGTTCGCTTCTCGTCGTGGCCATGAGCACCGGATACGTTCTGGCCGACCGGCTGATGGAGCGCCGCAACACCCCACCTTCAGTGACACACTCTTTCACTTCCCAAAAGGAGAATACCCATGCGAGCCATTGAGTTCCGTCGTTTCGGTCATCCCACCCAGCTTGAAATCGTGGAGCGTCCCGACTTCAAGGCAACTGAATCAACCGCCATTGTTCGTGTTATGGCGGCCTCCATCAACCCCAGCGATGTGAAGAACGTGGCTGGACGCATGGAGCAAACCACTCTGCCGCGTATCCCCGGTCGTGACTATTCTGGCGTTGTCGTCGATGGGCCGGAGGAATGGATCGGTGAAGAGGTATGGGGGACGGGCGGCGACGTGGGTTTCACGCGCGACGGCACGCACGCTGAGTTCGTCTCCGTTCCACGGTCGAGCCTGGTTCGGAAACCGAAGTGCCTGACGCATGAGCAGGCGGCAAGTATCGGCGTCACGTTCGTGACGGCGTGGTGCGCGGTCAGGGAATATGCCAAAATTCAGCCGGGCGAGATCATCGCCGTAATTGGGAGCCGCGGTGGCGTCGGTCGTGCAGCAGCCCAGACCGCCAAATACTTTGGCGCGTATGTGATCGGCGTAAACAGGCTGAATGGTGTCGCGTCGAGGGATGAGATCGACGTCGAGGATTTGATTCTCGATTCAGCCGACTCGGAGGTGGCAAGCCTATTGCGCATCCTTCAGGGCGGCAGAGGTGCTGATGTCGTCCTCAATACTGCGGGCCCTCAGATGTTCGAGGTTGGACTACGCATGCTGGAGCGGCGCGGTCGTCACGTCGAAATCAGTGCCGGAAAAGAACGCCGGGTGAGCTTCGATCTCACGGATTTCTACCACAATGAATCGCAGTTGCTAGGCGTGGACACGCTCAAGCGAGACCTGGTGGACTCCGCCTGCGTCCTGAGAGAACTAGCCAAAGGGTTCGATTGCGGCGCTCTGCGCCCTCATGCAGACATCAAGACGTTCCCGCATGAGCGTGCTCATGAAGCCTACGACCATGTGCACCAGGGTCGCGGTGGCCGAGCTGTTCTGACGATGGAGCGGCGATGAACGGGACGGACACCACTTCTGACTCCCGGCGCGTCGGTGACTGCATTCTCCTCGGCATTGTTCTTCTGCTGGGTGCTCTGGGCTGCGTGGCTCAGACACCCCAACCCACTCCACCCGGCCCTGCTCCGTCTCCATCGCGACCCCATCTCGATCCGTTTCCAGCCGAGCAGGACTGGAGCTTCCTCGCGAATCAAGGGGAGCGAATCGACTCCTGGGACCGCCTGAAGTATGTCCAGTGGGGTTCCGGTCAGCAGCAATATCTATCTCTGGGCCTCGAAACGCGCACGGAGTACGAGTACTTCGACAACTGGATGCTGGGTGCCGGACCTCAGGATCGCAACGGTTACGGTTTGATCCGCGTCATGCCCCACTTCGATCTGCACGACGGTCCGGACTTTCGATTCTTTACAGAGGTGACCTTCAATTACGCGCCTGGGCGCAATGCTGGTCCGCGCCCGAACCTCGACGAGGACAGAGGGGATTTCCATCAGGGCTTTGTGGAGATCGGGCCGCACACGAGCCGGACAGATGGTTCGAGCCTTCGCCTTGGACGCCAGGAGATCGTGCTTGGTTCGGGGCGTCTGTTCGACAACAACGAAGGGCCGAATGTAAAGCTGAGTTTCGATGGGGCACGGTTTATCACGGAGACCCCGAAGCTGCGCTGGGATAATTTCATTGTCAAGCCAGTGCAGAACAATGCAGGCTTCTTTGACGACACGCCCAACCATGCGCAAACCACCTGGGGAAGCTACCTGACGGTACATCCGCATGTGCTCCCAAGCACAGGACTCGATGTCTACTACCTAGGCTTGGCGACCGCGCACGCTACATATGATCGTGGCTTCGCGAACGAGGTTCGCCATACGCTCGGTGTGCGTGCCTTCCGAGACCCTCAAGCTGGTTTTGATTACAACTGGGAGTGGAATTACCAGTTCGGCTCCTTCGATTCGGAAGGTCTGCGAGCTTGGAGCATTTCGACAGAGACGGGCTACACCTTTGCATCGACCCGATTTGCGCCACGACCTTTGCTGCGTGTGGACACCTACAGCGGCGATCGCGGCAGCGGGAATCAATCACTGGGAACGTACAACTCTTACTTCCCACGCGGCGCTTACTTTGCGCCGAAGGCCATCCCGTTTCTCGGCAACCAGAACCTCATCGACATTCACCCGCAGGTTCAATTCCACCTGAGACCGAACGTAACAGGTGAGCTTGGTGCCAATTGGTACTGGAGAGAGTCCACTACGGACGGAGTCTACGCCTTTGGCAGCGGTGTGCTCATGGACGCTGCAAACGCGAACCATGCACGCTTCCTCGGTTCCCAGGGCGACATGGAACTACGTTGGGCCGCTGCAGCGCATATCGTAACCGCCCTCAATGTAGCAGGCTTCGCACCCGGCGGATTTCTCGCGACTACCACGAATCACCGCGCCCCGATCACCGCCAATCTTGGCGTGACCTATCGCTTCTGAAAGGAAACACGCATGAATCACACCCGTCCTTACCTCTTCTTCGCAGCGCGCGTCTTGATCGCGCTCGTCTTCCTTATCAATGGTGTCGGAATCGTCAGCCCATCCATGGCCGTTCACGACATGGTGGTGAGAGGCATACCGGAACACCTGGCGATTCTGCTATCACTTGCAGGCAGGATCATCGACATCGTGTGCGGGCTAGGGTTCGTCGCCGGAATCTATCCCAGGCTTTGTGCCATTGGCCTCATCCTGTTCTTGATTCCAGCCACCCTGATTGCACATGCCGTCTGGTCTGTTCCTTCGCCGATCTTCCAGGTGCAGTTGATTAACTTTTTCAAGAATGTGTCCATCGTTGGAGGTCTTCTGATGGTGGCCTGCAGCAAGGGCTTCCGAGGGCTCCAAAACCAAAAAGGCTAGGAACGTAGCAGCGTATCGGCATGAGCGGAACAGTCCTCAACACTCAGAGAGCCTGACGATCACAACCCAAAGAAAGGTGTCCCTATGTCTAGATCGAAGCAACAAGACCCCAAACAACGGATCGACGCACTTCTCACACCGATGTTGAAGCAACGTCTTTACGTTGCGTTCAGCACAGCAGTGGCCTCTCCGGAAGAGATGTTTCCTCACGTCGCCGATCACCTCGAATACATGAACGATCTGGAAGCCAAAGGCTTATTGTTCGGCTCTGGGCCTTTCCTTCAGCCGGGCGTTCTGGTTGGCGATGGCCTGACGATTCTTCAGACCAAAACTATCGAAGAGGCACAAACCCTGATGGAGAACGAGCCGCTGATTAAGCTCGGGCTGAGAAAATTCGATCTCCGTCCATGGGAACTACGCGAAGGCAGGATCAACGTGACTCTCAACGCATCGACAAGCAGCTTTGCTCTCAGCAGCGGCGAGCGCAACACAACTTCTTAAAACCGCCAGGGTCTGCGCCACAAAAGGCTCGGCTCTGCGTGATCTTCTACGGATTCTTTCATCCGCACGAAGGCACACTCATAACCATGGTCGCGCAGAAGCGGCCTGAACTACACAACAATAAAAGAGGCAATTAGCAAGTGATTCGCGTATCGACTGCTCTTGTATTGACGTTGGGATTGTCCGTTGTGCCAGGTTTGTTCGCCCAACATCGTGAACACCACGGCCATGAAAGCTCTATTGCGGATTCGACAAACTGCTACGACTCACACGATCCGACAGAAGTTCGGCTCTGGAATGACGATGCTCCCGGAGCATCAGGCAATGATCCTTGCCGGGATATTCCGTATATGCGCATCTTCCGCCCAGCTTCCGACGGACGCTCGGGAAGCCCGGCCATCCTCATCATTCCTGGCGGCGGCTACGACAGGCTCTCAGACACACAGGAGCAGACTCCTGTCGCTGAATATTTCTCTCGCACGTTTCACGTAACGGCATTTGTACTCTATTACCGTCTCGTGCAGCATGACGGCACCTACCGCTATCCCATCCCGATGTGGGATGGCCAACGCGCCATCAAACTGATTCGTGCGGAAGCGTCTCAACTTGGGATCGGTCCTCGACGGCTGGCTGTGTTCGGCTTCTCGGCGGGCGGCCATCTTGCGAGTACGCTCGCGTTGCATCCAGACACGGATTTTGGGCTTTCCCGGCACGATGCAATCGACCGAGAGAACGGGCGCCCTGACCTACTTGGGCTGGGCTATCCCGTCATCTCGATGGATCCGGCAGACGTACCACCGTCGGGTTCCTATCGGAATCTTCTTCATGGATTCTCCGGCTCAGAACTGAAGCAGTTGGAAAACTACCTGTCAGGCGAGAAGAACGTCACGCCACGGATACCGCCGGTGTTTCTCTTCGAGAGTAAAGATGACGCGGTGATCAGTCCGGAAAATAGTGAGCTGTTCATTGATGCACTGCGGGCTCGCGGGATTCCCACTGACGCGCATCTTTTCAAGCACGGTAAGCACGGTGATGGTCTCGCAACAGATGAGCCAGAGGAAAGCGCCTGGCCGGGTATGTTTGGACTTTGGTTAGAAGAACAACGCTTCCTGAAGGACCGCTAAGAGCCTCCGCACCCGCGGTGCAGGTGCGGAGCATTCCTGTTTGTCGGCGAGAGGTGTGTGGGAGCATCACCGCTTGCTCGGTGACTCGCGGCAGTTGAGTTTTCCAATCCTTGTAGTCGGTTCTGCAAGTGACGGGTATTCAACTAATGCCTCCAGCAGTTTCAGCGTATGCACTCAAGGCGAATAGGCGATTGCCATTGCTGGCAGTACACCATCCACGGCGCATGCTTCGAGGTGGTGTGGTAACCAGACTGCGGAAGAAAAAGAAGCCTGGTGATGCCAGAAAATGAAACGAACGAGCACATTGGTCTGGTGAAGCAATACATCATCGAAGGTGAAGCTGGCAATCCAACCATCCTGAAGATTTTCACCAATGACGTGGAACTTCGATTCCGGAAGTTCGGACGCGGGTGGGCAAAGAAGCTGTGGGTCATTTCGTTCAAGGTTGCTCGGCGCAATCCAAAGCCTGACACACTATCCCGACCATTACGCGTATGCTGCTTTCGGGACATCGTCGTCGCCGAAGGCTGGGAGAGCGGCGTCATAAAGGACGGAACGACAGGGCCGACAGAAGGAAGATTCGACGGAACTTGCTCGACAGCCCGGATTAAGCCCTTCCACAGGCCGCGCACAACGCGGATGAGCACGCGACACGTAGCCTACTTTTTCTGTGCTGGGATAAAGGGTGACATGACAGGAATGAGACACATGGCTATCAGCCCGGCAACTGCCATGAAGAGGAAACAGTCTGCATAGCTCAACACCTCTACCTGGTGCATGCTTGAGTGCGCCAAGAGACCGACCGAGGTTAAGTAGGTATCGGAAGATGAGGCCCCAGCATGAGCTACGAGGAAGCTACCGGTGTTTGCAACGCTTCCAGCAGTTGAAAAGTTTCCGGCGCTCAGATGCTCATACAGGCGCGAAGAGTGCAACATCTCGCGACGTTCAATCAAGATCGTGAGAAAGGCCACACCCAAAGCTGCACCAAGCTGCCGGAACGTCATGTATAGAGACACACCATCGAGCAAATTTGCTTGATCCAGTTTTGCTACCGTGCCCGAACCGACTGAAGGCAGCAGTGCAGCGAGGCATCCGGCATAAAGCGCGAGAGGAAGAAGGAAGTACCCGTCCGATGTACCGGTGGTGAGCCATCGGTACATGAGTAGCATTGCCAAGATCATCATGGTGAGAGCGGCCGCCATCAGCTTTCTGGGGCCGAAGCGAGCGACCAGCCATGTGATCGATGGCCGAACCGCCGCCGCCACTAAGGCATAGAAGGCGATAAGTCGTCCTGTTTGGCTGGCGCTATGTGTCTGAGCATCGACATTGCGAAGGAACTCCGGAAGCACGAACAGGCTACCCGAAAGGATCATGCCCAGAAAGATCCCGATCAGCATGGCAGAGATGACGTTTCTATCTTTCAACAAGCTCAGATTGAATAGCGGATATTGATTGTCAGTGCTCTTCTGCCAGTGAATAAAAGCAAGGAAAGCAGCCCCGCTGACAAGAGCCAGAATCCGAATCACGGGTGACTCGAACCAATCATCGATATGACCGCGGCTGAGCACTACCTGTAAACAAATGACACTGGTGGCTAGAAGGATCAGTCCCCATCGGTCCGTGTGTTGCAGCCGCGAGGACTCCGGCTTGGGCAGTTCCGGGAAGTTCCGATGGAGTAGCAAGACCGCTCCAGCGGCGAGGAAGATGTTTGGAATACAGATGAGACGCCAGTTCAAACGGTCTGTCAGAAAGCCGCTCAATAAGAGGCCCATTGCGCTCGCAAGATAAAGGCCGACGGAGACACGCATGAGTGATGGACTACGGCGCGACTTCGGCATGAGGACATAAATGGATGCGCGCCACCAGACCGTGAGACCGGCTCCCGCCAGTCCGGCCACAGCTCGCCAGACAAGCATGGAATCGAGGGTCGGAGACAGTGCGGCTCCAACAGTAGCCCCGGCAAAGAGGAGAGTCGTCGCGGTCAGAAACCGTTTATAGCCGAGGTGACCCGCAAGCCAGATCGAAATCGGAACTCCCAGAAAGAGAGCGCAGCTATATACCGTGAGTAGCCAGCTTGCTTCATCGAACGACACTCCCAACGTCCCGGTGATGTCGGGAAGCACAAGATTAATGCTCTCGAAGGTGTAAAACTCCATTCCGGTGGCGAGGGCCAATCCGAGTAGGAGGAGACGGCTCTGGGATGCGGAAGGGCCGGTCGACGCATCGTAGGCTGTTTTGAGCTGTTCTGACATGACTCGGCTACTCCTCTCTTAGAACAACCACGAGGTGGTTCGGATCTTGGCTTCCACGTTCATGCCGGGCCGGAGAATGTAAGAGGCATTCTGTTTCCCATCGACCACGATCTTCACGGGAATGCGCTGCACAACCTTCACGAAATTTCCTGTCGCATTTTCGGGCGGCAAAAGGGCCTGCCGGGAACCGGTGGAACTCGCAATCGAATCCACGACGCCGTCAAAAGTCTTGCCATCGTAAGCATCCACGCTGATGCGTACATGCTGTCCAGGCCGAACATGGGCTAGCTGCGTCTCTTTGAAATTTGCCGTCACCCAGACGTTATCCAGAGGCACAAGCTGAAACATCGCCTGTCCCACCGCGAACTGCTGGCCGGGTTCCACGGTTCGACGTGTCACGACTCCGTGCATAGGAGCGCGCAGAGTAGTGTAGCCAAGATTGAGCACGGCCTGTTCGAACTCTGCCCGCGCTTGTTGCACGTCCGCCAATGCTGACTCGTAATCCGCCTTCCGCACGCCCGATTGCAGTTCCTGTGCATGGCTCTCACGTAACTGAGCTTTCGCCCGTAGAACGCTTGCGCTTGCCGTCTCTTGAGCGGCCTTCGCGGCAGAGGCATCCTGTCGCACCGCCTCAAGCCTCTGTTGCGCTGCCAACCAGTCATTCTTCGTCACCTGTGCCGTAGCCACATAGGCGTCGTATTGTTGCCGAGAGATTTCAGACTGTTGCGCAAGTGACTTGGTACGTTGCATATCCATGTCAGCCTTCTCCATCTCGGCCTTGCGGGCGGCCACGTTTGCCTCGGCAAACTTCAGCTCCGAGGTCGCCACACGGTTGTAGGTGGTTGTTGCACGATCCAGCTCTGCGGTCGCTCCGGTTACTTGGGCATCTGCGGCGGCGGTCGCGCTGGTCGTAGTACCAATGGTGAATGGCACGATGATCTTCAGCGAAGCAGCTTTTGCCTCAGCGACAGAAAGGGCCGCACGTGCCTGATCGACGCGCGCTTGGTAGTCCGCCGGATCGAGCTGGATCATCAGGTCGTCGGGCTGCACAACTGCGTTGTCGTCGATGTTCATCTTCGACACGTAACCGGATACGCGAGGAGACACCACGATGGTGTGTCCGTCGACCTGTGCATCGTTGGTGGTGGGGTTGAGGTCTTGCGTGAAGAGCCAGAAAAGGGACAGGCTGACAATAAGAACCACCAACCCGGCATAGATGGCATTACGACCGTTCCAGTGAAAGCCCGTCAGAGCCCTGGATTCATTTTCTGTTTGCCCGACGGCCTGTGGTGGCCGGGTGATTGGTTCAGCAGATATGGTTTGTTCCGTCATAATCATCCTCCATTACTTTGCGTAGTCTTCAGAGATGCGCCCACGTGCCCGTGACAAGTCGGCGGTTGCCTGCTGTAAGCGGTACATGGCCCCGATTTGACTATCGGTTGATTGAGCAAGTGAGTTCTGTGCGGTCACGACCTCGATGTTGTTCGTTACACCGGCGGCGAAGCGATCGCGAGATTCCTTCAGTTCACGGGTCGAAAGATCGACGGTCTGAGTTGCGAGTTGAAGCTCTTGCCTCGCTGCCTGGAGCAGCGTCAGCGACGTTCGCACTTCCTGGGTAACCACGTTGCGACGATCCTGCACCACTTGATCCGCGCGCTGCGAGGCAAGCTCTGAACGCTTGATCTCTGCCGAGATACGCCCGCCGGTGAAGATCGGGAACCGCATCTCGCCTTGATAGGAGTACACAGGGAGACCACGCCCCGGAGATCTTCCGCTTTCGGCCCAGAAGCCTCCGAAGTGAAACTCGGGAAGACGCTGTGCCTTCGAAGATTGACGGTCGAGTACCGCAGCCTTCTGGAGTTCTTCCACTGACAGCAGGTCAGGGCGGCCCTCCAAAGCCTCTTTTAGCGCGGCCTGCCCATTCGGTTGCTGCAGGTCATCGCCGCTTAGCTCTTCGGTTGCGGTTACTTGCTGGTTTATTGCAAGTCCAAGCACCTGCGCGAGGCCATAGCCGTAGGCGCTCGTCTGCGCCTGTGCCTCTACCAGGTTTTGCTGCTCCACCTTCAACTCGACGCTAGCACGAAGAGCATCCGTGTTCGTTCCTGTACCTTGCTGTAGAGCATCGTCGGCCAACTTGCGCAGACTGTCCGCTAGTTCGATCCGACTTTGAACGGCTTTCTCAGTTGCTCTGGATCGCTGCAGGGAAAGATACTGCGCCACTATGATCGCCACGACCTGTTCGCGCAGATCCGCGTCGCTCGATTGCGCGGCGGAGGCACGCTGCTTCTCAGCTTGATAGCCCTTCCAGGCAGATACAGCGATGACGGGAACATCGAAGGAGGAACCGACCTGTGCATTGCTGTAAGGTCCGATTGAATATGGAGCCGTCTCCTGGCCGATGAGCGTACCGAGATTCAGGCGGTTCATCTGCTCCTCAAGCTGCAAGCCAGCTTTAGGAAGGAAGGTTGAACGGGCGATCCTGACCTGCTGCTTGCTTTCAAGAGCTTCAAGGCGCGACGCGAGGACTCGCGGATTCTGCTTCAAAGCAAGTCGGACGGCTTCATGCATAGACAGCGGGAAGTTGCTCGTGGGAGCACCGTCATCGGCGCTGGCCGCGTCTGTTGCCTGGGCGATAGCGCTCGTCCGTGAAGACAGTAAAAGTATGAGAAGCAAGGAGGAACACAGGAAACCGTGAATACGGAAATGATGCGAGCATCTGCGCACAAAGGAACTAGTCGCTATCAAGTTTCACCTCCCCGTCGAGCTGAAACGAAAGCTAGATGATCGTCCCTGGCGTTTGAAGGTACCGTGAAGGAGCTCAAAACGACTTCAAGCACTAGCCTTGTCTCGAAAGAGATACTAGCGTCGGGCTGTGGGATCGGGTCCTTCCATCTTGGCAAACGAGCTTTGCAGCGCTCGCAAAGATGGGCGAGTAAACATTCTCACGTCAAGACTGGCTAACAGCGAGGGGGGCCGACAGCTCGGCTTCCGACTACGGCGAACCTTCCGGAGCTCTTTGATTTAGAGATATGGCTCCCGATAAAAGCGCTTCTCGTCAGTTGCGAATCTCGACGAGTGCTAAATCGCCGGGTCACTCATAGAGAACCGGGTTACTTCCGATATGCCGACTAATCGTTATCAATTCTGTCGGGTTGGAGCCCACTTATCCTGCATCCAGGACATCATCGCTCAATCAATATCGCGTAGCACGTATTCACGAGCATTTTTCAATATCTGTTGAGCCGATGTTTTATGTGGAGCAATGCTTGCCAGCGTAACGGCACCCACAAGAGCACTGCCAATCGCGGTAGCCAACGCTCGAGGGTGTGGCTTATCCATTTTGGCGAGATATCTCTCAAGGAGCCCGACGAATCGCTTATAGCCCAAAAGGGCGATGCTTTGTACCTCTTCGCTGGTTCGTTTCAGCTCCGACCCGAGCATTGCCAGAGGACATAGTTCCACATCGCTGACAGCAGGCGATTGGCTAAGGTACAGCGTAATGATTGTCTTCAATGCGTCACGAGGAGCCATCCCGGCCGTTCGTTCTTCAAACATTGCAAAGAGATTCGCCAGGACCTCGTGGTATGCCTCCTCCAGCAACTGCTCTTTGGAATCGAAGTGGCGGTAAAACCCACCCTGCGCAATCCCGGACGCAGACATGATCTCTCGTGTGCCTACAGAAGAAATGCCTTCTGTAAGAAATAGCCGGGACGCATTCGATACGATTCGCGCTCTCGATTCTGCGGTTTCTGCTCTCGACTTCCTCATGAAGAAACCTCTGAAAATATTGTCGCATCTTTTAGGATTCGATTGAACTCTAAACAATGCATGCAAGAGAAGACACAGATAAAAGGACTCACTTAAATGGAGAACCACGAACCATCTCAAAACAGTCAGGACAAAGAACTCTTCCTCGTGAGTGGAGCGACCGGTGATACCGGGCGACCTACAGTCAAATTGCTGCGCGAGAAGGGATACCGGGTTCGAGCGTTGGCCAGGAGGGAGGACAAACGCGCACAGAATTTGCGCGACCTGGGTGCGGAAGTCGTGATTGGCGACATGCTGAATCTCAATGACATGCGCAAGACCATGAAAGGAGTCACGGGTGCCTACTTCGTCTTTCCTCTGGCCGACGGTCTTGTTGAAGCATCCGTCGTCTTCGCTCAGGCGGCTAAGGAAGAGAAACTCAAGCTCATCGTCAACATGTCGCAGAAGCAATCGCGGCCCTTTGCTCACAGCCCTGCAACCACGAAGCATTGGCTGGCCGAGCAGGTTTTCACCTGGTCCGGTGTCCCGACAGTTCATCTTCGAGTCACGTTCTTTGCCGAGTGGCTGCTCTATACCGCCCATCTGATCCGTCAAGGCCGTTATGTAACACCGTTCGATGCGGAGAGCCGCTTCGCTCCGATCCCTGCAAGCGACATTGCGCGCGTGATCGTTGGAACGATGGAACATCCTGAGAAGCATGCTGGTGCCGCATACCAGATACATGGCCCGGTTGAGCACAGCCATCAGGAGATTGCCGATGTGCTGTCCAAGACACTCAACAAGCCCATCCACTTCGAACAGGTTACGGTACCGGAATTCCTTAAGCTGCTGGGTATGGAAGCAGATAAGGCGAAACAGGCACACTTCGAAGCTGTCCGGACCGATCAGCAGGAAGGTCTTCTGGCTGGAACCGGTAGTACAGGCACCGAGATCACCGGTCAGCCACTTACGACACTCAGGGAGTTCATCCTCGCAAACAAAAGCGCCTTGAATTAGCTCGAAGCGCGGGCACAGCAACCGAGTGTCCGCGCTTTTCGATCACGTGAGTCGTGTAATCAATACCGACAACGCCGTTCTCGACAGTCATCGTCGCACTGGCTCGCTCACTTCCGAGAAGCCGACTGATCGGTACTAATCTGCCCCCGGGTGGTGGTCAAGTGTACGAGAAGTCCATTTCACGTCCACTTGTGTAGCCGAAGGCAGAACTGCGCGGATACAGTTGCAGGATCTCGGAAGTTCCGAGGTGTTGCCGTTCGGCGTAGTGGAAGTGCTGGGCTAAGGCGCTTCCATGTACATCTTCGCTAGTGAATCCCATTCGTCGTCGGTCTTGAAGATTTTGTCTTCCCCGTTGGGAAGGGTCACCTTGCATTCCTGCGGCTCAACCTCCCAGAACTTCCTCCCCTTGCGTGTTGATCCAGAAGTAGTTCCCGTAGACCTTGCCCTCAAATGCGTCCGATAGCGTTCGTGAGTTTGTCGGGATATTGTTCGTCGCTGCGGTGCTGGTGGTCACCATGTAGCAGTGCCCGGTTGCGGCGCTGAAATGTGACGTGAAGTCGTCCATGCTGCCGTCCTTGAACCCTTCGCGCTTGAACTCAGACGCAGCCTGTTTGGCGCACGCGGCTTGGTCTGCCATGCTTGCTGCCTTCACGGGGGCGACGACCTTCGGTGCGACCGGCGCGGCGGTGGATGCAGGTGACAGCGTTTGTGCCTTCAGCAGCTCGATCTCGCGGCCACGTTGGATGCTGTCGTAGATCAGGACAGCGATGACCACGGCGCAGCCAGCCAGCAGCGCCCTCACGGTTGGTGTTGAAGCCACAAGCATTCTCCTAGTGAGAGGCAAGCGTAGAGGCCTCCACTCCATAGCCACCTCCTGAGTACAACATAGCTACCGAGAAACGCTGGTCTCGTCAGTAATGACTCTAGGCTGCCGCCAAATCACCAATCCGCTCATTGAGCTATCTTGTCGGCGCCCTGACGGGTTTGGAAGTTCAATGAGTGCATTGCCCTGAAGTTACCAATTTAACAAGATCAGTTGTCCGAAAAGCCGACTTTTCGAACATGCGAGTTCATCTCGCTTTTTGATTTATGGACAGTGACCCAATCGTCGTTACTAATGCAAACGCTACATAAAACAACCAGAACCCAATCCATAGCATTTTTTCTGCCTGCAAAAAGATCAGCGAAGATCAGCAGCGGTTGTCGACTACTGATTCACCTTGGCCGACACTCCAGCTTGATTTGAGATCCACTTCTGATCGGTCATGAATACCTCCAGCTGCTTTGCCACCAGTGTCGCCATACGCGAAGCGTCGGCTTCCACTGTCGATCTTCTGTCGCTGATCCCCCCGGTAGCAGCCCCCACAGCCAGCGAACCCACACCCATTGTGGCAACCGCGCCTGGCTTCTTGCCGCTCTCTGAAGAGAGATTCAACTCGAGAATTACCATAGGATGGTTCTGGACGAAGGCCGACACCGTAACGTGTGTCTTGATATCGCTCGCCCCGCGGCCAAAGCCGATCATTATCCTCTTCGCCTTATCGCCTTCATGGATCGCGACGAACTCGCCGTCCATCACCAACTCAGAACCCACAAGAGATCCATCACTCATTGACCCCCTCTGCGCCGGAGAACCGGCAACAGGCATATTTACCTTTTTCAGCTCCTTCGTCAGCGTTTTCGTGAAGGCCGCCTGAACCCGGCGCGCCAGCGCGTCTGGTGATGAATCCTCATCCACCCCACGGTGCAGCATGATGTCTCTGTGCAGGTGTCCCGCGATCGACTCATCCGTTGTTACACCGTCAACCGGCACAACAAAGTCATGAATCAAAACCTTCTCAGGCCGGGGAAGCGTCTCAGGTCCGCCATACCGCCTGACAATCTCCGCCTTTACATCTCCGGTAAGAACGTTTCCCGAACTCGTCTGTGCCATGGCAACCTGCCCGGCGACCATCGCCACACTCATCGCAAAAAATAGTTTCCGCATCGTAACGCACCCGCTTCGCAAATATGATTGCATGCTCATGTTTGGATGCTAATATATGAGCATGGGCTCAGATATTTCGGTAACCCGAAGGGTGCCACGACAGGAGCGAGCCGAGCAGCGTGTGGCGGAGTTGCTTGATGCCGCCGCCTCCGAACTCGCCGAAGTCGGCTACGATGCCGCAACCATGAAGGCCATCGCCATCCGCGCCGGAGCCTCCATCGGAGCTGCGTATCAGTATTTCCCCAATAAAGAAGCGCTTGTCAGCGCCTTACGTGAGCGATATGCCATCGAAATGGAGAGGAGCTGGGCCCATCGCGAGGAGACCACCGTGGGCCGGACTATTCGCGATGGGACTGAAGGCTTCGTCGATATGATGGTCAACTTTCTCGACGAGCACCCCGCCTGGATCGCCATCCTTGACGCTCCCGCAGATTCAAGGCGCGACAGGAAGACGAGAGACCAGCTGCGTGAACGGTTGGCCCAGGTCTTCTGCGCGCGGAGGCCTACCATCTCGCACGAGCAGGCGCGCCTGGTGGCGAGTATCGCCCTGCAGATGATCAAGGGCATGAACGCTCTCTATGCCGCCGCAAGGCCTGAGGAGCGCTCTGCGATCGTCATGGAGTACAAACTCGCTTTGACCGCCTACCTCGAGAAGCGCCTGACCTCATACCCCCGAAAACCTCTGCGAACGAGTGCGCGGAAGGAGAAGTTAATCGGCTTTTCGTAAATTCCAATCTTGCAGTCAAGCGGTCGATAAACCGGCGCATCGAACACTTAATTGCGACTAACCGACCAATCGCCATCATCGATGAGGCATTAACGCCAATGCACTCATTGAGCGTATTGATAACTTCCGCTATGCCGCTTCTCAGGAGTAATCCGCCGATGTAAGGCTGCGAGGATGACTTACCGTCGAATCGTGTCGACTATGATCGGCTAATTCCACGGCTCGCCATTACCGAATGACCAATCCGAACGGTCGACAAAGACCATGTTGATCATGACGTCATCGGGGCGAACAGATAGCTTGCTCTTCAGTTCGTCGGCTATGTATCGGTAGAAGGCAAGCTTCGACTCTTTATTGTTTCCGACAGTGCTGGTCACTTGGATCAAGATGAAGTCAGGCGATCGCTCCCAACCGAGAAAGTGGGGGTCGTAGATTAGATTATCGGGTGAATGCTCGCCGACGACTACAAAGCGATCCCCATCTGGAGCCTTCAGCACATCGACAATCCCCTGGTACACGACGTCGGCCAAAGTGGCGCGATACTCGGAAGTTTTCCCTTTGAGCAAGTCGATACGTGCAAACGGCATGGTTGTCTCCTATGGGTGCAGAGTTGGTTGCAAATCGTTTGGATTCTCATCAAAGTCGGCGACGGATGGTGATCTCCATACCCGCTGATAGCTTAACCCAGCATAGGTCGCTGTGTTGCTTTCTGTGAATGCCCAAGGCTTTCAAATACATGCCTAATCCTGTCACGTACACTGGTGCTCTATGAGCCTTCTCGAACAACGCGCATCGAGAAACCTACAAGAACTGGCACAAAGCCTACGGCAGTACACAGATGGTGCCGATGGAAGCGATACATTTCCGACTGCCATCCAGGGACTGTCGATTCTTCGCTCCGATCAGGCAAATCGGCCAGCTAGCTGCTTGTTCAAACCCGCCCTCTACATGACCCTTCAGGGAGCCAAATGGGCGACCTTTGGGGAGAAGCGCTACACGTTTGGGGCGGGACAGTCACTTATGGTGGCCGTCGATATACCTTCGCGCGGTACGGTCGTTGTCGCAAGTTCAAAGACACCGTATCTCGGACTCCAAATCGGGCTGGATTTCTCCATCATGCAGGAGATGGCGGAAGAGACCGGAATCACTCTGACCGCAGCTAGCAAGCCAAAAGCCCGTGGCGCATTCGTTCTGGAGCTAAATCGCCAACTAGTGGATTGTGCCCAGCGCGCGATTCATCTTCTAGGAACTCCAGAGGCGATACCGACGCTCTATCCAGGAATTATCCGTGAGATTTGCTACTGGCTTTTGACGGGTCCCGAAGGTCATCAGGTCAGCCAAATCATGATCATGGCAAACGGCCAGGACCGAAGGATCATTCAGGTCATTCACACTCTTCGAAACAAGCTGAGTGAGACGATCCATGTGGCAAATCTCGCCGTCGCCGCGAATATGAGTCAGGCGACATTTCATCGTCAATTCAAATCGGTGACGGGGATGACACCCATTCAGTATCAAAAGCAGCTCCGACTCCATGAAGCCCGTCGTTTGATGATCTTTCGTAATGCCACGGTAGAGTCTGCTTCGCACGACGTGGGTTACGTGAGCGTCTCCCAGTTCAGTCGTGAGTACGCGCGCATGTTCGGAACCTCCCCGCGCCGTGATGTCTCGATTTGGAGACGTTCTCGACCAATACAGTGAAGTTCACTGGTCACATATGAAGGTGCTCTGCCTGAAGCAACTGAGAGCAAAGTTCAAAACCGATCAGTACCGAAGAACGCCCTTGTCGTCAGCCGAGTCAATCTCTACTTGCGAAAGCGTCTGAACGGACTGATATTCTGCCTTAGCTGTCCAGCTTATATTTCAGTTGCGTCGTAATCCGAAGGAGCCAATATGCGATTTGCCAATTTGTGCAAGCTGTTTGTGTGCCTCGGCGCTGTGGGACTGACTGCGATTGGCACTGCGGAGGCCGAATGGAGGGCCGCAAACCAGCAAGTTTCTGCTGCCGCTAAAGATTCTGAGATCGCGGCTGTGCTCGAAGCCGTCAACAGGATCGACAACGCTCTTATCGTGGATGATCCGCCTGCGTTTGCGAGTCTTTTAGCACCGGATCTGGTTGTGAACAATCCACAGAATGGCATTTCGATCCCCGGAGCAACTGCGCGCAGGGATGCAGCGGGATTGATCACTTACAGCAAATACGAGCGGTCGATTGAATATGCGGGGAAGCTCGGCGACATGGTGATGCTGATGGGAGACGAGAGGGTCATACCGAAGGGGAGTGCGCCGATGGCTGGCAAAGAGGTGCGTCGACGGTTCACCGATATATGGAAGATGGTTTCGGGTCACTGGGTCCTAGCAGCGAGGCAAGCTACCATCATTACGTCGTAGGCAAAGCTTTGTCGCACAGAACGCTGGGATGGATCAGTCCTGACAGATGCCGGTCTCGGAAACTTTGGCCGACGCCTGGATTAGGCGGGCGCTCCAGTTCGCGTTAATGACGAGAAGCCGACATTATCGTTACTCAGCGGAGACGGGCCGGAGCTCGCACCTCCGACCTCCTGCTGTAGAAGTACACCGCCAAGAGTGCAGCAATTACCAACAAAGCACCACCGAACTCAGTTGCCACATAGTTCGTCACTCTGTAATGAACAGTGAGTAGATCGAAAAATGTTTGGATGAAGGTATTGTGAGCGGCGTGGAGAATAACGCCCGGCCAAATGCTGCCGGTCTTCAGGCGCATCCATGTCCACACAAAGTTCAGTAGAGGGATCGTCAAAGTGAGTATCGGGACTTAGAACCAGACCGGCGTCTCGCTCCTATAGTCGGCGAAGAGTAAACGGGGTAGTGCCAAAAGGCCCAGATCAGGCCTGTTACGGCAGCGGTGGTCAGAAAGCTGTGCGTCTTGGCAAACTCAGGCACGAGATAGCCTCTCCACCCAATTTCCTCGCCGAGTACTGTAGCGGTACCGCGGATTACAGCGAGGGTTGCCGTGAAGAGAAAGTACAGGATGATTGCGGCCCAAGGCGGGAGCGGCCCCAAACCGAAAGACTCCACCAAACGTTTGACGAACACGGGATCATAGAAACCGCCAAGGCCGCTCAGCCAGACAGCCCCGTATATAAGAGCGGAATAGGTCAACGGAATGAGTAGCAAATCGATTCATAACGGCCCGATCCCCAGTGCCAGCCTAAGGTGCTCAAGTTGCGACCTGAAAGTTTGCAGGTCAGCATCGCCGCAAGTCCTGGCGACCACATGAGTCCCGCCACGTACCCTCCCCACCCGCCACCCATATGCCCGGACCGGATGATGAGGAAATAGAAGACGGAACTGATCAGGAGAGTGCTAAGGAGGAAGATAGGGATCGGACGATTACGCATGTCTTTGCCTCAACGAACGACAGTTCTGCCATCCGCACAAGCCAATGTATGAAGTGCGGGAGTTCCTTAGCAAGCGAAAACGGACGATGAGTTAAGGTCTCTGTAGACGCGATTCACGGAAGCTTCCGCGTTACCTCCGCTATGCCGCCTTCCCATTGCTAATCTGGCCTCAATGAGTGCATCGGCGTTTTGTCGCTCATCGAGATCACAGCTGACGAGAACGGGGTCTATCGCGACTGACTGTGGTCTTCCAATCCACGTTTGAGGTACTCCCCTGGGCTGGCTCCAACCACTCGCTTGAAGGCCTTACTGAATGCCGCATCGGACTCGTAACCGACTAATCGAGCAACGTCCACATGCTTCTTGTCACGCTGTTCGAGCAGCTGCATTGCTTTCTGCATCCGCCACTCGGTTACGTATTCCAACGGTGTCTGTCCGAGCAGATCTTTGATTCACAGGCCTGTGACGCATCTGGGCGCTCATATGTGGATCTCATACTCACCTCACTTGCAACACTGGGGCAACCATAAAGTAATACTCCAGGCGCGACGCGGTGGATGGTGGGACGCAAACAAGATCGGTCTTGCTCACCACCGATAGAAACAGCCAAGGGCTGGCTGGTGCTTTATCATGGCGTCCGGCAGACGGCCTCCGGTAGCATCTATCGTCTGGGACTTGCTCTCTTTGATATCGACAGACCGGATATCTGCCTGCAACGAGGAAGTTCCTGGATGTTTGGTCCCGAAGCCGACTATGAGCGAACGGGAGATGTTCGTGATGTCGTCTTTCCCTGCGGCCAAACGATCGGGCCGGATGGAGACACCATTCATCTCTACTACGGAGCAGCCGACTCATGTATGGCCATGGCCACTGGTAGCATTCGCGCTCTTCTCTCGTGGTTGGATACGCATTCCAGCGCGGAAGATGAAGGCGGAGCCTAGCGGACTGGAAGGAATTAACAATGGATATCGCAGATCTGACTTGGCCCAGCAGCGTTCCTCGGTTGCTCTTGATGCGCAGAGCATGTCCGCGCTGCAGTTCGATTGAATTTAAAACCGCGGAATCACGCCCTCTTGATCGGCTGCTGAAACTACTGATGTTCGGTCCAGTTCGCTGTGCCAACTGCTGGCGACGATACTATTGGTTTGCAAAAAGAGGCGCGGATAAAACATAACTCCTGAAAACACATGAATGATGATGAACAACCCACAATATCCATTCGGCCATACCTGGAACGATCGATTTCGACTGACGAAGGATAAAGGAGATGGCCAAAACTACGTCGATCGACAGTGTGGCGCAGATCATTCAAGAGAGCCTTATGACCGACTGAGTTAGGCGTTTACTTCGCCTTCATCCTCGGCACATTTGGCTCGCATCTGCGTATATTTCTCGTGGAGAGCATCGAGCTCTTTGTCACTAAGATTTTCGATATCCATCATTTGGTTCTTGGCACTGTCAATCGCGTGAATGAGCTCATCCAGCTTCAGATTGATCGCGCGAGCATCTCGATTTTGTGTGTTTTGAATGATGAAAACCATAAGAAACGTGATGATTGTCGTTCCCGTGTTGATGACGAGCTGCCAGGTATCGGAATAGTGAAAGAGTGGACCCGTCAACGCCCAAACAATAATAATGATGATCGCCCCGACGAAGGCCCATCTAGAGCCCAGCCAACTCGAGGCGCCTGCGGCAAACTTCCCGAAGGCATCGCCCTGGGCTTCCTTGCGATCGCTATTGGCCACTACCTTTGCGACTTCGAGCCGGGTGGCATTCTTAATATCTTTCATAAGTATTTGACGAAGCCCACTTCGTCATCCGTCCTGTTTAGCCAATGAGTTCACTTGTTTGGATGCTTCGGTGAGTGTCTTGTCGGCGTTCTTCTCTTCCGCCAATGTCTCATCAAGAAGTGAAGCCACTTCTTTCTGGCCGAGCAGCTTGGCGAAGTCCCGAGCCGATCCGTATCCTGCCATCTCGTAGTGCTCCACCCTCTGACAAGCTGAGATCAGAGCAGCGTCACGTACGGTGCCCTTTTCGGTATCTTCAAGGACTTCGGAGCCCTCTTCAAGAACACCTTTCATGCCCACGCAGGTTTTGCCCGACATCTTTTTGCCGAGGATCTCGCCTATCCGTTCGAGCCTGGTAACCTGACCTTTAGTCTCTTCAAGATGGTTTGTAAGGCCCTGTTTTAGGTCTGGAGTGGACACAGCCTTTATGATCTTTGGCAGAGCTCGAATGATCTGTTTCTCTGCCGAATATAAATCCTTTAACTCGTCTATTAGAAGCTCTTGTAGAGTCTCAACGCTCATTTTTCACCTGTTTTATGTTGGAAATGACTTCCGGTCATGAGATTGAAAACAAGGCCTCGTAGTTGTCCAGAACAGATTAATCGGACTTCCTTCGCATCTAAAACGTTATCGAGTCTACCGTTCGGTAACTAACCACTAAGGAGATTAACTCTGCCAGCCCTCCTGAAACTGCGATTAGGTCTGCTTCTGCGGGCCATTTTGGTTATAGGTTGGATCCTAAGCGGGCACAGACAGCTGAACACTCAGCTGCCCTTTTATACCGATGACACCACCGTCACCAAACCAGGAGAGTGGCACCTTGAGTTCTTCAACGAATACGATGCCCTCCAACTTCAATACCCCAACCAGAGGCAAAACACAGCGAACATAAAGCTGAATTACGGCCTGCCACATAGGCTTGAAGTGGACGTGGATTCTCCATACCTCTCAATCCACAGGGCGGCAGAAAACCGACCTTCTACAGGTGTAGGAGACACCAATGTGGGTATCAAGACAACCTTTCGCGAGGAATCGCCGGCGTCGCGACTACCCGCTCTGGCAGCGAGCTTTTACATAGAATTTCCTACCGGAGATGTTAGCCAACAGTTGGGCTCTGGGCTGAGGGATTACTGGCTCTTTTTTGCGCTTCGTATGTTTTGGTTACGGCGTCCCACACTCCTTGCGCAAAGTGGCGGAGAGGCTTCCAATCAGCCATTTTCCATTGTTGCGAACAAGACTGAACGAATCCGTTCCGCAATGATCCAGTTTCCCGTCTATCGTGAATTCGAATGGAGCCCACACCTCAGCCAAATCGTGATCGATGCGCACGACCGGATGATGAAGAGTCTCAACGACGTGCGTCGTTCCAGTTCCAATTCGGTCGGCAATCTGTTGGAGCGTCATCTGCTCCAGTGTTCCGTATTGCATCGATACGAAGGTTGCACCTGTGATTGCGGATGCTTCTATCTCGGAACCGTTTCGTTGTGAGAGCCCTTGCTCAAACAGGTTGACAGGAACAAGGACTGCGGTTTCTTCCAGTCTTGTGCGACGCATCGATACGACGCATAAGTAAGCCACGATTGCTATTGTGATGGCAATCAGGAAAAACCATTTCTGTCGAAACAAACTCATCGATAACTCGCTTTCGGGGTAATGCGGCCCTTGATTCAACGCTTGGTGGATGCAACTGACCTTGTCGATGGTGTGCATTGCGGTCAGAAATGACAATTTTCCGGATCTGCAACATCGATACGGCGTGCGGTGCCTGCAGGAATTAATTGAATCGCCATTGTTCTCGGGACGACGGGCCTTCATTTCGGATGATATGAGCATGATCACCATGGGGGTCTTCAAAGGTCATTCCCTTGGTGTACACATGCGGTTTACAGTCGGGAGGGGGCCTTCGTAGGCCGTTACGATTCCCTCCGTCACAATGATCAAGCTGAGTCCGGGATGAGTGTGCCCCCCGGTGCTCCCTCGTGACTGCCAGACATTGCTCTGGACATACAGATCTGACGGTTCTGCTGGCTTCTGCTGAGACAACCAGGCTTCACGCGCCGGTCATCCTCATTTGACCCGGGAATGAGCGATTTGCTGAGAATATCGTCTTTATCAAACTTTCTGATGGATGACGGTAGTGGATGCAATCCAACAGTTTGTGTGGCCCTAACTACTCTAGGGCGATAGGACATCAAGGCCGCGATTGTGACGATGAACCATACGAAACCGAATCTCCTTCGCAACGTCGCCGCCTTTCCGCCGTCCTTTTTGGATGGCATCGATACTGAGATTGGCTGAAGAACTATTGGCGTCGGTTTGAACAGACCACATTCCTGTGTCGCCTTAACTATCGTTGTTCTTTGACACTTCGAACGACTCCAGAAAGAGGGACGGAGCCAAAATGGCCCGAAGCCGGAGTGCCAAACGTCATTGTGACATTGGAGAACTCGACGTCGGTACCGCCGGTAATCGTGATTGTCAAAGGGGACTGTTGTGCGAAAGGTGTGGCACCGCCGTTGAGGGTGACTGTACCCGTACCCGTGATCTGAAATCCGCCGTTCGAAAGTGCAACAATCTGGCCTTCGGTCATGGTGATGTGGTGCGTATGGGCGTTTCTGGCGCTCGGGTCGAACGGAACGGAACTGTTCCTGTTGGTCGTCAGGCCCCAGCCATCGGACAGTTCCATATTCAATGCGGCGCTAAATTCGATTCGCTCGAAACCTGGTTGCCGGATCAGCCTCAAAGACCATGGTCCGCGGACCTCGTAAGGGCCGGAAGTACCCGTGGTAGCGGTTTGCGGAGAATACGCATTGATCTGCCCCTTAAAATCGATGGCTCCGCCAAACCGGTAAAACCTATCCTGCATAGCACCTTGGGCGACTGCGCTGATGTTAGCTGACAAAAGCAAGATCGCAATTGCTGACAAAGCGAAAGTTTTGATCTTCACGAGAGAACTCCCGATTTTGAGATGGACGCGTTTCCGTCGTGGGAACAGAGTGGGATGTGTCTGCTGCGCCTTCAAGCGGTAAAGCGTAGACTTACATCCTTTGCATTCGTTTACCGTGAAATGCCGTGCTTTACCGTGCCCTCGATGTGGGAAAGCTACAATTTGATCTCTGGATTAATTGCGAAACCGATGAGGTGAGCACGATGGGCGAAGCATCCTCTGATACCCCCCAAATCGAGAAGTTTCCTGAAGATCGCCTTGATTCATGGAAGGAGATCGCATCCTACCTTAACCGGGATGTGACGACGGTACAGCGATGGGAAAAGCGCGAGGCAATGCCAGTCCATCGGCACCTTCACGATAAGGTAGGCACTATCTTTGCTTCCCGGGCAGAGCTGGATGCATGGGTGCGTACCCGGAATTCTCGACGGCAGAAAAATGAGGAGAGCGATACCTTTCCCGATTCTCCATCCCAATTACCTTCCGACCTCCAAGTCCCATCTCCTCCGGAATTATTGAGCTCGGGACGAGGAACCGGGAAGATTGTATGGTTTATTGCCGCAACGGCATTTTTGCTAGCGTTGGGCATAGGACTTTGGCTAAACAGCAGAGACTACTTCTGGCGAAACCCTATTGCCGACGCAAAATTTCAAACCATCACAGATTTTGACGGAGTCGAGCAGGCTGCTACGGTCTCACGCGATGGTCATCTCGCGGCGTTCCTTTCGGATCGTGATGGCCAGATGGATGTTTGGGTGACACAAATCGGCTCGGGACAGTTCCACAATCTGACCCATGGAAACGCACTCGAATTGGTAAATCCGTCGGTCCGTTCTCTGGGTTTCACCCCAGATGGCTCTTCCGTTACTTATTGGGTTCGTAAGAAGAATAGCTCGACCGCAGGCGACATCGGCGTCTGGGAGGTACCGACGCTAGGTGGGCAACCCACTCCGTACCTTCAAGGTGCGGCCGAGTTCGATTGGTCACTTGACGGGACTCGCCTCACGTACCACACTACCGGCCCAGGTGATCCACTTTTCGTGTCGGATGGCAGCATGCAATCCGAAGGCTCTGCCATCTTTACGGCGCCTACTGGACTTCACTCGCATTTCCCTTTGTGGGCGCATGATGCGCGTCATATTTACTTCGTTCAGGGTACGTTGCCGGATAAATTGGATATCTGGCGAATCCTGTCTACCGGAGGCACGCCAGAGCGAATCACGTACCACAATGGGCGGATCACTTATCCGGTTCTATTGAACCAGAGGACAATGATGTATCTTGTGGGCGATCCGGACGGCTTGGGGTCATCCCTCTATAGCGTCGATGTTGAGCGCCATGTCACTCACCGACTGAGTTCTGGCCTTGAACGTTATACATCCTTGGCTACCAGTGCCGACGGCCGTCGCTTGGTAGCTACTCTCACGACTCCAAAGAGAACGCTCTGGCGTTTGCATATCTCGGATTCCCCCGCAAACATGTCGGCGGTGGCTCCCATTTCGCTGACAACAAGTACGGGTTCTTCTCCCCGCATGGGCCCTGACTATCTTCTTTACGTTTCAGAAAAAGGGACAGGCGAGAGCATTTGGAAGTTGGCTAACGGAGTCAGCATAGAGCTATGGAGCAGTCAGATGAGCCGGATCGTGGGAGGTCCTGTGATCTCTCCCGATGGACAGTCCATCGCATTCGTCGCCGGTCAAGGAGGTCATACCCTCCTGTACGTCATGCAGGCGGACGGTACGAACGCGCGTGTTGTGGCCAACTCCTTCGAGCTACAGGGGGACCCTGCCTGGACACCTGATGGCCAGTCAATTACATCAGCTGTGGTGGAAAACGGCATTCCGTGCCTCTTTCGTATACCTATCAACGGACAATCTCCTACTCGTTTTGTTCAGGAGTATTCCCTCGATCCCGTGTGGGCGAAAGACGGAAGCTTCGTTCTCTATTCAGGGCCTGACATCGGGACAACATTTTCAGTGAAGGCTGTTACAGCCGATTCGATATCACATCCTCTGCCGCCGCTGACTCTGACTCGGGGCGCACGACATATGGCCTTCCTCTCTGGCGGACGCATGCTCATTCTTCTGCAAGGAGAGATTCAGCATAAGAATCTTTGGCTGATCGATTTGCAGACAGGCACAGAACGGCAATTGACGGACCTCCCTCCGGACTTCGATATTCGTGACTTCGACATATCCCAGGATGGAAATGAAATTGTCCTCGAACGAGTAAAGCAACGTTCGGATGTGGTGCTCATGGATCTTACACATCCGTAGTCGTAACCTGACGATTAGCGCGTTTCACGGGACTGACGCTGAGCATCCAATCAAGAGCGGTTCTGGAGAGTCGTCGTGAAGAAGCTACGATACTCAGTTGCTTGCAGCTTGGATGGTTATATTGCCGGTCCACACGGCGAGGCGTCATGGATGCCGCGGTAGATTTCACCAGCATCAGCAGTCAGTTTGACACCGTTCTGATGGGCCGTCGGACCTACGAACATATGCTGGCCGCTAGCCGGGGCACCATGCCAGGGGTGACGACTATCCTTGCCTCAACCACACTCGATCGCAAAGTTCACGCGGGTGTAACCGTACTTTCCAATGACCTGGAGAAGACGGTTCGCGATCTCAAAACAGAAGCTGGAAAAGATTATATGGCTGTTCGGTGGTGGGTTGCTGGCCTCTCGTTTGATCGAAGCCAACCTGGTGAACACCGTAGAAGTCATGATGATGCCAACACTGCTTGGCAGTGGCACACCTTTGTTTCAGGGCTCTATGAAAAGCTTGGCCCTCAAAGCTCATCGAGCTGCTGCTCAACGGTCTTCCACTCGTCCCACAGTATGCCGATCAGGTTGCGCATCATCGGTGTCAGCGCGTTGTCCGCGTTCTCGAGCACACCGGCCATCCCAGCCTTGAGCTCCGCTGGCTTCTGAGCAAAGACCATGCCGCGCTCCAGCAGGAACGCTCGTATCTGGTTGATGACTGCCGTGCACCGTGAAACGAGCCGGTCACGAATCCGGTGCATCGCTTGCAGATCGAGCTGGTCATCCCTCTTGATCGGAACGAAACGCATGTTCCTGCGCTCGACGGCCTCGGCGATGGCCTCCGCATCCACGAAGTCGTTCTTGTTGGACTTCACAAACGGCTTCACAAACTGAGCAGCGACGAGCCGCACATCATGGCCTTGCTGCTTCAGTGCTCGTCCGAGAAAATGCGCTCCAGAACAGGCTTCCAGACCGATCAGCGAGGTCTGCATGTTCGCCGTGAAAGCCAGCAGCTGCCTCTGCGTAAACTTCTTCTTCACCAGCACCTTGCCCGATGCTCCCAGCGCAACAAGGTGAAACGTCGTCTTGCCCAAGTCGATGCCTACCGAACGAATCTGCATGTCGATGATCCTCCTCTGAAACCGCTGATACTATCCTCCGCCTCAGCGGAGGGTTACAGCGGCGGACCATCTCATTAGTCGGCTTCTCGGTAGTAATCCCGGATGGATCATGCCGGAAAACGGAGTTTTGGGAAACTATGATCGAACCCGGGTCAGAGACGCGCCAACGCGAACTTGAGGATCCTCTATCTATGAAGCGTTACGTTGAGCTGGACTATCGACTTGGCGTAGGTTGCGAGCGTACGCGCGCCTTCACCTCAACTCCCGGGGCGGTCGACTTCTTGTCCTTATCGACGCTCTTCAAGTGATCCAGGACCTTCCTCTCGTTTAAACGGTCCACTCCTTCTTCAACGGGCATCGGCTGATTCTTGGTCATGGCTGTCACCCCTGCTGGTTTTGACGCTGAGCCGTCCCGTTTGGCCGTCCCTTTAACGATTCCTTGCTCAGAGCCTTCCGATGTGGACCAAGTTGGAATTGGCAATAACAGGAGGCCACTAAGTTGAGTGCCTGCTAGTTTCCGAAACCTCGGTTATGGCCGGTTCTGGATGGCCCCAATTAAGAAATTGGACACACACTGCACTTGACAAACAAGTAGAAAAGAACGAACCTCTCGTAAAGAAGGGATCACTGGTATGTCAGCGTGGTAACCGCTCCAGACAATATCTGCGTTCTCTCCCGTTGTCGGATGTCACCTATTTTGTCAACCACAGAAACCAGTCGTCGACCAACTTGCTCTTCGAATGCCGTCGTGCATGACGGGCAAATGAAAACGTATAAAGCGATCCGTATCCAAGCACGGCCATCAAGAAGACGCTTTCAAGGAAGAGGCGGGAGTGGACAAGGCTTTGAAAGCTTTGTAGGTTGGCAGCGTCGAAGAAAGCTGACAAATGAGTTCCAATTATGAGGACGAATAGCTCCAACACCCCATGAGCAGAAGCATACCTATTGCGTGAAGATTGTCCTTCCACGGCCTGTTGTGTGGTCTAAGAGGAGCCCGTCTCGTTGGTGGGTTCCCGACGTAAGGCAATGCGATATGAGATAAAAATCGAGTTAGGAGGGGTCACTGAGATGGTGGCACCACTCATTGGTAAGCAGCCGCCGGACATTCAGATTTGGATCCTCGGCGGCGAAGCCCCGGCCTTCGTGAGAGAAGAAGGCTTCGTCTATCAAGGCGGGCCCATCTGGACCATCCAGTTGACCAGCCCTGTTTGGCCTGATTTGCCTAACTCCGGCTTTTAGACCTGCCGTGATCTGGCACTTTTTGGATCCTCGATGATTCGGGAAGGTATGGTCCGTCGCCTCGTCGCAAGCGAAAGTCGTTGGCCTGCGCAGATGTATGTGGCCTTTTGAAGCGGCAGCTCCCTAGCCAGGACTGAATGCCCCGCCTTACCGGGCGTTCGCAAGGCATTTGTTTTGCGCCGCGACCGCATCGGACAAGCAGGTGTCAGGCACGTACGGCTGGCCAGGAGATCGCGGAGGCGTTGTACGGGACTGGCACGCTTGTTGCTGTTGCGTAAAAGCCGCCATGCAAGCGGCTGCATCTGTCCGGTTTGATCGCGACGAAGTAGTTGTCGATCTGTTGTTGGTATCAGGGCTCTTATGGCATTTGTCGAAGATGGACTTAGCGGCATTTTTGCAGACTTTGCCTTCGTCGGAAGGTGGACAAACCTTTTGCAGATTTTCGCGAATGCTCTTGCAATAATTTTTGTCCCCTGCGGGCGCTACCATGTCGCTTTGCGCAGATTCCGTCATCGCACCCGGATCGGTACAGCGGAATCGGTCCTTGTTCGAGTCCCAAATTGGTTTCATATCAGACTTCGGACACTGACCCGCAGAAGCAACGGAGAGTGTAGTGAGCACTAACAGCAGGATTTGTAATTGAATCTTCATTGCAGCCTCCGGATGGAAGCGCTGGGGTCAGCCCTATGCGGGCATGGTCTCAGTAGCGAACCTGACGTATAGGATGCGGGCTTTGCCCGTACCGCCTGCCCCTCCTGAAAAATCTGGCGTCAGCGGCTTTCCAAGGAAGTTCAGACCAGAATCGAGAGCGTAAAATCTTTCTTCGCGGCAAAGATGCCGAGGCTCAAACCTGAACCCCGGCGAATTGGCCCTACGATGTGGTTTTATTGAAGAATGATAAGCCTTCAACTCCATCTGTCTTCGATCCGTTTCCTAAGTCGAATGTAGAACGGAGAGCACATTATTATTCTCGGCGCGGCGATGGGCATTCGCTTCGCCGTCGATGATTTTGGGACAGGATATTCGTCCCTACAGCATTTACACCGACTTCCTGTCTCGACTCTCAAAATAGACTGTTCTTTCATCCAGCAGCTCTGCGAATCCAGCCGTAGCTATTCGCTCGTAAAGTCCATCATCGCAATGGGCCATAGCCTCCAAATGGAAGTCATCGCGGAAGGAGTCGAACATGAAGACCAGATGCAAGTTCTTCAAGATCTTGAGTGTGACTGCATACAAGGCTTTTTGTTGTCACAACCTTCGTCCCCTGAGAGGATAGAAGCTTTACTTATATGACGTGAACATCTCCTCGACTGATCCTTGGAGAGGATCTTTACTTCAGTTCGCTGCATAATAATCCGCCCGTGCCGATGCGCCAGGTCCTATTTAGAATAGGGATGAGAGTAGCCCCTTAAATGCAGCGGCAACAAGTCGATGGAATATCAGAGGTTCCTCGAATGCGAGCACAGCGGGACCTTTTTGTTATCGCTCAAGTCCAACCTGATCGAGCGCCTTCTTTATGGCCTCCTGGCCAAGTTCGAGGGCTCCCTTGATCCATAGATCATTGTGTTGGCCGAAGCCGGAGAGCGTTCCCAATGTTTCGAGGGGAAACATGATGTGTCGGAAATCCACGCCGCAATTCGAGTGGAGGCGATCAATAACGCCAGGAATCTCCAATTTGTCCTGCACACGATCCTTGAGAGCTTGGGTAATGACTGCCTGGGGGTAGCGATATACGGGAAATGCAGTGCCTACAGATGCGATACGCATGGTAGCAACCTCTCGAAAGAGACGGAGCTGGTTATGTTGCTGATGCCTAATCATCAACAACCAAGATTTGAATTGGTGTGAGTCGAACAAAGCGGCGGGAGGTCGAAACTCTATCCTCCAGCGCATAGGGAGGCTTTGGTATTCCTTAACAGTAATTGCGAAACGCTACTCTGGCTGTAGCACCTTTTAGTTGCGGTCGTACAACTTATTTCAAACTTAGTGTATGCATAGATTGCCGTGATGAAGGATGAGCCGCGGTTCTATCATGCCGCGATGAATGCTCGGAAAGTGTGGGGAAAGCACATGCTAGAGAATGTGCTCTGCAACCCGGTACAAATAGTCCACCGTGCCGGGGCAGCATCAGTCGAAGAGACTCACTGCGCCGAATGGCTCTCACAGAGTGTGATCGAATCACTATCTAATCACGAGGCAGGATACTTTGAACCGCCAATATCCGGCGATAGCTTCGTCACCGTGCAGACTTTCAACGTCTTCAGATCGAACAATAGTGGCGGAGGGTGCAGAAGCTGTTTTGCAGTGAAATTGAATCCCAATTGCTCAACGCCTTCAGGGTGGCGCTCTCGCCACAGCTCCAGCAGCAGCGGAGTCACCTCGACTAGTACGATCTGTGTCCGCTCAACTTTTGCGTGACATTTCGGGCATAGAAAAATCATGAGATCCAGTTCAGAAACACCTGGTCGGCGATGATGCATGACAATCGAGCGTTTACGCCTACCCGAAGCTCCGCAGCCACGGCAACGGTAGCCGTCGCGCTGCAAAACCTGTTCGCGCGAGAATCTTTGGATTCCCGCAACGGCAGTGCATCGCGACCTGGACTGGCTTCCGTTTGCGTCTCATGGACAACTCAGATATACAACTGGCGCGCTGCAACAGCACGTCGGTAAACCTCGCGCCCCTCGCGTAGCTCAGAATGGAGAAGAAACAGCAAGGCGTCTCGCTCGTGGGAATCCTTGTTCGCAACCAGAGCCGGAATATTGTGAACGGCATCAGCTAACTCATGAATCAATAAAACTGGCACTTCGCGAACTTTCCCCGAAGTCAATACCCGGATCTCTACAAGGATATCGGTCACGAGCTGCAACGCTTCTCGCTCCTGCTTTGTCATGCTCTCCCCTTCCCTTTTGATTTAATCTCGCGTCCCAGATAACGGTAAACCGTGGTTCGATCTACCTGAAACTCGCGGGCCAGGGCGGCCTTGCTTTCACCCGCTGCTGCGCGGCGGCTTAATTCGGCAGCCTTCTCGGCTGGTAAGGTCCGCTTGCGGCCTTTGTAGACCCCTGCTCGCTTCGCCAGCGCAATTCCCTCTCGCTGGCGCTCTCGAATCAATTCCCGCTCGAACTCCGCGAACGCACCCATGACACTCAGCAGCAGTTTCGACATTGCAGAGTCTTGCCCGGTGAAGGTCAGACTCTCTTTCACGAACTCGACGCGGATACCGCGTTCCGTCAGACCCAGCACTATCTTCCGGAGATCGTCGAGGTTTCGGCCTAACCGATCCATCGAGTGACAGACCACCGTGTCACCGTCGCGTACAAAGGCCAGCATCGCTGGCGGACATGTGCGTAACTTTGCCGATGAATTGCGGAGGCTCTTCCATTCGTTCTAATTGGTAAAGACCAGCCCTTCTGCGAATAGCCATTCCTTGTATTCGGGTACGTTCTTCTTTAGGAATTGTGTGACAGAGAATAAACAATTCATAGCGGGACCTCTCTCGATCTGCCAAAGTAAGAAATTGCTGCAAACTGGATACGGTATAAACGTGAAATCCGCTGCTTACCAACAACAGTCGGCGTGTTTCGAGCAAGGTTGGATCTTTTCCATAGATCAGGATTCGATATTCATCTGTCGAAGGCGCAATCATGGTCGATGTCCTCTCTTTCGGAGCTACGACATGAACAAATCTGGAGAAAGAGGGAAAAGTCTAGCTTGCCCTCATTGCGTCAATCGCCTTAGACCTTCCCATGCTTTCACGGTTGAACTGTTCTGAAGCCTGGCTACCATTTGATTGGACAGAGACGGGTAGTATCTCTACGACACGAATACCCTGCTCTGCTCGGTCCATGGCATCCTGAATTCGTTGAACAAGAGTTTTCATAATTAGAAAAAGATGCAGTCTCATTTCCCACTCGTTGCTCGAGTAGGTGGTGTCAATTTCTTTGAGGCGGGAAAATAAAGGTTGCCTGAGCCTTTCGGCGCAAAGCACACGAATCGGTCGGATCGCTATGATGCAACCAGAACCTCGGCTATAGCATCGCTACCGAAAAGGTAGAGCTAAATCTCAGAATCAAATAACGCGCGCGATCTTCTTTGTCATCTAAACTCAAAGGGTTCGGAGAGGCTCGAAGCAATGCAGCTAAAGAATATGGAAAATGGACCAGATCTCACGGACCGGCTGCAATTGCTTCTCGCGGCCATTGTGGAGTCTTCCGACGATTCAATCATCAGCAAAGATCTCAATGGCATCATTATGAGCTGGAACGCTGCTGCCGGCAGAATGTTCGGCTATGAGGCTGTCGAGATCATCGGCCAGAGCATTCTTCGACTGATTCCCGAGGAACTCCACCACGAAGAAGACATGATCCTGGCGAAGCTCCGCGCCGGGCAACGTATCGATCACTATGAGACGATCAGAATTAGGAAAAATGGGGAACGCTTTGACATCTCCGTAACCATCTCGCCTCTTATCGACAGCGGAGGCAATATCATCGGTGCGTCGAAGGTTGCGCGCGAGATTACCGAACGGAAACTGATGGAACAGAAACTGATCCTATCGGAAAAACTCGCCGCTACTGGACGCATGGCAGCGACGATCGCGCACGAGATCAATAACCCTCTCGATGCTGTCATGAATCTGATGTACCTCGCCAGAACAAGCAAAACCTTAAATTCCGCCAAAAGCTATATCCAGACTGCCGAGCAGGAGCTTGAACGCGTCTCCCATATCGCGCGGCAAACCCTTGGCTATTACCGTGAGAATGGGGCTCATTCTCCCATCCTCCTTCAAGACCTGGTTCAGGATGTGCTCACGGTCTATCAAGGCAAGATCACCGCGGCCGGAATTACAGTCGATTGCGAATTCGCGGATCATCCCGCCATAACGGCAAGCAAAGGAGAGCTGGTGCAGGTCTTGTCAAATATTGTCGCCAATTCGATCGATGCGATGTCTCATGGTGGAGTTCTCCGCATTCAAATTGAAAGGGCGGACTCTCCCGCAGGAGTTCGTATCGAAATCAAGGATCAGGGCATAGGCGTCCGCCAGGAAGATATTGCGAGAGTGTTCGATCCTTTTTTCACCACCAAAGGACAACTCGGAACAGGAATTGGATTGTGGGTTGTGAAACAACTGGTGGAAAAACATGGAGGCGAAATCACGCTGTCCAGCAGGACCGAACCTGAAAGGAGTGGGACAACTGTTTTCATCTTCCTGCCACTTACAAGTCAGGCCGCGACTGAGTCAAATAACGTGAACTAAAACGCACAGACGATGTAGGTGCGCACGAGGTGCTCGCATGTTAGATATCACACCCTCTGAGGCTTATCTCTTTGCAGACGAGATCGCATCGAACCTGATTGCTCTCGAGAAGAGAAGAGCCCGTAGGAACACTCGGTCGATGTCGAAGCCGACCATACTCATAGTTGACGATCAGCATCTCGTCGCTGATACGACGAAGGAGGTGCTGAACAGGTCCGGCTTCAAAGCGGTTTGTGCCTACAACGGACGGTCGGCGCTGGAGATCGCGGCTAAACTCAGGCCGGATTACTTGCTCTCGGATGTGCTGATGCCTGGCATGAACGGAGTGGAATTGGCCATTGCAATCCAAAAGGAGCTTCCGGAGACGAGAATCGTCCTCTTTTCCGGGCAGGCAGGAATAACCGATATCGTCTCAAAAGCAAAAGCTGACGGTCACACATTCGACCTTCTCGCCAAGCCGATCCATCCAGAAAAACTTCTAGAACACCTTAAGCAAAAAGCATAACGTCACAAGCCCTAGGTAAATATTAGGAGAGTATGGGCTGCCGAACCTTTGTAGCGGGCGCACAGTGATCTGAGATACCGCTATCTTTCTTCCAGCATTCCGTCGATCGATTCCAGCGCCACAGCCCAGCGATCCTCGATATCCATGCGCAATTCGTCCAGTTCTTTTGCTGCTTCGGATGGAACGCCCATCTTCGTCACGAAACTCTTCAGTGTGACCACCTGCTTTTCGAACTGCACTAAGTCTTTTCGGCGAGCTTTCTGAAGGAATTTCCGGACCTCGTCCACATCGACCTTAGGCTGATGGGCGATTGCTTCGACCAAGCGTTCACTAATATTATTCAGCTCGGTTATTTTAGGAAGCTGGTGGATAGGCATCTCGACAAGAGCATAACACTATAGCGATCTAAGCTGTCCGAAGAACACATGACGCAACTTTCGAATAGCTAGCTTCTATGCACACATTTGCAGAGTGGGAGCGCGCGAGAACATTGATCCAGACTCCGGGCACCTGTAACTTACGTGACACGGGAGAAGATTGCTGAGCTGGTCAGATTAGCCAATCTTCTACATGCGCTTCAGCGCCATTATCTCGATCTTCTCATCAAGATGACTGACTATTCAGAGAGGACCACCTGATTGCGTCCCAGTTCTTTGGCGCGATAGAGCGCAGAATCCGCGGCGCGCAATATCGCTTCTGCGGTAGTGCCACTTCTTGGATAACAGGCCACACCGATAGATAAACGGATACCATCCAGTGTTTCTCCGTAATGCTGTACCTGAATTCCCCGGCAAGCCACCTGCAGTCTCGTCGCACACTCATGAGCTGCTTCGAGACTAGTGTCAGGCAGAATCAGGAGGAACTTCTCGCCTCCATACCGGCTGATGATGTCCTCAGTACGGAGCAGAGCCTGAAGAACCTTAGCCAGCTCTCGAAGCACAGCATCACCAGCTTCATGCCATCGTGAATCGTTGAAGCGTTTGAAGTGGTCGAGATCCAGCATGAGAATCCCCAGTGGCAAGCCTTTAAGTAGCGCTCGACGAAACTCGTTCAAGCGACTCTTCCATATATTGAGTGTCGGTGGAGACCGTGATCTCGGACGCAGCGTGACCTATTCCACTATCTAGGTAAAGAATGCCGAGCGTTCTCCCCCTGAGCCATCATCGGAATACAGATTGCGTATACCGGGATGGGAGAGCCAATGTGTGCGCGGCAAGTTTAGGGGCAGATGCGAGAGATGTGTTCACTCTATTACTTCGAAACGCCCAGCAATCTTTAATTGAGTATGTATATCACTTTCCGCCCTATCACCAGATCTCCGGTCAGATACCACCGAGTCCTTATGAACTGACGTGGAACCACTTTTGATTCCCTTGCGCTCGGATAAGCGGTTTATCTATTTGTTGAGACGGGCAGGTTTACGGTAAACAATCAAGGTCAAGGAGTTGCTTCTCTGTTCCTCTATAGTCGCAGTGCATGGAGACCGGGCACTAAAATGTAAGCGCAATTTGGATGCCAGCAACGGCCGCATCCGGGAAGCTGCGGCCGCTGGGCTTCCGGATGTACTGGAATTGCGGAATGACAACCAAGTATTGGGAGTGACGCCATTGGTAGTTCACTTCGATCATTTGCTCCTCGGTTGTGCCAGGGACGAATTTGCTGGCTTTACCATAGATCCAGCCAGCCGAGACGATGTCTCTCTGTCTTGCCGAGATGAGTCCTTCATAGCTCAAGCCCGCGCCCGCAAACATAGGCATAGGGTTAACGAGTTGCTTCGAGTTGTATGTCCAAGTAGCCCAAGTGGTGAGCCCCTTTGAGGTAGCCGGGCCATTGGGGCAGTAAACCATTTGTTGTCCCATGACGTATATTCCCGTATAACCGGCGCTTTTCTGTTGACTGTCAGGAAGTGTAGCGAACGAGTTGTCATTGTGCAGAAGACCGACTGTGTATTGACCTGGCTTTCCTCTGTCGCTCATCCTTTGATTATGCAGATAGTCTATCTCTGAGATTGCCAGCACCCCCTTATTCCCCTCTTGCCAGGAAAAATCCGTCCCGTGTCCTTCACCGTTTGCGGAGTTCACGTTGGTGTTAAAAATTCCGGCTGAAATCTCGATCACCGGACTCAGCTTATAGCTAGCCTTACTTCCCCATTGGGTACCTGTTGGTGGCCCGAAGAAAGTGATGTCGTTCGAACCGATTGAGAATGGATTGGGGTTGATCCCATAGCTCACATAATTGGCGAATACAGGCAGAGTCGCAAAACTATTGCTAGCTGAAAGCCTCCCTGCTGCCAGTTTGAACTTTCCTTCAAGAAGATTCTGCCGCAGATACATCTCACCGAGATAAAAGCCAGGCGCATAGAGGGCGTTAGTGGGAAGCGAATTGCCCAGAGAGCCGGTAAGGTTGCTCCCTGTGCCCCACGACATACCGACATAGGCTGACGTTCCCGGTATCTTAAGCACTCTCCTAAGATCGATTGCAAATCCCATGCTCAACTGACCTGCATAGGACCAAACCTGATGCTGTCCACCGCTTGCATTGGTTTGTAGCGCACCGGTGTAGGACATTGTCGGCGTGACGCCAATCTTCCTCATTCTCACGCGTATACCGCTCCAACCTCCCTCAAACGTTTCATCCCAATTGAAGTCCTCATCGAGACAATCGGCGTGCCGACGCAAAGGATTCGCGGGGTGTTGACACTCGCCGTGGTGAACTGCAGTCCCTGCCTGCGCCAAGGCAACACTGCATGTTGCGGTAAGCAACACTATAGATAGTGGAGTGGACAGAGTGCGCCTCATGAAGCTAGCTCTTCAGCAGCGCTCTAGGTGTCATATTGGACCAACGTCGCCATCCCTGCTGCCAAATGCCAAAGGACATGGCAGTGCAGATACCACAACCCTGGATTGTTTGCATCAAACGCCACTGTGACGCTTGTGTTCGGAGGCACCAAGACCGTATCTCTGAGAGCTCCATTAAGAGCGCGACCGTTGATTTCGATCACCTGAAAGGAATGCCCGTGCAGATGCATCGGATGAGACATCCCGGTCTCATTCACAAACTTGAGAGCCACACGTTGCCCAGGCTTTACGTGAATCTGAGGCTTCTGGGTACCAGGATTGCTGACGTCGAACGAATCGCCATTGATGAGCCACGAATAACGTGCCATGTCGCCCTGCAATCGCAGCACATGAACCTGATCAATGTCTCTCTGAATGAGCGGGGCAACAGCAACCAGGCGGCTTTCCAGATCCAGAGTCAGCAATCCCGTGCCCACCGAACCTTCCGCTGGTAGTCGCTTGATCCCGGCGTCTTTTGTAGCCAGGAAGATCCCTGTTTGCTCTCTGGAACCTTCACGCAGAGCGAGGATGGGAAAGGCTCCTCCTTCACGCGGCAACTGAACTCTCAAATCAATACGCTGGGCGATCGCCAACGGAAAATGGCTGCCCTGAACCGGACAAACAGGCATGCCGTCGGTGGCGATTAGTTCTCCGTCGAGGGCATCCAGGTCGATGAAGAAGTTCGTGCCTGAGCTGCCATTGATAATCCGCAGACGTACTCTTCCGCCTCTCTCAACCCGAACGACCTCTGGATCGTTCAACGTTCGGTCATTTGCCAGATAGGCATCGTAGTTCCAATCGTTCGCATCGGGTTTCCCCATCCCCATCTTCATATCGGCCATCTTCGGAGAGTTGGGCATAGCTGTTCTGCTGTTCATTCCAGGCATCGCACTCTTCCTCACCGAGTGGAGCTTGGCGTAGATTTCTCTTGGTGGAGTAAAGCTGAAGTCTCCGAGAAAGAGGACAACTTCTTGCTCATCCCGAGCATGATCGGATAGATCATGAACAATCAAGGGAGCTGAAAGCAGAAATGCTTCCTGAAGGCCACTATGGGAATGCATCCAGTGCGTGCCGGCAGGCTGCAGGGGGAAGTCATACAGAGTGCTTGAATCGGGACGGATTGCAGGTTGCGTTACCCCAGGAACGCCATCCTGATTGTTCGGTGGATGCAGGCCATGCCAATGGATCGCTGTCGGCACAGGGAGCTTATTCTCAAGCAAAACTCGGAACGGCTGCTTGACGTTTGCGACTAAGCCTTGTGTACCGCTGGATTGTTGAACTCCCATCACGGTAGCTGCTTTCCCATTGATTTCGAGAGTACGGGTAACAGCTTGGAGTGTAGTGGAGACGGATTGCTGGGGGTGCTCTTTTCCATAAGCTCGCAAATCACGAGCGTGAGCGCCGCAATCGATCAAGGCCGTCCCCAGACACGCACCTGCCGAGCTTATGAACGAACGACGAGAGAGATTTTGCCTCATCCGTTACCTCCTATTCCTGTACCGCGTTCGCGAACCGCATGAGTGCCGGGCGCGCGAGGATGCGACGCCATCGCCAATGATGTCGCATCCTGTGGGTTAGTAATTGTCGGGATCGGGATACCAATCCGACAAACCGCGAGTGTACGGCGCAGAGTTTGGAGGCGAATTCTGATACCAGAAGTCGGTCGAAGTTCCTACCTGTTCGTTCACGACAACGCCGCTTCTTTGATAGAACCATGGCTTGTAAAATCCAAGCGGCGTCGGATTGCCGGGATCGATCGGACGGAAGAGTCCGGTCGCGTTGTAGAAACCTCGCGAAGGTAGTTGATCGGGATGATCGGTCACGCAAGTTGGGTTGCTGTTCTTGTCCTGCAGTGCCCATACGTCCCACCAGAGATCCCACGGAAATAAATTTCCAGAGTTCAGCGAGGACGAGACCGTGGATCCTGGTCCATCAATGAGAGCACCTGGAAAGTAGGCGTACGCATCTGGGTTGTTTTGCAGAAGCCCTGGTAACCCCTGCCAGAACAAACATTGGGGAGAACCGGGTCTCTGATAACCGGACGTATTAGGAAATACCCCGGGGGCCGCGTACCTATAATGGACAATCCAATATCCGCTTGCCAGTAGACTCTTGTAGAAGCTGCGACGAATCGACATGTCGAATGACTTGAGGAGCTGGCCAGAAGCATCTGGTGCCCATACAAAATCATTGTTCACAATTGGCTGAGCAACCATCTGAAGACGGCCCCAGTCTGAGGCAATTCTGGAAAAGTCAGCGCCGACCGAAATTAGCGTTTGTGCGTACTGGTCCGCCTTTTTCTGAGCCAGTCCACTTGCCACCGTCAGATCATGCGCTTGCTCGATCAGCGGACGTCCATTGGGATCGTTGGTCTGTTTGGCGGAGGCGTCGAGAATAAAGTCGGTAGTACCAATGGAGGCTTGTGTGCTTCCTGCGATCAAGGTGCCATAATCCGGGACGTAACCGGCGAAGTTTGAAAGAGCTCCAATTATGTTCAAGCCGTCTTCGACATCCTGTCTCCAGTTCGAAATACCATAGCTTGTAGTGGTATCGATGTACTGTACGTTGCCGAGAACTTCGTCGGTCGTTTCTTGCAAAATCACCGATACGTTTGCTTGTTCCGCCTGCAATAATCCGACGACATTATTCTGATATTGGCGGAGAACCCCAAGGTATTGAAACTCGGTGAGGAGCTGGGTCTTGGCGGTGTCAAAATCATTATCCAAAAAGCCGGGCGGACAAGGGTTACTTCCAGAACCACAATCCGTTGGAATGTCCAAATCCCCCATCAAATTAAGCCAGATTGCCGGAGATTGATTCAGGTTAGTGTATGCGGCGCGGATGTCGTTGCAGCCATTTACGCACGCCAGCAGCTGCTGACTGATCCATTGATATGCCGCGTTTGGACCCGGATCGGCGAGGGGCCAAGCGACTGGAGGAACACGGGGAGCAGATGTGAGTGTAAAGGCGGCGTCTGGAAGTAGACCGCTATACTGCGTGCTTAGTGTGACACGATAATAACCGTCGTTCTCCATCTCCAATGCGCCCTGCACGTTGGAAGGCACAGGATACTTCGAGGTCTGTCGCGAAATCTGCGAACTGGCCTCAATAGCATAGGGATTTGCTACGCCGGAATCGTTGATCCACCACTGGCCCACTAGGGCGTAGTCATCTTTGGGGACTGTGTTCTGTGTGTACTGACCATAAGCATCGTTCCCAAAGGCCGGATTGTTGAGTGAAACAAAAGTAGCATAGGTGCCGCCGATATCCTGGATGGCCTGCCCCGCACGATCCCACACGTCCTGCATGTTGTATTGCGTACCCGAGGAGGCATCTTTGAGGCTAATGTTGTGGTTCAGATTGCCCATGCTCGCTACAAAAAGGATATTCTTTCGCGAGTTGAATTGGGTAATGAAGTTCGCAAGCTGGTCCAGATGATAGATCGGTGTTCCATCTGGACCGGTGCAGTAGTTTTGACCGTATTGCAACGAACATGCATTCGGATTGATGACAAAAGTGGCGTTGAGCAGATTCTGAAAAGTTACAGCGTCGAAGACTACCAGGCGGAAACCGCCGACCGGTGAGCCATCCGGGTTTGCTGGAAGCTGCGCGGACTCTAATTTCTGAGTGGTTTGTCCGCCGGGAAAGGTCATCAGCGATCCAGCAGGAATCGTAAGAGTGAGCAAGTTTTTCGTTGGACTGTCGGGGGCTACTCCCATCTCAAAGTGAATCGGAGGATTTGCGTAAGCGAACGTATAGTTGCTGGTGTTATCAAGAACCAGTTCGCCCGCCATGGCTCCGTTGTTGGAGACGGCCATCGTAGGCATCGAATTTGTTTTTGTTGCCGGAACACTTGTCGTTCCGGAGCTTCCGGTATTCGCGAGATTGGGCATGGTTCCATCCACACCGTTGGGCGCGATCCCATTCAAGAATGCCTGATTATTATTGCTATTTTGTGGAGAGAAAGGTGCGATGCATCCGTCGCTGGAAGAGCAAGTGACTCGTTCAAAGAAGCTGCCGGCATGAAGCGTAATATTGCCGACGTTACCGACAAAAGAATATGCCAGGTTCTGCGCGCCATTGCCGTTTTGCGTCGGTTGGATTCCTAAGGTAGTGGTGGCACCAATGGACGCAAGAGCGTTTTGAAAGATATAACAGTTAGGCCCCGGACATCCGGTATAACCAATCGTGTTAAGACTTTGAATGACTTCCAGGCAACCTGCAAGACCACACGCGCTCTTGTACGGGCCTCCGGGTTGGATAAACGAAACGAAATTAGCCACATCTTGATCGGCGGACAACTGAAAGCTAGCGTTATATACCGGTGCCAGATTAGAACGGTTTAGCAAGAGTACCTGGAAGCCATTCGTAAAGGCATTTGGATCAGGATAAGCGGTTTGGCCTATTTGTATGCCCCAAACTTGTTGACCTTGACTGTTTGTCGTCTGAACGCGCGTTTGGATTGGAACAACATCCGGTAGCGCAGTGCTGACAGCAACAGGAGACGGAGTTGTAATACTTTTGCTTGTGCTTGGGTCATAGATGAATTGTGACTTCACCGTTTGGGATCCAACTAGAACCTGAATTCGGTTGTTACCGATATAGATCTTCTTACTTATCTGTGCCGTCGCTGTCCCATCAGTTTCCGTTGAAAATGAGGATGTGATGTCATTTCCATCAAGGGTCACCTTTAGGTTGTCCAGTGTGGCGCCGTACAAAAGGTTCAGCTTGACGATCATTGGCAGCTTGGCGACAGTTGCGCCGCTTGCAGGCGCGGCAACGGTAACAGTAGCTGGGTTCAGGGGTGGAGGTGTATTACCACCACCATTGTTCGAAGCAGTGGAATTTCCGGCACACCCTTGAAGAAGGAGGAAACAGGCAGTCAGGAGCACGATTCCAACGCCGGAGTTTCTCCTGATGACAGAAGTACCGAAGAAGCGAAGAGAGCTCGACATCCTTCGGTAGGACGAGCCATTGTTTGTGCCAAGGCGATAGTGCTTCATGTTGAGCTCCTTATAGTTTTTGGCGTTCCTGGCCCCTTCTGCATAGTGGGGTCTTCATGTCCGGCCAATAATCTGACGAATTGCCAATAAATCGTCCTTGAGTACATAGTCGGCGGCACCGGCTCGACGAGCGTCCTCTCGCATTTCCGTGTCGTCGTATTGGCTGACAACGACGATTCGTGCTTGCGGGAAGACTTTCTTGATCTGGCGCGTGGCCGAGATGCCATCGAGCCTAGGCATTTTGATATCCATCAAGACCCAGTCCGGCCCGTGCTGGACATAGCTAGCCAAAGCGTCGCTACCATCGCTGCATTCGTACACGATGTCGCTCTCTTTCGTAACTGCGCGTTTGATTAATCGACGCATCTCACTGTTGTCCTCGACGATCAAGAAGGTCATACAGACCAGCTCTCTCAGAAACTCTGAATTAGGATTCGCAAGCAACGGTTCACATCCAACCTGCCTTGCGGTTCCCTACCAGCCGGCAACTGAAATATCCATCAACCCCTCAGATTGTGAATGGAGTGCCACAGAAATGGCATGGCGACAACTACTCAATCTTTCTGAGTAGTCCTGCTTAGACGAACCAGTTTTTGGCCCTTGCTAACCTCCTCAGAGACACTCGAAGTTAGGCCGTGAGGTGCGATGGTATCGGAATCGATCTGCGGCAAAAGAAGCAGCTTGGTGAGAATGAGATCGTCTGTCTCGGCAGGTAGGGTGCGCCGTACTGGATGCCGAGATGGACGATCTCCAGCAACAGGACTGCTACCAGAATGCGGAAGACCCAGAACTTGGCTCGCTCCTGCATTGTGAGCCGTGCGCCAAGATATCCCCCTGCGAGGCTGCCAGCTGACATTAGCATCCCTTCCATCCAGCGCACATTGCCCGCACGGGCGAACATTGCTATCGGCACAAGCGTAGTCGTGACCAGCAGTAGCACTTTGAGCGCGTTTGCATGCACAAAGTCAAACCGAAACATGAGAATGAGCACGAGCAGCAAGTAAGTGGCCCCATCCAGAACGATGAACCCGAGCCAGAACCCTACGCCGAGCATCGCAAGCAAACCAAGAGTTGTGACGTACTCCGGCTTGCTCGAATTCCGTTGCAGCATTTGGCGCAGCTTCGTGAAGAGGAGTAGCAAGGCTGCGAGAACTGCCGCAGTGATGATCAGCGCAATGTCTCGATGAGGAACGGCTTCGGCTGCCAGCACTCCTATCACACTGCCTATCGTGGCTGGAATCGCAATTACGAATCCAGCACGCCATTTCACCTGGTGGTTCCTCTCGAATGTATGGAGCGCCATGAGCGACCCGAACAGTACTGGAAGTCTGTTGGTCGCATTTGCGTTGATAGGAGAGAGCCCCAGCATCATCAGCACCGGCAGCGAGATCGCAGATCCCGAAGAAGCAAGGGTATTGATGAGCCCGCAGGCAAGACCGGCACCAAAGAGAGCCAAGCCGTATATGAAGAACGAGAGATCTAAATGCATAGAGCACCCTTCTACACTGTGGCCCTTACTCCGGCGATTCGTTCAGATTGGCCTGGCGTTCAAACACGCGTAGCCGAACCTCTTCAAAACTAACGTGCGGCTGAAAAGCTAACGTATATACAAAAGCTAATTTTGCTCCGTCTGTCGATAGAAGGCATGGCGAGAACTACTCAATTACGTTGAGTAGTTCTACTCAGGCAATGAGGAATCAGCAAAGTGGATGAGATTATTCGAATTCTGATAGCGAGGGAGTGACGGGACGAACCCTGCGTTGGATATCACTAATGCCAGCCTTAGGAGAGCTCGGACTTGTGTTTGAGTGCGAACTTCATCAGGGCATGCGTGCCGTGGAGATCGAGCTTCGAGCAGATATTGGCGCGATGGTTCTCGATAGTGCGCACACTGACGAATAACTCACGCGCGATCTCTCGGTTGGTTTTGTAGCCGGCAAGGAGCGTCAGCACTTCGCGTTCGGTTGCCGTCAGCTCAGACAAAGCCGGCTTCTCTTGTCGCAACGCCGAGGCTCGCCGCCCTCGATTGAGCAGATATGTCGAAAGCTCGGGGCTGACATAGCTCTGCCCTGCAACGACTGCTTTGATGCAGTTGGTAATGTCGGTGGCCGCGCTCTCTTTGAGAACGTACCCCCTCACTCCAAGATTCAAGGCTTCGTTGAAATGCGTTTCGTCCTTGTGCATCGTCAGAAAGATGACAAGGGTAGGCAGGTGCTGGCTCTGCAGGTCGAGTAATACAGCAAATCCATCTTTTCTCGGCATGTTGACGTCGAGCACCACGGCTTCGGGGCGATGGACCGCAATCAGCTCCAGCGCGGTCTCGCCATTGTCGGCTTCAGCCACGACCTTGATCTGCGGATCTTTTTCTACAAACTGCCGCAGACCATGACGAAAAATAGGATGGTCGTCAGCAATCAGCACCGTTATTTCACGAGACATGAGCGCGTCCGTTCAATGGAAGTCTGATTGTAACTGTGGTTCCCCTTTCCGGGGTCGATTCGATGCCGTATGTCCCACCAAGCATGCGCGCTCTCTCGGCGATGCCGATCAGGCCGAATCCTTCTGGCCTCGACTCGGCTACATACGTCTCGGGGGCGTGAAGACCTTTGCCATTGTCTTGGACGCTCAGGTGCAGGTCGCCACTATTCCGGTGGGCGGCCACCGAAGCTCTTTCAGCCTGAGAGTGTTTGATGATATTGTTTACCGCTTCCTGAACGATTCGATAGATGCTGCTCTCCGTCTCTGCCGAAAACAGACCGTCAATCTCGTCAACATCCGCTACGATATCGATTCCGGACGATCTTGAAGTTTGCAGGCAAAGGGCCCTCAGTGCCTTGGTAAGTCCGAAACGGTCTAATTGATACGGTCGCAGATTGTAGGATATCTCCCGTACCTCCTCGACAGCCTGAGAGGCCCCGGAAGAGATCTCCTCCAATTGTTCCTTGGTAGCGTCGGCATCAGGGAGGGAACGCAGAGCAAGCACAGCGCGATTCTTGATGATCAGAAGACTCTGACCCAGACTATCGTGCAGTTCAGCGGCGATTCGTTGCCGCTCCGCCTCTTGTGAGGAAAGCAGCTGCCGTGAGAAAGTTTCCTGCGCCACTCGAGCGCGCTCCCAGTGTGCTGCGCGCAGACGGTAGGCCAGTGTAGCCAGCCCAATTAGAGCCAAGGTAGCCAGAGACATAAACCACTTGGTGCTCCAGAAGGGCAGAGGAGCGTTGATCTGAATGCTTTTCCCATTTAGATTCCATACGCCCTCGCCGTTGTCCGCGATAACTCTAAATGTGTACCTACCTGGCGGCAGGCGAGAGTAGTACACAACCCTACGCATTCCCGCATCAACCCAGTCACTATCAAAGCCGATCAATTGATACTTGAAGACCACCTGCTCCGGTCGGCTAAGGCTCAGTGCCGTATAGTGGATTTCCAGATTACGGTTACTAGGAGGTATGTTGATTGGCCGGTCTGGAGGAAGAGTTGCTCCATCAAGTTTCACCTGCTCGATGGCAATCGGCGGAGGCACAGTATTCATCCGATTAGGATCGATAACGACTAATCCTTTAATCATTGCAAACCAAATACGGCCATCACGAGCCATGAGTCCGCTCGGCCCTCCGCCACCGTTCGTCTCGCTTACGACCATTCCGTCGGCGACACCATAAGAGACGCACCTAACGTCTTTCAGACGGCCCTCAACGAAGTCGTTCAGATCTGTCTGTCGCACTCGGAAGATACCCCGGTTTCCGCTCATCCAAAAGTTGCCATGTGCGTCCTCGAGGATGCTCGAAGCTACGTCATCAAACAAGCCATTTTTGGTTGTGATCTGGGCAAACTTCCCGTCTTTGAAACGAAACAGTCCATAGCCGTAGGTGCCGATCCATAGGGCCCCATGACCGTCCTCGTGAATGGTTCGAACCAACGATAGCCCGGGAGTACGGTAGCTGACGAACGCTCCATTTTTTAAACGACCTATTCCGGATGGTGTCCCTATCCAAAGTGCATGATCACGATCCTCGTTGATGAAGGCAACACTGTTGCTTGGCAACCCATCATTGACCCGGTAGTTGGTAAATTCCCCATCTTTCAACCGGTACAGCCCCGTCTGATCTGTTCCGATCCATAGCGCACCGGCACTATCGACGTATAGAGAGCGCACCACATCTAAAGGGCGTGCACCACCGTCCAGCAATCCCGGTATGGTGTAATGCTTCAGTTGCCCCTGCTTGACACTTAGAAGTCCCAAACCATATTTCCAATCGCCCAACCAGAGACTGCCACTGTGATCTTCCGCGAGATTGGTAGCCAATTCGATGTGGCCTTGTTGATGGGGATAGGGAAAGAACTGACTATGCTTATAAGAGAACAGGGCGTGACCGCTAAGGGATCCGATCCAGATGACACCGTGATGATCCTGAAGGATCGCCATCGTAGGATGATCGGTAAAACCTTGTGTAGCAGTGTACGCGCGAACATTGCCCCGTCTCCAACGGTTCAACCCTCCTCCGTCCGTACCAATCCACAGATTCTGTTCTCGGTCTATGAAAACAGATCGCAAGTTGAGGGCTGACAGCCCGTCGCTCGTTGCAAACCGTGTCTTCACACCATCGGAAAAACGAAAAAGTCCACGATCGCTTGCCACCCAAACGATTCCTGGTGCCCCTTCATAGATTGCCCTCACTACTCCGATTGGACGAATTTTCGGTAGAGATCCGGCAATAAATTTGGCCTCGTCGAAGGAGATCAATCCTGTTCGAGTTCCCACCCAGAGGGTGTTTTGCTGTCCCTCGTGAATGGCCAACACGTCGCTGTGCACTCCATTCTTCGCGGCATATGTCGTCACAGCTCCTGCAGCGTATCGGATCAGACCGACGCCGTCCGCCCCCAGCCACAGATTTCCCTGAGAGTCGTGGCAGATCGCTTCGATCGCCACCCTCGGCAACCTGGTCTCGGCGCCGAAGCGAGAGAATACGCCGGCATGTAGCAGGGCTAAACCCTGCAGCGTCCCGATCCACAAATTGCCACCCGCATCCCCGGCGATGGAGAGAACGGAGGTCGATGGGAGTCCGTCGCGAAGCGAGTAGTTAGTGAAGACCCCTTGGTGGTAGCGAGTTAATCCTCCGTGCTCGCTTCCAATCCACAAACTACCCTCAGCATCCTCATAAAGCGCCCGAACTCTATCGCTCTTTATCTCTGGTGTGTTGACCGCATTGAAGACCGTGAATTCTACTCCATCAAAGCGAACCAGCCCGCCGAACGTGCCGAGCCACAGATATCCATCCTGCGTTTGCACAATGGATGTAATCGAGTTTTGCGGCAGCCCATTTTCTGTGGTCCAGTTTTTATGTAAATAGGGATTATTGTCTTCAGAAGTTATTTCGCGGTCATACGCCTTGCCTGGACTGCAAATCAGCACAAAGCAGGTAAATAGTGCCAGCGCCGAAATATCCCGCCTTGTCTTCATAGGACCTATCTCTTTGGAACGCACATTATACCTAGATCCCACTCGACATCAGGCTTAACGCGTCCTGTGTTGACAATTCGTGTGCACTCCCCTGCCAAGCTGGTCGCGTGCCCAATAGGCACCGGGACAGGCGGCATTTCACGATCCGCACGCGAAATGCTAACCATGGCCTTTAGTGCGCTAGGCGAATTCAGGAGGTGAGTTGCTACCTCATGAACTATCGAGGCATCCTCGGCGGCCTTGATTTGCTACTGCAAACCTGCCCGTCTCAACAAATTGATAAATCTGCTGTCTGAGCGCAAGGGATACATAAGGGGTTCCACGCCGACCAAAAGTGGCGCGTCACTCCGCTCATCAAATCCTTTTTCTAAAAAATGAAGGGCTGCTTCCCGATTGCCTAGCCGCATATAAGTTTCGGCGAAGAAGTACGCAGGAACGAAACCCTCCTGGGCTTCTTTTTGAAGAAGCTGGAGTTTTCCCACCCAATAAGCATGCCATCCCGAAATGATGAACTTCCTGCGGAGCGCGGCGGTCTCTTTTTCGGATTTATTGGAAAGTCGCAAAACTTGCAAATCGGCTTCTATCGCTTGCGGGTAATCATGCTTTTGTTCGTATGCGTAGGTCAACGTTTCATAAGCGTTCTTGTAATTCGGATCGAGCTCGAGCAGGTGCTTCGCTTCGGTGATGGTTTCGTCATAGCGGCGAGTGCGATAAAGGGCTCGCGCCAAATCACTTTTGATACGCAAAGAGAATGGGTCGAGGGATTCTGCTTGCCTTAGCTGAGCTAAACCTTCATCGGAGAGCCCACGTAACACTAGAAACTCCCCAAACCAGTGATGTGCTAACACGTAATTAGGATTGAGCTGAAGTGCGCGGCGAAAGTATCGCTCCGCTTCCGACCAGTTCCATTCGAACTTATAAAGAATGAATGCGCGGGAGGTATAGGCTTCTGCAGAAGATTCATCTAGAGCAAGTGCGCGCTCAGCATCTGATCTGGCCTGTACCCAACGTTCGATAGCCGGTAGGCCGGATGCCGTCACAGCATAAGCGTCGGCTAGTCCCGAGTATGCTAAAGCGTAATTCGGATCGAGGTGCAAGGCTTCTTCAAAAAGTGTGATCGCTTTCTCATCTAAATCCGGAGTGCGTTTGGACCAATAAAAACGTCCCTCGACATAAAGCCGCAACGCTTCTTTGTTGAAAGTGCGCGCCGGTAGTTTGGCTTCTTCCCCCCGGCGATACTGACGAATTATGGACCAATAACCAATGGAGCAGATGAATCCGGCGGTAAGCACGACAGCCAAAAGGTGAAATTTGTTGGAGGATAAAGACTCCTGAACGACTTTGGCTCGAACCGTTTCATCGGACTTCTTCGGGAGGTGCGGCGTACCATCGTCGTGATGCTCTGTCGTTGCCATGAAGTTCCGAGATTCAGCATAGCGCTGCCAAATCCTCACTGCAATTACCCGGGTTGATTCTTTCAAGTATTTGTGAGAAAGCTAACCTGGTGGCCAGCTACCACTCTGGTGTATGGCTGAAATCCTTGCTCACAGTGCCGATTCCTATGTTTTTTGCGTTGTGGCATCCAAAGGGCAGGGGGCCAGCAGTCCAAAGCAGACCGTTAAGTAATGCTGAGATTGCAGACAGGCTCTCCGGACTCGCGCAGCTATCGACGTTAGGAAGTCGAATCCTTATAAAATTCGCGCGTACCGCAGAGCGGGATGGTCATTCGCGGACTGGGCGAAAGCAAGCACGACACTGGGTGGGCCACATCCGATCTCAAAGCCTTGGAGCAGAGGACCGAGGTGAGACCGAAATCACTCGTTGAGACTGGGACACACGAAGCGGTATCGGTCTGGACGCGTTCGATCTGTGAAGCGCGGAAACGATCGGTACTAGCAGGCGTTCTTACAATCCTCCCTTTTTGTCTGCTGGCCCCCAAAGATGGTGATACTGTTCATCAGTAGTTCGTTCGTACGGAGAGTGGCAGACGCCAAGCATGTGAATCGAAAACGAACATCACGCGGAAAGTAGCTGGGCAGATTGGAGCGCTCGCCGCAGTAACCTCCTCAGGTCCGGGATCTGAACCCGGAGTACTGGATCGACAGCGATGAGCTTTGTCAGCGTATCGAGCTGGCGCTCTTCTGTCCTCGGATACTTCAACGTGCTGTCCGGACCTTCAACGCCAGCCAAAATCGCTCTGTCAATCGCGTCACCGTGATATCGCAGCACACTTAGGCCGAGAGTTGTCCCATAGCTGCTCCCCAGAGACGTAGTTGGGAACTCCCAGTGCATGCCGGAGCGATTCAATATCGTGCGCACTTTCAACGACTGTGTATGCAGAAAGGTCTACACCGCGGGCCTTCCAGTCATCGTGGACACACTCGCCGGCTTTAGCCCGGTAGAAGGCAGCAGCGCAGGCAGAGTTCCCGGTTGATCCAGCGGGAAGTCCATTCGTTCGTCGCAATCGAGAGTCGGCTTCGATAAACCAGCTCCCCGTTGCTCCAGTGCGATGACATCACCGGCTGCTCGCATCTTGAGGAAGACTGCTCCGCGAGGAACTTTGGCGAGTCTGATCGCCGAGCCTCCCGACCCTCCCGCCAGATAAATCACTAGGGGGCCAGGATCTGAGGAAGTAGTTTTTAGACGGAGGAAAGCCAATGTGATCTTATGGCCTTCAGGATAAGAGTGTCGTTCGGACACCTCAAAGCGGCCAAGCTCGGCGTGAATATTCTGACCTTGATACTCGTATTCATATGGTTGGTACCGAATAGTGTGGGATGTCCAGACTCTCGATAAACAGGGAGTGGTCACGACGATCAACGAACAGAGGAGGAAGGTAACCGAGCCGTTTTACCTACTGTGTCACTCGCGCTGAAACCCCCAGCTGCCATAGCGAATGTACGACCTGACGGCATCTGCGCCGCAGCCCCACGGAGGTCTCGCACAACGTCGGTGACAGCCGGCGAATTATCTTGCGTACCGGCTGTTTGCGCGAAAGCTGCAATCCCAAGAAATAAAAGAGGCATTGCGCATTTCATGCGGACGATTCTAGTCCCACTTTGAACCGTGCGAAAGGCTATTGTTGCATACCGATCAGCGATGAGAAATTGATGAAACCAGCCGCCGCTCGTCAAGGGAACAGCGACTCCTAAGCCATACACCGCGAACGGGCCAGTAGCGCGAGGGCTCGCATCAAACCCAGCATCCTTCACGTCGTGATGCCGCCGCGTGTATCGCTTTGGATGTCGGCCCGTGAAGTTGTCTGAGAGGGTTATCTCCTGATTCGCAGAAATTGAGCGAATCTAGATTTATAATCAAGCAATAAGAAAAAGACCTAAGTAACCAGGCTTTCCCCGCAAGCAGCGGGGATTCTTTTTGCCCTATATCGCTCGCACGAACAACAGTAGTTTGCGTATGGACGATTTAGACTCAATCCGCGAATGGCTCAAGTATGTACCCGATCGCCTTCTGGCCGCCGAATCAGGACGCAGAAACAGCAGTCGCCGCCGGAATTATCACGGCGGCAGACCGAAGGCGAAGCTTCAATGCTCAGCTTGTGAGCTCGAGATGGGTGCGCGTGAGCCTCGCAGGCGCAGCGCAATATGCAGGAGGGGCCGGTCACTCAGTGAAGAGCTTCCAGCCCCGTCGGCTTACGATGATGAGCAAACTATAGCATTCTTTTGCTCGGTATCACCTTCGCTGGTATGTGCTCGTTCCAGTGACAGCCAGAGCAGAGCCAATCCAGGTTTTCTAAGCTATCGTCGCGTTTGCCTCCGCCGAGCCCTCGAATGCCGTTTTAATGGTGCGCATGGCCAGCTGGCGTCATCACCTCGCCATAATCCGGTCTATGACGTTATGGAGCGGAGCCACCCGGGTTACACCTGAACCGATTCCGTCCTCTTGCTCTCAGCCCTTCGCAGCGTCCGCGCGCTCGGTCGTGGCATTCCTTCCGCCACCGCTCCCATGCTTCGTCCCGGCAGATCTCGCGACCATCACTGAAGACAGACCGCCGTTCTCTCTTGCCGGGTTTAGGAAATGCCAACATGCAGAGGAAAAGAGCAGGCCGAGGAATTCCTATCGATGTGTCACCGGTGACCGGTTCGGCTCAACGCCCTAATAGTTCCCGCCTGCTCTTGATTCCTATCCACGGTGGCAACTCAAAAGGGGGCAAATAAGCATCGAAATTGACATGAACGTAGAAGCAGCAGAGGTTATCTCAGAGGATTTGTGCGCTATCTATGGATGCGAACAATGTCCAGGTGCGGTAAAGGACGCGTATGGAACGCCTGTCTTCTGCACCCACCAGTGTCATCGTGATAAATGTGACGCGTGATCTAGAGAAATCAAGACTAAGCATCTCTCACCATCATGACCCCCGGCGAACGAAATAGAAGAGGTCAGCAGAGATGTTGGTTCGTGCACAATAACTTTGCTGACCTCTGAATAGCAGATAGAACAACTGAATGTTTCCAAAGCACATCTGACAAGTAATGCCGCCGCTATGTCCGAAGGGTGAACGTCTTCACCAATCCGTCTTGGATGCTGAGGCGCTTCTTTCGCAAGCGATTGCAACAGCGGCTAACCCTGCTTTGAGAAGAAAACCCTTAGTTACAGCTGAAGTCCTATGGCTCAATCACGCCAAAAGATGTCTCATCTGTAGTACGGCGGCTAATCCTCCATCTGAGGCCTGAACAGTCAGGCGGCCACCTCTCCAAACATCGACATCTGGTCGACCTTCGCCACGATTCGGAAGCCCTCGAAGATCTCTTCCTCCACCTCGTCCGGCGGGTTATTGGTTAGAAACTCGATACGGGCATGCACCTCTTCCGTGTCGAAATCCGCACACTCGTCAATCTCGCGCAGCATCCACGTAGCCTCGTAATCCGGATTGAGGCTCAACAGCTCGCAGCAGTGCTCAAAGCTGAGCAAATATCCGCATGGGTCTTCGTGACGGTCAGGCGTCTCCCTGGCTATCCAGTGGCGCCATAACGGCGTCGTCCCATGACTGCCGCTGCGACTTCGTAAACATCGTGTCGCCGTCACCGAACTCCATCGGAGATCCATCGGCATACCATCCGCCGACATACGGACACGCAACGCCCCTTTTACCGCTTTCGCCTCGTCCAGCGCCGTTCGTATCATCCGGAGAAAGAACTGCATGGCAGGGTCATCGAACTGCTTACGCCGTGCCGCCTGCCACTTTGAAACGTTGAGCCCTGCCATTACGCCACCCTCCTAAACTCGCCGTGCTTCTCTGTTGCGGCCTGGTAACGCCACATCAGCGCCTCTTCGACCGTTGTGAATGTTTTGCTTTCTCGCTTGCCAGCGACTGCGATGCGAACCTCGAAGACGTTGCCTTTTTGCCGAACGCCCTTCACGCCGAGCCGATTATCTTTCCGCGTCGGATGGTTCCATGCGTTCTGCCCTGGTGTCGCAATCCGCAGGTTGCTCTTCCGCATGTTGAGCGTGTCGCCGTCCCGATGGTCGACGATTAGAGCAACAACGGCTTAAATAGGTCAAAATCCGATCATTGCTTTATTCTTCTATCGGGAAGAGTACGATTCGTATTACCGAGCCCCACATCCCGCAGAGTGACAGACGTTGACGGTCGGTGTGGTCAGTACGGCATGATAGAAGGGTGGCTACGAATACTTCCCTTAACTATGAATTCGGCCTGACTCAGCAAGCGAAACGCGAGGTGTTGAATCGCGTTCTCAAGGCTGTCGAATCTAAGTTCTACAAGCCCGAGCTGCTGGGGTACGAATGGCAGGATGCAGTTACAAAGAGCCGTTCTGCCATCGAAACTGCGAACAATCTCGAGACGTTCGAACAGGCAATGACGAAGCTCCTTCAAACACTCAAGACCTCACATCTTGGCTTTTTCCATCAATCCGCCAAGAGAGCTTCGAGCCGTGCTGCACTCAGCGCGACCTACCTCTCCGACGAGACACTGTATGGAACGCGGTGGATCTTTCAAGATGTACATGATGGCGGAGCTGCTGCGATTGCGGGTGTCGAACCAGGCGACATTCTGCTTCGAGTAGACGGAAAAGAAATTTTTCCTCCTGAGCATCCCGTCTTTCCCATGGGACAAACATCAACACTCGAAATTGTTGCGAAGGACGGAAATGAACAAGAACTTTCTGTTGACGTGGCCCGGCCGAAGGGTAAGAAATTGCACTTTGTGGAACCCACACTCGTACAATCGAAGACTCTCGGGGACGGAATCGGCTACCTGAAGGTGGCGATGTTCCCCGGCATGGTCGGCGTAGATGTTGCAAACGATATGTCGAATGCGGTTGACAGATTGGAGAAGGTAGACCGACTGATTGTGGATCTTAGAGGAAACACTGGCGGGGGCGCCGGTGCTCTTCGGTTGATGAGCTTATTGACTCCAGATCGCAGGCCAGTGGGATATTCTCCAAATAAAAAATGGGCCGCTCGTGACCATTTACTAGAGAAGACCAGATTTCCCCGCTTTGGAAATATCCCTGAGACCAAGGGCGTGTCGCTCTGGCTTTTGGGTCTGCGCTATCTACCGTCATTGATCAGCAAGTCTCCAATAGTTCTTGAAACGGAGGGCCTTGGTTCGAAGCCTTACGATGGGCGAATCGTGCTGCTAGTTGATCGCCATACTGCGAGCGCCGCCGAAATGGTCACGATCTTCGCAAAGGAGAATAAGCTAGCGACGATTGTTGGTGAAAAGACAGCCGGGCGATTGGTTTCGGCCACTTCGGTGAAGGTGGGACACGGTTTCCGCCTCGCTTTGCCGACCGGGGCTTACTATACCTGGACGGGAACGGTACTAGAGGGTAGTCCCATCGAGCCCGATGTATTCGCAGCGTTCTCTTGGAAGGACCGGAGAAAGGGAGGGGATGGACAGCTTCATAAAGCGCTCGAAGTGCTGAACGGCTAGGCGTTTAGATGGCAAAATGATGAACGTCAGAGCGTTCCATTCGGGTCTCCTACGACCTGAAAGCTTGCCCAGTAGTACGGGGGTAGCCCTTCATCCCTTAGTTCGACCATTGCTGCACGAAGCGCATCGACTTTTCGCTCGTGACGTGCAAGATGGGAGTAGAACTGCTTCATCACATGCGCTGTGGTCTGATCTTCGAGTTCCCAGAGTGTGGAGACAACCGAATCGGCTCCGGCTTCGATGAACGCATTAACCAGATTTGCGACGCCTGTTTCTTCGACGGGACCGACACCGGTATTACACGCGGAAAGCGTGACCAGTTTTGTCTTCAAATGAAGGCTGCGGATTTCGCGTACCTGCAATAGCCCGTCGTCGGTACTGTCTGTTCTTTCTGCGGGGGCAAAAACCAATGCTGAACGATCGGGATAATCCAGATCGACATAGCCATGCAAGGCAAGGTGCACAACGTCGGAGCTTTCTGACGAAACCTGTTTGAACCGAGACTCCGTGGCGTCGCCACCTAAGAGAATGGTACTCGGATGTGGCAGGTCTTCTGAGATGGTCTCCACTTCCCTTTTACTGTTGGGCAGAGGAACAAACTGACTCCGCTCTGGTCCATTCACCGATCTCATTACAGGGCTGCGGTTCTCATTTGATCCAGTCCACGCAGCGACGCCGATATAGGGCATCGTGGCTACTTCCCTATTCTCACTACGTCTGGCAAGCAGCTCATAAACTGTTGAGGAGGGAGCGACGTCGATAGCATGAGATTCGACCAAGTAGGCTGAGCCGTCATCGAGGGCGGAGAATGGAAGGAGATGGAGGGACCCATCAGGGACAATCACCAAATCCATCTTCTCTTTGTACTCGTTGATAGATCCCAACAATTCAGAAAAGAGATGCTGCGCCAAGCTTCGATCTTCTTTCTTGTCATGAATCTCTTTGCGGTATCGCTTTGCATCTGCCTCAAGCTGTCTCTTGGAAAGAAGACGGTGGGGCGTCACGCTATTCTGCGTAATTGCCAAGGCGTATGAGTTGGGCTCCGCCAAGACGTATTCAACAAGCAGCGTATTCGCGGATAGACTGTGCTGCAGCTCAGATAGTGCTACCGGATGATCGATCGTGTTCCGAGTAAGGGCGCTTGGACTGATTCGAAGTTCTGTGTTGTAGATTTCGGATGTAATCGACGCGCGTTTTTCTGGGTCGTCCGTGTTGATGAGAGCAATGTTCAGCTTCGTGAGTTCTTTCTCTTCTGACGTTGGAAAATGAACGATCCGGCTGGCATGATGTTCCAGAGCCTCTGTTTCAATGCGTCCTCGCACTCTTTCGAGCACCTGGAGAGCCTCATCGTACCGCCTTTGATCGCAAAGTGAAGAGAAATAGCCTGAGTAAACATCACTCATCTCAGACAACAGATATCGTTCGATATTGGTCGTGGCAGCGTGCTGAAGCATGACATCAACCAGAGCGATGCTTTTGCGGTAAAGCGTCTCTGACTCCTTCGTGCGGCCCATCTTCCGCGTTATCTCGGCCTTGATCGCGAGATTTCGAGGGACAAGATAGAGCTCATCCGAAATGTGGGTGTTGGCGGTAATCGCGCTGTCTATGGCGCTCAGAGCCGACGGGAGATCGTCTATGTGCTCGTAGGTCTGCGCAAGAAGGCCACCGGCGTCGGTGATACCCCGGTAATTGTCCGTCCTCTCGGCAAGTTTGATTGAATTTCTATAGTCCGAGATCGCAGAGTCCCAGTGATCCATGTCACGGTTGATCGACCCACGGGAGAGGTAGACTTGCGCTTTATGCTGTTCCTGTTGAGTTCCCTGAAGTCGAGCGAGCGAAGCATTGGCGAGCTCGAGAGCAGAATCGTATCTCTTCAGGCCTCTCAGAGCATCGATCTTCGCATAGATCGCGATCGTGGGATAGGCGATCGACGGATCAGAAGTCCCCGTCTTGATCGCCTGATCAAGCGGAGTTAAGGCTTCCTTATAGCGGTGTAATTGAACGAGGCCGGCTCCGAATACACTCGCGTATCGAACTGTTGCGGCTGGATCCCGCTCGAGTTTGGAGAGCACCCAGGCTTTTACTACCTGCTTTTTGGCTGTATCGGTGTCGCCCGATATGAAAGCCGCAATTCCCTGCTCTCCTTCTGCCCTTGAGGCCAGTTCCAAATGACCGCGCTTCACTGCCAACTTCTTTACTTCTCCCCAAGTGGATCTGGCCTGTGCGGCATCGTAGTTTGTCTCGAGCATTCCTCGGATTGTGAGGATACGAAGCTTTGTTTCGGGATCCTGGGACTCGGGCTTCTCTAGATCTTGTGTCAGTCCCAGGATCTTTGCCGGTACGCTACCGGATTCGTCGGGCGGAATCTGGCTAACCTTCGCGTAGAGGGCTTTTGAGAGGTTGTGTTGAGAGGAATAAAGTTCCTCGGACTTCCGGAACGAAGGCTGCGCATCCGTCCAACGATTGCCCCAAGCCAAAGCGTCGGCTCGATCCAGAAGGCCCTCGGCGGAATCAGAAGCTGCGAAACTGTGGTGCGGAGAAGTTAGGTAAAGGTAAACCGAACCCAGAAGAACGGTTGAGACAACGATAACAACAATTGATTTTTTGCCACAGCAGGCCTTCAACATTTATCTCATCTTAGCCGACGGTATTCACATACCACGCAAAGAGGGGCAGATTTCCTTATAAGAAGACACTTCCTAGATCGCTAAGATTTGAAGAAGATCACTCGAAAGCGCTTTTATGTTAACGGAGTAGGCGGCTGTCAAATCGTCTATTCGGCGAATGTCACGAATCAGACCCGAGCCTCATTTGCGCGGTCTCGATCGCGTTATGTAATTTCTCTCGGAGGGCATCCGGGGGTGGGAGAACAGTGAGGTACTCGGCAACATGAATACCAGCGGATCCAAGCTCCAACAGTTCGATCTGCTCCGAATTCTTTTCGGCGCAAAGGATTATCCCGAGAGGACTCTCTTCCCCCACTTCTGTTTCATTTCGCGCCAGCCAGCGAAGATATAGTTCCATCTGACCTTTGTATTCAGGTTTGAAGCGTCCTTGCTTCAGCTCGACTACGATCAGCCGCTTCAGCTTTCGGTTATAGAAGAGCAGATCGATATAAAAATCTTCTCCGTCAAGCTGAATTCGCTTCTGTCGAGCTACGAATGAAAATCCTGAACCCATCTCTAGTAGGAATGTCTCGAGTTCCCGCAGGATTGCCTCCTCCAGGTCCCGCTCCAAAAACCGATTCGAAAGACCAAGAAAATCGAGGATGTAGGGATCTTTTAGCAACATGGTCGGAGTGATATTGTTTTGGGCACGAAGCGCGGCTAATTCCTGTTTCACCAGTTCTTCGGGTTCTTTAGAGAGGGCGGTTCGTTCGTATAGCATCGAGTCGATACGTTCACGCAACGTTCGAATGCTCCAACCTTCGATACGGCACATTTCCGCATAGAACTCGCGCTGATATGGCCGGGGTAAAGGGAGAAGCTCTACGAAATGTGACCAGCTCAATTGTCGCGACAGTGTCGCGACAATTGCCTCGTCGGGAAAGGCTTCGGCGAACTGCATCATTCTACGGAGGTTCTTCTCAGCAAAACCTCGGCCGAACTCCTTCACCAATTGTCGCGACACTGTCGCGACAATCTGCTTCCCATATTCCGCTCGCTCGTTTGTGAGGATTTCCCTAGAGATCCTGTCTCCTATGCGCCAGTACAGAGAGGTTAAAGCCGCATTGACGATAAGAACCGCTTGACCGCGTGTATCTTCAATCAACCCTCGAATCTCTACCAAGAGTTCTCGGCCATCGTCCGGAACTAAATCGCGTTCTACCTTCTCCATCGTCTCTTTCTTCACCGCTTCAATCCTAAGCGCCAACCTAACCGAGCTGCCAGCTAAGCAAGAGGCATTTCGGCGAAATAGAAGTACCAAGGGGATAAATCAATGATCTTGTTGGGGTTATCAGATTCTTTCTGTAGCCTAGCATTAATGCGTCATCGCGCATTAATGCGAACAAAAGGCAAATCACCCCCGATTCTAAAAAATTTCACTCCCTCACCCTCCTCTGCCGTCGCAATCCGGACGATCAACAGTCGTAATCGGGTAGATGAATGGCAGCCGCAACTCTCATTACCTGGCAAGGCGAAGGAGTTGCGCTCAGGTGTGGTTCAGGGCAGATCAGTTCATGTTTGGATCATTCTAAGGATCAAAATACGACGCTGGATGGCCTTTTGGGTGATCCTTTGGCCATCCAGGCCTCCAGGTGCGTATCCCGGAATATAGACCCGTTTCAATCCATACACATAGCTATCTGGGTGCTTTCCCTCCTGAGCGTCCAGCTTACAACCCCTATAGTCATATACACACCCGGCCCCCCTCAAGGGCATGCATCCGCCCAGATGGTTTTCTGTGTTTCCATGTGGGAGTGTTCAAAGCCATCTTTATTGGCGGATAGACGGAAGACCTTCAGTGTTCCCATATAACCACATGGGTACGAGCGATCCCAGATATCTGGATGGCTGGATAGATATTCACCCATCTGTGCAGATGTACCTCCATAAGTACTTCCCCTTGCCCAAGTGTGTTCCTATGATCGTGGATATGGCTACGATCATTTCCATTGCAAATCAAAAGGGTGGCGCCGGTAAGACGACGACGGCGATCAACCTGGCCGCGGTTCTTCATGACTCAGGCCGACGTGTTGTAATCGTCGACACAGATCCGCAAGTGACGCTCAGTAAATGGGGACGGACTCGAGAAAAGGGCAGTATCGGTAAAATGTCAGTCCTCTCTGTTGCTGCCGGTATGCTCGAAGATACCTTAAACGAACTGAGAGCCAATCAAGAAGTCGACATAGTAATAGTCGATTGTCCCGGCAACATTCTCGATATCACCCAAGCTGCAATCGAACTGAGTGATGCCGTTCTCTGTCCTGTGCGCGCGACAGCCTTCGATTTCGAAGCAACGAAGGCGCTGGCTAAGTTCGTCGAGCGAGTACGGGATCACCACAAAGACACTCGATTTATGCTTTTCGTGAATGCAAAACACGTCTCTCGGTCGATCGATAAAGGTGCTCGCGAAGACCTTATCCGGATCTTCGCCAAAAACAAGAACACGACAGTCCTGGCTACCGAAATTCCTGATGCGGCAGTCCTGGCGGAGTTTGGCGGTACCGGCAAAACAATCTTTGAATACGCGCCGAAATCTCCCGTCGGCCGACTCTATAAGAAATTGACTAAGGAGGTTGTCGAATGCCTAATGGCGCAACCCGTTTCAGCCTGAAAGATGTATCAGAGGAAGAGATCGAAATCCCAACAGGATCCTTACTTTCACGCCCTGCGTCAAAACCGATAGTTTCGGCGACACCGGAGCAGGGAAGTGCAATTCAGGGCCCAGGACCAATCGTAGCCACTCCACAACCTGCGCCGGTCCATGCCGAAACTCCCGTGCAAGCATCAACACCCGTCATAACTCGAACCCCGCGAAAGTCGGCACCTAAGGTCGAGGAAGAGGAGTCTCCGGCCATGGACCTAGCAATGACTCAGTTCCCGATTGAGGAAGAGAAAATCAAAACCTCTCTTTCGATTTATAAGTCAATCGACAAGAAGCTGAATGAATTGGTCTTCGAGATGAAGTCAAAAGGGCACCGCGGTTTCACGCGCGAAAGTGTCGTCAACGATGCATTGAAGGCTTATTTCAATATGAAGCACTAGCGATAGGTTCCAAAATCGTCCGGGCGGTCTCTTTTCGAGACCGCTTTCGCATTTTTGGGGAGTATCTTCGAAGGTTCTGTTTCAGGTAAAGTGTTGGGACTAAAGCAGCCTTTCCTCAGATATCCTTGTTTGAATTGTTTTCATGAAGAAGTCACCCCAGTCCGACCAGGAGGTCCTTCCTGGGATCCGCTCTTACCAGAAGGAGCGGGATCTGGCTGTCTCTCGCCAGGTGGATCGGGTGATGGAGATATGGAAGGCGGGGCTCAGCGGCGACCGGCTCTACACCGCGGTCATGATGGTCATCTGTGGCCTCCCCGTTCGAGACACCAGGAGCATGGAGCCTGTCGTCAGGAAGGCTCAACTCGGCGACAAGAGCTGGATCCGAGTAACCTATTCGAGAAAAAGCGACCAGGTTCCTCTTCCATATGGAGCGGATCGGACCATGGTCTACTTCTTGACGAACAAGGCTGTCCTTCAGCAAAGTCATATTCTTCAGTGGGAGCATGCAAACGAGTACATGCACCTGTTTGGAATGGATGTCGATTCGGGCAAAAACTACCGGGACGTTCAGGAACGCTTCTTCCGGGTAGCCTATATGCGGATCATGGTTGAGTACTTGGATCAAGAGAACCAGGTCGTCGAGACTTGGGATTGCCCGCTGATCGATCATTCTCGAATGCCAGCAAGGGTCGACGGAGAAGGGAACTGGAAACCACGGTATTCAGTTTCCAAGATGCTCGATATTGACCAAACGATTTCGTTCGGATATCGCTTTTTCAGCGAGCTCAAGAAGACGCCGGTTCCGATTCCCCTAGAGTTGATCCTTGCAGCGGACAAGAAGTATCGCGTCATGGATTACATGCTCTTCCTCTACTGGCGGTGTTTCGCTGCCAGCTCTCAAAGCTTTATCCCCTGGCGATATCTTCAGCTCCAATTTGATGCCGCAGACACAAATGACCGTCGTTGGGTTCAACAGTTCAAACTTGCGTACAGCATACTCAAGTCTCTGCCTGATCCCACAAATCAGATTCGGGTCGAGATCTCGTCTGCTGGACTAACAATTTATCCCCTTCCGATCGGCACAGCCTTCTTCGAAGGACATGGGAAGCTGGGTTATAGAAAACTTAAAAATGAAGACTAGCCGTCGACCGCGTTTCACGACATAGTGCTAGTTGTTAGATACTGCAAATCCTCGAGAAGAAACTTCTTGAAAAAACATCCTGCTTCCTTATTAAGCGTACAGGGAAGTGCGGGTGGTGTACGGGGAGGTGCGGGATCCGTACAGGGAAGTGCGGAGATCTGTACAAACAAGTGCGGCTTAGTAAGTACAGGGAAGTGCGGGAAGGGAATTGATTTGCCCGAAATGAGGTGCAAATTCGTACTGAGAAGTGCGGTCCTGTACCAGGAAGTGCGGCCCTTACAAGTCTTGTTATTTCATTCACTTACATCAATAACCTAATCTCGTTTTGGTTTCGGATCTAAATGAGCTGCAGGACTTTTCCGCCTAGTTTCCACAATACATCCACAATATTTCCGCATAAATATACAGCTCCGGCCTAGTTGCCATCACAAAATGTGAGGACGCCTGGATGCTTGTTGCTCCCCGATGAGCACTGATTTAGATAATGGTCAGACCATATTCTCCAACTATGCCCTGTATGTATTGCACGGTGTACAGCGATCCCCACCATCTTCTTCCTTACTAGTCACTATTTGTTCGATTTAATTTACAAATAATCTGTAGGGTAATCGCTATACATCTAGCTATATGTATCGTTTGCGTGGTAACATGTTGGCACGATGGCTGACGACTATCAACTAACGGCCCCTACGAGTCCGAAGATATTCACCCAGGACGAGCTTGCTAAGGGAAGAGATCTACTTGAGCGTGTGTCGAAACTCGCCGTTCAAAGACAGCGGTCTAGGGTTAAGTTGGAGGCGTGGAGCTTCCGAATTCCGATCAAGCTTCACGACGATCTCCGGAAACTGTCGAAGGAGTATTCGAAGGCGCGACCCGAACTTGCTATGAGTGAGATCGTCGTTGGGCTACTTCAACTGTATGTCCCAGTTATGTTGGCAAGCTGTGCCGAGCCTGAGCGAGCTGAGTCGCCTCAGCAAGCCGAACTGAGAAGCATCCTAGGGCGGTTGACAGAGATTCTAGGACCGCAGGGAATGGATGCCCTGCGATCTTCGCAAAAGTAAATGTCTATTTTGCAATTACCTACAGTGAACTTCTCAACCATCAATACAAGCTGCATGCGTGACATAGATATCTAGACAGGAATCCAGATATCCACCCAGATATTAGATTTGATCTATGCAAACCACTGAAGGAGGTAAGGGCTCGGTACCGCTGCCTATACGGCGATTTGAAGTGAAACGGTGAAGTGGGGATTTTGTTTGGGTAGAGCCGATGACCGGCGGGATTGAAACTGATCATAAGGATCCGGCCCCAAAATATTCCAACAAAAGTGCTCCTGACCTTCCACCGTCTGGGGCCGGCGATGGTTCGCGGCGACGATCTCTGGGCATTGCGCCTCGGCACGGCCGAGATGGACCCCGCGGATCTCGCCCACGATTGGATACTTGCACCTCACCCCCGAGTCAGCTTCCAAGAGCCAGTGCGTGAGGGGCACGATGACGAATATATAGGGATTCAGAGTCGAGCTAGGAATTGGCCCTGCTGACGTCGGATCTTTTTGCAGTCGTCGCACAATCGAATCGTCATCGCTGAGAACGGCTGAGCGCCATCCGCTGGAATGAGAAAATCCGAGGCAGGCTCATCTCCACACACGCCGCAAACGTCCTCTCGACCTGTCTCTTCCAAGATCTGTTTTGTGTGGGAAGCCTGTCGAGGGTCAAACTGCTCCAAGGCCATAAACCATTCACGGCTATGGGGAACAAGGTAAATGTCTGGCATGTCGAACATTATGGCACCTGAGATTCCAGGTCAGCGGGCCTCAAGCGATTTCGTCCTAAGGCTACGTGAGTTGCTTTGTCATAGCTGGCTACGATGCTTGGCTCGCGATAAACCCGACACATTCTTCTGCCTTCTTTCCCCAATTAATAATGCGGCCGGCGAAACATCGAATTTGTCGGCAAGCGCCTGGATTTCGTCTTCCGCCACCGCATCATTATGGCACTGGGGACCGGCTAAGCTGGGAGTATTTCTCGCTTTTATTTCGCCTTCACTGACGTACATGATCTCTGTTCGACAACTGGGAGAGGTCCAACAAGTCACCATTTTTGGATAAATATGATCCGTAAAATCAGCATTTTGCGTCAGATATATAAACAGTGACTTAACTAGTAACTGAGATGCTATGTCCTCTAAATGCCCCTTGCTCGGTGTGTGGGTGCGCTGCCAATATATCGATTCTAGAAGCGTATGTTTGACCTAATTCGAGGCCGACTGCCTCGGAAGGACGGATGTTCTAGCGGACATCCTTCTACGTAGCGAGAGGTCCGGCTCTGTCGGGTGCAATGCCATTCGAGCTCGAACGAAGAAAAGGGAGCAGCAATGCGCCATGCTTTATCGGCCGATTGCAGCCAGTATTAGGTCGGACCAAATCCGTCTTCGGTACACTCTTGAGCGAGGAAGACGAGGCACTGGATCATATTGGAAGTTTAGCGTCAGATCTGGACCTCATCCGGAATATTGATCCGCCTGGCTTCATTGCATTTTTGACACTGGTTGCGGTGCTTATAGAAGGCTTGAGCGTACTGCCCGGTCGCATCGTCTGGAACATTGGGAAGCATGCGATCCAGGGTAGGGTCGTGCGCCGCCCAGCGATAGAGCAGGATCATACCGGTGTCGCAGGCCGGCGGATCGAAGTCTTCGCCGCGCTTCGAGATCAGAAATCGCGCATTGAACTCGCTTGGTCTCATCGAAGATTACTGCGGAAGGCGATGGCAGCTGATGAGTTCCTCGGACCCATCAGCATGCCTTTTTTGAGATGCTACGGCTCGTGGTGAAGGCGGCCCGGTCTCATCGTCAAAACAACAAAACCTGAGTCCCAGCTGCATCCAGTAGTCAATAATGAATGGATGGATGTCGCCAGGGAGCGCGGGCTCGGACACTTGGAAGGGCTAGGCCTTCTGGATTTCTTAAGGGTGAGGCGCGAAGAGATGCATCTCAGCCAAGAAGAAGCCTCAAGAAGAATCGGACTGGCTTCTCTCGCCCATTATGGTCACTTCGAGAGAGGAACCCGCGAGGTCCAGATTGAATACATCCGCCCCATCGCCTTTATGCTTGAAGTCCCGCCCGGGCTCATTCTGGAGAAGTACCTAAGACATAGGTACGGTGCAGGCGAAGACCGATGGCTTGTGGATGAGCTCTATGGCCCGGACTTGGCGATCGCACACAAAGTTAAACGGCTCTCAGAAGAAGAGAAGAAGGGCATCGCAATGATGGTCGACCTCTTCCTCACTAAAAATCGATAGAGCGAGGGTGGAAATCTCAAAAGTATAAGATTCGCTTTTATTTGTATCACGTTGATTTAAATAACCTCCAGTGAAATACTTATGCCGGTTATGAGGTCGACGGCTCGCTGGGCCGCAGCGGTAGCCTGGATGACCAGGCGGTTGTCATTCCGAAGTGCGGCGATCCAGTGCTGTATATACGAGTGGGTGTTTTGCTCTGTCCGTTCCGTGGCAATTTGCGCCCAAACACAGAGAAACGCGGCTCCTGTCTCGGCTACCAATTCTTCCCTGCTGTAGAGCTCGTCTCCGAAGGACTTGCCGAAGTCGCGATTGAGCCGGCTTGGATGGCCGGTACTGTGGACCAACTCGTGAAAGAGCGTCGAGTAATAGTGTGCGGTATCGACGAAGCGAAAGCGGGCGGGAAGGTGAACGGAGTCTGTACTCGGTCGATAGTAGGCGCGACTCTCTGTTTTGATCTCGGTGCGAATGGCCGGGCGGCCGGCCCAATCCCTCACAATGGCTTCGCAGGCTGCGTCGTTTTCGACCTCGCTTCTCTCAGACGTTTCGATTGTTGGGACATCCAGTCCATCGCACTGTTCACTGTTGAAGACGTTGTAGTAGGTCAGAACGTAGGGACCGCGTTTGCCGTCTGCTTCATCTTCGGCCCCGGATCGATCCTCTTCTCGTGCCGGGAGCTGTTTGTAAAAGACGATGGATTCGCTTCGTTCCCCTTTGCGGACAGATCCTCCCATCTCCTGGGCTTGTTTGAAGGTCAGCCAGAAAGGCGAGCTGTACTCGGCAGACCAGAGCAACATGACGTTCACGCCTCGGTAGGGTCGGCCCGTCTGGAGATTGCGGGGGAAGAAACCACCCTTGTACTTTGGAGCCTGCCAGGGTTTCTGCCAGGGGATGACACCCTTCTCTAGGCTGGCGATGATTCGATCGGTGACCATCTGATAGATATTGAGCTTCTGCGACATGAGTTTCTCTCCTTTGCTTTTGTCTTTGCCTGTCGTGGAACACGGCATAGCTAAATGCCGAACGCCTCCTGGCGAAGGCGGGGTAGCAAAGTGCAAGGGGAGGGGTATCTCCCACCCGAAGTTCGTTGGAACGAACGAGGGCGCAGTCTTATCGCGTGATTTTGCGCAGCAAAATTATGGGGATACCCTTGCGCTGCGCTAGGGCAGAGCCCTTAGGGAGGTTTGGTTACCGCATCCAGTGCGTGCCGCACAGAAATATTGCCTTATGTTGTTTGGGCGGGAGAACCGAGTAATCAGAAGAAACATGAAAAAGGCCGCCCGAAGGCGGCCCTCTCTATATATTGAGTGAGATTAGAAATTAGCGGGATCGTCCGCAGCCTCTAGACCGTGGTCGTCTTCTTCGGTCTCGGCTACATCGTTATCGTCGAAGATGGAATAGTCCAGTTTACGAACCTTGGTGACCGTGACGAAGGTCGTTGAGATGGTCATCTCGCCCTTGTTGTAGCTTCCGGTACGAAGCTCGCCTTCGATGAAGATGGCGTCGCCCTTCTGAAGTCGTCCGCAGGCTGTAGCGTTATGGCCCCAGGCCTCGACGTTGTACCAGTCGGTTATTGTGGTGATCTCTTCGCCTTTGCGGATCTTCTTGTTGACGGCAACGCTGAATCGGGTGACCTTGCGTCCGCGGGGAAGCTCGCGAGTTTCGGGGTTCTTTCCAAGACGACCTTCGATCTGTACGAGTGCTTTCATGTGAATTCTCCTTTGTGCTTTTCTCTATCCCGTTCGGGACACACCTCCCGAAGGGTGCGAAGGCGGTGAACTCCCAAGAGCGCTGACCAGCGCGGGCCAAGCAATGAAGTTCTTGGAGACGGGACCCGGAGCCTGTCGAGGGGGGAGGAGGCCAAGACCCAGAGGGCGCCGAAGGCGAGTTCTTTGCGCCGTCGCCGCAGGGCGAGAACGTTCTTGGACTGAAGCAGTGTCCGAACGGGTGCAGAGAAATGTACGGAGAAGAGCGAAGCTTCCTAGATCATACGAAGTCAGACGACCAATATCGAATTCTGCTGCCCATGAAACCAAAGAGTCAAAACCGCAGATGGGATGATCTGCAAGGCGATGCCGCTGTTCTCAGAACGGAATGTACGAGGCCTTGATTGTTAAAGCTTCCAGCTGGGTTCGGTGCATGACACTCGTTCTAGAAAAGGCTCGAAGTGTAAAGTAGGGAATTATGGCGCGACCCATCTCATGGCTGCCTCGACTGCATGCTATCCGACAATCGGTCGCCAACTCAGTACGGTCGCACTATGATCGCCACGACTTAGAAAACCTGTTTGGAATCGGTGGTCGCGCTGCACAGGAGTTGTTCAAGTGTCTGCCCACGACTCAAGTGGGTCAAAGCCTCCTGGTGGCGAAAGAAGATCTTTCCGAACTGTTGGACGGAGTCCACGACGCCCCCGATCCTGCAGCGCATCTCGCTGCGATCAAGGAAAATCCTCCTGGCAAATCTCGGAAAAAGCTACGATTGCTGATTCGGAAAGATCAAGCTGTCACCACTCTTGATTCGCTTCCTGAAAATCTTCGTTTAGAACGGGGGCAGCTAACCGTCAACTTCCGAACTTCCGAAGAACTAGCCGTCACTCTGTACGGGTTAGCTCAGATCCTGGAAGAAGAGCTCGAAGAATTTGAAAGGCGTTACCAAAAGATTGAAGAACCCGATGACTCAATATCTCCTGAAAAGCTTGATCTCCAGCGTCTCCTTAGAGAGCTCGACGACATCGAACATAAGCGGACCTAGGGGAGTCTTCTTTTCCGGTGTGTCTTAAATCACGGTGGAACTTCTCGGAGCTGCCAGCGTATCCACGCCAATGCGATTTGCGACATCATCTCGGCATCTCTTAGCGTCAGCCATCTGGACATTTGTTGCCTTAATCCGCCTGACGGTCGACCGACCATACGCCACGGACATCAGCAATAGCTGTGACACGGGTCTGGTGGCGGGTTCTTATCGCCACGCGGACGGCGATGTCAGCACTGAAAGAAACCTAGAGATCACGCGCCCATATAGCGGCAAGGGAAGAATGATTGTGACCGTATGTGCCGGCGACCGTTCGCATCTTGCCAACGTTGGACGGCCAGCTGCACCTCAACGTCGTTGTAGAAGGTCGCCCCCATGGCTCTATGAACAGCTTTGTTCGAAAGGTAGAGGTTCAGAATGACAGTGCAGAGGCGGCGAAAAGTTTTCATATCGGTATGGGCGATTACTACCGATATGCCGACTTATGAGGACTGATCGAAAACACCAGTCGAATAGAGCGCATCGCCGGTGTTAATGATGAACGCCGAGCCTCTGCCTGCCGTATCTGCGCTGCGTTGAGTGGTTGCTACTAATTCAACGCCCGTAATGTCTTTGGGGATTGCAGAAACCGGTTCACCGCAAGATTCAGCAGCCAATCTGATCGCAGAGATCTGACCTTTGGCCATGTGAATGATTTCATCGCCACGGATGGCAAATGCATTTCCCAGTACACCAAACTCAGGCCATACCTTTTCGAGGGTATGGTGATGGAGTCGAACGAGCGGAAAGTCCATGTAGTAGTTGAGCCACACGTCACCGCTCGCGTCCACATTCAGCGCATAGCAATCACAGATCATCGGCAAGTTATTCTGCTCTGCGAACTCGGCATACTTAAAGAGACCATTCCCCGAAGAATCAAAGCAAACCAAACCTTGCCGACCGATTCCATTGCCGAACACGCCCTCATCGAAATAGCTCACCCAAATGCGGCCATCGGTAGTCGTCTGAATGGATTCGATCGCATCTCCAAGTTCAACTTTAGAACGCGACGCTCCAGATGCGTCATGAAATGATGCATGCCCTCCACGACTGTCCGCGAGCAGCCACCCGCTTTCGAAACGCTGAACATGAGACGTTGAAATGCCTTGTGAGTGATCAAAGGCGACAGATTGAAGCTTACCTGCTTCCTCATAGATGACGTGATGAGCTTTGGGCGGTGTCCTGTACCAGCGTGACCAAGCTTTCATATCACGATGAAAATCTGGTTGCGGGGGTTTACCCTCGACATACAACAGCAGCGGGTGACCGGACCAGTCTGCCGATAAGCTCACGAGTTTCCAGTCGTCGGGGATATCAATGAGATCGAAGACTTTGCTGAAGTAAGGCAAACCCATACCTAGAGGATACTGTGAATTCCCTTAGCCTCATTACTCCTGATAAACGCCGATTTCGGAAGTAATCCAGCAGCCTGTTGACTGGCTCGAAGAGTGCATCGCCCGGAATTCGATAGTTGACGACTGGTCTCGCCGCCCGTCAGCAAATATAGGACTTATTGAGACGAACACTACGGTTCGGGGTATCAACGGAAATACCGAAGCACGCCTTTTTGTGAATGCGACGGCGGACTTTATATCCCATGAGCGGCGCAGAGCAGTTGGTCAGGTTTCCTAGTTCGGCAAAATGCGCACTTCGCTGCGGAAGTTATGGTAGTCATCAAAAGTGAAGACGCTCATGCGAGTTTCGTATGGTCCCCAACTAGCGAAAGTAAGGCCATTCCATTGGGCGGGAGCCATCGCAATCGAGCGTCCCCTCTCGATACTGACGCTATATACAGGTACAACAAAGGTTCTGCCGTGAATATCCACTGGAGCGTAGCTCACCATCACGTCGCTGCGCTTGGTTGGCACAAATCCACCTAAGATGTCCTGCACTTGAACGCGAAGGATAGCACCGTTCCGCGGATCAATCGCAACCTCTACATGGGATGCGGTGGATATCTCCATCCGACCGCGGCCTCCATGATTGGGAAAGCAGCACCCTGACAGCGTCACTCTCGGAGTTCCGGGATTTTCGTAAGCGAAGACAGCAAGCCGACCGGTAGCGCTCTTTTCCCAGCGTTTCCAGGTGAAGCGGGTGCGATCAGCAAACAGGACTTGCAGCGAATTGAGGATCGGGCCAAACGTACCGTAGCTCTCTAGTGATTGATTACTGCGGGGTACGGGTTCCCCCTTCTCATCCACTACTACCTCGTCGCCATGGCGATAGACTACTGTTTCCTTCGATTGGGTGACATCCTGGGCAGGAGTGCCACGGTAGTAAATCGCGCTTCGTCTCGCAAAGAGATCTGGCAATTTTGGGACGATGGTGTCCAGATAATCGGCGGCGGTGGACAGAATCCTCTGTTGTTCGACCTCTTTCGGCGGTGGATCCCGAAGAACTTCTGAACTCGGCGGTTCGAGAAATGCCGATTGGTGTGCGAGTTCGTCGAACGGGTGTGTGTCGCCATGCCAGCCAGTGAGCCTCAGGAATTGCTGAAGCTCGGTGGGGCTCAAACGTTCTGTAAGTTCAAGCTGCTGGAGTCGTCTTGGAATCGGCTGTTTACTCGGAAAGTCTGCCCCTCCAGCCATGCCGCGATTGACGCTCAGGAGAATCGTCTGCAACTGAGCTACTGTCACGTGCTGAATGGTTAGATTCGGTGGGTCTTCGTAATAAGGCTCATCATAGTAGCCTGTGGTGGTATGAGCCGTGAGATTCGGTTGGCTCACCTCCACTTTCAATGAGTGATACTCTTCCGTTCGTGTAGGTAAAGGTTCAAAGGTGAGGGTGTAGTAATTCTGTTCCGCATCAATCGCATCCTGAATCTGGCGAACCCTGTCTCCTCCAAAAGAAAACACACGGCCGCCCGATTGAACTGCCAGGACTTTCTTATATAGATTCATCCAACTCGCGGATTGAAGCGGCGATGTGCCGCGCAGAAACTTCTCCCACTCGGAGGGGGCCTCTTCGTGTTCTGTCTCAGCCAGAGAATCTAACGTCACGCGAGCCTGTCTCAGGAGCGCCGAGAACCAGATAATCTTTTTGAAAAGATCGAGACGGTGTTCCTGCGCATGGTCGCCGCTGAGGGTACCGGTCAAGGGGTAAAACGGCGTGGGGCAACCAGGGGACGATTCCGTTAACAAACTTTGGCCGTCTGCGGCGAATGCACCTGATCCTCCAGGCTTCAGTCCGGGCCCAATCCAGAGAAGCAGTTTTCGTCCTGGCCTAGAAACCTCGAGCGTTGCAATGGTGCCGAGAGCCCTCAAACCAGTCATCGCAGGAATGAGACGAAAGTTGTTATCGCCCGGCTTGCACAAGTTCGGCGGAGGAACAAAATATGTCTTATCTTTGTTATCCGCACTCACAGCCCGGGCTAGAAATTCTCCATCGAGAGACGGCCCGGCGGTAAGAAAAAAGCCGGATTTTTCCAGCGAATAAATCGTCACTGGATGCGCCAGCTTGCCTGCATTTCGCCGTAAAAACTCCGCCGCCTGTTGTCGCTCTTGCTGCTGAAGATCCGGTGAATACTTAACCGCACCATATTCGCTTCGCTGTTCCTTAAGGCTTCCCGGCAGATGGAGCATATCCAGAAGCAAGATGACGCTCAAACCATCGTCGCTTGCCGCAGGCGAGTCGTTGGGATTTCGGAACGCAACCACTGATTGCGTCACCCCATTCTCCAGAACTTTAAAATCGGTCCGTTTAAGGTCATCCACCGCTTTGCCCGCTTGGTCGGATACAACCACATCCAGGCGAATAAGGCCCTCGAGGCTCACCGCCTCACTCGGAAGCTCTTGTCGTAATCCAGGCCGTTCGGTGGGAGATGGAGCGGATGTGCTGATCCCCACGCTTCCGGTTTGCCCCGGAGCATGAGCAAGAAGAACCAGAAACCCAATGACGGTTGATCCGCAGAATCTACGCACCGAGAGCTCATCGCCTCCAAATCGCACCGTAGAGTATACGGTTTCGATAAACGATGTCGAGAACCACTCTCAGATACCGTGGAACCATGGATTCGAAAGAACCCGCCTATGCGGCCGTCGATCCAACCTAGCACACATCTTCCGGGCTCCGGTCGAATCGTCGCCAACCTTGAAGCTGCTAATGAGTACACGGGGAAGAGAATGCAATTGATGCCAAATCGCCAATGCGCTTATCGAGCCAATCGAGGACCTCAGAAGTGACTATTTACAATGGTTTGTAAATCGCCACGATATTAGAGGGACTGGAGCAATGTGCCGATGTCTGCCGCAGCTCTGCAGATTTTTGTCGAACAGTCGCGATATTGCATCTTCAGAGAACGAGGCTCCGGGACAGAGATACCGATCGAACCTACGATCGATCCGTTCGCGATCCGTATGGGGGCAGCAATGCAACGCATTCCTTCCTTATACTCGGCATCGTCCGTTGCGAATCCACGTTTCTTGATCTCTGCACACTCTTCAGCAAGCTCGCGGATATTGGTGATTGTGTCTTGAGTGTATTCTTGCAGCCGCGAGGACCCAAACAGGGACTTCAGTTCTCGTTCATCTGCATCTGCTAGCAGCGCCTTGCCGTGAGCTGAGCAGTAGAGTGGGACAAACTCCCCTATCTGTCCAGCCACGGCAATAGCGTGTTTAGAGTAAGCAGAATCGATGAAAAGTGCTTTGTTAGCTTCTCGTATTGCTAGATGTGCAGTCTCGTTCAGTTCTTTTGCAATCCGCTTGAGATGCTGATGAGCTATCTTGACCAGCATATTGCCCCAGTCGTATTGATTAGACAGAACCCATATAGCAGATCCGAGAACGTAGTCCTTTCGGCCCGCCGGCGAAGCGAGGAAACCTTGACGGCGGAGTGTCTGCGCGAGCCGAGACGCATTGCTTCGATCGATCATCAGAAGCTCTGACAGATCTTTAGTGGAGACCGCTTCTTTGGATAGAGCAACCGCGCGCAGGATCGTCAATCCTCGGTCGAGACTCTGGACGAAAGACGCCGGAGCGGTTCTTCTGATTGGCATAGAATTCCTTCTCGTAGGAATCAGAGGTCTATTCAAACCCAATATCGCCATGGTCTGCTTACGCGCTGGAAACAGATTCTCAATCGTTATGCCTCACTCACGCCGGAGAACTTTCATCGGATCGTTAGAGGCCGCCCGCAAAGCAGGAATAAATGTGGCAACAAAAATAGTTACCAACATGAGCAGCGAGACCGAGGTCAGGACGGCGTAATTTTGGACTGCATTCGGGATCAAACCGGCGAGCGGTTTATGGAGGGCGGCTATAATCAACGATCCCGCTACAAGGCCGACGATGACACTGGCAACCGATGAGAACAGGGCCACTCGTAGAAGGTGACCGCGTTGGGCGCCGAAGGCCATGCGGACGGCAAACTCCGGCGTTCGCTGGGCTATCCGATACCCGGCGACGCTGTAGAGGCCGACAGCGGCCAAAGCTAGCGCGATGGCCGAGAAGACGCCGAATAGAATCGAAACAAGACGACCACGTTGCCATTCCGGTTGGCGTCCGATCCATGTTTCGAGGTCAGAGGTGCGACCGGAGATCTGTTGGTCGGGATTGACGTTGGCGATTTGCTTTTGAATGACCCGCAGCATCGTAAGAGCAGGCCCCTGAGTGCGAACCAATATCTGGACATAGGGAGGCGTCAGCAACGTGTAAGGTACGTAAATCGCTGGTTCGATAGGCTCGTTTAGTCCGGAGTTCACGGCATCGCCAACAATCCCTATGATCTGAAGCCATCCATCGCTCCCGGGAGCTGCCTGCATACCAGCAGGAGGATCAATCAGCCTCGGAAAACGGAGGGAGTGCCCGATAGGATCGTCGTCGGGAAAATATTGGCGCGCGAAAGCCTGATTGACGATAACCACGAATGCACCGTGGTTCAACTCAGCTTCGGTCCAGTTACGCCCCCTAATCACGGGAATACGAAGGGTCTTGAGATATTGATCGTCGATAAAGTTTGCGCCAATTTGAGGTTTCTCCGATGAAGGCTTGCCAAGAATCTCAAAAGGCATTCGGCCGCCATTGTGTGGCGGATTGGCAAAGAAATTAATACTGGCGGAGATGACGCCAGGGGTATCGGCAATGCCTTGGCGGATCTGCTGGAAGTAAGCTACTCGTTGCGGAAGGCTGGTGTACGTATACGGGCGAAGCGTGAGTCGAAGAGCGAGAATGTTGTGCGGGTCGAACCCGAGCGGCATTCGCATGAGCCGATTAAATCCCGTAATTGCGGTGGCCGCAGTCGTTAGAAGGAGTAAAGTGAGGGCTATTTGCCCAGCGATGAGAGTCGCATGAGTTCGTTTTCCATGCGAGTCACCAACAACTCGGCTCACGCCAGATTGCATGACATCGTTGGGCTGAGAGCGCGCCAGTCTGAGAGCCGGCCATGTACCGAAGACGATGCCAGTGACGAATCCAAGTGCAACGCTGAAGAGCAAAATTGGGATGTTGATACTGAAATCCGCTTCCGGCGCAAAGGATGCTTCCGGTAGCCTCTTGACGACGGCGTCGATAGCTGCATAAGCGAGCAAGATGCCGAGTCCTGCGCCAGTGATCGAGAGGAGAAGCGATTCGACAAGGAGCTGACGAACGATGCGGTAGCGGCTCGCTCCTAGTGCCGCGCGGATCGAGAGTTCATGACGTCTGGTTGATCCGCGTGCCAACAAAAGAATTGAAACATTCGCGCAGCCGATAAGCAAAAGAAGCACAACTGCGCCAAAGAGCAGGTAGAGTGTGCCACTTAGCTGGTGGGCGTAGCCTTCGAGAATGTTCGTAACGTGGAGATGGAACTGGCGCGGAAACTCGCTAGGGGTCTCTTCTTGAAACTGCCGATAGAGTGGGGTGAGTTGCGAGGCAATAGCAGAAGCGGTTACACCGGGCTTAAGCTTGACGAGATGGCCAAAATCGTCGCCACGCACCAGCTTCAGTGGAAGGAAGATGTCCTGGTCCATCCAACGATAACGGGGTGGAATGACGCCGATGATGCGGTAGTCCTGATGATCGAGTTGTATGGACTTCCCGACCACTTTGGGATCGCCTGAGTAATGACGCTGCCAGAATTTGTAGGTAATGACGGCGACGGACTGCGGATCTTGGCCTTCGGGAGCGTCGATGGGCTCGATCATGCGACCCAAGAAAGGCGGGATGCCTAGGAACTGGAAGCTGTTGCCGGTAGCACGCGTGACATCGACTGATTCTGGAACGTCGGCTCCTGTGATGACTACGTTTGCGGTCTGTATCCCAATGACGTCCTCAATACCTGTCACCTTGCGAAGTTCTTGAAGCTGTCCGCCCGATAGATGATGGAGGTATCCGAACTGGTCGGAAAGGCCGGGTGAAACTACACGTATCTGGCAGATTCGTTCAGGAGCAGGGTACGGATAAGGATGCAGCATGGCGTCGTAAATGACGCTGAAGACAGTAACCGTAGCTCCGATCCCCAGCGCGAGAGAAACGATTGCGACGATCGAGATAGACGGATTCCGATAAAGGGAACGGAGGCCGAAGCGGAGATCTCCTACGATCTCATGGAGCGGACGAAGGCCAATCGTTTCAATGTATTTTTCTTTCTGAGTGCTGGGTTGGCCCAGCTCAACTCTGGCCTGACGGCCAGCCTCTTTTGGGGAGAGACCTTGATCAACAAGATGCTGGGCACGGGAATCGATGTGAAATTGCAGCTCCGCCTCTACTTCACCAGCCAAGTCCGATGAATGGACCAGCGCTTTCCACCAAGAACGTATAGCTCCCAGAATATTCATGGTCTCTACGAAGTCGCCCCTAGGATTCCGTTCACGGCTTCGGTCATCTCGCCCCACTTTGCCGTTTCTAACTTAAGCTGACGGCGACCTGCGGCTGTGAGACTGTAAAACTTCGCACGTCGATTGTTTTCAGATTCTCCCCACTCACCGCGGATGAGATCTCTATGCTCGAGCCGGTAGATAGCGACATAAAACGATCCCTGTGGTATCTCGATACGGCCTCCGGACAGTTGCTGGATACGGAGAAGTATCCCGTAGCCATGCAATGGACCGAGGGAGATGGACTTGAGTATGAGCACCTCCAAAGTGCCTTGTAGCAGGTCGACCTGCTTAGCCATGCAACTCCCTCCTATTTGGAATAGGAGAGTACGATGGATATGTTTCGGATGTCAATTGCTTTTAACAAAAAAGGTTTATTGTTCGCAATAGCCCATGCACTCATCGAGGCAATCTAGGAAACACAAACGAGGGTTTTAGAATGCGACACTATTTGTGGCCAACCGTCCCGAACGAGACCGATGAACCCGTCTGCCATCTCGCGCTCTTCATGTCCAGGCCACTTGCGTTCGAAGTCGAGGACTTGGGTGTCGAAACGCAATGATTTTCCAAATAGCTAGCCTCAATCACTGGCACGATCTTCAGGACAACCCACAGAAACTAGATCGATAAAACACTCTCAAAGAGGACTAGCATGCCGCTCGGCATGGATACGATGCGAGCGTCGGTGTTTGAAATGTTTTGCGCATTCAACCCATCCCTTAGCCTGCGTATGTGGAATCGCGTTGACAGCCTAAAGTGCTGATGTGGGTTTTGAGTCATCAAACAGCAGGCTTTTCACTAGACATTTAGTGCCGGCGGTAGGATACTTTTGGCCTCTCGGTCATGCAGTGCAATCGAATCTGCTGAGGTGTCATTTGAGCTCTAAGCAAATACGTTGCGGACCTACAGATTCGATGTTCCATCTTGGTTCCAAGAAACTTGAGCTCTGGGAATTGGCGGGCGGAATGATCGCACTGCTCCTGATCACTGCAACTGCTCTCAATAGCGTAATGCCTTTTAGCTCTGCGTTGCACAGGAGCTTCTTCAGCCTGGTCCTTGAGACCGAATTCTGTGTGGGGTTCTACTACAGTTGGAGTGGAGACTGTACTGTTATGAGTTCAGCTCTTGCTGCGGCAAAGACGGCATTCCTAGGTCTCGCACCTGAGGCCGCCCTCGCAATCGCTGGCAGCATGGGCCTGTTCCACATTACAGTCCTGAAGAATGACGGTACTGCTGATCAAGCAACGCGGGGTATCGTGGATTTCTGTACTCGAACGGATGCAACGATCTCACCAATATATATACTCCTAGCAGTTCCAATATCGATAGCAGGCGCACTCGTCGTGGGATTGATAGGAGCGCTACTGGCTAGGTTTGCATCAAGGCGCTCGCCCCAAACAGCTTAAGCAGCTGGCCACGAGAGGGCGAACCCACGTAAGCGAACCATCTGGCGCAACAGAGACGCCGTACATTTCCCCCTCAGTACGCCCTGCGTTCAGAAGCATCGTGAACGTTCAAATTACAAGGACCCTTCTCTCCACTATGACTAGTCATCGACCGTAGGTGAAGCTCTTGTGCGTGGACGCAAACCTATGAGTGCGGTCTCGGTCGGGCGCTAGCAAGGTTGTAATTTACAGCTTCCATGCTATCTTTATGTGCATCAATAGGTTGCCACAGGCCTGACAATCTAAATCGTCCGATCTTGATTCCATAAATTTGATTATTAGTGGAAGGACTTCTGCGATGAAGCGATTATTAAACGCAATGGCGATGATCGTTTCTCTGCTGATCGGGTCATCGGGCATTTCGCAGACTATCGTCGCCACTCCAAGCTCCGTTCTGTCGGACGGAACCGTAGCCGTCACAGTCACAGGTTTGAAACCTGGCGAGCCCGTTACGATTCGAAGCGAGCTGGCCGATGGTGAGAATAAAGTCTGGTCAGCAGAAGCCGATTTTGTCGCGGATGAGAGAGGTGCCGTTGATCTCTCTCGGCAGGCGCCGGAGAAGGGAAGCTATCGAGGCGTGTCTGCCATGGGATTGATTTGGTCCATGCGTCCTTCCCAGAGAGAAACACACATCTATCGCCCACCTAAAGATCTGCAGCCTCAGATAATCAAGTTCTCAGTCATCACGGAGGGCAAAGAGGGCTCGAGTGCGATGCTCGAAGAGTTGTTCCTTACAAATCAGGTGAAACAAGTACGTCTTGATGGAGCTTTGCATGGCACATTCTTTGTTCCTATCGGAGCCGCAAAGCATGCGGCGGTACTTGTCGTCGGCGGGTCAGAAGGCGGCACACCGGTATCCAAAGCGGCGTGGCTAGCGTCGCATGGCTACCCGTCCCTCGCCCTGGCTTACTTTGGTTCTCAAGGGTTGCCACAGAAGTTGGAGAAGATACCTCTAGAGTACTTCGGGCAGGCCTTGAGCTGGCTGACGCAGCGGCCGGAGGTCGATAAGGACAGGCTTGCAGTTATGGGAACATCCCGGGGCGGGGAACTGGCGTTGGAGCTAGGCTCGCTTTATCCGATCGTCCATGCAGTCGTCGCCTATGTGCCAGCAAACGTTCGCTACCCTGCCTGCTGCGGAGGTGCAAGAGGCGCAGCATGGACACTGAAAGGTTTGCCTTTGGCCTATGCCCTGCCCGGAAGAAATCGAACTGTGGCAAGCATCCAGCCGATGGCCTTGATTCCTGTCGAACAAACGCATGGACCTATTCTTCTAATCTCGGGACGGAGTGACGGTATCTGGCCATCATCCGACATGACAAACGACGTCGCGCGGCGCCTCCGCCAGGACCATTTTGCGTTTGAGGTAGATCGCTTGGACTATCCGCACGCTGGCCACCGAGCTGGCCTGCCTCAGATTATCCCTGCGTGGTCATCGGGCGTGACTCATCCGGTGAGTGGTGCGACAGAAGATTATGGTGGAACTCCGGAGGGTATTGCAGCCTCATCGCTTGATGCG
>Ga0268266_10000076_pt1 | contig 217644 bp, 227 predicted proteins | sample KBSS13metaG_FD_190356 | JGI IMG/M metagenome (GOLD analysis project Ga0268266, IMG submission 190356) | Switchgrass rhizosphere microbial communities from Kellogg Biological Station, Michigan, USA - KBS S1-3 metaG (SPAdes) (version 2) | ecosystem: Host-associated > Plants > Roots >... | reverse complement strand
CGGGGCGGGTTACCGGAAAAGGCTCTGCTGAGCCGTTTCCAGTGATTGTGAGTCGTCCGCGCTCGGCTCAGATTCGACAGAAACAGGCTCTCCGCTGCCCATTGCTGCCCATTCGAGGGCTGCATCGAACTCGCGAAGCGCCACGCCGATCAGCCTCTCGCGGCGGCGCACAGCACTAGCGTAGACCTTCATCGAGAACCCCGGCTCGGTGTGCCCGAGCTGGTTCGCCACGTACACGGGATCGTCGCCCAGGGCAAAGCGCAGGCTCGCGTAGAGGCGACGCAATGAGTGCGGCGTAACGGCCTCGTCAATCGGCCGAAGCCCCAGCTCATCGAGCCTCTTGTTGGCTCTGCGGATCGCCGTCTTCAAGCGCCGCTCGACGTTGCTGACACTCTGCCGCTGACCCTTGCGGTTGCGGAACATCGGACCCTCGCTACTTCGCAGCGTGCGGAGCTTGTAGGCGGCGAGTTCCTTGCGCAGGGCATCGGGCAGATCGACCTGGCGGACACCCGCCTCGGTCTTCGATTCGCCAACGTTGAGCGTGCCGCTGGCCGGGTCGAAGTCGGGCCAGTCAAGGCCGCAGGTCTCGCCGTTGCGCAGGCCCGCTCCCGCCATCGTGGCGACCATCGGGCGAAGCTTGCGCGAGGCCTCGAGGAGCGAGGGCAGCTGCTCTGGCTCGATGATCGGACGGTTCGGCGTGCTGCGCTTGACCCGCCGCCTTCTTCCACGTGCCGGGTTGCGCGCCGCGTCGATGTGCCCGTAGTCGCCGGCAGCGTCGAGGATCATCGCCAGCAGGCCGAGCGACTTGTTGATCTGGTTCGGCCCAAGCGCGCCTTCGCGCAGCTTGGCCGCCTTGTAGCGGTCGACGTCCTCGGGACCGATCTGGTCGAGGCGCATCGAGGCGAGGTGGGGGAGAAGGTGGCCGCTCAACAGCCAGCGATAGCTCTTGATCGTCTTCGGCCGTAGCTCCGGTTCCCGGCTCTCCAACCATTCCGATGCGAACTCATGGAAGGTGGGTACCTCGGCTACCTGTGGAGCCTGAGCAGGCTCGTATGGCCGCCAGATGCCGCGCTCTACGTCAGCGAGGACGTGCCGCAGCTCAGCCTCTGCTCGCCGCCGGTCCCAGCCCTCCTCACTAGTCCCCAGCGCTACATAGCGCCGCTTGCCATAGGCGCGAAACCGAATCGCCCAAGCCCGCCCGTCCTGCGGCTCGATCACCTGTCCTGTCGCCCGGCGAGGCATCGCTACCTAAGCCGCCGAGGGTGGGTCGCTCTCTCCTTGCCCCCGAATCGGAAGCAGCTCCCCCCGACCCTCCGAGCCCTGAGGCTGACTCGCCCGCTTACCTGAGCGGGCGGGCGGGTCAGCCGCTGGCTTACCATCCACCCTCCGCAGCACTCGCGCGGCGATTTCAGGATCGAACCGAAGCCGGGGCTTCGCACCTGTGCCGAGCTTGACCGCGCCAAGCTCGATCGCGTGGGAGTACACCCAAGAGCGCTCGATCCCAAACCGCCGCGCCAGCTCGGCAGCATCGACCAGCTCTCGTCGCTGAAGCCCGCGCTTTTCGAGCAGTTCAACCACCCGGCGAGCGATTGCCTCGACTGTCTGCGGATCGAGCCTGATGCGCGGATCTCGTCTCATGCCCCGTAGGTGCCAGATGGGGCTCTCCTTGATCCACTTGTTCGGCAAAAGACCGAAGATCAGGGGTACTGCCGGGCCTCCATACAGGCGGCCTCCGCACGGCGGAGCCGTGCCACAATCGGCCGCCGGAGGCACGGCCGGAGTCCTCAGCGTCATCACGCCAGAGCCTTCCTGACGTTTGGGATCACCAAACTGCGGCCCAGGCACGAATCGAAGGGATTCGTAGTGTGTCGGCGGTTGGGTTGTTGCTGTTTGAGTTCTTCCTTTGCCTGCTTTCTTGGGTCCTTCTTCTTGCTTCTCTTGGCTTTCGGTTTGGCTTCGTTCTTTGTTGGCTTGCCTTTTCTTTTGCCTTCTTGCTTTTGGGTTTTGGCTGGTCTCTTTTGTTGTTGGCTTCATTTGTTGGTCTCATCCGGAAGCTGCGTCAGCGGTTTCTCGGAGGCCGGGGCAGGAAGCGGAGCCATCGAAGCCCCGCAACCTCCCTGTGGCCTGCGCCCCGGCCCCCGAGAAACCGCTGAACGCCCCGCCGTCCTAGGAGACGCCTCCAAGCAGCTCGTCGAAGCGCACAGCCGCCCGGCTTGGTGCCAAGCGTCGGCAATCGCAGGAGAGCAAGCCATCGCGGCTCAGTTCCCGTATCGCTCGCTCTACCGCGTCCTGTTCGCAGCTCCGCAGATCGGTCTCGACCCGAAGGGCAAGCTCCAAGATCGTCAGCTGAGCGGGATGCAGGACCAGCACCTGCGTGAGGACCGACCGCTGCATGATCTCGTCCTCCTGGGCCGGCGTGGACATGCCCGGCCGGATATCTTCGTTGTGCATGGGAGCTCATACCTCCTGTGCCATGCCCCCGGCTGTTCCACCAGCGCGGGGGCGCTTTGTCGTTGGGTTGGCGAGGCTATCGTAACTTCTGCTTAAGCACAAGTGCTGAGACAGGTGGATCAAAGCGCCTGCGTCTGAGAGCGTGCGCAGAAGATGCGCCGCTCAGATCAACCCCAGCCTGCTCTAGGCAAAGCAATCCGCCAGCTCCGCGAAGAGCGCGGCATGACCCAGGAAGCCCTTGCCCAAGAGGCCGGCGTCACGGTTGGCCACATGTCAATGATCGAACGCGGCCACTCCAATCCGACCTGGGGCACGATCAAAGGTATTGCAAACGCACTAGAGATCTCGATTGCTGACATCGCGGCGCTCTCGCTTGAATTCGAGACTTAGCCGACTCAGCTAATACCTTTCGGGAGTGACCGATCCATTTATCCGTCCGCTTGCGCGGGATGCTCGTGTACTCGTAGAGCTTTCGGGGCGGCCTCTAGAGGGCTACGCGATCATGCTCCAACTGCGGGTCGAGGGGCGCTGGAAAACGATTCGCCTGTTCGACAACGCCCACGGCGACCACGATATGCATCGCTACACTGGGACTGAGAAGCAACCCGCCGAGCGATTCGCTGAGGGATCAGCAAACGAGGTCGTACCCATGGCAATCAGCTATCTAATCGACCACTGGGAAGCAATTGCAAGATCATGGAAGAGCTAGAGCACAGCAAGTTCACCGAGGCTGGCCAGATTGCGAATGAGCGTCTGATTGAAGCGACGGTTGATCCTGACCGCTATCCGGAAGGAACCGCTTTCATTGCGGCGGATCAGGAGCACTTCGGTGCAATCCTCGCCGAGGCGATTGCTGACCGTCGGCCGCTTGCAATCGTCTATCCGGACGGCCGGGAGATAGTCGCGGCTCCAAGAGGTGGCGCTCTCGCATTCGTCGAGCATCTATTGGAGCGTCGGCGCGACTCCAAAGATCAGCAGCCTTCTGTCCCTCTGCCTGCTGACTATCAGGTTGAGATTAGAGAGCAGCGCCTAGCCGTCGGGTAAAGCCCTGCGCCGCGTGTCATGAATTGTTCTGGGCCTAAGTGGCGTTGTCATGCCAAATCCTAGGTTCGCCTTCGCGCTGTTTCTCAGCTCGTATTCGCCCGCATTTCTAATCATTGCGATCCGCGCATTTCAGCACTCTTGCTTCCTGTTTTGGACATCGTTGCTGCTAGCGATTCTTTCGGCCTCAGCGTTTCTAATCTTCATTAGGGTCGCCCGGAGTGGGGGACCATTTGCCGGTACGGTGGAGCAAGTGGAGGATCGCAATGGTGACCTAGCTGCATACGTAGCCACCTATCTCCTTCCATTCGTGATGGTTTCCGATCCGACGACGCAAGACGTCCTAGCGCTCGCAGTCTTCCTTTTTTTTATCGGACTTCTATGGGTAAACAGCCGGATGATTTACCTGAACCCGCTACTCGTGCTTTTCCGATACCGTGTCTTCCTTGTTAAGGTACGCACGCAGGGCGGCGGGGCTCTCCCGCGGGCCTTTTTGCTGAGTCAACAGACCGATCTCAACACTGGAGACAGAGTCAAGATAGACCGCCTCGCCAACGGCGTCTTCATAGATCTCACTCCCCGCGATGCCTCCATTCGAGCCCAGTGAATTCCCCCGCGACGACCTTGTCACGAAGTTGGCTGACGCCACCATCCAAGTCGTCTTTGGTTATAAGAACTCCCCTACCGACTGGGACTTCCAGCGCTTGCGACTTCATGAGGGACTTCCAGATCAATTCCGCGAAACCGTGCTCGCAGCAGCAGAAAACCTGAGAGACGAGCGCGTAGGCCGCGACTATGACCCCGAGTGGGATCTCAAGTCCGACGAATTTCTGTATCTCTCGAACGATCCGCCGGTAGGCGGGGATTTCTTTACCCAGCTACCAAACTTCGGCACGTTCGCGGAGTTTCAAGAGCGGCGCCGAATTAGGCAGCCAAACATTTGGCTGGTGATCGCGCAACTTTCCGACGACACCTTGGCGTATTTCGGGGCGAGAATAACCCGTTCGCTCGTGCTTGAGCGTACAAGCCGGCTGCTTCGAGTTGTCTATCGGGACGAGGCTTTTGACTCGCTGGACGAGACGGTGATTACCTTTAAGCCCAGCTTCGACTGGATTGCTTGGCAAGACACGCTGATCGTTCTCAACGAGAAAGGCTTTCACGGGACCTTTCGCGACATCCCGGCTCTTGTTGCCAAGGTGGACGAGCACCTTTCATCAGTGAGCGAGCACGTTGGCATCGCCAACCTTTCCGACTTCGCGGAAAGGATCAAGTCCTACCCCGCGATGATGGTCAAGCTGCAACGAATCGTCGAGCGCGCTGACATGTACACGCGAGACCCGGAAATCCTACGGAAGTACGGCCAGGAATACGCTATAGACGTCGATTGGAATGGCGATCAAATGGTCTTCGATGGCTCCGTTGAGAAGCAATGGAACATCCTTCGACTGCTGGATGAGGCAAGAACCCTGGGTCCGGTGACGGGGAAGCATTGGGACACGTCAAGCAAGACCGAAGTCTGAGGAGGACACATGGCTGACAACTACGATCTTATACGGCAGGCAATTATCGAGTTAAAACAGGTTGTGGCTAGTTACCGAGGCTATCTGCGGGAGCTGTGCCCACATACCATTGGAACCAAGAACGGTCGTAAGCAAGCGCTTTTCTTCCAGTTTGGGGGAGAAAGCAGTAGTGGCCTACCTCCTGGGGGAGAGTGGCGATGTATCCCGGTGGATGAGATGACTGACGTTTTGGTCGGAGGAGGCGAATGGCATACGGATGGTCGCCATAGTCAACCGCAGACCTGTATAGACGAGATTGATGTTGAGGTCGCTCACTGACGCGCTTGGTATCTGCCGCTCTGTTTGGGCAGCGGAGGGATCTCGCTGCCCAAACGCGCATTAATCGTGCGTAATCCGAAGGAATCAAGAGAAGCTTCAGCCGAGGCGCGTCCCCTTGTCAGAGCCAAAAACTCCCGTTCCTCCAGATCAATTAGGAGGGAGTTTTTGTCAAGCCCGATTTTTGGCTAATAGAGCCAATTTGGCTTGATAGAGCGAAGTTCCGAGGGGACACAAGTGGACACGAGGGGACTTCTGAGGACACTTTTGTTCCTACCTTTGTTCCTACCCAAAGGCGAGACGAGGAAGTGCGCACAGCAAACTCCCATACTCGCGATGGCTCACTCTCGTCAGAGGCCTCCGCCTAGTCGGGAGGCATCCAGATTTGAGGAGGAACGCTAACGCCACGACGAAGCACTTTTCCTTCGCTAGGCGGCCTGAGCCGCCTCCATATGCGCATCGCGGTGCTCGACGGCGAGCATCTCTGCGAAGTGTCCCCCGGCGACGGCAAGCTCGGCAAACGCGCCCTCTTCGACTACACCTCCTTGGTCAAGGACGGCGATGCGATCGGTACCGCGAAGGGTCGAGAGGCGGTGAGCGACGATCAGCATCGAGATCCCATCGAGCTGATCGATCGCGTCCTGCACGGCGCGCTCTGAGCCAGGGTCAAGCGCAGAGGTCGGCTCGTCGAGGAGGAGGAGTTCGGGTCGTCGAAGGAGAACGCGAGCCAGACAGATGCGCTGGCGCTGGCCGCCCGAAACCGAGTCGCCGCGCTCGGCGATCTGCGCGTCGTAGCCCTCTGGCATGGCGAGGATCGTCTCGTGGATGTGGGCACGGCGAGCGGCGTCCACAAGCTCCTCATCGCTGACAGCGTGGCCAAGGCAAATGTTGTCGCGGACGCTGCCCTGGAAGATATGGGGCTGCTGGGAGACGTAGCCAAGGCGCTCGGCAAGATCGTTGCGGCCGAGTCCGACGAGCTCGGCGCCGGCCAACTCAATGTGGCCGCTGTAGCCGTGGTGCAGGCGGGTGATCAGGCGCAGGAGAGTCGACTTTCCACAGCCGCTCGCGCCGACGATCCCGATCCGTTCGCCAGGCTCAACCGTGAGGTCAAGCCCGTCAAGGGTCGGCGGCAGGTCAGGGTGATGCGAGTAGATCAGTTTGCGAATCAAAAGGGCTGGAGCCGCAGACGCGGTCGGTCGGGAAGGCCCACGCTCAGGCTCGTAGCTTTGATCGAGCGGCGAGTCGAGGAGGTCGAAAAGGTCGTGCGTCTGCAGGGCGGCCTCGGAGGCCTCGTCGAGGATCCGGTGCAGCTCGCGAAGCGGCGTGAGGACAGCGCTAAAGAGCAAGACGAACGCGGTGATCTGGCCAGCGCTTGCGGCGCCGCCAGAGGCGAGAGTCAAGGCGCTGAAAAGAACAGCGATCAGCCAAAAGCCCTCGTTCACAGACTTGGCGGCGTCAAAGAGTGACATCGCCCGGTGGTGCCGCAACTCGGTGCCCCGCAACTCCCCACATGCCGCGGCGACGCGGCAGAGGAAATGCTCCTCGGCGCCTGCGGCTCGGATCGTGTCGAGAGCAGGCAGAAGCTCCATTACCTGCCCGTCGATCGCGTCCTTGTGCTCACGTAGCTCCACCCGGATCCCTTTCTGGCTCTTGATCTGGAAATAGACGAAGGCAAAGCCGGTGGGAACGACTCCGACCATGACCAACCCGACCAACGGTTCAGTCGCAACAGCCACGATCAGTGCAGCCACGGCGAGGCTGATCGCGGGCAAGAGGTCAAGCGCCCCAAGCTTGACCAGTTTCACGGCACCCTCGATGCTGCGGTTTGCGCGTCCGTAGACACTTCCGGCTCTCTCGGCGCGCAGGCTTACGAGGTCAAGTCGCAGCAGTCGCTCATAGGCGCGCACGCGGCTGTCGCGCTCAAACCCGGTGGCAACGTTCTCGACCAGTTGGCGGCGCATCACCTGCAGGAGCTGGGCGAAGAGGAGGATTCCGGCAATCAGTCCAAAGAGGCCAAGCGAACCACCGATGTCGATCTCGTTTCCGGAGACGGTTTCATCAATCAGAACGCCGAGCAGGAGCGGCGAGAGCGCGGTAATCGCACTGGCGACGAGCATCGCCGCCAGTGCAGCGAGGAGTCGCCACCGCTCGGGGAAGGAGAACTCGCGCCAGAGTCGCAGCCATAGGCGTGCAGTTCGCACCCTCCTGGTTCTTGCCGCCGTCGCGATCACCAGTTCAGCTCCCACTCGAACACAAAGAGGGTGCCCGGCGGAGGGAAGCTAGCCGTGTAGGAGACCTCGGCCAGCTCGCCGCCTTTCGGAATGGGATCAATGCTGAATTCGGCCTCGGGCGTCCCGTAGTCGATCGCGCCGGCACCGACCCGGTAGCGGCGCACGCGAACGGGGCCGAGGTAGTTGGCCTCCTCGCGCAGGGCAAGCGTCCAGAGCAGGTAGCGAGGAGTTCGCTCGATCAAGACGGCATCGCGGCGCAACTCAGGCCCGAACTCGGCGTTGAGACGGGTGCGAGCGAACTCGCCGGCGCGGAAGCCACCGAGCGCGGGGCGAAGCGGCTTAATCAGCTGGCGCTCGCCTCCTTCCCACTCGGCCTCCTGGTAGCCGCTCGGCGCCAGCGCCCTCACGGTGCCTGCCGAATCAAAGAGCTCGGCGTCAAGAGTGAGGCTCTGTGGCGCCATGGGCATCAGCAAGCTTGAGTCGACGAGAAGCGCGACGCCGCCACGGTGCACCGAGGTAGTAGAGGTAGCGTTGAGACTCGCCGCAGTGTCGTCGCACTCCCAACGGCGCATCAAGCTGAGGGCCCCGTCGCCCTCCAGTTCTTCGGCGTCCTCTTGCCAGCGCCGTGGCCGCGAGAGCGGTATCTGCTCGCGCGGCTGCCCCGCGCGCGAGATCCACTGCACCGGGCGGGCGATGCCAATCGCCTGCAAAGTGAAGGCGATCTCCACAGCGGCGATCGCAGCCCGCGTGTTCATCAGGGGAAGTGCCCTGCCGGTCGCGTAGAACTGCGGCGCCAGCTGGGCCAGCCAGAGGACGACGAGTGCCCCGGGGATGCCGATCACCACTGCCGGCTTGATCGCGGCCGGCAGTGCCAGGTGAGTGAAGGGCAAGTTCTCCATCTCGGGAAAGCTTGAGAGGGCGGCGATCAGGAAGACGGAGATGACGACGACGATCTGGCGCCCGGCGAGGAAGCGATTGATCCCCGCCTGGTCGAGGAGGCGGTCGTGAACACAGCAAGCCCGCGGGTGGCTCTCGCGCAGGCCGGCGAGATCCATCAGGTGCAGCTGGGTGGCGCTGATGTGGAGGGCCTCAAAGAGACCAAGAAAGGCGAGCAGGCCGAAGAAGAGGAGTAGCGCCGCCAGCGGCCCAAGCCCGGTGAATCCGTCGCTCTGTCCTTCGATCAGGCCGCCGAGGACGAGATAGGTGCAGCTGATCCCGAGCAGGGCGCCGAAGACGGTGGCGAGCCTCGATCCGAGGAGGGCCAACGGTGTGCGCACCAAGGCGGCCTGCAGGGGCTCTCCGCAACGTTCTTCGAGAAGTTCGCCGAGAGCGACGATGGCGCCGTGGTCGCGGGCGCGTTCGCCGGCGAAAAGTCGGGGTATCGCTACTTGGAGGCGCTCGGGGTCAGTGCGCTGCTGGCGCGCCACGAGAGCCTCGACCTCGACTTCTCCAAGCCCTTCCCGGCGACAGAGGGCGAGGATCTCAACGGCGAGGCGATCGAGCCCCCGCGCCCTGGGAACCAGAGCGCGGAAGCCGTCGATCAGGCTCGGCAGCGGCTGCGGCAGCGACTGTGCGAAGGCGCTCATCAGCTCTCCTCCGCAACCAGCGTTGGGGCCTCCTCAGCGAGCAGCTCGTCGAGGGCATCAGCTGTGAGCACGGGCTCGTCGTCGCCCCACTTGAGCTCGAATTTGAAGACGAGCTCACCGAGGTGAGTGCGCTCGTAGCGGACCTCTGTGTGGCAGTGCTCAGGCGGCTCGACGGCGACGTCCTCGCGCAGTCGGATCGAGCGCGAACGCTGCAGCGACTCGGCGAAACGGACCAACAGGCGCCCGACGTCTGCGAGTGGCAACGTCTTCTCGGCGCTGTACATCCGGTCTACCCGGCCCGGCCCGTGCGCCCCCGGTCCGAGCGGTTTGTGCGGGTGGTGGTGTTTCGGGTGATGCGGCATTTGGACCTCCCTTGGAGTAACCAACACTTCTGATTTGTCCTTGTACCAACCGCATCCAGCAACTTCGATCATCATTAATGGGGAAACCCGCTGGGTACCGGTAACTCGGGCCCAGGACGATCCGGTTGGTCCGCTGGGCGGTCAAATCAGCCCTCACAGAGGGCGCTGGGGCGCGGTTTAGGCGGGCGTATCGATGCCGAGCTTGCGGCGGATGTGAGTGTCCCCGCAGCGGTGCACGGCAATCGCGATCGCGCCGAGCATCTCGGGCGAGCCGAGGTCGGGGCGGCGCTCGCGGAGCTCCACTGGCGCCGGGGATACAACGTCGCGCCCCCGGACCTTTAGGTTGATCGAGTTAGAGACCATCCCGGCAACAACGCCTGCGTGGTAATAGCTCGACCCGGCGAGCGGGCCGCCGAGAATGATCCGTGTCGGGTCGAGCAGAGTGCGGGCGTGGGCGAGGGCGACGCCGAGGTACCAGCCGGCCTCCTGCAGGGCTCGAAAGCAGGCGGGGTGCGTCGCCTCGACCGCCTCCTCGATCGAGACTTCGTCTGGCCTGGCCGCAAAGGCGGTCGGCGCCACCTCCTCGAGCACCGCTCGGTCGCTGGCCTTGGTCTCAACACAACCACGCTGGCCGCAACGCGGGCAAAAGCGCCCGCGTTCGTCGACCTTGACGTGGCCGATCTCGCCCGCGTAGCCCGAGCCACCGCCGACGAGCTTGCCCTTGACCACCACCCCAGCACCAATCCCATCGCCAACCCGCACGTAGATCAGGTCGCGAGCGACGTCGGTCGGTACATCGGCGTTGAGCAGTCCCCAGCTGTAAATGCCGAGTGCCCCGAGACTGGCATCGTTGTCGACCTCGACGGCGACGTTCGGCAAAAGGTCAGCCAAGCGGGAGTGAATCTCCTCGGCTGGCTTGTACTCACTCCAAGCCGAGAGAATGTGCATTTCGGATTCGACCTTCTGGCTGGTGCGATTGATAGGCGCCGGGACACCAACGCCGATCCCGATCACCTCCTCGGCGCGCAGGCCGTCCCGCTCCTGAGCGGCGGCGATGGCTTCGCGAACAAGCTTTGCGGCGGCGTCGAAGGCAAGCTTTGGATTGTCGTCGAGATAGGGAACCTCCTCGCAGAAAGGTTCATCAAGCACGGAATGAAATTCAGCCCGTGTGATCGACACAGAGACCGCGCGGTGGCCGATATCCACACCGATCATGTAGCCAAGATTGCGGCCTAGCGTGAGCAGTTGTGGGGGCGCGCCTGCGCGAGAAATCCTCGCCCGGACCCCCGGCCGATGCGATTCGACGATGCCACTGGCAATCAGCCGTTTGACCGCCTTTTCAGGATCGAGGTAGGTGGCTTCCTCAACCTCTTTGCGGGTCGTGCGCATCCGCTTGCGGACGATTTGCGCGACCCGAAAGTCGGTCATGCTGGGGCGAGCCGCCTCTTCTTTGGGTTTAGGTGCCATCGCTACTTGCGAAATCTCAGCGCTTATCGATATCTCAAGGATTGGCGCCCTGAAGGCACCTCGACCGAGCAACTGGTTCTCTCAGTGACTCCCCCTGCTGGAGAGCGAAGGCAAGACTCGATGTTTCCCGCCGTGATCGCCTTGAGTAATTCAGCGCGTACCCTAAAGCTATCTTGGCGGTTTCTAGGTACTTAGTACGAATTTCCACCAATGGGGCATGCGTAGGGCCGTGAGTGCTCAAGCCGGGCCCCAGACTTGTCGGTTGAACTGCAAGTCGCCTGACGAAAGGAACACTGTCTCCCCGGTTTTGACGACAGTGACGTTGTGGCGATTTGTCGTAGCCAGACACGATCATCGCGCGAGAAACCCGTGCCAATTGCGAGCGGGGTGTCACCGCGGCGCATCTCGAGGAAAAGCGATGCGCCAACTGGGATGGTTAGCCCAATATTCCTTCTGGGGTCACTTAGGTCAAATCTCCACGTTCGGGGCATGGCAAGCACTGTCTGTCAAAACGTGGCCGCAAGGCCCTCACGCCCCAGTCTCCCTCGATAGGAGAAGGTCCGTGCGCTGCATCACTTCGCCACCCGCCTCAGTGATTGCCTCCGCCACGCCATGGCCGAAGCTGCCCTCAAGCGCTGCGATACCTGGTTGCGCCCCGACTTGCTTGCAAAGGTGGAGCAGTTTTTCCACCTGCTCTTCATCTAGCCACTCGGCCTTTGACTTGCACTCGACGATACGTACCGTCTCGCCATTGGAGGTGAAGAGGTCGGCGTCGGTCGGCCGTTCCTCGCCTTTTCGGAAGAGCAGTCCCGGCCAGGCGAAGAACGGCGCCCCTCCTGGGCTCTTGATCTGCGCTCGTCGCAACGCCAGGATCACCGGCACCATGCCGTGCTCGACCAACTGCGCTGCGAGCCCGTCGAGCAAGTAGGAGCGCGGGTACTCCTCGCCGTCGAGCGCCACTGGGTTAGCAAGTCGCTCCCCGCAAGCACGACAGCGCACCCACTCGTCTGTCTCGGCGAGCAAGTAGGTGTGGCTGAAGTTGCAACGCTCGCAGCGCAGTTGAGTTCCGCGCCGGACGAGGCCGGCTTCGACCAACGCTTCCAGCGGCTGGAGTAGCACCTCTCGCGCGACGCCAATCGTCGAGGCCATCGCATGCAGGGTCTTAGCCTCGATTTCAAGTGAGAGGCCCTGCTCACGCAGGAGCTGAGCCAGCAATTCCTCGTTGACCGCCGCCTCGGCCAACGAGCGCCGCTCGATCTCGCCGGCGATCCGCTGCGCCAGCCTCTTTGTTGATCGTGGAGCAAGCTCGCTGAGGATCGCGAGCGCCAGCTCTGAAGCAAGCGCGTCGAGCGCTTCGTGCCGTCCCAGGCGGGTGAGCAGTGCCTGCCCGAAGCGGCCGGGCTGGGAGGGCTGCACCGCATAACCGAACGAGCTCGCCCATTGCTCAAGCGACTCGCTCGCACTTGGCAGTGTCAGGTCCCAGCTCCATGTTCCCTGGCCGCTGATGGTCTTCACTCGCATGCCGTCCTGGATCGATTCAGCGTCGGGGATTAGCTTCCGGGCGCTGACCGAATTCATCGGCAGTGCCATTGGTAGACCGCGCATCGAGAGCCGTACGTAGCCCCATGGCAGGCGCACCCCTTTGGGACTTGCCAGGGCCATCACTGCCCGTTGCTCGGTAAAGGTGACGATGGCATTAGCGTTGGCGCCCCGATTCAGCGGGCCGCCGATCGGCGCGATCGCCTCGCGATAGTCGGGCTGCTCGCGGCCCTCTGGCGGGTTCGGGAAACCGTGTAGCCAGCGTCTGTCACGAGGAGCTCGGCGAAAGCCGTGCGCTCGCAGAGCCGACTGCAGGCGACTCAGCTCCGCTTTGCCGGCCGCAAGCGAGAGGTCCGGTTTCAAGTAGCCGCCGTGTCGGACCTTCTCAAGCCAACCGAGTAGCGGCTCTATCCCTTCGGCATTCGCTAGCTCCCTTGGGATACCGACGATTCGTGTCGTTCCCAGCATCGTCGAGAATCGCGAACGCAGATTCCAAAACAGGCTTAGCTCATAAAAGGTGCCGCGCCCGAAGGCAAAGAGTTGGGGATAGCGGTCGACGCCGTGTACCTGCTCGATGAGTTCCATGTGCCGCGCGCCCAGTTGCAGCGGTGTGCGCCCGTTGATCTGACCTGCCAGCAGCTCCGTCAGCGCCTCCGAGCCCTCGGCTTCGCTCACCGCATAACGCTCGCGCCAATCCTCCAGGTCCTCATCTTCGATCTGTCCCCAACAAGCAAGGGCGATCCGCGCCAGCCGCTTGCCTTTCATGAGTGGCCTGCGAATCTTGCGCAGCTCCTCGGGCCGATCATTGAGCGAGAGGAACAGCGGATGAATCTCGCCGTCAAGCATCCCGTCATAGATCTGACAGCAGTGAAATCGTCGCTCCATAGCCGCTTGCGCTTGCTCGCCGAGTGCCTCGTGCAGAAACACCTCTTCCACCTCACGCACTTCCAGCATCCGCTCAATGTAGGGCGGGGTGCGCCCGTGCTTGTTGACCGGGATGATCAGGGCGCCGATCCCGTTCCAGTAATGGCTGCAGATCGCCATCACCTCGCTCAGCGCATCCAAATCGCCTTGCGGTATGGCAAAGCCCCACTCGGGCCCGCGGACGCTGTAGCTAATCCGCTGCACCTCGACTTTGGGCCGTTCATTGATCGAGCCGTCGACCACACGCCAACGCTACGCAGCTTGGCGGACTGGACCGTGCCCTACTTCACGCTAGGCCACGACCAAAGCGTCGGCAACCGAGCGTAGTCTCGGTGAAATGGATCGTCGGCGCCCCCTTCTCTCAAATGGCGGTGAGCTTCGGGTAGACGCTGCGCTAAGCGAGGCACTGTCGGGCCACGGAGCAAAGCTGGATCGCAAGGTTCGCGTGGCGAGTGCACTCGACATCAATGGCTCAAGCCTTTCGGATGAGGACTTTGCCTACGCGCTCAAGGCAGAGTTTGATTTTGTGGTCAGCAGCGGAACGGAACGGATGCCGCACTTCGCTGTCGAGTTCGACGGCGCACAGCACCTGACCGATCCGACAACGATTCGCCGTGACCGCCAGAAGGAGAGAATCTGCCGATCTCTCGGATTGCCTCTCCTTCGGATCGGAGTTGAGGCACTGAGCCAGCGTAGGAAGCGCACCATCCTTGCCTGGCTGGTAGATGTCTTCTATCTCGCCGAGAGCTTCTACGAGCAGCAAGAGCGAGGGGCGATCCCTCCTGACGAGCCGTTCATGTATTTCAGCGTTTTTGAGCCTCAGCCCGGCGGTGGGCTGGGCCAGTCGTTTGCGCTCGACCAAGAGGCCAGACTTGCCATGGTTGAGGCACATGCCGCTGGATTGGCACCGACGCATGTACCTGAGGAGGTGACGACCGACACCATCCGATGCGAGTCTCGACCCGAGGTAGTGGAGAGCTTCGCCCTATTTGAGGTGCGAGATTCAGGCTTCATTATTGGTCGGTCCAGCCTTCGCAACTTCGGTTACTTCCCTGGAGTTGCTGCGCCGGAACTGGCTAGCGACCTCGCGGTTGCAGATGCCGGTAGATACCTTCGCCTATATCGGATGGGTCGTTATCGGCCAACAAATCTTGAGGGCCTGGCGCGCATACGGGCCCGAACTAAAGGTTGGCAGCGGTCCGGGTCGCCGTGTACGGACCTTCCGTTTCAGTTCGTCGATGAAGCGGCTGTTTAAGCCGCGCGGACCAGGAGGGTCGAGCGAAAAGCCATGCTGCTCGGACCCGAGAGCGACGCCCCGGGCAGGAGTCGAACCTGCGACACCCGACTTAGGAGGTCGGTGCTCTATCCACTGAGCTACCGGGGCAGAATCTTGATTATCTCGCGTTTCGAAGCACAGGCCGCGGCACGGAACAGTCTTCGAATCCGGCCTGAGACAAGCTAGCTTGGGGCTCGCGCTGCGCGCGTTCGCGCACGATGTCGTTGCTGAGCGAAATGTTGAGAGGAGCGCCAGCGAGCTTCGTGGAAGGGCGCCTCTTCAACCGCCAACCTTGCTCTCGCGCACTCCTCTTCGAGGTTGATCGGCGGTTTGTCGAGATAGCGCGCAATGAAATGCCGGTAGTAGCGCTCGAGGGTCTCAATGTCATGGGCGGCCAAGCCAGCCAGTAGGTGCAGGTTCATGCCGAACGGCCCCATGACCAGCGTGGAATGCAGCGCCATAGATATGGCTGTGTGACGGCAGTCGTAGAACGTCATCTTGGCCAGCCCAGGTGGTGCATCCGGCGCCCGGGAAGCGGGGCGGGTTACCGGAAAAGGCTCTGCTGAGCCGTTTCCAGTGATTGTGAGTCGTCCGCGCTCGGCTCAGATTCGACAGAAACAGGCTCTCCGCTGCCCATTGCTGCCCATTCGAGGGCTGCATCGAACTCGCGAAGCGCCACGCCGATCAGCCTCTCGCGGCGGCGCACAGCACTAGCGTAGACCTTCATCGAGAACCCCGGCTCGGTGTGCCCGAGCTGGTTCGCCACGTACACGGGATCGTCGCCCAGGGCAAAGCGCAGGCTCGCGTAGAGGCGACGCAATGAGTGCGGCGTAACGGCCTCGTCAATCGGCCGAAGCCCCAGCTCATCGAGCCTCTTGTTGGCTCTGCGGATCGCCGTCTTCAAGCGCCGCTCGACGTTGCTGACACTCTGCCGCTGACCCTTGCGGTTGCGGAACATCGGACCCTCGCTACTTCGCAGCGTGCGGAGCTTGTAGGCGGCGAGTTCCTTGCGCAGGGCATCGGGCAGATCGACCTGGCGGACACCCGCCTCGGTCTTCGATTCGCCAACGTTGAGCGTGCCGCTGGCCGGGTCGAAGTCGGGCCAGTCAAGGCCGCAGGTCTCGCCGTTGCGCAGGCCCGCTCCCGCCATCGTGGCGACCATCGGGCGAAGCTTGCGCGAGGCCTCGAGGAGCGAGGGCAGCTGCTCTGGCTCGATGATCGGACGGTTCGGCGTGCTGCGCTTGACCCGCCGCCTTCTTCCACGTGCCGGGTTGCGCGCCGCGTCGATGTGCCCGTAGTCGCCGGCAGCGTCGAGGATCATCGCCAGCAGCCCGAGTGACTTGTTGATCTGGTTCGGCCCAAGCGCGCCTTCGCGGAGCTTGGCCGCCTTGTAGCGGTCGACGTCCTCGGGACCGATCTGGTCGAGGTGCATCGAGGCGAGGTGGGGGAGAAGGTGCCCGCTCAGCAACCAGCGGTAGCTCTTGATCGTCTTCGGCCGAAGCTCTGGTTCACGGCCCTCCAACCATTCCGAGGCGAACTCGTGGAAGGGGGGTGCTTCGGCTATCTGTGGAGCCTGAGCGGGCTCGTATGGCCGCCAGATGCCACGCTCTACGTCAGCGAGGACGTGCCGCAGCTCAGCCTCTGCTCGCCGCCGGTCCCAGCCCTCCTCACTAGTCCCCAGCGCTACATAGTGCCGCTTGCCATAGGCGCGAAACCGAATCGCCCAAGCTCTCCCATCCTGCGGCTCGATCACCTGTCCTGTCGCCCGGCGAGGCATCCCTACCTAAGCCGCCGAGGGGCGGGCCGCTCTCTCCTCGCCCCCGAATCGGGAGCAACTCTGCCCGACCCTCGGACCTCTGCGGCTGACCCGCCCGCTTACCTGAGCGGGCGGGCGGGTCAGTCGCCGGTTTGCCATCCACCCTCCGCAATACCCGCGCTGCGACTTCAGGATCGAACCGAAGCCGAGGCTTTGCGCCTTTGCCGAGCTTGACCGCCCCAAGCTCGATCGCGTGGGAGTACACCCAAGAGCGCTCGCTCCCAAGCCGCCGCGCGAGCTCGGCAGCGTCGACCAGCTCTCGCCGCTGAAGCCCGCGCTTTTCGAGCAACTCAACCACCCGGCGAGCGACTGCCTCGACTGTCTGCGGATCGAGCTCTTTGGTCGAGCGCGGACAATCAAATCCAGCCTGGGGAACCGTCCAGACGATAGCCCTGGCGCTTGGGGTATCTGTGGGGGAACTTGCCACCGCTGTGGATGAATTGGAAGCCCGGAAGTAATCTTTCGACGGGTTCAGCTTTCCAGATCGCTCAGCCATCACTTATTGATAGGGTCGCCAAGTCGTGCTGACAAAACTGCAAGTCAGTGACTTCAAGGCGTTCCAAGAGCTTAATCTTGAGATTCGCCCGCTGACAATCCTGCTTGGGCCAAATAACACGGGGAAGTCCTCGATCATTGCGCCCATCCGTCTACTTGCACAAACGATCAAGTCTGCCGATCCAGGGATCGCCCTCCGCCTCGACGGCCCTTTTGGAGATTTCGGAACATTTCGCGACATCGTCTTTGGAAACGAATCATCGACATCGTTCGCTATTGAGTTGTCTGGGGTGTCAAAGTTGCCGCCATTTCGGGCACGACACCAAGACAAATCCACGGTTCGTTGGTCCTTGCGGGCTGAATTCGGTTACCGGTCCCGTAGACGGCAGCTAGTTCTGAAAGAGGTCACAGTCAGTGACGAGGATGGCCACCTGCTGACGGCGGCCTACGTTGCTGCTTCTGACCGCCACGTCATCGTGCGCGCACTGGGGAAAGAGATCCCGAGTTCTCATCGGGGCCGCACCGCCAAGCTTCTAGAGCTAATGAACTTCGCTCCGTATTTCATGATTTATCGTGAACGAGAAGGCGCGAAAGTATTGGGTGGCCTGTTGAATGAGGCCCAGCTTGACTCACTGTCGGACCGAGTCGAAACAGCTGTTTGGGCCGCGCGACAAACTCTTCGTAGTACTGAGTACATCGGGGGTATGAGGGTGCCACCAGAGCGCACCTACCATCAGACCGGGGAGGGGCGCGCAGCGATAGGAGCAGCTGGTGAGAACTGGACAGGGATCCTTGTTGCCGATTCTTCGCGCGCAGGTGGGAGTTCACAAAAACTGCGTAGCCGTCTCGGCTCTTGGCTCAAAGATGCAGGTCTCGCTTCTGAGGTCAGATTCAATTGGCTTTCTGATCGACACTACGAGGTGCAAATTCGGCACCCAGTTACTCGCGAGTACGAGAATATTGCGGATGTTGGGCAAGGCAATAGCCAGGTTATTCCAGTCTTGCTCGGTGGTCTTCGACTCAAGCCTGAATCGCTCTATATGGTCGAGGAGCCGGAGATCCACTTGCATCCGAGGGCACAGAGTGAGTTGGGGGAGTTTTTCAATTCGCTCAGAGCCTCTGGGGTCCATTCAATCATTGAGACTCATAGCGAGTATCTCTTGCTCCGGGTGCAGCAACATGTAGCGGCTGGCCATCTCGACCCGGCGGACGTAGCCTTTTACTATACGTACGCCAGCCCTAGAAGCCGTAAAAAGCGCGTAAAAATGCTCACGCTGGATGAAAACGCTCGATTCGAGCAAAATATCAGTGGCGGCTTTTTCCCAGAGCGTCTCAATGAGGCGAGAAAACTAGCCAGGCTGAGGGGCTAGCCCATTGGAGCTAATTCTTGATGCCCACATACTGGGCTGGTATTACCAAGCACACGAGCTTGAAGTTCTTACCCCCTGCACGGGATCCCCGGTCGAGCTATTTGAACGCTTGGGGCGCGCCGATATCGGGGTCCTTGACGAAGGAGGTCAAATAGAGGCAGAGTGGCGCAAGCAGGCGGACTCAGACTGGTTTGATGCCTGGCTGTCTGAGCGCTTCGAGGTCGGGGATATCATCGAGGTGGAAACTCATACTTGTGGTGCGCTCATTAAAGAGCTAGTCAACAAATATGGTTTTCCAAAGGCGGGCAAAGACAGGTGGTATATCCGCACCGCAAGCGCCCGGGCGGGCGGAAAGGCGCAATTAGTGGCCATCGTTAGCGAGGACTTGGATTTTTACGAACCCAAGGCAAAGAATGGTCGCGGAAACAGGGAGGCAATTCTTCGCCAAGCGACTGGAGCGGTTGCCAAGCGGCTTCGTAAGGAGGGTATCGATCCAAGGTCGGCGGCACGCCATCTAGTCCTTGCGTCTGCCTGAGGCCCCCAAATCCGTGTCAATCGCGCGTAATCCGGGGGAGTCCGATATCTCGCTTAGGGTGCCGCAGTCCTCAGCACGAAGCGGAAAACCCAGACTTCTTCAGCTCAATTAGGAGGGAGTCGCTCTATCCAGCTGAGCTATCGGGGCGGGAGGGCAAAGCGTAGAGGCTCACCGGCGGTCTTGGCGGTGCTTGGAATCGGGGATGCCTAGGAGCCGGGCAACTGGGGCCTTCGCCCAGTTCCTCGTTTGCTCAACCAGCGCGAGCGTGTCTCGGCGATGGAGTGCGGCCTCTGGGAGGTCGGCATAGCGAAACTCCGCGGCCCACGGAGTCAACTCGGGTAGCTGCTCAGTAAATGTGGGACGCGGGACCTTGCTGCTATCCAGCTGATTGAGCAGTAGGCAATGTTGTGGGTCCGCTCGTATCCGAGATCGTTCGCCGCCAACACAGCCTTGAGGATCTTCTCGACCGCTTGTTGGGCATGGAAGCCGAGGACATCGTCAGGAATGTCGTCGTCATCGATCAGGCCTCGCAACGCCTTTTCTGTCTCCTGCTGCCTTCTCCATGAGCACTCGGGCTCGCTCGAGGCCGCTGCGAGGTTCATCTGCCAACTGGCTGGCCCTCCGTCAATGCGTCGTGAAGCATGGTCCCTCGAACTGCGCCCCATTCGCGAGCGTGATCCTCGCTGACCACCACCACGTCTGCAGGGACCCCGAGCTCTCCTACGAGTCTCGACAGTCGCACCGACTCGCCAAATCGATCGGCAAGTTTCGGCTCGATCACGAGAAAGTCGACGTCGCTGTCAGGACGCTCCTCGCCGCGGGCATGGGAGCCGAACAAGATCACCTTGGAGTCGACGCCGGCGGCCTCTGCCAGCGCTTTTCCGGCTTGCTCGATCAGGTCGCGAGATGCCATGCCGACACGGTAGCGGTAGCAAGGGGCAGACAATGCAATCCATTGGGCAGCGGAGCCTCCAGAGGCGAAAACGCGCATTCGTCCAACTCGATTAGAGGGAATCGCTCTATCCAGCTGAGCTATCGTTCCAGCGCCCCTACTCAATGCGCGGTGAGCCGTGGGATCGAGAAGTGGAAGGTCGCTGGGGTCCGATCGGCATTGCCGGCGGCGTCCACTGCCCTGACCTTGAAGGTATGACCGCCGTAGCCAAGCCCCGTGTAGCTCTTGGGCGAGCTGCACGCGACCTCCTTACGGCGATCGAGCTTGCAGCGGAAGGTTGCGTCGGCCTCGCTGGACACGAAGGCGAAGCCTGCCGCACGTGCCTTTGGGCGCACCTGCTTCTTGCGCAAGGTGGTCTCTGGAGCTAGCGAGTCGATGGGGGCCGCTGGCGCCGTCGTCACCGGGCGCGAGCTCGGGGCCAACCGCATCGAGACGCGGACGCCAAATGAGTTCATCGCGTCCGCCCCTTCTCCCGAAGCTCCGTCGACGGCGATCCGATAGGTAGCGCCGGCATTTGCAGAGAACTCGACGAAGTCAGCGTCGGCACCGAGCGGCTGTAGCGACCCGAGACTGTCGCCGCTGTAGACGCCGAGCCAGATCTGCCGACCGAAGGCGCCGCCGACGGCAATACGGGCCGGGCCGCTCTCGGGTGCGGTCCAGCGGTACCAGACCGATGGGGGTTCGGGTCCCATCTGGCGCACCGGTTCGGCGGCCTCGCTGGTCGCACCCCAGTTGTAGCCGAAGGCTTCGCCGAAATAGAAGCGCGCCCCATCCGGTTCCTCGGTGACGTGACCGGCCAGATCCGAAGCATCGGCGAAGGCATCGTTGGGCGGTGGCGGGGTGGCTTCAATCCGCAGCGAGATCGCCCCTTCGCCCGATGACTGTACGCCAGGCGGGACGAAGAAAACGTCCCCGTCGACGAGGATCTCGTACTTCAGGCCCGCGGTGGCCCGGAACGTCACTCCATGAGTTATCGGCATGCATTCAAGTCCGAAGTTGGCAACACCGCCGAGTTCGGTCAGGTGTTGAAGGTCTGAGCCTCGATAGACACCAACTATCGTCGGAACCTCGCTGCCGCAGGTAGAGACGGTGACGAAGCCAGTGCTTTCCGCTTCCCACTCGAGCCAGACGGTGTGCCCGCCGGGCGAAAGCGGTTTGGGGACCGGCTCCCCAGCCTCTTTTCCCGCGCCGACGGTCGAGCCGACGACATCGAGCGGCAGACCCTGGACGTTTTCTCGTTCGGCGTAATTGTCTTTCAGCACCGCCGCGTTTGCCGATGCCGGCACCGCGCAAGCAAGCAGCACGGTGAGCGCGATAACCGCCTTGATCCCCCACCTCATTGAGGCAAAGCCTACAGATCAATCAACAAACCGACGGCTCGGTTTCGGACCGAATTAGGGCCCGTACCGCTCCGCTATCGTGGCCGCCGTATCGCCGAGGACCCTTACAACGGACTTCAACCGCCGGGGCTCTGGCGTCATTTTGCTGCCCTGAACCGGATCCCACGAGGGTCCGGAAATGAGGGAGCCGCACGGGAGTATGTGCGCGAGGTCGCCGAGGGGGTGGGTGCGGATTTTTGCGTCGACGACAGCGGCAACTCGCTCGTCAGGGCGCCCGCCCGGTCAGGAGAGCGCCCGGGGCCGCCGGTCGCGGTTCAGGCTCATCTCGACATGGTCTGCGCTGCGGCTCCCGGAGCCGATCACGACTTCGAGCGCGACCCGATCGTGGCACGGCGTGACGGGGACAGGATCTTCGCCCAGGGGACCACGCTGGGAGCCGACAACGGAATCGGCGTCGCGGCCGCCCTTGCCCTGCTGACCGAGGCCGATCTCGACTGCGGGCCGCTGGAGCTGATCTTTACGGTCGAAGAGGAGATTGGCCTCCTGGGGGCGCTCCGCTTCGACACCTCCCTGCTGCGGACGAGCTCGCTGATCAACCTCGACAGTGAGGATGATCGGGCCTTGACCGTGGGTTGCGCCGGGGGCAGCGAAACCATCCTGCGTCTCGCACTCGAATGGGAAGACGTGAGCGACGGCTGGAGTTGCGCCGAGCTGCACGTTTCGGGGCTGAGCGGGGGCCACAGTGGGGTGCAGATCCACGAACACCGAGCCAACGCGACCAAGCTGTTGGTGAGCGTGCTGGAGCGGGCGATAACCGGTGGTGTCGACGTGCGTCTGGTCTCGATGACCGCCGGCTCGGCGCACAACGCGATTCCCAACGACGCTGTCACCCGTCTCGTCATACCTGCTGATTCGATCGCAACCTTTACGGCAATAGTCAGTGAGGCAAGCGGTGAGCTCGAGCGCGAGTGGGGTGACGATGAGCCCGGAATCTCGATCGAGTTGAAGACGATCGGGCCTCGCCCATCCTCAGCGGTGAGCAGCGCGGCTTCCCTTGGGTTCCTGACGCTGCTGCGCGAGCTTCCGCACGGGGTAATCGCGATGAGCCCGCGCTTCGAGGACACGGTCGCAAGCTCGGCCAACCTCGCTCTGGTGCGCACCGAGGGGGAGACCGTTGAGGTCCTGACGAGCCTCCGCGCTCTCGCCGCCGATGAACTCGAGGCGATCGCGGGCGGGGTTAGGGAGCTGGGGGAAAAAGCCGGGGCCGGCGTCCAGGAAAAGGGTGGATACCCGGGCTGGGAGCCGCGCCAAGGCTCACCGCTGGTCGCCGCAGCCACGGCTGCTTATCAGCGCATCCACGGCCGAGACCCGGCGATAGAGGTTGTTCACGGCGGACTCGAGTGCGGTGTGCTCGTCGACGGCGACCCCGAGCTGGACGCGATCTCCTTTGGGCCATTGATAAGGGAGCCGCATACACCCCAGGAGCACGTCTACGCGAGTACGGTGGCCGACACTTGGCGGCTGCTGCTGGAGCTCGTTTGACGACACGGTGCCCGCGGGGACCGAATCCGCTTAGGCCTGCCGGCTTCCGCTCACCCCAATCGCCCGAGCTACCACGACGCCCAGCAAGACGATGCCCGCGGCAGAAGCGCCGAGTTCCAGCCATCGCGCCAGCCCCGTTTCCGGGGTGTAGTGATTGCCCACCGTGATCATGCTCGTCATGCTCAGGTACAGGTAATCGAAGGCCGAGGTCGCCACATGGTCGGCGACGCCGCTCTCGCGCGCAACGAATGCACCCCGGGCAAATGCGTGATCGACGATCGCGAAGATGAGCGCGATCTGAAGAGCCTGAAAAGCGACCGTGACCAGGCTGCGGGCGAGCAGCGGCTCCCGCCTGTCCAGCACGAAGCCGAGAATGGTGTTGCCAATCTCGGTCAGGCGAAAGAGAGCCAGGCAGGCCACTGCCTTGGCAAGGAAATAGTCACCGGGTGAAAGCAGCCACACCGCTCCGAGGACGAGGAGCCAACAGAACGCGTAGACGGCAGTCACTTTCTCGTGCGATTCGACCATCGCCCGGTGGTCCTCTAAGCTCGTCGTCTCCCTGCGAAAACGCTTCGCGGTGTCGATGAAGAGCCAGGAGGGCGCGAACACGAGCCCCACCCTGTAGGCGACCAGAGCAACCTTGTCGAACGGAAGGGTTCCCTGGGCCGGCGCGCTTTCCGCCCAGGTTTCCTGCCGCCGCTGAAGCCAACTCAATTTCTGCCGTCGCTCCCAGTTTTGATCAAACCAGGAGTAACACTATGAGAATTCACACCTTGTGGGGTGACTCTCCGTGAGCTAGGCGTACAAGCTCTCTGAAGCCAACTCTTGTGCGCGCGGACTCCAGAGTCTCACCTGCATGAAGATGTCGTCGCCGTAGGCCTCGAGGGCATCGAGAGCGAGGAGGGTGAAGCGGCCGTTGGAAATCTCCTCTTGGTCGACGGTCTCCCCGTCGAGCTCAGCGGTGGCGGCTACGGCGCCCTGCACAAGGGGGCGGCCCCAGACGAGGGTGACCGCGCCGGCGCGCCCGTTCTCTCCGCGCCAACGGCCGACTACCTCATCGTTGAGGTCGATTTTCCAGCCGGGGTTGTCCTCGGCGAGCACATCGGTGAAGTCGGCGGCGGCGCGCAGCTCGGAGGGCTCGCCTTCCTCAGGTTGGACGTAGGAGACGTGGCCGAAGAGCTCCAGCGCACCCTCTGGCCCCTCGGTGCGCGCTGTGCACGGCACCCAAACTCGGCCACCCCAGGCCCGCTCGGGGTACCAGTCGAGCTCCGCGGGCAGCTCGACGCCCTTCGGCAGGTCCTCGATCTCCTTGCAGGCCTCGCGGAAGGCTTCGCCGAGCCGCTCGGCGAAGCGGCCGTGAGGGATTCCCTCCTGGGTGGAGTCGGCGATGAAGTGGGGGATGGGACGGTGGTTGGGTGGCATCAGAGGCACTCGCGCAGGTCGGCGGCGGCGCGCTCGGGAGCGTAGGTGTTGATGTCGACTCCCGTCGCGAACTCGAAGGAGGCCTTGATACTGAGCCGCGGCGCGATGTCGACGTGCCAGTTGAAGTGTTCGGCGCCGCGCGGTGCGGTGCGGACCCAGAGGTTGAGCTCGGGCGAGCTCTCGAAGCGCTCGGCGAGCAGGCGCAGGGCGGTGTGGATCATCGCCGCGCCACCGCTGTCCTCGGCGAAGCTGGCGGCGCCCGAGCGCGGGATCACGCGCAGCTCGAAGGGCGAGCGCGAGGCCCAGGGGCAGATCAGCGCCGCCTCCTCATCGATCGCCACCAGGCGGTCCTTGCGCCGCACCTCCTCGACCAGGATCTCGCTGAGCAGCCCGCCGCCCTGCGTGCGTTCGGCGTAGGCGCCGACCCGCTCGCGCTCGCGCGCCACCGCGGCCGGGACGAAGTCGAGCGCGTAGAGCTGGGCGTGGCTGTGCTCGAGCGAGGCGCCGGCGCCGCCGCCCTCGTTGACGATCAGCTGCACGTAGGAGGCGCCGGCGTGGGCGCGCATGCGCTCGCGCCAGGTGTCCACCGCCGCGCTCAGCTGCTCCTCGCTCAGCTCGCACATCGCGGTGACGTGCTCGGGCGCGCTGATCAGCACCTCGTGGGCGCCGGTTGCCGGGCGCGAGGAGAAGAGGTTGGGCTCACCGGAGCGGCGCGACTCGAGCAGCGGATCTCCGGCGCTGGCGAAGGCGCCGGCCTCGCCCGAGCGGGCCCCTGATCCCGAGCTTCCAGCCGAGCCGTCGTCGGCCTCGTTCGCCAGGGCGGGATAGAGGTTTGGCACCACGCGCGTCGTCCAGCCGGGACTGTCCGCATCGCCGCCGCCCGCCCGCGTCGCATAGACCTCGGGCGGGGTGCGGTCCTCGCGTCCCTCGCAGAAGGGGCAGTTCTCCGGCCCCTTCGGTTCGCTCTTGGGCAGGTTGAAGCTGTCGGGGCGGGCGGCCCGCCCCGGCGCGAGGATCGCCGGCAGCCCGGAGAGCTGGTCGATTCGTAGTTGGGGGGAACTCAGGAGCGGGAGGGTGGCAGGTCGGGCTCAGGCTCGACGGGCGGCGGTGGGGGTGGCGCGGAAGGCGGTGACGCCGGTGGGGCGGGCGGCTTCGGCCGTTTCCTGCCCTGGTCGCCTCCAAGGAACGGTTCGATCATGTCCATCGGCAGCGGGAAGACCACCGTCGTGTTCTGGTTGCTGCCGATTTCCAGCAGCGTCTGCAGGTAGCGCAGTTGCAGCGAGGCCGGGTTGGTGCTGATGATGTCGGCCGCGTCGGTGAGCTTCTGCGCCGCCTGGAACTCGCCCTCGGAGTTGATGATCTTGGCGCGGCGCTCGCGCTCGGCCTCGGCCTGGCGCGCGATCGCCCGCTGCATCTGCTCGGGGATTTCGACGTCCTTGATCTCGACCGCGGTCACCTTCACTCCCCAGGGCTCGGTCGACTCGTCGATGATCTTCTGCAGCTCTTCGTTGAGCCGCTCGCGCTCGGAGAGCAGCTGGTCGAACTCGGCCTTGCCGAGCACCGAGCGCAGCGCCGTCTGCGAGATCTGCGAGGTGGCGATGAGGAAGTTTTCGACCTCGACGATCGCCCGGTTGGAGTCGACCACGCGGAAGTAGGCGACGGCGTTGACGCTGGCCGGGACGTTGTCGCGGGTGATCACCTCCTGCGGCGGGATGTTCAGCGTCACCGTGCGCAGGTCGACCTTGACCATGCGGTCGATCAGCGGGATCAGCAGGATCAGCCCGGGCCCCTTGGTGGCGATAAGGCGACCGAGGCGGAAGATCACGCCGCGCTCGTACTCGCGCAGCACCCGCACTGAGGTGCCGAGCGCGATCACGACGAAGAAGGCGATGATGATCAGGACTCCGAGTGCTGCTGCCATCAGCTTGCTCCTCCTTCGGCTTGGCCGGCGGGTGTCGGCTCGGGGTGGACCACCAGGGTCAGCCCGTCCACCGCATCGACCCTGACTCTATCCCCCAGTCGCACCGGCGCCCCGCCGTCGGCGAGGCGCGCGCTCCAGACCGTTCCCTCGGCCCAGACCCGGCCCTCGGGATCGATGTCGCTGCGCGCCTCGGCAAGCGAGCCGACCAGCTCCTCGGTGCCGGTGCGCACCGGTTGGTCGCGGTGGGCCTCGATCACCTTGCGGGTGACGAAGTAAAAGGCGACGAGGGAGAGGATGCCGAGCGCGATCAGGGCCGGGCCGACGTAGTCGGCGGCGCTGCTATCGGACTCCAGCGCCAGCACGCCGCCGGCGATCAGGCCGAGCGCGCCGAGCGCCGCCAGGGCGCCGCCGGTCGAGAGCAGCAGCTCGGCGACGAGCAGCCCGACACCGATGGCAGCGACGATTGCGGCTGTGTCCATGACCCGATTATCCGCTTTCGCATTCTTCGCGCAGGGCGAAGCGCTTGATGTCAGCCGTCAGTTCGGCGTGTTCGGTGTAGGGGCCCTGCTTGAGGTAGCAGAGGCTGCCGTTGCTGCTGTAGAAGGCGGTGTCGGGCAGCCCGGTCCCGGCGCCGATCGAGTGGGTTATTTCCTCGTTGCCGTCACTGAAGCTCGGGTACGGCAGCGGTGCCTCTTCGAGGAAGGTTTCGGCGCCGGCGTTGGAGTCCTGGCTGTTGACGCCGAGGAAGGCGACCTTCTTGCCGTAGGCCGCGGAGGCCTTCTGCAGGGTGGGGAACTCGAAGCGGCATGGCCCGCACCAGGAGGCCCAGACGTTGACCACGACCGGGTACCCCTTGAGCGCGGTGATGCGCCGTTCGAAGGCGCTCGAGCCGCCGGGCAGGAGCTTGTCGCTTTCCTTATATAGAGCGGCTAGGGGCGCGGGCGCGCCGGCAAGCGCCTTGGCGTAGTCGGGGTGCTGACCGCCGTAGTCACCGCCGCTGTCGGCGCCGCAACCGGCCACCACCAGCCCCGCCGCCGCGACCGAGATCAGACCGATCACGAACTGTCGTCCCTTTTTCTTCAATTCCTTGATTACAATACGTATGTTCGGTTCGCTGCTTTGTGCGAACCGCTTGTGAGAGCGCTGGGGGGAGGCAGTGAGGCCGACTCCCGGCATTCCTCGTCTAAGTGCCCCGCCGGTCATCCATCGCGGCGGGGACTAAATCCGAAAGCCTTCATGGCCAAGACCAGCGAAGTTGCCGCGCCGGCGGCAGTTCCATCTAGCGCCGATATCGATCGGGCAGCGAAGTTCGCCCGCGAGCCCTTCCTGCTCGACGGCGAGGGGCCGGAGGCGCTCGCGCCCGGGACCGCCCGGCGCCGTGCTCTTGACGCCGCTTTGGCCGAGCTCGACGAGGGCGCCGAGGACCCCTCGATCCAGTGGCGCCGCGATTTCTCCCTGCTCCTGGGCCTGGAGCGCCTGCTCGCCGACGAACCGCCGAAGCTGCGCGACGGCGCCGAACTGAACCCGCACCAAGTCGACGCTCTCTCGGGCACGCTGACCGAGCTGATGGCCGAGCAGCAGGTCGCGATCGGCGACGAAGCGAACGGCAAGGCGAAGGTCAACGGCTCGGTGGCCGCAGCCGAGAAAGCGACGCCGGCCAAGAAAGCCGTCAAGGCGAAGGCCGACGACGAGGATGCCGCCGCCGACGGCGACGGCGAGCTCGACGAAGAGGACGAGGAGCTGGCGCCCGACGAGGAGCCACAGGACTGGGAGGAGCAGGCGGCCGAGGACGAGGAGACGATCGAGGAGGCGCCCGACGATCCCGGCGCCGAGCGGCGCTTCTGGTTCGAGCACGCGACCGGCGCCGGCAAGACCGTCGCTGCGGTCGGCTTCATCGACGCCACCCGCACCGGCGGCGTGCTGATCCTCACCCACCGCCGCAACCTGGTCGACCAGTTCATCGGCGAGATCTCCGACCGCGGCTACAAGGAGCGCCTGCGCCCGCCGCTGCTCGGCGACCGCGACGATCCCGATGGCCCGGTCACGGTCGAGACCTACCAGTGGTTCGTCCGCAACCACAAGAAAATCTCCGACGCCTACTCGATCGTGATCTGCGACGAGGCGCACACCGCGCTGGGCGAGAAGACCAGCGCCTGCATCCGCGCCTGGACCGGCCCCGTCTTCATCGGCATGACCGCGACCGGGGCGCTGATCGCCCGCCACGTCGCCGACCTCTTCCCGACCCAGACCTCTCGCTTCGACTTGATCCAGGCCGCGCGGCGCGGCGTGATCTCGCCGCTGCGCTGCATGCGCATCCCGCCCGGCCCGGGGGTGCGGACGATCGCCAAGGTGCCGCTGCGAAAGGGCGAGGTCGACCAAGACTTCGACCAGGAGGAGCTGGCCGCGCTGCTCGACCAGGAGCCCTTCAACGTCGCCATCGCCGACCTCTACAAGACCCGCTTCGACGGCATGCCCGGCGTCCTCTACACCGCCGGCGTGCAGCACGCCAAGAACGTGGCGCGGGCGCTGCAGGCGGCCGGCGTGACGGCGCGCGCCGTCTCCGGTGAGACCCCGAAGCGCGAACTGGCTGAGATCCTCGCCGGCTTCGAGCGCGGCGAGGTCGACGTTCTCTGTAACGCGATGCTGCTTGCCGAGGGCTGGAACTCGCCGCGGGCGACGCTCTGTATGCACCTGGCACCGACCGCCTCAAGGCGGATCTACCAGCAGCGGGTAGGCCGCGTCACCCGGCGCGCGCCGGGTAAGGAGGCCGGCCTCGTCATCGACTTCGTCCACCCGGCGACCACACACGACGAGACGATCATCACCCTGCACAGCCTGCTCGACCGCGACGTCTACCGCGGCGGCGCGATCGTGATTGGTCCGGTGCGACGCTCGCGCGGGCGGCGGATCCGAGTCGAGCGGCGGATCATCCCCGTCTCCGGCGAGGAGGAGCGCCGCATGCAGGTGCTCGAACGCGAGCTCTGGCGGATCGCGGTCGAGAACCTCGACCACGCCGAGCAGCACGCCTGGGCGGCGCTGGCCGGGGCGCGGGTCAACCCGCAGGGCTGGCGGCGGGCGCGGGCGATCCTGCAGGGCTCCGGCTCACAGGAGCTGAAGCGCCGCTTCCTGCTCACCTGCGTGCAGCGCAACCGCACGTCGCAGCTCAAACTGAAAGCGCTGAGCGAGATCGCCGACCTCGGCGACGCCGATGCCTTCGACGACGCGATCGACATCGTCGGCACCTGGAGCCGCGACGACAAGCGCGCCGGCACCAAGACGCTCCTGCAGGCCCTGGTCGACAAGCGGATCGGCCGCCGCGACCAGGCCCAGGCTTGGGTCTGGCGACTCGCCTCCTACACCCCGGAGCTGCACGAAGAGTATGCGGTGCAGCGCTGGCCGGAGACAAAGCGGCTGCTTGGCCTGCTGGTCAACTCCTCGGGCCGCGCGCACGGGCGCAACGCGCGCCGCCTGGTGCACTCTGCCCGCAAACAGGACCGCCGCCTGGCGGTGGCGCTGTTGGCCGGGGCGGTCTCGCACACGCCCGAGGGCGAAGAGGTTCTGCGCGGGGCGCGGATGCGGATGGCCCGCAAGCCCTCGGCGATCGCCCGCGAGCTGCTGCGCAACTTCCCCAAGGGGGGCAAGCGGCGCAACAAACGCGGCAAGAAGCGGCCGAAGCGGGACGGGGCGCCAGCGAATGGCGAGGCCACTGCGGCGAACGGGGCGGCTGTGGAGGCGACCGATGATCGGGACAACGGCCAGGCTCAAAAGGACAGCAGGACGCGGCGGGGTGCCGATGGCCAGGAGGGCAAGGATGAGCCCGTGAAGAAAGCCGCCAAACCGAAACGGCGTCGCAAACGGACGAAAAGACCCGCCAAAGACTCAGAGGCGCAGCTGGACCTCGCCGGCGCCGAGGCTGACTCGGTCGCCACTGGAAACGACGACGACGAGGTTGCCGCGGTCGTCGATTCCGTCGGCGACGCCTGAGCCGTTCTCCCAGGCGACCTCGCGTCCAAGCAGGCCGTCGCGGCGCCGCCATTCGGCGCGTACCTCGTCCTCGGCCGCGTAGACCCAGTGGTCGAGGTGACGACTTAGAACTACCGCAGCGGTTGAGGGAGTCGGGGGACTCTCCGCAGTCGCGCCGAAGAGCGAAATCGCAGGCTGACGGAGGTCAGCGGGGAACTCCTCCGGAGCAATGGAGAGATTCAAGCCGATCCCTATTACCGCCCAGCCGTCCTGCGGGCGCGCCTCGATCAGGATGCCGGAGAGCTTGCGTGCTTCGAGCCAGATGTCGTTCGGCCACTTGACTTGGCACTCAATTCCGGGACGGAGGGCCTCAGCGGCGGCGCAGACGGCGAGCGGGACCGAGAGCGGCAGCAGCAGGTGGCGCTCGTCGAGCGGGCGCAAGATCGCCGAGTAGAGCAGGGCTTTGCCCTCGGGCGCGGTCCAGACCCGGCCGACGCGTCCCCGCCCCGCTGTCTGTTCGCGCGCCGTGACCACGGTGCCGCCGGGGGCACCGGCGGCGACCAGCTCCCGAGCGCGAGTGTTGGTCGAGTCGGTGACGCGGTAATGGCGGTGGGGAAGCCCGAACGTCATCCGGCGTCGGCGAGAAGGGCAGCTACGAGACCGTCGATGTCATGGCGGTCGGCTTCGACGTCGACCTTGAGGCCGGCGTCGACGACGGCCTCGCTGGTCACCGGGCCGATCGAGACGATGCGAGCGTCCTTGGGGAAGCGCTCGCCTAGCGCCTCGGTCAGGTTGCGCACGGTCGAGGACGAGGTGAAGGTGACGTAATCGGCGGCTTGGGCGGCGTCGACGGCCTCGGGGCTGGGCTCCTCGCGCACGGTCTCGTAGAGGGCGACGACGTCGACCTCAGCACCGCGGCCCTCGAGGTGCGCGGGGATGACGTCGCGGGCGTCGGCAGCGCGGGCGACGAGGACGCGCTTGCCGCTGACCTCGACCGCGGCCAGCGACTCGACTAGCGACTCGGCGACGAAGCGCTCGGGGACGATGTCGGCGGCGATGCCGCACTTCGCCAAGGCACGCGCCGTGCCCGGGCCGATCGCGGCGACGGTCGCACCGCAGAGCGCGCGTGCGTCGAGCCCAGCGTTTCGCATCGCCTCGAAGAGCAGGCGAACCCCGTTGGGACTGGTGAGGACGATCAGCGAGTAACTGCCGATTCGCTCGGCCGTCTGCTTCACCTGATCGCTCTCGATCGTCGGCTCGATCCGGATCGCCGGCAGTTCGACCACCTCGGCGCCGAGGTTGCGCAGGGTCTTGGCCAGGCCGCTGGCCTGGGCACGGGCGCGGGTCACGACCACGCGCTTGCCGTGGAGCGGCCGCCGCTCGAGCCAGGCCAGCGACTCGCGGCGCGTGACGACTTGGCCGACGATGATCAGGGCCGGGGCCTTGACTTGCTCGCGCGCGACCGCCTCGGCCAGCGTGCCGAGCGTGGCGACGACGGTGCGCTGACCCTCCATGGTGCCGCGTTCAATCGCGGCGGCAGGCTCCTCGGCATTGCGGCCGGCGGCGATCAACGCGCCGGCATTGTCGTCCAGGCGCTTGACGCCCATGTAGAAGACGAGCGTGCCGGGGAAACGGGCGAGCGCCTCCCAGTCGAGCGCGCTCTCCTCCTTCTCGGGGTCCTCGTGGCCGGTGACGAAGGCGACCGCGGAAGCGTCGTCGCGGTGAGTGACCGGGATGCCCGCGTAGGCGCTGGCGGCTACGCCGGCGGTGATCCCCGGCACCAGCTCGAACTCGACTCCGGCCGCGCGCAGCGCCTCGCCCTCCTCGCCGCCGCGACCGAAGACGAAGGGATCGCCGCCCTTCAGCCGCACGACGCTCTTGCCCGCGCGCGCGGCCTCAATCAGCCGCTCGCCGATCTCCTCCTGCGGCACCGAGGGCTTGCCGGGCGCCTTGCCGACGTAGACAAGCTCAGCGTCCTCGCGCGCCCCGTCGAGCGCCCCCGGCGGGATCAACCGGTCGTAGTAGATCGCGTCGGCCGAACCGATCAGCGCCAACGAGCGCGCCGTCATCAGCCCGGGGTCTCCCGGGCCCGCCCCAACGAGATAGACAACCCCCGCCCGTGCCGTCATTCCGGTGCGCCTTTTCCTCGATATAGGGGGATAAAGCGCACCGGAAGCCTCATGCGGCGAGTTCTTCCGCCCGCTCGAGCAGCTCGCGGGCACCGGCGCCGATCAGGCGCTGAGCCAGCTCGGCGCCGAGCGCGGTCGGCTCGGTCGAGTCACCCTCGACGCTGTCGCGCACCCACTCGCTGCCATCCGGCAGTCCGATGAAGGCGTCCAGTCGCATCCGGTCCTTCTGCGCGTCGACCCTGCCGTGGACGCCGATCGGGCTGGCGCAGCCGGCGCCGAGCAGGGCGACGACGGTGCGCTCGGCCGTCAGCTCGCGCAGCGCCGGTTCGTCGACGATCGGGTCGACCGTCCGCAGCGCCTCCTCGTCCCCGTCGCGGATCTGCAGCAGCAACGAGCCCTGCCCCGCAGCCGGCGTCATCACGTCCTCCGGAATCGGAAAGGCGATCTCATCGGCCCGCCCAAGTCGCCGCAGCCCGGCAACCGCGAGCACGATCGCGTCCAGCTCCCCTTCGACGAGCTTGCGCAGCCGGGTGTCCACATTCCCATGCAGCTCCCGCACCTCGAGATCGGGCCGCGCGGCGAGCAGCTGAGCCCGCCGCCGCAGGCTCGCGGTCCCCACCTTGGCCCCCTTGGGAACCTCATCGAGCGAAGACCCAACCCCAATCCAAGCGTCCCGCGCATCCTCACGCTTGGGTACCGCCGCCAACATCAGTCCCTCAGTCAACTCCGCGGGGAGGTCCTTGGCGGAATGCACCCCAATCTCCGCTGCGCCCGCAAGCAACGCCTCCTCGACCCCCCGAACGAACCGAGCCTTGTCCTCAGCTCCCCCGTCGGAAGCGACCTGGACCAGCTCAGCTCCACCGAGCATCTCAGCGACCTTCCCGGCTTGGGCCAAAGCAAGCTTGCTACCGCGTGTGGCAATTCGAAGGCTCACCAGCCGTACCGAGCCGATCCCGGTAGGGGTGGAACGTCTTGCACTTTTTGGGCACGCGCCAGCGGCGTCAGCAGGTAACTCTCCACCCAAAAAGTTAAGTGGAACCCCTACCGGGATCGGCTCGCCGCAGCTCGGTCACGTTTGAAGTGCCCTCCCCGGCCTCGGGCTCGGTCTCGACGTCCAACCCGAACAACTCCCGCAATGCACTGACGTACAGATAGGCCTCGTCACTTCCAGCAGACCGCTTCATCCGCAGCGTCGGCTCATGCAGCAACCGCGAGGCGATCGCTTTCGCCATCACGCCCAGCCGCTCGCGGTCGCTCTCGCTGAGGTCCTCCCAGCGGCCGTCGTTCTCGGCCAGCACGCGGCGCACGACCTCGTCGGCGCGCTCGCGCAGGGCGGCGATCGTCGGCACTACCTCGAGCGAGGCGAGCCAGCGCTCGAAGCGATCTTGCTCGGCGTCGATCAGGAGCTCGGCCCGGCGCGCCTCGGCCTCGCGGCCGCTGGTGTTGCGTTCGATGATCTGCTGGACGTCATCGATGTCGTGCAGGCTGACCCCGGCGATCTCGCGGCAGGCCGGCTCGATGTCGCGCGGCACGGCGATGTCGACCAGCAGCAGCGGGCGCCCCTCGCGGGTTGCCATCACCTGCTCGAGGTCGTCGCGCTCGATGATGTGGTGCGGGGAGTTGGTCGCCGAGACGACGATGTCGGCCCGCTCGAGCTGCTCGGGCAGCTCCTCGAAGCGGACCGCGTTGCCGTCGAAGCGCTGGGCCAGCCCGATCGCGCGGTCGTAGTGGCGGTTGGCGACGAAGACGGTGGCGACGCCGCGGCTGACCAGGGCGCGGGCGAGCAGCTCGGCGGTCTCGCCGGCGCCGACGACGAGCACGCGGCGGTCGCTGAGGTCGCCAAGCGTGCGCCGCGCCAACTCGACCGCGACCGAGGGGATCGAGACGTTCTTCTCGCTGATCCCGGTCTCATCGCGGGCGCGACCGCCGGCAGCGAGGGCGCCACGGAAGAGCCGGTTGAGGATCGGGCCAGTGCCGCCCTCGACCAGGGCCAGCTCGTAGGCGCGCTTGACCTGGCCCTGGATCTCGGCCTCGCCGAGGATCATCGAGTCAAGCCCGGCGGTGACGCGGAAGAGGTGGCGGACCGCGTCGCCGGAGCGCAGCGAGTAGAGGTGGCCGAGCAGCTCGGTGGGGCGGATCTCGGCCTGGCGGGTGAGCACGCCGAGCGCGGTCGACTCGGCCTCGACCGGGTCGGAGACGACGAGGTAGAGCTCGGTGCGGTTGCAGGTCGAGATCGCCGCCGCCTCGTGGATGCCGGCGACCTCGGTCAGCTCGCGCAGGGCGCCGGCGGCGCGGCCCTCGGTCAGCGAGAGCCGCTCGCGCAGGTCGAGCGGCGCGGTCTTGTGCGAGACGCCAAGCGCCAAGAGCTCAGACATCGGCGCTGACCTCCTCGCGCTCATTTCCCGCCGCTTCGCCCTCGGCGCGGTGCTCGGCGAAGCTGGCGAGCTCGCGCAGCTCCTTCTCCATCCGCTGCAGTTTGCTCGCCATGATCGCGACGTAGACGACGATCAGGACCAGGAAGACGACATAGGCCCCGGCGACGTACTTGCCGGCCTCATCGAGGGGGAGGGCCGGCGTCTCGGCGAGGAGCATGCCGATCACTAGCTCACCTCCGGCGCGATCCGCGAGCCGCCGCCCCCAGGCGCCGGGGCGTCGAGCGCCCGCCGCAGTCGCTTGAGCTGGCCCGAGGTGCTCTTCGCGGTCAGCTCAAGCTTGACCAGCGTCACCCAAAGCAGCGCCGTCGCGGCGAGGCAAACGAGGAAGGTGAACATCATCGAGCCGGGCAGGCCGCCGTTGGCGGTGCCGAAGGTGCGCGGGTGGACCAGGCTCTGGGCCATCCGCACGGCCATGAAGTTGAGCGGCACGAAGGCGCCGGCGGTGACGGCGAAGACCGAGGCGTAACGGGCTTGGCGCTCGGGGTCCTCGATCGCGTAGCGGAAGGGATAGTAGGTCGCGTACATCAGGAAGACGATCAGGAAGCTGACCAGGGTCGGCTCGTCCCAGACCCACCAGTGCCCCCAGGAGGCCTTGGCCCAGATCGCACCGGTGATCAGCACGGCGACCCCAAAGATCACCGACATGTGGATCGCGACGTACGAATACGCGTCCCACTTGCGGTTGCCGCTGCGCAGGTGCGCGATCGCGAACACCCCACCGACGATGAAGCCGACCAGCGCCACGATTGCCAGCGGCACATGCAGGTAGAAGATCTTCTGGATGAAGCCCTGGTCGGCGTCGAGCGGCGCGTAGAAGAAGACCAGCGAGAGCCCAGCGGCAATGGCCACGACGGTCGCGATCGAGAGGGGTCTGAGTCCTTTGCCGTACATGCCTGAGTTTGGGCGGTGGGAGGCGGCCTGCCCGCTAGTCCTCCAGGAGAAAATCGAAGACGGCCCAGCCGAGCAGGAGGAAGATCAGATCGTATAGGGAGAGCACCGCCAGCCAGCTTCCGAAGCGGTGGTAACCGGGACCGCCCGCGGCGAGCAGGGGCTCGCTGGCGCCCGTGGCGGCGATCATCAGCGGCACCACCAGGGGCAGTAGGACGAGCGGCCCAAGCAGGTCACGGGCGCGCGAGTGCACGGCCATCGAGGAGATCAGGGTGCCGGTGGCGGCGATGCCGAGGTCGGCGAGCAGCAGCACGGCGACGAGCGGCCCGAGCGCCGCGGCGGAGCCGAGGAAGAAGAGGGCGAAGATCGGCACCACGACCAGCTCCAGCACGGCGAGATAGGCGAAGAGCGCCGTCGCCTTGGCGGCGAAGAGGGCGCTGCGGTCGATCGGGGCGAGGCGGATCGCGTCGAAGCCGCCCTCCTCGCGCTCGGCGACGAACAGCCGGTTGACGCCGAGCAGAGCGGCGAAGAGCAGCGTCGCCCAGAGCACCCCGGCGGCGAGGCTGCCCGAGAGCTGGGTGCGGTCGAGGCCGAAGCGGAAGATGACGAAGGTGGTGGTGGCGAAGAGCGCCATCGCCGGCAGCGACTGCAGGGTGCGCAGCTCGGATCGCAGATCCTTGGCGAGGATCGTCACGTAGGCAACGCGCGAGGGAGTCACGCGCCCACCGCCCGCCCGCCCGCCTCGAGCCGCAGCACCTGATCGGCCTCGCCTTCGAAGCGCTCGGGGTCGTGGCTGACGATGACGCGGGTGCGGCCCGCGCCCGAGCCGATCAGGGCCCGGACCAGCTCGCGGCCCTCGGCGTCGAGGTTGGAGTCAGGCTCGTCGAGCAGCAGCAGCTCGGGCCGGTGCAGGACGCAGCGACAGATCGCCAGGCGCTGGCGCATTCCGGCTGAGAGCTCGGCGACCCGCTGCTCGGCCCTGCGCTCCATCCCGACCGCGTCGAGCAGCTCGCCGATTCGCGACTCGCCGGCGTCGCCGGTGAGTCCGTGCAGGCGGGCGTGGAAGCGCAGGTTCTCGCGGCCGCTGAGGTCGCGGTAGAGCAGTGGCTCGTGGCCGAGGAAGCCGATCTTGCCGCGCAGCTTCCAGGCCTCATCGGGCAGGGAGCAGCCGAGCGCCCGCACCTCGCCGCCGCTCGGTCGCAGCAGGGTGGCGAGGATGCGCAGCAGCGTCGTCTTGCCGGCCCCGTTGGGGCCGAGCACGAGCAGCGTCTCGCCGCGGGCGAGGCGCAGCCCAACGCCGTCGAGCGCCGTCCGTTCACCGTAGTCGCGGCGCAGCCCGGCGAGGCTCAGCGCCGGCTCGTCTGTCGCCTGGGCGGCCGTCACCGCCGGGATTCTGACCTCTAGGCTGCCGCGGCACATCTCAATAGGAGGGACGAATGAGCAGGACCAAGAAGGCAGGGGCGTTTGCGGTGCTGGCACTGGCCGCGATCGCGCTGGTGGCTATCCCCGCTGGCGCCGCCGGACCAGGCCAGACCGTCAGCGTCAAGTCCGAAGTGACGCTCGGCGCCGCCGGCTATCAGGGCAAGGTCAAGGCCGCCAACTCGAACTGCGTCGGCGAACGCACCGTCGTCCTCAAGCAGAAGGGCAACGGCGTCCTCAGCCGGACCAAGTCGAAGGCCAACGGCAACTGGAAGGCCGACCTCGAAGCGCTCAACGAAAACATCAAGATCCCGGCCAAGGTCTTCGCCGAAGTGAAGCCCTCGACCCAGGCGACCGCCGGTCCGATCTACAAGTGCGGCGGGGCGATCTCCAAGACCGTCGAAATCGCCGGCGGCTGAGCACCGAAAGTGCCGGTAGCTGAGCTGAGCCAGCAACCGGTACGAGGGCTGGTCGCTCGCGGTACGCTTTGGATTCCGTGAGCGATCAGCCCCCGATACTCAACGAGGTAGACACCTACGGCCCCGCCTACATGCGGGTCGCCAACCAGCTCGGCCGCTACGAGGGCAACGAGGAGGAGGCGCCGCTGGCGATGGAGCTGCTCGGCGTCAAGGCGGGCGACCGCGTGGTCGACGCCGGTTGCGGCCTCGGCCGCTTCGTCGCCGCTCTTGCCGACAATGGGGTGGACGCGGTCGGGGTCGACATCTCCGAGATCGCGATTGCCGCGGCGAAGCGCGAGTACCCCGGGCCGACGTACTACGTCGCCGACCTGATGCAGCCGCTGCCGCCGGAGCTGACGGGCTTCGACGGTCTGGTCAGCCTCTCCTCGAGCTTCGGCTTCGGCGAGACGGTGGCCGAGGACGAAGCGATGATGCGCGCCTACCGTGGGATGCTGCGCCCCGGCGGCAAGATGGCGATGGAGCTCTCCGACCTCGAGCGCTCGCGCTACCGGCTCAAAACCGACGAGGGGGTGGTCGAGCGCGAGACCAACGGCGTGCAGGAAACGCTCGACGTCAATTTCACGACCGGGATGCTGCACGTGCACTACGTCTTCGGTGACGACGTGGTCGACTCGCGCATCCGCATGTACGAGGCCGAGGACCTGGAGCGGATGGCGGTCGAGGCCGGCTTTCGCGAGATCGAGCACTACGGCAACTTCGCCGGCGGTCCGAAGCGGCCCGAGGACCGGCTGGTTCTCGTCGGCACGGCATGACCGTCGGGCGGGAAGAGCCGCGATGACCGTGCACGGCGCAGCCGTCGTCGTCGACGCCTACTCGACCGGGGCGCGGCTGGCGCCGCGCTTCGCCGCCGCCGGGCTGCCGGTCGTCCACGTGCAGAGCAGCCCCAGCCTGCCCGAGTTCTACCTGCGCGCCTTCCGCGCCGGCGACTTCGTCGAGAACGTCGTTCACGACGGCGACCTGGAGGCGACCGCGGCGCGGCTCGCCGCTCACGATCCGGCCTTCGTCGTCGTCGGCGCCGAGCCCGGGGTGCCGCTGGCCGACGCGCTCAGCGAGCGGCTCGGCCTGCCCTCCAACGGCAGCGCCCAGAGCGCCGCGCGGCGCGACAAGAACGCGATGTCCGAAGCGCTGCGCGCCGCCGGCCTGCGCACGGCGGAGGCGCTGAAGACGGCCGAGCCGAGCGCCGCGGTGGCCTGGGCCGCCGAGCGCGGCGGCGCCCCGGTGGTGGTCAAACCGCTCGACAGCGCCGGCACCGACGGCGTCAGCATCTGCCACGACGCGGCCGCGATCGAGGCCGCCTTCGCCGCCAACCTCGGCCGGCCCAACGCCCTGCACGGCGCCAATGAGCAGCTGCTGGTCCAAGAGCTGCTCGAGGGGACGCAGCTATTCGTCAACTCGATCAGCTGGGACGGCGTCCACCATGTCTCCGAGGTCTGGCGCGACAACAAGCTGCGCGCCGGCGCCAACTTCATCTACGACTACGAGGAGCTGCTGCCGCGCCACGGTGAGCAGCAGGACAAGGTCGTGCCCTACGTCGAAGCGGTGCTCGACGCGCTCGGCATCCGCTTCGGGCCGGCCCACACCGAGGTGATGCTGACCGCGACCGGGCCGGTCCTGGTCGAGTCGGGTGCGCGCATGCACGGCTCCGTCCCCGACGAGATCGTCGACCGCTGCACGCCCAGCCACCAGACGCTCACCGCCGAGGCCTACCTCGACCCGAAATCGGTCGCCCGCCGCGCTCAGCAGCCCTACGAGCTGGCCGCCGGTGCCTACTGCGTGATGTTGATCTCCCAGCACGAAGGGCGGATCGTCGACGACGCCGGCATGCGTGAGATCGAGGCCCTGCCCTCCTTCGCCGGCACGATCTCGATGCTCGGCCCCGGCGACCAGCTGAAAAAGACCGTCGACCTCTTCTCCTGCCCCGGGATCATCTACCTGGTCGATCCCGACCGCGATCGGCTCAAAGCCGATTACGACCGCATCCGCGAGCTCGACGCCTCAGGCGCCGTCTTCGAGCTCGAGCAACTCGTCGCTTCCTAAAGCTGGCGGGGAGACCCAGGGTCAGCCGCCGCGCTTGCGCAGGGTGCGGCGGCCTACCTGCAGCAGCGGGCCGGCGCCCTCGCGCAGCGCCTGCGTGCGCACCGCGCCCTTGCCGTAGAGGATCTTGGCCGAGGCCCGCACCGCTTCGCCTAGCGTGCGGTCGTAGGGGTGCCACCAGAAGTCGCGGGTGAGGCCCGGCTCCCAGGCGTTCATCTTGATGTTGACGCACTCATAGAAGCCGAATTTGGAGTGCGAGCGGCCGACGCCGGAGTCCTTGATCCCGCCCCAGGAGCACTGACAGGCCCCGTGGCTGAAGGAGTGGTCGTTGATCCAGACCATGCCCGACTCGATCCGCCGCGCGATCCGTTCGCCCTTCTGGCGGTCCTTAGTCCAGACCGAGGCGCCGAGCCCGAACTCCGAGTCGTTGGCGAGGTCGATCGCTTCCTGCTCGGATTTGACGACGACGATCGGCAGCACCGGGCCGAAGATCTCCTCGTTCATGATCCGCATCTCGTGCGTGACCCCGGTCAGCACGGTGGGAGCGACGAACTTGCCGGGCAGGCCGGCGACGTCGACGGGACCGCCGCAGAGCTTGGTGGCGCCGGAGGCCTCGGCGTCGGCGGTCAGGTCGACGACGATCTCGTACTGGCCGTCGGAGGTCATCGGACCGATCTCGGTCTCCCACTGCAAGGGGTCGCCGAGCCGCAGCTTCTCGGCCTCGCGGGCGACGCCCTCGACGAAGCGGTCGGCGACCTGCTCGAGCACGTAGACGCGCTCGATCCCCGAGCAGGTCTGGCCGGCGTTGGCGAAGCCGCCCCAGACGGCGCCGGAGATCGCGTTGGGTAGGTCGGCGTCGGCGCAGACGATCATCGGGTCCTTGCCGCCGAGCTCGAGCACCGAGCCCTTGAGGCTCTCGGCGCAGACCGCGCCGACCTTGCGCCCGACCTCAACCGAGCCGGTGAAGAAGACCTTGCCGACGCTGGAGCGGGCCAGCGCGTCGCCGACCGCGCCGCCGCCGTGGACGACGCGGACGAGGCCCTCGGGCAGACCGCCCTTCTCGAAGACGCGGCGGATCGCCTCGCCCAGCAGTGGGGTCAGGCTGGCGGGCTTGAGCACGACGCCGTTGCCGGCCATCAGCGCGATCGCGACCTCGCCGAAGGGGATCGACCAAGGGTAGTTCCAGGGCGCGATCACGCCGACGACGCCGATCGGCTCGTAGGAGAAGTGCCCTTTCTTGGAGAGCAGGAAGCCCTGCGTCATCCGCACCTTCTCGTCGGCGAGGATCTTGGGGCCGGCCTTGGCGCACCAGTGCAGGGCGTCGACCGTCGGCAGCAGCTCCATTGTGTAGGCCTCGGCGCGCGGCTTGCCCTGCTCCTGCACCAGCAGCTCGGCGATCTCGTCGATGTCGTCGAGCAGCGCGTCGGCGGCGCGCTTCATGTAGCGGGCGCGGTCGGCGAGAGAGAGCTCAGCCCAGGCGGGTTGGATGCGGGCGACGTCGTCCACTACTCCCTGGACTTGGGCAGGGGTAATCGTGGCCACGGAGCCGACCAGCTCACCGGTCGCGGGATTGAAGCTCTCGAGGGTGGACTGGGCGGGGGGTGACTGCGTAGCGCTCTCCATGGGTAGCGATTGTAGGTGGGTTTAAGGGGATCGGGGGAGGTCTCGTCGTGCAACAGCGGGGAGGCACGCCGAGACCTCCCCCGATCCCCTCATACTCAGCGTCAATGGCTGACCAGTTGTTCGAAACCGGGGATAACACCCCGTCCGAGGTTCCAGCTGCCGACGCGCCATTGGCGGTGCGAATGCGGCCGCGGAGCCTGGACGAGCTCGTTGGGCAGGAGCACGTGCTGGCGGAGGGGTCGGCGCTGCGCACTGCGATCGAATCCGGTCATCCCCACAGCGCGATCTTGTATGGGCCTCCCGGGGCCGGGAAGACGACGCTCGCCAGGATCGCGGCCGCTGGAGCAGAGGGTGCCTTCGAGGAGGAGTCGGCGGTCAACGCGGGGCGGGCCGAGATTCGGGCGGTGATCGAGCGGGCTCGGGAGCGGCGGCGAGGCAGCGGGCGGCCGACGGTGCTCTTTCTCGACGAGATCCATCGCTTCAACAAGGCGCAGCAGGACGCCTTGCTGCCGGCGGTTGAGGAAGGACTGCTGACGCTGATCGGGGCTACTACGGAGAACCCTTACTTCGAGGTGAACTCGGCGCTGCTGTCGCGCAGCCAGATCTATGAGCTGCAGCCGCTCGAGCCGGCGCATGTGGAGGAGCTGTTGCGGCGGGCGCTCAACGATCCGGACCGGGGGCTGGTCGATCCCCCGCCGGTCGAGGACACGGCGCTGGCGATGCTGGCTGAGCGCAGCGGTGGGGACGCCCGGGTGGCGCTCTCGGCTTTGGAGCGGGCAGTCGAGCGGGCGCAGGGGAAAACGATCGACGTGGCCGCGATCGAGGACGCGCTGCAGCGCAAGGCGCTTGACTACGACCGCCAGGGCGACCGCCACTACGACTTCGTCTCGGCTTGGATCAAGGCGACGCGCGGCTCCGACGTCGACGCTTCGCTCTATTACCTCGCGGTGATGCTGGAGGGCGGGGAGGACCCGCGCTTCATCGTTCGCCGCATGGTCATCCTCGCCTCCGAGGACATCGGCAACGCCGATCCGCAGGCGCTGCTCGTTGCCGACGCGGCGGCGCGGGCCGTCGACCGGGTCGGGCTGCCGGAGTGCGCGCTCAACCTCGCCCAGGCCGCCGTCTACCTGGCGCTGGCGCCGAAGTCCAACGCTTCTTACAAGGCGCTCGAGGCCGCGCGTGCCGAGGTGCGGGAGCACGGGGCGAAGACGCCGCCGGATTACCTGCGCGACGCCCACTATCCGGGCGCCAAGTCGCTCGGCCGTGGCGAGGGCTACCGCTACGCGCACGATGAGCCGGGCGGCGTCAGCGACCAGCAACTGCTGCCAGAGGGACTCGAGGAGCGGCGTTTCTATCTCCCCACCGATCGCGGTTTTGAGGCCGAGCTGAGTCGGCGCTGGGCCGCTCTGCAAAAGAAGATCCGGCCCGGTTGAGACAACCGCAACTTCTTTCTGAATTCGTGTTTTAGAGGGCGGCTTTCCAAGCTAGAGCCAGGGAGAGCCGACACACCGGCCGGAGGTCTGGACTGGGGACCTCCGGCCGGGTATCAAAAGGGACACAGGGGGGAAACGGTGACGCGCCTCGCTCGATGGGCGTTGTCACCGCGTAAGGGGCCAAGTCAGGGAGCGGCGTATTGCGCCGCCGCTCCGCCCCGCGCCCATGCGGCCGACCGCCTATCGTGAACGCATGGCCAGTGAGGAGAAGGAGCGGCTCCGTCTCGGCGGCATGGCGCTGCGCAACGGTCTGCTGATCCACGGCCCGACCCACTGGGCCGCCGCGGTGCGCGACGCCGACGGCAGCATCGAAGTCGCCTCCGAGCGAAAGCCCGAACTGGCACCCGCGCTGGCGGCGCGAATCCCCGGTTTGCGCGGCCCGCTGAGGCTCGCCGACGCGCTGGCGGTGCTGCCGCTGGTGCGGTTGCGGATGCCGGCGGCGCGACTTCCATTCGAGAACCTGCGCGTGCTGGGCACGATCGGCGCCACCTTGGTGACGACCGCCGCCCTGCGCAAGCGCTTCGGCAGCTCCGCTCTGCGCGAGGGCGTGGTCCAGGTCGTCGGCGCCGCGCCGGCGCTGGTCGCCCTGCTCGACCGCGACCTCGCCGCCTACCACGGGGTCGAGCACAAGGCGATCGCGGCCTACGAGCAGGGGATCGATGATCCCGCCGGCGTGCCCAAGGAGCACGACCGCTGCGGCTCCAACCTGATCACGCCGATGATGCTGCTCTCGGTCGGCGGCACCGTGATGCTCGAGCGCCTGGTCGAGAAGCCGAGCCCGGCTGCCCGCGCTGTCGTCGGGCTGGCCGGTGCCTCGATCGCGGTCGAGATGTTCGCCTGGAGCGACCGCCATCACGGCGACCCGCTCGCCGAGGCCTTTCACACGCCCGGTCGCGAAATCCAGCGCCTGATCGCGACCAAGGAGCCGACGCCGCAGCAGCTCGAGGTCGGCGTTGCCGCTCTAGCCGAGATCCTACGAGCCGAGAACGGCGCGTAGACTGCCGCCCCGTGTTCGGAAGGATTGACCACATAGGCGTCGCCGTCGAGGACCTCGACGCGGCAATCGAGCTCTACGAAGAGAGCTTCGGCATGGAGCTTGGGCTGCGCGAAACGGTTAACGAGCAGGGCGTCGAGGCGGCCCTGCTGAACGTCGGCGACGGCCACGTCGAGCTGATGGCGGCGACCGGGCCCGACACGCCGGTCGGCAAGTTCATCGCCAAGCGCGGCGCGGGCATGCATCACGTCGCCTACGCGACCGACGACATCGACTCGACGCTCGAGCGGCTGGCGGGGAGCGGGATCGAGCTGATCGACGCCAAGGCACGGGTTGGCATCGGCGGCAGTCGCGTCGCCTTCCTGCAGCCGCGCTCGACCGGGCGCGTGCTCACTGAGATCGTCGAACCCCCTGAAGGAGGGCACTGATGGCGGACGCACAGAAGGTTGAGATCGGCTTCGAGGGTGGTCAGGTCATTTCGGTCCGGCTCAGGGACGACGAGCTCAAGGACCTGCGCAAGCAGGTCGAGAAGGGCGGCTGGCACGACGTCAAGACCGAGGACGGCGTGCTCGCCCTCTACGTCGGCAAGGTCGCCTTCCTGCGCATCGACTCCGGTGATCACCGGGTCGGCTTCTCGCTCAAGAACTCAGACTGATGCGCGCCCGCAAGCTGCTCGGCGGCGCCGCCTTGGCGACGCTGGGCGCGGCGCTGTGGTGGCGCAAGAACCCTTCGGCCTGTCCTTATGGCCAGCGCTTCTGGGTCGAAGCCCCGCACCCGATCATCACCCGCGAGCGCCTGCGCTCGGTGCTGGCGCCGGAGCCCGGCGAGCGCGTCCTCGAGATCGGCCCCGGCGTCGGCTACTACACCCTCGACATGGCCAAGTGGGTCGGCCCCGAGGGCACGATCGAGATCTTCGACCTGCAGCAGGAGTTCCTCGACCACGTCGGCAAACGCGCGGTCGAGCGCGGCCTCGCCAACATCAACCCGACCCAAGGCGACGCCACCGCGCTCCCCTACGAGGACGACTCGATCGACGCCGTCGTCCTAACCGCGGTCCTCGGCGAGATCCCCGACCCGGTTGCGGCCCTTCGCCAAATTCAGCGAGTCCTCAAGCCAGGCGGCCGCCTCATAGTCGGCGAGCTCTTCGGCGATCCCCACTTCACCACCCAGTCCGCGCTCAAACGCCAGGCCGCCGAAGCCGGCCTGGCTTGGGAGTCGCATTCCGGCAACTGGTTCGCCTACTTCGGCCGGCTGCGGCCGGGCACGGCCAGCTGAGCGCTAGCGCTAGTAGCGCGGCGGCAGGTCCCGGCGTTCCTCTGGGACCCGTTCGACCCGTTCTTCCGGCGCGACGACGGCGCCGCGGGGGGCGCGTCTGGACCAGATCATCTCTTGGAAGAGGCCAAGGATGAGGCCGGCCGCGCCGGCGATCATCAAGATCACGCCGACGGTATCGAGGCTGACGCCTTGAACGTGGACGTTGGTCGCGAACTTGAGGATCGCGCCAACAGCGATCAGGAATATCCCTCCACCAATAGTCATAGGTCCCTGATACCCCCGGTTTAGATCGGCAAACGGGTTGGGGGCCTAGGCGTTGGACGCTCTGGCTGCGACCTGGCAGCTTGGGCACCAGTAGGTGGTGCGGTTGCCATCGCCCTGACCGCGGGAGCGGATTTGGGTCCCGCAGCGGGGGCAGGGGCGGCCGGCGCGTTTGTAGACGGCGCGATCCTGTCGGCCCACCTCGACCGCCTCGTGCATCAGGTCGTGGGCGGCCTGGGCAACGTGGCGCAGCTGCTCGGCGGGCACGTCTGCGACCCGCTGCCAGGGATCGAGGTGGGCGGCGAAGCAGGCCTCGCTCTTGAAGATGTTGCCGATGCCGGCGACCAGGTGCTGGTCGAGCAGGGCGTCGCCGAGGTCGCGGTCGGCGGCGCCGGAGAGCGATTGGGCGATTTGCTCGGCGTCGAAGCTCGGGGCCAGGATGTCGGGACCGAGGCGGGCGAGGACCGGGTCGCGGCGCACCGAGGAGGTGCGCAGCAGGCGCAGGGTTGGGCCACCGAACTGGACGGCTTCGGCCCGATCGGTCGAGAGCACCGCCCAGGCGGCACCGGGCGGCTTGCGCCAGGGCTCGCCTCGCCGGTAGGTGTGCCAGGAGCCGCTCATCCCCAGGTGGCTGTGCAGGACCAGCTCGCCGAAGTGCAGCAGCAGGTGCTTGCCATGGGCGCTGGCGCGCTCGAATGTGTGTCCGTCGAGGCGCTCGATCCGGGCGGCCCGCCCGCGCGGGTTGGGGGCGCTGGCCTCGACCGTGCCGCCATCCAGGGCCGCCTCGATCCGCCGCGCCGCCCGCAGGATCGTGTCGCCCTCGGCCACGGCTCAGGCCAGGGCGGTCCAGAGGCGCTGCTCGGCCTCGAAAACACGGTGGGCGACAGCATCGATCTCGCCCCAGAGGCCTGGCTCGGGATCGTCGCGCTCGCTGGCGGCGTGGAAGGCGGTGGCCAGCTCGGTCCAGCGCGCAGCAGCCTCGGCCGCGAGCGGCGCCTCGGCCCGTCCCGCCTCCTCGAGGAAGCGCGAGTACATGAGGCGGAAGGCGCCGCCGCCGGTGCCGCGGCGCTCGATCACCTGGTAGCCGAAGCGGGCGCACCACTGCCAGTCCTCGGCGACCTCGGGCCAGCTGCCCGCCTCTTTGGCCAGGCGCTCGACTGCGCCCAGGCCGGAGAACTCGCCGAACTCGGAGGCGACCATCGCCTGGGCCGCGCGCTCGATTGCCGCTGGGATCGCCGCTCGCAGCTGCTCCTGCGTCACCCCGCCCGAGGCGGTGAACATGTGGCCGGAGAGCGGGTAGGCGGGGTGGCTGCTGTGCCGGGCCTTGTCGAGGTCCTCCAGCCGCGTCGTTGTCTGCAGCTGCTCGAAGCCGGTGTCGGAGAGGTGCGCGTACTGCCCGTCGTAGCCGGCCAGGACCACGGCGTGGCCGGGGAAGTGGGCCGAGTTGCCGTAGTGGTCGAGGTAATAGAGGTCGGTCAACAGCAGCACCGGGTTGCCCGCGTCGACCTCCTCGCGCGCCGCCTCCCAGGCGCCGTCGTCGCCCTCCTCGAAGGTGCGCAGCTCCAGCGCCGCCCCGGTCAGCTGGTCGAAGTTCTCCTCCAGCCGCGCCGTGCGGCCGTTGAACCAGCGGGTCGGCGAGGCGTCGTCGAGGACCACGTAGTAGAAGCATGCGCCGGCGCCGAGCCCGAACGCCATCTCCTCGCTGATCTCGACTCCGTGGAAGCCGAGCAGGTTGCGCAGGGCGGTCGAGCCGCAGTGGTGGCCAGGCGTGTGGACGTAGCCGGGGACCGAGGGCATGACGGGATACTGACCTACCGGCTTATCCTGCGCGCCGATGCACGAAGCCGATCTAAAGCTCTTGCGCCTGATGCGCACGCGCGGTCACTCGCCTGGTCTCGAGTCCGCCGCCAAGGCGCTGGGCAAGGCCGGCAACAACGGTGCGGTCTGGGTCGTGCTTGGGATTGCGCTCGCATTGCTCGACCCCGAGCGGCGCGAAGCGTGGCTGATCTGCGCCGCGCTCGGGCCGATCGCGATCGGCCTCAACTACGGGATCAAGCTGCTGGTCAAGCGCCCGCGCCCGGTGCTCGAGGGCCTGCCGCCGCTGGGCGGCGCGCCCAGCTCGCTCAGCTTCCCCTCCGCCCATGCCCTCTCCTCGTTTGCGGTGGCAACCGCGATGTTCCGCGTCGACCCGGCCACCGCCGGCGCCCTCGTCGTCGCCCTGGCGCTCTCGCTCGGGCGCCCCTACCTCGGCATGCACTACCCATCCGACGTCCTCGCCGGTGCCCTGCTCGGCATCGTCCTGGGCCTGATCGTGCCGCTCTCGCTGTGAACAAGGGAGGGGACGTCAGATGAAGGTCGGGATCGTCGGGCTGCCCAACGCGGGCAAGTCGACACTCTTCAACGCGCTGACCGAGGGCGGGGCGCAGACCGGCGACTACCCCTTCACCACGATCGAGCCCAACGTGGCGATCGCCGAGGTGCCCGACGAGCGGCTCGAACAGGTTGCCGCGACGCTCAAGTCCTCCAAGCTCGAACCGGCGACGATCGCCTTCCACGACATCGCCGGCCTGGTCAAGGGCGCCTCGGAGGGGGAGGGGCTCGGCAACCAGTTCCTCGCCTCGATCCGCGAGACCGATGCGATCTGCCACGTCGTCCGCTGCCACGCCGACTCCGGCGTGCCGCACCCCGACGGCCGCGTCGACCCACTGGCTGACATTGAGACGATCGAGACCGAGCTGATCCTCTCCGACTACGAGCAGGCCGAGCGCCGCCTGCACCGGGTCGGCAAGGGCGCCAAGTCGGGCGACGCCGAGGCGATCGCCGAGCGCGACTGGCTGGAGAAGGTCGTCGCGGCGCTGGCCGAGGGCAAGCCGGCCCGTTCGGTTCCCGTCCCCGAGGGGGCCGCACACGGCCCACGCAACCTGCAAGCGCTGACCTCGAAGCCGATCCTCTACGTCGCCAACGTCGACGAGGGCGACGCCGAGCCGCCGCAGGCGGTCGCCGCCCACGCCGCTGCGATCGGCGCCGGGGTGGTCGCGGTCAGCGCCCGGATCGAGGGTGAGCTGGCCGAGCTCGACCCGGCCGAAGCGGAGGAGATGCGCGAGTCCTACGGGGTCGAGGGCTCGGGCCTGGCCCGCCTGATCCGGGCCGCCTATGAGCTGCTCGACCTGCTCACCTTCTTCACCGCCGGCGAGGGCAAGGAGGCGGTCGCACGGCCGATCCCGCGCGGCTCGACCGCCTGGGAGGCGGCGGGCACGATCCACACCGAGATCCAGGACGCCTTCATCAAGGCCGAAGCGATCGGCTGGCGGGAGCTGGTCGAGTGCGGCGGCTACGCGCCGGCTCGCGACAAGGGCCTGCTGCGGATCGAGGGCCGCGACTACGTAGTCCAAGACGGCGACGTGATCACGATCAAGGTTTAGCCGCGCTTGACTCGCGGCTTTAGGGTCTGAGCATGGACGAAGGCGCGCGTTTCCCAGGTATTGCGGCAAAGGCCGGCCACTACGAGAGCTTCTACATCAAGGCCTGCCGGCCTGGCGGTGGCCGGGGGATCTGGATTCGCCACACCGTTCACAAGCGGCCCGGAGCCGAGCCCAACGCCTCGATCTGGTTCTGCCTCTTCGATCGCGAGGCCGAGGGCCCGCGGGCGACCAAGGTCACCGTGCCGGCGGCCCGGCTCTCGGCGCCGGTCGGCTTATGGATCAGGGTCGATAAAGCCGAAATCGGGCCGGGCCGTGCCAGTGGCTCAATCGAGACCGAGGCGCTGACGGCGAGCTGGGAGCTCACCTTCAGCGGTGATGCTGAGCCCTGTAAGTACCTGCCGGCGGACTGGCTCTACGAGGCGCCCGTCCCCCGCACGAAGTTCGTCGCGCCTTTCCCCAACGCGCGCTTCAGCGGCCGCCTGGACGTCGGCGATGAGGCGATCGACCTCGACGGCTGGCCCGGCATGATCGGCCACAACTGGGGTTCAGAGCACGCCGAGCGCTGGGTCTGGCTGGAGGGCACGGGCTTCGCCGAGGACCCCTCGATCTACTTCGACGCCGGTGCGGCCCGGGTCCAGGTCGGGCCGTGGACGACGCCCTGGCTGCCCTCGGGGATGCTGATGCTCGACGGCGAGGCGCACCGGCTCGGTGGCTTCGGCCAGATCCGCTCCGCCTCGATCGAGGCGGAGCCGGGCGCCTGCGAGTTCACCCTGTCCGGCAAGGACATCGTCGTCCGCGGCCGCGTCTCCGCCCCGAAGAAGGACTTCGTCGGCTGGGTCTACGCCGACCCCAAGGGCCCCGAGCACCACACCCTCAACTGCTCGGTCTCCGATCTCGAGTTGAGCGTCGAACGCCCCGCGCTGCCGGCCCGCCGGCTCACCCTCAGCGCCGGCGCCGCCTATGAGTTCGGCATGCGCGAGACCGACCACGGCATCCCGATCCAGCCCTACCCCGACGGTTGAGCGGACTGAGTCGCTCCGGCGCCCGCCGCTACTGGTGGATCTGGGCGGCGGTCATACCGATCCTGGTCTGGACCGTGATCCGCCTCTTCGGCCTCGAGGGCGGCTACCCGCTGGTGGCGATGATGGCCTTCACTCCCTACGTCGCGATCGCGGCGCTGCTCGTCGCCGGCGTGGCGCTGGCGCTACGCAACTGGGCCGCGGCGACGCTGGCCGGTCTGGCGATGCTCTGCCTCGCGGCGGTGATCCTGCCGCGCACGATCGGCAGCGAAACCGCCGAGGCCGCCGGGCACGAGACCCTGACCGTGCTCTCGACCAACATCCACCACGGCACTGCCGACCCGGACGCGGTCGTCGCCCTGGTCGACCGCTACCGCCCCGATCTGCTCAGCGTCCAGGAGTTGACCCCGAGCTTCGCCGCGAAGCTGAGGCGAGCGGGAATCGAGAGGCGCCTGCCCGAATCGATGCTGCTGGTCCACCGCAGCGCCAGCGGCGCCGGCCTCTATTCGCGTCTGTCGCTGACTCCGCTGCCGCACCAGACACGCTTCTTCTTCCGCATGCCGCGGGCGGCGATCACGATGCCCGAAGGCCGGCGCCTGCGAGTGGTCGGCGTCCATCCCTATCCGCCTCTGAGCGCCCACAGCGGCATCTGGGAAGCGACTCTGGAGAGCCTGCCGAGCGCGGGGGAGGGCACGCCCTGGGTACTGGCCGGTGACTTCAACGGGACTTTCGACCAGGCCGAGTTCCGCGACCTCGTCGACCGCGGCTACGACGACGCCGGGGCGGTCACCGGCAAGGGCCTCGAGCCGACTTTCCCGACGATGGGCCACCGTCTGCTGCCGCCCTCGATCACGATCGACCACGTGCTCGCCGACCGCGGCCTCGGCATCGCCGACTACGGCGTCGACGATCTGCCGGGCAGCGATCACCGCGCGATCCACGCGACAATCGTGCTGCCTTAGCGCGGCAACCCGTTCTCAGTCGGCGATCTTCTGAAAGCTCATCCAGGTGCTGTAGCCGCCCAGCGCGACCTCGAGCTGTTCGCCGGTCACCGTGGTCACGCCGCCGGTGCCGATCAGCTTGGCAGCGATGATCCGGGGCGAGACGCCGCGTTTGGTGATCACCACCTGCTTCAGCTTGCCGTCGAGGTAGCCGCCGAGCTTGGCGCTGATTTCAGGGCCGGAGAATTTCAGCGTCCAGTCGTGTAGCGGGCAGTAAGTGTCGTATGGGTCGGGGACGGCGGTCAGGTAGGGGATCGCCGAGCCGCCGAAGACGTTCTGGACGCTCTCGGTGTAGCCGCCGGAGCAAGCGGAGAAGTAGGTCTCGACGATCTTGCCGCCGTAGGTGACGACCTGGCCCCGGGTCGCTTCGGTCGCGGCGTTGGTCGTCGCGGTCTCGCTGGAGAGGCCGTCGTAGACCTGGCTGCGGGTGTCGTTGTAGAGGTCGAAGCCGTTGCCGCCGACCCCGGCGGTGAGGGCGAAGGAGCGCGACTCGATCGCCTGCGCCTGCAGCTCGGCCGCTGGCCAGGAGGGCGGTGACTCGTTGGGGATCACGCCCTTGACGTACTGCTCTACCGGCAGCGCGTTGATCACGTTGAGCGAGCCGGGGTTGCTTTCGGTCGGCACCGCCTCGAGCACGCCCCGGTAGACACCGACGCCGGCGATCACGACCTTGCCCTTGCCGGCGGCGCGCAGCTTTGTGCCGCAATCGGCCAGCGGCTTGCCGGCGGAGCTGCGCAGCTTCACCCGGGTCCCGTCGCGGTGCGCCTCGTAGGTACGAGCCGGGTCGAGGGCGACGCCGCAGGCGCTGGTCGCGGCGCTGAAGCCGATGTCGCCGGATGAGATGTCGAGCAGGACGCGGACGATCCGCGTCCCCTCGACCTGGCCGATCGAGCTGCCCTGGTAGTAGTGGGCGAGGATGAAGCGGTAATCCTTGCCGTGCAGGGCGTAGCCGTAGGCGCCGTACTGGCTGACCCCGACCCCGTGGCCGAAGCCGTGGCCACGCACCACCCAGTTGACGCTGGCTCGCGCGCTCGACGCCGCCGCGAGCAGCGTGAGCGCCGCCACGGTGAGAAGGACCCCCAGCCGGCTGTATCGGTCAGAGCGCATCTATCGCACAACAGATTCGCCCTGCCCGAGTAGCGGCCTGCATTACCCTGGCCTTGCGGTGCGCCTTTTCCCCGCCATGGAGGGATAAAGCGCACCGGAACGGGAATAGGAGACGGAAATGGCGACACAGACGGTGCAAGCGGTCGATCACAAGCTTCTCGCCGCGGGCGAGTGGATCGAGACCGGCGAGTGGGGAGAGGTGAAGAGCCCCTACGACGGGACCGTGATCGGGCGGGTCGCCGAAGGCGATGCTGCGCTCGTTGACCGCGCGGTCAAAGCTGCCCATGAGGCCTTTGGGACGGCTGACTTTCCCCAGTACGAGCGCGCCGCGCTGCTTGACCGCGCCGCGGCGCTGGTCCGCGAGCGCCGCGACGACCTCGCCCTGGCGATCGCCGCCGAGGCGGGCAAGCCACTGAAGACCGCCACGGTCGAGGCCGAACGCTGCGTCGACACCCTGACCTTCTCCGCCACCGAGGCGCGCAAGCTGACTGGCGGCACGGTGCCGATGGCGGCATCCTCGGCCGGCGTCGGCAAGCTCGGCGTGATGCTGCGCGTCCCCTACGGGGTGGTCGGCGCGATCAGCCCCTTCAACTTCCCGCTCAACCTGGTCGCCCACAAGCTCGGCCCGGCGATCGCCGCCGGCAACGCGATCGTGCTCAAGCCCGCCGGCCAGACGCCGGTCTCGGCGCTGAAGCTGGCCGCGATCCTGGTCGAGGCTGGGCTGCCCGACGGCTGGCTCAGCGTCATTCCCGGTCCCGGCTCGAAGGTCGGCAACGCGATCGTCGAGCACGAGCTGACCCGCGCCCTCAGCTTCACGGGCTCGGCCGATGTCGGCTGGGGCATCCGCAGCAAGGTCCCGCACAAGAAGGTCAACCTCGAGCTCGGCTCCAACGCGCCGCTGATCGTCAACGCCGACGGCGACTGGGAGACGGCGGCCGACAAGGCGAAGCTGCACGCCTTCTCGCACGCCGGCCAGAGCTGCATCTCGATCCAGCGCATCCTCCTCCACGAGGAGATCGCCGACGCCTTCACCGAGCGCCTCATCGCCAACACTGAGGCGCTGCGGGTCGGTGATCCGCTCGACTCCGAGACCGACGTCGGCCCTCTGATCACGCCCGGCGACCGCGACCGGGTCAAGGAGTGGATTGACGAGGCGGTTGCCACCGGAGCGAAGCTGCTGACCGGCGGCGAGCTGGTCGACGAGGGCCGCTGCCTGGCCCCGACCCTGCTCGAGGCGCCCCCGCGCGACGCCAAGGTCTGGTGCGAGGAGATCTTCGGGCCAGTGGCGACGATCGACCGCTTCGCCGACTTCGGCGCGGCGCTGGCGATGGCCAACGACTCGAAGTTCGGTCTGCAGGCCGGCGTCTTCACCCGCGACGTCAGCCGCGGCATCGAAGCGGCCAACGCGCTCGAGTTCGGCGGCGTGCTGATCAACGAGGTGCCGACCTTCCGCGCCGACCAGATGCCCTACGGCGGCGTCAAGGATTCGGGCAACACCCGCGAGGGCCCTGCCTTCGCGGTCCAGGAGCTGACCGAGGAGCGCTTCGTAACACTCCAGTAGTTACGTAGTAAAAATTAGGTACCCTCTGCTCACGTCCAGCGAGCAAAGGGGAGAGACGAGATGAAGCTGCGTGGTGTCCTGACCAGGGCCGGTGTCGCCCTGATGATTCTGGCAATGACGATGGCGATGGCGGCTGCCGGCAACGCGGCGGTCTCCGACACCGAAGGCCAGACCACGGTCGGCCAGCGGATCGTCCCGGCCACGTCCGGCTCCTATCGCTTCCTCAAACTGGGCGAAGGTGAGCCCTACACCGTGCGCGAAGAACTTGCCGCCGCCAATCCCGAACGAACCACCAAACGCACCTCGCTCACCTACTTCGGCCAGCTCTCCGACTTCCAGCTCGCCGACGAGGAGTCGCCGGCCCGGCTCGAGATCATCGACCCGCTCTCGACTCCGCTCAACCTTCCCTTCGGCGCCGCCTGGCGTCCCTGGGAGGCGCTCGAGCCGCAGATTGACGACTCGATGATCCGTCAGGTCGACCGCTTCACCGGCGCCAGTCCGGTCGCCAACGGCAACGGCTCGCACAGCCCGATGGACTTCACGATCGACACCGGCGACTCCGCCGACAACCAGCAGCTGAACGAGACCGAATGGGTGCGGACCCTGCTCGAGGGCGGCACGCTCAACCCCAACAGCGGCGTCGACAAGACCAAATACTCGAACCCGCTCTGTCCCAACCTGCTGGTGCCGGGTGCCGCCGAGGCCGCCCGCTACACCGGCGTGCAGGACTACAACGACTACTTCGAGGGCACCTTCCCCGAGTTCTATGACCCCAACAGCCCGCAAGGACCGCACGCAGCCTGGCCCAAATACCCGGGCCTGATGGACAAGGCGCAGCAGTCCTTCACCGCCGCCGGCCTCAAAGTCCCCTCCTACGTCGCCTTCGGCAACCACGACGCGCTGGTCCAGGGCAACGCGGCGGCCAACGCCGCCTTCGAGGCCGTCGCCACCGGCTGCCTGAAGCCGATCGGCCCGGTGCCGAATCCGGAAAACGCACCGGCGCTGCTGAGCTCGCTGCTCAACCCGACCGCCCTGCTCAGCACCCTGCTGACCAACCCCAAAAACCTGATCATCGTGCCGGGGGACCCGAAACGGCAGTCGGTCTCTAAGAAGCAGTTCAAGGACATCTTCAAGAAAGGCACGCAGGCCGATGGCCACGGCTTCGACTACATCGAACCGGCCCAGGAAACGGCCTCGAAAGGCGCCGCCGGCTACTACTCCTGGAGCCCCGATCCGGGGATGCGCTTCATCGCCCTCGACACCGTCGCTGAGGCCGGCACGATCGTCACCCCGACCGGCCACTTCACCGCCGACGGCAACATCGACGATCCTCAGTTCAAATGGCTGGAAGGCCAGCTCAAAGCAGCGACCGAAGCCGACGAACTGGTGGTTATCTTCAGCCACCACGCGCCGGAGAGCCTCACCGCCGACGCGCCCGACGAGCTGGCCCCACCGTGCCTGCTCAACGACGCGCACGGGCACGACGTCAACCCCGGCTGCGACCTCGATCCGCGCAACTCACAGCCGATCCATCTCGAGGCCGACACGGTCGAAATGCTGCACCAGTATCCGAACGTGATCGCCTGGGTGGCGGGCCACTCGCACGTCAACACGGTCGACGCCTTCGCCAACCCGAGCGGGCCGGGCGGCTTCTGGAGCATCCGCGTCGCCGCCGAGGCCGACTGGCCGCAGCAAAGCCGCCTGCTCCAGGTCTTCGACAACCACGACGGCACGCTCTCGATCTTCGGCACGATCCTCGACCACGTCGGCCAGTCCGCCGCCCCGCCCGTCGGCACCGCAGCGAGCGGCATGGACCTCAACGACCTCGCCTCGGTCGGCAGGACAATGAGCTTCAACGACCTGCAGTCGGGTGCCCCCGAAGGGGAAGGCGAAGCCAAAGACCGCAACGTCGAGCTGCTGGTCGAAGACCCCCGCTAGCTGTCGTGAGGCCGCGCCATGCGGCGGTGATCCAGGGCCTGCTCGAGCACCGATGGCTCGACCCCCTGCTCGAGCGCGACCTCGCGCAGCGAGCGGCCTGACTCGGCCGCTGCCTTGACGATGTCGGCGGCGCGGTCGTAGCCGATGTGGGGGTTGAGTGCGGTGGCCGTGGCCAGCGTCGCCTCGGCGTGGCGGGTCGTCATCTCCTCGTTGGCCTCGATCCCGGCGACGCACTTGCCGTCGAGCAGGCGCGAGGCGGAGGCGAGCAGCTTGATCGAGTCGAGCAGGTTGCGGGCGATCAGCGGCACCCGCACGTTGAGCTCGAACTGGCCCTGGCTGCCGGCGAGGGTGATCGCGGCGTCGTTGCCAACGACCTGGGCGGCGACCTGGATCACCACCTCGGGGATCACGGGATTGACCTTGCCGGGCATGATCGAGGAGCCCTTCTGCAGCTCGGGCAGGCGCAGCTCGGCGAGGCCAGCGCGCGGGCCGGAGCCCATCAGGGCGAGGTCGTTGGCGATCTTGTTGAGCGAGATCGCATAGACCTTGAGCGCGCCCGAGAGCTCGACCAGGGCGTCGCGGTTGCCCTGCGCCTCGAAAGGATCAAGCGGGGCGGAGATGTCGAGCCCGGTTTCGGCGGCGAGCCGCTCGCGCACCTTGGCGGCGAACTCGGGGTGGGTGTTAAGGCCGGTGCCGGTGGCGGTGCCGCCGAGCGGGATCTGACCGACCCGCCGCAGCGTCGCCTCGACCCGTTGGATGCCGAGCCGCACCTGCGCCGCGTAGCCGCCGAACTCCTGGCCGAGGGTGACCGGGACCGCGTCCATCAGGTGGGTGCGGCCGGCCTTGACCACGTCGGCGAACTGCTCGGACTTGGCCTCCAGCGAGCTCTCCAGCGAGCCCATCGCCGGCAGCAGGTCGTGGGTGACCTCGCCCAGCGCCGCCAGGTGGACGGCGGAGGGGAAGACGTCGTTCGAGGACTGGCCCATGTTGACGTGGTCGTTGGGGTGGGCGCCATCGCCGGCGAGGTTGGCGAGCACCTCGTTGGCATTCATGTTGGAGGAGGTGCCGGAGCCGGTTTGGAAGACGTCGATCGGGAACTGGTCATCGTGTTCGCCCGCGGCGACCGAGTCGCCCGCGGCGGCGATCCGCTCCGCCAGCGCCGAGTCGAGCTCGCCGAGCTCGCCGTTGACCAAGGCTGCTGCGGCCTTCAGCCGGCCCAGCCAGCGGACGACGGGAACGGGAACCCGCTCGCCGGAAACGGGGAAGTTGTCGACGGCCTTGGTGGTCTCGCCACCCCAGAGCTGCTCAGTCAAGGTCTGTGCCTCCATCGAAGTCGTTGTAGTGAGAGCGTATTCAGCCGCCGGCTTGGCCGGCGTCGAAGCCTTCGCGGTAGACACGCAGGAAGCCGGCGGAGGGCGGGCGGTTGTCCGGGCTGTAGCGGGCGGCGGAGGTGAGCCGCCGGATCAGCTCGGCGTGGATGCCGTCGGTCTGGGAGGCACCGCGTTCGGCGGCGCCGAGCAGATAGCCAAGCTGCAGATTGGCGGCGCCCCCCGGTTCCGCCCGCGCTTCCGCGTTCAGCTTCGTCGCCACCCCGACCAGCGCCGTCCCGACCGTGGCCAGGTCACCGGCCTTCTGATTCTCGGCCAGGCATTCGCTGATTAGGGTCTCGCCACTCAGCTTGACTTCACTGGGTGCGGCGTCCAGCGCCTTCAGGTAGGCGCCTTCGCCTTCGAGGCAGGCAACCGGCGTCGTGTCGCTCGGTTGCCCGCAGCCCGCAAGGACCGCCAGAGCCAAAAGGGTTATGCCGATCCGCGCGCGCATCGGTCGCAGATCCTACGACGGCTCTCGTTCTACAGAGACTCAGTCGCCCCGAGGCGCAAGCCCGCCGGAATGAATCGTCCCGATCCCGCCGGGAGGCCCGGTCGGCAGTTTCTGCGGCGGCGAGCTGGGCCGGGGCTTGCGCGGCTTGCGGCCGCTGGCCGGACCGGTGGGGAAGACTTCGACCCATTCGGCGAGCTGGTACATCGCCACCGGCGAGTGCTGCCAGGAGAGGTGGAGGTGGTTGCCGCAGCCATGTCCGGCGTCGCCGTTGTAGCCGACCCAGCGGAAGGGCGGCACCGGCTCGTTCTGGATCGGCTCTGCCCATTCGGCGAGACGGGTGATCGCGTTCCAGGTTTCGTCGCATTTGCCCGGCGTCCCGTTCAGCGGCACGAGGTCGACGGCGAGGCCGTTGTAGTGGTCGGAGCCCCGGACGTGACACTGGTTGCAGCCGACGTGTTCGCCGTTGGGCAGCGGCCCGGAGTAGCCGTCGGTGACGTAGATCGGGTAGCGGGCGGCGATCCAGCGCAGGTCGCCGAGGATGCGCTTGTCGACCATGTCGCCTTCTTCGTGGGGGATCGAGGCCGGGATCGGCACGATTTCGCCCGGCGCGTAGACCAGCCTGGTCGCGGTCGGCCCGGCGCTGGCCGAGTTCGCGATCAGCAGTCCCAGCGCCAGCAACGCTGCCAGCGCGAGCAGGATCCGCCCTGTTTTCTCTGCCACTGCTGCCATGCCCCTTCTCATCGGCCCTCGATGGCGTTCCCTTGAGAACAGCAAGGCAGCGGTAGGGTTCCGCTCGGTATGGCAACGGTCCGCGAGGCAAGCTTCGACCTCTTCCGGGAGCTGGGGATGACGACGATGTTCGGCAACCCCGGCTCGACCGAGCTGCCGATGCTCGCCGATTTCCCCGCCGACTTCCGCTACGTGCTCGGCCTGCAGGAGGCGGTCGTGGTCGGCATGGCCGACGGCTACGCCCAGGCTTCTGGCCGCACGACGATGGCCAACCTGCATACCGCGCCCGGCGTCGGCAACGCGATGGGAGCGATCTTCAACGCCCAGGCCAACCACTCGCCGCTGCTAATCACCGCCGGTCAGCAGGCGCGGGCGCAGATCACCCTGCAGGCCAACCTGACCAACCGCGACGCGATCCGCATGCCCCATCCGCTGGTCAAGTGGGCCTTCGAGCCGGCCCGGGCCGAGGACGTGCCGCTCGCCCTCGCCCACGGTGCCCACCTCGCCGGCCTGCCGCCCAAGGGCCCGACCTTCGTCTCGCTACCGATGGATGACTGGTACGCCGAGGTCGACGAGGCCGACGCGCGCGAGGCGATCGCCCGCAAGGTCAATGGCCGCGCCGCTGCCGACCCCGCTGCCGTCTGCGCCCTCGCCGACCAGCTCGAGGCCGCCACCAACCCGGTGATGGTCGCCGGCCCCGACATCGATGCCTCCGGCGCCTGGGATCTGGGGATCGCGCTCGCCGAGCGCCAGCACCTGCCGGTCTGGGCGACGCCGGCCACCGGTGGCGGGCGCCTCGGCTTCCCCGAGAACCACCCGAACTATCGCGGCGTGCTGCCGCCCGCGATCGGGCCCGTCGGTCAGACCCTCGAGGGCCACGACCTGATCCTCGTCCTCGGCAGCTCGGTCTTCCCCTACTACCCCTACATCCCCGGCCCACTGTTGCCTGACGGCGCCAAGCTCGTCGCGATCACCAGCGACCCCGACGAGGCCGCCAGGGCGCCGATGGGCGATGCCCTCGTCGCCGACGTGAAGCTGACCCTTGCCGCCCTGCTCGAGGATCTGCCCGAGTCCAGCCGCCCGGTTCCGGAGCCGAATCGCGGACCGCAGGAAATCCCGCCCAGCGACCCGCTCAATTCCTCCACCGTGCACACCGCTCTGGCCGAGGTCTTCCCCGAGGACGGCATCGTCGTGCTCGAGTCGCCCTCCAGCACCCTCGCCCTGCGCAACCAGATGCGCCTCTCGCGTCCCGGCAGCTACTACTTCGCGGCTGGCGGCGGCCTCGGCTTCGGCCTCGCCGCCTCGGTCGGCGTGCAGCTCGCCCAGCCCGACCGCCCGGTCGTCTGCGTGATCGGCGAGGGCTCGGTCCAGTACGCGGTCAGCGCTTTCTGGAGCGCGGTCGCTTACAAGGTGCCGGTCACCTTCCTGGTCGTGCGCAATGAGGAGTACGCGATCCTCAAGTGGTTCGCCGAGGTCGAGCAGGTGGCCGGCGCGCCTGGGCTCGACCTGCCGAAGCTCGACGTCGCCGCCGTAGCCGAGGGCTACGGCGTCAACGCGACCCGGGTCAAGGATCGCGACGAAGTCCGCGACGCCCTGCAGAAGGCGTTCGCCTCCTCGCAGCCGGAGCTGGTCGAAGTCCCCGTCGCACCGGGGATGTCCCTCTTCTAGGACCTGATGATGGCGCTGCTGGAGAGTAAACCGGCCCCGGATCGCGCCCCCGACAGCCTCGCCGCCGGCACGCCCCAGCCCCTGCGCGGGGAACTGGAGCAGCTGCTCGGCGCCGACCGCGTGCTCGCCCGCGCCAGCGACATCGTCCGCTACGCCTCCGACGCCAGCCCCTACCGACGGCTGCCGCAGGTCGTGGTGATGGCGCGGGACGCCGAGGACGTCGCCAAGACGCTCGCTTTCGGCAAGCGCAGCGGCATCCCGGTCACCTTCCGCGCCGGCGGCACCAGCCTCAACGGCCAGGGCCAGAGCGAGGGCATCCTCGTCGACGTGCGCCGCCACTTCAGCGGCGTCGCGGTCGAGGACGACGGTGCCCGTGCCCGGGTCAAGCCCGGCACCGTGCTCGGCCACGCCAACCGCGTGCTCGCCCCGCACGGGCGCAAGCTCGGGCCCGACCCGGCCAGCACCGATATCGCCTGCGTCGGCGGCGTGATCGCCAACAACTCGGGCGGCATGCGCTGCGGCGTGACCAAGGACTCCTACTCGACGGTCAGCTCGATGACCCTGGTGCTCCCCTCCGGGACGACGATCGATACCGCCGCCCCCGGCGCGGCCGAGCGCTTCGCGGCCGAGGAGCCCGAGTTGGCAAAGGGCTTGGAAGCGATCCGCGACGAGATCCGCGCCGACGCCGAGCTGAGCGAGCGCATCAGCCGCAAGTTCGCGATCAAGAACACCACCGGCTACCGGCTCTGCGCCTTCCTCGACGCCGACGAGCCGCTGGAGATCTTCCGCCGCCTGGTCGTCGGCTCCGAGGGCACGCTGGCCTTCGTCGCCGAGGCGGTCTTCGAGACCGTTCCGCTCCCCGCCCGCACCACCACCGCCTGGATCCACTTCCCCGGGATCGAGGAGGCGATCGCGACCGTGCGCGACTTCGTTGACAGCGGCGCGATGGCGGTCGAGCTGATGGTCGCGCCGGCCCTGATCACCGCCGCCTGGAACATGGTCGGCGCTCCGGAGGAGTGGAAGGAGCTGCCGCCGGAGTCGGCGGTGCTGCTGGTCGAGTACGGCGGCGCCGACGAGGACGAGCTCGCCGCCCAGGTCGCCAAGGCCGAGCAGATCCTCGGCGGCCACGAGACGATCCGCCCGATCTCCTTCAGCCGCGACGCCGAGGAGATCGAGCTGGCCTGGCGCGTGCGCGAGGGCCTGCACGGCCTGATCGGCCGCCTGCGCCTGCCCGGCACGGCCCTGATCGTCGAGGACGTCTGCGTGCCGCCGGAGCGGATCGCCGAGGGCGCGCGTGACCTGCAAGCGCTGCTCGGCGATCATGGCTTCCTGCCCGGTGTGGCCGGCCACGCCTCCGCCGGCAACCTGCACTTCATGCTGACCCCAGACTTCGCCAAGCAGGAGGACCTAGAGCGCTACGAGGCCTTCATGGCGAAGCTGGTCGAGCTGATCGTCGGCAAGTACGACGGCTCGCTCAAGGCTGAGCACGGCACCGGGATCAACATGGCTCCTTACGTCGAGCGCGAGTGGGGGGAGGCGGCGACCGAGTTGATGTGGCGGGTCAAGCGGCTCGCCGATCCCGACGGCGTGCTCAACCCCGGCGTCGTGCTCAACCGCGACCCCGATGTTCACCTGCGCAACCTCAAAACGACGCCGGCGATCGAGGACTCAGCGAACACCTGCGTCGAGTGCGGCTTCTGCGAGCCGGTCTGCCCCAGCCGCAACCTGACGACGACGCCGCGCCAGCGCATCGTCCTGCGCCGCGAGATTGCCCGCCAACCCAAGGGCTCGCCGCTGCGCAAGGCGCTGCTCGAGGAGTACGAGTACGACTCGCTCGAGACCTGCGCCGCCGACGGCTCCTGCCAGCTCGCCTGTCCGGTCGGGATCGACACCGGGGCGCTGGTCAAGGAACTGCGCAAGGAGCAGCATGGCGATCGCGCCGAAAAGGCGGCGCTGAGCGCTGCCAAGCGCTGGAAGGCCATTGAGGCGGCTTCGCGATTGGGACTGCGGCTGGGGGGGCCACTCGCGCGGCGGACCAGGCGCGGGCGTGGCCTGCCCGGACCCGCCCGGTGGGGAGGAGAGGGTGACCCTCTCCCGACAAAAGCGGGGAGTGTCGGGAGAGGGTCACCCTCTCCTCCCCAGAGCGCAGTCGCCGCCGTCTACGTCCCCAGCTGCACGAATCGCATCTTTGGGGGGAATCCGGTCGAGGCCCTCGTAGCGGTGTCGGCTCGAGCCGGGTTGCCGGTCCGCATACCGAACGACGTTGCGGGGAGCTGCTGCGGATTGCCGTTTAGCTCGAAGGGCTTCGGGGCGGCGCACGCGCACAAGGCGAACGAGATGGTCGAAAAGCTCTGGTCCTGGAGCGGGGAGGGGGCGCTGCCGGTGGTAATCGATGCGGCCTCCTGTACGGAGTCGATCGGCAAGCAGGGCGAGGGCGTGCTCAGCGAGCAGAACGCTGAGCGCATCGCCCAGCTCGAGATCCTCGACTCGGTTGCCTGGGCCCACGACCGCCTTCTGCCCAAGCTGGAGATCGGAGCCAAGGTCGGCTCGGCCACCGTGCACCCGACCTGCGCGACTCGCCACATGGGCCTGGCGCCGCGCCTGCGCTCGCTCGCCGGTGCCCTCGCCGAGGAGGTCTACGTCGCTCCCTCGGCGACCTGCTGCGGCTTCGCCGGTGACCGTGGCATCTCCCACCCGGAGCTAACCGAGTCGGCGACCCGGCCCCAGGCCGAAGAGCTGGCTGGCCGGCACTTCGACGCCCATCTCTCCAACAACCGCACATGTGAGATCGGCCTCAGCCGCGCAACCGGCGAGGACTACGAGTCGGTGCTGATCCTGCTCGAGCGGCTAACGCGAAGCGGCTGAGACCGCCGCCGCGCCCTGCTCGTCTGCTTCTGCCTCGACCTCGCGGATCGTCGCCAAGACCCGCCGGTCGCTGTCCATGCGACCGTCGAGCAGCGGGTTGATCAGGCCGCGGAAAGCGGAGACGTAACGCCACCACTTCGGCGCGAAGATCCGCGGCGTCCGTTCTTCGATCCCGCGCACGACGGCGGCGCCGGCCTGGTCGGGCGTGATCCGTTTCCTTAGGAACTCGGGCAGGTTCTGCTGCATGCGGTCGCCGTTTGCCGCGACCGCGTCCTGGACCATCTTGGTGTCGACCCAGCCGAAGTAGGCGACGCTGGCGCTGGCGCCCAGCGGCGTCAGCTCGGCTCGCAGCGAGCGGCCCAGTGACTCGACGCCCGACTTTGCGACGGCGTAAGGGCTGTTGAGCATGCCGTTGACGAAGGCGTAGACGGAGGAGGTGACGACGATGTGCCCCTGGCGCTCGACGACCTGCGGTAGCGACGCCCTCACCGTGCGCCAGACGCCGAGCATGTCGACCTCGAAGACCCGCTCCCATTCCTCGACGCCGATCCCGCGCACGGTCGCCATCTGCTTCTGGGCGATGCCGGCGTTGGCGACGACGACGTCGAGGCCGCCGAAGCGGTCGACCGTCTCGGCGACCGACTGCATCACGGCGCTGTGGTCGGTGACGTCGGTGGCGAGCCCGATCGTCCGCGGACCGATCCGCTCGGCTGCCTCACGCGCCTCGGCGGCGTCGATGTCGAGGACCGTGACCGAGGCGCCGCGCAGGTGCAGCTGGCGCGCCGTCTCGTAACCGATCCCGCGCGCGGCACCGGTAACCAGCGCCACCTTTCCGTTCAAGTCATAGACAGGGGGCATGCGGCTGGAGAGCCTAGACGAGTCGGGGCCGGTCGTTCCGACTCGCGCTCCTAGAATCACCCGTCATGCCCGGCTTCCGCCCCGTCGACACCAAGCAGTCCTTCCCCGAGCTCGAGGAGCGGGTGCTGGAGCGCTGGCGCGAGCGCGATGTCTTCCAGCGCTCGCTCGACCAGCGCCAGGGGGCCGAGCTCTGGAACTTCTACGAGGGCCCGCCCACCGCCAACGGCCGGCCCGGCTCCCACCACGTCCTCGCCCGCGTTTTCAAGGACATCTACCCGCGCTACCGCTCGATGTGCGGCTACCGGGTGCCCCGCAAGGCAGGCTGGGACTGCCACGGGCTGCCGGTCGAGATCGAGGTTGAAAAGCAGCTCGGCATCTCCTCCAAGCAGGAGATCGAGAAGTACGGCATAGACAAGTTCAACGCCCGCTGCCGTGAGTCGGTCTTCGAGTACGTCGAGGAGTGGAACAAGCTGACCGAGCGGATCGGCTTCTGGATCGATCTCGACGACCCCTACGTCACCCTCGACGACGACTACATCGAGTCGGTCTGGTGGTCGCTGAAGCAGCTCTGGGACAAAGACCGCCTCTATGAGGGCCACAAGGTCGTGCCCTACTGCCCGCGCTGCGGCACCGCGCTCTCCTCGCACGAGGTGGCGCTCGGCTACAAAGACGTCGAGGACCCCTCCATATACGTGCGCTTCCCGCTGCTCGCAGAAGATGGAGGCGAGGCGGGTGAGTCGATGCTGGTCTGGACGACGACCCCCTGGACGCTGCCGGGCAACGTCGCGGTCGCCGTCGCACCCGATGTCTCCTACGTCAAGGCTCGCTGCGGCGAGGAGGTCCTGATCCTCGCCGAGCCCCTGCTCGAGCGAGTGCTCGGCGAGGACGTCGAGGTGCTCGAGCGCCTGCCGGGCTCGGCGCTGGTCGGCCGCACGTACAGGGGTCCCGTCTTCGAGCTGGAGGAGGAGCCGGCCAACGCCTTCCGCGTCGTCGCCGGCGATTTCGTCACCACCGAGGACGGCACCGGGCTGGTCCACATCGCCCCCGCCTTCGGCGAAGACGACTACGCGGTCGCCGCCACCAACGGCATTTTCGACCCGACCAACGCCGGCACGCTCTTCAACCCGGTCAACCTCGAAGGGCGCTTCGACCGCCGCGTCAGCGGCTTCGAGGGTCAGTTCGTCAAGGACCCCGAGGTGACCAAGGCGCTGATCGCCGATCTCGAGGCGCGTGGCCTGCTCTTCCGCGAGCAGATCTACGAGCATTCCTACCCGCACTGCTGGCGCTGCGACACGCCGCTGCTCTACTACGCCAAGTCGAGCTGGTACATCGCCACCTCGCAGGTGCGCGACGAGCTGCTCGCCAACAACGAGACGATCGGCTGGCATCCCGAGCACATCAAGGACGGCCGCTTCGGCAAGTGGCTGGAGAACAACGTCGACTGGGCGCTCTCGCGCGACCGCTACTGGGGCACGCCGCTGCCGATCTGGCACTGCACCAAAGGCGATTGCACCGAGCTCTACTGCGCCGGCTCGGTCGCCGAGCTGCGCCAGCGGGCCAGGGGAGACGTGCCCGAGGACCTGCACCGCCCCTACATCGACGAGGTGGTGCTCGACTGCGAGAGCTGCGGTGGCGAGATGCACCGGGTCAAGTCGGTGATCGACACCTGGTACGACAGCGGCGCGATGCCCTTCGCCCAGCTGCACTACCCGTTCGAGAACGAGGAGCTGTTCGCCGAACGCTTCCCTGCTGACTTCATCTGCGAGGCGATCGACCAGACCCGCGGCTGGTTCTACACGCTGCTCGCCGAGTCGACCCTGCTCTTCGATCAGTCGAGCTACCGCAACTGCGTCTGCCTCGGCCTGATCCTCGACCCCGAGGGCCAGAAGATGTCAAAGAGCAAGGGCAACGTGGTCGAGCCTTGGGATGTGATCTCCGCCCACGGCGCCGACGCCTTCCGCTGGTATTACCTGACCGCCCAGCAGCCCTGGTCGGGCTACCGCTTCTCGGTCGACACGGTCGGCGAATCGGTGCGCCAGTTCCTGCTCACGCTCTGGAACACCTACTCCTTCTGGGTCCTCTACGCCAACTCCGAGGACCTCGGGCCCGCTGACTTCGAGGGAACCCCCGAGCCGAGCAACGACCTCGACCGCTGGGCCCTTTCCAAGCTGCAGTCGACTATCACGACCGTCCGAGAGCGGATGGACGAGTTCGACTGCACCGCCGCCGGGCGGGCGATCGCCGAGTACGTCGAGGAGCTCTCCAACTGGTACGTACGGCTCTCGCGTCGCCGCTTCTGGGACGGAGATCGCGCCGCCTTCGCGACCCTGCGTCATTGCCTACTCGAGGTCGCCGCCCTGCTCGCCCCGTTCACGCCCTTCCTCGCCGACGAGATCCACCTCAACCTCGCCGGCGGCGAGGCCGAAGCGCTTGGTGAGAGCCCCGACTCGGTCCACCTGCGCGACTTCCCGGCGGCTGATGCAGCGCTCACCGACCCTGAGCTGGAGGCCGCGATGGACGCGGTCCGCCTCACGGTCGAGCTCGGCCGCGCCGCCCGCGCCCAGGCCAAGGCCAAGGTGCGCCAGCCTCTGCGCCGCGCCGTGATCGTCGCCAACGACGCCGAGCGCGCCGCGATCGAGGCACGCGCCGACCTGGTCACCAGCGAGCTCAACGTCAAGGAGCTCGACTTCGTCTCCGAAGAGGCCGACCTGGTCAGCTACGCGGTCAAGCCCAACTACCGCTCGCTCGGCCCGCGCTTCGGCAAGCGCATGCCCCAGGTCGCCGCCGCGGTCGAGGCGCTCGACCCCGTCCACGTCGCCAAGGTGATGGCCGACGGCGGCGAGGTCGGGATCAGCATCGACGGCGACGACCACACGATCGGCCCCGATGAGGTCACCCTCGCCCTGCAGCCGCTGGAGGGCTACGAGGTCGAGGCGGAGGCGGGCCACGCCGTCGCCCTGCAGCTCGAGCTCGACGACGAGCTGCGCCGCGAGGGCCTGGCCCGAGAGATCGTCCACGCCGTCCAGAACGCCCGCAAAGCGGCCGGCCTCGACATCTCCGACCGCATCGAGCTGACCCTGGGGGGCGACGCCGAACTGATCGCCGCCGCTCGCGAGCACGAGCCTTACATCGCCGGCGAGGTCCTCGCCACCTCAGTCGCCTACGACGCTGCCGACGGCCTCGCCGTCCGAGTCGACGGCCGCGATCTCCGCATCGACGTCACCAAGTCCTGACGTTCTGCGGGTCTTCGCATGCGGCCGAAATGTACGGAAGCACTTCTGCTACCTCCGCGCGCTAGTCCGGAGTCGACTCGCCGATGATGAAGTCGGTTTTCTTGGAGTCCGAAAACTTCACCCAGCAGTGATCCGGTGCGACGCCGGCAACGTCGATCAGGGCCGCTTCGATGCGTCGGGCGATCTCCGCCTTCTGCTCGTCGCTGCGTCCCTCGAACCAGTTGACCTCGATGAAGGGCACGGCTCTGCCGGCCGCTAGGCGAGTGCCGGCTCGAGCTCGGCCTCGAGGCGACGCTTGGGCATCGCCCCGATCACCTTCTTGGCGATCGCGCCGTCCTTGAAGAGAATCATGGTCGGGATCGAGAGAACTTCGTACTGAGTGGCGGTCTGTTGGTTCTCGTCGACGTTGATGCTGACGATGTTGAGATCGTCGCGCTCGGCGTCAATCTCCTCGAGCACCGGATGGACCACGCGGCAGGGGCCGCACCAGGGAGCCCAAAAGTCGACGAGCACAGGCCCGTCGGCCTCGAGGACCTCTGACTTGAAGTTGGCATCTGTCACGTCGCTGAGTTTGCCTGTCACTGGGATCGCTCTCCTGGGGATTGAGGTTCGGCGCTCAATACTTCATAAAGTATAGCGAGGTTCGCAAGCCTCCCGGCACGCATCTCCTCACCGCCCAAAGCGTAGAAGAGGCACCCGCCAGATCGCCTCGAGCACGATCGAGCGGCTCATCTTGGAGGAGCCGGTCTGGCGGTCGCGGAAGACGATCGGCACCTCGACCACGTCGAAGCCGAGCTGGATCGCCCGGTAAGTCACCTCGACCTGAAAGGCGTAGCCGCGAGAGCGGATCGCGCTGAGGTCGACCGCCTCCAGCACCTCGCGGCGGAAGCACTTGAAGCCCCCGGTCAGGTCGCGCACTTGGACTCCGAGGGCGAGCCGCGCGTAGGTGCTGCCCCCCTTGCTGATCGCCCGCCGCAGGGCGCCCCAGTCGCTCACCCCGCCGCCGGGCACGTAGCGCGAGCCGATCACGATGTCGGCGTGCTCCGCGGCCTCGAGCAGGCGCGGCAGGTAGGCGGGCTCGTGTGAGAAGTCGGCATCCATCTCGATCACCAGCCCGGCGCCGCCGGCGAGGGCGTGGCGAAAGCCGGCGATGTAAGCGGGGCCGAGGCCTTCCTTGGTCTCGCGGTGAAGGAAGTGGATCGAATCCTCCCGCTCGGCGAGCTCGGCGGCGAGCCGTCCGGTCCCGTCGGCCGAGTTGTCGTCGACGATCAGGACCTGGGCGTCGGCGGGAAGCTTGTCGCGCGCATCGGCGACCAGCCGCTCGATGTTCGACGCCTCTTCGTAGGTGGGGAGGACGAGCCAGGCCGGCCCTCGCTCGGGTTTGCTCGCGGCCATCTGCGGGGGCGATGCTATTGACGGAGCTGAGTGCAAGCTAAAGAGACCCTCGCTCGCTAGCTTGCAGATGTGACCAACGCCGAGATAGCCGCCGCCCTCGAAGAGCTCGGAGTGCTCTACGAGCTCGACGGCGCGGTCAAATATCGCGTGCTCGCGTACGGCACGGCGGCGAAGGCGATTCGCGAAAGCCCGGTCTCGGTCGCCGAGCTGGCCGCGGCGGGTCGGGCGACCGAGATTCCAGGGGTCGGCAAGACCCTGGCGGAAAAGATCGACGCGCTGCTGGCGACTGGCGAGATCCCGGCCGCGGTGAAATTGAAGGCGAAGTTCCCACCCAGCCTGATCGAGGTCACCCGGGTGCCGGGAGTGGGCCCGAAAACGGCGCGACGACTCTTCGATGAGCTCGGCGTCGCCACACTCGACGATCTGCGCGCGGCGGCAGATGGCGAACGGATTCGCGAGATGAAGGGCCTTGGGCCAAAGGCCGAGAAGAATGTCCTGGCCGGGCTCGAGCGCCTCGGCGAGCCGGGGGAGGGGAGCGGCCGCGTACTGCTCTCGATGGCCCGCCCGATTGCCGAGGAGCTGGCGCGGACCCTGCGCGAACACCCGGCCGCCGACCGGGTTGAGGTGGCAGGCTCGGCGCGGCGCTGGGCCGAGACCTGCAAGGACATCGACCTGATCGCCACCGCCGAGGAGCCGCAGGCGCTGGCCGAGCACCTCGTCGCCAGCCCGCTGGTTGCGGCGGCGGGCAAACCGGGCCCCAACGGGGTGCGGGCGCAGACTCAGAATGGGATCTCGGTCGACCTGCGGATCGTCGCGCCGCAGGCCTTTGGCAACCTGCTGCAGCACTTCACCGGTTCGGCGGCGCACAACGTGCAGCTGCGCGAGGACGCCGTCGCCCGCGGCCTCTCGGTTTCCGAGCATGGGATCACCGAGGTCGAGAGCGGCAAGGCCGATCTCTGCGCCAATGAGGAGGCCGTCTATGAGCGCCTCGGCTACGCCTACATCGAGCCCGAGCTGCGCGAGGGCCGTGGTGAGCTGAAGGCGGCGCGCGAAGGCAAGCTGCCGCAGCTGGTCTCGCTCGACGACGTCAACGGCGACCTGCACGCTCACACCACGCTCTCGGACGGTCGCAACACGCTGGAGGAGATGGCCGAGGCGGGCCGCGAGCGCGGCTACGCCTACATGGCCATCACCGACCACTCCGCCAGCCACGGCTTCGGCGACCACGTCACCGAGGAGCGGCTCTGGGAGCGGATCGACGAGGTTGCCGACTGGAACAAGGGCAAACGCGGCTTCCGCCTGCTCGCCGGCTCGGAGGTCAACATCGGCCTCGACGGCTCACTCGACTACTCCGAGGACGTGCTGGCGGGCCTCGACTGGGTCATCGCCAGCGTCCACACCTCCTTCAGCATCTCCGAGAAGGAGATGACGGCGCGGGTGCTGGCGGCGATCGAGAATCCCTACGTCGACTGCATCGGTCACCTAACCGGCCGCCTGATCGGCCGCCGCGAGCCCTATGGAATCGACGTCGAGGCCGTCGCCGGGGCAGCGGCGGCCAACGGCACGATGATCGAGATCAACGGCAACCCCAACCGCCGCGACCTCTCCGAGCACCACGCTCGCCTGGCCAGCGAAGCCGGGGTGACGATCGTGCTCAACACCGACGCGCACGGGGTCGACACGCTCAACAACATGTCCTACGCGGTGGCCACCGCCAGGCGAGCGTGGCTGGGTCCCAAAGACATCGCGAACACGCGGAGCTGGGCGGAGTTCAAGAAGTTGACCAAGCGGTAGGCGCGGCGGGTCCTGTCGCCACGACTAGCGCTTATTCCAATGCGAAAACCACGCGGACCGTGGCGGTCACTGTAGAAGCGCCCGGCTTGGTGGGCGGGGCCGGCGCTGTGTCGGCAGCTCCCTTGGGGCTGGCGCGGCCTTCGACCGGGACGGCTTCGGTGGTTTCTTCGATCGTGATCGCCGGGCCCAGGACGGCACCGGCCCGGATGGCCAGGGTTGCTGCCTTGCCTTTGGCTTGATCGAAGGCGGCGAGGAGGGTGTTGTTGTAGGCGGCTTCGGGGTTGCCGGCGAAGAAGTCGGGGCCGCGGGTGCCGGTGGCGCCGGCTGCGACGGCGGCGCTGACTAGTTCTCCCGAGCGCTGGGGTTCGTGGAGAACCACGCCGACGCCCTCGGAGGCACGGAAGAGGGTGTGTTTGTCTCGGCTGATCTTGCGGACCGAGATCTGGCCGGTGGTGACGTCGCCCGGACCGATCCCCGGTATGGCCTGCACCGCGGCGATCACCGCTCGCAGCTTGGCCGCAACAACGTGCAGCGCGGCGCCCCGGCTCTTGCGTTCCTTGCTGACCGAGAAGCCGAGTTTGGCGGCGTCGTTGGGGACCTTCTGCGTCGCCGAGCCCTTCACGGTGACGGTCCGTTCTGCGGCGCTGGCGCCCGCCGGGAGGAGCACAGCGAGCGCCAACATGGCCAAGGCGATCGGCAAAGGGCGAGTCATCTGAGTTGACGCTACCCGCCGACCACGACGCTCACTCAGGCATGGGCGCGGCGGCTGCTGCGCAGCCCCGGCGTACGGACGAGCTGAATCGGGCGCAGGGCGGAGTTGGGGACGACGTAGAACTTGACCCCGTCGCGCTGCTCGATCGCCAGCACCGCCGCCTCGCGCGAGTGCCAAGCGAGTGAGACGAGCAGGGCGTAGCCAGCGCCGATCGCGGCGACGCCTGGGAAGAAGACGCCGAGGACGCCGGCGGCGATCGCGGTGACCGCGATCGGCCAGAGGCGGGCGGCGGCGATTCGGGCGGGAGAATCGACCGGCAGCGAGGTCGCGGTGCGCGCCTGGGCAAGTGTGTCGCGCATGTCCTCGGTCGCGCGGCTCGGGCGGCCGAGGTAGAAGCCGACGATCAGCGCGATCAGCCACCAGGCCGCCGCCACCGTGAGGGTCCTCGTGTCGGCGTCGCGGTTAGTCGCCACGGCCGTGATCGCCGCCAGGGCCGTGGCCTCCGCTCCGGTGAGCAGGACGGTGACGCGCAGCAGGTCCGTGTAGGGCATCGCTAGGCGGCCAGCTCCTCGAGCATGCCCACCCAGCCGTCGGGGCCGTCGACGGCGAGGTCGCACTCTTCGGTCAGCGCCGGCGGCGCCTCGGGCGAGATCACGCCGACACAGAGCACCGTCTCGAGCTGGCCTTCCTCGCGCAGCTCGCGCAGGCGGCGAAAGGCATCGAGGTCGGTGCGATCGTCGCCGGCGAAAACCGCAGCGGCGATCTCCTCGCCGGCCAGCAGGGCGGCCACGGCGGCGTCCTTGCCACCACCGCCGAGCGGCCGCAGCTCGAGCACCTTGCGGCCCCAGCGCGGTTCCAGTTCGGTCCGCCCGGCCTCGGCGGCGATCTCATGGGCGCGGGCCTCGGCGGCCCGCTCGTCCTCGGCGCCGCGCCAGTGCAGTGACTGGATCGGGCCCTTGTCCTCGAGCCGGAATCCGGCCGCCGCCAGCTTCTCGCCATCGAGCCCGGCGACGAAGTCCGCCGCCACCCGCTCGGCGCCGGCCAGCGCCGGGTCGAGCTGCGGCTCGTCCTCACCAGGCATCAGCAGCTCGAGCCCGTGGTTGCCGGCGTAGGCGATCTCCCCGACCCCGACCAGGCGCCGCGCCTCCAGCGCCTGCCGTCCGGAAATGCAGCCGACCAGGCCGTAGCGCCGGTTCAGCGAACGCAGCAGCTCACTTGTGCGGGCCGGGACCGCGGCCTGCTCGGGCCGCTCGACGATCGGTGCCAGGGTGCCGTCGACGTCGGTGAGGACTGCCGTGCGGCCCGGGTCGGCGCGCAACCGGTCCAGGGGTGAGCGCCCGGCGCCGCCATCCCCTGTCTCGTCTGCGGGAGGCACGGCCTTAGTATCGCGGCACGATGCCCTCCGCCCAGGTGCCGCCGAGCCACGCGACCCTCAAGCTCGCCGCGATCGGCACCCTGGCAGGCATCTTCAGCGGTCTCTTCGGCGTCGGCGGCGGCACCGTGATCGTTCCCCTGCTGATCTTCTGGTTCGGCTACGGCGAGCGGCTCGCCACCGGCACCAGCCTGGCGGCGATCGTCCTGATCGGCCTGTTGGGCGCGGTCGCCCAGGGCGGGATCTACGGCAACGTGCACGTCCTCACCGGCCTCCTGCTAGCGATCCCGGCCGTGCTCGGGGTGGTGATGGGCACCGCGATCCAGCAACGCATCCCCCAGCGCGCCGTCTCCCTGCTCTTCGCCGTTCTCCTCGTCGCCGTGGCGATCGAGCTGATCGTCAAGTGAACGAGCTCGCCGCTGTCTTGATTGCGATCGCCGGCGGCCTCGCCGGCGGCCTGGTCGGCGTCGGCGGCGGCGTGCTCTTCGTGCCGGCGCTGACTATCTTCATCGGCCTCAGCCAGGTCGAGGGCGAGTCGACCTCATTGCTGATGATCGTCATCGTCGCCCTCGTCGGTGCCTACCGGCAGAACGGCTACGGCAACGTCCGGCTGCGCGAGGCGCTCGTGATCGGCGTGCTCTCACCGCTCGGCGTCCTGATCGGCGTCGGTGTTTCCAACGCCGTCCCCACCCGCGCCCTGGAACTGGCCTTCGCCGCCCTCGCGCTCTTCATGGCCTACACCCTGGTCCGCCGCGCCCTCTCCACGCCCGCCTGATCCAGTGCCGCGGAGGGCCATCGGTAACCTCAAACAGGTGGATTCACTTCGCTGGGAAGGCGATGTACCGCAGCTGCGCAGCCCGATTCTTGTCTGCTCGTTTCGGGGCTGGAACGACGCGGCAGCGGCGGCCTCGACGGCGCTGACCACGGTCAGCGACGCCTTTGACTCGGAGCTGATCGCCGAGGTCGACGCCGAGGACTACTTCGACTTCCAGGCAACTCGCCCGACGATCGTCCTCAGCGAGGGCCAGGCGCGGCGGATTGACTGGCCGCATAACAACCTGGTCGCGGTCCGCATACCGGCGGCCGAGCGCGATCTCGTTCTGCTCGACGGGACCGAGCCGAATCTGCGCTGGCGCACTTTCTCGGAAACGATCGCCACCGCCGCCGACGCGCTCGGGGTGGAGATGGTGATCACCCTGGGCGCGCTGGTCGCCGAGGTCTCCCACACCCTGCCGGTGCCGATCACCGGCCTCGCCTCGGACGAGAAACTGGTCGAGGAGCTGGACCTGCAGCGCTCCAACTACGAGGGGCCGACCGGGATCGTCGGCGTCGTTCACGACTGCTGCCGCCAGGTAGGGATGAGCTCAGCTTCGCTCTGGGCCGCCGTGCCGCACTACGTGGCCGCCGTCCCCAACCCGAAGGCGGCGCTCGCCCTGCTGCGCCGGCTCGAGGGCCTCACCGGCATCGCCGTCGACGCCACCGAGCTGGAGGAGGAGACGAGCTCTTACGAAGAGCAGATCGACCGCGCGATTGCCGCCAATCCCGAGATCGAGGAGCTGGTCGACCGCATCGAGGCCGAACAGACCGAGCTGAACGGCCCCGAAGACCTACCGAGCGCCGACTCGATCGCCCGAGACTTCCAGCAGTTCCTGCGCCAGCAGGGCGACCAGTAGCGCTGGCCGGACTAGCTCTCCGCCGCGGGACAAATGAGGCGGTAGTCGCACCAGCTGCAAGTCGTCGGCGCCGGCCGCGGCTCGAAGTCCTGGCCCAGAACCCCCTCGCCGACCTCGAGCACGGTGCGCTCCACCCGCTCGGCGTCGTCGGACCGGACCGGCGCCGCCACCTTGTCGGCGTCGAGGACGTAGTAATAGCTGCCGGTTCCGGCCTCGAGACCCCAGGCCTCGCTCGCGGCGAGTCGGTATAGGGCGAGCTGTAGGTCATTCTCGAGCTGGGCTTCGCTCTTGCGTTCGCCGGTCTTGTAGTCGATCAGCTCGTAGCTGCCGTCGGGGAGACGGTCGACCCGGTCGACGCGGCCGCGCACCTGGTGCTCGCCGATGCGGATGTCGAACTTGCGCTCGAGCCAGACCGGCACCCCCTCCGATTCGCGCTCGCGCTCCCAGTAGAGCCGCATCGCCTCGCGGGCGCGATCGCGGAACTGCAGCTCGTCGTCGCTGCTGCCAAAGCCCGAGCGGCGCCAGCCCGACTCAAAGAGGTCCATCAGCTCGGCCAGGCCGCCGTTTGTGGTTTCGCCCTCGTCGGCGTCCTTGTGGAAGCGTTCCAGAACGCTGTGGATGAGGATGCCGAAGCGCTGGTTGATCGTCGGCTCCTCGGGAATGCCGAAGACGCGCCGGAACTTGTACTTCAGCGGGCAGGTCAGGTAGAGGTCAAGGTCGGAAGCGGAGAGGCTGAGGGCGCCATCGCCACGGCGCGGCAGGAAGGCTTCCAGCGAGGGCTCGTGGCGGGCGGCGATCAACATGCGGCGGCCGTCGCGCTCGCGCTCTGAGTCGAGCAGGTAGGAGTCGAGCGGCGAGGCGTCGAGCTCGGTCTGCTGCTCGGGCGTCGCCACCTGGCGCAGCAGCCCGTTGACCGCCGCGATCGCCTCGGCCGTCGCCTCCTCGCCCGGCCGCTGCGCCAGCGCCGCCAGCTTGAGCAGCTCGAGGTGGCGGGCAATCGCCCGGTTGACGTCGATCACAGTGTCCAGGCGCGGCTCCGAGAGCTCGCGCCCGGCCCGCCAAGACGCCTCCAGTACCTCCTCGCGCAGCTTGCGATAGGTCGCGTGCAGGCCCTCGGCGGGGCCGAACAGCTCCTCCTCCTGCGTCTCCTCCTCGTCGTTCTGCACTGCGGGCTCCTCCTGCTCGATCCGGGAGAGCACCAGTCTGAGGCGCGCCTGTGCGCCTTCGGAGCCCTGGCCGAGGACGAAGACATGGTCGAACTCGGTTCCCTTGGCGGCGCGGGGCGAGAGGCCGAGGACGACCCCTGGCGACGGCGGCTCCTCACCGCCCGCCGGCTCGACCCCGGCCTCGGCGACGGCGCTGAGGTAGCGGACGAAGTCGCGGGTCGTGCCGTGCGCTTCGCGCCGCGCCCAGGCGGAAGCCAGCTCGGCCAGGCGGGAGAGGCCGAGCAGCCGCTCGGCCACCTCGGGCTCGGCCGCGAAGAGCCGCTGCCGACGCAGGCCGACGCGCTCGATCAGGCGCCGGACGAAGACGTCGGCGCGGCGTTCTTCCAGTGCCGCCGAGGCTTCGCCATAGAGCTTGAGGAAGGCCTGGATCCGCTCGCGTCCCTCCGGCGGGATCTGCGGGCTTTCCAGCGCTGCCTCGCAGGCGGAGACCATGTCGACCTTGCGGCGGCGGGCGATCGTCGTCAGCCGCGCCAGGTCGGCGGCGCGCAGCTCGATCGGCGGCCTAGTTAGCGCTCGTGCCGCCGCCGGCGAGTCATCGGGTGCCGCGAGCACACGCAGCCAGGCGATCGCGTCGCGCACCTCGGGCCGCTGGAACAGGGCCGCCGGCCCGGCCAGGTGAAAGGGGACGCCGCGCTCCTCCATCGCCGCCGAGACCGGTCCGGCGTTTGCCGCCGGATCGTCGATCAGCACGCAGATCGCCCCCGGTGCGGTTCCCTCGCCGAGCAGGTGCTCGACCTCGCGCGCGACCGCCTGCGCCTGCGCCCGCTCGTTCGTGCAGCGCCAACGCCGCACCGCCGGCTGGCGGAATTGCTGCTCGAGCGTGATCGACGGCGCGTCGGTTGCGAGCTCCGCGGAGGCGTCCTGGGCATAGAGGTGATTTGGGTTCTCCTCCGCCAGCTTGATCAAGATCGTCCGCTGGGCGGGGGTCGTGTCCTCGTACTCGTCGACCATCACGTAGGCGAAGCGGGTTGCGATCTCGGCGCGGATATCGGGCTGCTCGTGCAGAAGCTTGCCGAGGGTGAGGAAGACGTCGCCCTCGTCGAGGTTGCCCGACGCGGCGACGATCCGGTCGTGGGCGGCGCAGAACTCGGCCAGGTCGGGCTCGGCCGGATCGGAGCCCGCCTTCAGCGCGTCGATCTGAGCCAACAGCCGCGCCAGCAGGCCGGCGGGGTTGCCGCGGATCTCGTGGTTACGCAGCGGCAGCTCGTCGAGGTGGTCGAGCATCATCGCCAGTCGCTCCGCCGGGCCGAGGACGTCGAAGAACGGATTGAGCCCCGCCGCGGTCGAGTGAGCCCGCAACAGCCGCTCGCAGATCGCCGGCCAGGTGCCGATCCACAGCTCCTCGTAGGGGGATCGCAGCAATGTCTCGACCCTGCCCTGCAGGCGGCGGGCGGTCGCCGGGGTGGCGGCGATGAGGAGGACGCGATCGGCGTCGACCTCGTCGGTGGCGAGCCGGGCCAGCCGCCGGGCCAGGGCCTCGGTCTTACCGGTGCCGTCGGCCCCGAGCAGCAGCAGCGGGCCCTCGCCGTGCCGGACCGCGCGCTGCTGGGCCTCCGCCAGGGTGAGCATGGTCCAACGCTAGCGAGTGTGCGGCCTCCATAGGATGACCCGCATGGACGTTTTCTCCGCAGACTGGCTGGGAATCTGCCGGCGCTCGGTTGCTGCCCAGCAGGCGATCTTCGAGCAGGTGCGCGGCATCGAGGCTCGCACCGAGTACGAGGGAGTCGGCGAGGGGGGAGATCACACCCTGGTCATCGACCGTCGCTGCGAGGACGTCGTCTTCGCCGAGCTCGATGCGCTGGCGGAGCAGGGCGCCGCTTTCGTCGCCGTCTCGGAGGAGCGCGGCGAAGTCGAGTTCGGTGGCGGTGGCCCGGCGCGGGTCGTGATCGATCCGATCGACGGCTCGCTCAACGCCCGGCGCACGCTGCCTTCGCACAGCCTCAGCATCGCGGTGGCCAGCGACGACTCGATGGCCTCGGTCGAGTTCGGCTATGTCTATGACTTCGGCGCCGGCGAGGAGTTCACGGCCCAGCGCGGCGAGGGGGCAATGCTGGGCGGCGAGCGGATCGAGGTCGCCGCCGACGGCGACAAGCTGGAGCTGCTCGGCCTCGAGGCCGCCGAGCCGGAGCGTGCCGTCCCCGCGCTCGAGGCCTTCGCCGGGCGCGTGTACCGGATCCGCGTGGTCGGTTCGATCGCGATCACCGCCGCCTACGTCGCCGCCGCCCGCTTCGACGCGATGATCGGCCTGCGGCCTTGCCGTTCGGTCGACGCAGCTGCCACCCAGTTGATCGTCCGCGAGGCCGGTGGGGTGGTGGCATTTGGCGACGGGTCGCTGGCCGAAGCACCGCTCGGCCTAGACGCTCGCTACACATTTGCGGCCGCGGCCGGCGAGCGCGGATTGGCGATCGCCGGGGCCGGGCAGTAACCCACGCCCACTTCGGGTTTAAGAACGTCTGTTCGCGTAGAACGTATGTTCGTTACACTCGCGAATCCGAGGCAGGAAACCGCAGACGAAGGGATTCTTCTTTCACATGGCATCGACCAACGGGAGCAAAAGCTCCGCCTCCAAAGCCAAAACCACGACCACCACGAGCGCTGAGAAACGCCAGACCCGCAGCGTGGCCGAGACCGCTGTCGACCTTCCCGTCGGCGCGGTCCTCAGCGTCACCGACCGCGTCAGCGAGCTAGTTGAGCCGTTCACCGGCCGCAGCGCCGCCGAAAAACAGCTCAAGTCCTACCGGACCGAGCTGCGCCGGCGGGTCAAGCGCACCGAGCGGCGCGGGACCACCGCCCGCAAACGCGCCACCACCGAGGCCCGCAAGACCCGCAACCGGGTCGAGCGCGAGGCGCGCAAGCGTCAGCGCACCGTTGAGACGACCCTGAAGCGCAACCGCAACGAGCTCGAGCAGCGGGTACGCAAAGCGGTCGATCTCCTCCCCGTCTAAGTACCAAGCACCGACACCGGCAGTGAGCCGGCTGGCTCGAAGGGCCAGCCGGCTTGCGCCGGTGCGTAGGCGCGGAACTGAAAGCGCGCCCCGCGGCTGTCGTCGTCGCTAAAGCGATAGGCGTAGCGGAAGCGTCCGCTTGGACCGGTGCGGACGCTGCGGAACTCGCTCCAGGGCAGACCCGGAAGCCGGAACTGCAGTTGCACCACCTTGCCGTCCTCGGGCATCGCCGCGCCACCGTTTGCGACCTTGCCGCGAAAGACCAGCGGCGGCCCACCAACCTTCGCGACGCGGGCTGAGACCCGCAGGACCACGCGGCTGTGCACGTTCAGCGCTAATGGCTCGCTGCTCGCCCCCCGCGTCGTCGCCGAGGGCGCAACCGTGGCGAGGACTTCGCGGCTCGGTCCAGAGGCGAGTCGAATCCCGAAGCGGCCGTCTTCTCCCGTCCGCACCGTGGATACCCGGTCCGCGGGCCCGCCGTTGGAGAAACGCTCGCTCACCCGCACCGTCGCGCCGGCAAGCGGGGTGCGCCGCGCCGTCAGCGCGCGGCCGGCGAACCAGGTGCCGCGCCCGTAGCGCACGGTCCGCTTGCGGCCACCGCGGATCAGGATCCTGACCGGCACCTTGAGCGGCCCGCTCAGACGCATGGCCGTGCCGTCTGCCCGCTCGAGCGAGGTCGCCCCGTTGCCCGCCGCGTCGTAGGCAGTGGCGCGAAACTCGTACTCGCCGGCCGGGTAGGCGCTGGAGTCCCAGCGCGCGCGCAGGGTTCCGGCCGCGACCTGGGTCGGCAGTGCCGCGAAGCGCTCGCCGGCGACGAGTCGACGAACCGCGATCGAGCCCCGGCCGGAGTCGACACCGGAGTAGCGATCCTCGGCTCGGGCCTCGATCAGCTCCGGGTCTCTGGCGTTCGGTGCAGCCACGAAGGCGAGCCGCGGCGGCTCGCGATCGATCCTGACCGTAGTCGTCGCCGGCGGGGGGTTGGTGCGCCCGTTGCCGGTCGTCCCGTCGGCGACATTACCGGACGCATCCCGGGCGTAATAGGAGATCGTGTGCACGCCCGAGGCGATCACGGTGGTGCTGACGCTGGCGCCCGGGGCGATCGTCGGTGCTCCGCCGTCGACCTGGATCGCGGTGAACGGGCCGCCGCCGCTTCCTGTCATAGCCATCCCTGAGCCATCGTCGCTGGCCTCGGCCGTCAGCCTCACCGGCTCGCCCGACCAACCCGCCGGCACTCCCTCGATCCGGGTCGCAGGCTCGGTCTTGTCGACGCGGAGGATCGCGGTTCCGGGCGGCGAGGAGGCAGTTCCCGAGCCGGAGACAGCGACCGCGTGCACGTAGTTGATCCCCTCCGGCAGCTCGGCGAGCGCCAGCGAGTCGGCGCCGAGGCCGCCCTGCAGGTTGGTCTCGGCGGCGCTGCAGGTTGTTCCTGAACAGGGGTTTCCGGTCGGTGAGGTATCGGTCGACACGGCGTAGCCGCGGATACCGGAGATCGGCAGGGGTCCGCTGGGATGGGTTAGGCGGACGGTGAGGGGAAAGCCCGAGCGACCGATCCAGGTCGGGAGCGGCAGTGGTTCGACGGTGGCCGGCTTCGAATCGTCGAAGCGAAGCTTGGCGCTGGCGCGTGGCCCCTGCGCGCCGCTGGCGTCCTCCAGCCAAACCTCCGCCGTATAGGTGCCGGGCGCGGCGGGGACGCTGAGATGGTCGATCGCATTCGCTGCCCAGGGCAACCTCGTGTCGCCGATCAGAACTTCGCCGCCGGAGCCAAGCAGCCGGTAGTGGGCAGCGGCGACCCCGGGCGGGTTCCCCCAGCTGAGCGCGAACATGCGGCTCGGGTGCCAGTTTTCCTCGCCGCCATTGACTTGCAGGTCGACGGGTTGCAACGAAGCCGTCGCTGCCACAGGGCAGATCAGCGCGAGAGATAAGGCCAGCGCGATCGCCGAGGTGCAACGTTTTACGGCCCTCCTGGTCCCACGGCGCGTTGCAGAGGATCGCTCGCTCACGGCCCGAACTCCCCGGCTGCGGAGCCGCTCGAACTCGAGGAGGGGGCGGTTTCGCTGCTGGTCGCCGGTTCGGGAACCGGGGCGGGCGCTTCGTATTCCACGGCTCCCGCCGGAGCAGCGCTCGGTTCGGCGCTGACCGGGTCGGCTTCCGCCTTCTCTGTTGCGGGCTTTGGTGTCGGCTTGCTCGCCGGGGTTTCGGCCGGTTCCGGCGCAGGTTGGTAGTCGACCGCCTCATCTTCACTCTCGCTCGCAGCGCTCGCGCTGGTTGTCGGGCGTTCGATCGCTGGCTTTGGCGCAGGATCAGGCACCAACTCGGGCGCCGGTAGCACGCCGGTGGCGACGCAGGCAGCAGCCCCACCGGCGGCCCCGGCGCAGACCGTAAGCAGCTTGGCGAGTGCCGCCATGCCGGCGCCCCGCGTGCCTCCGGCGGCGGCGACTTGCGTGGCGACCGATTCACTGCTGCCGAACCCCGGCAGGCGCGAAGAGAGGTTGGTGGCGAGGTCCTGCGCCCTTTCCAGCAGCGAGCGTGAGGGAGGCATCGCCGGCAGCAGCGCCACAGCGATCCGCGGCGCGGCTCGGTAGGTGCGCATCGTCGCCCGGCACTGGGCGCAGGCCCGCAGGTGCTCCCGCACTTCCAGCGCCTCACGAGGATTGGTCTCGCCGTCACAGAAGGCCGAGAGCAATGGTCCCAGTTCGCGACAGCGACTGCCGTCCTCGCTGCTGGAGACGAGGGTGCGGAAGTGCGCCCGGCCCTCGGCAAGCAAACGATTGATTTTTGTCCGGCTCCAGCCGGTCTGCTCGCCGATCTCGACGTAGGAGTAGCCCTCCGCAAGCAGGCCGAGGGCCCGCAACTCGGCCGGCTTCAATGCCTGCAGGGCCTCGCGACTGCGGGCTATGTCCTCACGGCGCTCGACCTGCTCGTCGGGACCGTCGCTGGCGGCGGGGATCAGTGCCATCGGGTCCTCCGCCCCCTCCCTGGCGCGCTGGTAGCCAAGCAGCTTCTCGCGCGCTTGTCGCACCGCCAGCGCCTCATGCTTGGTCACTGTCTGGGTCCAGCGGATCAGTTCGCGTAAGTCGGTGGTCGGCGCTTTGGTCAGGACGATCTCCAGCGCCCGCTGGTAGGCGTCGTCCGCGTCTTCGGCGTCGAACGAGTAGCGCCTTGCCGTGCGCCGAAGGGCGCCCTCGTAGCGGGCGATCATTTCGACCGCAGCGCGCTTGCGTGCCGCGGCGTTGGTCTTGGTTGCTTCTGCTTCCTGACTCAATTCCCGCTGAGCTCCCCTGCACCGGTCAGATCGGCCTTGCAAAACATGGCAAGCCAACCGCTCGAGCAGGCAAAACTCGCCCCCCTCCTGGACGGGTAACCGGGAGATATCAGCGCAAATTGCAGAGATCTCTGCCGGCAGCCCTCCTTCTCTGCCGGCCGATAGCATCCGCGCAATGAGCACTTGCGTAGTCACCGGCGGCGCCGGTTTCCTTGGTTCGCACCTCTGCGAGCACCTGCTTGGCGAGGGCCATCGGGTCATCTGCATCGACAACCTCGAGACCGGCTCGCTGCAGAACATCGAGCACATCCGGGATCCGGCCTTTGATTTCCGTCACATCGACATCATCGAACACGTCGATATCCCCGAGGACGTTGATTTCGTCTACCACCTCGCTTCGCCGGCCAGCCCGATCGATTACCTGCGGCTGCCGCTGCACACGCTCAAGGTCGGCTCGCACGGCACCCATCACATGCTCGGCGTCGCCAAGTTCAAGCGCGCCCGCTTCTTGATCGCCTCTACCAGCGAGGTCTACGGCGACCCCAAAGTCCATCCGCAGACCGAGGACTACTGGGGCCACGTCAACCCGATCGGCCCGCGCGGCGTCTACGACGAGGCCAAGCGCTACGCCGAGGCGATGACGATGGCCTACCACCGCCAGCAGGGCGTCGACACCTCAATCGTGCGCATCTTCAACACCTACGGTCCGCGCATGCGCGCCCACGACGGGCGCGCGATCCCGACCTTCTTCCGCCAGGCGCTCGAGGATCGGCCGTTGACGGTCTTTGGTGAGGGCGATCAGACCCGCAGCTTCTGCTACGTCGATGACTTGATTCGAGGCATCGTCTCCCTGGCCGAGTCCGACGTGCACATGCCGGTCAACATCGGCAATCCCAACGAGTTCACCTTGCTGGAACTGGCCAAGACCGTGATCGAGGTGACCGAGTCCAGCTCCGAGATCATCTTCGAGCCGCTGCCGACCGATGATCCTCAGCAGCGCCGCCCAGACATCACCCGGGCGCGTGAGCTGCTCGGCTGGGAACCGTCAATTGAGTTGCGGGATGGGCTGCGGATGACTATTGAAAAGTCTGGGGTTGAGCGATTGGCGGGGGCTTCGGACTAAGAAGCGGGGGCGCCCATCGCGCCCCACCGCTTGTCTAAAGCTGGCTACCTACGCCGGGACGGGTACTTCGTTCGCTGCTGTCACATCGCTGGACCTATAGAAGGCGAGGGACGTGGGGACGTTGGTCAACCTCTCGTGCATCGCGTTGAAGGTCCGCATCGCGGCAGTCTCGGTGGGCCAGCCATAGCGCTCGAGGAGTGCTTCGGAGCCGGTCTCGTCGGGGGCGCCGACCGTCGACTCGGTCAGGGCGCTCGCCAGGGCGGTCATGCCGCGGCAGAAGTCCTCCTCGTTCCACGTCACCCGACCGGCGTCATCGATCTCGACGAAACCGTTCTCGGCGAGGAAGCTGAGTTCGACGTAGGCGGCGCCGGGGTCGCCGTAGTACTTCGGCCCGCGGCGCAGGTAGTGGAGCAGCTCGGACATGTGCGTCGCGCACATGTCGAGGCGGCTGACTCCGGCGATGCCCAGCCAGGCATCGGAGATCGTCATCAGGAAGCCGTATACATCCGCGATCGCCTCCTGCAGCGCCATGAAGGGCTCGATCCCGAGCGTCTCCATCCACTCGTCGTAGCAAGTCGATGGCACGACGACATTGTGGCCGTGGTCGTGGCCGCGGATCCAGGGCATCAAGGTGTCTGAGATCGGCACGTCGGCGGCCCGCATCGGCCCGCTCAATAGCTCTTCGGCCAGCGGGATCGTGATCACCGAGTAGCGGGCGAGGTGAACGTTGCGCATATAGAGCGTGCGCTGTTCCTCGATCGGCAACCCGTCGACCCATTCGTCCTCTGGCATGAAGTAGGCGAAGTGCTTCGGGTGACCCGCTGCCTCGCCGGCGGAGATCAGCAGGTTGGTCACGTTCATCGGCAGCTTGAAGGGCACACGCAACCCGCTGGCGCCGATTTCGGCTTCGACTGAGGCCAATGCTTGCTCGAGGGAGTCATCAAGTTCGTTCAGCAGCGCCTGCTGGTGCTCGTCGCGTGTCGCAGCGAGGAAGGAGTGCAGGCCGATGCGCGTCTTCATCCGCCAGGTGCAAAGGGGGCCGCAGACGATCTCGAGCGCCGGCGGCGGGCCGCTGCGGGCGATCTCGAGCGTCATCTCACGGTGCTCGATGCCGCCGGCGAGCCCCTTGGCGCGTAGGCGGACCGCCGCGGCGCTCTCCTCGTCGAGCAGCTCGGCCAGCTCGCGCATCCGCTCGGCCATCTCGCCTCGCAGTACCGAGGCGGCGTTCTCGGAGAGAGTTTCGCCCTCGGCGCTCTGCAGGCTGCGCATCGCGTCGCTCTGAGCGGCCAACTGCAGCAGCAGCGGCATCACCTCGGCGGCGTTGGCCGCTGGCTCACCGTCGAGTCGCACGTGGCCGACGCCGTGCTGGTCGTCGACCGGCCAGAACGGCGGCAGAAGTTGCGGGGCACTGCGACTTGCCAACTGCGACATCTCCCTCTCCCTTTTCCCCGCATGGCTCGGCGCCATGCGCGCTTGAGTCCACAAAATTCGGTTCCTGCTGGATACCTCTCCGGTACGAGCGAAGGTACAGAAGGGAACATGCAGATGCAAATAAATCGCTCTAATCAATTAGAGCATCATTGGGGAGCGTGGTAAAGGGCAGCTAAGAGCGCTCCGCATATCCTGTCGCCATGGCTACCGAAGAGACCCACCGCACGATCGCCCCCCTAGTGGGGCCGGATGACGAGCGCGTCTTCACCGATTCCGGAATTGAGATAGAGCGCGTCTATGACGCCGACGACGTGGCGCCGGGGTTGGAGGAGCGCCTTGGCGAGCCGGGCGCACCGCCATTCACCCGGGGCATCCACGAGGGGATGTACCGCGACCGGCTCTGGACGATGCGCCAGTACGCCGGATTCGCCACGCCCGAGGACACCAACGAGCGCTACCGCTATCTGATCGAGCACGGCTCGACCGGGCTCTCGATGGCCTTCGACCTGCCGACGCAGCTCGGCCGTGACTCCGACGATCCGCTCTGCCACGGCGAGGTCGGTCGCACCGGCGTCCCGATCGACACGATCGAGGACATGCGGATCTGTTTCGATCAGATCCCGCTCGACAGCGTCTCGACCTCGATGACGATCAACGCGCCGGCGGCGGTCCTGCTGCTGCTCTACGAGCTGGTCGGCGAGGAACAGGGCGTCCCATCAGAGAAGCTGCGCGGCACGGTCCAAAACGACGTGCTCAAGGAGTACATGGCGCGCGGCAACTACATCTACCCGCCGGTGCCGACGATGCGACTGACTACGGACATCTTCGAGTACTGCCACCGCAACGTGCCGAAGTGGAACACGATCTCGATCTCCGGCTACCACATCCGCGAGAAGGGCTGTTCGGCTGTGCAGGAGGTCGCTTTCACGCTCTCCAACGCAATCGCATATGTCGAAGCGGCGCTCGAGCGGGGCCTGAAGATCGACGAGTTCGCGCCCCGCCTCGCCTTCTTCTTCAACGGCCACAACCAGGTCTTCCAGGAGATCGCCAAGTTCCGCGCGGTGCGGCGGATGTGGGCGAAGATCGTCGCCGAGCGCTTCGGCGCGCAGGACCCGAACTCGATGAAGATCCGCTTCCACACTCAGACCGGCGGCGTGACGCTGCAGGCCCAGCAGCCCGAGGTCAACATCATCCGCGTCGCCCTGCAGGGCTTCGCCGCGGTCTGCGGAGGCACCCAGAGCCTGCACACCAACGGCTTCGACGAGGCGCTGGCGCTGCCAACCGAGCGCTCTGCTCGGATTGCTCTACGTACCCAGCAGGTTCTGGCTCATGAGTCCGGTGCCGCCGACACCGTGGATCCCTTCGCCGGCTCCTATTTCGTCGAGTCGCTAACCGACGAGGTAGAAGCGCGCTCCCTGGAGCTGATGGAGAAGGTCGAAGAGCTGGGCGGCTCGGTTGAGGCGCTGGAGTTCATGCAGCGCGAGATTGAGGAGTCGGCGCACAGCTACCACGAGCGCTACCGCAGTGGCCAGGACATCATCGTCGGCGTCAACAAGTACGTCACCGACCAGGTCGACGACGTCGACATCCTGCGCGTCGATCCCGAGGCCGAGCAGAGCCAACTGGCTCGCCTCGCGGCCTTCAAGGAGCGTCGCGACCAGGCTGGCGTCGAGGCCAAGCTCGAGTCGCTGCGCGACGTCGCCCGCGGCGATGGGAACCTGTTGCACCCGATCCGCGCCGCGCTCGCGGCCGACGCCTCGATCGGTGAGGTCTGCGGCGCGATGCGCGACGTCTTCGGCGAATACAAGGGCGGTGCCTTCTTCTAGAAGACGCGCGCCCAGACGTACGTCTACACGGCGTCGATCATCTAGAGGATTTTGGAAAGTTGGGCAGAACGGGGGCCAATGATCGAGGCCGCGCGCACGCTGATGAAGTCCGAACCTGAGCTGATTGAGCTGATCGCTGAGGTCGAAGGCGTCGAGGTGACGATGGCCGAGAAGGGCTTTGGCACGAGGGTTGCGCTCAAAGCTGGGGACGACTCGGGTCTTGCTGAGGCGGACCTGGAGCTGCTCCTCGATCGTCTCGCTGAACCGCAGAAGCAGCCCTTCGGCAACGCCTGAGGCATCGTGGCTTTTCGAGACGCAGGTAAATAGACTTCCGCGCCCAATGCGCGAGAAGAATCCGGTCACCCACGAGGAGAAGATCTCCTACCTGCGCGAGCTGCGCGACGCCGCGGTCAACTCCGCCTCCGAGGAGGCGGTGGAGAAGCAGCACGCCAGGGGCAAGTTAACCGCCCGCGAGCGGATCGAGAAACTGCTCGACCCCGGCTCCTTCGAGGAGCTCGACACCTTCGTCCGCCACCGCACCTACGACTTCGAGATGCAGAAGAAACGGCCCTGGGGCGACGCCGTCGTCACCGGCCACGGCACGGTCGACGGCCGCACTGTCTTCGTCTTCTCGCAGGACTTCACCGTCTTTGGCGGCAGCCTCGGCGAGGTGATGGCGGAGAAGATGTGCAAGGTGATGGACCTCGCCGCCTCGGTCGGGGCGCCAGTTGTCGGCATCAACGACTCCGGCGGTGCCCGGATCCAGGAGGGCGTCGTCTCACTCGGGGCCTACGGCGACGTTTTCGCCCGCAACGTCAAATGTTCGGGCGTGATCCCGCAGATCAGCCTGATCATGGGCCCCTGCGCGGGCGGTGCTGTCTACTCGCCGGCGATGACCGACTTCATCTTCATGGTCAAGGAGACCTCGCACATGTTCATCACCGGTCCAGAAGTGATCAAGACGGTGACCGGTGAGGAAGTTGAGTTCGAGGAGCTCGGCGGGGCGATGAGCCACAACTCGAAGTCGGGGGTTGCCCACTTTGCCTCCGAGGACGAGGAGAGCTGCCTCGAGGACGTTCGCTACCTGCTTGGCTTCCTGCCCTCGAACAACCTCGAGGCGCCGCCGCGGTTTGAGCCCAGCGACGACCCCGAGCGCGAAGACGACTCGCTCGACTCGCTGGTCCCCGACGATCCCTCAAAGCCCTACGACATGCGCGAGGTGATCGCCCGCGTCGTCGACGACGAAGAGTTCTTCGAGGTCCACGAGCACTTCGCCAAGAACATCGTCTGTGGCTTCTCGCGGCTCGACGGCTTCCCGGTCGGGGTCGTCGGCAACCAGCCCGCCTTCCTTGCCGGCGTGCTCAACATCGAGGCCTCCGAGAAGGCTGCCCGCTTCGTCCGCACCTGCGACGCCTACAACGTCCCGATCCTCACCTTCACCGATGTGCCCGGCTTCCTGCCCGGCACCGACCAGGAGTGGAACGGGATCATCCGCCACGGCGCCAAGCTGCTCTACGCCTACACCGAGGCGACCGTGCCGAAGCTCACCGTCGTCACCCGCAAGGCCTACGGCGGTGCCTATGACGTGATGGCCTCAAAGCACATGCTGGCCGACTACAACGTCGCCTGGCCAACAGCCGAGGTAGCGGTGATGGGCCCTGAGGGCGCGGTCAACATCATCTACCGCAAGGACATCGCCTCCTCACCGACGCCCGACGAGCGCCGCCAGAAGCTGATCGACGACTACAAGGCCCACTTCGCCAACCCCTACTCGGCGGCCGAGCGCGGCTACATCGACGACGTGATCGAGCCGCGCGAGACCCGGCCGAAACTGATCAAGGCGCTGCGGATGCTGCAGAGCAAGCGAGTCGAGCAGCCGAAGCGGAAGCACGGGAACATCCCGCTTTAGGGACGAAAGCGGTCGGCCGCGGGTCCTGTCGGTGCAGGGGACCCACCGCCCCTTCCGGTCGCTAAAGCGTCCTCAGGGGCGGTACCCCCTACACCGCCACCCGCGGTCGAGCGCTTCGTGAAAAACGGGATATTCCCTAACGCTTTCGGAGCTTCCTAGCTCCGCCGCCCCCAGGAGAGATGACCGCTTCCGTATCGGCCTGGGGTTCTGGCGGGGGACACCTTGCTGCTGAGCTTGGTTGTTCAGCCGAGAGGTTGTCGCGGGGGGTGGCGCGGTTTTGGGGGACCGTCCGAGGAGGCGGCGCAGCCGCCCCCGCAGGATGGTGGCACCAAAACGGCGACAGGACCCGCCGCGCCAATCCCTCGGTCGATCAGGGAAGTTGAGCAGCGGCGTCGCGCCGGGAGTGCCAGGTCGCCACCGAGGCTGAGGTCATCTCTTCCCAGGCGGCGTCCTCGCCGAAGTACTGCATCACCACGAAGTACAAGAGGCCGGGGAGCATCTCTGGCGCTCGGGCGGCGTCGCCGTCCATCAACTTCGCGCACACAAGAGTGTCGATAGCCCCTACCATGAAGGTGGACGTAACAGGAGGTGGAGCTTGGCGAGTGGGAATCTCGCGGCGCGCGCTGTCAAGTGCGCGGGAGAGGCGCTCCATCAGATCGCGCCGTTGGGCGAGCGCCCGCTCGCCTGCCGCGTGGACCTCGACGAAAATCGCTTTCGCGATTGCCGGCTGGTTGGCGCAGAACTCGAGCAGCTCGGCCATCGCCGCGCGCAACCCCTCGCGCCAGGTCGGCTGCCGTTTGGCGGCGCCGATCAAGCGCCGGAAGAGCCACTCGCTGGCGTCGCCGTAGGCCTGCGCGAAGCAGTCCTCGCGGTCCTCGAAGTGCTTGTAAAAGGTCGCGCGGCTCGCTCGGGCCCGCTCGATTACGTGCTTGACCGCGACCTGCTCGTAGCCGAGCTCGCCGCTGACCAGCAGGATCGCCTCCAGCAGACGCTCGCGGGGCGCCCGCGCGCGCAGCCCCGGGAAGGGCACTACGGGGGCGATCTCTTCATCTCTGTCGAGCGCGCTCGGCGTTTCCGACATCGGTCCTACCAGTTTTGCAAACGTTGACCTTTTGTCTAGGTATAGCAGCTTTCAAAAACGGTAAATGCACTAGAGCGAGTAGAACGCAATGTTTTCTGTAAAGCAAGAAAGTAGACATCAGATGTATGTTTTGGTACCTTGCCGGAATGGCGGACTCGCGATCGCTCTCCGAAAGGCTCGCAACGATGCCCCCCGGACGGCACCTCGTGCCCCGCGATTTCGTCACCCAGAACCAGCGCGAGCGCATGCTGCTGGCAACCGCGGAGCTGGTCGCCGAGCGCGGCTACCAGAAGACCACGATCGAGCTGATCGCCAAGACAGCTCGGGTCGCCCTCTCGACCTTCTACGAGCAGTTCTCCAGCAAGGAGGAGTGCTTCCTCGCCGCCTTCGACGAGTCGATGGAAGCGGCGGCCGAGGTCTTCGACGAGCTGCTCGATCCCGAGCAGCCTTGGGAGGAACAAATTTCCCGCGGCCTCGAGATCGCGCTCGAGATGATTGCCAAAGAGCCCGCCCGCGCCCGACTTTGCATCGTCGAGGCGCAGGCCGCCGGGGGAGAGGCGCTGAAGCGCTACCAGGCGATGCTGGAGCGGTTGGCCCCGAAGCTGCGCGAGGGACGGGTCCACAACCCACGCGCGGGCAGGCTGCCGGACGGCCTCGAGGTGGCGATCGTGGGCGGCCTCGTTTGGCTGGTCCACCAGCGGCTCCTGGCCGACGAAGTGGACGACATCAAGGCCCTGCTGCCGGAGATGCTGCAGGTGACGCTGACGCCCTACGTTGGCGAGGTCGAGGCGGGGCGGGCAGCGGACGCGGCGCAAGCACGCGCCGCCGCGGCTTGATCAAGAGCGAGCGCAGGGGGAGGGCCGGTCTGATGTGAGCGCCGGCAACGAACGGCTGCCCCGGGCACCGGCCGACCCGGCCCGCGCCCGGATCGCGGCGGCGATGATCGACCTGGTCGGCACTCGTGGTTACGCCCAGACCAGCATTGAGATGGTTTGCGAGCAGGCCCGGGCCCGCCGCTCCCATTTCGACCGCTGCTTTGCCGGCATCGAGGACTGCTTCCTCTGCGTTCATGACGAAGTCGCCGACGAGTTCTGCCGGCGCGTCCTCAGCGCTTACGCCGGGCCGAGCTCCTGGCACGATCGCATCTGGGCGGCCGGCTGGGCGGCGATGCGCTTCCTGACTGAGGACCCAATCCGCGCCCGCTTCCTCGTCGTCGAGGTAAACGGCACCGGCAGCGGCGCCCAGGCCCGTCGCGACCAGGCTCTGCAGCGGCTTGCCGACATCCTCGACGGCGGCCGCCAGGAGCTGGAGAAACCGGAGTCGGTCTCCCGCTGTACAGCTGAAATTGTCGCCGGAGCGATCTACGGCACGGTTCTCGGCAAGGTCGAAGACGGCAGCATCGAGCGCGGCGAGGACTTCCTGCCCGAGCTCGTCTACATGGCGGTGATGCCCTACCTCGGCTCACGCGCCGCCGAGGACGAGCTGCTGGTCCAGTCGCTGCGCTAGCGAGTATCGTCGGTCAATGGCCAAGGGGGCGGCGCAAGAGGGCAAGGCGGCCGATTCCGCGCCGGCGGGCGCCTCGCCGCGCCTGCCCGCCGGGCGGCACGGGTTGCCGCGCGAGTTCATCGAGCAGAACCAGCGCGAGCGGATCATCACCGCCCTGGTCGACACCGTCGCCGAGCGCGGCTACAACGCCACCACGGTCGCCAACATCACCAAAGCGGCCTCGGTCTCGCGCCGCACCTTCTACGAGCACTTCGCCGACAAGGAAGCCTGCTTCCTCGCCGCCTACGACATGGTGGCCGACCACATCCGCGCCTCGATGCGGGCCGCGGCCGAGTCCTTCGGTGACTGGCCGCAGCAGGTCCGCGCGGCGCTGGCGACGATGCTGCGCTTCCTCGCCGCCGAGCCCGAGCTGGCCCGCCTCTGCATGGTCGAGCCGGTCGCCGCCGGGGGGGAGATCGCCGCCCGCCACCGGGCGACGATGCAGGGCTTCGTCGCGATCCTCAAGGGCGGCCGCCCCGAGCACAGCGGCGAGCGGCCGCTGCCCGAGGCGACCGAGGAAACCCTGGTCGGCGGCATCGTCTCGCTGATCGTGCGTGAAATCAGCGGCGGCAACACCGCGCAGCTGGAGAAGCTCCTCCCCGACCTGGTCGAGCTGATCCTCGCGCCTTATCTGGGCAACGACGAGGCTGAGCGCCTCGCGCGCGAGGGCGCCGCGGACTAGGAGGGACTGCGTACGTCGACCAGGTCGTCGACGATCCCAAAGTCCTTGGCCTTGAAGGTCAGCAGCGGCACGCGGTTGACGTTGGCGGTCGCGGCGATTGCCAGGTCGAAAACGCGCCGTCTCGGTTTGCCGCCGCGTTGTGCGACGGCGGCGTGCAGCCTCCCACACTCGCGGGCGGCTTCGGCGTCAAAGGGGAGTGCGTCGAAACGATCCTCGATGATCGCGAGACGGCGCATTCGGTATGCCCGTGCATCGTCATCGGGTGCGGCCAAGACGCCGAAGTGAAGCTCGGTGAGCGAGACGACGCTGATCGCGCTGTCCTCGTCGGGACCCTCCTCGGCGCCGATTAGCACCGAGGTGTCGAGCAGCACAGCCATCTCTTATGAAGACCACGGATCGATCAACTCGCCCCCGAGGGCCTCGAGGTCCTCCCCGAGAGTCGAGTCGGCCGGTGCAGCCCAGAGATCGGCCAGTTGGGCGCTTGAAACCCATTGACGTGTGCGCGCCGGCCCCAGCTGGGCGACGGGACGCCCGGAGACGGTGATCGTGATCTCCTCGCCGGCCTCGGCTCGACGCAGGACCTCACCGATGTGGTTTCGCAGCTCTTTTTGGGGAACGGTCGCCACGAAGCTAGGGTAGCAGTACTGCTACTCAGCGCAGTCAAGCCGCGCAGCGCGGGCGTCTCTCAGGGCACCGCTGTCGCCTGGGCCTCGACGCCGCCACCCTCGATTCGTCCGCCACGCCCGCCCCGAACTGCGGCCGGCCCGCCTTCCTCGCGCGTCAGCCTGTACGCGAGGTACACCGGCAGGATCGAGATCAGGACGACGATGACGGCGACGGCGTTGACGATCGGGCGCTGCTGGGCGCGGAAGAGGTTGCTGAAGATCCAGTAGGGGAGGGTCTGTTCGCCGGCGCCGATGGTGAACGTGGTGACGATGATCTCGTCGAAGGAGAGGCCGAAGGCGAGCAGGCCGCCGGCGCCGAGCGCCGAGCGCATGTTGGGAAGTGTGACGTAGCGGAAGGTCTGCCAGGTGTTGGCGCCGAGGTCGGCCGATGCCTCCTCGAAGGAGGAGGACATCCTGCGCAGGCGTGCGATCGAGTTGTTGTAGACGACGACGATGCAGAAGGTGGCGTGGGCGATGATCACCGTGAACAGCGAGAGGTCGATGCCGAGCACCTGGGTGAAGGTGTTGTTGAGCGCCACACCGGTGACGATCCCGGGGAGGGCGATCGGCAGGACGACGAGGAAGGAGATCGTCTCGCGACCGAAGAAGCGGTGCCGCGCGACCGCGAGCGAGGCAAGCGTGCCCAGCACCAGGGCGATCGCGGTCGCGACGAGGCCGACCTTGATCGAGGTCCAGAAGGCATCCTTTGCCGTGCTTTCGATTGCCTTGGGGAACCACTCGAAGGTGAGGCCGGGCGGCGGCCATTCGAGGATCTTGCTCGAGTTGAAGGCGTAGACCGCAAGGACGATCAGCGGGATGTAGATGAACGCCAGTCCGACGCCAACCGCGACTCGCAGCAGGATCCTGGATCTCTTTGAGAGTCGCACCGTTCTCCTATATGTGCTCGAAGGCGCCGAGCTTTCGTGCGACCAGCAGGTAGCCGATCATCACCACGATCGGCACCAGCGCCAGGGCCGCGGCAAAGGGCAGGTTGTTGGAGATGTTGTTGAAGACGACGTTGCCGATGAACTGGTTGTTGGAGACCAGCTTCGGGGTGATGTAGTCGCCGAGGGTGAGGGCGAAGGTGAAGATGGACCCGGCCACCACGGCCGGGAAGGTGAGCGGCAGGATCACCCGGCGGAAGGTGGTGAAGGGTGAGGCGCCGAGGTCCTCGGAGGCGCTGATCAGCGAGTTGGGGATGCGCTCCAGACCGGCGAAAATCGGCAGGATCATGTAGGGCAGCCAGAGGTAGCTCATCACCAGCCACACAGCGGTGTTGCCGTAACCGGGACCGCTGAGGCCAAGCGGTTCCAGGACCCAGTCAATCAGGCCGCCGCCGCCGAGCATGTTGCGCCAGGAGAGCACCTTGACCAGGTAGCTGGACCAGAGCGGGATCAGCACGGCGACGACGAGGATCGCCTTGCCCCGACTGCTCGCGACCTTGGCCATGTAGAAGGCGATCGGGAAGGCGACGATCGCGTCGGTGAGGGTGACTAGCGCCGCGATCACCACCGTGCGCACGACGATGGTTCGATAGACCGGTTCGTCGAAGAGGGTTTCGAAGTTTTCGAAGCTGAGGTTCTTCACCAGCTCGCCGCTGACCGCGTTCACCGACCACAGCGAGGCGACGAGGAGGAGGGCGAGCGAGCCGAGATAGCCGACGACGAGCCAGCCGACTGGGCCCGCCAGGAGCGCCCCCGCCTGAAGGCGGGGGCGCCCGTGAAACAGGTTGGCGAGCCTGCGGCTCAACCCTTGATCGAGGTCCAGGCCTGGACCCAGTCGTTGTAGTCCTTGCAATCTTCAGACCCGTTGCCGCAATCGGCGAGCGGGGTCTTCCAGTAGTAGACGCGCTTCCAGAAAGCCGGTTCTTCAGCGTGGTATTCGCTGCAGAAATTCGGGTTCTTGGTGACTTCGCAGGCCTTTTCCTGCGCCGGCGCCTCGCCGAAGTATTCGGCGACCTCGGCGTTCGCCTTCGGTTCGATGATCCAGTTCATCCACATGTACATGCAGTTCGGATGTGCGGCTTCGGAGCTGATCATCCAGGTGTCCGACCATCCCGTCGCGCCCTCTTCAGGCAGAAAGCCCTGGCTCGCCGGGCTCGCCGCGACAGGCTTGCCTTCTCCCTTCAGCAGGAAGTACTGGTACTGCCAAGTCGTGCCGACCTGGATGTCGCCGCTGGCGTAGGAGGAGATTTGCTTTTCGGCTTCCGACCAGTATTCGCCGACCAGCGAGCGTTGTTCCTTCAGCAGCTGCACCGCCGCTTCGAACTGTTCTTCATTCAGCTCGTAGGGATCTTCGATCCCAAGGTCGGGGCTATGTGCCTTGAGGTAGACCGCCGCTTCCGCGATCGACATCGGATCGTCGTACTGGCTGATCTTGCCCTTGTATTTCGCTGCGACCTTGGGGTCCATCGTCACGTTCCACGACTTCGGCGCGGGCTTCACCGAGTCGCTGTTCCACATCAGCAGATTGGCTCCGCGTCCGTGGGGAATCCCGTAGGGCTTGCCATCGAAGGTGTTGTACGGCTGTCCCTTGAGGTCGGAGAAGACGGTCTTGTAGTTCGGGACGAGGCTGACGTTGACCGGGTCGACGTCGCCCCCTTCGAAGAGGCGGGCGGTCGCGTTACCGGAGGCGGAGACGCCGTCGTATTCGCCAGTCCGCATCAGCGAGACCATTTCGTCGGAGGTGCCGGCGATCTTGTCGCTGACCTTGCAGCCGGTCTTCTGTTCGAACGGCTTGGTCCATTCCGGTTCGACGTAGCCGGCCCAGGAGATCAGGTCGAGCGATCCCTCGCCCTTGCCGACCTTCTTCAGTTCGTTGCCGGACGAGCTGTCGCTGCTGCTGGAGCCGCAGCCGGCAAACAGGAGCATCGCTGCCAGCAGCCCTCCTACGATCAGCCACGCCGTTCGCGCGGGGTTTGCTTGCTGCGTTCTCACGGTGATTCCTCCTCTGTAGTTGAGCGGCCACGGATGGCGACCGTTTGGTCTGGGCGCCAGCCCACGGTGACCTCCCTTCCCTGCTCGGAGGCAGCGTCTGGCGACGTGCCTTCGACGTTCTGGCGAATCAGTTGAAGCTCTCCGCCCTGCTCGAGGGCGACGGTGTAGCGGGTGAGCATGCCGGCGTAGGCGACATCGGCGATGCGGCCGCGCTCGGTGCGCAGGCCGTTGGGGGCTGCGCCCGGATCGACCAGCTGTACCTTCTCGGGGCGGATCGTGAAGCGGGCGCCGTCGCGCTCAAGCAGGTTGGAGACGCCGACGAAGCCGGCGACGAACTCGGTTTCCGGCCGCTCGTAGAGCTCGACCGGCGGGCTTACCTGCTCAATCCGGCCCTGGTTGAAGACGGCGATGCGATCACTCATCGTCAGCGCCTCGTCCTGGTCGTGGGTGACGTAGACGAAGGTGATCCCGACCTCGCCCTGGATCGACTTCAGCTCGACCTGCATCTGCTCGCGCAGCTTCAGGTCGAGGGCGCCGAGCGGCTCGTCCAGCAGCAGCACCCTGGGCCGGTTGACGATCGCCCGCGCCAGGGCAACGCGCTGGCGCTGGCCGCCGGAGAGCTCGGCCGGCCGGCGATCGCCGTAGCCGGGCAGGCGCACCATCTCCAGCGCTTCGTCGCGGCGCTTGGCCCGCTCGGCCTTCGCCACCCCGGCGATCCGCAGCCCGTAGGCGACGTTCTCGCCGACGGTCATGTGGGGGAAGAGCGCGTAGTCCTGGAAGACCGTGTTGACCGCCCGGTCGTAGGGCGGCACGCGGCTGACGTCCTCGCCCGCGAGCTCGATCGTGCCGCCGCTCGGATCCTCGAAGCCGGCGATCATTCGCAGCGTCGTCGTCTTACCCGAGCCCGACGGTCCGAGCATCGTGAAGAACTCGCCCGGTTGTACTTCGAGGTCAATACCCGCAACCGCGACCACCTCTCCATAGCGCTTGGAGAGACCGGCCAAGCGGATGTCAGGTGGAGTGGCTACACGGCAAAGTTATCCGAGCAGTTCAGGAAAGCAAGGACAAACTCGCCCCGGCCAGTTGGCCGGGGCGGAGTACGTCCTGGGCGTCAGATCAGAAGCCCGCGGGGTGGCGGGCGACGTAGCCGACGTTGTCGCGCAGTTCTTCGTGCCAGCGTGGGCCGGTTTCTTCGCCCGAGTCACCGGAGGTATCCCAGCGGTAGCCGGCGATTTCCGCGTAGGCGTGGCCGGAGTTGGCGTAGACGGTGATCCAGCGGCCATCACCTTCCAGGCCCCAGTTCTCCATCGGACCGGACGGGAGCGGGCTTTCGAGGAATCTGCCGCCGTGCAGCGCGTAGCTGACGGAGCCCGAGCAGTCATAGCCGGCGTCCCACCACTTGGCGTGGCCGCCGCCCCAGATGTAGGGCTTGAGGCGGATTTTGTTGGCCGAGGCAATCACTGCCTTGACCCGGGCCGGTGCTGAGGCCGGCGGGACAAGCATTCCGTTGGGAAGCAGCCGGGCTTTCGCTGTTGGGGTGCAGATATCCGTTTCGGCAGCCGAGAGGCCGCCTCCGCCGCAGTTGGCGGATGCTGCGCCAGGTGCCACGGCCAGTAGCGCCAATATTGCGGCTACGGCTATGCCTAGCTTGAACTGCTTATGGGTATTGGTGCGCAAACCGATCTCCTTCGTCGGCCTACGGGGTTAGCTGTCGGGCTGGCGCGATAGGAGCCTGCGCCCCCGCCTGTACTAGGCGAGTTAGCCCCGAAAACGTGGTTCCCCCGCTCCCGTGACGCTTGTTGCACACGGGACTCGGCGTTTCGGTTGTTTGGAACGGCGGCAGTGTAGACGATCCACCGGGCGTCTGCTCATGAAACACAAACATTTTATGTTTCCTTGGCCTTTCGCCTGGAATTTCCGAATTTCTGTCGCCTGGGGTCGCAAACGCGAGCACAACCCTTGATTCGACACCGAGGCTGGTAGCTTGCGCACTGCGATGGAACTTGCGGGGAAGACTGCGCTGCTCACCGGCGCCACTGGCGGCCTCGGTCGTGCGATCGCTGAGGCGCTCACCGGGCGCGGGGTGAGCCTGGTGCTCAGCGGCCGCAAGCAGGAGGTGCTCGACGAGCTCGCCAAGGCGCTGCCGGGTGAGGGCCACCGCACCGTCCCCTCCGATCTCGCTCAGCCTGGGGCGGCGGAGAAGCTCGCCGTCGAGGCCGGTCCGGTCGACATCCTCGTCGCCAACGCCGGCCTGCCGGGAACGGGCCGTCTGCCCGACTACACCAGCGAGCGCCTGGAGGGCACCCTGCGCGTCAACCTCGAGGCACCGATGCACCTCGCCCGTGCCCTGGAGTCCGCCATGTTGGAGAAGAAAGCGGGCCACATGGTCTTCATCTCCTCGCTTTCGGGCAAGTCCGCGACCCCGCTCTCCTCGGTCTACAACGCCACCAAGTTCGGCCTGCGCGGCTTCGCGCTTGGCCTCCGCACCGATCTGGAGCCGCTCGGCATTGGCGTCTCGATTGTCTCTCCGGGAACGATCCGCGAAGCCGGCATGTACGCCGACTCAGGTGCCAAACCCATCCCTGGCCTTGGCACCGGCTCTCCCAAGCAGGTCGCCGATGCTGTGGTCAAGGCAATCGAGCACAACAAGGTTGAGATAGCTGTCGCCCCCGTCCGCCAACGCGCGCTCGCCCACTTCGCCCTGGCGACCCCGGGTTTCTCGGTCAAGGTGGCGAGTGGCGACGCGGGCCAGAAGGCCGCCGCCAACGTCGCCAAAGGCCAGCTCGACAAGCACTAGCGCAGTCGGTCAGGCCTTCGCGCCGTCGGCGAAGAGTGCGCATTCCTCCAGCGACTCGCAGCCGCAGTCACTAGCGAATGCAAGCCAATCGCGCATTGCACGCGCGCGCTCGATCAACGCGTCCATCTCGGGCAGCTTGCGGGCGGCAAGCGCTCGCAGCTCCTCATGGGCCGGTGCTCCCCCGTCGATCGAGTCAAGCAGCGCCCGGACCTCTTCAAGTGAGAAGCCGGCCTGCTTGGCGACATCGATGACCCCGAGGCGCCTCACCACGTCGACCCCGAAGCGCCGCTTGCCACCCACTCGTTCTGCCTCCAACAGCAGGCCTTCTCGCTCATAGAAGCGAATCGCCGAGACGCTGACGCTTGCCTCCCTGGCGACCTCTCCAATGCCCAGCGTTGCCTCCGTCATCTGACTCCTCCTTGACCTCAACCCAGGTTCAGGTCCGACACTAGCGCGAGCTACCAGTTGACCGAGGAGGAGCAAGTGACCGATCCCCGGCCAATCGCCTGCACGCTTGGAGCCAGCGACCTAAGTCAACGACTCGACGAGATCGCTGCTCTCGGCGCTGAGAGTCTGCTTGGCGACGAGGCAGGAGGCGGAGTGCACACCCTGCGCTTTCGCCAAAACGAGGCGACGCGTCGTCAATTGGAGGAGATTGCCGACGCCGAGGCCCGGTGCTGCTCGTTCCTCGACCTCGGCATCAGCAGGCGCTGGCTTTGGCTTTCATGCAGCGGAAGCGGGAATGAGGCCGGTGGGGTGCCTCTCGACCGGGCGGATACTCAAATCGACGGCCTAATTAGGCCGTCGATTGGACGGACGAGAGGCACCCCGCCGGCCCCTTCGCCGGTTGCCTAGGATGGAAGAGTGAGCGATAACAAGGACTCCTTCGGCGCCCGGTCCAGCCTCGACGTTGGGGGTCGTAGTTATGAGATCTACCGCCTCGATTCCCTGGCCGATCGCTTCGACGTAGCCCGCCTTCCTTACTCGGTCAAGGTGCTTCTGGAGAACGTGCTCCGCCTCGAGGACGGCGTCTCGGTGACGTCCCAGGCGATCGAGTCGATAGCCGGTTGGGACGCCGAGGCCGAGCCGTCGACCGAGATCCCCTTCCAGCCCGCCCGCGTGCTGATGCAGGACTTCACCGGCGTTCCCGCCGTCGTCGACCTGGCGGCGATGCGCGACGCGATGGCCGAGATTGGCGGTGACCCCGAGGCGATCAACCCCCTGGTCGACGTCGACCTGGTGATCGACCACTCGGTTCAGGTCGATGCCTTTGGCAACGCCCGCGCCTTCGCCGTCAACGCCGAGCGCGAGTTCGAACGCAACCGCGAGCGCTACTCCTTCCTCAAGTGGGGCCGCGAGGCCTTTGACAACTTCAGCGTCGTGCCGCCGGCGACCGGAATCTGCCACCAGGTCAACCTCGAGCACATCGCCCAGGTCGTTTACAGCCGCGAACGCGACGGGGTCCTGCAGGCCTACCCCGACACCCTGGTCGGCACCGACTCGCACACGACGATGGTCAACGGCCTCGGCGTGCTCGGCTGGGGCGTCGGCGGGATCGAGGCCGAGGCGGCGATGCTCGGCCAGCCGATCTCAATGCTGCTGCCGCAGGTGGTCGGCTTCAAGCTCAGCGGCGAACTACCCGACGGCGCCACCGCCACCGACCTGGTGCTGACCGTGACCGAGATGCTGCGCGAGCGCGGCGTCGTCTCCAAGTTCGTCGAGTTCTTTGGGCCGGGGCTGCCGACCTTGGGGCTCGCCGACCGGGCCACGCTCGGCAACATGTCGCCGGAGTTCGGCTCGACCTGCGCGATCTTCCCGGTCGACTCCGAGACCCTGCGCTACCTCGACCTCACCGGCCGCCCGACCGAGACGATCGAGTTGGTCGACGCCTACGCTCGTGAGCAGGGCATGTTCGCCGAGGCCGGCGCTCCGGATCCCGTCTTCTCCGATCTGCTCGAACTCGAGCTCGGCGACGTCGTGCCCAGCATCGCCGGCCCCAAGCGCCCGCAGGACCGGGTGCCGCTTGCCGACGCCAAGCAGGCCTTCCTCGAGGCGATGGAGGAGTTCGACCCGGAGGCGGCCACCCAGATGGGCAATGGGCGCGACAACGCGATCGAGGAGTCCTTCCCCGCTTCCGATCCCCCCGCGGAGGATCACGACGACGAGCGGGGCAAGCCGCGGCCGGCCCTCACCGGCGCCACGGCGTTCGCCGCGCGCGCCAGCGAGGACGCGATCGAGGTGACGCTGGAGGACGGCACGACGTTCGAGCTCGACCACGGCCGCGTCGTGATCGCCGCGATCACCAGCTGCACCAACACCTCCAACCCCAGCGTGATGGTCGGCGCCGGCCTGCTCGCCCGCAACGCGATCGAGCGCGGCCTCACTCGCAAGCCCTGGGTGAAGACATCGCTGGCGCCGGGCTCGACCGTCGTTACCGACTACCTCGACAAGGCCGACCTGACCAAATATCTCGACGAGCTGCAGTTCAACCTGGTCGGCTACGGCTGCACCACCTGCATCGGTAACTCGGGACCGCTGCCGGCCGAGATCTCGGCCGCGGTCGAGGAGAAGGACCTCGCCGTCTGCGCCGTGCTCTCGGGCAACCGCAATTTCGAGGGGCGGATCAATCAAGACGTCAAGGCCAACTACCTGGCCAGTCCACCGCTGGTTGTTGCCTACGCCTTGGCCGGGCGCATGGACCTCGACCTGACCAGCGAGCCGCTGGGCGAGGGCAGCGACGGCGAGCCGATCTACCTGCGCGATATCTGGCCCGACGCCGCCGAGATCAAGGAGTTGGTCGGCCGCTCGATCGCCTCGGAGATGTTCACCCGCAACTACGGCAAAGTGCTTGAGGGCGATGAGACCTGGCGTGCGGTCGAGGTGCCCGAGGGAGATCGCTACACCTGGCCCGACTCCACCTACGTGCGCCGCCCCTCCTTCTTCGAACAGATGCCGGCGGAGGCGCCCGGGGTCGAGCCGATCACCGGCGCCAGGGTGTTGGCCCTGCTTAGCGACTCGATCACCACCGACCACATCTCGCCCGCCGGCGCGATCAAGAAGTCGAGCCCGGCCGGGGAGTGGCTGATCGAACAGGGCGTCGAGCCGCGCGACTTCAACTCCTACGGCTCACGCCGCGGCAACCACGAGGTGATGGTGCGCGGCACCTTCGCCAACATCCGCCTGCGCAACCTGCTGGTCGAGCGGACCGGTGGCTTCACCCGCCACTTCCCGGACGGCGAGGAAACCTCGATCTACGAGGCCGCGATGGCCTACGCCGAGGAGGGCGTGCCGCTAGTGGTGCTGGCGGGCAAGGAGTACGGCTCCGGCTCCTCGCGCGACTGGGCGGCCAAGGGCACCAAGCTGCTCGGCGTCCGCGCCGTGATCGCCGAGAGCTTTGAGCGCATCCACCGCTCCAACCTAATCGGCATGGGGGTGCTGCCGCTGCAGTTCCCGGCTGGCGAGAATGTCGAGTCGCTCGGGCTGAGTGGCGAGGAGATCTTCGACATTGGCGATCTCGAGAACGGCGAGGCCAAGACCGTCGGCGTCACTGCGCGCCGCGAGGGTGGCGACCCGGTCGAGTTCGAGGCGACGGTCCGCCTCGACACCCCGAACGAGATCGGCTACTTCCAGAATGGCGGAATTCTCCAGACCGTTCTGCGGAATCTGCGGTAAAGACAGGCAGGCGGCGCAGGAGGGCCGCGGGAGGCAGGGGGGTCCGCGCGACCCTCACTGCACCTGCGCGTCGGTAGCCAGGGAGGGATGCCGACGCGGCCGTTCCCCTAAACGGGACTGCTCAGAGGAACAGTCAGGTTCTACCTATACCTTGCCCACGCCCTCAGGTCAAGGCTTCCTGAGCGGATCTACGGGGATTCCACGACTCTTTGCGGGGAATCCGCAATTCCCCATCCACGGCGTTCGATCAGCTCGATCCCGATCACGCTGCCAACCGGGCCAACCGGGGTCAGCGTTGCGGCGAGCAGGGTGTAGGGCGCCTCGCGCTTGCCACAGGCGACCCAGATCACGATGCAGAGGAGGACGAAGCCGAGCCCGTGCGCCCAGCCGAACAGCATCGTCTCGGTTTCGAACCCCGGCAGCAGCCAGAAGACGATCAGCAGGCTGAAGATGCCGAGCTCGATCCAGGAGAGGACCTTGACCTTCTGAAAGAGCGGCCCCGGCACCGGCTTGCGCAGCGGGGATTTCACCTAAGCGCCGGGGGTGAGCGCGGTGAGGACGATGCGTTCCTGCTCGCGCGCGTGGGCGCCGGAGTAGCCCTCGCCGGTGCTGGCCCGGGTCGGGCGACCAATGTAATCGAGCGCGACGCCCTCGGGGAGGATGCCGGGGAAGCGGCGGGACATCACCTTCCAGCAGCCCATGTTGCGCGGCTCCTCCTGGACCCAGACGATCTCCTTCAGGTTCGGGTAGGAGGCGATCACGCTCTTCAGTTGCTCCTCGGCGAAGGGATAGAGCTGCTCGACCCGGGCGATGGCGACGTTGTCGGCAGCCTCGCGCCGCTCTGAGCCATCGAGGTCGAAGTAGACCTTGCCGGTACAGAGGACGAGGCGCTCGACCTTCTCGCGGCGCTCCGTCGCCTTCGGGTCATCGAGGATGAAGTGGAAGTGGCCGTCGGTCAGTTCCTCGGGCGTGGCGGTGGCGCGGTCGAGGCGCAGCAGGCCCTTGGGGGTGAAGACGACCAGCGGGCGCGGCTTGCGGATCAGCGCCTGGCGTCGTAGCAGGTGGAAGTACTGGGCGGCGGTGGTCGGGTTGGCGATGCGGATGTTGCCCTCGGCGCCAAGCGCGAGGAAGCGCTCCATGCGGGCGCTGGAGTGCTCGGGGCCCGAGCCCTCGTAGCCGTGTGGCAGCAGCAGGGTGAGGCGGCTGGTCTGGCCCCACTTGGCCTCGCCGGAGACGATGAAGCTGTCGATGATCACCTGACCGGCGTTGGCGAAGTCGCCGTACTGGGCCTCCCAGAGCACCAGCGCGTTGGGCATCGCCGCCGAGTAGCCGTACTCGAAGCCGAGGCAGGCGGTCTCCGAGAGCGGGCTGTTGTAGAGCTCGAAGGGAGCCGAGGCCTCGCTCAGGTTCTGCATCGGGCAGTACTCGAGTCCGGTGTTCTCGTCGTGGAGGACGAGGTGGCGGTGGGAGAAGGTGCCGCGCTCGGTGTCTTGGCCGGTGAGGCGGATGTGGACGCCCTCAGTCAGCAGCGAGGCGAAGGCGAGCGCCTCGGCGTGGCCGAATTCGATGCCTCCGTTGGCCAGGGTGTCGAGTCGCTTGGCCAGCGGCTTGCGCAGCTTGCGGTGGATCGTGAAGCTTTCCGGCACCTCGATCAGCGCCTCATTCAGCTCACTCAGCTTCTCGGCCGGCACCGCAGTCTGCACCGGCGGGCTGGCGCTGCGGTCAAGCTCACCGGTGCTGGTCGTGGTCACGGTCGGGTCCTCGTAATCGCCCAGCTCCATCTTGTGGCGCAGGTCCTTGAGCGAGGCCGACATCTCGTCGTGGCGGGCCTTGGCGGCGGCCTCGACCTCGCCCTCGCTCAGCACGCCCTCCTCGACCAGCTGCTTGGCGTAGATCTCGGAGACCGGCGGGTGGGCCTTGATCTTGGCGGCGATCTGCGGCTGTGTGTAGGCAGGCTCGTCGGTCTCGTTGTGGCCGTAGCGGCGGTAGCCGATCACGTCGATGACGATGTCGCGGCCCCAGCGCTCGCGGTAGGCCATCGCCAGCCGCACCGCGGCCGAGCAGGCTTCGACGTCGTCGGCGTTGACGTGGACGATCGGCACGTTGAAGCCCTTTGCCATGTCGGCCGCGTACGGGGTGGAGCGGGCGTCCTCGGGGTCGGTGGTGAAGCCCACCTGGTTGTTCTGGATGATGTGGATCGTGCCGCCGGTGGCGTAGCCCTTGAGGGCCTGCAGGTTGAGCGTCTCGGCGACCACGCCCTGGCCGGGGAAGGCGGCGTCGCCGTGCAGCAGTACCGGCACCGCGCACTTCGGTTTGTGCTCGATCGCCGGGCCCTCGAAGTTGGACTGGATTAGGCGGGTGGCGCCCTCGACCACCGGGTTGACGAACTCGAGGTGGCTCGGGTTGGGGTAGAGGCGGACGGCGATCTTCTCGCCCTCGTGCGTCTCGTAGACCCCCTGGTGGCCGTAGTGATACTTGACGTCGCCGGTGCCGCCGTGCGGGATTCCGGCCACGGCCTTGACCTGGTCGATCTGCTTGGAGCCCTCGAACTCGGCCAGGATCGACTCCACCGAGCGGCCCAGGTTGTGGGCGAGGACGGCGAGGCGCCCGCGGTGGGCCATGCCGAAGACGACCTCCTCCGCGTCGCTGCGGTGGGCGAGCGTGACCAGCTCGTCGAGCATCGGCACGACCGCGTCGAGGCCCTCGATCGTGAAGATCTTCTGCCCAAGGTAGGCCTTCTCGATGAAGCGCTCGAACTGGAAGACATCGATCAGCCGCATCAGCAGCCGCTGTTTCTCCTCGGTTGCGAGCGGCGCGCGGTGGGCGCCGGTCTCGACCATCTCGCGCAGCCAGGTGCGCTGCTGGTGCGAGGAGAGGTGCTCGAACTGGTAGGCGATCGTGCCGCAGTAGGCCTCGCGCATCCGCGGCAGCGCCTCGAGCAGGGTCTCACCGGGGACGCCGATGCGCAGGATCGAAGCGGGCACCCGGGACATCAGCTCCGGAGTCAGGTTGAGCGTCTCCGGCTGGATCGCCGGGTCGCCCTTGGGCTCGCGGCCGAGCGGGTCGAGGCGGGCGGCGAGGTGACCGTGGGTGCGGTAGCCCTTGAGCAGCGAGGTCGCCGCCTGTACCGCCTGCAACAGCTCCTCGTCGGGCTGGGTGGCGGTGACGCCGGCCTCGGAGCTGCTGGCGGCGGGCGCGCCGAGCGGCGGCGCTGAGGCCGAGGCGGGATGGGCCGAGGTGATCGGCGCCGTCTCGATGCCGAGCTCGTTGGCGACCCCCTCGTAGAAGCCTTCCTCGCCCTGCAGCAGCTGCTCGATGCTGCGCAGGAAGGCGCCGGACTCGGCCCCCTGGATCACCCGGTGGTCGTAGGTCGAGGTCAGCGTCATCGTCTTCGAGACGCCGATCTGGCGCAGCCGCTCGGGGGTGGCGTGGGTCCACTCGGGCGGGTAGGCGATCGCCCCGGTGGCGATGATCGCGCTCTGCCCGTTCAGCAGCCGCGGCACCGAGGCGACGGTGCCGATCCCGCCCGGGTTGGTCAGCGAGATGTTGGTGCCCTGGAAGTCGTCGGCGGTGAGCTTGTTCTCCCGCGTCTTGGTGATCAGCTCCTCGTAGTAGCTGTGGAAGCCGGCGAATTCGAGGTCCTGCGAGCCCTTGATCGCCGGCACCATCAGGCTGTGCGAGCCGTCCTTGCGCTCGACGTCAACCGCGATCCCAAGGTTCACCGGCCCGTTCTCGATCGCCACCGGTTTCCCGTCTTTGCGCGCGAACACCCGCGTCATCACCGGATGCTCCTTGGCCGCCTGCACGATCGCCCAAGCCACCAGGTGAGTGAAGGAAACCTTCATCCCCCGCTCCTTCAGCAGCCCATTGATCGCCTTCCGCTTGGCATCCAGCGTGTCAACCGCAATCGTCCTGAACGAAGTAGCAGTAGGAACCTCCCGACTGTCATCCATCGCCTGAGCCAACATCGCGGCAGGGCCTCTGAGCACCTTCTCATCCCCAGTAGCGGCCGGACCCGCGCCGTTACCTGCCGCTAGGACGTCGTCCTTGGTCACCTTGGCGCCTGGACCTGACCCGGCTACGGAGCCCAGGTCGACGCCATTAGCCGCAGCAACCCTGCGGGCAACTGGGGTGGCTCGGACTCCATCCCCCCCGTTGGTCCCGGCGGTGCTTCCAACGGCTCCGTCCGCGGGTGGCGGGGTAGGGGGTACCGCCCCTGAGGACGCTTTAGCGACCGGAGGGGGCGGTGGGTCCCCTGCCCCGACAGGACCCGCGGCCGACCCGTTGGAACCCTCGCCGCCCGGCTCCATCTCAGCGAGTGGCGCTCCGACCGGCACCTCATCGTCAACCTGCACGAGCAGTTTCGTAATGACGCCATCCATAGGCGCCGGCACCTCGGCGTCAACCTTGTCCGTAGAAACCTCGACAACGGTGTCGCCCTCGGCGACGAAATCCCCCTCGGCGACGTGCCACTCGAGCACGATCCCCTCGGTGACCGACTCGCCCATTTCGGGCATCGCAATCTGCACGGTCGCCGTCTCTGCCATCTCTTCTCCTCAGTCTATGAAACCCGGCGCCTCCGCCTTCCCCCTGTTCCTTTGCACGAAATATGGATGCCGAAGAACAGCAGAGCGAAAAGGGGGCGCTAGGCTGAGGCGATGAACTACTTCGTCACCGGGGCCACCGGGTTCATCGGCCGCAACCTCGTGCGGCGGCTGCTCAAGCGCGAGGGCACCGTCTACGCCCTGGTCCGGGCAGGCTCGCGCGGCCGCCTCGAGGAGCTGCGCACCTCCTTCGGCCCCGACGGGGCTCGGGTGGTGCCGATCGCAGGCGACCTTGCCGTGCCCGGCCTCGGGGTCTCCGAGGAGGACCTGCTGACCCTGCGCGGCGACGTCGACCACTTCTTCCACCTGGCCGCGATTTACGACATGACCGCTGGCGCTGAGGCGCAAGAGGTGGCCAACGTCGAGGGCACTCGCCACGCGGTCGAACTTGCCGGGGCGATCGAGGCGGGCTGCTTCCACCAGATCAGCTCGATTGCTGTCGCCGGCCTCTACAAAGGCGAGTGGCGCGAGGACATGTTCGACGAGGCTCAGCACCTCGACACCCACCCCTACTTCCGCACCAAGCACGAGTCCGAGCGAGTGGTGCGCGAGGAATCCGCGCGGCCCTGGCGGGTCTACCGTCCGGGGATCGTCGTCGGCGACTCGCGCACGGGGGAGATCGACAAGGTCGACGGGCCCTACTACGCCTTCAAGCTGCTGCAGCAGGCGCGCCGGGTGCTGCCGACGTGGCTACCGGCGATCGGCATCGAGGGCGGTGAGATCAACATCGTGCCCGTCGACTACGTCGCCGACGCGATCGACTACATCGCCCATAAGCCGGGACTCGACGGGCAGGCTTTCAGCCTCACCGATCCCAACCCAAAGACCGCTGGGGAGATGATCAATCTCTTCGCCCGCGCCGCCGACGCGCCGCAGGCGAGGCTGCGGCTTGAGTCCGGGGTCACCGACCCGGCCACCTCGCTGGTGCGTACCGGCCTGCGCTTCTTCCCGCCGGCCAAGCGGGCGGCGAAGATGGGCCTGGACCAGCTCGGCATTCCCGCTGGCGTACTCAGCTACTTCAGCTACCCGACCCACTTCGACTCCTCCAACGCCGAGGCCGCGCTCGCCGGCTCGGGCATCTCGGTACCGCCGCTGGAGTCCTATGCGGACCGCGTCTGGGACTACTGGGAGCGCACCCTTGACCCCGACCTGTTCAAGGACCGCAGCCTGAGCGCCGCGGTGCGCGGCAAGGTGGTGCTGATCACCGGCGCCTCCTCGGGAATCGGCAAGGCGACCGCGGTCAAGGTCGCCGATGCCGGCGCCACGGTGCTGCTCGTGGCGCGCTCGGTCGAGAAGCTGGAGGAGACCAAACGCGAGATCGAGGCAAGCGGCGGCGTCGCCCACATCCACCGTTGCGACCTCGCCGACATCGAGGACGTCGAGCGGATGGCCGAGGAGGTGCTCGCCTACCACGGCCGCGTCGACATCCTGGTCAACAACGCCGGGCGATCGATCCGCCGCTCGGTCGGGCTCTCCTATGACCGCTTCCACGACTATGAGCGCACGATCCAGCTCAACTACCTCGGCGCCGTGCGGTTGATCCTCGCCCTGCTGCCCTCGATGCGAACCCACAAGTCGGGCCACATCGTCAACGTCAGCTCGATTGGAACCCAGACCAATCCGCCGCGCTTCTCCGCCTACGTCGCCTCGAAGGCGGCGCTGGACGCCTTCAGCCGCGTGATCGCCTCCGAGGTGATCGATGACGGCGTCCACCTGACGACGATTCACATGCCGCTGGTGCGCACGCCGATGATCGCGCCGACGCGGATGTACGACATGTTCCCGGCGATCTCGCCCGAGGAGGCGGCGGAGATGATCGCCAAGGCGATGGTGGCGCAGCCGAAGAAGGTGGCGACTCGCCTCGGCACATTTGGTGAGCTGCTCTACGCGGTAGCGCCTCAGCTCAGTGATCGGATCTTGAACCAGGCCTACAAACTGTTTCCGGAGTCGCAGGCGGCCAAGGGGAAGTCGGAGGAGGCGCCGGATAAGGCGCCGTCCACCGAGGCTGTTGCGTTTGCTCATCTGATGAAAGGTGTGCACTGGTAGGGGGCCGGGTGCCCCTCCCCGGAAAGCCGTCGCGCAGCTGGGGCGTAGTGGTGCTTCTGGGCGTGGTCTCTTGAGCTTTCCGGGGAGGGGCACCCGGCCCCCTACGAGCGGAGCGGTTCATGGGTGAGCGAAGGCTCAAGCATTGGGGGTGGGGGTACGAGGATCAGGCGCCCTCCAAGAAGGAGTTGGGGGAGGCTGCGGCCGCGATCAGGGAGCGGTTCGGGTTTGGCGGGGAACTTGAGGAGCCGGTTCCACTCGATGAGGTGAAACTGCGGGCGTCACGGTTGAAAGCTCCGGGCGCTTTTGGAGATCTGTTCAGTGACGACCACTATGAGCGGACTGCTCATGCGTTGGGGAAGGCTTATCGGGATGTGGTGCGGGGGTTTCGGGGGGAATTTGAGAATCCGCCCGATTTGGTGGCGTTTCCTCGGGATGAGTCAGAGATCGAGGTGGTGCTGGATTGGGCCGAGGCTGAGGGGGCGGCGGTTGTTCCGTTTGGCGGTGGGACGAGTGTGGTTGGTGGAGTGGAGGCTCGGGCTGGCGAGCGGCCGGTGGTTTGCCTTGACCTGAAGCGGTTGGATCGGGTGTTGGAAGTTGATGCGGAGTCCTTGGCGGCGCGGATTCAGGCTGGGGCCTTGGGGCCTGGGCTGGAGGACCAGTTGCGCGAGCACGGGCTGACGCTGCGGCACTTTCCACAGTCGTTTGAGTACTCGACCTTGGGGGGTTGGATCGCGACCCGGGCCGGGGGGCACTTCGCCACGCTCCACACCCACATCGACGACCTGGTTGAGTCGGTGCGGGCGATTACGCCGCGGGGGACTTGGGAGAGCCGGCGGCTGCCGGGGTCTGGCGCCGGCCCCTCGCCGGACCGGGCGCTGATCGGCTCCGAGGGGATCCTCGGGGTGATCGCCGAGTCCTGGGTTCGGGTGCGGCCACGGCCTCGCTTCAAGAACTCATGCGGGGTCGAGTTCGACGACTTCTACGCCGCGGCGCGAGCCGTGCGCGAGATTTCACAGTCGGGGTTGTATCCGTCCAACTGCCGCTTGCTCGACGCGCTGGAGGCAGCCACCACCGGTGCCGGCTCCGGCGAGACGAACCTGCTGGTGCTCGGCTTCGAGTCGGCGAACCTGCCGGTCGACGAGCCGATGCGACTGGCGCTCGACATCGCCCAGTCCCACGGCGGCGTCCCCAACTCGCCGCCGCCGGGCCGCGAGTCCAGCGCCGGTAACGGGGGGGACGAGGGCGGATCATCGGCGGTCGAGAGCTGGCGCGGCGCCTTCCTGCTCGCGCCCTATCTGCGCGACACCTTCGTCGCCTGCGGGGTGCTCAGCGAGACCTTCGAGACGGCGATCACCTGGGATCGCTTCGAGCAGTTCCACATCGAGACGATGGAGGCGGTGCGGGCGAAGGTGGCCGAGGTGTGCGATGCGCCGGGGGAGGGGCCGGGCGCGCCGCGGGTCAGCTGCCGCTTCACCCACGTCTACCCCGATGGTCCGGCGCCTTACTTCACGGTGCTCGCGCCCGCCGTTCGCGGCGGCGAGGTCGAGCAGTGGGCCGAGATCAAGGCGGCGGCCGGCGAGGCGCTGATCGAGGGCGGCGCGACGATCACCCATCACCACGCGGTCGGCCGGGATCACCGCCCCTGGTATGACCGCCAGCGCCCCGCCCCTTTCGCCGCGGCACTGCGCGCCGCCAAGGCCGAGCTGGACCCCGCCGGCATACTCAACCCCGGCGTCCTCATCGACCCGTAAATGAGGTGCAACGCGTTGCGGGCCCGTGGAGCCGTAAAGCGCTGCACCGAGGGGATGACGGGTTCTAGCGGTACCCTTTCGCGACCGATCCTCCTGGCCAAATGCGGGATCCTTCGCCTGCCGCTGGCCGCCCCCAGATGGAAACCATCACCTCCGAACAGCCGACGATCCCGGCGCCTGCCGGCGACGCCAGTCCTTCGATGGAGGATCCGGTCGTGCCGCGCCGTTCGCCGCTGCGAGCCGCAATCAAGACCGGCCGCCCGCAGGAGTGGATCAAGAACGTCTTCGTCTTTGCCGGCCTGCTCTTCTCCGGCAAGTTCAACCAGTCCCACGACGTCCTGGAGGCCTTTCTCACCTTCGTCGCCTTCTGCCTGATCTCCAGCGCCGGCTATTACGTCAACGACCTGATCGACGTCGAGCTCGACCGCAAGCACCCGAAGAAGCGCTTCCGGCCGCTGGCGGCCCGCGAGCTCTCGGAGGGAACCGCGAGGGCCATCGCGCCCGGCCTGGCGATCATCGCGATCGCGATCGCCTTCGCCACGGTGAACTGGGAAGTCGGCTTGATGGTGGTCGGCTACGGCATCGCCCAAATGGCCTACAGCCTCGGCCTCAAGCAGATCGTGATCGTCGACGTGATGACCCTGGCCGGCCTCTTCATCCTCCGCGTCGCCGCCGGCGCCGTCGCCGTCGACGCTCACGCCTCGGAATGGCTGCTGCTCTGCACCGGTATGTTCGCCCTCTTCCTCGGCGTCACCAAGCGCCGCCAGGAGGCGGTCTCCGAGCTGCACGAGGGGACCAGCAGCCGCCCCGTGCTCGAGCACTACTCGCTGCCCTTCCTCGATCAGATGGTCGCCATGGTCACAACCGGCACCGTGATCAGCTACTCGATCTACGCCGTCAACTCGCCGTTGATCGGCAACCAGATGATGTGGACGATCCCCTCCGTCCTCTACTGCGTCTTCCGCTACCTCTACCTGATCTACGACCGCGCTGATGATCGCTCCACCGCCGCGATCGTGGTCGACGATAAGCCCCTGATTGCCGGCGCCGGCAGTTTCGCCGTGATCGCCTTCCTGCTGCTCTACGTTTTTAACTAGGGCAGGCGCTACATGCTCGTGACCGGTGGCTCTGCGCCCTCGGTCAAATAGAAGCGCGCGCGGCCGAGCTCCTCGCCGTTGACCTGGACCACGGCGGCGTGTGGGCCGGGGGTGGAGAAGGTGGCGGTGGTGCCGATCGACATCACCAGGCGCTGATCTTGGCCAGCGGGCATGCCGGGTGGGCGGCCGGTCTCGAAGTCGGCCTGCAGGCCCTCGCCGAGCTCGACCCCGTCGGGATCGTGGATGCCGACCTGGAGGTTGTGCGGCTGGTTGGTCTCGCTCCAGGCGACGTCGAGGCCGAGGGCGATGTGGAAGCCCCACTCGTGCGGCAGCTCGGGCAGGCGCAGTACGTTCCAGCCGCCGCCGACCATGTAGAGCTTGCCGTTGACCGCCTCGCTGTGGTCGGCGAGCATGAGGAAGCCAATCTCCATCGAGCCAGGATACGGGGGTCAGTCGGGCTCGACCGGCAGGTCGGAGATCAGCTCCGTCTTACCGTTGCGCTCGAACTGCAGATCGATCGTCTCGTTCTTGCGATAGGTGCCGAAGAGCCCCAGGTACATCGCCAGCCAGCGCCCGGTGCCGACCTTCTCCTTGATGATCGGCCGGGTGAAGACGATCTCGCCCGCGGCGACCGTGTAATCGGCCCCCTCACTCTGCTCGACCCCGTTGATGTAGACGACGTAGGGCGCCCCGGCCCCGGCCGGCAGCTTCATCCGCCGCCCGGCGGCGTAGCTGCCCTTTGGGATCTCAGTTTCGGCCATCAGCTTCGAGAGTCTCCCGCACCAGCTCGAACGGCGTCTCGTGCTTGCTCGGATCCAGCTCTTCCCGCCGCACCCCGCCCCGGTACGGCATGAACGTGCCATCCCCCCGCACGTCGATCCCGGCAATCGGCTTGCGCAGCCACCCCTTGCCGCTCAACTGCAACCGCGCATGGACCTGAGCCTCCGGCCCGAAGTCTCGCAACGAGGAAACTCCCTTCACCGGCCCCTCAGCCCGAATAGCCAACGCCCGTTCCCGCATTGCGTCCACGGCCTTCCCAAGCTCCTCAAAGCTCGCGTGGTCCACATCGGACCCATGCCTGACCGTCAACTTCCAACGAGACACGGGGTGAGCGTACGCAACCCCGACGCTCCTATCCCTCTGAGTTGAGGGCGCTACGCCCCGCGCCGCGGCCGCTTGGGGCGCCGCGCCGGGGGACCAACGATCTTCTCGGGACCCTCGCGATTCTCCATCCGCACGTAATCCAGCTCACGTGCCCCGGTGTAGATCTGCCGCGGCCGGGCGATTTTCTGCTCGGGGTCGTCCTTCATCTCCATCCACTGCGCGACCCAACCGGCTGTGCGGGGGATGGCGAAGATCACCGTGAACATCTCGTTGGGGACGCCGAGCGCCTCGTAGATGATCCCCGAGTAGAAGTCGACGTTGGGGTAGAGCTTGCGCGAGGTGAAGTACTCGTCATCGAGGGCACGCTTCTCCAGCTCCTGGGCGATCTCGATCAGCGGGTTGTACTCGGTCGCCTCGAAAATCTCGTCCATGTGCTGCTGGATGATCCGCGCCCGCGGGTCGTAGTTCTTGTAGACGCGGTGACCGAAGCCCATCAGCTTCTCCTCGCGCTCCTTCACCTTCTCGAGGAAGTCGGGGATGTTCTCCACGGAATCGATCCGCCGCAGCATCCGCAGCACCGCCTCGTTGGCGCCGCCGTGCAGCGGGCCGTAGAGCGCCGCCACTCCGGCCGCCACGGCCGAGTAGGGGTCGACGTTGGAGGAGCCGACGCCGCGCACGGCGTTGGTCGAGCAGTTCTGTTCGTGGTCGGCGTGGAGGATGAAGAGCACGTCGAGGGCCTTCGAGAGGCTTTCCTTCGGCAGGTGCTTGGCTTCCGTCTTCTTGAACATCATCGAGAGGAAGTTCTCGGCGAAGTTGAGGTCGTTGTCGGGGTAGACGTAGGGCAGCCCCATGTTGTGGCGGTAGGAGAAGGCGGCGAGGGTCGGGACCTTGGCGATCAGGCGCACGGCTGCCATGTAGCGCTCTTCTTCGTCCTCGACGTGCTTGGCGTCGGGATAGAAGGTCGAGAGCGCACCGACACCGGCGAGCAGCATCCCCATCGGGTGGGCGTCGTAGCGGAAGCCCTCGAAGAACTGCTTGAGATCCTCGTGGACGAAGGTGTGGTGGGTGATGTCGTAGACCCAGCGGTCGAGCTGGGGCCCGGTCGGCAGCTCGCCGAAGATCAGCAGGTAAGCGACCTCGAGGAAGGTCGACTTTTCGCAGAGCTGCTCGATCGAGTAACCGCGGTGTTCGAGGATGCCGGCATCGCCGTCGATGTAGGTGATCGAGGAGCGGCAGGAGGCCGTGTTGGTGAAGGCCGGGTCGTAGGCCAACATGCCGAATTCGTCCTCGTCGACCTTGATCTGGCGCAGGTCCATCGCCTTCACGGTGCCGTCTGTGATCGGCAGCTCGTACGTCTTGCCGGTGCGGTTGTCGGTGACGGAGAGCGACTCGGAACCGGTGCTGGCGCTCCCGTCTGCGGCTGCGTCTCTGATCTGCTGCTCGGTGGCCATCACCCCTCCTCGAGCTGTTTGAACTGGAGCAGCAAGTATCGCAGTTCGGATTGCCCAGGCTGTTGCGCTGCGGAGAACAGGGGCGCTACTCGGCGGCCGCCGGCAGCGGCTCAAAGCGCGTCATCGCGTGCAGCTCGGCGAAGCGCTGCTCGATCTCCTCGCGGGTCAGCGCCGCCACTCGCTCGGTGCCGAACTGCTCGACGTTGAACGAGGCCAGCACGGTGCCGTAGCCCATGGCCCGGCGCAGGCAGGCCTCGTCGAGCTCGCCCTCCTGGCTGTCGAGGTAGCCGACGAAGCCGCCGGCGAAGCTGTCGCCGGCACCGGTCGGGTCGCGCACCTCCTCGAGCGGGAAGCCCGGCAGGGCGAAGAAGCCGTCTTCGGTGAAGAGCGCTGCGCCGTACTCGCCCTGCTTGGCGACGACCGCGCGCGGACCCAGCCCCATCACGGCGCGAGCGGCGCGGGCGAGGTTGGCCTCGCCGGTCAGCTGGCGGATCTCGGCATCGTTGACGATCAGGCAGTCAACCTCGGCGATCGCGGCCAGCAGCGAGTCTTTGGCGGTTTCGATCCAGAGGTTCATCGAGTCCAGTGCGGAGAAGCGGCTGGCGGTGCACTGGGCGCGGACCTGGCGCTGTAGGTCGGGCTGGATGTTGGCGAGGAAAAGGGTCTCGGCCTGGCGCGAGGCCTCGGAGAGCTTCGGCTCGAACTCGCCGAAGACGCCGAGCTGGGTGTCCTCGGTGTGAGCGACGTTGAGGTCGAACTCGTAGCGGCCGCGCCAGAAGAAGGACTCGCCGCCGGCGACCCGCTCGATGTCATCGGTGAGCACCCCGCGGCGCTCCAGCACCTCGAACTCGGCGCTGCCGAAGTCATCGCCGACCGGCCCGACCGGGCGCACCTCGGTGAAGAAGCTGGCGGCCAGCGAGAAGTGCACGGCGGCGCCGCCGAGCATGCGGTCGCGCTCCCCGAAGGGGGTCTTGACGGAGTCGAATGCGATTGAGCCGACGACGGTGAGGGACATAGAGCGGAGCGTATAGGGAGTCGGGTGTGCCTCGCCTGCGCAACAGCGGGGAGGCGCCGTCGAGACACACCCGACTCCCTTTCCCCAGCGCGACTATGGTTCCCGGCCGATGAAGGCAGTCCAAATAGACGAGTTCGGCGGTCCGGAGAAGCTTCAGCTGGTTGACGTAGAGGATCCGCAGCCCGCTGACGGAGAAGTCGTCGTCGAGGTCGCGCGGAGCGGCATCAACTTCGCCGATACGCACGCGACGCGCAACGACTACTTGGCCGAGCAGTCGCTGCCGCTGATTCCAGGCACCGAGATCAGCGGTCGCACCGCCGACGGCCGGCGAGTGGTGGCTCTGCTTGGCAGCGGCGGCTACGCGGAGAAGGTCGTCGTGCCCGAGGCGCTGCTGATCCCGCTGCCCGACGAGGTCAGCGACGACCAGGCGGCGGCGCTGCTGCTGCAGGGCCTAACCGCGGTGGCCCTGGTCGAGCGCTGCGCACGGATCGAGCCGGGGGAGACCCTGGTGATCGAGGCCGCCGCCGGCGGCACCGGTGGCATGGCCGTGCAGCTGGGCAAGCGCGCTGGTGCGAAGGTGATCGGCCTTGCCTCCAGTGAGGAGAAGCGGGCGCTGGTCGAGAAGCTCGGCGCCGACGCCACCGTCGACTCGCGCAGCGATGACCTGGGCGCCGCGATCCGCGAGGCAAACGGCGGCGAGCGCGTCGATGCTGTCCTCCACATGAGCGGTGGTAAGGCGTTTGACGAAGAGCTCGGGATCCTCGCGCCGCTCGGCCGCATGGTCGTCTTCGGCATCGCTTCGCGCGAACAGCGCGAGGTGTCCACGGCGGCGCTGCTGCGCGGCTCCAAGACCGTGGTCGGCTTCTGGCTGCTGCACCTGCTCGCCCGCCGCGAGCTGGTCGCGCCGATGATTGGCGAGCTGCTCGGTATTGTCGCCAAGGGTGAGCTCGAGGTCACTATCGGCGGCGTCTACCCGCTCTCCGAAGCGGCCCGCGCCCACGAAGACCTGATCGCCCGCAACACCAGCGGCAAGCTTCTCCTGGACCCATCGAAGTGATCTCTTTCAAAGAACTCGGCCTCTCGCCGCAAATCCAGCAGGCCCTTGACGAGCTCGGCTTCGACGAGCCGACGCCGATCCAGGACCAGGCGATCCCCGAGCTGCTAGGCGGCCACGACGTGATCGGTCAGGCGCAGACCGGCACCGGCAAGACGGCCGCCTTCGGCCTGCCGTTGCTGCAGTACCTCGATCCCGACAACGACGAGGTGCAGGCGGTGGTGCTGACGCCGACGCGTGAGCTCTGCATCCAGGTGACCCAGGCCCTGCGCTCTTACGCCGAGCACCTCGACGTTGAGATCGTCGCCGTCTTCGGCGGCGCCCCGATCAAATCCCAGCAGGCGCAGCTGCGCTCCGGCGCCCACGTCGTCGTCGCCACGGTCGGCCGGATGATGGACCTGATGAGTCGCCGCTCCCTGGTCCTCACCGCGGCGCGCTACGTCGTCCTCGACGAGGCCGACGAGATGCTCGACCTCGGCTTCATCGAGGACGTCGAGAAGATCCTTCGCATGTGCCCGAGCGGCCGTCAGACGGCGCTCTTCTCGGCGACGATGCCGCCCCCGGTCAAACGGCTCGCCGAGAGCTATATGTATGACCCGACGACGATCAGCATCACGCCGAAAACGCTGACCGTCGACGCGATTGCCCAGGCCTACGTCGAGGTCGGGGCTAAAGAGAAGGCGGCGAAGCTGGTCGAGCTGCTGAAGATCGAGGAACCCGAGCAGGCGATCATCTTCTGCCGCACCAAGATCGGCGCCGACCGGTTGGAGAGGACGCTGAAGAACAAAGGTCTCGACGTCAAGGCGCTGCACGGCGACATGAGCCAGGGCTCACGCGACGGCGTGATGATCGCCTTCAAGGACCACCGCGTGCGCCTGCTGGTGGCGACCGACATCGCCGCCCGCGGCCTCGACATCGAGCACGTCACCCACGTGATCAACTTCGACGTGCCGGCCTCCTCAGAGGTCTACGTCCACCGCATCGGCCGCACCGGCCGGGTCGGTCGGACCGGCCGCGCGATCACTTTCGTCACCCCCGCCCAGCGCGATGAGATCAGCCGTATCGAGCGCGACGTGAAGACGACGATCGGCGAGTGGGAAACCCCGGAGGAGCGGCTCGAGCACGCACCGCGCCCCCGCCGCCGCGAGCGGCCAGAGCGCAGCAAGGCCGTTGAGGCAAGTGAGGACTCCGAAGCGCGCGAGCCGAAGCCGGCCCAAGAGGACGCTGCAGCCGAGGCGGACTCCGGCAAGACAGATACGGACAAGGCCGACTCCGGCAAGTCGGTGAAGCTCTTCGTCAACCGCGGTGAGCGCAGTGGCATCACCGAGGAGGATCTGCGCTGGGCGCTGCGCGAGGGCGCCGTCCTGCCCGAGGAGGCGATCCACGACGTCCACGTCCTGCACCGCTTCTCCTTCGTCCACATCGACCCCGACGTCGCCGAGCGCACCGTCGAGTACCTCGATGGCACCAAAGTCAAAGGCAAAGAGATTCGGCTCGAGGTAGCTAAGAGCTGAAGCCCCGGCGGGCCTCAGCCGGTTAGCTCGGCGATGCGGCGGAAGAGCTGGTCGAAGTCGATCGGCTTGGTGATGTAGCCGCTGACCTCGACGTCGGTGGCGGCGCCGGCGTCCATCTCGTCCTGGTGAGCGCTGACGATCAGGACAGGTGTGTCGACCCCGGCGGCGCGCAGCTCGCGCAGGGCATCGATGCCGGACTTGCGCGGCATCATCGCGTCGAGCAGGAGGATCTCCGGCTTCGGCTCGGAGTCGCGCTGCATCGCCTCGATCACCTCGACGCCATCAGCCGCGGTGATCACCTCATACCCCTCCATCTCCAGCCGCGTGCGCAGTAGGAGCAAGATCGTCTCTGAGTCATCGGCGATAAGTACCCGCGTGCTCACAACGCCTCCTCCCGGGATTGGGCCGGGGCCCGGCCCACGTTGTCGGTTCGCGGCTCTTCGGCTCCGCTCCCCGCAAGTGCGGGCAGCCAAACCCTGAAGGTCGAGCCCTGACCCTCGACCGATTGGGCGGAGATCGCGCCGCCGTGCAGCTCGACCAGCGATTTCGAGATCGCCAGGCCGAGGCCAGTGCCACCGACGTGCTGGGTCAGCCCGGCGTCGCCGCGGGTGAAGCGCTCGAATATGTGGTCTAGCTGGTCCGCTGCCATCCCAGGTCCGTTGTCGCTCACCGCGAGTTCCACACCGCCGCCGTTGCTGTTTGCGGTGACGTGGATTGAGGCGCCAGCGGCACAGTACTCATGTGCGTTGGTCAAGAGATTGACGAGCACCTGACGCATCCGGTCACGGTCGACGTTGACCGGCGGCAGGCCGGGGGCAATCGCCTGCGTCAGCGTCTGGTCCTTGGCCTGGGTCTGGCTCAGCATCGTCCGCACCGGGTCTTCGACCAGCGCGGCGACGTCGATCACCGTCGGTTTGATCGTCAGGCGGCCGGCGTCGCTGCGGGCGAGGTCGAGCAGGTCGTTGAGCAGGCGCACCAGGTGGCGGGTGTTGTCGAGGATGATCTCGACCGTGTCGGCCTGCTTGGGCTCGAGCTTGTCGCGCTCCAGCATCAACAGCTCGGCGAAGCCCTGCACTGAGGTGAGCGGGCTGCGCAGCTCGTGTGAGGCGGTAAGCACGAACTCGTCCTTCATCGTTTCCAGCTGATCGCGTTCGCCTGCGCGGCGCTGCAGTTCCGCAGCCATTTCGTTGAAGGCCGTGCCCAGGGAGGCGGTCTCCGAGAGGCCGCCGATTTTGACCCGCGTGTTGAGGTCGCCGGCGGCGAGCCGGCCGGATGCCTCGACCAGCTCCTCGAGCGGGCGGCGCATCGAGGCGATTAGGCCGCTGAAGAGGAGGGCGGCGCCGGTCAGCCCGGCGATCAATCCCGCCCCGACTAGCAGCGCTGTGTCGCGGGTCTCTCCGCCGATGTCGTCGCGCAATCTTTCGCGCTTGTGCTGCTGGTTGAGGATCACCGTGCGGGCTGCCGCTGGACGTTCGCCGTTGGCGAGCCGGGTGCGGGCGGCGATCTCCACCTGGTAGGAGCGCGCGGTCGAGTCCTCGAAGTCCTGGCGCTGCTGCAGGAAGCGGGCGACACCGACCACGGCGAGGCCGGTGAGCACGGCAAAGGCGATCGCGAAGCCGATCGTCAGCCGATTGGCGAGCGACGGGCTGAGCCGGAAACGGCGCCGGGAATATGCTTGCCCCTCGATGGGAGACGAGGCTACAGGCACGGCCGACGGCACTGCGGAGGCGCCGGAGGGGATCGATCGGGCCGGGGTTGAAGCATGGTTCAGCCAGCACATACCCAGCGCTCAGCTCCCGCTCACCTTCGATCGGATCTCAGGCGGTCACTCGAACCTGACCTATGGGGTTCGTGACGCCGCCGGGGCCCGCTGGGCCTTGCGCCGGCCGCCGCTCGGCAAGCGCTTGGGCTCCGCCCACGACATGGGGCGCGAGCATCGTGTGGTCTCGGCGCTGGCGAGGACCCCGGTGCCGGTCGCGCCTGTGGCCGGCTTCTGCGAGGACGAGAGCGTCAACGAAGCCCCCTTCTACGTAATGGAGTTCGTCGAGGGTCCGATTCTGCGCGGGCTCGCCGAGGCTGACGCTTTCCCCGACGAGAGCGACCGCCGCGCGATTGGCGAGCGCGTTGTCGACACGCTGGTCGATATACACGCGGTCGACCCCGACGCGGTTGGCCTCGGCGAGCTCGGCCGCAAGGAGGACTACGTCGCCCGCCAGCTACGCCGCTGGCAGGGACAGTGGGAGAAGTCGAAGACGCGCGAGCTGCCGGCGATCGATGTGGTCCATGAGCGCCTCGCGGCGCGTATTCCCGTGCAGGGCCCGGCGACCATCGTCCATGGCGACTACCGCCTCGACAACATGATCCTGACGCCCGCGGGACAGGTGGCGGCGGTCGTCGACTGGGAGCTCTGCACCCTCGGCGACCCTCTTGCCGACGTCGGCCTGCTGATGGTCTACTGGCCGGAGGCCGGAGAGGACGACATCTCCCTGGGGCAGCCGGCGACGATGGCGCCCGGCTTCCCCAAGCGCGACGAGCTCAAGGCCCGCTACGCCGAGCGCTCCGGCCGCGACCTCTCCCAGCTCGACTTCTTCGTCGCCCTCGGCTACTGGAAGCTGGCAATCATCCTCGAGGGCGTCTACGCAAGGTACGCCGCAGGGCAGTACGGCAAGGTCGATCCGGGCATAGAAGCGTTTGCGCGCTTGGTCGAGCGGCTTGCCGATGCCGCCGAGCAGGCCGAGCGAAGTTGACGTCGAAGAGGGTCCATTCCGCTTGACATCGCTCCGATCAACCTGAAAAGGTCGGGCGTTGTAGCGAAAAAGTAACTGAGCAGGTGCAAGCCTCTCGTTCCCTCAATTCCCAAGGAGAGTATTTGTGAAGCAGATTCGCAAGCGCGTCACGTACGCAAACGTGATGTCCTCGATCGCCGTCTTCCTGGTTCTCGGTGGCGCCAGCGCATACGCCGCCAAGAAGATCGGTTCGAACGAAATCAAGGGCAACTCGATCACGACCGGCAAGCTTAAGAAGAACGCCGTGACCGCGTCGAAGATCAAGCAGAACTCGATCACTACGGCCAAGATCAAGAACGGTGCCGTGACTGGTCCGAAGATCAACCTCACGACCCTCGGCACGGTTCCGAGTGCGACAAATGCGACCAACGCGACGAACCTCGTCGGCCAGACTCCGTTCCTCATTAGGCTCGGGTTCGGTGGCTCTCAGACGATCGCTTCAAACGGGGCAGTGTCCTTGGTTGCAGTTTGTGACCATAACGGCGGCAACGATCGGGCTCGGATTCTGGAGCAGACGTCCGCCAACGGTGCGACTGCCAATGGCTCTGATGACCATGAAGGCTCCGCCCCCAGCACGTTCCTCGATGTGGCCACCCCGCCCGATGAACGCGAACTCGTTTTCACTGAATTCGCCACCGGGCAGCCGCACGTTGGGCACCAGATCGACCAAGGCTTCGTTCTGGGTCCCGAAGGAAAGATGCTCACGACGAATTCCGAGGGCATCGCTCTCGGTCTCAACTACGGAAACTCCGGCTGCCTCTTTGCCGGTGTTGTGAACGCAGTCGGCTAGCAGCTCCCAGCAAGTAGCCAGCAAGAAGGGGCGGCCTTGGTGCCGCCCCTTTTCGCATTCCTGGGTGCATCGTCCGGCGGTCCTTGACAGCGCCAATGACCCTTGCCATCGTCGGCCGTCGTGCAGCAGATCCGCAAGCACCTGTCCTACGCGAACGTGATGTCCACGATCGCCGTCTTCCTCGTGCTCGGTGGCGGCGCGGCCTATGCCGCCAAGAAGATCAGCAGCCATGATCTGCGAGGCGGCTCGGTGACGACGGCGAAGATCAAGCGGAACGCGGTTACGCGGTCGAAGATCAAGGCTAACGCGATCTCGACCGCCAAGATCGCCGCCGCAGCGGTGACCAATGCCAAGCTTGCCGATGGCTCGGTCAGCCTCGAAAAGCTGGCTCCGGGTTTCATCGCCCCGACCGCCGAAAAGCTCTCGCACGCGGCGAGGATTTCGGCGGGTGGCATCGTCCAAGCCGGAAGCGTGGGAATCACCCAGGCGAACGTCACCCATCCCTCGGAAGGCTTCTACTGCTTCTCGGGTCTCAATCCCGCTCCGGTCGGCGGCGTTGCGACCATTGACTACGGGGATTCTGGGGAAGAAAGTCTGATGATCCAGCTCGCCATCGGGCAGGGCTTGGTTTGTCCCGCCGGTACACAGGCGTTCATCGACCCTCGCAAGCCCAGCAAAACCTTTGGGAAAACGGACGCTGCCGACGCCGGTTTTTTCGTAATTCTCTACTGAGCGCTAGATCGCCCGGCGGGCGTGCTTCGGGTCCAGCTCGCCCGCGGCTGCGGCCTCGGCGCGTTTGGACCAGCGGTTTAGCTCGCGGCGGGCGAGGACCATCTTGTGGACCTCGTCGGGACCGTCTGCCAGGCGCAGCATGCGGCTGAAGCGCCAGAGGGCGGCGAGGGGGGTGTCGTCGGTCATGCCCAGTGAGCCGTGGATCTGGATCGCGCGGTCGAGCACGTCCATGACGATGTTGGCGGCGACGATCTTGATTGCCGAGATCGACTGGCGGGCGGCGCGCTTGCCCTCGGTGTCCATCTTCCAGGCGGCGTAGAGGGTGAGCAGCCGGGCCTGGTCGATCTCCATCCGCGAGGCGGCGATCGACTCCTGCACGAACTGCTTCTCACCCAGCGGGCCGCCGAAGGCTTCGCGCTCGTTGGCGCGGTGGCACATCATCTCCAGCGCTCGCTCGGCGGTGCCGATCGCGCGCATGCAGTGGTGGATGCGGCCGGGGCCGAGGCGGTCCTGGGCGACGACGAAGCCGCCGCCCTGGCTGCCGAGCAGGTTGCCGACGGGGACGCGACAGTCTTCGTAGCGGATCTCGCAGTGGCCGGGCCCCTTGTCGTGGCCCATCACCGGAATCGGGCGGACCAAGTTGAAGCCCGGGTTGTCGGTCGGTACGCAGATCATCGAGGCGCGCGCGTAAGGATTGGCCTCGGGGTCAGTGACGACCATCGCGATCGCCAGCTCGGCGCCGACTGCGCCCGAGGTGAACCACTTGTGGCCGTTAATCACCCACTCGTCGCCGTCGCGCTCGGCGCGCGCCTGCAGCAGGGTCGGGTCGGAGCCCGACACCTCGGGCTCGGTCATCGAGAAGCAGGAACGGATGCGGCCCTCGAGCAGCGGCTCCAGCCAGCGTTCGCGCTGCTCGTCCGTACCGTGCTCGGCGAGGATCTCCATGTTGCCGGTGTCCGGCGCCGAGCAGTTGAAGGCCATCGGCGCTGCCGCCGGGCTGCGCCCCATCTCCTCGCAGAGCAGCCCGTACTCCCAGTTGCTCAGCCCCGGCCCGTAGCGCTCGTCGGGCATGAAGAGATTCCAAAGCCCCTCGGACTTTGCCTTCTCGCGGATCTCGACCAGGATCTCCGGGTAGGGAACGCCGGGGCCGACCTCGGCGTCGAGTCCTTCCATGATCTCGCGCTCCTGCGGGTAGATCTCCGCGTCCATGAAGTCGAGGATGCGCTCGCGCAGGGTCTCGACCTGGGGGCTGGGCGTGAAGTCCATCTGCTGGGTCCTCTCCTCGGGGGCTGGTCGCTCGGAACGCTACCGGGGCACAGACCAACGACCGGTTCGTATGCCAAGGTTGGCGAGTGTCAGGCGCAGACAAAGAGCTTCCTTACCGGATTGCCTACGACGAGGCCGTTCGGGCTCTGACCTGGCTGGCCAGAAGCAACTAGCGTCTCGTTTTCGGTGGGCCGGCGCACTCCTAACCCTTGAGGTGATCTTTTGGATCATCGACCTGGCATCGAGGGCGTAGAATTTAGCTATGCACGGTCCCCTTGAAACGAAACGTCCCAGTCCGATGCAGCCCGCTGAGTCTCGGCCCGAAAGGGCTCTGAAGCGCATCTAGCGGCACCGGTAGCGGGCGAATAGCTCGCCGTCTTGCTCCAGCAGCCAGGCAAGCTCGAGCTCGGCTGTCTCGGCGAGCGCGCCTTCGAGGATGTTTGGGGCGCCCCCGCCCACCAGCTTCGGGGCGATCGTCAAAAAGAGCTCGTCGACCAGGCCCGCCGCTTGCAGTGACCCGTGCAGCGTCGGTCCCCCCTCGCAAATCACCGCGCGCACGCCTTCCTCGTGGAGGGAGTGCAGGAGTTGGGAGAGGTCGGTCCACTCGCCTCCTCCGCTTTCCACCACGATCAGGCGTTTTTTGAGGCCGGTGTAGCGCTCGGCCCGCATTGTGCCGGCGCCAATCATCACTGCGTCGAAGCGCTTGCGTAGGCCGGAGAGCATCGCGGTGTCGGTATCTGAGCCAATCGGCCCGGAGACGCCGCCGATTGTGGCTCGCCCATCCACCGTGGCGGCAAAGTTCATCGCGACGAAGGGCCGGCCCTCCCGCTCTTCCTCCCAGGGCCGGTAGCCGTCGAGCTGTTGCTCGACCGTGGTCTCGGCGGGATCCGGAGTCAGGCGCTGCACAGGCGGAGCCTAGTGCGAGCGCTCAGGAGTAGTCGTGCCAGCCGGCGAACTCGCGGCCTGCGAATTTCTGCAGCTCGGCGACGTCGCTGGTGAAGCGGGCGCGGACGGTCTCAAAGAGGTCGTCGGGAAGCTTTGGCTTCGGCGCCGGCGGCTTCTCGGGGTCGTGGACGAGCTTCTCGACCCGCCAGCGCAGCGGCTCGGGCAGGCGATCGAAGTTGCGGTCGAAGGAGCGAAAGCCGGGCAGCTTGATCAGCTTCTCCATCAGCTGGTATTTGTCGCCCTCCTTGGCCCCCGACTTCTCCCACTCGCGGTCGAACTGCTCGGAGGTAAAGGTCTCATCGACGCCAGCGAAGGCGAAGGCCTTGCGCATCGTCTCCTCGCGTTCGGTCTGCAGCTCCTCCTGGGTGATGATCTCGATCTGCTCGCGGTCGAAGTGCTCGAGGTAGGGCTGCAACTGCATCCAATACTTGGAGCGGTTCATGTAAGAGGTGTCGGGGTTGGAGAGGACCTCGACCAAGTCGCCGGTCTCATAGCCGGCGCCGGTGGCGTGGACCCAGTGAGAGAGGATGCGCTTGATCGGGTCGCGCACCATGTAGAGCAGGCGGGCGTCGGGACAGTGCTCGCGGATGCGCGCCGGAACACCGGTGAAGCAGGGCAGGTTCGTGTAGTGGGGGGAGGACTCGCCACGCACCTTGAAGCGGCTGTCGAAGCGGCTCGCGTACCAGTCGAGGCCGAGGTCCCAGTTGAGCTCCTCGCAGAAGAAGTTGAGCTCCTTCGGCTTCGACATCTGGATCTCGGGATGCAGGCCGAGGTAGTGGTGGATGCTCGTCGTGCCGCACTTCAGCCCGCCGATGATGATCAGGCTCGGCATCGCCGCGTGGCGCTTGCGGCGGCGGCGGAAGCGGCTTTTGCGATCGGCGGCGTAGCGCTCGCGAGCGCGCGCACACATCGCCTCGTCGGCGGGGTCGCGGGTGGCCTTCGCAGTGGCGATCTGGGTCTGGGCCTCTGACACGCGCGGGCTAGTGTAGCTGCGATGCCCGTTGCCGATCTTGCATCCAGCCTCAACTCGTTCTTCCACGCGTCGAGCTCGTTCTTCGCGCACCTCTCCGACATTCGCTGGACGCCGTTCATGGTCGCGCTCGGCTTCCTGCTGGCGATGCAGCTCTGCCGCGCCTGGGCCTGGCGCAACGTGCTGCGCGCTGCCTACCCCGACAAGCCGATCTCCTTCCTGCAGCTCGGCGCCGCCTATCTGGCGGGGGCGGGGATCAACGCGATCCTGCCGGCGCGGGCGGGCGACGTGACCAAGGTCTTCCTGGTCAAGCGCCAGATCCCCGACTCCTCCTACCCGGCCGTCACCTCGTCCTTCCTCGTCCAGTCGATCTTCGACACCACCGTGGGCATCCTCGTCTTCCTCTACGCGATCACGCAGGGACTTTTGCCCGAACCACCGGAACTGCCCGACTCGCGCGCCTTCGAGATCTCCTTCTGGGTCAACCACCCGAAAACGCTGCTGATCGTGATCGGCGTGCTGCTGGTGGTGAGTGCGATCGGCATCTACTACCTGGCCCACCACGTGCGCCGCTTCTGGGCGCGCGTGCGTCAGGGGGTGGTGATCCTCGGTCAGCCGCGCCGCTACCTGCGCCAGGTGGCGGCCTGGCAGGGGGTGGGGTGGATCTGTCGCTTCCTTGCCTTCTGGTTCTTCCTCGAGGCCTTCGGCATCGGCGGCTCGCTCGGCAACGTGCTGCTGGTGATGAGCGTGCAGGCGATCGCCACGATCGTCCCCTTCACGCCTGGTGGTGCCGGCGCCCAGCAGGCGCTGCTTGTCGCGACCCTGCACGGCCCCTCGCGCGCTGCCGTGCTCTCCTTCTCGGTCGGCACCCAGATCGCGATGGCGGCCTGGTCGGTCGTGCTCGGCTTCACCGCGATCCTGCTCGTCTTCCGCACTACGGACTGGAAAGGACTGATCAAACAGGCGCAGGATGATGCCGAGCGCGAGGAAGCGGCGCCCTCGACGGCCGGGCCTTAAGCCGCGGCGGCCAGCGGGTCGCGGCCATCCCAGCGCCCCGCGGAGGCATAGGGGCGGAAGCGGATGAAGGCGGATTCGTGGTGGAAGGGATTGGCGCGGTCGGCGCGGGTCGCTGTTGGATGGCCGCCGTCGCTGCGTCCGCGGGCGTAGGCCCGCATCGCCTCGACGTTGCGCCAAAGCGAGAAGGTCGCGACAAGGCGCGGCGGCCGCGCCAAGCCGGTCAAGGCGAGAACGTCGGGATTGGTCACCGCCTCGGCCTCGGCGCCGGCGCTCGCTTTGAGGAAGGAAGGCAGACGCCGGAGACGCGGCCGGCCCAGGGTGAGGACGGCGACCGGTTCGTCGCTGCCGACCTCGACTTCGCCCTCGGGCAGGCCGGGAAGTGGGGGCCACTTTCCGTAGACATGGAGGGGCTGTAGGCGCACCTGCCAGCCGGGAGAGAGTCGCGCGGCGAGCGGATGTTCGGCGGAGAACGCTTCGAAGGCGCCGTCGCTTTCCCACGCCGCTACCAATGCCACTCGTTTGGGGCGCGGGGAGGGGAGCAGGTTGCTGCCGAGCGGGGCCGTGATCGTAGTCTCGGCGTAGGTGAGGCCGGGAACCTCCGTGGGTCGCGGCGGGCGCCGCAGGGTCCTGGCCGCGGTTCGAAGGTCGAGGTCGCAGATTTGAACTGAGAGAACCATTTCCGCCTCCTGGGAGTCTAACCTAGTGACCACTAGGTTAGAGCAAATGAACGTCGAGGCCCAACCACGCAAACGGATGAACGCCGCCACGCGCCGCGCCTCGATCGAAGAGGCCGCCACGACTCTCTTTGCCGTGCGTGGCTACCAGGGCGCCTCGATCGACGAGATCGCCAGGCGCTCGGGGGTGACGCCGCCGGTCCTCTACGACCACTTCGCCTCCAAGCAGGACCTCTACCGACGCTTGCTGGAGCGCCACTTCGCCGAGCTGCGGGCCGTCTGGCGCGAGAACTTCGTCGGCGGGGATCCGCCCGCCCAACGCGTCGCCCGCTCCTTCGATGCCTGGTTCGCCTACATCGAGGCCCACCCCTTCGCCGGTCGCATGCTCTTCCGCGACACCACCGGCGATCCCCAAATCGAGGCAATGCACCAGGAGGTGGCGGCAAGCAGCCGCGGCGCGATCATGGGCCTCTTCGCCGACCAACCCGACGTCGAGAAGGTGATCGGCCCGGAGGTCGAGCAGGGCCTGGAAATGGCCTGGATAGTGATGCGCGGTGTGCTCCAGGGCCTGGCGATGTGGTGGTACGAGCACCCGCAGGTCCCCCGCAAGCGGGTCGTCGCCACGGCGATGAACGCTCTCTGGGTGGGATGGGAGCGGACCCAGGCGGGGGAGGGCTGGGGCTAAACGGGTTTCAGCGGACCAGTGGGTTGACCCAGCGGACGCCCTCGAAGCGCGAGAAGTCGTTGTCGCTGGAACAGAGCTCGGCGCCGTGTTCGATTGCGAGAGCCGCCAGATGCGCGTCGTTGGTCAGATTGCCGGCGGTGCCGAGTGGCGTGAGCAGGTCGCGCATATAGCCGGCGTGCCGCTCGCTTGGGTGGACGACAGTCGCCACGGGCGAGTCGAGCCAGCTCTCGAGGTACTCGAAGGCGCGGTCCGGAGAAAGGGCGTTGCCGAACGCGGCGGGGTTGGTCGAGATACGGAGAAAACCAAGCAGAACCATCCAGGCGAAGCCCACCTCCTCGGTTCCCGAGAGTGTCTGCTCAAGCCAGGGTCGGGCCCGCGCGTAATGGCGAGAAGAGTCGTCAGCCGCGTAGACCAGCAAGTTGATGTCGGGCAGCTTCACTTGCCGAGATTGAGCTTGCGAATGGTCTCGGCGTCCTCGAGTTCACCGGCCAGTTGCAGGGCCTTGTCGAGATTGACTCCGGGTCGGGCTCCCATCCGCTGGGGAGGAGGAAGTTTGTAAGGCCGCGGCTTGGCCTCTTGCCGCTCGAGCCCGCGCCTCACGCTCGAGTTGAGCGCTTCCTTGAAGGAGATGTCCTTGCTGCGCATCTCCTCTTTCAGCTTGGCGGCGACGTCGGGGTCGAGGGTCACCGTTGTTCGCATCGTAGACATCATTGCATCATAGAGCTTGCTGTCATGATGCCTCATAGGCCTGGTCGGCGGCGCAGGCATCAGCTTGACCAGCCCGGGTAGCGGCCGGCGATGTGCCACTGCCAGGGCGGTCGTTCGGAGGCGGGGAAGTCGTAGTGATTGCGTCCGGGAAGGGTCTCGAGCGGGACCAGGGCGGGGTCGTCCTCGAGCAGCACGGGCGTGCCAGTTGTTGCATCTACATCGGCCTGAGTCGCCCGGCGAGTAACCCGGGACCAGCCCAAAGTCGGGCGGTAGAGCCAGTAAGTCAGCTCGACCCAGCCGTGCGAGCGGCGCTGGTCGTCGATCTGGGTGAAGGCGGTGGTGCGACGGCGCGAGGCGGTCAGGTGGGGACCGGCGGCGACGGCGCAGCTTTCGCGGCGGCAGTGGCGGAAGTCGACCGGGACCAGGGGCAGGCCCGTGGGACCCGGCTTTGCTTCCGGCGGCGGTGCGAGGGCACGGGCGAGGCGGGCAAGCGGCCAGCCGTAGGCCGGGACGCCTGGTAGTATAAGCAGCAATGGCGAAACGTGCAATGGGGACCGTGCGAGTTAGCCGCCGCGCCGGGCGCGAAGGCGACTCATTCGTGTCCCCCACCGATCAGGCAGGGCGTATTCAGGAGGCGTGCGACCGCGACGACCTGACGCTGGTTCCCATCGGGAACGGGGTCCGCGAAATCGCCCCTGGCATCGCTGAGGAAATCGACGTGTCGGGGGGGACGCCGCTGGCGGAACGCCCCGGCCTGCTGGCCGAGGTCGAAGCCATCGAGGCAGGCAGGGCCGACGTGCTCGTCGTCGCCTACTTCGACCGGCTGGTCCGGTCCTTGAAGGTCCAGGGCGAAGTAGTCAGCCGCGTCGAGGCGGCGGGCGGTCAGGTGCTCGCCGTCGACGTGGGCGCCGTGTCGGAAGCGACCGCCAGCAAGTGGCTGTCCGGGTCGATGCTCGGCCTGGTCGCCGAGTACCACCGCCGCAGCGCGGCCGAACGATCCGCCGAGGCCCAGGCCGACGCCGTCGCGCGCGGGGTCGCACCCTTCCCGCACGTCCCGGCCGGATACGACCGGGGCGAGGACGGCGTCCTGGTCGCCAACGGCGACGCGCCGACCATTGCCAAGGCGTTCCAGATGCGGGCCGACGGGGCGTCCATCGACAAGGTCCGGGACTACCTGCGCCGGAACGGCGTCGAGCGATCCTTCCATGCCGTCCAGGAGTACCTGGGGTCCAAGGTCGTCCTGGGGGAGATTCACTTCGGCAAGCTGGTCAACCTGAGCGCCCACCCGCCCATCGTCGACAGGAGCGTCTGGGAGCAGGTCCAGTCCACCCGCGTCCTGCGAGGGCGCCGGGGCAAGTCGGACTACCTGCTGGCCCGCCTCGGTGTTCTCCGGTGCGCGACGTGCGATGCCCGCATGGTCGTGGGCCGGTCGGGCGGAAGCAATCCTGGCTACCGCTGCCCGGCCACCGGCGACTGCACCGCCCGCGCTCACATCGCAGCGTCGAAGGTCGAGCCGGTCGTGGTCGACGCCGTCAAGGCGGCGCTGGCCGACGTGGCGGGGAAGGCGTCGGTCGAGACCAACGCCCGCGAAGCCGAACAGGAGCTGGACGCCGCCCAGAAGGCGCTGGACGCCGCGATCCTGGCCTTCACCGGCCTGGAGGGGGAGGGGTCAGCGCAGCAGCGGCTGACCGAGCTGCGAGAGACGCGCGACGACGCCCTAGAGCGCGTCGACCAGCTACGCGGCGCTGGGGACAGCCTGACGATCAGCGTCGCCGACTGGGACAAGCTGTCCCATGAGGGACGGCGCGACCTGATCCAAGCCGTGATTCGTCGAGTCACCGTTGCCCCTGGTCGGGGCAAGGACCGCGTCACGGTCGAGCTGGTCGCTGAGTAGGCGCCGCGCCTCACGGTCCAGGATGCGCTGAGCGGCAGCGCGCGCGTTCGGGCCGATCTTCGCGGCGGCGCCAGCGGTCACGCCCTCGCCTCCCGGTACTCGCAGGGGTAGAACCTGGCGGTGGCGAGTGTGTCCATCACGACGGCTCGGCCAGCAGCTCGACGATGGGGTCCAATGCCGCGTACAGCTCGGCGTCGACCGAGTCGGGCGTCGACCTGTTGCGCCGGTGCTGGCGGATCGCATCCCGCAGCTTGTCGACCTCGCCCTCCAGGGCGTCGTGGTCGAAGCGCAGGCGGCGGACCTCGGCGGTGGCGAAGGTCGCCAGCACCGTGTCGGATGCCCCGTTGGGATCGGCGCCGGTCAGCCGGTAGCACTCGGCCAGAGCGACCTCACTGATCGGCTTGCTGCTGGCGGCGGTCGGGCTGTCAGTCGTGATCCTCACGGCGGCGAAGGTAGCCAGCGGGGCTGACCTGATTCGCACACTTCCGACCCTTATGTGCGTACTCGCACAGTACGTTGACTTGACAGTGTCAAAAGCACACCATCGGCGCCCGTATTTTCGGATTCGGTTGTGTGAACGGGCATCACACAACGCTAGGGATGCTATGACGGGTTCGTCACACTTCGCTTGTTACTGTCAGAATCAAGTCAGGCGGTCTGGATAGGCTGGCGCTGGGGAAGCAGACCAGTCCTTACAGAAGGAACTGTAGTTAGTAACTGTACGTATGAGATATAGGACTTCGGGCTAGGGGGGTACTGTAGGTATAGAGGGAGCGTCGCGCGCACACGTTGAATCGGCGCCGCCATCAGGTTCACCCCCTAGCCCGCCATTCCCGGACCCAACCGCACGGTTACAAGCCGAAAACGTCAGTTTCCGGTCAGGTGCGCTTGCGATCATGCTGGGGTGAACCCACCGACCGACACAGCGCCACCGTCCAGCCTGCGGGCGCCGTCCGGGCGGACCTGCCGCCACTGTGGCGACCCGATCCCGCTCAGCGCGCGCCAGTCCCAGGTCTTCTGTGACGCCGGGTGTCGAATGGCGCACTACGCTGAGGCCCGCCGCGCGCCGTTCAAGTGCAAGCGATGCGGCGGCCAGCCCGCGCGCGGGGACAGCCCGACGTGGCAGGGGTTCTGCGGCATTGAATGCGAAGGCGCCGCCGAAGACGACGAGCGCCGCCGTGCCCTCGCCGAGGGCGACGACCTGGAGTTTGACGACTGGTAGAAAGTGCGCTGCGCTATCTGATTTCGCTTGTAACATACGACGGGCATTAGTCGCAGTACGTCTTCGGCCGCCCACCAGGGCGGTTTTTTCGTGGGAGGTTTCACCTTGGCAAGTAGCACGTCTGTCATCACGTCCCGGCTTCCGAACGCCGAGGCCGACGCCGTCCAGCAGTACGCCGCCAAGACCGGCAAGTGCCTTTCACACGCGGCCCGCGATCTGCTGAACCTGGGCCTGGCCGCTGCGCGCGGCGAGTCCGCCGCCTAGCGCCCCACCGGCGCCCGCAGCTTCACCTACTGACACCCCCGAGAGGAGGTCGGCCCATGTCCGACTCTGACACCGAGCACGGCCGCGACGACCTGGCCGACCTGACCAAGGACGCCAAGCCTGTGCGGCGCAATCGACCGCTACCGGCGAACATCATCCGGCGCCCGATCCAGCTACCGCCGATGGTGAGGGTCCAGGATGCCTAGACCGCGCGCAGTTCTCGTCGAGTACGGCGCCAGCTTCCGCTGCCCCACGGTCAGCGTCGGGGATCAGGCCGTCATCACCCTGCCGGACACTCCGCGCGACGCCAGAGTCACCTGCCACCTGAAGCGCCCCGATGGCGACCGGGGAGAGGTCCAGGTCCGTCGCCGGGAATCTGACTTGTTCGCCGACCACGCCGCCGTCGTCGCGGTCCACACCGAGGGTCGGCATCACTACACGTTCAAGGTCGACGGCCGTCAGCACTGGGGGACGTTCGCCGTCAGGCCGAACCGGAAATGTCGTCGGTCGTGAGCGCCACGCGCTACGAACTGGGCAAGCTGCGCCTGAACGCGACCGGGAAGCGCCTGGACGCCGACTTGATCGACAGCGTCGTCGACACGTCTTGGGAGCGGACGATGGAAGGCGCTTCGACCATCACATTCGTCCTGGATGACCCCCAGGGTGACCTGGCCGAGTCTGCCCTACTGACCCGCTGGGCCTGGGGCAACGGCGACCTGGGCGAGAAGGACTGGATTACACGCGGCCGTCGGATCGACGTGAGGCTAGGTGACGAGGTCTATCGCCTAGTGAAGGTCTCCATGTCGGGAACGCAGGTCACCTTGACCCTGGAAGACCGCGACGTGGCGCGCCTACGGGAACGCTACGGCGCCCGCAAGATGCCCCGGAAACAGGTGACGCGTGCCGAGTTCGGCCGCTTCCTGATTGCCGAGGTCAAGCGCCCCAATATCGAGGTCCACGTCCCCGAGCTGCATATCCGGCAGCCGGTGGCGAAATCGAAACCGTCGAAGCAGGCCGACCAGGAGCGTGTTGAAAACGGTGACCAGGGCATAGACCCCGGCACCGACGGTTTGACCGTTAAGGGTCTAGACGCCACCCGCCAGCAGGTACGCAACGCAGAGGCGGTTCTGGACGAGGTCCAGAACTACCCCGAAGCGCCGCAGAAGGCGGTCGTCGCCCTCCTATGCGCGATCATCCAGGAGTCGGTAATGGGTACGGCCGGGATGAAGGTCTCGACCGACGGCGACTCCATCGGCTGGCTTCAGGCGCGCACCAGCTATGTCAGCCGGGACGACGCGCTCGACCTGGCCTACAACGTGCGCCGGTTCTTCAAGGAACCCTGGACCGGCACGTCCGACGGTGGCGCGATAGAGCAGGCGCGCCACAACAAGTCCATCGGCGAAATTTGCATGTCCATCCAGGGCAACAACACTGGCGACGTGTACACCCAGTGGAAGTCCGAGGCGCTGAAGTGGATCGAAGCCTATGAAGGCGGCGGCGGCCGGATCGACGGCGAGCGCACTGTGCGCAAGCCCTACCAGTACGAACGGAAGCCGAAAGAGAACACCTGGGACTGCCTGGGTCGACTGTTCAATGAGGTCAACTGGCGCCGCTTCATGCGGAACGGAAGGGTGTGGATCATTTCCGAGAACCGGCTGTTCAAACAGAAGCCAGCGATGCGCCTGCGGCCCGGCAGGGACGGGGTCGACTTCATCGACTTCGATCTAGACATGTTCGCTCGGGACGACATTCAGGAGGTCAGGGTTATCGGTCGGGCGGGCCTGAACGCACTCCAGCCGGGGCAGATAGTCGTCGTCGAACGACGCGGCCCTGCTAACGGACGCTGGCTCGTCGCCTCGGCATCCGGCAAGTTCGGGGACGACGCGGTCACCGTGACCTTGCGCAAGCCAATGGCCAAGAAGCCAGAGCCGCCAGCGCCAACCAAGACGATCAGCAGCGGCAACGGTGAAGCTGAAACCGACGTACGCCTGGGCGACAGCTCAGTCCCCGGTCACCCCGAGCTGAAGCCGGGGGTCTCGGAAGTGGTCAACGCGATTCTGGACCGCTTCCCTGGCCTGACGATCTCCAGCACGACGGGCGGCACTCACGCAGAGGGCAGCCTGCACTACTCGGGCCGCGCCGCTGACATAGCTGGCGACTCGGCGACGATGAACCAGGCCGCCGCCTGGATCAACAGCTCAGGGTTGTGGGAACACCTGACCGAGGGAATCCACAACCCCGGCCTGTCGGTCAAGGACAAGTCCAAAGTCTCGCCGTCCTACTGGGGCAGCGAAACCTGGGCGGACCACCGAGACCACATTCACGTCGCGGTATAGGTCTTCCTCCCAGCCCCACCTGGGGCGTTCGGCACTGTGCCAGCCAGCCAGCCCCGCCCACCCGACTACGGGAACCGGGCGGGGTTGGCTGTCTCCCCTGCCCGCCGATTCAGCGTTTACCGTTCCAGGGGTGCCGCTCACGCCCCTACAGGATGAAGTCATCGACGCGGCGCACTCTGAAGGCCAGGTAGATCCGACCACCTTCGCGCGCCTGCTGCTTCACGATCTCGACGACGTTCACGCCGCGATCCGCGACCTGGTCAACCGGGAGCTGCTGACCCCCGCCGAGGGCGACACCTTCCGCCTGACCGACCAGGGCGAGGCAGTACACCGGGCGGGGGAGGAAGCCCACCGCCAGGACGTGGTCGACCGTACCCGGTCCTGGCAGCAGCGCTAACCCCGCTGACCCTTCGCCCCGACTAGGGCGACCAGGGCCAGCCCGACGATCCCCAGCGCTGCCACCGCCCAGCCATCGCCTAGCTGCCCCGGCAGGTAGTAGGCCAGGCCGACGAAGGATGCAGCCAAGGACTTGCGGGTCGCCACCCGTTCGACGCTACGTCGTCTTCGCGTTGACCCCTCTGGATCAGCCATCGCCGCCGACTATCGGACGTGAGCTGAAGCTGGGGGTGGGGGGCAACCCCCTTCGACGGGGAGCGACGCCGTTAGGGGGGCGGATTTTTCTGGCTACGGGAAGCCGTAGAAAAAATTCCTGCCCCAATACCGCTCAACAAGCGGGTTTCAGCCCTCTAGCCACTGTACTGATTTCGCGGGTTTCGACCCCTGGCCCGCCCACCTGACCACCGGGAGCTTTGACTATGACTGACACCGACACCACGGCGCGGCCGACGGCGCCCGAGCATCTGAGCAAGGAAGGGCGCGAGCTGTTCGACTGGATCGTCGAGAACTACAAGATCACGGACCAGGCCGCCCTGGCGACCTTGACCCTGGCGCTGGAGGCTTACGACCGCTCGGCGGCTGCCAGGCGGAAGGTGAAGCGGGAGGGCATGACCTACGAGGATTTCCGAGGTCAGCCCAAGCCGCACCCTGCCGTGGCGATCCAGCGCGAAGCTGCCGCCACCTGGAAGCTGCTGCTGGGTCAGCTTGGCATCCCCGAGACCATCGACCAGCGCGACCGGCACGGCCACTACAGCGGCCGGAAGCTGAGGAACCGAGGGCGAGCCGCCGCCGCCCATGCCCGCCCCGAGGGCGACGACCAGTCGATGACGCTCGCTGAGGCGATGAAGGCGGGAGACCCCCGCCTGGCCGTCGTCAAGTAGGCCGACCCGGCAGACCACTTCGCCGAGCGCGCGACGCGCCCGGCCACCTTGCCCACGTCCCCGAGCGAAGGCCCGGACTGGTCAGCGTGGGCAGGACGGCAGCAGTCCCTGACGCGCGATGCCGACGGGACAGCGCCACACCCGCCCGTCGGATCGACGGGGGTCTGAGCCCCGGATTCATTCCTGGGGGTCAGGGCTTGGACCCCCGTCGACGGGCACGACCTCGCAGCACAAGACCCCCACCCGAGACCCCCGAAAGGACACATGACCGACACCCCGAGCGCCGACGACCTGGTGCGCGAGAACGCCGAGCTGCGCAAGCGGAACGGTGAGCTGGAAGACGGCCTGCGGACGGTAGTTCGCCGTCAGGCCGCTGCCGAGGTCGGGCTAGACCCCGACATGGCCCGGTGGATCAGAGGCGACACCATCGAGGACGCTGCCGCCGACGCGAAGCGCCTGGCTGACCGGCTTGCCCCGGCCAACCCTTGGGCGCCCTCGTCAGCCTCACCCGAGGCCGACGCCATCCAGGAGCACCTGCGCGAACGCCGCGACGCGGCTGGCGCGCTGAACAACAACCCGAACCCCCAGGAGGGATGACCACGATGCACCCTGCAACCCCACCCACTGACTTCCCGATCAAGAAGCCGTCGACGACGGCAGGCAAGCGCGCCGCCAAGTTGCACCAGGAGTGGTGCGACCAGTACGCCCGCGCCGGGCAGGTCGAGACCGACTACGTCGCCGCCCAGGCCCGGCTGAGGGAGACCCAGGCCGAGCTGGGCGAGGTACTGGCGAAGCGCGAGCTGGGCAAGGCGACCGACGCCGACGCCAAGGCCGCCGAGGACGCCCAGGCCGCCGCGAAGGCCGAGGCTGACGCCCCCTGGCAGGAGCGCGCCCAGGCCGCCGTCGTCGCCGCCGAACAGAGGCGGGGCGTCTACGAGGCGTTCGTCGACGAGAACCTGGACGAGCTGGTGACTGAGCTGGAGGCCGACGCCCAGGCCGCCGTCGACACGATGCGCAAGGCCGCGCAGACGCTGGTGGACGGCGTCGCCGTTTGGCGGGAGAGCCGCCAGCGCGCCGTCGACCTGATTAAACCCGCGCAGCTCATCAGCGCCCAGGCTGTCCCGCAGATGGCGGGCAGCGCTGACGCTCTGGTCAAGGCTGCCAGCCGAGCGCTCGAGAACGACAGCGGTCTGGTCCTGCCTCTGCCGGAACGCCGCCACCTGGATCAGCGCCGGATCGACCTGGGCCTGCCGACCAAGCGGCAGTACGTCTGGAAAGACGGCACCGGCGCCGCCCTTCCCGACGGCGAAGGGTGATGGCGGGCAGCGCTGAGCTGACGCGCCTGGTCGACACCGCCCGCAAGGACCGCTGCCTCCTCGCCGACAAGTGGCTGGAGGGTGCGGTCCTCTCGGGCCGGGACCAGCTCGCCCTGGCGAAGGTGCTGCTGGCGGTCAAGCCGGTCCTGGTCGAGCGCGACGGCCGCAGGGTGCCCTGCGAACCGGCGTTCACCTTGGCCGCCAAGGACCGCCGCCGCCTGGTCGTCGCGCTGATCGCAGACGGCGCCAGCAATGGCGAAATCCTCGCCTGTGTGCCCGGCCTGACCAAGCGCACCTATGAACGGATCAAGAGGGACACGGAGACCCCCGAAATAGGGTCCGCAAACGGCTCTAGCAAGGGGCGGTTTACGACAAAATCGGACCCCCAAGTAGGTACCCCTTGGTACGCGTTCTTCGACGCTACAAGCGGCGCAAATCCAGAGGCGCACCGGCGCCTGCTGGCCGCGCTCGCGGGCTGACCGACTGGCCCGCCTCCCCCCGGCGATTGACCCGTCAGTGTCAACCGGGGACCAGCTTCACCACTTGGCCGCCCCGCCCTCTCGGTGCTCGGGGCGTCGACCCGTAGGTCGATCAGGCGGTGGCTTCAGAGCCTCCTCGCCGTCTGAGCCACCCGGCCCGGCAGGCTGAAGTGCCCTGTCGCGGCCGGGACCATCTTCCTCGGGCGCACTCCCTGTCAGCGTCGTGTTAGGAACGCGAAGACCCCCCTTGCCTTCGATGGCTCGGGGGGTTTTCTGCGTTCAGGACCGTCACTCGGGCGGCAGTAGATTGGCCTGGCGCAGTACCAGTAGGTGGTACTTGATCTTGGCGACGTTCGGACGGTCGGGAAGCTCGCGGCGAAGGTCTCTGGGATCGAGCGACCCGCCCCTACGGACTGAGAGCGCGAGAATCTTCAGGCGCAGAGGGTGGCGGCGGACTCGATCTTGCGCCGCCGCAAGTAAGCCACCCTCCCGCACGGTGCTACGCCTTCCGCTTCGATGCGGGGGTCCGGCTGCGGAAGTAGTAGAGCTTGCGCCAAGCGCCCCGTACCCGTTCTTCGTCGTACAGGTCGAGCACGGGAAGCTCGTAAGCGAGACCCCGCAAGTGGTAGGAGAGCGAGGACGTGCCGATCTTGTGGCCACCCATCCTTTCGATGTCCACCGCCGATAGGGGCTCGTCAATCCACAACATCGCTTCGAGAATGATGAGCTTGGTTTTGTGGACGATCAGGGGAACGAGGTCCGCCCAGTCCAACGGTTCCTCGCTCCCCCTTTTGCTCATCGTCCCTCCCGGTGGTCTCGGCTCCGAGAGAAGTTTTTGGCCTTGTGGTCGCGCATGACGGTTCCATTCGCGCCCCCGGCGACCGCCACACTCCTCTTGTGCGGATGGTGGCCGCCGGGGGCGTTTCCTCCGGGTCAGGGTGCTGCCCTCGAACCAAGCCGATTCCGATTCCAGCGGGTCGTCTGGTTCCTACGTCCCTGTTTCAGCGGGAGGCTGAAAACACGGAGGCAAATGCACCTGTTCCTTTGGAGTGGTGGACGGTTCCAGACTGGCGGCGCAGCGTCAAACCGTAACCGCTGAGCGCTCAGGCTTCGCCGGTCAGGGCGGACGGCGGGACGTTGCGGCTCCGGGTGAACCCCAGCACGGCGATGATGGTGGATACGCCTTTCTCGCCGGACTTGTTCATGCGTTTGTTTGAGGCCGTCTCGATCTGCTGGAGGCGTTCCAGGGATTCGCGTTGCTCGTCGGCGGCTTCCTGCCGCCCCTGCGCATCGAGGTTCATGGATTTCCAACTCATCCGCATGAAGCGGTCGGCACTCATCTTCCCCGAGCGGATCGCGCTAAGCCCCTCAGCGATGAGGTTGCGGAAGACAGCGGCGACCAGTTGACGCCGGGTCTTGTCCGGCAGGAGTTCCCATTCCTGATCCGTGAGTTCGGGCCGCTTGACGGCCCGGTAGAAGTGTTCGACCGCCCCGCCGCGTGGCTCTTGCCGCACGAACTCGATGCAACCCGCTTCCCGCAGTTCTTTGACGTGGTGCCCGGCCTGACTCAGGCTCACCCCCGTCAACTCTGCAACGTCTTTCGGGCTTGCGACCCGTTCGTTAAAGAGCGTCAGCGCCTCGATCCTGACGGTGTGCCCTACAGCGAAGGCTTGCGTCTCCTCCAACGTCTTCGGTCGCTTGGTCTTCAACGTCGCGTCTCCTCCCCGGTCGGCATTAGTTGGGTACTAAGGGAGGCCGGAGCATAGACACGCCGGATCGCCCGACGATTACGGCGCGGTCCATAACCGCCTGACGATCAAGTTTTTCGGAGTAACTTCGCCTTCCCGCCCGGCACCAAGCCGGGGCTGACGACGGGAAGGGAGGTGAGCCGGATGAAGATCCGCCTTGTGGGCACGACCGTGCCCGTATTGAGCATCCTCAAGAACAACTAGTCGCTGACTAGCGGCCGGTCCTGGTCGTCTTGACTGAGGGTCGGGACCGGCCCGCTTGGCAACGCCGTCCCCGCGACCAACTGGGACCTTTCAGCCCCCCGCCTACATCGCGGGGGGCTTTCGTCGTTCTAAGGGCTTCCAGCCTCACGACCGCCGTCAAAACCCTGGCCCGCCTTGTCGGTGATAAACGCTTCGACGGCGTCCGCCTGCTCGGTCGTCATTCCGAGGAGCTTGTCGACGCCGAGGTCGGCCAGCTTCGCCTTCAGGGGCGGCGAGTACGTGTAGGCCGCCGCCTCGCTTGCGGGCGCCTGGGCCAGGCCAGCGGCCACGGCCGCGTCGACGATGGACTGGGCGCGATCCAGGCTAATCTTGTTGGTGGTCATCCGGTCTCCTTATATCGGGTTGTGGGTGCGCCCGATCAAGTAGCTGCTTTTGCAACCGCGCGTCGGCACGAGGGGGTGGTGGCGGCAGGCGTTGGGCAGGCGCGGCGCGCAGGCGATGCGCTTGGCGATCGTGCCGGCGAGACCGCGGCCGGCGTCGATCTCACCGCCGGCGGCCACGGCCGCGATCGCGGCGAGCAACAGCAGGGCGACGAGGGCGACCAGGCCGGCCTGCTCGACGCTCGCCGATCCACGCTCGGAAGCTCGTTCGTGGTGCACGTCCGCGACGCTAGGCGGAGCGGACGCGCGAGTGGTGCGCAGGGTGTGACGACTTTGCGTCGGGACCGCCTTCTGCTATTCATGTGCGAGATGGAGGGCAGCCCCTTCAACCTCTTTGGTGACCCCGACGAGTTCCGCGCTCGCATGGAGGAGCTCTCGGAGCAGATGCAGTCCTCCCAGCGCGTCGCCTGGGCCGACAACGCGATCAAGCTCGCGGTTGAGATGACCGTCGCCTCGATCGGCCAGCTCGACCTGACCGGCGATCCCGATCAGCAGGCGATGCAGGTCCGCGACGCGATCCGAGTCCTCTTCCCCGAGGCCGTCACCCTCGTGCGCGAGGCGCGCGAAGGTTTGTCTTAGTTCGGCGACCTCAGAGCAACTCGTAGCGCAGCTTGATCACGGCGCCGCGGCGGAAGATCGCCGCGATCAGCTCTAGCGGGACGGCGACCAGGATGGCTGGGATCGCCGCGAGCACGCTGATCAGTGCGTCGATGCGTCGCTGCCAGGGGTGGCGGGCTGGCACGGCGGTGCCGCGGCCCAGGGCCCCGAGCGCGACGTTGCGCCCGAAGGTGAGTCCGTTGAGCAGGGTCTGCCACATCGAGGCGATGCCGGCGCCCGGTATCCAGCGGGCGCTGACGACGACCTGGTCGCGGTTGGCGACCAGGCGCCGCACTGCCTCTGGCGTGAAGAGATAGCGGCTCTCCGGCTCGAGGCCCGCCCAACCGGCGCTGCCGAGCCAGGCGGCGAAGCTCGCCCGGTTGACGATCTGGATCGCCTCATCGCGATCAAGCCGATTGAGGGCCCCCAGCGCGTCGGCGCTCCCGTCCGCATCCCCGACCACGCCCAGGCTGCAGCTCTCGCAGCGTTTCACCGGCCCGCCCAGGCCGGGCCTGGCGTCGAGCCAGCCGAATAGCGGCTCACCGCATGCCGGGCAGGGTGGATTGTCCGGGCCCGCCCCTGCCTCGAGCGGAACGACGGGTGTGCGCTCACCGGCTCGCGTTGAACTCATCGCAGGTAGCGTACGCCCCGTGAACCGGAGAAACGTCTTGGCCTGGGAGGAGCGCTGGGCAACCCCCACCGCCCTCGCTGCCTTTGCCGCCGTCCTCTTCGTCGTCGCGGCGATCGTGGTCGCCACCCAGGGCGTCGGCAGCGCTGGCGGTGACTCGGAGCTGCTGCGCAACGTCGAGGCGCACCGCTCGGCCCAGCTGCTCTCCAGCGTCCTGCAGGCGATCGGCATCAGCCTGCTCGCCGTGCCGCTCTATTACCTCTTTCGCAGCGCCAAGGGCCGCAGCGATCGCATGCGCGGCCAGCTTGTCGGGGTGGTCATCGCCGCGCCGTTGTTCCTCGCCATGCTGGCGATCCTCGGTGGTGTCTCGACCCTGCACGCGGCCTCGGATTTCGTCAGCAACGAAGTGCCGCACCTGCTCGCCAAGGGCGTGAAGCTGGACAGCGATCACGCCAACGAAATCGCCACCGAAACGATCAGCGAAGCGCCCCTGCGCCCGTTGGCCGCCGGCTTCGGTCTCGGCGGCCAGATCGGCTTCGTCGTCGCCATGGTCTACACCTGCCTCTACGCGATGCGGGTTGGCCTCCTGACCCGCTTCTGGGGCTCCCTCGGTATGGCTCTTGGCGCCGTCTCCTTCCTCTTCTTCCAGTTCGCCCTGCTTTGGTTTATCTATCTGGGAATCCTCTTGCTTCGCAAGGACAGTCAGCCCCCAGCCTGGGCCGCGGGCGAACCGATTCCCTGGCCTACACCGGGGGACAAAGCGGCTGCGGCGATGGAGTCTTCGCCAGCCGAAAACGGCGGCCTTCCTCCGCAGCTAGAGGGATCTGGAGATCCGCGAGAGCTCGAGGATCCCGAGGAAACTGCCGGCGAGGAGCAGCCCCGGTAGGGGTGGAGCGTCTTGCACTTTTTCGGCGCCGACCTCGCGGCGCCAGCAGCATCCTCTACATCGAAAAAGTTAAGCGGAACCCCTACCGGGGCTGCTCCGCACTCGCCTGCTTCCGATGGGTCCGAATCTCGCTCATGATGCGCTCGAGGCGGGGCTCGCGGGAGTCGTCTACGAAGTTCATCGCGGCGGCGACGCCGGGGTGAATAGCCGCGATGCGCTCGTGCATGGCTTGAGCGACGGCGCGGTATGTGGGGTGGCCCTCGCGGCCGGAGCGGAGCTCTATTAGGTGCATTGCCTCGCGGGCGTTGAGGTCGAGGGTGTAGCGGATGCGGTAGGCGAGGCTGAGGGCGTACGGCGCTTGCTCGGAGAGGCCGGCGTCGACGAGGCGCTCGTACTCGGTGCGGGAGATCTCGAGGGCTCGCTCGAACTCGTCGCCTGCTCCCGCTTCGCGGACCTCCTCGGGGATTCCGGCGCCCAGGTCCGGTCCGAGGCGCTGCCACTGGACGGTCAGCATGCGGTGGCGCTGCAGGTCGCGGAAGGCGCCGTAATCGGAGACGATCTCGAAGCGGTAGCGAAGTGACTCGAAGCCGCGGCCGGGGCGGTGGCGGCGGTTCTGGCGCTCGCCGACCATCGCGGCGAGCAGCTCGGCTCGCTCGCCATGGTCGAGCACATCGAGGCGGGCGAGGACCTCGGTCTCGGGCACTGAGGCGGACTCGAGCAGGCAGGCGGCCAGCAGGCTCTCTTCGCTGCCGTCGACGTGCACCAACTCGACCGAGGGGCTTGCCTCTCCGCCCCCGCGCCGGTCGAGGCCGAGGCGGGAGACCCACTGCTCGGTCTGTTCGCGGCGCTGCTGCAGGTAGGCGATCCACTCGCCGCCGCGGTCCGGGCGCTCGACCCGCGAGACGAAGCTCGGCATCACCTGCTTCAGCTCGGCCAGGATCATGCCGCCGTACTCGCGCGCCTCCGGCAGCGGCGAGGCCATCAGCCGCAGCAGCATCTGCTCGTAGGCCTGGCCGGAGGCGTAGATGCCGACGTGGCTCAGGGTTGCCGCTGGCAGCAGCCCGCGCAGCAGGTCGAGCGCCTTGGCGCGGATCGAGCGCTGCCACGGGCCCTCCGGTTCGTCCTCGCCGCGCGGCCAGCGTTCCGCCGCCCACTGCTCGACCTGCTGCAACGAGCGCGAGTAGATCGAGAAAATCTCATCCATTGCAGTGCCGAACTGTGGGCCGAGATCGTCGCCGCGGTAATAGCGGTAACCGCCCTCCTCGGACATCGGCTTGTCGTAGGGGATGTAGCGGGTCGACTGCTCCAGGTAGGCGGCGAGCCGGCCGCGCTGCAGCACCTTGGTGAGCACGTTGGAGACCCACTCGCAGGCGACGTGGGCGCCGCCGACCTGGGCGATCGAGTCATCGCCGTAGCCGAGGAAGACGCGTTCGTAGAGGCCCGCCGCGCGCTCGCCCTCGGTGCCGTCGAAGGGCCGCTCGCTGCTCGTCGCGTCGGCGGCGAACTCCTCCAGGTAGAGCCTGCGCACGGTCCCGGAATAGCGCGAATAGCGGGCAAAAAGCGCCCCCTTCACCGTCTCGGGAAGGTTGACCAAAGCGAAGACGGGCCGGTCGAGGTTGGTGAAATGGGGGGCGAGCAGGGCTCGCTCCTCCTCGCTGAATTGCTCGACTGGGTAACGCACCGGGGCATCGTAGCCGCGACCTCGGCGGGGGCAATCCCGTCGCGAAGCCGCACCGACCCGCGTTATTCGCGGTTCGGTGCGGTCTCGCCATTCGTGGGTCGCCGCGCTACGCCTTGGAAGGCGGGTGCGCCATCAGCTCGACCCGGTGCCCGTCGGGGGTGAAGGTGCGGGCCCGCGCGGCGCCCCAGTGCTCGCGGCGCGCTTCCACCTCGAAGCCGCTTGCTCGCAGTGCGGCCACGGTTGCTTCGAAGTCGGGGGTCACGACGGCGGTGTGTCCCGGCGAGGGGACGGTCGGCGAATCGGTCGGCATCAGGTGGATCTGCGTGCCCTCGCGTTCGAGCCAGGTGAACTCGCTGAGCGAGGCCGGTGGTTCGACCAGCTCGAAGCCGAGCAGCTGCCAGAGCTTGACCGTGCGCTCGATCTCAGCAGGCGCCACCTCGATCCCGACGTGGTGCAGCATCAGAAGAGAAGGGATAGCAGGGCGGCGGCGACGACGATTGCGGTGGACCAGACGACGGCCTCGGCGGTGATCTCCATGTCGAGGCCATAGGCATGGGCGACCACGAGCGAGTTGAGCCCTGAAGGCATCGCGGAGAGCAGGCGGTAGGCGGCGGGCAGGTCGATCAGCGGCGCGGCCATCAGCATCAACAGGCCGGGCACGATGGCGAGCCGGGTGGCGATCGTCAGCGCCACCGGCCGGGTCATCGGCGGCGGAATCGGCAGCTGTCCGTGCTCGGCGTTCTCGGCGAGGGTGGCGCCGACGGCGAAGAAGCCGATCGGCAGGATCGCCACGATCAGCGCCTGCGATATGTCGACCAGCTCGGTTGGCGCCAGGGACTTGGGGGCGAGGAGGCCGGCGATCGCGGCGTAGAGGGCCGGATTGCGGGTGAAGAAGGCGCCCACCCGCTCGCGCGGCGTTTCGCCGACCTTGGTGCCGAAAGCGGCGCCGACCGCGAAGGCGCCAAGCAGCAGGCATGGGCCTGTGACGAGGACGTCATAGAGGACGGCGGTGGAGAGCTGGTCGCGGCCGAGCAGGGCCACGGTCAGCGGGTAGCCGAGGTAGCCGGTGTTGACGCTGAGCACCGTGACGACGACGGCGCCGGTCTGGAAGCGCGGCAGCTTCAGCCCGCGGTCGGCGATGAGGAAGGCGAGCAGGGCGCCGAGCGAGGAGGCGACGATCCCAAGGATCAGCCCGACCCCGTGGCTGAGGTCGATGTTGGCCTTGGCGATGTTGAAGAAGATCACCGGCGGCAGGAAGACGTAGAGCAGCAGCGTCAGCGCCCGACGGGACGCCATCGCCGCGCCCGCCGGCCAGCGGTGCTCGGAGGCGACGCCGATCCCCACCGAGATCACGATCGCCGCGGTTGTGAGGAGGACGCCGATGGGCGGGACCCTTTCAGGTTCGCTGGCAGATCAGGCGACGGCTATCTGCAGAGCCCCGCCGAGAAGGAAGGCGAGGCCGACGAGTGGCCAGATCCAGTCTTTTTCGCCGAATCGAGCCTGCAGCGCCGTTGTCGCTTGTCCGTCGGGAAGCGATTGCTCTTCGACCAGCAGGGCGGATCCGTACATCAGCAGCGAACCCAGCAGAGCCACGATCCCACCCATGAAGATCAGCAACGAGAGGATGGCCAGGGCCCATTCGACGATCACATTTGTCGCCATGCTCGGCGTCCTGAGCGCGAGGTACCCCAGGCCGCACCAGCCCGCAGAGCCCAACAACGAGCTGAGGCTGCCGTCGAAGAGTCCCGCGATGCGCCAGCGGTCCCGCTCGATCTGTTGGGCAGTCCAGCGCACAGCCGCATCGGATGCATTGTTCGCCCAGAGCTGGATTGCAGCCAGCAGCCCGGCCATGGTCTGCAGCGCGATGCCGGCGGCCGGCACGGGATGGTCAGCTCCCCAGACGATCGAGAAGAGAATCGCCGCGATCAGGATCGCGATGCCGGCCACGACGTAGGCCTGGATCTGCCCCGACCTCAATGGCGTCGCGTCTTCGGCGCCTAACTCGCCCTCTACCTCTGATTGCCTCAACTCGTCGTTGAGTAAAGCGCTTCGATCTCCGCTTCGTACTTGCGCTCGATCGGGCGGCGCTTCAGCTTCATCGTCGGCGTCAGCTCCTCGCCACCGGGCAGCCACTCGCCCTCGAGCGCCTTGAAGCGCTTGATCTGTTCAACCCGAGAGAGGCGCTCGTTGGCCTCTGCGACAGCGCCCTTGAGCTCCTCCGTGACGGCTGGGTCGGAAGCGGTCAGGCCGCGCGCGGCCAAGCTTTCGGCGTCGAGCGCGATCAGCGCCACGTTGTAAGGGCGGTTGTCGCCGATCGCCACCGCTTGGGCGATCAGCGGCGTCGCCGCCTTCAGCTTTGCCTCGATGTTGGCCGGCGACATGTTCTTGCCGGCGGCGTTGATGATCAGCTCCTTCTTGCGGTCAATGATCCGCAGGTAGCCCGCCTCGTCGAACTCGCCGACGTCGCCGGTCAGCAGCCAGCCATCCTCGCTCAGCGCCTCGGCGGTCTTCTCCGGCAGGTTGCGGTAGCCGGCCATCACCTGCGGGCCGCGCACCATCACCTCGCCATCCTCCGCCAGCTTCACCTCGGTGTTGGGGATCGGCGGCCCGACGGTGCCGACCCGCACGCCGCCGGGCGGGTTCAGGGTCGTGATCGCGGTGGTCTCCGACATTCCCCACGTCTCGCGGATCTCGATGCCGAGAGCGAGGAAGAACTCGAGCACCTCCGGCGGCGTCGGCGCCGCCCCGACGACGAACGACTCGACCTGGTCGAGGCCGAGCATCGCGCGGATCGTCGAGAGCACCTGCTCGTCGGCTCGCTGCCACTCGGCCTCGAGCTCGGCGGGGGCGCCGCCATCCATGAGAGCGCGAGCGCGCCGTCGACCCAGCTCGATCGCCGCCACGGTCGCGTCGCGTTTCGCCTCGTCGGGCTCGGCCGTGATGCCGACCTCGATTGCCGCCTTCAGCTTTTCCCAGATCCGCGGCACGCCGCCCCAGACCGTCGGCTTTACCTCGATCGAGTAGGCGACCATCTGGCGCGGGTCGGGGCAGCAGTAGACGCAGCTGCCGTAGATCATCTGCGCGTAGATCCCCGCCCAGCGGTCGGCGATGTGGGCGCTGGGGAGGTAAGAGATCATGCGTCCGCCGGGGGTGGTCTGCTGGACCTCGTCGCAGGCGCGCCAGACGCTGACCATGTTGTGGTGGGTCAGCTGTACGCCCTTCGGCGGCCCGGTGGTGCCCGAGGTGTAGATCAGGCAGAGCACGTCGGAGGGCTCGACCGCGCGCCAGGTTGCCTCGAAGTCGAAGTCCGGATCGCCGATCGCCTCGAGCTCGCCGATCGCGATTGTTCCCTCCGGCGCCTCGCCATCGATCACAACGACGTGCTCCAGTGTGTCGACCAGCTCGCGTGCGGCCAGCACGGTGTCGAGGAACTCCTGCTCGGTAACGATCACCCGGTTCCCCGCGTCCCGAACCACGTACTCCACTTGCTCAGGCGAAGACGTGTTGTAGACCGAGAAGCAGGTGGCGCCGAGATGCATCGCGGCGGCGTCGGTCAGGTGAAGAGCGGGCCGGTTGACCAGCATGAAGCCCACCGTGTCGCCACGTTTGACTCCAAGCGCGGCGAGCCCCGAGGCCCGCTTGCGCACCGCCTCCGCGTAGTCCGCCCAGCTTGCCGCGTAGTCGCTGTCCTTCAGCCGCAGCGCCGGACCGGCGGCCCACTCCTCAGCGGTGATCTGAAACGCCTCGCACATCGTCGAAGCCGTCAGCGCGGCCGGTCTTCCTCCCATGCCGATGACCTTACCGCTGACTTCACGGTCAGTGCTTCGTATGCCCCCGAAAGGGCGAAGTCAGCGGCGGTGGGTCAGCAGAGGAGGGCGATGCTGAAGCCGTCCGAGCCGCCGCCAGTGGCCAATTCCGTGGGGGTTCCGGCGTTGTTGCGGAAGAACCCGATCAGCTTGTCGTCGGGGAATCCGGAGGCCCGCATGAAGGTGATCCCACCCTGTACCGAAGCGCCGGCATCGGCACTGCCGAGGCTTGCGATCGGCACGCAGTTTTCGACCGTCCCTCCCGGCAGCAGGCTGGTGTCGAAGCTGATCTCGTACTGGCCGGTGGCCACTATTTTCGCCGCCGTAACACCGTGCCCATTGATGATTTGAGGCGGGTCGAGAGCCGGTTCCCCTCCGCAGCACGCACCGGTGCGCACGAATGCGTAGATCCTCGTCGCCGGCGCTCCGGGAGTGCCCGGGGAGCCGGGCTGGCCCGCAGGCCCCTGCTCTCCCTTATCGCCTTTCAGCAGCGTGCCCTTGGCGAAGTCGTTTGCCTGCAGCGAGAAGTCCTTTACCTCGGCCGAACGCACGGCGCCGTCCTTGATCTGCCTGGCCCCGACGCTGTTCTTGGGGAGCTTGGTGACCGCGATCGCACTGCCGCCCAGGGCGATGAAGACCGCCGTCATCGACATCACGTTGGCGAACGTCAGCTTCTTGGTCAGCCGCCTCATCCCGGCCATCCTAAGGGCTGGCCGGCGGCATTGGACAAGTTGGCCTGCCTTTCTAGAAAAGCGAGGCACCGGCGTGTTCGGCGAACTTCACCAACGGCTCCGGGATGACGCCGAAGAAGACCACTGCTGCGGCGGCGATCAGTGCGGGCGCGACAAGATAGATGCGGCGACCGGCTTCGGGGTCGATCGGGTCCGCTTCGGGCGATGCCCCGGCGATCGCCGGAGTGGCGGCGGTGCCGCTCTCGGGCCGCATCCACATCGCCGCGACCACCCGCAGGTAGTAGGCGAGCGAGATCATCGTGCCGACGGCGATGAAGACGGCGAGCCAGGTGTAGTCGCCTTCGACCAGGGCCTCGATCAGGTAGAGCTTGCCGATGAAGCCCGCGGTGGCCGGCAGGCCGGCGAGGCCGAGCATCGAGATCGTCAGCGGCCAGGCCAGCTGGGGCCGCTCGGCGCCAAGACCGCGCACCGCGGCGATGTCGTCGCCGTACGGCGTCTCGCGCTCGCGGGCGATGACTACGGCGAAGGCGGCGAGGTTCATGAAGGCGTAGGCGGCGAGGTAGAAGACGATCGCGTTGATCCCGGCCTCGCTGGCGACGACGAGGCCGCCGAGGATGTAGCCGGCCTGGGCGATGCCGGAGTAGCCGAGCAGGCGCTTGAGCGAGTTCTGGCCGAGCGCGCCGACGTTGCCGATCACGATCGAGATCGCCGCCAGCACGGCGAGCGCCGGCTGCCACTCGTTCGCCTGCGGCGCCAGGGCGACGTCGAAGAAGCGGATGAAGACGGCGAAGGCGGCGGCCTTGGTCGCCACCGCCATGAAGCTGGTGATCGGCGAGGGCGCGCCCTCGTACACGTCGGGCGTCCACTGGTGGAAGGGCGCGATCGAGGTCTTGAAGGCGAGGCCGACGGCGGCCATGCCGATCCCGACCAGGATCAGCGGATCGCTGAGCACGCCCTTCTGGGCGATGCCGTGGGCGATCCCGCCGAAGTCGGTCGAGCCGGTGCCGCCGTAGAGGAAGGCCATTCCGTAGAGCAACGTCGCCGAGCCGAGCGAGCCGACGATCAGGTACTTGAGCCCCGACTCGAGCGACTTCTCGCGCCGCATGTTGGTGGCGCAGAGGATGTAGAGCGGGATCGAGAGCGTCTCCAGAGCGACGAAGAAGGTGACCAGGTTCTGCGCCTGGGCGAGCAGGACCATGCCCAGCACCGAGCCGAGAAGCAGTGCGTGGTACTCGCCCTTGCCGGCTTGATCGGCGGCGGGCTCGCGAATTGAGAAGAGCACGGCGAAAGCGGCGGTGAGCAGCGCGATCAACGAGATCGAGATCGCCAGGTCGTCGATCCGCAGCGCGCCGGATACGAGGTCCTGCGGGTTGTCCCAGCGCCAGATCAACAGCCCGGCCGTGGTGGCGAGCGTGATCAGCGTCAGCGCCGGGACGCTGCGCTTGAGCGGCTTGAAGACGCCGGCGAGCAGGACGACGCAGAGGCCGACGGTCAGGGCCAGGACGGGCGACAGTGCCGCGTAGTCGATGTGGGGGGCGTGGAAGTTCACTGGCTTGCCTTGGTGGGGTCGGGGGCCGTCAGGGGGGTCTCCCAAAACGCGACTCCGCGGAGCTGTGTGGGTTGCTCTCCGGGACTTGGTGGCCGCTTCGCGCTAAGTGTTTTGGGAGACCCCCCCGACGGCCCTTCGGTCGCCGCCACGGATGCCGCCACTGAAGTGTCCGTGCGCTTGAGGATCAACTGCGGGTACAGCGCGAGCCCCAGGATGCAGAGCACCAAGGGGACGAGCACGGCGCCGTCGCGCCAGCCGATCTCACGCGAAATCAGTCCCGCCGGTTTGCGGTTGTGCATCGTGCGCTGGTAGAGGCGCAGCGCGTAATACGCGCTCATCGCCACCCCGGAGATCGCGACGAAGGCGAAGACGATCTTCGAGTCGAAGAGACCGTTGAGGATGTAGAACTCGCCGACGAAGTTGGCCGAACCGGGCATTGCCAGCGTCGCCAGGGTGACGATCAGGAAGAGGGCGGCAAGGACGGGCGCCTTCATTGCCATCCCACCCATCTCGCGCAGGTCTTCGGTGCCGGTGCGCTCGAGCAGGAGCGCGACGATGACGAAGAGCGGCGCGACGACGAGGCCGTGGTTGACCATCTGCAGGATCGCTCCGTCGGAGCCATCGGCGGAGAGGGCGAAGATCCCGGCGGTGATGAAGCCGAGCTGCGCCACCGAGGAGTAGCCGGCGATCAGCCGCACGTTGGTCTGGGTGAAGGCCATCACCGAGCCGTAGAGGATCGAGGCCAGGGCGATGACCAGGATCACCTCCTGGAATTCGATCGTCGCGGCCGGGAAGAGCGGCAGCACGACGCGCAGGAAGCCGTAGGCGCCGACCTTGGCCAGGACGCCGGAGAAGACCGCCAGCGCCGGCAGCGGCGCCGCCCGGTAGGCGTCGGGCATCCAGCCGTGCAGGAGGAAGGCGGGCATCTTGACCAGGAAGGCGGCGGCGAAGAACCAGAAGATCCAGCGCTGGCTGCCTTCGCCGATCGGGTGCTTGGCCAGTTCCGCGATCGAGAAGGTGATCTGGCCTCCATGTTGCCCGGCGATGATCGCGGTGGCGATCGCCCCGACCAGCATCAGCAGCGAGCCGATCAGCGTGTAGACGATCATCTTCAGCGTCGCCGCCGAGGCGCTCGGGCCGCCCTCTCGATCGCTGCCCCAGGCGCCGAAGAGGAAGTAGAACGGCACCAGCATCAGGTCGAAGAAGAGGACGAAGAGCAGTAGGTCCTGAGCCAGGAACGAGCCCAGCGTCGCGGTCTCGCCGATCAGCATCATCAGGAAGAAGAGGTGGGGGCGGTCCTGCTCGCGGAAGGCGGCGAAGGCCGAGCCCGCCGTCCACAGCACCGTGGTCAGCAGGACCAGGAAGACGTTGAGGCCGTCGATCCCGAGGCTGTAGTCGACGCCGAGCCCGGGAATCCAGTTGACGTCGACGGTGTCCTGCAGGCCGGACGCGCCCGAGTCGAAGCCAGCGACGAGCGAGATCGCGATGCCCAGCGTCGCCACCGCGCCCAGCGTCGCCCACCAGCCGGCCAGCCGCTTGGGGAGGAAGAGGCCGACGAGGCCGAAGGCGAGCGGTGTCCAGAGCAGCGAGTTGATCATGAGCTGGAGAGCAGGAAGTAGAGGGCGAGGCCGGCGAAGCCGATCAACAGCAGCAGCGCGTAGCTACGCACGAAGCCGCTCTGCACGACGCGGACGAGGCGACCGCTGCCGCCGACGATGTCCTCGGTGCCGCTGACGAGGCCGTTGACGACGAAGCGCTCGAAGGTGCGGTTGGCGAAGCGACCGATCGCCAGCGCCGGCTTAACTACGAGTATGTCTATGAGCTCGTCGAAGTACCACTTGTTGACGAGGAAGGTGTGCAGCGGGCGCAGGCGCTGGATCAGCACTGCCGGAGTCTCGGGGCGGGCGATGTAGAGCCAGTAGGCGATGCCGATGCCGAGGAGCGAGATTGCCGCGCCGATTGCCAGGCCGGCCCAGGAGGCGCCGACCGAGGGCACGATCGCCGCCAGCGGCGAGTCGGCGAAGACCGGGTCGAGGAACTTGGTGATCGTCTCGTCCACGCCTGGCACCTGGACCAGGCCGGCGAACAGGGCGAGGAAGGCAAGCACGCCCATCGCCACCCGCATCGGCCAGGACTGCTCGGCGATGTGGTGATCGGCGCCGGGGAAGCCGACCTCGGTGTCCTCCTCTTCGCCCGTCGCCGGGTTGAAGGGGTGGGCGTGGTGGACGTGGCCAGTGTCGATCAGCTCCTGCGCCTCGGCGCAGGGCTTTCCGGGCAGCACGCGGAAGATCAGGCGGAAGGTGTAGATCGCGGTCAGCAGGGCGCCGAAGTAGCCGAGCACGGTGAAGATCTCGTACATGCCACCGCGGGCGGTGGCGTAGGCGAGGATCTCGTCCTTGGAGAAGAAGCCCGAGGTGCCGGGGAAGGCGGCGAGGGCGAGGCCGCCGCAGAGCATCGTGATCGAGGTGAAGCGCATCGCCTTGCCGAAGCCCTTCATGTCGTCGATGTTCTGGTTGTTGGCCATCGCGGCGATGATCGAGCCGGCGGCCATGAAGAGCAGCGCCTTGAAGAAGGCGTGGGTCATCAGGTGGAACATGCCGGCGCTGTAGGCGCCAATCGAGACGCCCATGATCATGTAGCCGATCTGGCTCATCGTTGAGTAGGCGATCGCCCGCTTCAGGTCGGTCATCACCAGGGCGATCGTGCCGGCGACCAGCAGCGTCGCCAGGCCGACGAAGGCGGCGATGTCGGCCGCGGTCGGGGCGAGGACGAAGAGCACGTGGGTGCGGGCGATCAGGTAGACGCCGGCGGTGACCATCGTCGCAGCGTGGATCAGCGAGGAGACCGGGGTGGGCCCCTCCATCGCATCGGGCAGCCAGGTGTGGAGGGGCAGCTGCGCCGACTTGGCGAAGGCGCCGACGAGGAGCAGCAGGCAGATCGCCGTCACCGTCCACTCGTTGGTGTGGAAGACCTGAGGCGCCTTGGCGAAGACCTCGCTGTATTCGAAGGTCCCCAATTCGCGGAAGATCAGGAAGGCGGCGAGGACCAGGCCGATGTCGCCGACGACGTTGATCACGAAAGCCTTCATCCCGGCCTTGGTCGCTGTCTGGCGCCGGTACCAGAAGCTGATCAGCGCGTAGGAGGCGAAGCCGACGAAAGCCCAGCCGACGATCAAGAGCACGAAGTTGCCGGCGAGGACCAGCAGCAGCATCGAGAAGACGAAGAAGTTGAGGTAGCTGAAGAAGCGGTGGTAGCCCTCGTCGGACCGCATGTAGCCGAAGGAGTAGAGGTGGATCAGGGTTGAGACGCCGGTGACGATCAGGACCATGAAGACCGAGAGCGGGTCGACGAAGATGCCGAGCTTGATGTCGAGCCCGGCGACGCTGGCGTAGTCCCAGAGCGAGGAGGCGTGATGGCGGGCGTCGGGCGATTCGCCCAGCAGGCAGAGCAGGGCGCCGATGCCGCAGACGAACGCGAGCCCGATTGCAGCCGTGCCGATCGCCCCGGCTGCCTTGGACGGCAGCACCTTGAAGCCAAGCGCGATCGCGATCGAGCCGAGCAGCGGGAACAGGAGGACCAGCCAGGCCCAGGCGGTGGCGCTCACCCTCGAAGCTCCCTAAGAGAGTCCACATCCAGCGGAAGCTTGCGACGAAAGATCGCCACGATTAGCCCAAGACCGACGACCACCTCGCACGCTGCGACGACCATCACCACGATCGCGAAGATCTGACCCTGCTGGTTGCCGACCATCCTGCTGAACGCCACCAGCGCCAGGTTCCCCGCGTTCAACATCAACTCGAGACACAGCAGGATGACCACCGGGCTACGCCGGATCAGGATGCCCATAGCTCCCACGGCAAACAGCAGCGATGAGAGCACGATGTACCACTCGATGTTCACGAGCTCGTCTCCTGGCGCTTGCGGTTCGCGAGGACTACGGCGCCGACGGCAGCCAAGAGCAGGAGGATCGAGGAGGCCTCGAAGGGGATGAGAAAGCGTTCAAGGAGCAGGCGGCCGATTGCGGCGGGATCGCCGAAGCCTGGGTTGACGTCAGGCCCGTGCGTCCCCAGGGCCAGCAGCGACGACGCGAGCACAGCGATCGAGAGCTCGATGAAGAGGGCGGCTCCCAGAAGGGGAGCCAGGAAGCGCTGGCCGGGGATCGGCTCCCAGGCCGACTCGGTGTCGCCGCCGACGTAGGCGACGACGAAGACGTAGAGGACCATCACTGCGCCCGCGTAGACGACTACCTGGGCGGCGGCCACGAAGGCCGAGGTGAGCAGGAGGAAGAGGACGGCCAGCGAGAAGAGGTGGACGATCAGGGCCAGGACGCCGTAGAAGGGGTTGCGCATGGAAACGACGCCGACCGCGCCGCCGAGGGCGCCGATTGCCGCCAGGAAGAAGAGGACTGCTTCCATCTACTCGCCCTCTGCCCGCAGTGGAGTCCGCTCGATCGGCTCGGCGAGCAGCATCTCCTTGGTGAAGATCAGGTCGGTGCGGTCGTAGTCGGACATCTCGTAGTCGTGGCCCATCGTGATCGCGTCGAACGGGCAGGCGATCTCGCAGTAGCCGCAGAAGATGCAGCGGGAGAGGTTGATCTCATACACCGCGGCGTAGCGCTCGCCGGCCGAGACGCGGTCGCCGGGGATGTTCTCGGCGGCGACGACGCGGATGCAGTCGGCCGGGCAGGCGGCGGCGCAGAGCGAGCAGCCGACGCACTTCTCGAGGCCGGTGTCCTCGAACTTGTGCAGCTTGTGGCGGCCGCGGAAGCGCGGGTAGACGGGCGTCTTCTCCTCGGGGTACTCGATCGTCATCGGCCCCTCGATCAGCCGCGCCATCGTCGTCTTCAACCCGCGCAGCGTCTCGCCGAAGGCGCGGTAGGCGCCGCCGACGCCGCCAGGCTCGGGTCCGCGCTGGACCTCGACCACGTCCTGATCCTTCAGGTACGGGAACTCAGCCACAGGGGAGCTCCCGGGTGCAACGCTTTGGGGGTGTATATGACGTACTGCGCGTTGCACCGGTCATGTCGTCACCACTAGTACGGCTGTCACCAGGACATTCAGCGTCGCCAGCGGCAGCAGCACCTTCCAGCCGAGGCTCATCAGCTGGTCATAGCGCAGCCGGGGCAGTGTCGCCCGCACCCAGATGAAGACAAGGACGAGGCCGAGCATCTTGGCCAGCATCCAGATCGGATCGAGCCAACCGGGCCCGGGGCCCATCCACCCGCCGAGGAACATCGCCGAGGCGACGCCGCAGACGACCAGGATCTCCATGTATTCGACCAGCAGGAAGCTGCCGAAGCGCATGCCGCCGTACTCGGTCATGAAGCCCTGGACGAGTTCGGCGTCGGCCTCGGGCATGTCGAAGGGGGTGCGGTTGGTCTCGGCGAAGCCGGCCAGCATGAAGATCAGGAAGCCGACGAACTGGGGGATGACGAACCAGATCGTGCCCTGGGCTTCGACGATGTCGACCAGCGAGAGCGAGCCACCCATCATGATCACGCCGAGCAGGGCCAGGCCCATCGAGACCTCGTAGGAGATCAGCTGGGCGGCGCCGCGCATCGCTCCGAGCAGGCTGTACTTGGAGCCCGAGGACCAGCCGCCGAGCAGCAGGCCGTAGAAGGCGATCGAGCCGACCGCGAAGAAGTAGAGGATGCCGATCGGCACGTCGATCCCGTAGAGCCCGACGCCGTCCTGGACGTTGCCCCAGGGGATGATCGCCAGTGCCAGGACTCCTGAGAGCACTGGCAATAGGGGGCCGAGGATGAACAGCGTGCCGATCGCGTTGGCCGGGCGGAAGGCCTCCTTGGAGAGCAGCTTGCCTACGTCTGCAAGCGGCTGCATCAGGCCGAAGGGGCCGACTCGGTTGGGCCCGTAGCGGTGCTGGAAGCGACCGATCAGCTTGCGCTCCAGAACCGTCATCAGCGGCAGGATGCCGAAGATCACTCCGAAGATGACGAGGCTCTTAACCACCATGATCCAGGTGGCTTCGACGAACTGGGTGTCGGCGAGCGAGAGCATCAGGCGGCGGGAGTCTTCTCTATCCGGACGTTGACCGGCGAGCCGTTTAGTAGTTGGTTCGCGTTGCCTTCGGCCACTCCCTCGAGCAGGAAGCAGACCCCCTCGGGGACACGCTCCTTGATTGCGACCTTGGCTTGGACGCTGATGCCGTTCTGCGAGACCGAGACTGCGTCACCGGAACTCAAGCCCAGTCGTTTGGCGTCGGCCACCGATATCTCTGCGCGCTGCTGTGGCGCTAGGAACCGCAACGGTGGATTCAGCTCTGTAATCGGACCGACCCACAGGTCCCGGTATGTGGCGAGCGCAAGTTCGTTGCTCGAATCTGAGAGGTCTGCGGGGCCCGACTCGCCGGACACTGAGCCCGAGGCGCCAATTCCGTCCGCGGAGACCGACCCCGCATCTCGCCGAGCGGCGTCCGCCGAGTCGGGTCCCGCAGACCCCCCGGCCTCTTGCCAGCGAACGCCCCGCCCACCGATATCGGCATCTGTGATTCCGGCGTAGAAGGGGACCTCGTTCGCGAGGGCAGCGAAAGCTGAGGGCTGGGACGAGATGCCCGTGTCGTGTCCCAGCGTCAAGGAAAGCTCAGCCAGGACTCCCCAGTTGGGCCGGATGTCACCGGGACGGGAGGCGCTTGGGCGGACGCGTTGGAGGCGGCCGTCGGGGTGCGAGACCGTGCCGTCTTTCTCAGCGTGGGTCTCGAGCGGGAGGACGACGTCGGCCATTGCGGTCGTGGCGGTCTCGAAGGTCGAGAAGGCGATCACGTGGTCAGCTTTCGCCAGGGCGTTTTTCCACGCCGTGGTGTCGGGGAAGTCGCGCAGCGGGTCGACGCCGAAGAGCAAGAGCGTCTTCAGCTCGCCGGACTCCAGTGCGGCCCGGATCTCCTCGGTCGCCTTGCCGACGCGCCCTCCATTTTCCGTCCCTGAGACGGAATTTGGGGGGGAGGTGCACAGGCCCGGGCCGGCGTCGGGGAGGCAGCCGGCCTCGCGCAGGCCGCGAGCGTTGGTGAAGTCCGGAACTTCGAGCAGGCCCGAGCCTTCCTTGCTGGCTAGGTCAAGCGTCTTGGCGACATCGAGCAGCGCCTCGATTGCGTCCTGCTCACGGCCGATCCGCTCGCCCCAGACAACGACTACGCGTCCAGCGCCCTGGAGTACGTCGGCCAGTGCCGGTGCCCCCTCCGAACGTTTTGCGGAGTCGGCGCCGTCACCCTCAGGGGACAACCCCGACTCTTCTCGCCGATCTCCGAGAGAGGAGGGGGCACCGGCACTGGCCAGCGCCCCGGTCAGCTCGGCGAGGAAGGCGCTGGCACCACCGGGGGCGTAACGGGCGACCGCCACTGCGCCGCCATCCAGCGTCGTCGGGGCCTCGGTTGCGACGACTAGCTTGGCGCCGTTGCGGCGGATTGCCTTGCGGATGCGCAGGTCGAGGATCGGGCTGCTGTGCAGGGGGTCGGTGCCGACGACGAGGACCGCGCCGGCGTCGTCGATGTCCCGCACCCGGGCGGAGATCTCGGGTTGAGCCAGCCGGACGAGGGCCTCGCGGCCAGGGCCGCGCGAGGGGCGGGAGTCGATGTGCGGCGAGCCCAATGCCTCGCGCATGATCCGCTGGACCAGGTAGCCCTCCTCGTTGGAGGCGTCGCCGACGATCGCGGCGCTCTCGGCGCCGCCGTGCTTAAGCGCCGCCGCGGCCCTGGAGATCGCGTCCTCCCAGCTCGCCTCTACGCCGCCGCGCAGCCGCGGCCCGCGCACGCGCTCCGCGGCGTCGAACATCTCGAAGCCGTAACGGCCGCGGTCGCAGAGCCAGCCGTCGTCGACGTCGGCGTTGTCGCGGGCGATCACCCGCTTCACCCGCTCGTCGCGGACGGTGAAGCTGACGTTGCACTGGCTTGGGCAGAGCGTGCAGACCGAGCCGGCCTGCTCGATGTCCCAGGGCCGGGCGCGGAAGCGGTATGTGTAGTTGGTCAGCGCCCCGACCGGGCAGAGGTCGGTGATGTTGCCGTGGAAGGGCGCCACGTAGGGGCGGTCGTCGAAGGTGCCGACGAAGGTGCGGTCGCCGCGCTCGAGCAGCTGCAGTTGCTCGTCCTCGGCCACCTCCTGGCTGAAGCGCACGCAGCGGTAGCAGAGGATGCAGCGCTCGCGGTCGATCGCGACCAGCGGCGAGAGCTCGATCGGCTTCTCGAAGTGGCGCTTGTTGTCGGTCATGCGGCTCTTGCCGGGACCCCAGCCCATCGAGATGTCCTGCAGCGGGCACTCGCCGCCCTTGTCGCAGACCGGGCAGTCGAGCGGGTGGTTGACGAGCAGGAACTCGACCACGGCGCTCTGCGCGTGCTTGACCTGGTCGGTCCGCGTGTGGACGACCATGCCGTCGCGCACCGGGGTCGAGCAGGAGGTCTGCAGCTTCGGGATCCCCTCGATCTCGACCAGGCACATGCGGCAGGCGCCGACCGGCTCGCCCAGCTTCGGCTCGTAACAGAAGACCGGGATCTCGACGTCGCCCTTGCGCGCCGCGTCGTGGAGCATCTCGCCCTCGGTCGCGGTCACCTCGCGCCCGTCGATGATCAGGTTGATCGCTTTGCCGCTCACGTCGCCGCTCCCAGGGTCTCGGGTGCGCCTTGGACGACCGGCAGCCGCTCGCCGACCGCCGGCTCACCTTCGCTCGCCGCGGCGATCACGTCTTCGAACTCGTCGCGGAACTTGCGCACCATCGCCCCGACCGGCATCGCCATCGAGTCGCCGAGCACGCAGAGGCAGTGGCCGATGATGTTCTCCTGCACGGAGGCGACGATGTCGAGGTCCATCGGCGTCGCCTCGCCGCGCACAACCCGTTCCAGCATCTTCACCGTCCAGTTGGTGCCCTCGCGGCAGGGGGTGCACTTGCCGCATGACTCGTGGTGGTAGAAGCGCGCCGTGCGCAGCGCCATGTGCGGGATCGAGACCTGGTCGTCGGCGACGATGATCGAGCCCGAGCCGAGCATCGAGCCCGCCTCGGCCATCGCCTCGAAGCTGTAGGGGAGGTCGATCCCTTCCTCGGCCTTGAGCACGGGGGAGGAGGAGCCGCCCGGGTAGAAGGCCTTGACCTCGCGCCCCTCGAGCGGGCCGCCGGCCAGGTCCATGATCAGCTCGCGGGTAGGGATCCCCAGCTCGACCTCGTAGTTGCCGGGCCGCCGCACGCAGCCGGAGATCGAGACGACCTTGGTCCCGGGCGACTGCTCGGTGCCGAAGCCCTTGAACCACTCGGCGCCGTTGCGGACGATGTGCGGCACGTTGGAGAGCGTCTCGACGTTGTTGATCAGGGTCGGCCCGCCGTAGAGGCCCTGCACGGCGGGGAATGGCGGCTTCAGCCGCGGGTTGCCGCGCTTGCCCTCGAGCGCGTCGAGCAGCGCCGTCTCCTCGCCGCAGATGTAGGCGCCGGCGCCGCGGTGGACGACCAGCTCGAGGTCGCAGTGGCTGCCGCAGATGTCCTTGCCCAGGTAGCCGGCCTCATACGCTTCGGCGACGGCGGCGTCGAGGATGTCGGCCTGCGAGTCGTACTCGCCGCGGATGAAGATGAAGGCGTGGCCGGCGCCGGCGGCGAGGGCGGAGATCGCGATCCCCTCGATCAGCTGGTGCGGGTTGCGCTGCATCAGCTCGCGGTCCTTGAAGGCGCCCGGCTCGGACTCGTCGGCGTTGCAGCAGAGGTACTTGCTCATCTCGCCGCGGGGCAGGAAGGAGGCCTTCTTGCCCATCGAGAAGCCGGCGCCGCCGCGCCCGCGCAGGCCCGAGTCTTCGAGCTCTTTGAGCACCTGCTCGGCCTCCATCTCCTTGTAGGCCTGCTCCAGCGAGGCGTAGCCGCCGTAGCCCTTGTAGCCGTTGATCGTGCGCAGCGCCGGGTCTTCGGCGTTCTTCAGCAGCAAGCGGGTCTCAGGCATCGGGTCCTCCCGGCAGCGGGCGCTTCTCCAGCGCCTTCTCGGGCAGCACCGCGGCGCCGTCGCGCAGCTGCTCGATCGCGGTCCGCGCCTCGGCCGCCTCGAGCGGGCCGAAGTAGCGCTCGTCGATCGAGGCCATCGGCGCGATGTCGCAGGCGCCGAGGCACTCGAAGCCGGTGACGAAGAAGCGCTCGTCGTCCTCGCCGGCGGCCGCCTTGAAAGCGTCGAGCAGCTCGTCGCCGCCGCGCATCCAGCAGCTGATGTTGGTGCAGACGGCGATCTTGTGGCTGCCGACCGGATCGGTGTGCAGCAGGTCGTAGAAGCTCGCCACCGACTCGAGGTAGGCCGGCGTCACCCGCATCACCGCGGCGGCCTGGCGGATCCCCTCGGGTGTGCACCAGCCGTAGAGCCGCTGCACTGCCCAGAGCGCCGGGATCGAGGCCGATTTGCGGTCCGGGTAGCGCGACATCAGCTCTTCGATCCGCTCGCGCAGGTCATCCGGGCAGTCGACCTCGTGCAGCTCGGGGACCCGCTCGGGCGTGCGGTCCGGGACGCGGCCCTCGCTGACGGCGCGGTCCACCGGCAGCTCGGGATTGCTGATTCCGTAGCCGTCGACGGGGCTCACCGGTCGACACCCCCCAGGATCGGGTCGAGCATGCCGAGGCTGCAGATCATGTCGGCGATGTAGCTGCCAGTCGACATGTCCTTGAAGGCCTGCAAGTTGATGAAGGAGGGGTCGCGGAAGTGAACTCGCGCCGGCTTTGCCGAGCCGTCGGCGAGGACGAAGCAGCCGAGCTCGCCGCGCGGGCTCTCGATCGCGTAGTAAATCTCGCCGGGGCCGACCCGGTAGCCCTCGGTGACGAGCTTGAAGTGGTGGATCAGCGACTCCATCGAGGTCGAGAGCTCCGAGCGCGGCGGCAGCACGTACTTGCGGTCGTCGGCGATGAAAGGCCCTTCGGGCAGGCCATCGAGAGCCTGCTCGATGATCCGCACCGACTCGACCATCTCGGCGACCCGAACGCGGTAGCGGTCGTAGTTGTCGCCGATCGTCCCGACCGGGATCTTGAAGTCGAACTTGGGGTAGGCGAGGTAGTCGAAGGCCTTGCGCAGGTCCCAGGGCTCGCCGGCGGCGCGCAGCAGAGGGCCGGTCACGCCCAGCTCCAGCAGCCGCTCGCGTGAGACGATGCCGGTGTTCTTGGTCCGCGAGAGGAAGACCTCGTTGCGGTCAAGCAGCGCCTGGTACTGCTCAACCCGCACCGGCATGTCGGCGATGAAGGAGCGCAGCTTCTGCTCGAAGCCGCGCGGGATGTCCTCGATCACGCCGCCGACCTGGAAGTAGCGCGTGTGCATCCGCTGCCCGGTCGCCATCTCGAAGAGGTCGAGGATGCGGTCGCGCTCGCGGAAGCAGTACCAGAGCATTGAGATCGCGCCGAGATCGAGCGCCGTCGTGCCCAGCCAGACCAGGTGGGAGTGGATCCGGTTGAGCTCGAGGAAGATCACCCGGAGGTGCTTGGCCCGCTCGGGGATCTCCAGCTCGATCAGCCGCTCGACCGCGCCACAGAAGGCCTCCATCTGGAAGAAGTAGGAGACGTAGTCCATCCGCTCGACGAAGGGGATGACCTTCCAGTAGCTCTTGTCCTCGCAGGACTTTTCGATCCCGGTGTGGACGTAGCCGATCACCGGTTTGAGGTCGCGCACGACCTCGCCTTCGAGGTCGACGACCAGCCGCAGCACGCCGTGCGTGGCGGGGTGGTGCGGCCCGATGTTGACCGTCATCACCTCGGAGGTGCGGTCCTCGACCAGCTCGCCGCGATGTGACACGAGCTGCTCAGCCATAGTTTTTTTCGTTGTAGGTGAAGGTGACGGGCTCGCCGCCGACCGGGAAGTCGCGTCGCTGTGGCCAGCCGACGTAGTCCTCGGGCATCAGGATTCGGCGCAGGTCGGGGTGCCCGTTGAAGACGATTCCGAAGAAGTCGAAAACTTCGCGCTCCTGGAACTCGGCGGTCGGGAACATCTCCACGCAGGAGTCGATTTCGGGCAGAGCCTTCTCGTTGCCGTTCGCCGCCGGGTCGTCCAGCAGGGCCTTCACGCGGATTCGCTCCACCCGATCGCGGTTGAGGAGCTCGTAGTGCACAGCGAAGCGCGGCTCGGCCGGCAAGTAGTCAGCTGCATGAAGGCTGGACAAGAAGCGGTAGCCTTGGCCGGGGGCGTCGCGCAGCAAGGAGAGCACAGCGAGGACATGGGCGGGGTCGATCGAGAGCACGGCTCGCTCCTGCGAGAAGCCGGTGTCGAGGACGGCGCCGGGGTGCTCCGCCTCGATCTCGCCGCGGATCAGCTCCAGTCCGGGTGCGTCAGGCACGGAGCAGCTCCCGGGCCGCCGAGTAAGCCTCGGCCGCTTCGCCGCTGGGTGCGCTGCGCGGACCGCCGCGGGCCCACTCCTCGCTGCCCTCGGCCCGGTAGCGCGCCCGCCAGCCCTGGTCCGGGTTGCCCTGGATCTTGCGCTGCAGCTTGGTGAAGCCGTAGAGGACCGCCTCCGGCCGCGGCGGGCAGCCGGGGATGTGCAGGTCGATCGGCATGAACTTGTCGGCGCCCTGGACCACGGCGTAGTTGGAGAACATGCCGCCGCTGGAGGAGCAGGCACCCATCGAGATCGCCCACTTCGGCTCCAGCATCTGGTCGTAGAGGCGGCGGACGACCGGCGCCATCTTGATCGAGACCCGGCCCGAGAGGATGATCATGTCGGCCTGGCGCGGCGAGGCGCGCAGTGCCTCGGCGCCGAAGCGGGCGAGGTCGTAGCGGGCGGTGACGATCGAGATCGGCGCCTCGATCGCGCAGCAGGCGAGGCCGAAGGTGAGCGGGAAGATCGAGTTCGAGCGCGCCCAGCCGAGCATTTTCTCGAAGTTGGTCATCACAACCTTCTCCTCGACGTAGCGCTCCAGCTCCTCGCCCTCGAGGTCGCCGCGCAGCATGTCGCGGGCGCGCAGCTGGCGCTCACGCATCGACTGTCGTTCTACTTCCAATCCAGTGCCCCCTTGCGCCAGACGTAGACGAAGGCGACCAGCAGCAGGGCGATGAAGGTGACCAGCTCGCCCAGGACGAAGACGCTGTCGGCGCCCTTGAGGATGACCCCGATCGGATAGAGGAAGACGACCTCGATGTCGAAGAGGATGAAAAGCATCGCGATCAGGTAGAAGCTGACCCCGAAGCGCAGGCCGTGCGAGGCCTCGACCGGAATCCCGGACTCATACGGCTCGGACTGGCGCAGGCTCGCCGCCGTTGGCCGCTTCGGCCGCTTCGGGCCGATCACGTGGTTGAGCATCGCGAACGCCCCCCCAACGGTGACGCCGAGGAAGGCGAAGACGAGAATCGGCAGGTAGCTCTTCAGCACAGGTAGATCGAAATTGTGCGGGCCGTCTGCGGGGCGCCAGTCGCCACCGCCCAACCGCCTGCACGACGAGTTATATACCGACCTTGTAACACATTGCTACATAGTGCTTTTCCGCATCAGCAAGCCGAATCCCGACCCTCTTGGGAGGAAATAGATCCGTGGTGGTCGTTCACCTCATAGTCGGTTGCGCCGTCATCCTGCTCAACCTCGTCGCCTTCGCCTTCGGCGGGGTGGCGTGGCTGCGCGATCGGCCCTCGGTTCCCTTCTGGCTGCTGCTGCGCGCCGCCCAGGTCTCGGTCTTCATCCAAGTGATGCTGGGTGGCGTGCTCGTCTTCACCAACCACAAACCGGACGACAGCCTCCACTACCTCTACGGAATCCTTCCCCTCCTCGTCTCCCTCATCGCCGAGGCCGCCCGTACCGGCGCCGCCGAGCGCGAGCTGGGCGACATCGACTTCGAAGCCCTCGACGCCGACGCCCAGCAGGAGCTGGCCCTGGCGATCGTCCGCCGCGAGATGGGCATCATGGCCGTCAGTTGCGGCGTGATCCTCTTCTTGGCGCTGCGGGCGGCTGGGACCAGCGGGGCGTTTTGACGCTTTCGTGACTTTGTGCGCGCCACGCGTGCGGCGCGTTGGGCAAAGGTTGGGAGGTGTTCGCGGCGACGCCTCCAAATCCCGGCGCACCAGAATTCGCAACTCTCTGTTCGGCCGCCGTGGCGTTTGCCTGGGTCGTTGCCGGAGCCTGCCTCAGGCGATCAGCGCGTTTGATCGAGCGTCATGCGGTCATCGGTGGACTGGTGGGATTCGGTTTTGGATCGACGGTCTACCTATTCGGCCTGCTCACCGGGGTATATTGATGATGATGCAGACAAAACATCTCCTATACGAGTTCCTTCATGCCTTCTCGCTGTTGGCACTCCTGATCCTCATCCCTACCTTCGCTATCGGTCGCCTTCTTGACCCCCCTTTCAACCTGTTGGGTTGGGCGATCGCCCTGGCGTTTGCTTGGCTGGTCTTCCGACGTCGAGAACACCGGGGGAAGGCCTAGCGGCGATCCAACCCAATCTGGATCGCGGCTACGAGGGCGAAGAGGGTGCCGGTGCTGATGTGGAGGATGGCGTCGGCGTCATTGTTGGGGAAGGTGAAGATGCCGGCCGGGCTGGTTGACCAGATCGCCCAGAGGCCGGTGACGATCAGGGCGACGGCGACGTAGATCGCGTAGAGCACTGCCCAGCGCGGCTTCAGGGCGAAGAAGAAGGCCGGCCCGAAGAGCAGGAGGCCGGAGAGGGCGTGGACGCCGTTGAAGTCGACCCCGAGCACGCGCTCTGTTGGCGCTCCGTCGCCGAAGTGGAAGCTCGGTTCGGCGATCAGGCCCGCCAGGGCCCAGGCGAGCTGCACGGTCGCGAGCACGACGATGCCCCACTGGGCGAACGTCCACTGCGAGCGTGGCGCGGTTGCCGCCTCCATCGCGGCACAGCCTACTCTCGGGTGACGGGTATACGTGGAGCAAGGAGGCGCGATGCCGGTCCCGAGGATGTACTCAGTCGAGTCCAGTGCGGTGGCGAGGATCGGCTACGACGCCGAGGCCGAAGAGGCCTACGTCGAGTACCTCGGGGGTGGCCGCTACGCCTACGAAGAAGTGCCTGCCGGCGTCTTCGAAGAGCTGGCAAACGCGGAGTCGAAGGGCACCTTCGTCAACACCGTGATCAAGGAATATCCGGCCCGCGAGATCTAGATGGAGATCCTGAAGACCGGGTGGTCCGGTGCGATTCGCTGCAGCTCGGACTCGGGTGCGTCGGCATCGACTCCGTCGAAGAAGGCGCCGACCTCCCATTTCCACTTCTTCAGGTAAGCGCGCAGCAGGGCGGGCTTCTCCTCGTCGGTCAGCTCGGTCGCCGTGAAGCTCTCGCTGCGGCGGCCAACCAGACGGCCCTCGCCGCTGACCCGCAGGTTGCGCACCCACTGGGTATGCCCGCGCGGTGCCACCAGGTATGTGCTGCCCTCGAAGGGCAGCGGATTGACCGGCGTCTGGCGCCACTCGCCGCTCTTGCGCCCCTTGACTTCGAGCATGCGCGAGCCGGCAAGGCTGAGCCCGATCCTGCTCAGTCCCGCGACCAAGGGATTGAAGGCGTGCTTCGTGAACCAGCCGGGTTCTTGGAATCGCTGGGCGATCGCTCAATTGTGCCAGCGAGGCCGCGACGCAGAAGTTGATGGCGCCTTGGTCGCACATATTGCGACCAAGGCGCCATCAGCTCAGCGGCCGGTACTCGCCGCCGTGGAAGACCAGCGGGCCGCCCTCGCCCGTCGCCAGGTCGCGCACCTCGCCGGTGACGATCACGTGGTCGCCGGCGGCGACCACGTCGCGCAGCTCGCAGGCGATCCAGGCGAGCGAGCCGTCGATCGCGGGGATGCCGTCGCGCTCGCTCCAGGCGACCCCGTCCCACTTCTCGGCCACCGGGGCCTTGGTGGCAAAGGCGCGGGCGATCGACTCCTGGCCGTCGTGCAGGACGCTGACGCCGAAGTGGTTGGCGGCCTGGACCGCGAGCAGGGTGCGCGAGCCGCGGTCGAGGCAGGCCAGCATCAGCATCGGCTCGATCGAGAGCGAGCAGACCGCGTTGGCGGTCGCTCCGGCCGGTCCCTCGGGCCCAGCGGCGCTGACGATCGTGACGCCGGTGGGCAGCATTGCCATGGCGGCGCGAAAGCGGGCTGGATCAGGCGTTGGCATGGTCGAAGAGCGCGATCGGGTCAAGACAATATGATGCGCGCCGCGTGCGTCCGGCACTGATTACAGCCATGGCCATCCTCGCCGCCTTCGGGCTAGCCGCCTGCGGCTTCGGCGAAGAAGGCGTCTCCGTCTCCAAGAGCGACCCCAATCACGGTGGGGCCGTCCTCTTCGCCACGCACTGCTCCGGTTGCCACACGCTCAGCGCCGCCGGCACGCAGGGCAGCGGCAACCGCGGCGAGCGGACGCAGGGCCCGAACCTCAATCAGCGAACCGAGACTTATGAAGATGCGCTCTTCGCGATCCAGAACGGTGGCTTCTCCGGCGCGATCATGCCGCAGAACATCCTCGTCGGCGAAGAAGCCGAAGCCGTCGCCCGCTTCGTCGCCAAGTACGCGGGCGAAGAAGCCGAAGAATCACCTCGCCCCGGCGAGACCTCGCCCTAATCTTTTCGGGCCATGCTTGACCTGAAGCTGATCCGCTCCGACCCTGAGCGGGTCAAGGCGGCGTTGGCGCGCCGCGGCGCTGCCGAGCAAGTGGACGAGCTGCTCGGCCTCGACGCCCGCCGCCGCGAGCTGCTGCCGCGGATCGAGGGCGCCCAGGCGGAGCGCAAGACGATCTCCAAGCAGATCGGCGAGGCCAAGCAGCGGGGGGAAGAAGCGACCGAGCAGATGGCGGCGGTGGCCGAGCTGAAGCAGGTAATCGAGTCCGGCAAGGCAGAGCTCGAGCAGGTTGATGCCGATCTGCAGCGGGTCGCGGCGACCCTGCCCAACCTGCCCCACCCCGACGCCCCCGAAGGGATGACCGAGGAGGACGCGGTCGTCCTGCGCGAGGAGGGCGAGCGGCCGAGCTTCGACTTCGAGCCGCGCGACCACCTCGAGATCGGCTCGGAGCTCGACCTGATCGACATGGAGGCCGGCGCTCGGGTCTCCGGCTCGCGCTTCGCCTACCTCAAGGGTGACCTCGTCCTGCTCGAGCTGGCGCTGGTCCGCTTCGCCCTCGACCTGGTCCGCGAGGAAGGTCACGAGCCAGTCGTCCCGCCGGTCCTGGTCCGCGAAGAGGCGCTGGTCGGTACCGGCTTCCTACCCGGCGATCGCGACCAGATCTATGAGGTGCCCAAGGACGAGCTCTTCCTCGTCGGCACCTCGGAGGTGCCGCTGGCTGCCCTGCACGCCGATGAGATCCTCGCTGCCGATCAGCTGCCGATCCGCTACGCGGGTTTCTCGCCCTGCTTTCGCCGTGAGGCCGGGGCCGGCGGTCGCGACACCCGCGGCATCTTCCGCGTCCACCAGTTCGACAAGGTCGAGATGTTCTCGTTCGTCGAGCCCTCGAAGTCAGCGGAGGAGCACGAGCGCCTACTGGCGATCGAGGAGCGCATCCTCGCCGAGCTGGAGATTCCCTACCGCGTAGTCAACGTCGCCGCCGGCGATCTCGGCGCGCCGGCGGCCAAGAAGTACGACTGCGAGGCCTGGATTCCGAGCCAGGGCCGCTACCGCGAGCTGACCTCATGCTCGAATACGACCGACTATCAGGCCCGGCGCCTCGCCTGCCGATACCGGCCGCATGAAGACGAGGCCCCAGAGCCAGTCCACACCCTCAACGGCACCGCGGTCGCGGTCGGGCGCACGATGATCTCCCTGATTGAGAACCGACAGGAGCGGGAAGGTGGGTTCACGCTACCCACTATTTTGCATTCGTACGGTTCTCCTGAGAGGATCGGTGGCTCATGAGCACTAGCGTTCGGGACGCCAAGCGCGTCGTCCTCTGTGACGACCATGAGATCGTCCGCGAGGCGATCAAGTCCCGCATGGCCAATTCGAGCATTGTCGAGATCGTCGGCGAGGCTGGAAACGGGCGCGATGTGGTTGACGTCGTCAAGGAGCTTGAGCCCGACGTGCTGATCATCGACGTCGAGTTGCCCAAGCGCGACGGGATCGAGGCGACCAAGGAGGTCCTCAAGGTCCGGCCACGGACCAAAGTGATCATCTTCACCGCCCACGCCCAGCCCGACCTGCTGGCACTCGCCCTGCGCGCTGGCGCCTCCGGCTACGTGCTCAAGTCGGCTCCGGCCGAGGACATCGCCCGCGCGGTCAAAGCGGTGACTGGCGGGGGCACCTTCCTCGGCGGCGATTTCGCCGGCGGCAAGCCCTCCGAGGTCGAGAAGCTGCTCGAGCTCTCGCCCCGCGAGCGCCAGATCCTCGAGCTTTTGGCCGAGGGCCTGCGGGTCAAAGAGATCGCCGAGCGACTACAGCTCAGCCCGGCGACCGTGCACACCCACGTGCGCAACGCGATCGCCAAGCTCGAGGTCGACACCCGCACCGAGGCGGTCGCCCTCGCGGTGAAGTTCAGCTACCTCGGCGCCGGCGGCAAGGCCTAAATCAGGCGGCGCCTCCTCCGCTCCCGCGAGGACGCGCTAGTCACACCCGGCGATCTCGCGTCCTCGCTCCCGCGTCCGGGGGCGCCTTACTTGGGCTTCAGCTCCAGCGCGCAGCCGTTGATGCAGTAGCGCTGTCCGCCCTTATCCGCCGGGCCGTCGTCGAAGACGTGGCCGAGGTGGGCGTCGCAGTGCTTGCAGACGACCTCGGTGCGGCGCATGAAGAGGCTGTTGTCGGGACGCAGCTCGACGTGCTCGAGGTTGGCCGGCTCGGTGAAGCTGGGCCAGCCGGTGCCGGAGTCGAACTTGGTGTCCGAGGAGAACAGCTCGGTGCCGCAGCCAACGCAGTGGTACATGCCGGCGGTCTTCTCGTCGACGTAGGGCCCGGTGAAGGCCCGCTCGGTGCCTCCCTTGCGGGTTACCTCGTACTGCTCGGGGGTCAGCTGCTCGCGCCACTCGGCGTCCGACTTGTTGATCTTGGTCGTCATCGCGCTCCTTTCGTCTGTATCCAGAGTACGCCGCAGGTCTTACACGGAGGTGACGGGCACCACCTCGCCACTCCCCAAATCCCGCCAAGGCGGGATTAATTGAGAGCCGCTTCGCGGCTGAGAACCACCCTGCGGTGCTGGGGGAGGGAGTGTCGAGGCGGTGCCCGTCACCTCTGCATAGGATCGACGCCGTATGGCTGGTGCGTTCTACGAGCGAGGTGACGGCGAGGGTTCATACGTCGCCACCGAGCTCACTAGAGGTCCCTGGGATCCGGGCGCGCAGCATGCCGGGCCCCCATCGGCGTTGCTGGGTTACGAGATCGAGGCCATCGAGGGCTCTGATGACTTCCAGGTTGGGCGGGTTGTGTTCGAGATCCTCAGGCCGGTGCCGATTGGGCCGGTGACGGTGGAGACGCGGGTGCTGCGGCCGGGGCGGAAGGTGCGGATGGTCGAGGCGTCGCTCTCGGGTGAGGCGGGGGAGTTGATGCGGGCCGCTGCCTGGCAGCTGCGCACGACCGAGTTGGAGCTGCCGCAGGGGGCGGTTGATGATTTGCCCCCGCCGCCGGGGCCGGAGGAAGGCTGGGTTCCGGAGTTCTTCCCGACCGGACAGGACGCCGGGTACCACACGGGGATGGAGTTGAAGGCAGTGGCGGGAGCCTTCCTCGAGCTCGGTCCGGCGACCTTCTGGCTGCGGATGCGCCAGCCGCTCGTCGCCGGAGAGGAGCCGACGCCGTTGCAGCGGGCGCTGGTCGCCGCTGACGTCGGCAACGGGATCAGCGCCGTGCTCGACTACCACTCCTACGTCTTCATCAACGTCGATCTCACCGTCCACTTCGAGCGCATGCCCGCGGGCGAGTGGGTCTGCGTCGACGCGGTAACCCGCCCTCAGCCGACGGGCATCGGCACCGCCGAGTCGGTCCTTTCCGACCAGAGCGGCCGCATCGGCCGCGCCGCCCAGTCGCTGCTGATCGAACAGCGCTAGTCGCTCAAACGAGGTGCAACGTTTTACGGCTCTATCAGACGGATAAAACGTTGCACCTAGCGGGTCGCCAATGCGGCGCGGGCCGCGGGGGCGACCGCCAGGGCGATCATTGTGGCCGAGCCCAGGGCGATCGTGGCGGAGAGGAAGAAGGCGCCCTCGTAGCTGGTCAGGGCCGCCATGGCGCCCGCCAGGGGCGCGCCCAGACCGACGCCCGCGTCGAAGAAGGCGGTGAAGGTGCCAAGCGCCGCGCCCCGCCGTCGGTCAGAGACGTTGCTGACGACGATCAGCGAGAGCGAGGGGTAGAGCAGGGAGAAGGCGGCGCCCATCGCCAGGGCGCCGGCAAGGGCGACCGGGAGGCTTTGGGCGATGGCGATCGCCGAGAGGCCCAGTGCCTCAACGCAGGCGGCGGCGATCGCGACGCGGGCCGGGCCGATGCGATCCGGCAGGTCGCCGCCGACGAGGCGGGTCAGCACGACCATCGTCGCGAAGGCCCCGAACACGATCGCCCCGTGGCCGACCCCGCGCGCTTCCAGCAGCAGGACGACGAAGGCGGCGATCGTGCCATAGCCGATCGCGCCGAGCGCGAGCGCGGCACCGGGTCGCACCGCCTCCTTGGCGATCAGCGGATGATGCTCCTCCTCGAGCAGGGGGGAGGGCTCGAACGGGTCGGGCACGCGGGTGGCGATCGCGGCTCCGATGAGCGGCAGCGCCCCGGCCAGCAGCCAGACCGCCGTGTAGCCGAGGGTGTGCTGGGCCAGCTCGCCGATCAGCGGCCCGATGCTCAGCCCCGACCAGACCGCCAAGCCGTAGAGGCCGATCACGCGGCCGCGCCGCTCGATCGGGGCCAGGTCGACGATCCAGGCCGAGCCGGCGGTGAAGACCGCCCCCTCGCCGGCGCCGAGCACGAGGCGGGCGCCGATCAGCCCGCCGACGCCGAGCGGCAGGAGGTAGAGGAAGCCCGCGAGGGCGACCAGGACGGAGCCGACCAGCACCGTCGGCTTGCGGCCCCGATGGTCGGCGAAGCGGCCGGCGAAGGGGCGCAGCAGCAGTCCCGTGATTGCGTAACAGCCGACCACGACGCCGACGGCGAGGTCGCCCTCGCCGAGCGAGTCGTGCACGTAGCGCGGCAGCACCGGCAGCACGGCTCCGACCGCGAGCAGGCAGCAAAAGGTCACCGCGAAGACGCCGGCAAAGGCGGCGCCCGGCCGGTGAATCGACAGCTCGGACTCCCGGTTCATGTCCATGCTCAGCGCAGCAGCGCGGCGAGATCGTCAAGGACGAGGTCCGGCGGCGGATCGACCGCCGCCGCCTCCTGCCGCGAAGAGGCGCCGCTGAGGACGAGGATTGTCGCCAGGCCGGCGCGGCGGGCGCCCTCGATGTCGGAGGAGATCCGGTCGCCGACCATCGCCACCCGCTCGGCATTGCTGATCAGCGCCCGTGCCTGATCAAAGAGGTGATGCTCGGGCTTGCCGCCGATCTCGGCTTGGGCACCCGAGGCCGTCTCCACCGCCGCCAGGATCGAGCCGGTGCCGGGCCAGTTGCCGCCGGGCATCGGCAGGGTCGGATCGTGGCTGGTGGCGAATAGCTGCGCACCGTTTTGCAGCGCCAGCGTCGCGGTCAGCAGCTCCTCGTAATCGAAGCCGCGGTGGCCCGAGACGATCACCGCGGCGGCGCCGCGGGCTCGTTCCCCGTCGAGCAACTCCAGGCCGGCCTCCGCGCAGGTCTCGTGGAATGCGGGCGCCCCGATGACGAACGCACCGGAGGCAACGCCGACCCGCTCGACGGTCAGACGAGCGGTGGCGACCCCCGCGGTGACGACGCGATCGTCCGCCGTCGCCACGCCGGCCTCGCGCAGCCGTTCGGCGTAGGCCGCCGGTGGGCGGCCCGGATTGTTGGTGACGAAGACCAGCTCCTTGCCGGACTCGATCAGCGCCTGCAGCGCCTCGATCGACCCCGGTACCAGCTCACGGCCTTCCCAGACGACCCCGTCGAGGTCGACCAGAAAGCCGTCAAATTCATCCGCAGCCGCCACTCATCGCAGGCTATCTGTCGTCCCTCGAAGAAGCTTGGGTATTGAGATCGATACGGTGATGCCGATGAGCGTCAACGGTCAGGTCGTCGAGGCCACCGGTGTGTCCCGCCGCTACGGTGAGGGAGACGCCGCTGTCAACGCCTTGGTTGAGGTCAGCACCGCCTTCGAGCGCGGGCGCTTCACCGCGATCATGGGCCCTTCCGGCTCCGGCAAGTCGACCCTGATGCACATCCTTGCCGGCCTCGACAAGCCGACCGCGGGCACCGTCCTGCTCGACGGCCAGGAGATCACTGGCCTCGACGACGGCGAGCTGACCAAGCTGCGCCGCGAGAAGCTCGGCTTCGTCTTCCAGTTCTTTAACCTGCTGCCGGTCCTCACCGCCGAGGAGAACCTGGTGCTGCCGCTCTCGATCGCCGGTCGCAAGCCCGACAGCCAGTGGGTCGACCAGCTGATCAGCACGGTCGGCCTCGGGGACCGCCGCACCCACCGGCCCTCGGAGCTCTCCGGCGGCCAGCAGCAGCGCGTCGCCGTGGCCCGCGCCCTGGTCTCCAAACCGGCCGTCGTCTTCGCCGACGAGCCGACTGGCAACCTCGACTCGAAAGCGAGCGAGGACGTGCTGCGGCTGCTGCGCCAGGCAGTCGATGAGTTCGGCCAGACGGTGATCATGGTCACCCACGATCCCTCGGCCGCCGCCCACGCCGACCGCTTGATCACCCTCCGCGACGGCAGGATCGTCCACGACGGCGCTCCCGGCTCGGCCGATGACGTGATCGAGCTGATGAAGCAGGTTGACTAGCCTCGCCCTCAAGAGCCTCTGGGCGCGCAAGGCACGCGCTTTCGCCACAACCTTTGCCGTGGTCATCGGGGTCGCTTTCGTCGCCGGTTCCTACATCCTCACCGACACGATCTTCGCCGCCTTCGACGAAATCTTCGGCGAGTCGCTGAAGGGCACCGCGGTGGTGATCAGCGCCGAGAACCCGGTCAAACAGGAAAACGGCGAAATCCCGACGATCAGCGCCTCGCTGCTGCCGCGGGTGCAGAAGACGGCCGGGGTCAAGCTCGCCGCCGGAGCGATCTTCACGCCCGGGGGCTTCTTCGATTCCGAAGGCAAAAAGATCGGCAACAAATTCGCCCCGAAGTTCATTTCCTCGGAGTTGCCCCGCAAGCTCGAGTCGCTCACCTACATCGAGGGCAGCCGTCCGCGCGGTCCGACCGAAGCCTCGATCGACAAGGCCGCGGCGGAAGCCTCCAACCTGAAGCTGGGCGAACAGATCAAGCTGATCGGGCAGGGCAGTGCGCGCTCGTTCGAGCTGGTCGGCTTCACCCGCCTCGGCGGCGCCTCCTTCGGCGGCGCCAGCATCGCCCAGGTGACCCTGCCGGTCGCACAGCGGCTCACCCACAAGGTCGGGCGCTTCGATCAGATCTCGGTAGCGGCCGACAAGGGCGTCTCGGCGACACTGCTGAAGAAACGCATTGCCGGCGAGATGCCGCCCGGCGTGCGGGTCGAGACCGCCAAGGAAAACGCCGACCGGGGCTCGGAAGAAATCCGCGAAAACCTCAGCTTCCTGCAGATCTTCCTGCTGGTCTTCGCCTTCATCGCGATCCTCGTCGGCTCGTTCCTGATCTTCAACACCTTCTCGATCACCGTCGCCCAGCGGGTCAGCGAGTTTGGGATGCTGCGCACCCTCGGCGCCTCGCGGCGGCAGATCCTCACCGACGTCGTCGTCGAAGCCCTGGCAATCGGGGTCATCGGGGCGGTGATCGGGATCGGCGGCGGCTTCCTGATCGCGATGCTGCTCAACGGCCTGCTGGAAGCGTTCGAAATCGACCTGCCGACCACCGGCCTGGTGATGGAGTCGCGCACGATCATCGTCTCGCTCCTGATCGGGATCGTCGTCACCGTGCTCTCCTCGCTGGTGCCGGCGCTGCGCTCGACCCGCGTGCCGCCGATCGCCGCCCTGCGCGCCACGGTGGAGCCACCCTCGAGGCGCCGCCGACTCGCCCTCGTCGTGATCTCCCTGCTGCTTGGGGCCGTCGGCCTGGTGATGGTCCTGATCGGGCTCTTCGGCAATGCCTCAGCCGGCACCGCGGCGGGACTGATCGGCGGTGGCGCCGTCGTCATCGTCTTCGCGGTCTCGCTTTTCAGCCCCAACCTCGTGCCGCCCCTGGCGCGGATCGCCGGCTGGCCGCTGGAGCGCCTGCGTCGCCTGCTCGGCCGCCTCTCTCGCGAGAACGCACAACGCAACCCCAGCCGCACCGCGGTGACGGCGGCGGCACTGATGATCGGGCTGATGGTGGTCACTTTCGTCACCGTCTTCGCCGCCGGACTGAAGAGCTCGGTCGCCCAGGTCGTTGACGAAAACTTCGCCGGCGGCCTGGTGATCCAGAACAGCGACGGCTTCTCGCCGATTCCGGGTGGCGCCGCGGTGGCCGCGCGCCAGGCACCTGGGGTGGACGCGGTCGCCACGATCCGCGCCGAGCAGGCGAAGCTCCTCCCCGGCGGCAGCGGTGCCAAAGTCTCGGCGCCCAGTCGCGATATAGAAAAGACGGTCGACCTCGAATGGAAGAAAGGTGGCCCAGCGGTGCTGCGCCGCCTGCGCGACGACCAGGCGGTCATCTCAGACGGCTTCGCCTCCGATCATGGCCTCAAGGTGGGCGATCGCTTTCGGCTGCTTAGCCAGACGCGCCACCGACCGAGCTTTGAAGTGGCCGGGGAGTTCCACTCGAAGCTCGAAGTCTTCGGCAGCGTTCTGATCACCCAGACGACGATGGCGCGTGAATTCGGTCAGACCCAGGACACAATCGATTTCGTCCAGGTGAAACCGAGTGCCAACCCGGCCGAAGTCCAGGCGATCCTCAGCAGGGGCGTCGAAGCCGCCTTCCCCGTCGCCGAAGTGCTGAACCAGCAGGAACTGAAGGAAAGCCGCGAAGAACAGGTTGACCAGCTGGTCAACCTCGTCTACGCGCTGCTGCTGCTCGCCATCCTGATCTCGCTCTTCGGCATCGCCAACACGCTGGCGCTCTCGATCCACGAACGCAGGCGGGAGCTGGGGATGCTGCGAGCGATCGGAATGTCGCGGCGCCAGGTGCGGACGATGATCCGCTATGAGGCGGTGATCACGGCCCTGATCGGAGCGATCATCGGCATGGTCTTGGGATTGGTCTTCGCGGCGCTGATCGCCCAGCCGCTCAAGGATGAAGGCTTCACGCTCTCCTATCCGGTTGGCTCGCTGGTCTTCCTGCTCATCTTCGCCGCCGTGATCGGCGTGCTCGCCGCGATCCTGCCGGCTCGCCGCGCCTCGCGACTAGACGTGCTCGAGTCGCTGCAATACGAGTAGCGCTCAGCGCTTGACCAGGCGCCGCACCGCGGCCATCAGCTCGTCGGTCATCTCCTGCTGGTCGCCCTCGCCGGCGCCGGCGACGCAATGCGCGGCGTGGTCTGAGAGCAGCTCCAGAGCGACCTTATCGAGCGCCGCCTGGATCGCGCTCACCTGGGTGACGACGTCGATGCAGTAGCGGTTCTCCTCGACCATCTTCTCCACTCCGCGCACCTGGCCCTCGATTCGGCGCAGCCGCTTCTGCACGGCGTCCTTTTTTTCGCTGTAGCCGTGGGTTGTCGGTTCCGTCGCCATCAGAGCAGCTCGGCGACCAGGACGGCGCTGCCGAAGATCCCCGCCGCAGCTGCCGTGTAGCCGACCAGGCGAACCGGGGGGCCGCCGTGAACGCCGGTCTCGTGGACGACCGCGTGGCCTTTGCCGCGAGCGATCAGCCAGCGGTTGACGGGCACCGCAAACATCCCGGCGACGACCAGGGAGAAGGAGAGGCTTCCCCAGAAGAGCAGGTCGCCGAGGCCCGCGTCCATCGCCCCCGGGATGAGGACGATCACGAGGTTGTCGACCACCTCCATCGTCGCGATGCTGAGCGTGTCGGAGGCGAGCGCGATCGGGATGACGGCCGAGAGCACTAGGCCGGCTCGCAGCAGCGGCACGCTGGTGAGGCCGTAGCCGAAAAGGAAGGCAAGTGCGATGGCGAGGACGACCGTGCCGAGGTTCGAGAAGCCCGCCGCGGTTCCGATCGCCATCCCGGCGATCTCACCGATCGCGCATCCGGTCAGGCAGTGGAGGGTGGCGCTGATCGCGACTGACGTGAGTGCCGCACCCTCGCTTGGCATCGCGTGATGGTGCTGAGCATAAGCATCCATGCCGACAGTATACATACCCCCTAGGGGTATTAGGCGGGAGCGGGAACCGGCGCGGGCGCGGCGAGGCCGAGGCCCATGCGCAGGGCGCCGGCGACCTCGAGCATCGCGGTGCGGGCGCTGGGACAGATCGCGGTCAGGTTGGCGAAGCCGTGGATCTGGTCGCGGTGGCGCTGCAGCACCACCTGCACGCCCGCCTCGCGCATCCGCGCCGCGTAGATCTCGCCCTCGTCGCGCAGCGGGTCGAAGCCGGAGGTGGCGACGTAGGCGGGGGGAAGGCCGGAGACGTCGGCGGCGCGCATCATCGAGGCGCGTGGGTCGGCTTCGTCGATGCCGTCGGGGATGTAGTGGTTCTCGAACCACTCCATGTCGCCGCGGGTAAGCAGGAAACCCTTGGCGAAGGTGTCGCGCGACTGCTGACCGCCGACAGCATCGGTGACCGGATAGAGCAGCAGCTGCATCGCCGGCTGCGGGTTGCCGGCTTCGCGGTTCTGGATGCAGAGGGCGGTCGAGAGGTTGCCGCCGGCGCTGTCGCCGCCGACCGCCATCCGCTCCGGGTCGGCGCCAAGCTCGGCGGCGTGCTCCTGGGCCCAGGCAAAGGCGGCGACCACGTCTTCCACCGGGATCGGGAACGGGTACTCCGGCGCGAGGCGGTAGTCGACCGAGAGCACCCGGCAGCCGCTGTGCTCGGCGAGGAAACGACAGGCGCTGTCGTGGGTGTCGAGGTCGCCGATCACCCAACCGCCGCCGTGGTAATAGACGAGCAGCGGCTGCGGAGGTTGCGGCGCGCCCAGGGCGACGTAGAGGCGCGCTGGCATCTCGCCGCCGAGGCTCGGGATCCTCAGCTCATCGACCCGCGCCATCGGCCGCGGCGGCCCGCACACGATCGGCACCTCGGCGCGGTTCTCTGCCCGCGCCTGCTCGACCGTGCGGCCCTCGACCAGCGAGGTCTCGCCGTTCAGCTTCGCCAGCGCCAGCAGCATCTGGATGTCGGGAGCGAGCTCCTGCCCGTCGAGGCGGGGCGGGGGACCGATCAGGCGCCGGATTACCCGCGGCGAGAGGCCGCAGGCCCGCTTGACGATGCGGTGCTCGATCTTGGCGGGGAGCCGCGGCAGGGCCACGTGAGCAGGCTACCGCCTGCGTGACGAAGCTAACGGGAGCTTCAGCTCAGGATCGTTAGCCTCGACGGAGGGACGATGGAGGCAGCCACGACAAGCGCTCCGCGACCGGCAGGCCGGACGCCCGAGCGACGCTTGCCTCCCAGTCCGCCGCTGCCAAGGGTGGCGCAGACCGCGATTTGGTCGCGCCAGGCCCGCCGCCTGCTCTACGCCTGCCAGGATCGCTACGGCGACATGTTCGCCCTGCGCATCGCCTACGAGGGCACCTGGGTGATGCTCGCCGACCCGGCCGCGATCAAGCAGGTCTTTACCGGCGATCCCAAGGTCTTTCACGCCGGCGAGGGCAACCAGATCCTCGAACCCGTTCTCGGCAAGAGCTCGGTCCTCGTCCTCGACGAGAAGCCGCACATGAGCCAGCGCAAGCTGCTTTTGCCGCCCTTCCATGGCACCCGGATGCAGGGCTATGAGCAGACGATGAGTGAGATTGCCGAGCGCGAGATCGAGACCTGGCCCACCGGCACCCCGTACCAGCTGCGGCCGCGGATGCAGGCGATGACCCTGGAGATCATCCTGCAGACCGTCTTCGGCGTCCGCGAGGGCGAGCGCATGGGCGCGCTGCGGGCGGCGCTGCGCGAGTTCCTCGACCTCACCACCAATCCCCAGATCCTCTTGCCGCTGCTCTTGCTTGGACCGAGCCGGGTCCGCAAGTTCCCACCCTTCCGCCGCCGCGTCGATCGGGTCGATGAGCTGATCTACCGCGAGATCGCCGAGCGCCGCGCCGCCGCCGACGTCGAGCAGCGTGACGACGTGCTCTCGATGCTGATCGCCGCCCGCCACGAGGACGGTAGCCCGATGCGCGACGAGGAGATGCGCGATGAGCTGCTCACCCTGCTGGTCGCCGGCCACGAGACGACCGCGACTTCGCTCTCCTGGGCGATCGAGCGGCTCAGTCGCAACCCGGACAAGCTCGAGCGCCTGCGCGCCGAGGTGCTCGAGGGTCACGAGGAGTACCTGACCGCGACGATTCAGGAGACCCTGCGCCTGCGTCCGGTGATCTCGATCGTCATCCGCAAGCTCACCGAGGCGGTTGAGATTGGCGGCTACCAGCTGCCGGCCGGGATCTCGGTCGCCCCCTGCGTCTACCTCGTCCACCGCAACCCCGAGGTCTACCCCGAGCCGCAGCGCTTCCTACCCGAGCGCTTTTTGGAAACCCGCCCGGCACTTACACCTGGATCCCCTTCGGCGGCGGCGTGCGCCGCTGCCTCGGCGCCTCCTTCGCCCAGTTCGAGATGGCCGTCGTGCTCAAGGAGCTGGTCAAGCGCCACCAGATCCGCCCGGCCAACCCCAAGCCCGAACGGGTCTTTCGCCGCGCGATCACCGAGACCCCGCGCCACAACGCCGAGGTCATTCTCAGCAGCTAACTGCGCGTGCGCCCGTTGCGAGTGCGCCCGCCGCAGGCTGGCATAATTAAAAACATGGGAGGACTTCAAGTCCGCCGTGGCTTGGTGGGGGCGGTGTCGCTGTTTTTGATCTCGCTGCTTTCGATGACTGGCTTCGCTCAGGCTGAGCTGTCTCAAAAGGGCCAGCTCTTCGTTCGCTTCGACGGCGGCATCTCGCCCAAGGCGCTCTCGCGTCAGGTGCCGGAACCGATCGCCGCACGCATCGAAGGGACGGTCAGAGTCCCACCGGGCCAAGATCCACCCTCGCTAAGCCAGATCAGGATTGCGCTCAACCGCGGCGCCCGCCTTGACGCGCGGGGGCTGCCGACCTGTCGTGCCAGGCAGATCGCAACCAGCACGAGCACGGAGGCATTGGCTGCCTGTGGCTCCGCGCTAATCGGCAGCGGGGGCATCGTCGCTCAGACCAACTTCCCCGACCAATCCCGCTATCTCTTGAGGGGGAATGTCACCCTCTTTAACGGTGTCGAACATGGCCGTTCCGTGATTCTCGGCCACATTTATCAAAGCGATCCAGTGCCGATCACCAACATCGTCACCTTTGAGATCCACCGCAGCGGCGGGACCTTCGGCACAGTCATTACCGCCACCCTGCCGCCGTCTCTCGAACACGGTGGCTACCTCAAGTCGATCTTCCTCCAGCTGCAACGCACCTATGTCTTCCACGGGCAGAAGCGCTCCTATCTAAGCGCCAGCTGCAGCGCTCCAGCGGGCTTCACGGTGGCGACTTTCCCGTTCGCACAGGCGTCGATGACCTTCGATGACGGCCGCAACCTTTCATCGACCCTGTATCGAAGCTGCCGGGTGAGAAAAAGCTAAACGCGCCGCAGCGTTAGGGGGTGAGTCCGCACCACGGATTCTGCGTCTTCGCGGTCGCCTTCAATGCGTTTCGCTTCTTCCTGGTCTGCGCCTTGGCGTGCCGGTAGTTCGAGGAAGCGTCCCGGTGCGCCGCGGCGGTTCCGAGCGCGCTGCGGCGCAGCCGAGCCGTCGCCCGTTGCAACCTCGCCTGTGCTCGCCGCAGCTTTCTCTTGTCCGCGGTGGCGTTCGCGCGGGCGGAGGCGCACTTGGCTTCGATCTGCGCAAAGGGCCCGAACGCACCCTCGCTACCTCCGGCGGCGAGGCTGTACGTGGTCGAGTTCGAGCTAGCTGAGTAAGCCGGTTCGACCTCGAGGAAATATTTCTGAGGAGCCAGGTCGATCAAGGACGTTGCTTCTTCCCCGGGTCGGATCAAATATGCGAAACCATCGATCACGGTTCCCAGCCCGTCGACGATCGAGGCATTGAGCGGGGACGCGCTGGCGCTGCCGAGGTTCTTGATCGTCAGCTCGACTCGAGCGGAAGGGCCGGAGGTTACGTAGAAGTAGAAGAAGTCCTTGTCGGTTGAACCCTCCGCAGCCGCGTCGTAGGTTCCGCCCATCAGCAGCGGCCCGGCGGCTTCCGCGAGCGTGTTATTCGGCTCAAAAGGGCCGGCCGCAGAGGCGGTTCCGGTCGCGACGAGCGGCGCCGCAAAGATCAGCGCGCCAGCGATAACCCGAGTAAACGCACTGAACATGTGTCTTCCCATCCATCCCCACCCAGATCAAGCTACTCCAGCGCAGGCATTGTAACCACGCCATTTCTGCTCCTAGGTCGCTTCGGCTTCCTCCCAGCGCAGGCAGGGTGGGAGCAGCGCGCCGAGAAGGTAGAGAACGGCGAGGGTCGCGTACACCTTGGGCCCGATGTCGGTGCCAGAGATTGCGACGATCGCCAGCACAACCAGTAGCGCCAACACGATCAGGGCGCCAGCCAGCACTGCATTGACTAGCGGGCTGTCCTCGTCACGCCTGAAGCTGAGCAGCAGCGACGCTTGGCCGAGGACGAAGGCGATGATCACCAGGATCCACACTGAGTTTTGTCCCGGGAAGAAGCCGCGGGAGAAGAAGGCGTCGAGGACGACGAAGTAGGCGGCGACGGAGGCCCCGATCGCCGATGCACCAAGGAGGGTTAGCTCCGGCCGGCGCTCGATCAGGAAGAAGCCCGAGAGGGCGTTGAGGCTGAAAGGCACGAAGAGAAGGGCTGCCGCACCCACCTTTCCCTGCAGATCATCCGAACCGCCGAGGATCAGGGCAATGAGGACGACGGCGCCGAGGCTGAGCGCCCAGACCGCAATCCGCGCGAGCGGGATCATTTATCGCTGGGCTCAGCCGCAGCCGGTGTTGTTGCCGCAGCTGCTGCACGTGTAGCAAGAGCCCGTGCGCTGCATCATGCCGCCGCACTGCTCGCAGGCGGGGCCGAGGTCGAGGCCGGACATCTTGGCCGGGACCACCGGGGGTGTTTCGGTGAAGGCTGAGGAGGCCGGGGCCGACTTGCCGCTCCCCCCGTTGCCGCCATTGGCCGGGCCAGCGGTGCCGCCGCTGGTGTCGATGCCGAGACCGAGTTGGGTCGTCTCTGCGTCGCGCTTGGCGCGAACCTCCGGGGTGAGGATGCCGAGGTCCTCCAGCGTTTCGGTGTCGTCGATGAAGCGGCTCGCCAGCCAGCGCATGATGTAGTCGGGCATCGACTTGGCGAAGGGGATCTCCGGGTTGCCGGTAATTCCCTCCGGCTCGAAGCGCATGTAGCTGAACTTGCGCACGAAGATCTCCAGCGGCACGCCGTACTGCAGGCCGATCGAGATCGCCGTGGCGAAGGCGTTGAGCAGCCCGCGCATCGTCGAGCCCTCCTTGCCGATGTCGGTGAGGAAGATCTCGCCGACGTTGCCGTCCTCGTACTTGCCGGCGGTGATGTAGCCCTCGTGGCCGGCGATCGAGAACTTGTGGGTGATCGACTCGCGCTCGCGCGGCATCTTCTTGCGCACCGGGGCGGCAACGACCTCAGTCTCGGCGCCCTTTTCCTCCTGGGCGTCGGTGCGCAGCGCCTGCGCCGTCTTCGAGCCGTCGCGGTAGATCGCCAGCGCCTTCAGCCCGCCCTTCCAGCCGCGCGTGTAGGCGTCGGCGATGTCCTCGATCGTCGCCGTCTGCGGCAGGTTGACCGTCTTCGAGATCGCCCCCGAGATGAAGGGCTGGGTCGCGGCCATCATGTCGATGTGGCCGGTGTGGGAGATCGCCCGCTCGCCGACCGCTACGTCGAAGACCGGCAGGTGCTCGTCCTTGAGGTCGGGGGCGCCGACGATCGTGCTGTTCTCGGTGATGTAGGCACCGATCTGCTCGACCTGCGGCTCGGCGTAGCCGAGCGTGCGCAGCGCCAGCGGTACCGAGCGGTTGGCGATCGTCATCTGGCCGCCGCCGACCAGCTCCTTGAACTTGACCAGCGAGAAGTCGGGCTCGATCCCGGTCGTGTCGCAGTCCATCAGGAAGCTGATCGTGCCGGTCGGCGCCAGCACCGTCGCCTGCGCGTTGCGGTAACCGTGCTGCTCGCCGAGCTCGACCGCCTCGTCCCAGGAGCGCTGCGCGGCCTCGAGCAGGTCGCCCTTGATCCCGGTCGGGTCGACGTCATAGGAGGCGTCGCGGTGCATCCGCATCACGCCGTTGTGGGCGTCGCGATTGCGCTCGTACTCCTCGTAGGGCCCGGTCGCGCCGGCGGCGATCAGCGCCGACTGGCGGTAGGCGCGGCCGGTCATCAGCGCCGTGATCGCGGCAGCGACGTTGCGGCCCGTGTCCGAGTCATAGGGGAGGCCGTCGGACATCAGCAGGGCGCCGAGGTTGGCGTAGCCGAGGCCGAGCTGGCGGAACTTGTTGGCGTTCTCGGTGATCTCCTCGGTCGGGTAGCTGGAGAAGCCGACGACGATCTCCTGGGCGAGGAAGACGATGTCGACCGCGTGCTGGAAGTCCTCGACATCGAAGCTGCCGTCCTCGCGGCGGAATTTCATCAAGTTGAGCGAGGCGAGGTTGCAGGCCGAGTCGTCGACGTGCATGTACTCGCTGCAGGGGTTGGAGGCGTTGATCCGGCCCGACTCCGGGCAGGTATGCCAACGGTTGATGATCGTGTCGTACTGGACGCCCGGATCGGCGCAGCGCCAGGCGGCGTCGGCGATCTGGTTCATCAGCTCGCGCGCGTCCAGCGTCTTCACCGTTTCGCCGCTGGTGCGCGCGGTCAGGTGCCAGTCCTCGCCGGCCTCGACCGCCTCCATGAAGTCGTCGGTCACCCGCACCGAGTTGTTGGCGTTCTGGTACTGGATCGAGGTGAAGCCCTCGCCGTCGATCGACATGTCGAAGCCGGCGTCGCGCAGCGCCTCGGCCTTCTTCTCCTCGTCGGCCTTGCACCAGATGAAGTGCTCGATGTCCGGGTGGTCGACGTTGAGCACGACCATCTTTGCCGCCCGCCGCGTCTTGCCGCCCGACTTGATCGTGCCCGCCCAGGAGTCGGCGCCGCGCATGAAGCTGACCGGGCCGCTGGCGGTGCCGCCCTTGGCCAGCTGCTCCATCGAGCCGCGGATGTTGGAGAGGTTGATCCCCGAACCGGAGCCGCCGCGGAAGATCTTGCCCTCCTTGGTGTTCCAGCCCAGGATCGAGTCCATGTTGTCTTCGACGCTGAGGATGAAGCAGGCTGAGCACTGCGGGCGCTCCTCGAAGCCGACGTTGAACCAGACCGGCGAGTTAAAGGCCGCCTTCTGGTTGAGCAGGATCGAGGTCAGCTCCGCTTCGAAGGCCTCGGCGTCCTCGTCGGAGGCGAAGTAGCCCCCCGTGCGCCCCCACTCGGAGATCGTGCCGGCGACGCGGCCGACCATCTGTTTGACCGAGGACTCCCTTTTGTCGCTGCCGAGCTGTCCGCGGAAGTACTTCTGGGCGACGATGTTGGTCGCGTTCTGGGACCAGCTCTTGGGGAACTCGACCCCGCGCTGCTCGAAGGCCGGACTCTCGGGGTTGCCGATCACCGCGTCGCGCACTTCCCACTCGATCTCATCGAAGGGATGTGTCCCCGGAGAGGAAAAACGGCGTTCGATCGCGAGGCCCTTGAGACCGTTTTTCGGGGCACTGGTGGCGGTCTGGGACATCAAACTTCTCCTCTCGCAGCGACTTTCAGGGGTAACACAGCAGGATCGCTAAAGCCTCAGACGGAAAAGTGGCGAAAAGCGCAAATAAGGGACTCGTTTCGCCGCGCACGCTGCCCCTACATGGTGGCAATTCCGCAATATCGGCACAAAGTCCGGGTACCCTGGGGACATGGTCGACGACCTGCGCGGGGGCGCAGAACGAATGGGCGAGCGGGCGGGCGCCGCGCGAGAGGCGATGGGCGAACGCGCCAGCGCCGCGAAGGACGCGATCGCCACGGTCAAGCCGAAGCTGCGCGGCGTCTCGCACGAGTGGGCCTTCTTCATCTCCCTCTTCCTCGGCGCTGGCCTGATCATCGCCGCCAAGACGCCGAAGGCCACTCTGGCGGTGGCGATCTACGCCGTCAGCCTTTCGGCCCTGCTCGGCACCAGCGCCCTCTATCACCGCGTCAACTGGACCCGACCCAACGTGCGCCGCTGGATGCGCCGGCTCGACCACTCGATGATCTTCTTCCTCATCGCCGGCACCTACACGCCTTTCGCCCTGCTCGTCCTCAGCGGCCCGCTCGCCGACGCGATCTTGGTCGTCGTCTGGATCGGCGCGATCGCCGGCGCGATCGTCGAGATGGTCTGGATCGAACACCCGAAGTGGGTGGCGGCGCTGATCTACATGTCGCTCGGCTGGGTCGCCGCCGTCGCCTTCCCCGAGCTCTGGGGCTCGATGGGCACCGCCGGCACCCTCCTGGTCGCCGCCGGCGGCCTCCTATATACGGCGGGCGCCGTCGTCTACGCGACCCAACGTCCCAACCCCAATCCCCGCGTCTTCGGCTACCACGAGGTCTTCCACCTCTTCGTCATCCTCGCCGCTGCGGCCCACTTCGCCGCGATCGCCTTCTTCGCTTTGCCGGCTGCCTGAGGCGCTATCCTTACCTCAAGTGAAAGGTAAGGATTTCTAACGATGGATGTTGCCGCAAAAATGACCTCGAAGGGCCAGATAACGGTGCCCAAGGCAGTCCGCGAGCGGCTTGAACTTGAGCCGGGCGATCAAGTTCTCTTTCGTCTCCAAGACAACCAAGCCGTTCTTGCTCGCACTCCAAATTTCCTCGACCTCGCTGGCGTGGTCCCTGTTCCCCCAGAGAAGCGCGGCGCCTCGTGGGATGAGATTCGCCGTGAGGCTTGGCGGGCACGAGGCAAGAGACTGGAAGAACAAACGTGACGGTCTTGCTCGACACGAACATCGTCATCCGCCACCTAACCGGCGATCCTCCCGATATGGCGCGACGCGCGACGCAATTCTTGACCTCTGAATCCGAGTTGGTCCTTGCCGACGTAATCCTTGCCGAGTGTGTCTACGTACTCGCGTCCGTCTACGGAATCGACCGAGTCGCTGTCGCGCAACTGATGAGAGCGGCGCTGATGCTGCCGACCATCTCGGCTGATGTTGAGCTGCTCTTTCGGGCTCTTGAGATCTATGAAGTTGACCGGCTCGACTTCGCCGAGGCATACCTGGTTGCCGTGGCCGAGTTCACGGGTGCCAGGTCGATCGCCTCCTTCGACAAGGCGATCGACCGCGTGCCGTCTGTCGAGCGGCTTGCTCCCTAGCTAAGCCGCGACCAGGCCGGACTCGATCTCGGCCTCTGAGATCAGCTCGGCGAGGATCTCCTCTAGCTGCTCGGACTGCTGCGGGGAGAGCTCGAGGCGGTCGCCGTCGAGCAGCTCCTTGGCGTGGCCAACCGGCAGCTCGGCCTCGACCACTCGACCGCCGAGGGCGCCGAGAACCTTGCGCAGCTCGGCCTGGGCCCAGACCGCGCCGAACATGCCGGTCGAGGCGCCGATCGCGGCCGCGGGCTTGCTGTTGAGGGCGCTCTTGCCGGCCGGGCGGGAGACCCAGTCGAGCGCGTTCTTGAGCTGGCCCGGGATCGAGTGGTTGTACTCGGGGGTCGCGATCAGGACCGCGTCGGCCTCGCGAACCGCCTGGCGCAGCTCCTCGACCACGGTCGGGGTCGCCGCCAGTTCGACGTCCTCGTCGTAGGGCGGGATCTCGCCCAGTCGCTCGTAGGTGACCAGCTCCGCCCCGGCGGGCAGCCGCTCGGCGGCCGCCCGCAGCAGGGCACTGTTCAGCGAGCCGCTCCGCAGACTGCCGGAGATGCCCAGCACCCGCATCGTTACTCAGCCTCCTCGACCAGCTCCAGCTCAACCGCGATCGCTACCTCGTAGTCGAGCACCTCGCCGCCGCTGGGCAGCTCGGCGTTCCAGTCGAGCCCGAAGTTGCGGCGGTCGACCGTTGCCGCGACCGAGAGGCCAACGCGGGCGTTGCCGGCGAGGTCGGCGCCGAGCTGGCCGAACTTGCCACTTGCCTCGACCTCGCGCTTCTCACCGCGGATCTCGAGCTCACCGCGCAGGGTCGCCGCGCCGTCCTCGGCGACGCTCAACTCGCTCGAGCTGAAGCGCAGCTGCGGGTAACGGCTGGCGTCGAAGAAGTCGGGGGAGAGCAGGTGGCCCTTGAGCTGCTCCTCGTCGATCTTGATGCTGGCGACGTCGACCGTCCCCTCGAGCTTTGGCTCCTCGCCGCCACTCAGCCGCGCCTCGTAGGCGTCGAAGCCGCTGCGGAAGGTCGCCACGCCGTTGTGGGTGATCGCGAAGTTGATCGAGGAGTGGACCGGGTCCACCACGTATGTGCCTGTCGGGACCTGCTGGGCGACTGTCTGGGTGCTCATCTCTGCCTCCAAGTCAATAGTTGATTGCTAAATGATTGACGCAGAAACAATCATAGCAGAAAAGCTTGTAGATACAACTATTGCTGAGACAACATTTATCTGCGATCATGTCCAGGTATGGAGCAAGCAACGGCAACCAAGTCCCCCCGCAGTTCTCATGGCGAGGCCTGGGGTGCGCTCACGCGCACCCATGCCGCGATCACGGGCCGCCTGCAGGAGGCTCTAACCAGTGCCGAATTCCCGCCGCTACCCTGGTACGAGGTGCTTGCGACCCTTTCCGAGGCGCCGGAGGAACGGCTGAAGATGGGCGATCTCGCCGAGGCACTGGTGATCACCCGCGGTGGCCTCACCAAGCTCGTTGATCGCCTGATCAAGGCCGGCCTTTTGGAGCGGACCTTCTGTGAGACCGATCGCCGCGTCAGCTACGCGACGCTGATGCCGGCCGGCCGCGACCTGCTTGACGAGATGCGACCGGTCGTTGTCGCCGAGCTCGATGTCACCTTCGCCGCCAAGCTCACCGCCGCCGAAGCCAAAGCCCTCCGTGAGGCGCTGGACCGCATCCGCGACTCGGCCTGCGGCGGCTAGGCGAGCGCCGCGGCCGCGCGCTCTTTAGCGGCCTCGATCAGAGCCAGCAGCTCGACCTCGCGGCCGTCTTTGATCAAGTCGATCGGGTCGGGTTCGCCGTTGACGATGCCCTCGAAGAACTCCTTGCGGTCCTGGTAGGTCGGCAGCGTCGCCTTGGCCCAGCCGCGGGCATCGTTGAGGATCACCGCCAGGCGTGCGTAGTCCTCGCCGAAGAGCTCGGAGATCTCGCGCTTCATCCGCTTCGCCAGCGCGGGGGAGGCGCCGGCGGTGGAGATCGCGATTGCCAGCGGGCCGGTGCGCACGATCGCCGGCAGGATGAAGTTGCAGAGCGGCGGCACGTCGACGATGTTGACCAGCATCGCCCTCTGCTCGGCATCGTCGTAGACCTTGATGTTGACCTCGGTGTCATCGGTCGAGGCGATCACCATGAAGACGCCCTCGAGGTCGGCCGCGCCCGCGTAGGCGCGCTTCTCCCACTCGATCGAGCCCTCCGCAGCCAGGCTCTCCAGCTCGGGGTGGGCGACCGGCGCGATCAAGGTCACGTCGGCGTCGCAGGCGAGCAGGCCCTCGACCTTCTCGAGCCCGATGTCGCCGCCGCCGACGACTACGCAGCGCCGCCCCTTCAGCTTCAGGCAGGCGATGTAGAACGGCGTCTCCAGCATGTCGCGCACGCAGGACTGATCGCAGATCCCCTTGCGCAACTGGCAGACGCACTCCTTGCCGGCGTAGGCCTGGGCGGGCATGTCCCCAAGCCTAGTGATGAGGGTGGGTAAGCCGCCCCCGGACGCGGGAGCGAGGGCGATCCATATCTGATTCCTCGCCCTCGCGGGAGCAGAGGAGGCGGCGTTTTATATGGAGTCGAGGGTGACGCGCAGGCCCTCTTTGAGGTCCATCTCCGCTCGCCAGCCCAGCTCACTCGCGGCGCGGGCGGGGTCGATCGAGATCCGCTGCACCTCACCGGTGCGCGGCGGCGCGAACTCGGGCTCGAAGTCACCAGAGTCGCCGAGCTCGCCGAGCGCGCTGACCAGCTCCAGCACGTCGGTCTCGATCCCGGTGCCGACGTTGATCGGGCCGCTCGTCTCGGCCTCGGCTGCGGCAAGCATGGCCGAGACCACGTCGCCTACATATATGTAGTCGCGGGTCTGCTTGCCGTCGCCGAAGACCGTCGGCTGCTTGCCCTCGCGCAGGCGCCCGCAGAAGATCGCGACCACGCCTGCCTCGCCGAGCGGGTCCTGGCGCGGGCCGTAGACGTTGCCGAGCCGCAATGGCACGCTGGAGAGTCCGTAGAGGCGCTCGTACAGGGAGAGGTAGCCCTCGCCGGCGAGCTTGCTCTGGCCGTAGGGGGCCTCGGGCGCCAGCGGCGCGTCCTCGCGCAGCGGCAGCTCCTGGCCGTCGCCCTCGCCGTAGATCGCGCCCCCGGTCGAGCTGAAGACGACGCGGCGCACCTCGGCCGCGCGGGCGGCCTCGAGCACGTTGGCGGTGCCGCCGACGTTGATCGCGGCGTCGAAGGCTGGGTCGGCAACCGACTTGCGCACGTCGATCTGGGCGGCCAGGTGGAAGATCACCTCGGGGCGCTCGCGGCCGGCGATCTCCTCGATCGCGGCGCGATCGCGAATGTCGGCCTCGACCAGCGTCGCCCCGTTGGCGAGCGCCTGCTCGATGTTCTCGCGGCGGCCGGTGGAGAGGTCGTCGACGATGATCACCTCGTCGCCGCGCGCCAGCAATGCGTCGGTCAGATTTGAGCCGATGAAGCCGGCCCCGCCTGTTACCAGTGCCCTCACGAGAGTCGCGATCCTACGTCCATTGCACCCCTGATCGGCAACTCGTGGCCAGATATGAAGAGCGGCAGCCGAGATTTCTTCTTGACAGCGTCGCCGAGCGCCCCTGCTACCCTCGCCGCCCGATGCGACTAATCGTCACCGAGAAGAACAACAGCGCCGAGAAGATCGCGACCTTCCTCAGCAAAGGTTCCGCGACCAGCGACAAAACCTTCAAAGTCCCGTATTACACGTGGACTGACGACGCCGGCGAGATCCAGCGCACGATCGGGCTCAAGGGCCACGTGCTCGGTCCGGCCTTCCCCGAGGGTTACTCGAACTGGCAGAAAACCGACCTGCACGACCTGATCGACGCCGAGCTGATCAAGGAGCCGACCGACAAGAACGTCGTCAAGGCGATCCGCAAGGTCGCCCAGGAGGCCGATGAGCTGGTGATCGCGACCGACTTCGACCGCGAGGGCGAGCTGATCGGGCTTGAGGCGCTGGAGGAGATGCTCGACGCCAACCCGACGCTCGGCAACCGCGAAGAAACCAAGGCCGGCACGCTGCGGATCAAGCGCGCCCGCTACTCGGCGCTGACTAAAGAAGAGATCGAGCGCGCCTTCAACGAGCTCGACGAGCTCTCCTACCCGCTGGCCAATGCGGGCGCCGCCCGCCAGGACATCGATTTGCTCTGGGGGGCGACACTGACCCGCGCGGTCTCGCTCTCAACCCGCCGCTTCGGCTCCAACTTCCTCTCGGTCGGCCGCGTGCAGAGCCCAACCCTGGGCCTGATCGTCGAGCGCGAGATGGAGCGACGCGCCCACGTCGCCAAACCCTTCTGGGAACTCTTCGCCAAGTTCGAGCACGCCGACGGAAGCTTCGAGACTCACCACGAGACCGACAAGTTCTGGGAGAAGGCAGAGGCCGACGCTGCCTTCGCCGGCACCAGCGGCCCGGGCACGGTCAAGTCGGTGACCGCGCGCAAGAACACGCGCAAGCCGCCGACGCCCTACAACACCACCGCCTTCACCACCGACGCCTCCAGCCGCCTCGGCATCACCCCCGCCAGCGCGATGCGCCTCGCCGAGGACCTCTACATGGACGGCTTCATCTCCTACCCGCGTACCGACAACACGGTTTATCCAGTCTCGCTGCCGCTGCGCGAGCTGGTCACCTCGCTGGTCAAGGTCAAGGAGTTCTCGGCCGCCTCGGGCCTGCTCGACGGCGAGCTGAAACCGACCCGGGGCAAAAAAGAGACGACCGACCACCCGCCGATCTACCCGACCCAGGCGATCCACCCCGGCGCCCTCGGCGACGGTCCCAAGAAGCGCGTCTACGAACTGGTCGTGCGCCGCTTCCTCGCCACCTTCAGCCCGCCGATGATCACCGAGTCCACGCGGGCCGACATCCAAGCGGGCGAGGAGACTTACTTCGTCCGCGGCTCGGTCGTCGTCGACCCCGGCTTCGCCGGCATCTACACCTACGCTCGCTCCTCCGACGAGGAGATCCCGGCGCTGCAGGAGGGCCAGACGCTGCAACTCGACGGCGATCCCTGGATCGTCGACAAGGAGACCCAGCCGCCCGGCCGCATCTCGCAGGCGAAGCTGGTCGAGATGATGGAGGAGCGCGGCCTCGGCACCAAGGCGACCCGCGCCGACATCATCAAGAAGCTCTTCGACCGCGGCTACGTCTACAGCAACCCGCCGATCCCGACCGAGACCGGGATCGCGATGTATGAGGCGTTCAAAAAATACGTGCCGGCGATGGCGACACCGGAGATGACCGCCCAGCTCGAGTCCGAGATGGACCAGATCGCCGCCGGCGCGATGAGCAAGGACGGCGTCGTCGGCGACAGCCGCGAACTGCTGCACAAGACCTGGACCGAAATCGACGCCAGCCGCGAAGACCTGGCCAAAGTCGTTTGGAAGGGCATGGACGAGGACCGCATCCTCGGCCCCTGCAAGGTCTGCGAAGAAGCCGGCCGCAAGAAGGAGGACGGCTCGCCCCACATGCTGCGCGTGATTCGCGCCAAGAAGTCGGGCAAGCGCTTCGTCGGCTGCAGCGGTTGGACCCTCGACGATCCCGAGTCCTGCGACCAGACCTTCCCGCTGCCCCAGCGCGGCGACGTCTTCAAACTCGAGGAACGCTGCACGATCTGCGGCGAGACGCCGCGGCTGAAAGTGCAGCCCTTCCGCGGCCGCCCCTGGAACCTCTGCCTCAACGACGACTGCGAGTCGATGCAGGAGATGAAGAAACGCCGCGCCGAGCGCGAAGCGGCGAAAGCGGCCAAAGAAGCGATGGCGGAGAAGCCCTTGCCCGCCGGCGACGAGGACAAAGTCCCCGCCAAAGCCAAAAAAACCAAGGTCGCGAGCAAAGCCGACACCGCCACCCGCGGTCGCAAACGGGCCAAGGCCGCGGCCAAATAGAGCTTGTTCGTCTCGCTGGAGGGCATCGACGGTTCCGGCAAGTCGACCCAGGCGAAGCTGCTGGCCGAAGCGCTCGGCCCGGAGACGCTGCTGATCCGCGAGCCGGGAGGTACCGAGGCGGCGGAGAAGATTCGCGGCCTGCTCGCCGATCCGGCCCTGGAGCTCGATCCGTTCGCCGAGTTGCTGCTTTTCCTCGCCGCTCGCGCTGACCTCACGGCGCGGGTGATCCGGCCGGCGATGGAGGCCGGCGTCGACATCGTTGCTGACCGCTTCGCCGATTCCAGCGTCGCCTACCAGGGCGCGGGCCGTGGCCTCGGCGCCTCCGAGGTGATCACGCTCACCGACAACGCCAGCGACGGCCTCTGGCCCGACGTCACCGTGCTGCTGCGGGTCGACCCCGAGACCGGCCTCGGCCGCGCCGAGGGCAGCGACCGCTTCGAGTCCGAGGGCCTCGAGCTGCAGCGCGCCGTCGCCGAGGCCTACGAGGAAATCGCCAAGATCGCCTCCGACCGGGTCGTCGCAATCGACGGCGAAGGCACGGTGGAGGAGGTCCACGAGCGGGTGATGGCCGCTGTCCGGAGCCAAGTTGGCTGACTTTGTCGTTTGGGGCGAATATGCGCACCAAACGACAAACTCACCGAGATGAACGAGGCCTTGGAGAAGGCGACGGAGCACCAGGCTCGGGCGCGGGTGGCGCTGACGGCGGCGCTCGCCTCGGGCCCCTCGCACGCGTACCTCTTTCGCGGCCCACGCGGGGCGGGCAAGGCGGCCGTGGCGCGCGCCTTCGCGGCCGAGATCCTCGCCGCTGAGGCGACCGACCCCGACGACGCGCGCCGCCGCGTTCTGATCGACCCCTCGCCGCACCCGGACCTTGTCTGGCTGAGGCCGCGCGGCGCGCAGCACATGGTCGAGGAGGTCCGCGAGCGAGTGATCCGCGCCTCGTCCTACCGGCCCTTCGAATCGGAGAAGCGGGTCTTCGTGATCGAGGCGGCGGAGCAGATGCGCGACGAGAGCCAGAACGCGCTCTTGAAGACCTTGGAGGAGCCGCCGGACTTCGTCCACCTGATCCTGCTCACCGCGGAACCGTCGATTCTCCTGGAGACGATCGCCTCCCGCTGTCAGCCGATCGATTTTGCGCCGCTGCCGCCGGAAGTTGTCGAGGCCCGACTTTCAGATGCCGGTTCTCCGGCAGAGATCGCGGCGGCAGCCCGCCTTTCCGCCGGCGACGTGGTCCGTGCCCAGTTTCTCCTTTCCGACTCCGGCCGCGAGCTCCGCGCCGCGGCCGTGGAGCTAGAGAGCGATTGGCAGAAGGTTCTCAAGGCGGCCGAGTCCGTCGGAGAGGAAGCCGAAGCGACGACCCGCGAGCTTTTGGAGGAAGAAGCCGAGGCCGGCGTCAAGCGCAGCGCCCGCGATATCGCCGACGAAGCCAAACGGGCCGGGCGACGGCGCCGCACCGAGACCCTCGACCTCGCCTTGGAGCTGAACGCGAGCTGGTTCCGCGATCTCGCCGCCACCGCCTCGGGCGCGACCGACGTGGTCTTCAACCGCGACCACCTCGCCGACCTGCAGTCCCGCGCCGCCGCTCTCGATCCCGCCCGTCCCCGCCGCGCCGCCGAGTTGGTTCAGGACACCCGCCGCCGCCTCGACCTCAACGTCTCCGAGGAGCTGGCTCTCGAGGCGCTCGCCTTCCGCCTTGAGCGCATCTTCGCTTGAGCGGACGGCCCCAGCCGTCGTTATGCGGCGTCCTCGGTCGCCCGAATAGCGCTGCTATTCGGGCTCCCTGCGTCCTTGCCTAACGACGGCTGGGCCTCGTCATGTCTTGGGACTTTCCATTGTTGGCCTGCGCGTTCGCCTTCTCCAGCGCTCGCTCCTGAGCGAGGCGGGTGATCTGCGCCGCCTGGCGCGACATCGTCACGCTGAAGTTGAGCGCCAGGCCGAGCAGGAAGAGCAGCACGATCGAGAAGAGGGCGACGTTCGTATCGCGCACGCCCATCGCGTCGGCGACCAGGGTCAGCAGGCCGGGGAAGGCAGCGCCGACCAGCATGCCCAGGCCGGCGACGAACCAGACGACGCTGAAGCGCTCTTGCAGCTTGTCGCGGCGGATCATCTCCAGCACTAGGCCCATGAAGGCGAGCGCCAGGACCGCGGCGATGATCCGGGTCTGCGAGGTGAGGTGGACTTTGGGGCTTTCGCTTGCCGCGAGCAGGAGCGCGTTCATCGCTCGCTTGCCTCCGGGTGGCGGGGACGGAACTGGCCGACCAGCAGCACGATCATCCCCTTGAAGATGAAGAAGGCCGAGCGCAGCGGGGTCAGGAAGGAGCTGCCGCCGGTGCGCTCGAGCATCCGCACCGGCAGCTCCTCGACCCGCAGGCCCTCGCGCACGGCGAGCTGCAGCGACTCGATCTCGGCGAAGTCGGGCGAGTAGTGCTCGCTGAAGAGCTTCATCACGCGGCGGTTGGCGGCGCGCATGCCGCTGGTCGTGTCGGTGAAGCGCTGGCGCGTCGCCAGGGTGAGGAAGAAGCGGAAGACGCCGGTGCCGATCCGCCGCGAGAGGGTCGGCTTGTAGTCGTCGCTCTCGGCTTTGCCGGGGTCGCGGTAGCGCGAGCCGATCACCAGGTCGGCGCGGTCGCCGTAAATCTCCGCCAGCAGCCGCGCCACCTCGCGCGGCGGGTGCTGGCCATCGGCGTCGAGGTGGGCGCAGGCCTCATAGCCCTCGCGCAGCGCGTAGAGGTAGCCGGTCTGCAGCGCCGCGCCCAGCCCCTGGTTGAAGGGCAGCGAGGCGACCAGGGCGCCCGCTTCGCGGGAGCGCGCCACGGTCGCGTCGCTCGAGCCGTCGTCGATCACGAGCAGATCGGCCTCGGGCAGGCACTCGCGCACGTCGGCGATCACGCTCGCAACCGAGTCCTCCTCGTTCCAGGCAGGGATGAAGACCAAAGTCCGCACCGACCGATTCTCCCATGCGGCTCAGATTCGTTTTGTGTTAGTAACTCTTCATGAGATGGATAGGCATGCGGTTGTGGCTGGCCGGCGCGTTTGCCGCCGTCTCGTTGATCACCGCCTTCGCCGTCTATCTCTTCGGCGACAACAGGCAGGCGCTGGTCGTCGCGGTGCTGATTGGCGTCCTCGCCGGCTTCCTGATCGCGGTCGCGATCACCCACCGCGTCTCAGGGCTCGCCCAGGCCGCCAACGAAATGGCCTCGGGCTCATTCGACGCGCCGCTGCGGGTCGGCGCCCGCGATGAGATCGGCGAACTCGCCCGCGCCCTCGACTCGATGCGCGCCTCGCTGAAGGAGAGCTTCGGCGTGCTCACCGCCGATCGCAACAAGCTCGAGGCGATCTTCGACGGTCTCACCGACGCGGTGATGGTCGTCGATGACGAAGGGCCGGTGCGCTTCTCCAACAGCGCCGCCGCCGACCTGCTCGAGGGCGGCCGCCCGCCCGAGGTGATGCTGCCGCACCTTCACCGCGCCGCCGAGGTCGGCTTCACCGCCCACCCGGCCCTGCGCATCGGCGACCGCGCCTACGCGATGCAGGCGCGCGCCTTGCCTGACGAGCGCGCCGTGCTTGCCGTCGTCCGCGACCGCACCGAAGAGATGCGGCGCGAGTTCGCCGAAGCCGACTTCGTCTCCAACGCTGCCCACGAGCTGCGCAACCCGCTGGCCGGCATCTCCGGCGCGATCGAGGTGCTGCAGAGCGGCGCCAAAGACGACCCCAACGCCCGCGACCACTTCCTCAACCGGCTCGCTGAGGACGCCGATCGGATGAGTCGCCTCACCCAGGCCCTGCTCACCCTGGCCCGGGTCGAGTCGCTGGGGGCGGGGGAGACCGAGGTGGTCGACGTGCCGATCGCGATCCGCGACGTCGTCGCCGCGGTCGAGCCGCGCAAACACGTCGATCTCTACGTCGAAGTCGAGCCCGATCTAGCCGCCAAGGCGGACCCGACCCTGCTGCGCCAGGTGATGATTGGCTTGCTGACCAACGCCTTCAAGAACACGCCACCCCCCGGCGCCGTTACCGTTCGCGGCCGCCGCGACGGCGAGAGGGACGTGATCATGGAGGTAATCGACACTGGAACAGGAATTCCCGCGGCGGAGATCGAGCGCGTATTCGAGCGCTTCTACCGTCGCAGCGAGACGCGCAAGCAGGAGGGCTTCGGCCTCGGACTGGCGATCGCCCGCCGCATGGTCGACGTGATGGGCGGCGAGATGGGCGCCACCTCCGAGGAGGGCAAAGGCAGCACCTTCTGGGTCCGCCTGCCGATCTCCCAACCGAGCCCGACCCCGGTGGCCTGATGAAGACGAGCGAGGGAGGGGGACGATGAGCAGCGGTCGCATCCTGGTCGCCGACGACGAGCCCTCGGTCCGCGAGTCGGTCGGCTACGCGCTCGCCCAGGAGGGCTTCGACGTCGACGTCGCGGTCGACGGCAACGACGCGACGGCGAAACTCAGCGGCGATGGCATCTACTTCGACCTGCTGATCCTCGACATCATGATGCCGGGCCCGAGCGGCCTCGACATCTGCCGCGACGTGCGCGCCCGCAGCGCCGTGCCGATCATCGTCCTCACCGCCAAGGACGCCGAGGTCGACAAGGTGGTCGGGCTCGAGGTCGGCGCTGATGACTACGTCACCAAGCCCTTCTCGGTGCGCGAGCTGCTCGGCCGCGTGCGCGCCCAGCTGCGCCGCCGCGAGCTCGACCGCGGTCCGCTCAACCAGGCGGTCAAGATCGAAGCCGGCCCGGTCGCGATCGACCTCGTCCGCCACGTTGCCACCGTCCACGGCGAGCCGGTCAACCTGACCCGCTCCGAGTTCCAGCTGCTGCGCCTCCTGGTCGGCCGCCCCGGCGAGGTCTTTCCCCGCCGCCAGATCATGGAGGAGCTCTGGCAGACCGAGTTCGACGGCGACGAGCGCGCCTGCGATGTCCACATCTCCAACCTGCGCCAGAAGGTCGAGCGCGACCCCCAGCGCCCCGAACTGGTCGTCACGGTGCGCGGCGTCGGCTACAAGTTCGAAGGCGGCAACCGCTGAGGCGTCATCCCTCGTATTTCCAGGTCGCGGGGATCGACCTTCGTGAAGAGATGACGCGGCTGCGCGGGATGCCCGTCTTCGCCGCCGGCCCGCTGGCCGCCCGCGAGCCCGAGCTGAAGGTGCGGCGCGCCCGCCGGCGACCCAACCGGCTTGGCTTCGCGGTTCCCGCCCAGTTCCGCCTCTCGGTCACCGCCTACCCGGGGATCCGCCCCGGCGACGTGCTCGAGACGCTGCTCCACGAGCTCGTCCACCTGCACGTCGGCCGCGCGGCGGAGGCGCACGGCTGGCACGGCAAGACCTTCAAGGCGACGCTGGCGCGGGCGATGGTCGAGGGCTACGGGATCGTCGCCGGGAAGCCGCGGGCCACGACCCACGGTGTCTACGCCGAGGCGATCGAGCACCGCCACTCTCTAGGCTGACATAGGAGCAACCGATGAGCGACTACGCAATCAAGAACCTGATGGAGATCGAGGACGGGACCGGCGTCGAGGGGATCGAAGGGCGCTTCTCGCGCAAGTTCCTTGACTCCGAGCAGCTCGGGATCAGCCACTTCCGCTACGCGCCGGGCCGCGTGGCCACCAGCGGGCATCGCCACCGCGAGCAGGAGGAGGCATACGTGGTGGTGGACGGCTCGGGGCGGATCAAGCTCGACGACGAGACGATCGAGCTGCGCCAGTGGGATGTCGTGCGCGTCGCTCCACATGTAGTGCGTGGCTTCGAGGCCGGTCCCGAGGGGCTTGAGGTCATCGCCGTCGGGGGGACGAGGCCCGAGGACGGCGACGGCGAGCTAGTGGCCGATCGCTGGCCCGAGGCCGATGGCTGAGCTGCCGAAGCGCCGCCTCGGTGACTCCGAGCTCGAGGTCTCGGTGGTCGGCCTCGGCTGCAACAACTTCGGCAAACGGCTCGACCTCGACGGCACCGCAGCCGTCCTCGACGCTGCGTTGGAGGCCGGCATCACTCTCTTCGACACCGCCGACGTCTACGGCGAGGGTGAGAGCGAGCGCTTGATGGGGGAGGCCCTGGCGGGGCGCCGCGACCAGTTCGTGCTGGCGACCAAGTTCGGCTGGGAGCTGAGCGAGGCCGGCGCCCCCGACGTGCCGCGCGGCACGCGCGAGTACATCCGTTGGGCGATCGAGGGCTCGTTGAAGCGGCTGCGGATCGAGAAGATCGACCTCTACCAGTACCACCACCCCGATGGGGTGACTCCGATCGAGGAGACTCTCGGCGCCCTCGACGAGCTGTTCCGCGAAGGCCTGGTCGGCGCGATCGGCTGTTCCAACTTCAGCGCCGCCGAACTGGAAGAGGCCGACCGGATCGCCCGCGAGCGTGGCCAAGCCCGCTTCGTCACTCTGCAGAACCAATACAGCCTGCTCGAGCGTGAGATCGAGGCCCAGGTCGCGCCGGCCTGCGAGCGCCTCGGCGTCTCGATCCTGCCCTTCTTCCCGCTCGCCAGCGGCCTGCTCACCGGCAAGTACCGCCGCGGCGAGGCCGGCCCCGAGGGCAGTCGCCTCTCCTCCCGCGACCAGGCCGGCAGCGACCAACAGTTCGACGTCGTCGAGGCGCTGGAAGCCTTCGCCGAAGCCCGCGGAACCGGCATCCTCGACGTCGCGATCGCCGGCCTCGCCGCCCAGCCCGCCGTCGCCTCCGTGATCGCCGGCGCCACCAAGCCCGAGCAGATCGCCGCCAACGTCGCCGCGCTGCAGTGGCAACCGAGCGAGGCCGACCTGGCCGAGCTCGACCACATCGCCCCGACGCCGCGGTCTTGAGGAGCGACGCCCGGTGGCAGCAAAGGAGACACCGACGATCTATGAGTGGGGCGGGGGGAGCGAGGCCTTCGAGCGCTGGCTGAACCGCTTCTATGACCTGGTCGAAGAAGAGGGCACGCTGGCGCCCCTCTTCGGCGGCATCGTCAGCGAACAGCACCGCACTCACGTCCTCGCCTGGTGGATTGAGGTGATGGGCGGCCCGGCCGAGTACACCGCGAGCCACGGCGGCTATCCGGCGATGCTCGCCCATCACCGCGGCCTCGCGATCACCCCCGAGCAGCGGCGCCTCTTCGTCACCCTCCTCAGCCGGGCGGCCGACGAGGTCGAGCTGCCGGCCGACCCTGAGTTCCGGGCGGCGATCATCGGCTACGCGGAGTGGGGCTCGCGACTCGCCGTCCATAACTCCGACCCCGTCATCGAGGACGTGGTCGCCGAGGCGCCCGTGCCCCGCTGGGGCTGGGGCGTCGCTCCGCCCTTCGAGGGCTAGCGATTAGGGCTTGACCACGGCGCTGACGTAGAAGAAGCCGAACAGGAAGCGCTTGGTCTCGACCGGGCCGTAGTTGGCGAGGTCGCTCCATGGATCTGAGTAAGCATCGCCTGGGGCGTACTTGACTAGAAGGCGGGCGATTGGATCGAGCAGGCGGTAAGGCCCGCCCTGAGTCAGGCCCATGTCCATGACGACGACACGCGAGGAGGGGCGCAGGCGCTCCCATGCCCGCGCCAACGCGGGGCGCGGTTCGGGCATGGCCGAGTAGCTGAGGCTGAACAGCACACCGTCTACGTCACGGTCGACTACGAGCTGAGTGGCGTCCTGCTGGAGCAGCTCGACGTTCGACCAGCCATTCCGCTCGATCAGCTTGCGTGCCTCGGCCAGCATTCCAGGTGAGGCATCAACGCCGATCACGGTCCCGCCGGGGCCGACTGCCTCGACCAGATAGGGGAAGTTGCGCCCGCTGCCGGCGCCGATCTCCAAGACGGTGTCGCCGGGCTTCAGCCCGAGTGCCGCCACGGCCCTGCGGCGGGCCGGCGGAAAGACCAGGTAGAGCGGCTCAAGCACGCTGTAGGTGCGGGCTATTCGGTCGTAGCGCCTGGTGTTGGCGGTCTGGGATCTGCGGGTGGGGTGGTCTTCGGTATTCACGAGGGCGACCTTATACTACGTTCCTGTAGTAGATTGCAATTGCGATGGATGGTGAGCTCAGCCGCAAGGACTTCGGCCCACTCGAGAGCGACGTCATGGATGCGGTGTGGCGTGCCGCTCGCCCTGTGGCCGTTCGCGAGGTCGTTGACGACCTGAACGAGTCCCGCCCCGAGCCCCTCGCCTACACGACCGTGATGACCGTGATGAGCCGCTTGGCCGAGAAGGACGCGCTCAGCCGCCGCAAGGTCGGTCGCGGCTACGTCTATGAGGCCAGCGCCCCCGATGCGGCCGGTATCGCCGTCAAAGACGTGCTGCGCGCCTATGGCGATGTGGCGGTGGCTCACTTCGTCGACGAGGCCCGCGCCGACCCATCTCTCCGCCGCCGCTTGCAGCGAATGCTGGATGAATCCGATGGATAGCCCCACCCGCAACTTCCTCGGCCTGGTCGGCATTTCCGCGACGGCGACCGCCTACCCGGTCTGCGGGTTCATTGCCTATGTGCTGGTCCCGTTCGTCGGTCTCTCCCCGGCAGCGCCGGCGCACATCAGCCCAGTCTGTCTTTTGCCGGCAGTCGTTCTCATCGCCTTGGTCGCCACCTCCATCGGCCTCGCGGTGAGGATGCTCGGACGCCAGATATCGGCCTCCCGGCGCCTTTCGCGTCGAGTTCGAGGCCTGGCGCTCCCACCGCCGCCCGAGCTGTTGGCTGCGGCGAAAGCGACTGGACTGGACGGTCGGGTGACGATGCTGGCTTCCCCCGAGCAGCTCTCCTTCGTCTACGGCATCTTCGTTCCCCGTGTCGCCATCGGCCGGGGTTTTCTCGAGAGCCTCACGGGCGAGGAGCTTCGCGCCACGCTTGAGCACGAGTGCTACCACGTGCGCCATCTGGACCCGCTTCGTGCATTGCTCGGCAAGGCACTGACCGAGGCGTTCTTTCTCCTGCCATTGCTCGAGGTTCTGCGCCTTCGCTATGAGGCCGGTCGCGAGCTGGCGGCCGATCGCCGCGCCGAGCGCGCCGGCGGCCGGCGGGCGCTTCTCGGAGCCCTGCTGAAGGCGCTCGACGAACCGGGGCGCGAGCCAGTCATAAGCGTCTCCCTGGCGGATCCCGCGCTGCTGGACGCGCGTATCTCTCATCTCGAAACCGGGAAATCACCCGCGCTGGCGTCGGTCGGCGTCCAGGGCCTCCTCACTTCGGCGCTTGGCGTCTTTTCCTTCCTCCTCTTGCTCATCGCCGCGGTGGTCGGCCTCGGTGGCACCTCGGCCCTCGCCGGCATGGCGGCCGACGAACTCAGCGCAAGCGGCACTTTTCTGGGCGCTCTGTGCGCCGTGCCCGCCATCGCTGTGGTCGGCCTGGTCTATTGGCGTCTGTCGAAGCGGGCAAGCGAACCTCTGCCTGCGGGGCGCATATGAGCAGGGGCGTGGCGTCAGCCCTGCCGCCCGGCCCGCGGGCTCCGGCCGCGGTCAATATGGCCCGCCTCGTCCAGAGGCCACTGGAGTCCCTGATCGGCTGGCGCAGGAGCTATGGCGATGCCTACACCGTCCGCCTTCCCGTTTTTGGCACCGGCGTTTACGTCTCCGATCCCGGTGCGATCCGCGAGATGCTCACCGGGGATCAATCCGACCTCCACGCCGGCGAGGCCAACACACCGCTCGCTCCCGTTCTCGGCGAGCGGTCGGTCCTGGTCCTCGACGGCCGCGAGCACCTGCGCCAGCGCAAGCTGCTGCTGCCACCCTTCCAGGGATCGGCGATCCAGAACTTCCGCGAGGTGATCCGCGAGGTCGCCGAGGCCGAGGTCGACGGCTGGAAGGAGGGCGAGCGCTTCGTCATGCGCGAGCGGATGCGGTCGCTGACCTTCGAGGTGATCGCCCGCGCTGTCTTCGGCGTCACTGAGCGCGAGCGGATCGAGCGACTGCGGAGCGCCCTGGTCGCCTTGATCGACATGCAGATGATCTTCGTGATGCCGAGCGCCCTGCGCCGCGACTTCGGGCGCTTCAGCCCGTGGGGTCAGTTCCAGCGACGACTGAAGGCCGCCGACGCGCTGATCTTCGAGGAGATCGGCCGCCGCCGTGGGGCGAGCGACCTCGAGGATCGCACCGACGTTCTCTCACTTCTGCTGCGCGCCCGCGATGAGGAGGGCGGGGCGATGAGCGACGTCGAGCTGCGCGACGAGCTGATGACGATGCTGCTTGCCGGCCACGAGACGACCGCCACCGGCCTCGCCTTCGCCTTCGACCTGCTGATGCGCGAGCCGCGCGTGCTGGCGCGGCTGCGCGACGAGCTGGGGGGCGAGGACGACACCTACCTGGACGCCGTTGTCACTGAGTCACTGCGACTGCGGCCGGTGATCGACGCCAACGAGCGCACGCTGACCAAACCGCGCACGATCTGCGGCTGGGACCTGCCTGCCGGCATCCGCGTCTACCCGGCGATCGTGGTCGTCCAGCTTCGCGAGGATCTCTATCCACGCCCGCACGAGTTCCGCCCCGAGCGCTTCATCGAGGAAGAGGCGACCTCCTACTCGTGGCTGCCCTTCGGCGGCGGCATCCGCCGCTGCATCGGCGCGGCGCTGGCCCAGGCCGAGATGGCCGAGGTGATCCGCACCGTGGTCTCGCGTGTCGAACTCGAACCCGTGCGGCCTGGCCGCGAACCTGTGGTCATGCGCGGCATCACCTTGGTCCCTCGCCACGGCACCCCGGTCCAAATCCGAAATCGCCTGGTCAGTGGCCGCGGGCGCTAAGGATCGCTGGGTCATGCGCGAGCCTAGTTCGGTCGCTGGATCGTGAATCGGTCCTTCGCCACGGGTCCCTTCAGGCCGGTCACCCCGATCGCTCTGGCTCGCAGTAAGTGGGGGCCGACCTTGGCGTAGATCCGCAACGGAGACCTGCAGCGATGGAACCGGCGACCGTCGAGGCTGCAGATGAAGCCGCGAACTTTGCCGTAAGGACGAAGGCGGAAGGTAACCCTGCTCCCGGAACCCTTGGTTCGTGACTGCCTGACGAAGTTATCGCTGTGAAGAATCTTCATTCGCGGGCGCTTGGGATCGGTACGTCCTTTTCCGCCGCGGGCTACCTCGACGTCAAAAGGGTTCGCGCTCGTGAAAACCATCCCTCGGGAACCGACCGCCGCACAGAAATCGACGCTCGGGCATGAGACGCCGAAGAAGGCGTTGAAGGGCAGGCCTTGACCTCCCCCGGGAGGAAACGGGATCAAGTTGGTCGCTGACCAGGACCCCATCGGACCGGTCGGGTTCCTCGACACGGCGACGTCCCCGTTGTTGTCGACGGCGGCGCAGCGTGAGGCGATCGGACAGGAGATGCCCGTGATCGGCACCGACGGGCCGGTGTTTACCTGGCGCCAGCGCGGTGCGCCGGTATTCGCGTCGGTGCTCGAGAGGACGTTGCCCCGTGCGTTCCCTGCTAGGCAAAGGCTCGGTTCGGGGCAGTCGACCGCCTCCAGGTCCCCCGGCCCGCCCGGGGTTCCGACTTCCTTCCAGCCTGGGGTGGCAGCCCCGGGATTGGTGGAGATGACGATCCTGCCTTGGTTCGCGACCGCGACGCAGAGCTCGAGGCCAACGCAGGAGACGGCCTGCAGGTCCAGCGACTCGTCCAGCTGGAACTGCACGGATGAGATTGAGGCCGAGAGCGGATCGCGGATGGCGATGATCTTGCCCCCGCCGTTTGCGTCAAGGGACCCCGATCCTCCCGCCGCGACAGCCACGCAGAATGTTTGTGTGGGACACGAAACACTCTTCAGGTGCGTATCGGCACCGCCTCCGTCGAGGTCGGCGGCCCGCCACGTCGAGGCGCCGCCCGCTGGGTCTGCGGTTGCGTAGAAATCGCCTGCATAGGTGACAGCGGCACACATCCCTGCCGTCGGACAGGAGACCGACTCGAGTGTGCCCGGCGAGGTCCGGTCCGGCTCGCCGGCCGCGGTTCCGACGAAGGGTCCTGGCGTCACGGTCTCGCTCCTCCACGCCCCGGCCCCTCCATTCGGGTCTCCGGAGGTGACGAGCGTGCCCCGGTTGCCGACTGCGACGCAGAGGGAGGTGGTCGGACAGGAAACGCCGAAAAGGCTATCTCCCTCTCTCGCACCGACCTCGACCTGTCTCGACTGCCACGTCGCGGCCGCGAGCGCCGATGAATTGGCAGCCAGGAGCAGGGCTGCGGTGACCGTCGCGAGTACGGTGGCGGGGCGGACGATCCGTATCTGCCTGCGTCGGTTCCAGCCTAAGATGCGCAAAAGAATCCCCCGAAGTCTGCTCGGGATCTGTTCGGACTTTAGCCATGTAGGCCGGCTCGAAGAGCTTCCCTACCATGCGTTCCGCCAGCCGCAGTTTCGATTTACGAGGAGTAAAGATGCCCTACGAAACCCTGCTCTACGACACGCAAGGCGTCGTGGCGACGATCACGCTAAATCGTCCCGACCGGCTCAACACGATCGTTCCGCCGATGCCCGACGAGCTGGAGAGCGCCGTTCACGAGGCGGTCGCCGACACCGCGGTAAAGGTGATCGTGCTGCGGGGTGCCGGGCGCTCCTTCTGCGCAGGCTTCGATTTCGGCGGCGGCTTTCACCACTGGGATGAGCAATTGACGACCGACGGCGCCTGGGACCCCGGCAAGGATTTCGTGTTCTCCACCGCGCCGTCGTTCGCCCCCGTGCCCAAGTTCATGTCGCTGTGGCGTTCGCCGAAGCCTGTGATCGCACAGGTGCACGGTTGGTGCGTGGGCGGCGGCAGTGACATGGCCTTGTGTGCCGACCTCGTGATCGCAAGCAAGGACGCTCGGATCGGCACGTCCTACTCGCGCATGTGGGGTTCCTACCTGACCGGTATGTGGCTCTATCGCCTCGGCCTGACGAAGGCGAAGGAGTATGCGCTCAGCGGCAAGCCGCTCTCTGGTCGTGAAGCGGCCGAGGTAGGGCTGATAAACGGCTCGGTGCCGTTCGAGCGCCTGGAGCAGGAGGTCGCGGAGCGCGCGGAGCAGCTCGCCAGCATCCCGCTCTCGCAGCTCTCGGCGATGAAGCTGATCGTCAACCAGGCTTACGACAACATGGGGCTCGCCTCGACGCAGACGCTCGGACCGATCCTCGACGGGTTGATGCGTAACACGCCGGACGCGGCTGAGTTCATCGAGCTTGCCGAAGGCGAGGGCGTGCAAGCCGCCGTGGCACATCGCGACCGGCCGTTCGGCGACTACAGCCAGGCACCGCCGGAGGAACAGCCCGACCCGACGAACGTGATCATCCCGTAGCTGTCCACAGGCGCCATCGCGATGAATTCCCGCCAGCTTCGCGACTACCTGCTCTCGTTTATCGGGGCGGAGGAGACGTTTCCCTTCAACCCTGAGACGTCGGTCTTCAAGGTGGGAGGCAAGATGTTCGCCCTCTCGCGGTTCGGCGAGGAGTCGCTGCGGGTCAGCCTCAAGTGCGAGCCGCGGCTGGCCGAGGCGCTGCGCGAAGCTCACGCGGCGGTGATTCCGGGCTACCACCTGAACAAGCAGCACTGGAACACGGTGATCCTGGACGGCTCGCTTTCCGACGCGGCGGTCAAGGAGATGATCGAGGACTCCTACGATCTCGTTGTCAGCAAGCTGCCGAAGGTGGAGCGCGGCGGGCTCGGCTGGGACGGCGACGCCTAGAGTCGCTGACGAGTGACGGCAAGCCCTTGGGGCTTGCGCAAACTCACTCCAGCGGTCTCGGCGGCGATTGGCCCTCCTCTGCGTCACTACGACTTTGAGCGCGCGCTCGCTCTGCCTGCCCGCGGCGATATGCCTCCTCGAGCATGCGGGACGCGACATCGCGGCCACCGAGGCCGAAGGCGAGAGCGGCGCCAAGGGCCACCGCGCCCATCAGCGCCGCGTAGGTGATCACCACGATGTCCGTCGCGATGCGCAGCTGATTGAGGATCATGAAGACGGCGATGCCGAGGACCAGAGCGGGAATCGCCGTCGCCATCATCTTGCCCATCGGGCTGTCGCCCCAGGTCCGCTCGGCCAGCTTTGCGAGGCCGCCCGCGACGGGGATCGCGACCACAGCGATCAGGATCGCGACGACGATGTTCGGCAAGTAGTTGAAGACGTCGGCGACGAATTCGTTGAGAGCAGCGATGCCGAGAGAGCTGATCGCGATCGAGAGGGCGCCAAGGAATATGAACCAGAAGACCACCCGCCCGACCATCTCCGAGGGCGAGACGTCAGGGGCGATCCTCTGAACGTACTCGCCGCTCGGACCGGATCGGACCGCGCGGTCGGTGCCTGCCTTCTCGAGGGCCAGCGCAACCAACTTCTGCAGTGCCTTGGCCACGAGATAGCCGATCAGAAGGACGATCGCGAACCCGATCAGCCGAGGGAGGAAGCCGATTAGATCGTCCAGTGCTCGCTGCAGGCTCTCGGAGATTTCGACTGCGGCTATTTGCATAAGAATCTTGATCCAATTACCCGGGTGGCAGCCTCTTACACCACCAGCCCGCTATCGCTCGCAACTGCGGATCGAGTCCGCGCCGGCGCCGCCAAGGCAGCGATCGAAGCCATGGCCACCGCGCAGGCGGTCCGCCCCGCGGCCGCCCTTGAGGACATCGCTGCCGGCTGAGCCCCGAAGAAGGTCAGGGCCGCCGCGGCCGAGGAGGCGATCGCGGCCTCCCGCAGCAAAGACACGGTCTGCCGCGGTTCCGGCGTCCACGTAGTCGCGACCGGCTCCAGCGCAGATCAGGTCGCGACCCGACCGTGCAACGATGCGATCGTTACCGCCCAGCGCGGCTATCACGTCCGGACCGGGCGTTCCAAGGAGGAGGTCGTCTCCGGCGGTTCCGCTGATCGTCGCCGTAAAGCCTCTGCAGGTGGGCGGGGCGAGGACGCGAGTGCTCGCCGTGGCTTTGTTGTTGCCGTTGGCCGGGTCCTTCTGATCGCCTTGGACCCTCGCTGTGTTGCGAATGGTGCCGGTCTTGCGCGGCACGACAACAACCGTTACGCCGGCCGGGCTTCCACCGTAGTTGACGCCTGTCGGTGCCAGGGCACCGATCGGGCAAGTGAGTTTCCTTCCCGCTACCGCGCAGGCTCCTGACGGGCCGGTGGCGGAGACGAGATCAACGCCATTTGGGAGGTTGTCGGTCACGGTCACGCCCGAGGCAGGGGTCGGCCCGAGATTTTCGACGCTGATCGCGTAGGCCAGCTGGGCACCTACATTCACTGGATCTGGACTGTCTGACTTCGTGATCTTCAGATCCGAGGAGCCAGGCTGAGCGGCCGAACCCACGCTCACGAAGGCAAGAACGCCAATCAGTAGGGCGATGACTGGTATCGCCATCGGCAGTTGCTTGGATCGGGGTCTCATCTGGGTCTCCTCTCGCTCGATCTTGCTTTCCTCATCCTCACCGAGGTCGATCAAGGCTCGGGACTGGCAAGCCCTCTTCCTACTCCTACAACGGCCGAGATGCCCCGGCTGTCAGGGGGGACACGGTCCCTCGGGGGCTTTGCATTGGAATCCTTAACCGGGGTACTAAGGGTGTTATGCCCGACTCTGAAAGCGGCCGGGTGGCTTCCTGATGGCCGCTCCGCCTCATTCCCTCAAGCCGAAGTCGCCTCCGCCGGATCCTGTCCGGCTCGATGCACGGCGGCGAAGTTCCAGGTGGCCCAGTTCGCCGGTGAGGGCCAGCTCTGACAGGCGCCTTGCGCGGCGTGCCAGCAAAGGCGACCGGGGGGCGATCGCCACCATCTTCGAGCGCTACCAGCAGGAGCTCTACGGTTTTTGCCTCGGGCTTCTCGGCGAACCCCAGGATGCTCAGGATGCCCTTCAGAACACGATGGTCAAGGTCCTGCGGGCTCTCCCGGGGGAGGAGCGGGAAATCTCGCTGAGGCCTTGGCTCTACCGGATCGCGCATAACGAGGCGATCGAACTGCGGCGAAGCAGTCACCCGACCCAAGCCTTGGACGGCTATCTCGTCGACGCGCAGCCGGGCGTCACCGAGCGAGCGGAGCAGCGCGAGCAACTTGAGTGGCTGCTGAAGGATCTCGTGGACCTGCCCGAGCGCCAGCGAGCCGTGCTCGTGATGCGTGAGCTGAGCGGGCTTGACTTCGCCGAGATCGGCGCCGCCCTCGACACCAGCGGCGCCGTCGTTCGCCAGTCCCTATATGAGGCGCGGCGAAACCTCGAGCAGATGGATCACGGCCGCGGCATGAGATGCGAGGCGGTCGCCAGGGTGCTCTCGGATGCCGACCGACGGACTACTCGGCGGCGGGACATCCGTGCGCATCTGCGGGACTGCCCAGATTGCCGGCGTTTTCAGGATGCGATCGGCAGGCGGGAAGGTGTCCTGTCCGGCATTCCACCGATTCCGACCGCCGCGGCCGGGGGAATCGCGCAGGCGCTCGTAGGGGGCTCGAGCGGGGGCGGCACTGTCGCTGCGCTGACAGGCGGGATTACGAAGTCAGCTGGCGTCTACGGCGCCTTGAAAGCCGCCGGCACCCTCGCCGCGGTCGCCGTCCTCGGCACCGCTGCGATACAGGGCCAAGTGAAAGATGCGGCTCCGGGCCCCTCGCCCCATCACGCCCTCCTTCAAGCTCGGGACGGCTCGTCGCGGTCGCCTTCGTCCCAGCGAGGGAAGGCGGCCCGATCGGCGTACACGGCGAGCCCCGCGTATCGCGTCGCGGCCCTGGACACGCTGCCGCCTGATCCGGCGAACGTGGATGTCGCCGATCTCCGACCTCACTCTTCTCCCGTGGAGCGTGACGCTGTCCTCGAGGGCCCGCTTGCCCCCGCTGACTCCCCGCATCAGACGACGGATGGCGCCGGTGCTCCGGCGGCGGACCTTGGGGCAGAGCCCACTCCAGGAGAAGGGGCGAGTCCGCCGGTCAGGCCCGAAAAAGAACGGGGATCGCCGTCCGAGCCGGAGGAGGACGAGCCAGAATCTCCGGGGCAAACGAAGACGCCTCCCGGTCAAGCCAAAAAGCCTCCGGGACAAACGAAGACGCCTCCGGGGCAGGCCAAGAAGCAGGCGAGGGCCGAAGAGCAGACGCCTTCGTCGGAACTGCCACTGCCGGTGGAAACCGAACCCCCGGGGGGCAGTGCGGAGGCGACACCGCCGGTCGGGAACCCCGGCTCGAATGGCAAAGCCAAAGGGCACGAAAAGCAACTCGAAATCGCCGCCGGTCGGGACTGACAAAGACCCGCGAGGCCCGTTCTCTTTCTTCGTTCAGAAAGCTTTTCCAAACGGCGGCGAGCATCGTCGCGGGCCGGAAGGGCAGACGAGAGGACGTCGAACATGGCTGAGACCAAATCGAAAAAACCCCGGGCGAAAAAACGCACCTCTGGATCGGCTTCGAAAGCCAAAGCCAAAGCTCGCGATTCCAGTTCCGCCTCGAACGGCTCGAGCTCTGGGTCGATCACCGATTCGGTCAAGCATGGCGCCCAAGGCGCGGTCAACGGAGCCGGGTCGGCTCTGCAGAAGGCGAAGCTGCCCCTGCTCGCCGGCGGTGCGGCGGTGGCGGGCGTGGCCGGGGCGGTGCTCGCAAGTAAAACAGGAGGTAAGCGGAAGGTGTTGGGCGTGTCGGTGCCCAAGCGCTCGAAGCTGAGCCTGCCGAAGAAAAACGGCTTCAAGCCCGACGCGCGCAAGATGACGAGCGCCGTGACCGACGCCGCGAAGCGCGCGGATGACTTCGGCCAGGGCGTGAGCCGGATCGCCAGCTCGGTGAAGAAAGTCGGCGAGGCCGCGGACGAGGCGGTGAAGAAGAGCTGAGCGACGCCCTCAACGATTGCCAAACGTGCGATGAGTCAGACGGGACAAGCGGAGAAGGGGGCGGCCGACTACGGGCGCGAGGCCCTCTCGCAGTGGGCTGAGGCGGCTCGCTACGGGGTGCGGGCGCTGGCGGCTCGGCGCGAGGCCGCCAAGGGTGGGGCAAGCCTCAAGGAGCGGCTCGATCCGACCCAGACAGACAAGGGCGGGAAAGCAGGCGACATGGCCGATCTGGCTTTGTCGAAGCTCGGGCGCCCGGGAAGGCTTGCCTCGAAGGTGAAGCTGGGCAGCCGCCTTGTCGACCGCGTGACGCCAAGCGCTGAGCGGAGCGAGACGGACGAAGGCGACGGCGATGCCGAGGTCGAGGCGCCGGAGGCGAACGGCCTGGCGGAGGGCGATGGCGTCGGCGCCGGGGCTCCGCTGCCGATTCAGGCGTCGATCGACGTCGCCCTGCCGGTCGAGGCCGTCTTCGAGCTCTGCACCCGCTTCGAGGAGTACCCGCAGATCGTCGATCGCGTGAGCTCGGTCGAGGTTGATGACGACACCCATTTTACCGTCGTCGCCCGGGTCGCCAGGCGGGCGCAGGAGCTCTCGATCGAGCTGCTCGACGAACTTCCCGCAGAGCGCTTGGACTGGGAGTGCGTCGGTGAGCTCGAGCACTCGGGGGTACTCACCTTCCATCCGCTGGCGCCACGCTTGACCAGGCTCGAGTTGACGATCGAGCGGGCCTCCGAAGGTCCCGTCGAGCACTTGGGGCGAATCCTTGCCCTCCCGGAGCGAGGCCTCAAGCAGGAGCTGCGGCGCTTCAAGGCGGTCGCCGAGCTGTGGGAGGGCGGCAAGGACTACGAGCCGGCCGAGATCGGTCCGCCCGCCGCCGAGAACATCGAAGAGCAGGAAGAGCCGGCTGAAGAGCTTGAGCCAGAGGAGGAGGAGGCCCCCGAACGCTGAGGGGCCCCCCACGAAACGCGAGCGACGAAAGGAACAGATGGCAATGGCGACGCAACAGCAACTGCCGTACAGGGGAGGGAGCGGATACGTGGCGCGCAGCTCTTCGAGCGGGCTCTACGACGTCTTGGAGCTGATCCTCGATAAGGGCCTCGTGATCGACGTCTTCGTCCGCGTCTCGCTGATCGGCATCGAGATCCTCACGATCGACGCGCGGATTGTGATCGCCAGCGTCGACACCTACCTGCGCTTCGCCGAGGCCGTGAACCGCCTCGACCTGATGTCGACCGAGACCCAGGGCCTGCCCGAGCTGATGGACGGGATCACCGAAGGCGGTGCCTCGAAAAAGACCCAGGGCGTTCTGCAGGGCGCCAAGGAGGCGCTCTTCGGCGACGAAGACGAGGACGAAGAGGAAAAAGAGAAAGAACCCGCGACGACGCGGCGGCGATCGAGCTCGACCACAGCTAAACGAAGCCGGGCGAGCAGTGGTTCCTCCTCAGGCTCGAGCCGGCGCCGTTCGAAAGGCAGCTAGGAGGCGGGTGAGCAGATGACCGTCGCACAGCCCGAAACCGCCAAATACGTCTACGGGGTAGTTCGCTCCAAGGGCGCCTCTGCGCCGAAGGGCACCGGGATCGACGACGAGCCCGTCGGTGTCGTCGCCCACGGCAGCGTCGCGGCGCTGACCAGTGACGTACCGGGCGATTTCCTCGAGGCCGGTCGCCAGGAGCTGCTGGCTCATACCCGGGTGCTCGAGGAAGCGATGGAGGCTTCGGTCGTGCTGCCGATGCGCTTCGGCGTCGTGATGCCCGACGAGGAAACGGTTCATGAGCGGCTACTGGCCCCTTTCGCGGAGACGCTCGAGGCGCAGCTGCAAGAGATGGACGGCAAGGTTGAGGTGACGATCAAGGGCATCTATGACGAAGGGGCGATCCTGCGCGAGGCGATCGCCGAGAACCCTGAGATCGCCGAGCTGAAGAAGGCGATCCAAGGCAAGCCCGAGGCGGCCACCTACTACGAGCGGATTCGCCTCGGCGAGCTGATCGCGGCGGCGCTCGACGAGAAGCGCGGCGCCGCGGCGCCGCAGATCATCGAGCGCCTTGCTCCGCTCGCCGTCGACGTCAAGGTCGGCGAGCCGGTGCACGAGCGGATGGCCGTCAATGCCTCCTTCCTGGTCGAGCGCGCCCGGCTCGGCGAGTTCGACCGGGCCGTCGATCAGATCGGCGCGGAGCTCGCCGGCCGCATCCAGCTCAAGTACACCGGCCCGCTGCCGCCGCACAGCTTCGTCGAGCTCGGAGTCGAGGTCTGACCATGGGCCTCTTCAAGGAGCTCGTCCTGCTGCCCTTGGCTCCCGTCCGCGGCACAGCCTGGGTCGCCGAGCAGCTCGCCGAGGAGGCAGAACGCCGTCTCTATGACGAGGACAACATCAAGCGGGAGATGTTGCAGCTTGAAATCGAATCCGACGAAGGACTGCTGGGGGAGAAGGAGCGCACGGCGAAGGAGGACGAGCTGCTCGACCGCCTCGCGATCTCGCGCCAGCGCCAAGCCGAAGAGCTGGAGATCGTGCCCCTCGAGCCACCCGACGAGGAGGAGGTGCCCGACCGTGGCTGAGTCCAAAGGCAAGAAGACCGGTTCAAGTGACATCGCCGCGCAGGCGGTGGAGCAAATGCAGGGCCTGATGGATCGCCCGATCGAGGCGGTCACCGGGATCGAGAAGGACGACGGTGAGTGGACTGTGACGCTGGAGGTGCTCGAACTGCAGCGCGTGCCCTCGACCACGGATGTGATCGGCAAGTACGAGGTCACACTCGACAAAGACGGAGACGTGACGGGCCTGCAGCGGATCCGTCGCTTTACCCGCGCCGAGTCAGGGGAGGTGTAGAGATGGCGTTGGATCCAGCGCCTCCCCGCCAGCCGGCGACCCGGCGGGCTGAGGTCGCTCCGCGCGCCGGCGGCCCGGCAAACCTCGCCGACATCCTCGAGCGAGTGCTCGACAAGGGCATCGTCATTGCCGGGGACATCCAGATCAACCTGCTCGACATCGAGCTGCTCACGATCAAGGTGCGGCTTCTGATTGCCTCGGTCGAGCGCGCTCAGGAGATGGGGATCAACTGGTGGGAGTCAGATCCCACCCTGACCAGCAATGCGAAAGAGCTCGAGGAGGAGAACGAAGACCTGCGGGAGCGACTCGAGCGCCTCGAGGATCTGGCGGGCCTGCCCGCCCCGAAGCCCGGCGAGGAGATCGTCGTCGAGACCCGCAGCCGCGAAGTAGTCGAGGCCGACGCGGGCGGGGAGAAGAGACAGGCGAGCAGCGAGAGCCATGAGGAGGTGGAGGAGCCGAGCAAGGAGGACCTGCTCGCGCTCGCCCAGCGCCTCGACATCCCGGGCCGTTCGACGATGAGCAAGGAGGAGCTTGTCCGCGCGATCGATGAAGAGGAGCGACGAGAGCCTCGATGAGCGATTCGGCGGCGACCCGAGAGCTCCAGGCGGCGATTGAAGCGCTCGCCGTTGAGATGGTGCCCGCCGTCGTCGCCGATGCCCGCTCTGAAGCCGAGGCGAACGCGCGGGCGATCCTCTCGAAGGAGATAACCCGCGCCTTGCTCCGCGAGGCCGAGGGCATGTTGGACCCCCCTGGCAGCTCGCCCGAGCCACCGCCCGAGTTGAGCTCGGAGACGAGGGCTCGCGAGCCTGCTCCTCTTTCCCTTCGGGAGCAGGCTCGCCAGCCTGCGCTTGGGCTCTACCTCTACGGCATCGTGCGCGCCGACGTGCGCATCACCGGTGAGCTCCCGGGCGTCGACAGCAGTAGCAGCGTCTTCCTGCTCGAGGGCAGCGAGCTGGCGGCGATCGTCAGCTCGGTACCGCTGGAGGAGTTCGGCGAAGAGCCGCTGCGAGAGAACCTGAACGAGGTGGCTTGGCTCGAGGAGAAGGCGCGGGCACACGAGGGGGTGCTCGAGGCGCTGCTCGAATCGACCACGGTGGTGCCGACCCGCCTCTGCACGATTTTCAGCGACGAGAAGCAGGTGCGGGAGATGATGTCTCGCGAGCGAGATGCTCTGCTCGAGGCGCTCGAGCGCCTCGAGGGAAAGGCGGAGTGGGGGGTAAAGGCCTTCGCCGGGTCGGGTGCGCTCGAGCGGGCGGCGCTCGAGCGGGCCAAGGAGGGAGCAGATGAAGAGTCCGTTTCTCCCGGCGCCGCTTATATGGACCGCCGGCGAAGGGAGGCCCGCGCGCGGGAGAACGCCGAGGAAATCGCCGACGGTTGGGCGCAGGCGATTCATGAGCGCCTTGCGCGTTGTGCCGCTGAGGCTCTGCTGAACCCGTTGCAGCGCCGCGAGGTGAGCGGGCGCGACGGCGACATGCTGCTGAACGGCGTTTACCTGGTCGAGGACGAGAAGGTAGAGCAGTTTCGCGAGCTTGCCTCCGAGCTCGCGGATGACTACTGCACGCGTGGCGTCCTGGTTGAACTGACCGGCCCTTGGCCCGCCTACAACTTCGTCAAGAACTCGATCGAAGCGGCGCGATGAGCGAGGATCGCCTGCAAGAGGCCCGCCGACGCAAGCGCGAAGGCGAACGCGAGGCTTGGCGGGCGCGCAGGGATGCATCGCGCGAGCGACAGCAGCAAGGGGTCTCGCGGGCGCTGCGCGACCGCGACGTCTCGCTGCTCGACCTCGTCGACCGTCTGCTCGCCGGCGGCGTCGTGATCCACGGAGACATCACCCTCGCGGTCGCCGACGTCGATCTCGTCTACGTCGGTTTGCGCGCCCTGATCTCCTCCGTGGAGACGATCGAGCGAGATATGGGCGTTTCGCTCAGCGCCGCCGGTCCGTCCTTGAAAGCGAGCGCGCTATGAGCGGCGGAGTGCTCTACGTCTACGCCATCACCGATTCCTTCCCTGGCACGATCGCCACGGGGTTGCACGGCGCGAACCTGCGAGCGATCGAGGGCGGTCCGGTTCAGGCCGTGGTCAGCGAGCACGCGGTCGCTCCGGAGCCCGATGTGGACCAGCTCTGGGCGCACGAGCGGGTGATCGAGGACCTGATGAAGGCCTCGACAATCCTGCCGATGCGCTTCGGCAGCACCGTCGATAGAGCCGAAGCGGTGGTCGCGATGCTCAAGGAGCGGCAGGAGGAGTTCACGGCTTTGCTTGAGCAGGTGCGCGGCGCAGTTGAGCTCAGCGTCAGGGCTCAGCTGCCGAGCGCCGCCGAGCCGGTCGAGGCCGAGTCTCGACTGGGACGGCACTTCGGGCCGGGAACCACGTACCTGCTCGAGCGCGCTCACCGTCAGCGCCGCAGCGAGGACGCGGCCGAGCTGATTCACCACCCGCTCGCGGCGCTCGCCAGGCGGTCCATGCAGAAGGCCGGGAGCGGTGATCCGCACGGGTTCAAGGCTGCCTACCTGGTCGATGAAGGCGCCGTCGAGGCCTTTGCCGAGCAGGTCGGGAATCTCAACGCCACCCTTGGTGAGCTCAAGGTGAGCTGCACCGGACCCTGGCCCCCCTACAGCTTCGCCTCGGAGGAGCTGGGATGAGCGCCCGCCGCCCGCCCCAGACCTCACCCCGCAGCAAGCTGCTTGCCGGGGACCCCGAGTTCACCTTGTTCGGCGATGAGCTCGAACGCCTCGACGGGGCGCTTCGCCGCCGGGTCAATGCCGATCGCGAGGGTCTCGAGAAGGGCTTGGCCCAGCTGGTCCTCACTTTGATCGAGCTGCTGCGCCAGCTGATGGAGCGCCAGGCGCTGCGCCGGATCGATGGTGGCTCGCTGACCGCGGACGAGATCGAGCGCCTGGGGGAGACCTTCATGTTGTTGGAGGAGCGGATGGAGGAGCTGAAGGAGGCCTTTGAAATCGAGGACGAGGACCTCAATCTCGACCTGGGGCCGCTGGGGAGACTGATCTAAGCGATGAAAGGAAGGGCGAGCCATGAACGGAGAGCAGCTACGGGACGAGTACATCGACACCCTGCTGGACCGGGTCACCGGAGTCCGGTACCCGAGCCACGAGCTGATCGAGCGGGCGGAAAATCTCGTCTACAAGAAGGAGCAGGCCGAGCGCCTGGTGAGCTACTTGATCTCGCTGATCGACGATGTGCGCTACCCGAGCCACCAGATCATGGACCGGGTCGAGCGGATCCTGTTCCCGTTCCCGGGCCGCTAGTCGGCGTCTCGCTCGTGGCGCAGCAGGCGATAGACGCCGACTCCGACCGCGGCGCCAGCGGCGCCAGCACCGGCAGCGGCTCGCAACGGCGAGGGCCTTGTACCGCGGAGGCGCTGTGCGGTGGCGATGAAGAGGCTCTTCATTGGCATGATCGTCCTTCCCGTAGGTCGTTTCAGGATCGACGCGCTTCGGCCCGCTCGCGGGCGAGCTCCGCCGCCTGCCTGGAGCGCTCCTGGGCAAGGCGCGCTGCCTCACGAGACCGCTCGGCGGCCCGCAGGCACTTGACCTTCGCCAGGAAGCCGTTGCGCCGCGAACAGGCCACCCATTGCGCGCATCGCTCCCGGGCCCCGGCCAGCTTGCCCTGCACCCGCCGGCGTTCGCTCAGCTGGTGGAGGCGGGCTTGCGCGCGCAGCTGCTGCCCATGTTCGCGCTGGCGGCGACTCCTCGCGGCCGCCCGTTGGGACGTTGTCGCGCCTTGTGGTTCCACGTTGATCGGTTACCCCGTTTTAGGCAGGGCAATCGATCCAATGGCCCATACAGACCGTAGATACGAAGGGAAATAGGCGATGGCGGAAGCGACGAAAGGCAAAAAATCGAAACCGACTAAAAGCAGGCCAGCCCCCCGGAAAAGACAGGGGCCGAGCGGCTCGAAAGGTAAAGCGAGCGGCTCGAAAAAAGCCAAAGTCGAGAAGAAAGCCAAAGCTTCCAGCGCTGAAGCGCAAACTGATGCCCCCCGGCCCGATCTAAGCGCCCCCGCGCCCGTCGACGCTGCCGCAAATGCGGCGCTCGCCGCACAAGCTGCGCTCGCGGGCACGCAGGCGGCCGGCAAAGCCGTCAGCCTCGCCGCCGCTCGAGCGAGGGTGCCCCTGGCGACGGGGGGAGGACTCGCAGCTGGGGCACTCGGAGGGCTTGCCGTGGTCCGACGCCGGCGGCGCTCACGGCGGGCCGGTGGGTTCGACGTCGCCACCGCCGCCGAGCGAGTGGGAGCGCTGGGCGAAGAAATCGGCAGGGTCGCAATCGTGATCCAGAAGGCCGCAGACGGATCGAAATCCAAGTAGAGAGGGCGTGAGATAGATGACCGGAAAGACGGACAAGGCAAAGGGTCGGGCGAAGAAGGCGGTCGGCGAGCTCGCCGACGATGAGAACCTGAAGAGCCGCGGCCGGGCCGATAAGGCCAAAGGCAAGGCGAAGAGCGGAATCGACACCGCGACGAAAAAGGTCAAGAGCGGGATCAAACGCGCTGGGTGATCGGCGACCGGTGACCACCCCGCTGGCGTCGGCTTCGACTTTGCTAGCGGGGTGGGTCGCGATACTCAGGGGGAAAGGTCGACCTGCCTAGCCCCGAAATAGCATCTGCACCTTGCGCAGTAGCATTCGGCTCCTCGTGGTAACCGGAGCTCGATGACTCCCTCTTCTCAGACTTCCCAGGCTCCCTCGGCCCAGATCCTGTTGGTTGAGGACAACCGCTCACAGGCGATGATGATGGAGCGGATGCTGCAGGAGGGCGGCGCGGAGTTCGAGCTCGTTCACGTGGAAACGCTGCGTGAAGCGAAGCGACATCTCGAGACCTCCAGGGTCGCCTGCATCCTGCTCGACCTGACGCTGCCCGACGCCGATCGACTCGACGGTTTGACGGAGATCAAGAATGTTGCGCCCGAGGCTCCGGTCGTGGTTGTGACGGCCGACAACGACGCCGGGCGGGGAATCAAGGCAGTTCAGTCAGGAGCCCAGGACTATCTGATGAAGGGTCAGATGGACAGCGCTCAGCTGTGCCGGTCCGTTCGCTTCGCGATCGAGAGGGGTCGCTCGGAGCAACAGCTCGCCCATCGCGCCCTGCACGATGTGCTCACCGGCCTGCCGAATCGCGTGCTCTTCCTCGACCGGCTTACCTACGCCTTGGCCCAAAACGAGCGTCAAGAGTCCTTCGTGGGGATCTTCTTCCTCGACCTCGACGGCTTCAAGGGCGTCAACGATCGGCTTGGGCATCTGGCGGGTGATGCGCTGCTGAGGGCAATGGCCGGACGCTTGCTCGCCTGGGTTCGCCCCGGCGACACCGTCAGCCGCTTCGGCGGAGACGAGTTCACCGTCTTGGTTCGGGAAGTGGGAGGAGCGGAGGAGGCTGCTGAGATCGCCGAGCGGCTGACCGAGGCGGTGCGCGCGCCCGTGAGCCTCGAGCGGGAGGAGGTCTCGCTCACACCCAGTATCGGGATCGCGCTCGGCGAGAGCACTCAAAAGCCGGAGGATCTGCTCGAGCAAGCCGACAAGGCGATGTACTCGGCGAAGCGAAGCTCGGACACCACCTACGAGGTTGCCGGAAACGCGTAGCTCGGATCTCCGTCCGGAATCGGCTGCATCCCGCGGACGACGTCGGGAACCGCGACTAGGATGGCGACCTCGTGGACACGCGACTCCAGGGGCCCGCAAAGCGGATAGCCGTCGCGGTAGCCGCGTTGGTGGTTCTTGTGGCTGTCGCGGTCGGTATTGCGGTCTGGCGCTATGGCGCATCGAACGACGCCGACAAGGAAGCGCTGGAGCTTGCCCAGACCCAGTTCCTCGCCCAGCAGGTTCGCACCGACGTCACCGACGAGGGAGGGATCGCCGACGCCTACGGCGGCGATGCCGACCCGGCTGACCTGGCCGACCTGGCCCAGGTCAAGAGGAATCTCTCCCAGACCCTGCATTTGCTGAAGCAGAGCCCCGGCCTGGATGTCGAGGAAGCGGGGATCGCGGCGGCGATCGCCGCCGAACAGCGCCAGCTCGAATCGATCTTCCGCAGCCAACTCGTGCCGGTGGCGGGGAGCGCCGAATTCGACCAAGGCGTGCTTCCCTACGAGGCCCAGGTCGAGAAGATGGAGAGCCGGATCGACGCTTTCGATCGACGCCTGGCGGCGCAGGCAGCCGACGCTTCTTCTCACGCCGACAGCACCGCGTCCAGCGCCGGCACGGCGACGATCATCGCGGCTCTGTTGGCGATTGGCCTCGCGATCGCGATCGGTGTCTACGTCGTGCGCCTGGTCAGCCGGCTGCTGAATCGAATCAGCGCGGCGGCTGCCGTGCTGGCGCCGATGGCGCGGGAGATGGAGGCGGCGATCGCCGAGACCGCCACCGCCACCAGCGAGCAGTCCTCGGCGGTGGCCGAGGCGGCGACGACCGCCGAAGAGCTGACCGCGACCGCGACCTCGATTGCCGACAACGCCAAGGCGGGATCGGCCGCCGCCGAGCAGACCGGCGACCTGATGCGCGACATGCAGGAGCAGGTGCAGGCGATCTCCGAGCGCTCTCTCGCCCTCGGCGAGCGCAGCCAGAAGATCGGCGAGGTGCTGGAGCTGATCAACGAGATCGCCGAGCAGACCAACCTGCTGGCCCTCAACGCAGCGATCGAGGCGGCTCGTGCCGGCGACGCCGGCAAAGGCTTCGCGGTGGTCGCCTCGGAGGTTCGCAAGCTCGCCGAGCGCTCGATCCGCTCCACCGATGAGATCCGCGAGATCGTCGCCGGGGTGCGTGACGAGACCAACGCGACGATCATGGCCACCGAGCAGGGTGCCCGCCAGGCAGGGGAGGTGGGCGAGCTGATGACCTCGACTGCCGACGTGCTCGACGAGAGCATTCGTGCCACCGAACAGCAGAAGGAGGCCGCCGAGCAGGTCTCCGCGGCGATGGTCCAGATCCGCACCGCCGCCGAGCAGTTGGCGGCGGAGGGATCGCAGCGCACCGATGCAGCCCGGCAGGTCGAGGAGCAGGTGACCGGCCTCGAGCAAACCCTCGACGACTATGGCATCGCGATCGGCAACGGAAGCGCGCAGGGGAGCTGAGCCATGGCTCGGTTGAGGAAGTGGTGGGACACGCCGGCCGATCGCTTGACGATCTTGATCGCTGTCGTCGTTCTTCTCTTCGCGTCGGCAGTGGCACTCGCGCTCGTCCGCTACGAAGACTCCCGCAGCGCCGACCGTAAGGCGCTTGACGAGAGCCAGACCCAGTTCCTGGCCCAGCAGGTTCGCACCGACGTCACCGACGAGGGAGGGATCGCCGATGCCTACGGCGGCGATGCCGACCCGGCTGACCTGGCCGACCTGGCCCAGGTCAAGAAGAGCCTCTCCCAAACCCTGCATGCCCTGAAGGGGAGCCCCGGCCTCGATGCCGGGGAGGCGGGGACCGTCGCCAAGATCGCCGCCGAACAGCGCCAGCTCGAATCGATCTTCCGCAGCCAACTCGTGCCGGTGGCGGGGAGCGCCGAATTCGACGAAGGCGTGCTTCCCTACGAGGCCCAGGTGGAGAAGATGGAGAGCCGGATCGACGCCTTCGATCGGTCGAGTGCTCGGCAGGTCGCGGAAGCGACCGATCACGCCGATTCCACCGCCTCGAGTGCCCGCACGGTGGCGCTCATCGCCGCCCTGATCGCAACCATCGTCGCGATCTTCGTATGCATCTATGCCCGCGGCGTCCTGGCCCGCCTGTTCCGCCTGATCGACGACAAGATCGCCCACATCGACGAGCAGCGTCGACAGCTCGACGGGATTCGCTCGACCGCCGGAACGCTCACCCAATCGGCAAACGAGATGCTCGCCGCCATGACCGAGACCGCCACCGCCACCAGCGAGCAGTCCTCGGCGGTGGCCGAGGCGGCGACGACCGCCGAAGAGCTGACCGCGACCGCGACCTCGATTGCCGACAACGCCAAGGCGGGATCGGCCGCCGCCGAGCAGACCGGCGACCTGATGCGCGACATGCAGGAGCAGGTGCAGGCGATCTCCGAGCGCTCTCTCGCCCTCGGCGAGCGCAGCCAGAAGATCGGCGAGGTGCTGGAGCTGATCAACGAGATCGCCGAGCAGACCAACCTGCTGGCCCTCAACGCAGCGATCGAGGCGGCTCGTGCCGGCGACGCCGGCAAAGGCTTCGCGGTGGTCGCCTCGGAGGTTCGCAAGCTCGCCGAGCGCTCGATCCGCTCCACCGATGAGATCCGCGAGATCGTCGCCGGGGTGCGTGACGAGACCAACGCGACGATCATGGCCACCGAGCAGGGTGCCCGCCAGGCAGGGGAGGTGGGCGAGCTGATGACCTCGACTGCCGACGTGCTCGACGAGAGCATTCGTGCCACCGAACAGCAGAAGGAGGCCGCCGAGCAGGTCTCCGCGGCGATGGTCCAGATCCGCACCGCCGCCGAGCAGTTGGCGGCGGAGGG